>OLGZ01000026.1_pt1 | contig 151574 bp, 140 predicted proteins | sample 1605981 | NCBI WGS metagenome assembly OLGZ01 (sample SAMN03283291) | human gut metagenome | biome: human-associated habitat; material: feces | host: Homo sapiens | place: Peru | collected 2012
CTTATTACCTTATTCACTTATTCACCTATTAACTTTTTTGGTAATGGACTTATCGCCCTATCGCCTTTTGAATGTCACATTTCTTTATTATCTGTTTTAAAGCTGTCGGGCTCATGATATTATTGTCTTATGAGCAAACCTTATGTACCGTTGCACGTCCACAGTGAGTATTCCCTGCTGGACGGAGCTATCAGAATTAAAGATTTAATCGATTTTGCTAAAGAGGCAGGCATGCCTGCCGTTGCTTTGACTGACCACGGGGTTATGTATGGCGATATGGAGCTTTATACCACCTGCAAAGAGAACGGCATAAAACCTATTCTCGGTTGCGAATTCTATGTTCACGACGGCGATTTAGAGGAACGTAACAAACTCCACAACCCTTGCTATCACCTTGTTTTGTTGGCTAAAGATAAAGCGGGTTATCAAAATCTGATTAAGCTTACCTCCGTTGCGTGGTGCAAAGGTCGCTACATGCACCCTCGTATTAATTTTGACCTTTTGAAAGACCACCACGAAGGTTTGGTTTGCCTTTCTGCATGTCTTGGTGGCGAAGTCTTGCAAAACTTGCTCAAAGATGACTATGAAGCTGCAAAAGAAACCGCCCAACGCTACAAAGATTTATTCGGTGAGGATTATTATATCGAGCTCCAAGACCACGGTTTGGACGAGCAAAAACGAACCAACCCCGAGCTAATAAAACTTGCAAAAGAACTCGATTTAAAAATGGTTATCACAAACGACTCGCACTATTTGCGGCGTGAAGATGCCGACATGCACGACACTTTGCTTTGTATGCAGACCAACAGCGACAAGGATGACCCGAACAGATTTCACTTTTCGACAAATGAATTTTACGTAAAAACAGCTGAACAACTCCGAGATTCGTTCAAGTGGATGGACTCCGAGATGTTTGACCAATGTATTCAAAACACCGTCGACATTGCCGAAAAATGTCACCTTGTGCTTGAACTCGGCAAAAGTCCGCTCCCTGATTACAAAGTTCCGCAAGGTCACACGGTCGACTCTTACCTCGAATATTTGGTTTATGAAGGTTTAAAAAAACGTTACGGCGAAATTTCACCGTCTATGAAAGAACGTGTTGACTACGAGCTTAGCGTAATCGAGCAAATGGGATTTTCGGCGTACTTCCTGATTACATGGGACTTTATCCACTATGCAAAAACACACGGAATTCCGGTAGGACCGGGCAGAGGTTCGGCGGCGGGTTCTGTAGTTGCGTATTCGCTTGAGATTACAGACCTTGACCCGATTAAGCATAAACTATTGTTTGAAAGATTTTTGAATCCTGAACGTTTCACCATGCCTGATATTGATATCGACTTCTGTATCGAACGTCGTGGCGAGGTTATCGACTATGTAACCCAAAAGTATGGCGAAGATAAGGTTTGTCAGATTATCACGTTTGGTACGTATGCTGCAAAAGCCGCATTGAAGGGAATTTGCCGTATCTTGAAAGTTCCTTTTTCGGAAAGTAACAAATTGGCATCCCTTATCGACCCTGCAATAGAACTTGCACAAGCAACAAACCCTAAGGCAAAGACGCTTAAGGATGCAATGCAAGTGGAAGGGTCAGAATTAAAAGACCTTTATAACAAGGATGAACAACTTCCTGCGGGCGATCCGATGGAGGGCAAAACCGTCGGGGTCAAAAAAATTGTAGACTTGGCGATTGGAATTGAGGGTATTAAAAACAACACAGGTACTCACGCTGCGGGGGTTATTATTGCACCGAAACCTCTCGATCAAATCTTGCCTGTTCAGCCGTCTAAAGATGGTATTGTTCAAACGGGTTACCCGCCACACGATGTTACCGAAGTCCTTTCCCTTTTGAAAATGGACTTTTTGGGGTTGCGAAACTTAACAACGATTTATAAAACCGTTGATTTGATTAAGCAGCAACAAGGAATTGATTTAAAAATTAATGATATTCCACTGGACGACAAACCTGTTTATCAAATGCTTATGGAAGGTGATACCGACGGTGTGTTCCAGCTTGAATCTCAAGGTATGAAGAACCTTGTAAAAAGACTTAAACCGGACGTTTTTGAGGATTTGGGTGCGTTAGTTGCCTTGTTTAGACCGGGGCCGTTGGATTCCGGCATGGTCGACGACTTTGTTGAACGTAAACACGGTCGTCAGGCAATTACATACGCACACCCGCTACTTGAACCTGTTTTGAAGGATACGTACGGAACTATCGTTTATCAGGAACAAATCATGCAGGTGTTTCAGGTGCTTGCGGATTATTCTTTGGGACAAGCGGACATGGTTCGTCGTATGATGGGTAAGAAAAAAGTCGATGAAATGGAAAAACAAAAAACAAAGTTCATCGAAAGATCAGCCCAACATGGCATGTCCTCCGAAGATGCGATTGCACTGTTTAACCAAATTCTTGCGTTTGCGTCATACTGTTTTAACAGGTCGCACTCTGCTGCTTATGCGTTCGTAGCTTATCAGACCGCATATTTAAAATGCCACTTCCCTGTAGAATACTTGTCCGCCTTGCTTTCCAGTGTATCAAGTGATCAGGAAAAAACTCAATTATACATTGAAGAGGCTCAAAAGAAAGGTATTAAGGTACTTCCGCCTGATATTAACCACTCAATGGCAATGTTTACTCCGGATAATAAAAATATTAGATTTGGGCTTGCCTCTATTAAACAGGTTGGCGAAGCGGTAATTGAAGAGATTATAAAAGAACGTGAAGCGAATGGCCCGTTTAAGTCGATTTACGATTATATAAAAAGGTTGGACACGAAATGCTCAAATAAAAAGACTTTAGAAGGTTTGATTAAATCAGGAGCTTTTTCGGGGATAGAAAAAAGTCGCAAACAGCTTTGGGATAATATAGATTACATAACAGCAACCGCTTCAAAAGAAGCAAAAGCAAAAGAATCGGGACAAGGAAGTTTATTTGACCTTCTGGGAGATTCTTCGGCTGTTGATGATGCAAAATTCCAGCTTGCGGGTTCTGAGGAGGAATACGAACAGCGTCAAATACAGTTGTTTGAAAAAGATTTCTTAGGATTTTACGTTACCAGTCACCCGCTGTCGACAATTCGTGATAAATTGCCGTTCTTGATGACGCACAAAATCTCTGAACTTGGCGAACTCCCGAATGATAAAGTTGTTACGATTTGCGGACTTGTTACGGCAGTCAAGCAGATTCCGACCAAAAAAGACCCGACAAAATTCATCAAATTTTTAACAATAGAAGATTTGTCAGGTAAGATTGATGTTTTGGCATTTAATCGAAAAATTCAAGAATACGGAAGCTTTATGGAACCCGAACAACGGTTGATTATTTCTGGGAAAGTCAACCGCAGAAGCGAAGAAGACCCGCCTGCACTTATTTTGGACACAGTAAAACCCGTAGATAATTCAAATATTTTCACAATTACCTTGAAGGGCGACTTTAAGTTTGAAGAATTGGTTTACCTGAAAAATCTCTTGTGCGGACACAAGGGCTCTGACCCTGTAATGCTGAAGGTTGAAGATTTAGACGGTGTAGGTTCAAAAATTCTGTCAGCCTCAATGTTTTGGGTTCAAACCTCAAACGATTTGGTAAACAAAGTGACGCACGCATTCAAAGACCGCTTGTCCGTGAATGTACGCTCCCTTGATGCAAAAGACCCAGACAAAGAGTCGGCTGCATAAGTCCTTTTGACCAAAGCAAAAACTTTGGCAAAAATAAATTAAAAAAAGTGCTTGCATTTTATTTTTGACCATGTATAATAAGAAAGTACCCAAAAGGCAAGCTAAGCGGGGGTAATTCAGTGGTAGAATGCCTCCTTGCCAAGGAGGATGTCGCGAGTTCGAACCTCGTCTCCCGCTCCATAAAGACCGGCTATTCGTAGTCGGTTTTTATTTTTTTGTCGCGTGAAACAGGCTCTCACTCGAGTTTGTTGCTCTGTTGTCGCAACAAACCGAGTTCTACTTGTTCAAGTATCCTGCCTCGTACGGCTCGTGTAACTCGCCTACGATGCAAGCGAGTCTCGTCTCCCGTTCCATTTAACGAATTAATGTAAAGGTAATCTGTTTAAATTTTTAGCAAAAAATATTTCAAGTTTGCCGATGTAAAGACAATCTACGGATTTGCTCATACAACTTCTTGACGGTGCGGACAATATTGTTCGTAGAGCTCTTGTTAACACAATTAAGAAAATGCCTGACGGAACGGCAAAATCGAAGTGGGTAAATATTGTTTCCGACGGTGCAGACCAACATATCAAGGCAATGCTTGCGGAGTAAGCGAAGTTTGTTTCTAAAATTTATTTTCCAGAATTTGTTAACTTTTGTAAAAATAAAACACAAAAGATTAAACTTTTTGTATAAATGTGCCGATATTCTTACTGTACTTAGTTGAATAAGGGTAAGAATAAATGACAGATACAGGTGCTTCATTTAACAGACCATATAAACCGTTTGGATTTAATATAAAAGTTCCGGAAGTCGGCGAACGTACTATGAAACTTGCCGAAGGCACTCTTTCTAACATCGTTAAATCTCCGGTTGAACCTTTATTTACATTCTTAGAAGAAAATGAAAACGTCTTTAATGGCGACATAACATATCAAATGAATAAGGCTTTTGCCGAAAACTTTACGATTGGCTCCGCTCTTAGAATGGAGGATGAGAAAGTCAACGGAATGCCGCCGAAGTTTGATATGCACTTCTAAAAATTTCTAACGACTACTTACTACACTAATTTTTCTATAAAACTACCTTTTTCCCCTACTAAATTTTCGCCTTGAGTTATCTCAAGGCTTTTTATTTGTAGTATAAGCGAATAAGTAAATAGGTTAATAAGTGAATAAGTTCGTATCGTTCGCTTCGCTCAAAAGCAACATACATTACTTCCACCATTGACTTTGTATGAGAAAGAATTGAGCCATGCAATGTTGGGAAAAGGTAATTTTGTGTAAGGTGTTGGACTACAATATACATCGACTAGTAAAGCCGACCTACAGTAGCTTTGGTGCAACGCACCCGATTTGAACTTATTAACCTATTCACTTATTTACTTATTCACTTTTAGTATTTTTATTCTACTGTTACCGATTTTGCAAGGTTTCGAGGTTGGTCAACATCTTTACCCAAGAATTCAGCGATATAATACGCAATCAACTGCAACGGCACTGCTGCAATAATTGGGGAAAACAATTCTTGCACATCCGGAACTCTTATAACATGATCAAATAAATCGTTTAATTTTTCATCTTTTGAGTTCGTAAGTGCGATCATTTTTGCGTTACGAGCTTTTGCTTCTTCGCTGTTTGATAGAATTTTGTCATAAACTAATCCATTCATCAAAATCGACAAAACCGGCATTGTTTCATCCAACATTGCAATAGGGCCGTGCTTCAATTCTCCGGCAGGATAACCAGTTGCATTAATATAACTGATTTCCTTTAACTTTAATGCCCCTTCCAAGGCTGTCGGATAGTTTATTCCTCTTGCAATATAGATAAAATCTTTAGTTCCCGCATAAGCTCTTGCACATTTTTGGATATCTTCCGTATTAGAAAGAATTCTTTCTAACTTTTGCGGCAAAAGCATCATCTCAGCCTTTAAAGAGGTCAAAACATCTTTATCCACACTCTCTTTGACTTCCGCCATATAAAGTGCAAGCAGATAAAATGCCATTAACTGTGCAATATATGATTTTGTCGCAGCTACCGAAACCTCAATCCCTGCGTTTACGGAAATCAAACTGTCCGCAAGTCGTGCCATTGCCGAATCCGGACGGTTCGTAATTATTAAAATGTGCGAACCTTTTTCTTTCGATTGCTTGATTGCTGTCAAGGTGTCGGCAGTTTCTCCTGATTGCGAAACCCCGATTACCAAAGTATGTTTATCTGTAACCGTTTTTCTATAAATGTATTCGCTTGAAGCCTCTACATCTACCGGAATTCCACAGAAATTTTCAATCAAATATTTACCGCACATTGCAGCATGAAGCGAAGTTCCGCAAGCAATAATCTGAATTCTGTGAAGATTTTTTAGCGAGTCTTTTGTTAATTTAACCTCATTTAAAACAATATTTTCATCAGGAGCATGCAACTTGCCGACCAAAATATTTCTGATAACATCCGGTTGCTCGTGAATTTCTTTAAGCATAAAATGTTTGTAGCCCATTTTACTCAATGCTACCGGTTCCCAAGGAAGTGTTTCTATTTTCATCGGAATTTCCATACCGTCCGAATTAATCAAAGTCATTTTTTCCGGAGTCAAAGTAACGATTTCATTATCGTTCAAATACATCGCCTTATTTGTGTGTTTAATAATTGCAGGAACGTCAGATGCAGCATAAAATTCGCCTTCCCCGACTCCCACCAACAATGGAGCATTTCTTTTTGTCGCAACGATTGTGTTTTTATAGTCATTATGAAGAACGCAAAGGGCATAAGCACCTTCCAACTCTTGTGCTGCAAGTCTTACAGCCTCCGTTAAATCTTTTGTTTGTGCGTATTTTCTTGCAACTAAATGAGCAGCAACTTCGGTATCGGTTTGAGAACGGAACACGCAACCTTCTGCCGTAAGTCTTTCTCTTAATTCTTTATAATTTTCGATAATCCCGTTATGAACTATCGCCAAATGTCCGCAAGTACATGTGTGCGGGTGTGCATTAATAACAGTCGGAGCTCCGTGAGTTGCCCATCTAATATGCCCGATTCCGCAAGTTGCATCTTGGTATTCGCTTTTGTGACTACTCAAAACCTTGCACAAATTTTCTAATTTGCCTTCGGCTTTGTAAACTTTCACGTCATCCTTAACCTTAACTGCAATACCTGAAGAATCATACCCTCTGTATTCTAGCTGTTTTAATCCGTCAACAAGAATATCTACAACTGATTTATTTCCCGTATATCCTACTATTCCACACATATATTTCTTCTCTCCAATAATATAATCTCTATAATGAAATTATAGCATTAGAAAATTCAATAGTTAAATATCCTTATAAAAGTTTTACAATACCTTGTAAATTCTTAAAATTACAGTTATTATTATATCGGTATTAGTATAATTTATATGGGGTTAAAGTTAAAGTGAAGAAATTTTTGATTGTTTTGGCATTGGTAATGCTTGGTAGTAGCGTATTTGCAGATTCGTTTGTCCTTGTGGAAGGGATGAACAAAAAGAATTTTTGGGAGAAAAACGGTTTGCGAGAAGAAAAAGTTATAGGTATAGGTGAAAAAATTCTCAGTGCAAACCAAATTAATAAAAGAATTCCTTTCAGAGTAATCTCGGGACAAGATGTTAATGCCTATTCTTCAACCTACACCAAAACTGTTAACGTGTATGCCGGCATGTTGAACTATATAAGAAACGATGACGAGATGGCATTTATTCTTTCTCACGAAATTGCCCATTCTGTAGAAGCTTATGGCGGAGCTATAAAATTTGTTGCGATGAAATGCAATTCCAAAAAGTATGAAATGAAATCTGACTTAAAAGGTATTGATTATATGGTTACGGCAGGCTACAACCCGATTGCCGCAATCACAATTTCTAACAGAATTTTTCAAGAACCTATGTGGGATTGGGGCTTTTCATCAAGTCATCCGAAAGGTTCAAAACGTTTGATTGCAATGTATAAATATATTTACAAAAAATACCCGCAATACTTGACCTCAGAAATGACACAATCAACTTCATACAAAAATTTTGAGTACGCAATGACACGTGATATCAAGACTTTCCAACAAAAAGAAAAGAACAGACAAGTTAAAAACGGCGGAGAATTGTAGTTTTGAAAAGAATTTTATTTACATTATTAATTAGTGGCGCCTGCACTCTTTCTGCCTTTGCCAAAGAGTTGCCCGTAACTGTTACACCCGTCAACAAGCTTACAACAAGCGGAAAATCTCTTCACGAAGGCGATTTTGTGGATTTCAAAGTTGTAAAAGATTGTGGAACCCTCAAAAAGGGCGACCTTGTGACAGGTCTTGTGACAAACCTCGACCCGAACGGGTTTACCGGAAAAACTGCATATCTTGCAATAGAAGAATTTAGGGTTAAATCGACGGGCGAAAAACTCAACGGTGGCATTTATTCTGACGGGAACCCGCACAATCAAATTATGGAGTTTAAGGGGAATTTAATTCTTTCAACACTTTATGTTCGAGGAGGCGAAATTACCATAAAACCCGACAAACACACCTTTTTACTCTATCAGGAGGTAAAAGAGAAATGAAAAAGTTCGCTTTTGTTTTAGCACTACTGGCATGTGGCAATATTGCACTTGCCGAGAAAATCCCCGTCAAAATTACACCCGCACAAGTGATTTCGACCTCTTATGACGAAATTGAAACTGGTGACATAATTAATTTCAAAACGACAGGCAATGTTATGCACAAAGGAATATTGCTTGTACCGCGAAATGCCGAAGTTACCGGAAAAGTTGACTATTTTGACGAAAACGGCTGGGTTGCAGACAGTGCCGAGATTGTTTTGAAAGATTTTAAAATAAAAAGCACAAACGGCAAATTGTTAAAAAGTCCGTCAGTTGTGACTATCAATGGATTTGAAGAACTAAAAAATCAATACCCTAAAATTCGAAGATTTTGGAATTACTTGTCTGTGCTTGCCAGAGGAAAAGAAATTGACATTAAGCCTGAAACAGACAAATCTATTTACACAATTTGGCTTGAATTTTAGCTAAAACAAATTTTGTTGCTCAACTGTATTCTTGTAACCAAGATGTTTATATGCAGCAGGGGTTACTTTTCTTCCACGAGGTGTTCTTTGCAAAAGTCCTGCCTGTAACAAGAACGGTTCGCAAACATCCTCTAAAGTTCTTGTGTCTTCGCCTAAAGCTGCCGCAAGAGTTTCAATTCCGACAGGACCGCCGTTATATTTGTCGATAATCATCGTCAAAAGGCTTCTATCTGTTGAATCTAAACCGTATTCGTCAATATTTAAGACATCAAGTGCTTTGTTTGCAATAATTTCTGAAACGGATCCGTCGGATTTTACAAGAGCATAGTCGCTTACACGTTTGATAAGCCTGTTTGCAATACGAGGAGTACCTCTTGAACGTCTTGCTATCGCCAAAGCTCCGCCGTCTGTGATTTCTACCTCAAGAATGCCTGCTGTACGTCTTATTACTTGAGCAAGTTCGTTATCTGTATAAAATTCCAGTCTGTGAATTATGCCGAACCTGTCACGGAGCGGGCCTGAAAGCTCACCGGCTTTTGTCGTTGCTCCGATTAAGGTGAATTTTGGAAGCGGAACTCTAAGGGTTTTAACCGTCTGACTTTTCCCTGTCGTCATGTCGAGAAAAAAATCCTCCATTGCCGGATATAAAATTTCTTCCGCAACTTTATTGAGCCTGTGAATTTCATCAATAAAGAGAATTTCTCCACCCTTAAGGGACATCAAAATCCCGATAATATCACGAGGTCGCTCAAGTGCGGGTGCAGAAGTGATTTTAATATCAACTCCCATTTGTTCTGCAATAACCCCAGCTAACGTAGTTTTTCCAAGCCCCGGAGGCCCGTAAAAAAGCAGGTGATCAAGAGGTTTTCCCCGTTTTTTTGCTGCGGCAATCGTTATTTTAAGAGTTTCTTTAAGGGCAGATTGCCCGATATATGTATCAAAACTTTTAGGTCTGATTGAACTTTCAAAATTTCTGTCATAATCGATTTCTTCGGGTTTCACGACAGGATTTTTCCCTTTTACGTTTATATCAACTTTTTTAAAACTATTGTCGTCAGCAATTATACTCATAATTTGATTATAGCATGAACGGGCGGATGTGGAAAGCTTGTTACGGAGTGAAAAGTGAATAAAAACTTATTCCCTAGCCCGACAGGGCGAATTCACTTATACACCTATTAACTTATTTAGAGCAACAGTCGACGCTTTTGTTTTCCACCGTCACTAAGTAAACATTTTTTAACACTGCTTGCAAATTTTTCTACTTTATACTACCATTATTATACTTACGTGCGTCGGTGTGTATTTTTGTGGAAAATATTTAAAAGACCGATTAAGGAATTTAATAGTTAGTATTATTAAGTTAAATATAAAGGAAAAAGGAAAATGAACCCTATTATTGATGAATTAGAAAAACCTTATATGGAAAAAGAAGTTCCGGACGTAAATCCGGGGGATACAGTTAGAGTATTCGTTAGAATCGTTGAAGGTAACAAAGAAAGACTTCAGGCTTTTGAAGGTACTATTATTAAAAAACACGGTTCCGGTATCAACAAAACCATTACTGTCAGAAAAGTATTCCAAGGTGTTGGTGTAGAACGTGTATTCTTGCTTCACTCTCCAAGAATTGACAAAATCAACGTTGTTAGACGTGGTGATGTTAAACGTGCTAAATTGTACTACTTGAGAGAACGTTCAGGTAAAGCTACAAGAATTAAGGAAAAAATTGAAAAGAAATAAGACTCACATACACTGGTATCCGGGGCATATTGCCAAAGCAGAACGAAAACTGAAAGAACAGCTTTCGCTAGTGGATGCAGTAATTGAGGTAGTTGATGCAAGACTCCCTGAGTCGAGCATGTACGATAATATTACGGGGCTGTTGAAAGATAAGCCCCGTTTAATTTTGCTTAATAAGTCCGATTTGACCGACAAAAACGAGCTCAAAAAATGGATTTCTTCACTTGAGGAAAAATATAACGCTCCTATTTTCCTTTCCGACGCAAAAAATTCAAAAGATCTTAACAAAATTGTTAAAAAGGCTGTTGAACTTTCAGAGCCGAGAATTCAAGCTATTATGAAAAAGGGGTTGCTAAGACGTCCCGCAAGGGTCATGGTTGTCGGCATGCCGAATGTAGGTAAATCCAGTATTATTAATAAATTGACTCGTTCCTCAAAAACAAAGACCGGTGCAAAAGCAGGTGTAACTCGCCAACAACAGTGGGTTAGAATCAATCCACAACTTGATTTGCTTGATACTCCCGGGATTATCCCGATGAGGCAAGATGACCAAAATGCAGCGTTGAAATTGGCTTTTGTAAACGGCGTTTCCGAAAACGCTTATTCAAACGAACCTGTTGCACAAGACTTGCTAGACATGTTGGACGAAAAATATTCAAGCGTGGTTCGTGCGTATTACGGAATTGAAGAGGACGAATTGACGCTTGACAATATTGCACTGAAACGAAATTGGATTATTTCAGGCGGAAGCCCTGATGTGACAAGAACTGCGGCTTACGTCTTGCGTGATTTTCGAGAAGGTAAAATCGGTAAATTTATTCTTGATGATTTTGAGGGATAAACGTGGAAGAGCTAACTAAAGACTCGCATATTATCAAACTTTTTGCGTTTGATGTTTATTATAAAAACCACATGATTATCGGCACTGATGAGGCTGGCAGAGGCCCTGCGGCAGGTGGTGTTTTTGCAAGTGCGGTGTGCTTTCAGAAACGTTCCCGAGCTCTAATTGAAAAACTTTCAATTCTAAATGACAGCAAGCAACTTTCAAAGAAAAAGCGTGAAACGCTCTATGACATTATTAAAGAAGAAACGATTAACCATACGGTTTGCGTCGGTGTGGACGAAATCGAAAAGATAAATATTTTGAATGCATCGTTGAAGGCGATGAAACTTGCGGTTGAAGATGTTTTGAAACGTGCCTCTCTTGCGGAAACTCTTGATGGCAATATGACAAAGTTCATGGTGCTGGTGGACGGCAACAAGATGATTAAAGATTTTGACATGTGCTCACAACGCTGGGTGGTGAAGGGCGATTCAAAATCTGCGTCGATTGCTGCTGCGAGCATTTTGGCAAAAGTCACACGTGACAGGTATATGGAAGAACTCGACGAAAAATATCCGCAATACGGTTGGGCGAAAAATGCGGGGTATTTGACCAAGGAACACCTTGCTGCCATTGATAAATATGGATTGACGGAATTCCACAGACCGTCTTTTTTGCGAAAACATTTTGAGAAATTAAAAGAAGAAAAAGAGCAGTTGAGCTTGTTCTAATCTGTTCTGCATTTAGTGTCAAAAACTTTATAAAAATCGAAAGTCGGGAGTTTCCTCCCGACAAACTTTTTAAACTTCAAACAATTTGTGCAATCTTTCTCGAATGTCGTCCTCGTCAAGCTCATTTGTGATTGAGTTCATGTCGAGTGCCATTTGATAGTAGTGGGCCGCATCGTTTGTAAATCCCATCATTTGGCTTGCACGACCTGCGTTGAAGTAGGCAAGAGTGTATGTCTCGTCAAGTTCAATCGCCTGTTCAAAATACTCAAGAGCTTCTTCAGCATCTCCCAATCCGTCCATATAAATTATGCCGAGATTGTTGTGAGAGAAGGCGTTTTCAGGGTTAAGCTCGATAGATTTGTGATACGCCACAAGTGCCTCTTCCAAATAATCCTTTTCCCAAAGTGCGATACCTGCTTTTGAATATCCTCTGTAGTTGTCAGGGCAAAGCGTGATTGCGTCGCAGTATGTACGGATTGCATTTTCCAAATCGTACTGTGCCATGTAGACATCGCCGAGCGAAATTACCAAATCATAATTTTTCGGGTCAAGAATAATTCCTGCCTGATAAGTCGCGATTGCAGCTTCCATGTTGCCTTTGCATTCTGCATAGATTGAACCTAACGCTTGACAAACAATGGATGTCCACTCGTTGTCAGGGTTAAGTGCGATTGCCTTTTGATAGTGCTCAATAGCATCGTCGTAAAGTTCTGCTTTTGAATAAGCATAAGCAAGTGAGTTGTTGAAGAACGGGTTTCCCTCATCTCTTTCGAGTGCCAATTTGAAAGCACTGATTGAGTTGATTTTGTCTTCTTTTCTCAAATAAAGATGTCCGAGTTCGTAGTAAATTCTTGCGGTATCGACATCAAATTCGAGCAGTTTTTCGTAGCAATCTATTGTTTCGTCAGTATTTTCAGGATAGTAGGTCTGCAAAACCGTTGCTAATTTAATCAAAACTTCTCTGTTAAGCGGGTTTGACTCCAAAACTTTTCTGTAGCAGTCTGCGGAAAGGTCGATTTCTTCGTTTTTGAGAGCCAAATCGCCCATTCTGTTGTAGAAAACTTCACCATGGTTTGTTTCCATGATAGCTTTTTTGTAAATATTTTCAGCAGCTGGGTAGAGTTTAAATTTTTCCAAGAATTTTCCAACTATATTGAAGGTAAAGACCGATATGTCGTCAGAAATGTTTTTGTAGAACATTTTTAACGATGGTCTGTCCCATGCGAGCATGACACTTCCCGAAAGAAAGTAGTATACGAATTGCAAGTAGTCTTTGAATTCACCTTCTTGAGAATTGATTTTTTGCAAAATAGCTTGCGAAAGCACAAGACGAGGTCTTGCGGAATTAAATTTCCCCATTTTGACGGCGGATTTAAATTCATCCATCGCCTCAGGGTATTTTTCAGCCATCTTCATGAAGAAACCTGCATAGAGATGTGCATTCATGTTCTCAGGTGCAAGCGAAACCGCTGTTTTGCACTGGTCTATTGCCGCATTGACGCTAATTTGACCTTGTTCCCACATTAGACTTGCCAAACGGTAGTACGTTTCAGGGATAGTCGGATCGTATTTTACCGCATCAATATAATTATTTATGGCATCCTGCAAATCTTTGTTATTTTGTCGGATAAGATATTTTTCGTGAGCCAAACGAGCTTTTTCCAAAGAAGTTTTGGCTTTTTCTGACTTTTCTGGACTGTTTTCGGTAATTGCAGGTTGCATTAAAATTTGTTCTGACATTTTTGAGCTCCAAATAAAATGTGTATATAGATGAATTCGACATAATAATTTTAATTCTTTATTAAATACACAAAATATCCTCCAAATGAAGTAGACACTTGGAGGATATTAAAGAAAGCAATGCCACATAAATGGAGGTATTCCCCTTTTATCTAAATCACCGGAACATCGACAGGTTCGGACAAGATTACCTCAATGACTTCGCCGGTTTTGAGGTTTACATCTTCACCTTTTTTAATCAAGTCTGCAACCGCATTGTAGACATAGTATGCTCCGCCACCGATTGCTCCGCCGATTGCACCTGCAGGAACGGTCAAATATTTTACGGGACCGTCGTTTGCAACATCGTTACCCCAGTCAACACAGTTTGATGTGATTTCCTTTGTGTTTGTCCAGTTTTGTTTTAATGCGTCGCCATAACCTTTTGTTGTCGTAATTCCGCCGTCATAAGTCATGTCATTTCTGCCGATGATTGAAAGTGAAAGCGGTAATTGTCTGCCGTTTGGAGTTACAACATGGTCAAAATCAAGATACATCACTGCACCACGAGAAAGTCTTTTTGAAGGTGTTACTGATTTGATGCTACCTCTGACAAGTGAACCTGACGGTAAGATTACATCAGAATCTGCTGTTTGGTCTGTCAAAAGAATTGCGGAGAAATCACGTCCGCCACCTTCTGCAGTTGAAAGTGGTGAAAGCAACTCCAACTTGAATTTTGTTCCGGCAGGAATTCGTTTCGTTTTTGCGTTTGCGTTAAAAGGTGCTGCAATTACGCTCTGTGCAGCGATAAACAAACCGACTAATATTGCTAATAATTTTATTTTCATAATTTTATTCTCCTCTTATTTTGGATTATTTTACCATATTTTAACAAAAAATCAAATATTATTGCATATTGTAAATCTTGTTGATATTATAAAAGTATGTCGAATATAGATAGAATACAGGATTTGCAGGAAGCCGTAACGGAAGACCCTAAGAATTTTCAAGCACGACGTGAACTTGCCGTGCTGTTGTTGGATTGCGGCTTTCCGGAAGAGGCTCTTAAACATTTTGCTTATTTAAAAGATTTTTTCCCTCAAGATAGCGGAATTTATTACAATCTAGGGATTGTTTTTGAAAAATTGAAACAGTACCCGAAAGCCGTTGTTGCGTATAAAAAAGCAATGGAGCTTTCGCCAGAAGAAACGGATGCGTGCTACAATTTAGGGCTTGTTTATATTGAGCTCAAAGAGTACGACGAAGGTATCGAGTGCTTTAAAAAAGTTCTGGAGAAAGATACACAGGACTCAAATTCATATTTCAGTCTCGGCATTTGCTATTTCAAAAAGGGCGATTTGATTGATGCGATGATGAATTTTCAAAACACTATTGATATAAACAATGAGGATATATATGCCCATTTTTATATCGGGAATATCTTTAAAACTTTGGGAGATCAGGAAGCTGCCGCAGAAGAATTTTATAAAGTTTTGGAGTTGTCGCCGGATTACAGTTGGGCGTATTTCAACCTTGCCGTAATAGATTATGAAAACGGTGAAACTCAAGACGCACTTGAAAAACTTGCCAAGACTTTGGAGCTTAACCCGAAGGATGGCGAGGCTTACAAAATTTATGCTCAAATTATGGCACAACAAGGTATGAACGAAGAGGCTCGTCAGGTTATAAATATGGCGTTTGAAAACGGAGTTCAGACCGGAAATCTTTATTATTTGTTGTCACAAATTGACCGAAACCTTGAAAATCTTGAGGACGTGAAGGCTGATTTGGAAGGTGCGTTGCAGTACAAAAACAGTCTTTCGGTACCCGAAGAGCTTATTCAAACACAACTTGCTGAATTGGGTTAGTTTTTGTGGTAAACTTTAAACATAGATTTAACTAAGTAAGAGGAATTAATATATTATGAGAATGTCAAAATTATTTGTACAGACGCTTAGAGAATATCCTTCAGATGCGGAGGTCGTTTCTCACAAAATGCTTGCAAGAGCAGGTTATATAAGAAAACTCACCTCAGGGGTTTATAATTATTTACCTTTGATGTGGAGAGTTTTGAAAAAAATTGAAAACATTGTGCGAGAAGAAATGGATAATGCCGGAGCTCAAGAGCTTTTAATGCCGTTTGTTCAGCCGAAAGAACTTTGGGAAGAGTCAGGTAGATGGGACGCTTACGGTAAAGAACTTATGAGATTAAAAGACCGCCACGACAGAATTATGTGTCTTGGGCCTACTCATGAAGAAATTATTACGGCGGTTGCTCGTGACGGGTTGAAATCTTATAAACAAATGCCTGTAAATCTTTATCAAATTCAGTCAAAATTCAGAGATGAAGTTCGTCCGAGATACGGTTTATTACGTGGTCGTGAATTTATTATGAAGGACGCATATTCTTTTGATACGTCAGAAGAAGGGCTAGATAAAGAATATAACAATATGGCTCGTGCCTACAAGAAAATTTTTGAAAGATGCGGACTTGATACAAAAATGGTTCAGTCTGATTCAGGTGCAATCGGCGGAAGTGTTTCGCACGAATTTATGGTAATTACGGACACCGATGCAGGTGAAAACGACGTGTTCTATTGTGATTGCGGATATTCAGCAAACTCAAATCATGCCGTTTCAAAATTGCCTGAAGTTGTTGTTGACGGAAAAAATTATTTTTCGGAAACAAAAATTGTTGATACTCCAAATACTCATTCAATAGATGAGTTGTGTGAATTCTTAAGTATTCCGTCAACAATAATTCTAAAAACTCTGGTATATATTGTTGATAAGAAACCTGTTTTAGCTTTAATCAGAGCTGATAAAACCGTTGAAGAAACGAAATTGATGAATTCCGTAGGCGGAATGGATATCAGAATTGCTTCTTCTGCAGAAATTGCAGAACTTATGGCGGAACATAGTTTTGATGCTGTTGCCGGATTTATCGGGCCTTGCGGAATGACCGGTATACCGATTGTTGCGGATGAAACAGTTCGAGATATGAAAAATTTTGTTGTCGGAATTAATCAAACCGATAAGCACCAAGTTGGAGCAAATCTTTCTGATTTAGGGCTTGATGAAATCAAATTCGCAGACATTAGACTTGTTGAAGCCGGCGATTTTTGTCCTGAATGCGGGAAATCATTGAAGGTTACAAAAGGTATTGAGGTTGGGAATATTTTCAAACTCGGTACAAAATATTCAAAACCGATGAATGCTGTTTATCTTGATAAAAATGGCAAATCTCATCCTTATGTTATGGGATGTTACGGTATCGGGATATCAAGAACTGCTGCAGCTGCGGTTGAAACTCATTATGATGAACACGGTATCAAATGGCCGATTGCGATTGCTCCTTACCATGTTGTAATCGTTCCGGTAAATATTCAGGACGAATTGCAAATGAAGGTTGCGGAAAAAATGTACGAAGATTTGAAAAATGCAGGTGTTGAGGTGGTTATTGACGACCGTGACGAACGTGCAGGGGTAAAATTTAAGGATGCGGATTTAATCGGATTCCCTTACAGAGTGACTGTCGGCAAAACTATTAACGAAGGGCTTGTGGAGTACAAAATTCGGGAAACGGGTGACGTTGAAAAGGTTACGCCTGAAGTTGCCGTTGAACACCTTGTCGAAATCGTTAAAAATATCAAATAATACAAATATAATCATAAATTCCAATTTAATTTAGTGACACGCCAACCCAAAAGTTGGCGTTTTTTTGTTAATAGCAAAAAATTTTGTTCAGGTGTTTTATGTAGGATATGGATATCCAAAATAGTTACAGACCGCTAAATAAACATGAATTATACGAACTGAGTCAGGCTAAACAAGTATTTAGTGATTGTTATTTGGTTTCAAGTATTCATGCCCTTTGCGGAAGCGATGAAGGTCAAAAAATTATAAAAGAACAAGTTCAAAAATCACTTTTTGACAGTTGCCCAAAGTATAAAATTCGTTTTAATAACATTTATGGAGAAGTAAAAGATGTTTTTGTAACCTCAAAAGAAGTTAATTTTCTTCAACCGACAGATTTGCATGCCAATCCGATATTTCCGGACACTCCGCCGAATAAGACATTGAAAGCAATAGAACTTGCAATGGGGAAATTAATTGAAAAATACCCGTTATTGAAATCTTTTGTAAACAGAATTCCAAAATGTAGCGAAAATTTTGAGTATAACAATCCTAGTCGATTTATGAAAATTTTTACGGGAAAAGAACCGTTGAGTGTAAACGAAAATACTATTTATTTGCAATTAAGTCACAAAAAAAAGGACGCTTTAAAGTTGTTAAAAGAAATAGAACAAAGTGAGGGGCAACATTCTTTTGTTGCAGGAACAAGTGTAAATTTATTTCCTGAGCTTACAAGCTGGCATTGTTACGTTGTTAAGGGGGTAAATCCTGACACGAAGAAAGTGAGAGTTTGCAACCCGAGAACTATGGAAACCGTAGAATTATCTCTTGCCGGTTTTCTTAATCATTTCAAATTTTTAACAGGATTTTTGTTCAAAAATATGCATAAATAAAGTATTTGAGTCGAATTTTGTCTATGTTCTTAATTAAAGTTTATATATATTTGATTTTAATAAACTTTAGATGTAAACTAGTTGTTAATAATGATGTTGCCGGGTTGGAATTAAAAAACTTACCGGCAGGTACAAAAACAAATTAAGGAGAATTGGAAAATGACACCAAAAAACTTTTTATTTACTTCCGAATCAGTTACGGAAGGTCATCCGGACAAAGTATGCGATCAAATTTCTGATGCAATCTTGGATGAATTTTTAACAAAATACCCGCAATCACGTGTTGCGGCAGAAACAACTGTTACAACAGGCATGGCATTGGTTTGTGGTGAAATCACATCTGATTGTTATGTTGATATTCCTTCAGTTGTTAGAAATACTATCAAAAATATTGGTTATGTTGAAGGCGAAGGCGGCGGATTTAATTTCAATACATGTGCAGTCTTGACAAGTATAGATGAACAATCTTGCGACATCGCAGGCGGTGTAAACAAAGCTTATGAAACAAGAAATGACAATGCTGATACGGCTGTTACTGAAACAGAAAACATCGGTGCAGGTGACCAAGGTATTATGTTTGGTTTTGCTTGTAACGAGACACCTGAACTTATGCCGTTGCCAATCAGCTTGGCTCATAAACTTTCATACAGATTAGCTCAAGTAAGAAAACAAGGGCTTGTTGATTACTTAAGACCGGACGGCAAATCTCAAGTTACCGTTGAATACGTTGACGGCAAACCTTCAAGAATTCACACCGTTCTTATTTCAACTCAACATGATGATGTTATCAATGGAGTTTCTGATAATTCAAAAATTCAAGAAATTATTAAAAACGACATCAAAAAATACGTTATCGACTATGTTTTCGAAAATGAATCAATCAAACTTGATGATAAGACTATTATCTTGGTTAACCCGTCAGGCAGATTTGTTGTGGGTGGTCCTCAAGGTGACGCAGGTTTGACAGGACGTAAAATTATCGTAGATACATACGGTGGTTACTCTCGTCACGGTGGCGGAGCTTTTTCAGGAAAAGATCCTACGAAAGTTGACAGATCAGCAGCTTACGCAGCACGTTATGTTGCGAAAAACGTTGTAGCTTCAGGCTTGGCAGAAAAATGCGAAATCGAATTGGCTTATGCTATCGGTGTTGCAGAACCTGTATCAATCATGGTTGATACTTTCGGAACAGGTAAAATTTCTGATGATGAAATTTCAGAACTTGTTTCTAAAAACTTTGATTTAAGACCTGCTGCAATCATCAAACAGTTTGACCTTCGTGGTTTGCCTGCTAAAAATGGCGGTAAATTCTATCAGCTTTTGGCAGCTTACGGACACATGGGCAGAACAGATATCGATGTACCTTGGGAACACACAGACAAAGCTGACGCTTTGAAATCTCAAGCTTGTAGCGGATGTTCTTGTTGCCAATAAGTTGAGAAAACTTTTATAAAAAGATTGAACCCTTTTGACAAATGCCAAAGGGGTTCTTTTTTGTTTAAGTTGTTGTAAACATTCTTGCCTGCAACGCCTTCCTTCTTTCAAAGGTTGAGGGGAATATTAAAAAGCCTCTTGATTACTCAAGAGGCTTTTATAATTTATTAAATCTTACACTTTTCTTTTGCGAGCTGCTTCAGATTTACGTTTTCTTTTTACGCTCGGTTTTTCATATCTTTCACGTTTTTTTACTTCGGAAAGGATGCCGGCTTTTTGGATTTTTTTCTTAAAACGACGCAATGCACTTTCAATGCTTTCGTTTTCGCCAACTTTAACTTCTGCCATTTTGTTTTTTCACCACCTTTCCGTGACTTGTATTTGTATTCAGTACTATGATTATAACCTAAATAAAAATAAATTTCAAGTATAGTGCCAACTTACGCTGATAACGTAAAGATTTCGTAAATTTCTTCGTCCGAAAGTTCCGTAATAATCTTTTCGCCTTCGTAAACTGCAAGGTCAGCAAGCTCTTTTTTTGCTTTCAGCATTTCGTCGATTTTTTCTTCAAATGTGCCGAGGGTAATCATTCTGTGAACCATTACGTTTTTGTCCTGACCGATTCTGTAGGTTCTGTCGGTTGCCTGATCTTCAACCGCAGGATTCCACCACAAGTCGTAGTGGATTACGTTTGTTGCACTTGTAAGGTTCAAACCTGTACCGCCCGCCTTGAGTGACAATATCATAACCTTTGAATCTTCTTCGGTTTGGAATTTGTTGATGAGTTCCTCACGCTGCGGAACTGTCAACGAGCCGTGGAAGAATAACGGTTCTGTACCGCATTCTTCTGATATTACCTTCGTCAAAATGTCGCCCATTTCCTTGTACTGAGTGAAGATAAGGGTCTTTTCGCCGTTGTCGAGGATGCTCTGAACCGTCGAAATACATTTGTCCATTTTTCCCGAAAGCTCTCTGCTCATTTCTCCTGACTTCAAGAATTGATAAGGGTGGTTGCAGATTTGCTTCAATGCAGTGATAAGTTTGAAGATGTTTCCACGTCTGTTTATTCCTGAGAATTCGCTTATCTTTGACATCATCTCGTTGAGTGTCTTTTCGTAGAGAACAGCTTGCGGTTTTGACAAGTAACAGTATTCGTTCAAAACCATCTTCTCCGGCAAATCCGAAATAACGTGTTTGTCTGTTTTCAAACGTCTTAATACGAATGGTGACACGGACATTTTTAATTTTGAAGCACGTGAAGTTTCCTTAAATCTTTCAATAGGAATTGCGTAACTCTTTTGGAATTCTTTCAATGAGCCTAAGTAACCTTGGTTTATGAAGTCGAAAATACTCCATAATTCTGTCAATCTGTTTTCAACCGGTGTACCTGTCATCGCGACTTTGACGTCCGATTTTAGAGTTTTGATAGCCAAAGTCTGTGCTGTGTCAGGGTTTTTGATGTTTTGAGCTTCGTCAACGATAACCATTCCCCAACCCTGCTTTTTGAGTTCTTCAACATCAATTCGCATAATTGCATAAGTCGTCAAAATTACATCGTGCTTGACATCCAGCTTACGTTCAGCACCGTGATAAATTACCGCATCCAAAGATGGTGCAAACATTTGGAGTTCTTTCATCCAGTTTCCCATAAGAGTAGTCGGACAAATTACCAAAACAGGCTTTTTAAGTCTGTCCTCTTCCTTCATTTTCAAAATGAGAGAAATAATCTGAATGGTTTTACCCAACCCCATATCATCTGCCATACATACGCCAAAACCTTTTGAAACGTTTGTCCAAAGCCATTTTAACCCTGTTTGCTGATAAGGTCGAAGTTCGCCCTTGAGAGTTTTTGGCGGGTCGACTTCCATAGGTTTTGTAAAGTCTTGGATAACTCTTGCAAATGCGTCGTCGTAGTCGAAATCGTACTGTGCAAGCTGTCCTGACATTGAGGCATGAATGAGTTCCATTCTCGACATCGATTTGAAGTTTGCTTTCGCAATTTGTTCAAAAATCTTTTTGCTTTCTTCTTTGTCAATGAGTACGTATTTGTTTTTGTATTTTATCAAGCCGTTGTTGCTTTCAACGAGTTTGTTAAATTCTTCAAGTGAAATTTTTTCGTTTCCGATAGCAATTTCGTAAGAAAAATCAAGTATGTCGTCCAATGAAATCTTTGACGAGGATGTGTTGTTAAACAAATCTGCCAAATCCTGTGAACGTGACGCCTTGACCTTTGCATTGATTGAGGCTCTCGGAATTACGATATTGACAAGTTCTTTCGGCAAAATAACTTCAATTTGAGCTTTTTGGAGGTAATATGCGGTTTGCGTGATTATTTTGTAAACCTCGTTCAGGTTCAAGTCAAGTGCCAACTTGTCTTCATCCTCAAAAAGTGTTTCCAATTCAGGCATATAACGAATTGCGTAATTCAACTGCTTTTCGACAATTCTTGCGATGTCGGAAGAGTTTGCGTCAAAAATTTTGTCCTTGTGATAAAGTTCGTCAATAAGCACGCTTTCGTTGGTTTTGCGGTTCTTAATGTAAACTTTCAATCTGAACAATTCATCCTCAATTTTTTCAATTTTGAAGAACGGAATTACGTCATATTTGCCCAAATAAAGCTCGTCAAACCACTGCGAAATGTTTTCGGCAATGTCGTTGCCACGCATAACTGATTTTTGCTCAAGGTCTTTAATCATATACGTGCCGGACTTAACATCCTTGAACTTATATGCCTTAATTCCGAGGAATTTGTAAATTACGTAATTCATATAATTGTGGATGAAATCACGGACGAAATTGTCAGGTTTATCACCTTTTATGAAGAGTTTTTCAGGGATATTTTCTTCAAATTGGTTTATAATTCGTGCGACTTGTTGGTTTGGAATAATCGGTTCATAGACAATTTTGAACATTGAGCCACGAGTTTTGACGGTCGGAATGAAGTATAATTTTTCAATCAACTTCATAACAAAGTGTGCAAGCGTGTTCATATAAATGAAAGTCGGTGTCAAATCATCGAGTTCCGAAACTTCACCAAAACCGCCGAAATAATCCATCACCAAATCAAGGCTCATCGCATATCCGACCTGATCACACAAAACTTGTGACTTAAACCTGAAAAGTGACCCTTTTGACTTAAGGTAATATTCAAAATTGTTGGTCGGAGTTACAAAGAAGGACAGCTTTCCGTTTTCGTTTACCAAGTAGAAATTAGTATTTCTTGCAGGTGAAATCGGGCTTACAAAAACATCCTTGAATTCATCCTCCACCACCTGATAAATCAGGCTCAAGGTATAGCGAAAGTCTTTATTCTTGAATCCTTCAGGGTTTTCGGAAAGGTTAAAAAACAACTCGTCTACGTTATTCTTTTTAAGTGAAAAATCAATGTCAAATGTTTTTGTTTCTGTCATAACTATCCTTTTTTCAGTGAAGAGTGAAATGTGAGAAGTGAAAAGCCCATTTCGTTCGCTTCGCTCATTATATACTTTTGTGCGTTAGCCCCAATTCGGACTTTTCACCGTTCACTGATTCCCTTTTCACTACTATTTAATCAACGATTCGCAATCCATTTCTTTTGGTTGTGCAATGCCCAAAAGTTGTAATACTGTTGGAGCAATATTGCATAATGCACCGTCGTCTTTAAGTTCAGTGTCTTTTGGAGCGTTAATCAAAACAAACGGAACTTTGTTTGTTGTGTGAGCAGTTTGCGGTTTGCTTGTTTCTGCGTTTACCATAACTTCACTGTTGCCGTGGTCTGCCGTCAAAAGCATTGTGATACCGTTTTTAACGCAAGCATCAGCAATTTTTCCGACACATTCGTCAACCACGTGACAAGCTTTTGTTGCTGCTTCAATAACACCGGTATGACCAACCATATCAGGGTTTGCAAAGTTTACCAAAATAAATCCGTATTCAGGGTTGTTGATTGCTTTCAATACGTTTTCACAAACTTCTGGAGCACTCATTTCAGGTTGCATATCGTAAGTAGCAACCTTTGGTGACGGAACGAGAACTCTTGTTTCGTGAGGCTGCGGCTCGTCAATACCACCGTTAAAGAAGAATGTGACGTGAGCATATTTTTCTGTTTCCGCTGTTCTGAACTGGTGAACTCCGTTAGCTTCCAAAACATCGCCCAAAATGTTTACCAAGTGTTCTTTCGGGAACGCTACAGGGAAGGTGAAGTCTTCGTTGTAGCTTGTGAAAGTTACGTAGCAAAGGTTTTTGAGAATTTTCTTTCTGTCGAAACCGTCAAAATCACTGAACATAAGTGCTTTAGAAACTTCTCTTGCTCTGTCAGGTCTATAGTTGAAGAAGATGATAGAATCGTTGTCGTGAATTCTGCTTTCTTCGCCACCGATAACTGTCGGAAGAACGAATTCGTCGTTGTCCCCTCTTTCGTATGATGCTTTTACCCCTTCGCAAGCAGTTGCGGCGTGTTCGCCTTCACCGAGAAGAAGTGCGTTGTAGCCTTTTTCGACTCTTTCCCAACGGTTATCTCTGTCCATAATGTAGTATCTGCCGATAATCGTTGCAACCGGCGGAAGGTTATATTTCTTCAATTCTGCCTCAACCTTTTCCAAGAAAGTGCAAGCACTCTGCGGAGGAGTGTCACGACCGTCCAAAAATGCGTGGACGTAAACTTTTTTTAGTCCTTCATCAGCTGCTAATTTAATAAGTGCGAGTAAATGTTCTAAAGAAGAGTGAACACCACCTGTCGAAACAAGCCCGAAAAGGTGAAGTGCTGAATTGTTTTCTTTCGCATGGTTTATAGCCATTAAGAATTTGTCGTTTTTGAAGAAAGAGCCGTCTTTGATAGCACGATTAATTCTAGACAAATCTTGGTGAACAACACGACCTGCACCGAGGTTAAGGTGCCCGACTTCACTGTTACCCATTTGACCTTCCGGCAAACCTACATACTGACCGTCGGCATGGATAGAAATGCACGGATAATCTTTTTCTAATTTATCAACGTGAACGGGATGAGCAAGTTTTGTTGCGTCATATTCGGGGTGGTTTTTGCTGATACCCCAACCGTCCATAATACATAATAAAACTCTTTTTGTCATATCTATATCCCTTCTAGTTCATACAATATACAATGGCTTAATTTTAGCAGGAACATAACTCAAAGGCAAGAGGGGAAATTAGAAATTGTAGGGTTGAAATAAGAAATTGTAGGGTGGGGAAAAACGAAGTGTTCCCCACTCAAAATACCAAAATATGGAAAATTGTCATTGTATGAAAATAAAAATATGATACGAAATAAAAGACGAGCGGTTAAACTCGTCTTTTTAAATATATTGAATGGTGGGGAACGCTACGCTTTTCCCCACCATTCAGTGCTTATTTACTTATTCACCTATGTTCCTAATCACCTACACAAACCGCATGATCGCCTCTGTCGTTGCGGAAGTCGTTGCACCTGGCCGTGAACGACGAGTGGAAGGCCCTGCAGTATGCACTGTTGACGCTGCCCTCCTCACCCGACCAAAGGTAGAAGGACGGTGTGAGTCCTAGAGCTTTGGCTGCTGAAGAGTTGGAATCAAATTGGATGCGGAGTTTATCTTCTTTAGCTCCAACACTTGGATTACCTACATATAACTGGCTTGCCAGTTCTGCTAGTTGTGCTTCTGTTGGTAGTTTTTTCCCTTGGTCTTTACATGCTTTTACTGCTCCTGCCCAACGATCATCGTTGTTGTAATAGCAGACTTTTATTCCAAGGTCAGATTTTTGTGCTTCGCATTCTGCGTTAGTCATTGGTTTTGGCTCGAATGGTGCTGTAAAGCATAAACTACCTACCTCTATTGCACAACTACTGCCTAAACCTCCCGCATTAAAGCTTTGAACATCATCGCCGTATCTGTTCGGTTTTGCTCCGCCATTTATTTCAAATACCGCCGCAACGCATTCTGCTGTCGCATTAGATACAGGTTTTCCGTCGGATGTTGACCAATGGTATTGTTTTACGGGGTCTAAGGCTTCACATTTTTTGTTATAACTCAAAATCATCGGGGTACCGTCGGCAGTCACGATACCAACGTTATTACTTGAGTAATCGCTTTTGTCGCCGTTTTCCATTTTTAATTGTTTGCCTGTTTTTGTTTTTGAGATATCCCAAGTTTTGCCGTTTCCTAAATCTACCTCATCATACGGCCAGCATTCACGAAGGTGGCTTGAGTCACACCTTTTCATGATTTTTAGGTGCTTTTGCAACTCATCCACAAATGCGTCTGTGCTTGCATAAGGCCCAATTAACCCCAAAGAATTCATTTTTTCTGTCGCTTTTGTAAATTTATATTTGACTGTGCGTACTTGTTCCGCTCTAACCTTATTATTAATCGCCTGATTAAGTGTCGGCAACGTCATCGCTGCAACGATACCTATAATCCCCAATGTAATTAATACCTCAGCTAAGGTGAAAGCAACCTTCAACGATGATGCGATCTTTACGTAGCTATGCTCCTCAAGATGACATGGTTTATTTAACTCTTTGTACATATTAAACCTCCTATATAATCTATAACTCATATATCATAACCTATAGCATATTACAAGTTATAAGTCAAACTTTGTATAATTATAACTTATGAATAAGCAAGAATTATTAAAAAGATTTGGAAAAAACGTTAAAATTGAACGTATTAAAAAAGACCTTACACAGGAGCAACTGTCAGAAATCCTCGACATCAACCAAAACTACATTGCCTGTATTGAATGTGGGAGGCAGAATATGTCGCTTGGCAAAATCTTAGAACTTGCCAATGCTCTTGAAGTTGATATTGAAAAATTATTAAAATTTAGTGACTAATATAAAATCTGCACATGCACAGTTCTGGTTCTTGCTTTATTATCAAAATCAATTAAAACTATCTGTTGCCACTGTCCCAACTGCAATGCACCTTCTATCAACGGCACCATTGTGCTGTTTCCTACTATAGAAGCTCTAACGTGTGCATATCCGTTTCCGTCATGCCAGCTCTCATCGTGGTGGTATTCTTTATTTACAGGGGCTATTCGGTCTAAGGCTTCCGGCAAATCCTGTAATAATCCGTCCTCATATTCAATGTTTGTTATAGAAACAGTGCTTCCTGCAACATAAACATGCACAACCGCATTTTGTAATGAGTGTTTGTATACTGCATTCTGGACAAGTCTTGTGATGTCTTTAATTTCGGTGTTGCCCTTTGTGTGTACCGTAAATTTTTCGTTAATAATTGTCATATATAAACCCCTAAAATTATTTACCATTATTTGCAATTAGGGTTGCAGGACTAATTTTGTCATACAACCCGCTGAGATTATCCAAAAAATTCGTCCGCATAATACGCAAATTCGAGATGTCCGGTGATTACCGTATCGCCGTCTTTTATGCCCATTGCTTTTAATTTGTCGAAAACCCCCATGCCGGTCAGAATATTTTGAAATCTGATAACCTGTTCGGAATTTCTTTCGTCCGTAACTTGTGCAAGTCGTCCGATTTTTCCGCCTGATATAATATATACATCCTTTGCGGCTTTCACAATCTCAAAAGCACTGTCGTCGTTGTTGTATGCTCCCGAGTCCTCTTCAACAACGATTTCGGATTGAGGTTTTTCTATTTCGTCAACTTTTTGGGACATGAAATTCAGCAAATCCTCAAGGTTTTCGCCTGTTACTGCAGAAATTAAAAATACATCTTTGCTACGGTTTTTAAATTCGTTGTAAAGTTCTTGTTTTTTTTCTTCATCGACAGAATCAATTTTGTTAAGTGCGATAATTTGATAAAGATTTGCAAGCTTTTCGGAATGTTTTTTCAATTCGAGATTGATTTTTTCGTAATTCTCAATAGGGTTTTCTTCCGTAATATCTATGATGTGTACCAAAAAACGACATCTTTCGACGTGTCGTAAAAAATCGTGACCAAGTCCGACCCCGTCAGATGCACCTTCAATTAATCCCGGAATATCCGCAACAACGTAGCCGTCGCCTGAGTGCTTTTTAACTACCCCAAGGTTTGGAATGAGGGTGGTAAAAGGATAATCCGCAATTTTTGGTTTTGCAGAGCTTATTCGGCTGATAAATGTGGATTTACCCGCATTTGGCATACCCAAAAGTCCGACATCCGCAATCAATTTTAATTCTAAAATCAATTCTCTTTCAATCGGAGGTTCGCCGGGTTCGCAGAATTGTGGAGCTCGTTTTTGAGAAGTCGCAAATCTTGCGTTTCCTCTTCCCCCTCTTCCGCCTTTTGCTACGAGAACTTTTTGTTCGTGTCGGGTTAAGTCGGCAATAATGTTTCCTGTTTTAACATCTTTTACGACCGTTCCGATTGGAACTTTTATAAATAAATCTTTTGCCCAGTGTCCGTGACAGTTTTTAATCCCGCCGTTTTCACCGCATTGTGCTTTAAATACTGATTTGTATTTGAAGTCCATTAGTGTTGACATGTTTTCGTCGGCAATTAAATATACATCGCCGCCTTTTCCGCCGTCACCGCCTGCGGGGCCGCCTTTGTCCACGTATTTTTCACGACGCCACGCAACCATTCCGTTGCCGCCTCTGCCTGAAACTATTCTGATTTTTGTTTTATCTAAAAATTGCATTGTATATCCCTTAATTTTATTTGTATTATAATAATACTATGAAAATGATAAAAGAGAAATTATTTAGCAAAGAAAAAATTGAAATAGGTGTTGACAGCGGTTATGACAACTACATAATGGCGATAGAATCCAGTTGTGATGAAACAGCATGTGCAATTATTAAAAACGGACGAGAAGTTATTGCAAACGTTGTGGCTTCACAAATAAAAACTCATGCCAAGTTTGGCGGTGTAATTCCTGAGATTGCAGCAAGAGAACATTTGGATTCCATAAATATTGTTATTGATGAAGCTTTTGAACAGGCAAAAACAAATATCGGGTTAGAGCCGAAAGATATTACGGCATTTGCCGGAACTGTCGGCCCAGGACTTGTCGGGTGCCTTTTAGTCGGGCTTAATGCTGCTAAAACCCTCGCATTGGTTTATGACAGACCGTTTATAGGGGTAAATCACCTTAATGCTCACCTTTGCGGAAATTATCTTGATACAGATTTAAAACCGCCGTTTATGGCTTTGTTGGTTAGTGGCGGTCATACTCAAATTATTGATGTTAAATCATACTCAGAACAACATATTTTGGGCGAAACTATTGATGATGCTGTCGGAGAGGCTTATGATAAAGTCGCAAGATTGATTGGTTTGCCGTATCCGGGAGGGCCTAGGTTAGACAAGCTTGCTCAAGAAGGAAATCCGAAAGCATATCATCTTCCGCAAGCGAAAGTCGACGGATATAATTTTAGTTTTAGCGGATTGAAAACTGCGGTTTTGAGATTGGTAAAACAGTTGAAAACCGAATATGGCACGGATGAATTGCCCGAAAATGTTATAAAAGATGTTTGTGCAAGTTTTCAGGAATGCGTTTCTGCAACATTGTTGAAGAAATTGAAGCATGCCGCAGAAGAAAACAATTACAAGCAAATTGTGATTGCGGGCGGTGTTGCTGCAAACTCTGAAATCAGAAGAAAAATATTTAATCTTGAAAATGAAGGTTACAAAGTTTTTGCTCCTCCGATGAAATATTGTACGGATAATGCGGCTATGGTTGCTTCTTGTGCTTACTTTAATACGAATACTTTTGACGATGTGAATGTCGAAGTGTTCTCAAGGGTAAAATAACCGTTTTCGGACGGATTAGCCGAAAATTTTTCTTGTGCTATAATTGACGCAGATATAAATAGTGGAGAGAATAACTATGTGCGACGTAATTACTATTGGAAGTGCGACAATGGATGTTTTCGTAGAAAGTGACGATGCAAACATTGTTTCTGTGTATACAAAAAATAAGAAATCTGAATTTATGTCCTACCCCTACGGAGCAAAAGTTGAAATAACTGATTTCGCCTCAAATGTTGGGGGCGGCGGGGTTAATACCGCAATGAATTTTTCAAATTTGGGTTTGAAAACAAGTGCGATTTTTAAAATCGGTGACGATATATATTCGGAAGGTGTTTTGGATTCTTTTAAAGGGAAAAATATTGATCTTTCAAATATTATTCAAAATCCGTCTGTCAGTACCGGTTTTTCAATAATTTTAGTTAGTTTTCAAGGTGATAGAACTGTTCTTGCTCACCGTGGTGCAAATGCGATGATTAAAAAATCCGATATTAATTTTGATGCGATAAAAAATGCTAAACTTTTATATATAGCTCCGATGAATGGTGACAGTACAAAGGTTTTGGATGATATTGCAACTTTTGCCGCCGAAAATAATATTTACGTTTGTTTTAATGCCGGTTCATCAAGTATCAAACGCGGATTTAATTATTTGAAAAAAATTATTGCTAATTCAAGTATTGTTGTTATGAATAAAGAAGAAGCTTCAATGGCAACTCAAATTCAGGTCAGACCTGATACAAGCAAAGAAAAGTTTTCGGAAGAATTAATACATCCGGATGTGAAGGAAATGTTCTACAAATTGAAGGTTCGTGACTCACAGATTATTGTAATTACGGACGGCGGTCGTGGTGCTTATGCTTATGACGGCAAAATGTTCTATCAGTGTCCTATTTTTGAGGGCCCTGTTGTGTCAACGCTGGGTGCGGGTGATGCGTTTGCCTCAACCTTCTGTGCGGCATTAGGCAGAACTAAAAACGATATCGGTAGGTCTTTGATGTATGCTTCCGTAAACTCTGCGGGTGTTGTATCAGCGTTCGGTGCAACTCAAGGTTTGAAAACTTTTGAAGAAATCGAAAAAACTCTTGCGGAAAATCCTGATTATTCCTACAGAGAAGTAAAATAAAATCTTGTTTTTAAAAGGTTGCGATATCTTTGATTTCGTAACCTTTCTTAACGAAATGCAAAGTGTTTGTATAATATTATTTAATATGATATAATTCTTATATGGAATGTCCAAAATGCGGGTTAGAAATAGATGAGAAAACGATTGTTTGTCCGAACTGTAAAAAGGTTCTGAAAGTCGTTTGTCCAGTCTGTAAAACCATTAACAAATCAAATACTTGTAAAAAATGCGGATATGTTATTATTGGCAAGTGTAATCGTTGCGGTAAAATTAACCTTACGGGTGATAAAAAATGTAAAAAATGCGGGTTTGATTTGGAAACCAGTGTTATTCTTAACGAAACCAATACGGATAAATTTACCTGCATGACGATTGACTTCCCTAATATGAACGAAATGAAAGTCGTATTAGGATCGGTTAAATTGCTTAACAAATTCCGAATTAATCTTGATAAAATTATTGCTGATTGTGCAAAAGAAGTCGGTGTTCGTCGCCAAATTATCGGTAATCGTTGCGTTATCAGGTTTGACAAAGATTATACCTTTAACACCTCTGCAAACACTGCTGTTGCCACGGCTATTAAGATTTTGACGGAAATTACAAAAATGAATTTCCGCTTGACAAATCGAAAAAATGCGGCATGTCGTTGCAATATTTATCTCTTTAAAAGAACTGTTAAGGATAACCCTTACGACATCAACCCAGGCTATAATGCAAACCTTGTTTCCAACGCAACTGATGCAAAAGAACGTCTGATGAGCTCTTTTCAGGTAATTGTTGACAACTACGTAAAAGAAGCGATTGAAAAAGATTACCACGTGTCGCCTTTGAGTTCAACGATGATTAACCGTGAAATGGTCATGTTTTTTGATGTCGATATCGCAAGAGAATTAAGGATTGATTTTGAGGAATTGACTGACAAAGAGGAAGAGGCGGAAATTCCGAACTTTGTTCAAAATATGCTTGTAGAACAGGATAAGTTGGATGGCGAAGCTTTGAGCAAAATGGAAACCCCGTATGATCCCGATGCAATTTATGATATTGATACGATAAACTTTAATGAAATAAAATGCGATTTTATCAGGACTCAAAATATTGATGTCTTTTATCACATAATAAATAAAATTCAGTCGTGCCCTAAAGGTATAATTGCGATGAAGTCTGATCCTTTGTATGTGCCGTATTCGCTCAAGGTGCTTTCTTCGATTTCTGAATTGGGTGTTTATAAAAATATTATCACCGTAACTTGTTATGATGAGATGAAATATTCTCCGTATTCGTTCTTTAGGAATTTGGTTTCTGCAATTTTTGAATATACCGTTTCGCAGCAACTGTTCTCGGAAAACGATTTTTCGATGTTCCGCTCAATAGATTCTGACGGCTTGATTAAAGACCTCGTAACCCTCAAGGAACGCAAAATTGAAAATGTTCAAGATACAAGATACACATATTTTGATATCTTCCTGACACTTTTGCAGGCAATCCCGAACACGATGATATTTATTGAAAATTTCGACAAAATTGATTCAAGTTCTTACGATGTTTTGAAATACCTGTTTGAGGCATTTGAAAAACTCGACATAAGCTATCTGGTTCAGTATTCAAAGAATTTCTCACTCCACAAGGATATGCACTTCCTGCTTGCAAAACCTTATTACACGGAAATTACACTCAAACCGACACCGTTTGAAAAAATGATTGAGGAAAACAAAGAGTATTACAAAAATATTATGGAAACCTTCTATTTCCAACGTATTGCAAAATACTCTTACGGAAGTATTCTTTTCTTGGATATTGCTCTTCAATACCTGATTGAGGCGGGCGTTTTTGAGGCTACGGACGATACAATCAATCTTGTAAACCCGAAAACAGTGATCATTCCGTCAAGTTTGAATAAGTTGATTAAGAGAAGATTGAACCTGTTGCAGGATTATCCGGAGTCAATAAAATTCTTGACAGAAGTCGTTCTCCTAGGTCCTCGTATTGATCAGGAAACAATTAAGAGTTTGAAATTTGAGGAAATAGATGAGATTATCGAACGCCTTTCAAATATGGGCTATATCTATTTCTATAACAACTGTATGTACTTCCCGAACTACAATATGTTGAGAGCAAACCTTTTGGAAACCCTGAACAAAGAACAGCTCCAAGAAGTTGCAAAAGAACTCTTCCAAAAAGTGTTTAAAGAAAATATGCCATCTCCTGAAAAAGCATATTTGTACAGTTTGCTTGACGATCACAGCTCAGAATTTCAGGAATGGGAGAAACTTGCAAAAATTAACCTTTCGTTAGGGGATTTCAACGCTTATTTGAATTGTGCAAACAAAATTCTCGAGCTTCTTGATATGAACCAAGACGAAGAGGCTCAAGAGGATATAGACCGCTATAAAATGGATTTGTACGACAATATTGCGGACAACCTTTTTGAATACGATCCGGAAAAGACCGAGAAAATTGCGGAACAAACCCTTGAACAGTTAGAGAAAAGTGGTGAGTCCGAAAAAATTATTACTCTTTGCAACAAAATGATTCAAGGCTACTTGTTTGCAGGAAATTATATGCACGCACTGGAATTGACCCACAAGGTTCTTGCCCTGTTGCCTAATTCTTCAATCGACCCGACAACGACGAACTTCAACAAATATTTCTTCCTGATGTCTGTCGTTCATATTGAAATTCTGTTCAATATCGGAGCGTGGGAGGATTGCCTTGAGGTCGGTTACAGCGTATTGAATGTTGTAAATCAAAATACGCTTGAAATTCTGAAACCTGATTATATGACTGTTCCGCAGTTTGAAACAATTATAATGGATACAATCGGATTTGTTGCGATGGCAAATATTTTGCAGTTGAAGGGTAATGTTCAAGAATTTTTGAATATCGTAAGAACCGATTTGACAAGCGTTCCGCATTCTTATGATATGTTTATAGCAATGCAGGATTTGATGTTTGGAAGAGTTCCTAAATACGACCGCTCAAATGTTTCGGACAAGGATAAATTCTCGGGCGTTCTCTTCCATATTATTGAAGCCTTTACTCGCTGCAAACATGATTACAATGTTTTTGCAGAAGAAATTCACGAGGCAAAAATTATTGCAAAATACAAAGGTTTGCACCAGTTTGAACTCTTTGCGGATTTGATGATTGCTTATGCCTATATCAAGATTAATTCATTGCAAAAAGCCTCACTGATTATCTACAAAATAATCAAAACCGCAAATGAAAACGGTATGAATAACCTCTTGTACTTGGCATGGTACGTGATGAGCGAGCTTAATCTTGCACAAGGCAAATATATCGTAACTTACGGTATCGTCAACAATTCGCTTATCCAGCTCGAAAAAGCTGACAGTGCAAATCCATACCTGTTGTTGCTTTACAAATACAACATGTACAAAGTTTTGAGGTTCAAAGGGCAGAGTGAGCAATCTGAAATTTGTTTGGCTCAAGCAAATTACATTGCTCAAAAATATGGCATTAATTTTGAATTTGATACTGACCCTAACGACTTTATTGCTATGGTTGATCCTGATGAAGAAGTTCCGCCGACAGCAGGTGCGAGCGGATATCAGGACGGAAATATTAACGACATAACCGGTGAAGAAGGAGAGTAAAAATGAAAATTTTATTTGCTGCGGCAGAAGTTGCACCATTTTCAAAAGCAGGCGGACTTGCTGATGTTGTGGGCAGCTTGCCGAAAGAATTGGAAAAACAGGCTGAAATCGCAATTTTTACACCGCTTCACGGTTGTATTGACATTAACAAGTACGGAATTAAAGAGCTTGAAAACTCTGAAATGTGGTTGACCTTTGGAAATCAAGGTCACAAATTCAGATTGTTTATGTGCAAATTGCCGAACACAAACATAAACGTATTTTTTGTACATAATGATTGGTATTTTACCTGTTTTAAAGAGGTTTACCCGAAATGGTTGGATACTCGCTACGAACACGAAAGATATATCGCTTTTTCACTTGCAGTGCTTGAGTATGCAAAACTTTTGAACTTTAGAGCAGATGTTATTCACGCAAACGATTGGCATACCGCAATGATTCCTGTATACCTGAAAAGTAATTACAGATACGATGAATTTTGGAAGAATACAAAAACAGTTTTTGAAATCCACAACCTTGCATATCAGGGAGTTTGGTTTGAAGATGTCCTTGATTTTGCGAATATGAGAAAAGACATTGTCTATAATGAATGGGGCGTTGAACATTATGGCAAGGTTAACTGGATGAAAGGTGCAATAAACTATTCCGAAAAGGTTGTTGCGGTTTCTCCGACTTATGCAAATGAAATTCTGACCGGCGAATATGGCGAAGGGATGGATTATACGTTAAGAATGAATAAAGATAAAATAGTCGGAATTCTTAACGGAATTGACTATGATGTATTTAACCCTAAAAAAGACAAATCAATTATTAAAAATTATGATGCGAAATCTCTTAAAAACAAAGAGCAGAATAAAAAGCGTGTTTGCGAAGAATTCGGGTTGGAATATAACCCTGAACGACCTCTGTTTGCATGTATCTCAAGGCTTGTTCCGCAAAAAGGGTTTGACTTGGTGCGAGTCGCTGAAAACGAATTGAAAAATCTCAATGCGGATTTTGTATTTTTAGGCAGTGGAAATTCTGATTACGAAAATCTTTTGATTTGGCTTTCAAATCATTCGTCGAATATTAGAGCGTATGTCGGATATCGTGCTGATTTAGCAAATCAAATTTATGCGGGTAGTGATTTTTATCTTATGCCGTCAAAGTTTGAACCTTGCGGGCTTAGTCAACTGATAGCAATGCGATACGGTTCACTCCCTGTAGTCCGAGCAACAGGCGGGCTTGAAGATACAGTAACAGGTTATCCTCTGGCTGATTCAACAGGATTTAAGTTCTGGGGGTACGACGGTGGAAGCATGATGTCTGCAATAAACTGTGCATTGAGTGTTTATCAGGACAAATACACATTCAACGCAATGCAAAAAACAGCCATGACAAAAGATTTTTCTTGGAAAAAGAGTGCCGTTGAATATATGAACGTGTATAAAGAAATTACGAAGTAAATGCAAAAATCAGCATAAAAAATTCAAGCTAAAAGGTATGTTAGCTGTTCTTGTTGGAATAGTCTTCATCTTTACCAATTTGTTTAAATTTATAGTTGAAGTATAATCCCATTGCAACAAGAGCTATAGCGGCTGTCATTGAAACAATATCATTTGCATTCATTTAGTGTCGTTACGCCTTTTTGTTAGAATAATCTTCATCTTTACTCATTTGTTTAACTTTGTGGTTGAAGTAAATTCCCATGACAAAAAATATTGTCGCCACAATCATGCTTAAAATATCATCTGCACTCATTTTTTAACACTCCCACGTTTTTGTCTATTTTTCCGTTTATACTAATAACATTTGACGCAAACAAAACATCCAAGTATATTCCAGGAAGAACAAAGAATAACTTTGGCAATAAGTCTGTTTCTGATAATAACAGTCCAACAATACCGCCAGTCAGTACAACAACTACAGTAATCAAGCTGTTGCGAAGACTTATTAAATTTTTGTTAGCCTCTCTTATGTATTCCATACTATAATTATAGCTTTATTTCACAAAGTGTCAATCGATTAAGTCGACGAGTTTTATTCGTTTTTACGCAAAAAAAAAGTTGCCATATTGTGGCAACATTAAATAAACACGAGGATATTAAGAGAGAGAGTATAAAGTACGTTTTAGAATAAAACTTATATAATCAAACTTTTGTTTTTAATCTTTTTTATTTTTCCCTTTGTAATGTTTAAATTTCCCTTACATTTATATAAACAATTTTGGAATTTGAAAATTGACTTTTTTAAACAGTTTATTAAGAAATATTAACAAACTGTTGCTGATATCCTCTATATGACTGAATTTAGAAAAAATCTTGTCATATTCAAAATAAAATGATATAATCTTCCTATAAAGTAGAGAGATTTAAAAAAGATAGGATAGTTATGGAATTCGACGTAGAAGATTTTTTAAGAAAAGCGGTTTCTATTGCAGCATCTGATGTTCACCTTGCGGTTGGAGAGCACCCGACTGTTCGTAAGGACGGTAAAATCATGAAGATTAATATGCCGATATTGACGGATGATGATTTAGACCATGCTTACGAAGTTTTGTTGCCGAGAAGTGCTAAGGATAATCTTGAAAATGTTTATGACCTTGACTTTGCTTACGAAATTCCGGGGTTTTCTCGTTTTAGGGTTAATTTGAGCCGTCAGTTGGGTAAAAATAAACTCGTTATTCGTCTTATTCCTTATTATGTAAGAAAAATTCAGGAATTGAACCTTCCTCAAAGTATTGAACAGTTCGCAAAGTTGAACCACGGGCTCGTCCTTATCACAGGCCCTACAGGTTCCGGTAAGTCTACAACTATCGCTTCAATCATTGATTATATCAATACAAATTATCCAAAACACATTATCACGATTGAAGACCCTATCGAATTTATTTTTAATAACAAAAAGAGTATTGTTTCTCAACGTCAAATTCTTGTTGATACAGCATCTTTTCCGGACGGTGTAAAATATGCCCTAAGGCAAGACCCGGATGTCATTTTTATCGGAGAAATTCGTGACAGAGAAACCATTTCTTGTGCACTTAAAGCTGCTGAAACAGGTCACTTGGTATTTGCTACAATTCACACAAATGATGCTGTTCAGACTGTTGACAGAATTATAAATATGTATGAGCCGTCTGACCGTGATTTCGTAAGACATCAGCTTGCACAAATTATTCGTGGTACTGTTTCTCAAAGACTTGTTCCGTTAAAGGACAGTTCTGGTCGTCGTCCGGCATGCGAAGTTCTTGTTGTTACGTCTACGGTTAAAGATTTTATCGAAAAGGACGAACTCGACGGAATTTATGACTTGGTTAAGAAGGGTTCATTTAACTCAATGATTACTATGAACATGTCTTTGTATAACCTTTGCGTAAACGATTATATTACGGAAGAGGTTGCAATGCAGTTCTCTGATGACAGAACCGAGTTACAACAAATGTTGAAGGGTGTATATCAAGGCACTAACGGTTAATTAGTCATGGAATCTTTTGTTACTGATGCGATAAATTTGAAGTCTTATAATCTCAGTGAATCTGACAAAATTATGGTGATGTATTCACGTGACAGAGGGCTTATTCGTGGTGTGGCAAAAGGAGTTAAAAAGCCTAAAAGCAAACTCGGTGCGAGAATGGATTTGCTTGTTGCTAACAAATTGATGTTGCACAAGGGGCGTAATCTTGATACGATTTCGCAGGCTGAGGCCTTTAACACTTTTAATGCGACAAGACGTAATATGGATAAAATCTTTTATTCTATGTACGTAACGGAAGTCGTAAATAATTTCGGGGTGGAGGATGACCCTTGTTCTGCAACGATTTTTGACTTGTTGTATGAAACTCTTTCTGCTATTTCAAAAGCCGAAGACAAAATTCATATTATGAATACTGTTTTGAAATTCCAGTTGAAGATGATGAGAGTTTCGGGGTTTTCGTTGGAGCTTGATAAGTGCTTGTGTTGCGGAAAACCTATTGAGAACGAAAACATGTATTTTTCTGGGTATTTTGGCGGGGTTGTGTGTTTTGAGTGTAATCACAAGTACAATCTTTCGGATGTAATGCACTACAAATTAAGAGATTATCTTTCTGCGTTAGCTAATACCGAATTGGATGACACTTCCGAGTATGAAGAAAAAGCAACTGAGAAGGTCTGTTGCGTTTGTTTTGAACTTTTGAAATCATATATTAATTCGCATTCTGCAAAGAAATTTAGATCAACCGAAATTTTGCAGGAGGTTGGTTAAAAAATATATTACGTTTTGTAACGATTTGGTTAAACCTTGAATTTATCCCATATATATATACTTTATATATATGAGAGATAAAACAAGGAGAGCTAAATTGGTCGATGGCGTTAATAATAACGTAAATATGGCTGAGCTTTATAAGCTTGCGAAGAAAGCCGAAGCCGGTGCTGCTAAAACAGCACAGACTAAAGTTGACTCTTCTATGACCTCTAAAGGTAGTGTATATAATAATGCGGAAAATAAATCTGTAAATCAACACCTTGCTGATGTAAAAGCAGGGATTGATGCATATAAAAATAATCCGAATTTGACCGCTTCTCAGAAAAAAGAGTTACAAAGTTTAGAAAAAAGATATAATGAAGTTAACAATCAAGTTAATCGTGGGGCTTCAAACACACAAGATTCTTCATCAAACGACGGGGACAATGTAAATACAAAAATGTCCGCAGAAGAAGGTAAAGCTTCTGCAAGCAGTGCAAAAGCTGCTGCAAAGAATGTTGAGGCAGATACTGAACAAACTAACAAAGATAGCGAAACAACTTCAAAACTTCAAAAAGAAACCAATAAAGAAAATAAAGCTATGCTCAAATCTCAAAAGAAATTTGATAAAGACATAGCTAAGCAACAAAAAAACATTCAAAATGCCCAACAGCAAACTCAAGCTTCAGTTGAGGAATTCAGCCAACAGCAAACGGAATTGGCTGATTTGCAGGCTGAATTTAATGAATTGGCAGGAGCAGACAGCACTGGTGCCGGTGAAAAAAGTGCATTTTCATTAAAACTTGCAGGAGATTCTACACCACAAGCGCAAAGAGCAAACGGTAATCAAACATCTCTCAACTCTCAACAAAACCAAGTTCAAGGTGCAGGTGGTGATGACAAAACTTCAAGAATGCAAGAGTTGTCATCACGAATTGATGCAAAATCAAACCAAATTCAGGTAACCGGTCAAAAAATCAATAAGCTTCAAACAAATACTAACAAACAGCTTAAAACAATGTCAAAAGTGACAATGTCACAGCAAAAGTATTACTCAAAAATTCAAAAGAATATTCAGGGTAATGAAAAAGCAACTGATAAAGTTTTGAAGTTTGCAGAAAAGGGCTACAATGTCAGCGAAACTGTTTACCAGACAGGTAAAACCGTTGAAACAACCGGTAAAGTAATGGAAAAAACCGGTAAAGCGATGATTGCTGCAAGTCATACTCCGTACACTGCATGGATGAGAGTCCCAGGTAAGGTTCTTGATACTGCGGGTACAAAAGTGTTGCAACCTGTCGGTAAATATGCACAAGTTGCCGGTAATGTCGGTAAAACAGCATTTAGCGGGACAAAAGCCGTATGTCAGGCTGCAAACGGTGACTTTAAAGCTGCACTTGCAAGTACGACAACTGCAATACAATCGGCAGCAGCTGCGAAAAAAGGTATTGACGGATTGTCAAAAGCTTCCGAAGCAACACAAAAAGCCGCAGAAGGAGTTCAAGAAGGTGCAGAAAATGCAAAACAAGCAACTCAAGAAACTCAACAAAAAATGCAAGAAGCAACTCAAAAGGCACAAGAACAAGGTTCAAATATTACAGGCAATATAGCTGACAATGCGACAAATGGTGTTGGTGATCAAGTTGGTGAAAAGGTCGCAGATACAGCCGGAAAAGTCGCAGACGGTGCAGCTGACGGAGCTAAGAAAACAGGCTTCTTCAAAAAAATCGGCAACGGAGTTAAAAATACAGTAAACAACGTTAAAAACTCAAAGGTTGGGCAATTTACAACTTCAGCAGTAAAGGTTGGTTCTACAATCTACAAAGAAAATAAAACTGAAATTAACGCCGCAATGAAAGGAATCAGTGCTCTTACCGGAGCAGGTAAATCTAAGGCCGCACAAGGAACTCAAAATACAACAACAGCACAAAATACAAACAGCACTGGTAACAAACGTCAAATCAATTATCGTTCGCAAGCATATTCCGCAATGAGCAGAACTGACAAAATGATGAACAGAACAAGTTATAAAGGCAATGGCTCAAGCACTCTTCAAAATGTTCAAAACGAATTGTTGAGAAAGAAAAAGATGTCATAGTTTTAAGATACTAAGATACTAATATGCTAAGGCACTTGGGCACTAAGTTCTTTTAGTGAAAGGTGAAGAGTGAATTCACTCTTCACTCTTCACTTTTTTGTGAAAACGCTTATTCCACCCTACATTTTTTTTACCACCCTTCACTTTTTCCATGTTTGCGGTATAATAAAAACGAACATTAGAAGTGTATAACTTATTAAACGCACTGGTTGTGCGAGAAAGATGAAAGGTAATTATGGTACCGGAAACTAAGAAATTTGAACTTGAAATCGGTGGCAAGCAAGTCGTCATCGAAACCGGGAAGTATGCTCAATCTACTAATGGTTCTGTAACGGTTAGATGTGGTGATACGATGCTATTTGTTCACTGCGTTGTTTCTAAAGAACCTCGTGTAGGTATTGATTTCTTCCCTCTACTTATTGATTATGAAGAAAGAATGTCTGCAATCGGTCGTATCCCTGGGGGCTACAACCGCTCAGAGGGTAAAGCCAGCGACAAAGCTATCCTTATTTCAAGATTGATTGACAGACCTATCAGACCTTTGTTCCCTAAAGGTTACAGAAATGATATACAAATTGTTGCTCAATTATTCAGCTACGATCAACAAAATCAGCCTGATACATTAGCTATGTTAGGTGCTTCTTGTGCGTTAATGCTTTCAGGAGCTCCGTTTGAAGGTCCTATCGGTGCTGTCAGAGTTTCTCGTGATGAAGCAGGAAACTTAATCGCTAACCCTACTCACCAACAAGCTGACAAATCTGACCTTGACATCGTCGTTGCAGGTACTCACGATTCTGTCATCATGGTTGAAGCCGGTTGCAAATTTGTTACGGAAGACGATATTATGGCTGCTGTTGAGTTCGCTCAAGGCGAAATTAAAAAACAATGCGAAGCTCAAGTTGAATTTGCTAAGGCTTGCGGTATCGTAAAAGAAGAATTTGTAAACCCTTACGATACTACAGAAATTAAAAAGATTATTGAAGAAACCGCTCATGATATGATCGTTGACGCTTATCACAACTTTGACAGAGCTTACAGACAAGAAAAACTTGAAGAAGCTAAAAAGCTTGTTAAAGAAAAAATTGACGCTCTTCCTGAAGATAATGCAATCAGAAAAATGATTGAAGAAACAGGTGTTGACTTCGTTGCTGAAGAATTCAAAGCTGCTGAAAAACACGTTATGCGTGCTATGATTTTGGATGAAGGGGTTAGAGCTGATGGCAGAAAACCTACCGAAGTTCGTCCAATCTGGTGCGAAGTCGGTGTTATTCCGAGAGCTCACGGTTCTGCTGTATTTACAAGAGGTCAAACTCAAGTTCTTTCAGTTGCAACTCTTGCAGGGCCGGGGATGAAACAGGAACTTGACGGTGTTGATCCGCAAACTGAAAAAACATATATGCACAAATATATCTTCCCTGGATTTTCTGTTGGTGAAGTAAAACCTTTGAGAGGACCTGGAAGACGTGAAGTAGGTCACGGTCATTTGGCTGAAAGAGCTAATGTGCCGGCACTTCCTTCTCAAGAAGAATTCGGTTACACAATCAGAGTAACTTCAGATGTATTGGAATCAAACGGTTCTACCTCAATGGCATCAACTTGCGGTTCTTCAATGGCTTTGATGAACGCAGGTGTTCCTGTCAAATGTATGATTGGCGGTGTTGCAATGGGTATGATTAAAGAGGAAGGCTATGAACCTGTTGTATTAACTGATATTCAAGGTATTGAGGACTTCCTCGGCGATATGGACTTCAAAGTTACCGGTAATGATACGGGTATCACAGCTCTTCAAATGGATATGAAGGCTAAAGGAATTCCGAATGAAACTTTGCGTCGAGCTTTGTTCCAAGCTAAAGAAGGTAGATTGCACATTTTAGGCGAAATGAGAAAAGTTATTACTGCTCCGGCTGAAAAACTTTCTCCGTTTGCTCCAAGCATTTCTACAATGACTATTCCTGTAGCTGATATCGGAACAGTCATCGGACCTGGCGGAAAACAAATCCGTGCGATTATAGACGCTTCCGGTGCTGAAATCGACATCCAAGACAACGGTGTTGTAACTATTACATCAAACGATCAGGAAGGTGCTGAAATCGCTAAGAGAATGATTAAAGAACTTACTTTTAAACCTGAACCGGGAATGGTTATTAAAGGTAAAGTTGTAAGAATTATTCCGATTGGAGCTTTTGTTGAACTCGCTCCGGGCAAAGATGGTATGGTTCATATTTCTCAAGTTTGTCAAGAACGCATTGAAACAATCGAACCGCATCTTCATGTCGGTCAAGAAGTAATCGTTAAGGTTATCAAAATCGACGACAAGGGCAGAGTAAACCTTACTATCAAAGGTGTTAGCGAAGAAGAAAAAGCTAATTGCCAATAGTTGGTGGTATTTGAAATATGAAAAGGGCGGAAACCGAAGGTTTCCGCCCTTTTTACTATTAATAATTTGGCGTTTATTTCAAAATATCGCCAAATGCTTCAAAGAGGTTTCGGTCGTCCATACCTTCATCCTGTACGTAGTCGCAGAAAAGTTCTTCAAATTTTGCTGCTTTGAGGTCTTCAGGCATTTTTTTGTTGAGCAAAAATCTTGCAGATCCGCCATATCTTGAGAGATATTTTGTCATTCCTTTTTCAAAAAGTTGTTTTTTGAAGGGGGTGTCGGCGATTGCATATTTAACATCAACGATTGTTGCAGGAATATTTGAAAACGCCTTGTAATTTTTCACGATTGATTTGCTCGGGTCGTATTCACGAATGTATTTGTTAATCATCGGAACTAGTCTGTGAATTTCGTAGTCCGTGAGTGGTTTTTTGTATTCGGCATATTTCTTGCTGATATCGCCTTGATTTTCTAAAATGAATTCTTGTGCATTAGGAGCTGTTGTTGGGAAGAATTGTGCAAAGTCTAGCAGGTTCAACCCAAAGATTGCAGGTTTTAATTGTCCTTGTCCCATTTTTATGTAAGTGTCGACGAGTGCTTGTTTTGCTGCACGAGTTTCGGTTTTGTGCGAGTTTTGATAATCAAGACTTATCATGTAAAGAGTGCTTATTGCTTTGTCGAGTGACATAAGACGGTCATCCTTCGGAAGGTTTTTAACCCCCTTTGCGTTCAGAATTGTTGTAAGCATTAACGCCTCTGTTGCGTCCGAGTTTGCCTGCATCCCGGCTACGTATTGGTTTAGGAAGGCTTTTGGTAAAAATTTGTTTTGCTCTTTCAAAACTTCGCCCAACGCTTCGTTGAGGTCGGACAGAATTATGACTTTGCCCTGTTCTGTGTCAAATTCATACGGTTTTATGCCGTATTGTCTTCTGACATCATCAAGAAGTTCGTTGTATTTTTTTAATTTTTCGGCTTCTTCGTCATCATCCACGTCGTCAATCACTTCTGTAACAGCAGGTTTTACCTCTTCTGTTTTCGGCTCATCAAAGATTGCGAGTTTTTCTTCGTAATCTTTTTGGAGTTCGTCGTGACGAGCCTGTTCTTCAAGTCTTGCAGGCTTAATACCGTGTGCGTAGTCTAAAAGTTGTTGGAAGTCTTTATTATTGCCGTCTGCACCAAAATCGTTGAAGAAAAGTTTGATTGTGTCCTTCATCAAAATTGAACGATAGTGGTTCATTTCGGGGTTTTGCCAAAATTCTTTAAATTTTTCCTGTTGAGTTTTCGGTATTTCGTTTTCTTTGCCGAAATAATCTCTCATTTCCATAGGAACGTGCAATCTGTCGAGAACGATTGAGTTAATTTCGCCAATGTATTTTGCAACAAACGCCAAGGCTTCATTGTTTTGGATGTTGGCTTTTTTCATTTGTTTTTCGGTTTCGGCTTTGTTTCCTCTGCCTTTTACCATTGCATTTGAAATTTTGTCAATTTCCCAATCTTTCAAGTTGCCGAACTTTTTCTTTTGTGGAGCTCTAGGAACTTCAAACAATGAGGTTTCTTTGGATTGTTTTGAGGTGTGGACTGTTTGAGATCTGTCCCCGATGTTTGATTTTGGGGTGTAAACATAAGGAAAATCGTCCCTTGTTACGACAAATGAGTTCCAAAAAGCAACATTCGGGAATTTAATTCCGTAAGCTCTTGTGGTGTCGTTGGTTATCGGTTTGTCGATAAGTCCTTGATATGCTTCGTTTATATCATTTGAAAAATCTTTGTTTATTTCTTTTACGACTTTGCCGTCATAGTAGATTTTTTTTAGTAAATACATTCCTAGGTTTGAAGTTCCATCTTTGAATAACGGTGTTGTTTCAAATTCGTCAGAAAGTGCTTGAACTTGCGAAATTACACTACTTTGGGCTTTCCCGTTGTAATCCTTCAAATTTTCAAAAAGCGGTTCTGTCGGGTATTGTTTTTTTACTTCTTCAAAATTCTTTGCGTTCTTTACGTCTACAAAAACAGTTTTCCACATTTGAGCGGGTGGCATGTTCTTTCTGTCGTCGTAATCCAAGTTTAAATATTCCTTCATTGATTGAGGTAATCTGTCTTGGTTAAACTCAAAAAAGTTTGCCGGAGTTCTGAATAATCTATCACCGAAAGATATGTTAAAATCTTTGTATGCAGGAGGATTGAAGCTCTTTATTTGTGGACGTTCTTCTTGCTGTTTTTTGTTATTTTGAGGGGCAAAATTGTTGGTATTAATTGCTGTGTATAAATTGATTTTTTGAATTTTCATAATGGGGAGATCCTTTTTAATGTATATTTACCTTTTCATTGTAAGTCTCTCAAGAAATATTTTTGCCCGAAATTAATGAAAATTTACAAAAATATGTTATAATGTTATTAGAGATTATGTTTTGGAGTTTATGAATATGTTTGATTATGACTGTTTGCTCAAGAAAATACCTAAGGTTAAAAAGATTTTAGATGACGGGTCAAATAAGGTTTTGTATCATTATACCAAGCCAGAAAAACTCTTGAGTATACTGGAATCCGACACAATAAGGTTCTCTAATGCGTTGTATTTGAATGATAAAGAAGAGGTTACATATACTTACAGGCTAATTGTGAATTTGATTAACGAAATGCCGGATTTAAATTCGGAACTGTTTGCGGAAATAAAAAACTACTTTTTCAAAAAATACAAAAATATTGTGGACGGTGACGGTAATTTTTTGAACAAGTACGAATATTACACGATTTCGTTTTCGACAGATGGTGACAACCTGACACTTTGGAACAACTATGCTAAAGGTCAAACCTACACCGGCTACAATATAGGTTTTTGCAAAAAAGATTTGATTGCGGATATGGAGCGTCAAGGTTTCCATTCGGTTTACGGCAATATCATTTACAGCAAAGAGGTTCAGTTGAGTGTCCTGAAGATGATTTTTACAAAGTGGAATACTCAGTATGAAAAACTTTCAAAAGCTCGCAAAACTCAAAAAAATCTTGAAAAAAAGCAGGATGTAATGTTTGAACTCGTAGATATTTTGAGTATAATCAGTTTGTTTTTCAAAAATCCGCATTTCAAAGATGAAAAAGAATATCGAATTATTTTTATAAACAATTTTTCGCCGTCAAATTATAAACAAACCAAAATCTTTGAGAAAAACGGGCTTTTTATTCCGTATATTGAATACAAATTTTTGAAAAAAGTCGTTAATTCCATAAATATCGGCCCGACTCTCGAGGAGAATATTTTTTACACAAGTACCTGCCGATTGCTTGCAAATTTCGGCTACGAAAATAAAACGATTAACCGCTCAAAAATTCCGTTGCGATATTAATTGTAAGACAGTTCTTTTTATTGTACTATTATGCAAGCTGAGGTAAATAGTATTATGTTAAATCAATTTTCAAGAACTGAATTATTGTTGGGAAAAGAAGGTGTAGAAAAGCTTTCGAAATCAAGAGTTGCGGTTTTTGGTATCGGCGGAGTCGGAGCTTATGCGGTGGAAGCACTTGTAAGAAGCGGGCTTGGGGCTATTGATATAATAGATGATGATAAAGTTTGTATAACGAATTTGAATAGACAACTTTATGCAACTCGTAAAACTGTCGATAAATATAAAGTTGATGTCGCAAAAGAGCGTATTTTAGATATAAATCCGAATTGTATCGTCAATACATACAAAACTTTTTATACTCCGCAAACAGAAAACGAATTTGATTTTAGTCAATATGACTATGTAATTGATGCTATTGATACAGTTGTCGGAAAGTTGTCGCTTATTGAAAAAGCAAAGTCTGCTAATGTTCCGATAATTTGTGCAATGGGTGCAGGAAATAAATTAGACCCGACACGATTTGAAGTTGCGGATATCTCAAAAACCTCGGTTTGTCCGCTTGCAAAAGTTATCAGACAGGAACTTCGAAAACGCAGAATTAAGGGCGTTAAGGTGGTTTATTCAAAAGAAATTCCGATAAAACCTAAGGAAGATATGTCGATAAGTTGCAAGCACCACTGTGTTTGCCCTCCAGGGACACGAAAATGTACCGTAAAACATCAAATTCCGGGAAGCACTGCTTTTGTTCCGCCTGTTGTCGGTTTGATTATTGCGGGAGAAGTTGTAAAAGATTTAGCCGGCATTAGAAAAATTAAAGATTAGCCATTTACCAGTTAATTTTTTGTGGAGCATTGGTGTTTTCTCTTTTGATTTCAAGAATAAATTTGCAGAAATCTCCGTTTCCTTGATATGAAATGCTTCCGCCGTGGGCTTCCATAATCTGTTTTGATAAGTACATTCCCAACCCGAAGCCGACTTTTTGAAACCTGTTAGCTTTAGATATATATTTTTCAAAAAGATGTTCTTGAGTTTCTTCGTCAATCGGAGGACCTATATTTTCCATGGCTATTTTTAAAAATTTGCCGTCTGTTTCCAGAAAAATATTAAAATCAGTATTTTCATACGCATAATTGACACCGTTATTCAGGAGGTTTGAGATGACTCTGCGAATTTGTTTTAAGTCGACATCGGCAGTTGCGTCTTTGTCGTTAATGTTTGATGTGAAAATTAAATTCAAATTCCGTTCTTTAGCTAATGATTTTATTTCTCTAATGCAAGTTTTTATAAGTTCTGCGATATTAGTTTCTTTGATATTTAATTTTATATTGCCGTTATCGTACTTGTAGGTGTTAATTAAAGTGTAGAGCATATCTTTCATATAGTTTGCGGATTCCAAAGTTATCGAAAGAATTTCTTTTTGCGTGTCGTTAAGTTCTCCGAAAAGTCCTTTGCAACACTGGTCAATGCAACTGATTTGAGCAAGAAGAGGGTTCTTCAAATCGTGAACCAGAGTCGCAATAAATAAATCTTTTTGACTTTCCAGCAATTTTTGTTTGTCTATATTTCTTGCGATAGTAACAAGCCCGTCTATAGAATTATCCTCTCTCAAAATAGGAGCTTTTAAAACGTTATACCAGTGCATTTCACCATTTTTATCTTTTGCGGATTTTTCTATAACTAAAGAACTTTTGTTGTTTAAGACGTAATTATCCTCGGCATTAACATTTCCTTGTGCGAGTGACAAATCAATTTGCAGTCCGTCTGCATAGTTGTCAATGCCGTAAAGAACGAAATCTTTGGCATATTTTGAACCGATTAAATATTGTTTATTTTTATCTTTCATATACAAGAGTACAGGCATGTATTCAAGCATAGTGTTAATTTGAACATTTTTACGAATTAATTCTTCTTTCATTAGTTCATCTTTTGTAATATCTCTGGAAATTGAAAGAATATATTGCACTTTGCCGTCTTTAATCAGCGGAGTCGAAGTTTGGTGTACGATTTTCGAACCCTCGACCATTAACACCTTAAATATGTATGACTGCGGCTTTTTGGATTTAATAGCTTTGTCAATATTTTTCTTAATGCAATCTGCATTGTCCGCCTGTAACATTTCAAAAACGGTTTTTCCTATAACCTGTGCTTGACTAGTGATATTAAAATGTTTTAAAAACGCATTGTTGCAGGTGAGATATTTGTAATTTAAATCTTTAATCGTAATGATTTCTTCACAAGAATCCATTAAGCCATTAAGCAAAATAGAATCTGCCTTCTGTGGCAAACATACCATAACACCCCTCTTTACTTATTAATTTGCATACTGTCGTATGTAGGTTAACAAAAAGTGATAAAAATAGCAAGTGAGTTAAGAAAAGTTAATAAAATTTTTTCAAAAAGTGAGTTGCATGCATAAAACTATTGACATTAACTTACTATTCAGGTAGAGTGAAGAAAGTTGTTACGGCAAATGAGGTTGTGGCAATTCTGACAATTAAAAATTGGCATGTGGTACTCTGCCGAGTAAACGATTAAGTATCGTTTACGAGAGGGGTAGACACGCTCAAGGTCGTAAGACCTTTTGACAATCAAATATGGGCATGTGGTGGAATGGTAGACACGCTAGTCTTAGGAACTAGTGCTAACGCGTGGGAGTTCGAGTCTCTTCATGCCCAAATAAAAGACACTCTTCACGGGTGTCTTTTTTGTTGTTGACTCGAACTATATATTTTGCTGTTGGCAAAATATATGGAGTTTTACCCTACGGGCATCCAGCCTCGTAAGGCTCGTGTTGCTCGCCTACGATGCAAGAGAGTCTCTTCATGCCCAAATAAAAGACACTCTTTACGGGTGTCTTTTTTGTTGTTGACTCGAATCCGTAGTTTTTAAATATAATAATGTCGGCTTGGTAAAGCCGTTTACTAGCAATTTCTTTGAAATAGAAATGGTAAATAATAATAACATTTATACTTTTTGCAAAATAGGTTTAGCCTTTGTAGGTCGGCTTTACTAAGCCGACAACGTAACTTTGTAATATAATTAAACCATGAATTATAGACGTGTATTTTTGGAAAATGGCATGGTGTTTTTGACACTTGTAACATACAAGCGTATTCCGATACTTATCAATAATATTGATATATTGAAAAAATCTTTAAGTAACCTTTTAAAAATATACAAATTTAGGCTTGTAGCTTTTGTTGTTTTACCTGAACATATACACTGCATAATTCAACCACGAAATATTTTGGAATATCCTAAAATTGTAAAAGCATTTAAATATTCATTTTCAAAAAATGTCGGCTTAGTAAAGCCGACCTACAAGCGAATATGGCAAAACCGTTACTGGGAACACACAATAAGGGATGAAAAAGATTTGTATATGCATTTAAATTACATCCATTTTAACCCGGTTAAGCACTGTTATTCTGCAAATGTAAAAGATTGGGTTTATTCTTCATTTCATAAATTTGTTTCAAAGAATTACTATGGGATAGATTGGGGTTCTCTGGGGGATGTTATGGATCTTTCTGATTTGTGTTTTGAATAATTTTTTCACATATTTGTATAAAATTTACTTTTATGAGATAATACATATCAGGTTGATTAGAGATAGAGGATTATTATTTTATGAACGAATATATTCTAAAGGATACTACTTCTAAGGATGCATTTAATTACGGTTATCTGTTGAAGAAAATCTTTCCTTATATAAAACCGGTGCTGGGTCGTGCTATTTTGAATATCATTATTGCTGTTCCTTTGGGACTGCTGGATGGTGTGGTTGCTTTTTCCCTAAAACCGTATTTGGATTATGTTATTAATGGGAACCCGAATGATACTTGGGCTTTTATGGGACATGAATTTCACATTCAGGCATGCTTCGCCGCAATTATTCCGTTTGGTATCGTTTTGTTTGCGATTGTGCAAGGGGTTTTGAAATATCTCAGCAACTACTTGACTTCTTGGACCGGGCAAAAAGTCGCAAACTCTCTTAAAATAGATTTGTTTAAAAAATTGACTAAGCTTGATCCTCAGTTTTATGATGTAAACTCTTCAGGTATCGTATTAACAAGGTTTTTGTCTGATCCGGAAACCGCTTCAAGAACTATTATTGATAGTTTGAAGTCCTTTATTGCAACTTTTTTTGGTTTGATTGGGCTTGTTGGCGTTTTGCTTTATAACTCTTGGCAATTAGCGATTATCGGTTGTCTTGTTATGGGGATTGCTATTACTCCGGTAACGTTGATAAGAAAGAAAATTAAAAATGTTTCTAATGCGAGCATGGTTGTCGGCGGAAATATGACAACAAACTTTAATGAAACCTTCTCCGGCAACAAAATTATGGCTGCTTATAATCTTCAAGATGATCAGAATGAAAAATTCCAATCACAGGTTCATGAACAATTTAATTTGGCGATGTCCTTGACAAAACGAGTAGGCTGGATGTCCCCGATTATGTATTTTGTTTGCTCTATCGGTATTGCAATCGTTATGGCGGTCGGAAACCATTTGATATTGACCGGCAAAATGACGGCAGGAAGTTTCGCGTCCTTTGTAACTTCGTTATTGCTTTTGTATAAGCCGACTAAAACTCTCGGTAATACTTTGACAAATTTACAAGGAACTTTTGTTGCAATGTGTCGTGTGTTTGAATTGTTTGACCTTGATCCGAAAATCAAAGATGCACCTAATGCAGTTGACGTAAACGGTTTGAATAATTCAATCGAGTTTAAAAATGTTGATTTCGAATATGAAGAAGGCGTTCCCGTATTGAAAAATTTCTCATTAAAAGTTGATAAAAATGAAACTATCGCACTTGTCGGAAATTCAGGAGGCGGAAAAAGTACCGTGGTAAGCCTTATTCCGAGATTTTATGATGTAACAAGAGGTTCTGTAGAATTCGACGGGGTTGATATCAGAAACTTTAAATTGCACTCTTTGCGTGATCAAATTTCGTTTGTATTTCAGGATAATTTCCTGTTTTCCGGAACAATTAGAGATAATATTATGATGGGAAATGAACATGCTTCTCAAGAGGCTCTTGATAAAGTCGTTGAGATGTCGCATTTGGACGAATTTATCGAAACTTTGGAAAAAGGTCTTGACACTTATGTCGGCGAACGAGGTACAACTCTCTCCGGAGGTCAGCGTCAGCGTGTAGCAATCGCAAGAGCAATGTTGAAAGATGCTCCAATCGTAATTCTTGATGAAGCTACCTCTGCTCTTGATAATAAGTCTGAGGCTATTGTTCAAAAAGCATTAGATAACCTTATTAAAAATAAAACGGTTTTTGTTATCGCTCACAGGCTTTCTACAATCAAAAATGCAAACCGTATCGCTGTTGTGAATGAAGGTGAATTAGCCGAACTCGGTTCGCATGAAGAGTTAATGGAAATTAATGATGGTATTTACCGTAAGCTCTATGAGATGCAGTTTAAAAATCAAGAAGAAATCGAAAATTCTAATTGTTAACATTTTGTAAAATATTCTAAAAATAAGCAATTTCTTGTTGTAAAAATCCTTTATATATATACAGGGGAAAGTTTACAAAGGGGAAATACATTGTTTAGCAATATAGCAAAACTGAATGCTGGGCATATACAAAACAATTATTATGCACCGAATTTAATGCCGTCATATGGTATGTTTCCGGTCGGAGGGTTTTGTAATTCTGTATTTTCTCCGATGATGAGTATGCCGAGTATGTATTCCGGCATGGGCGGGTTTTACAATCCGTTTATGTATATGGGAGGATGTGGTTCCGGATATTTTAATATGATGATGTCGATGCAGTTAATGCAATCGCTGATGAAATCGTTATCAAATATAACATCGTCGTGGACTCCTTCGGCTCCGTCACGCAATTACACTCCGTCAAGTCCGACCAAAATACCACGGAGATACGCAAAAAATTTTAATGTAAATGCCAAAACTAATTTACAACAACTAAAATCTGTTGGTTATAATTCTAAAAAAGGTAAAAAATTAGCAGAAACTGCACTAACTGATTCTATCGGATTTACAGGAAAATGTGCACAATATGTTAGATATGCTCTGGAGAAAACACGGCTTTCGAACGGTATGCGAGCCGACGGGGCAGATTATGGGAATGTCTTGAGTTTGAATAAAAACTTTAAAGAAATTTCTGCAAACGGTCTGGATTTGAAGTCGCTTCCTGCTGGTTGCGTACTCGTCTACGGACGAGGACAAGCAGGCTATAGTTCGAAATATGGGCATGTTGAGATTACGACAGGTACAGGTCAGGCTGTCAGTGACGGTATTACGAACAATATAAGGCCGGGGGCAAGAGTTTTTGTTCCTGTCTAAATTTTCAAAAGAAATTCGTTAACGGCAGATTTAAGGTCAGAAAGGGTGCCGTTGTTATAAATAACAAAATCGCATAATTTCAACTTTTTATCCTGTGACATTTGCGATTTCATTCTAAGTTTGGCATAATCGCCAGAATAATGATTCCTCGAAATTAAGCGTTCCTCGCGAAGTGTATCTTTCGTATAAATAAGAAGGCTTTTATCAAACAAATTACTCATATTACTTTCAAACAGTAGCGGAATTCCGACAAAAACAAGGGTTTCGCTTTTATTTTGCTCGAAAAATTTTAATATTTCTTCTTTTATTGCTGGATGCATTATCTTTTCTAGTTTTTGTTTTAGCTCGGGGGTAGAAAATACTAATTTCCCAAGTTTTTCTCGAGAAATTTTCTCGTCGCAAAAAACATCAAAATCTCTGAAAGCAACCCTGATTTTGTCAAGATTTTCCAAAAGTTTATGTCCGACCTTATCGGTGTCCAGAACTTTGTATCCTTTTTCTTCCAAAATCTTTTGAACCGTAGATTTGCCGGAGGCGATATTGCCCGTAAGAGCTATTTTAAGCATTGTTAGAAATCCTGTTTAAAAAGTTTTTTAATTCTTTAATCTGCTTTGGTTTAATAGGCTTGAAATCGCCGCGTTTTAGCCCTGCCAAATCAAGAGTGGCATGTTGAATCCTTTTTAATGTCTTGACTTCATAGCCGACATGCTCAAACATCTTTCTGATTTGTCTGTTCATGCCCTGATAAAGAGTGATTTGCATAACAGTTTTGCTTTCATCTTGTTCTAAAACCGTGATATCAGCATAAGCAATTTTGCCTTTTTCGATTTCAATACCGTTAGCAAGTTGTTCCAATTCGTGCTTGTGAATTCTTCCGCCGATAGATACAAGATAAACCTTCGGAACTTTTACAGAAGGGTGAGTTAGAGCGTTAATCAGTTCCCCGTCATTTGTTAAAATTAAAAGCCCTGTAGACTCCCTGTCAAGCCTTCCGACAGGCTTTAAGTGACAAAGATTTTCCGGCAATAAATCGTAAATGGTTTTTCGACCTTTTTCGTCATCGCTTGTTGTAATGTAGCCTGCGGGTTTGTAAAATCTGTAATATTCGTGCTTTATAGGGTGTATAAGCTTTTTGTCTACAAAAACTTTATCTTTTGGTTGCACTAAAAATCCAAGCTCACAAACCTTTTTCCCGTTAATAGAAACTTTGCCGCTTTCAATAAGCTCATCAGCCTTTCTTCTGGAACAAAGACCGGATGATGCTATATATTTGTTTAAACGAGTTCCGGACATTTTAGAGCTTCCTCAAATGCTTTTTGTAAAGAGTCAGGCATTCTTCTGTAAAGTTTTCTGTCATTAGAAACCGCAACCGCGTCAAATTCTGCCTCGATACATTTTTTACCGGTTACTTTATCTAATATGACTTGTTTAAAAGTAACAGAAAAACCGTTAAATTTAGAAATTTCCGTTTCAATAATGATATCATCGTTGAGTTTTGCGGACATTTTGTACTTAACGTTCATGTTGGTAACCGGGAGTAAAACATCTTGTTCTTTTAAAGTTACCAGATCCAAACCTAATTTTTCGCACAAATAAACTCTGCCCATTTCAAGCCATCTCAAATATGTACCGTGCCATACAACACCGTAAGCATCAGTGTCAGCATAAAAAACTTTTTGTTCAAATGTATGTTTCATAATAAGTTAATTCTACCATAAATCAAAAATAAATGCACGAAAATTAAAAATTTTAAAAGAATGTCTTGACTGTAAAAAATGTTTGGGTTAAACTAAAGAAGTACCCAAAAGGACAAAGACCCCGTCGGGATGTGGCGCAGCTTGGTAGCGCACCTCGCTTGGGACGAGGGGGTCGCACGTTCAAATCGTGTCATCCCGACCATTTAAAAGTAACGGACTTACAGTATTTGTAAGTCCGTTATTTTTGTTTTTTATTTTCTTTTTCGACTAATTTTCGACTAGTATAATTCAAATCCGTTATTGTGTCTTAATATGTTTCAAGAATATTCACAGCATCTAAAATGTTTTTTCTTGGAGTATGTGTATATTGTTGAGTTGTTTTTAAATCAGCGTGGTCTAGGATTTCCTTTATTGTTAGAATATCCACACCCTTTTCATTTAATCTTGATGCTGTTGTATGTCTTAATTCATGAAAAGTAATATGAGGAATGCCTGCTCTTTCAACAGTTCTTGAAAATGTCTTTTTTATGTTTTTATATTTTGTTTCCGTTATTGGATTTGAAAACACATACTCACTAATTTTAGGTAAATTTTCTAATTCCGCTTTTAATGTTTTATTGAGAAGTATTTTTCTTGGTTTACCGTTTTTAGGATTTAAAGCGACAAGATAATTTAGCTTGAAAAATATATGTTCCCATTTTAGATTTAGGATTTCTCCAACTCTCATACCGGTATTAAGTGCAAGTATAATCATTACTTTCATTGTTGGATTTGCAACTTTTAGTAATTTTTCTTCCTCATCTTTTGTTAAAAATCGCTTATTCGGATTTTCTATTTTTAGTTTTTTTAGTTCTGAACAAGGATTAAATCTTATCCTTTTATTTTCAAAAGCGAGTGAAAACACTCGCTTTATATTATCCATTTCTCTATTAATTGTAGAGTTTTTGACCTTTCCTTTGCGATATGACCTGTATTTTTCCAAGTCTGCAAGGGTAATTTGTTCTGCTATTTTATTTCCAATTAATGAATAGAACTTATCAATAACATAATCAAATTCTTCAGGTCGTGCATAATTATTAGCTCTAAACTCTTTATATTCAGCAATAATTTGCGATAGGGTGTAATTATGATTGTCAGAAGCTATATCATAGTTTGATTTTCTAAGTTCAGATTTTGCAACACATTCAAACCCTATAACTTCGTCTTTAGTTGCGCCTTTAAAACAGCGGTGATATTGCACCCCTTTATAGACAAATTTATAGCACCAACTGTTTGTTCTTTTATCTTTATACACACTCATTGAACACATACTCCAATAATTTTGTTTTATTAAACAACCAATATCTTCCATGTTTTCCACAAACACCCTTAGGATATTGTCCAGCTTCAGCTTTTCTTTGTATTGTTCTAACGTCCGATTTTAGAAGTTTAGCAACTTCTTTTGTATTCAATATATCGAAATTCATTTTTATATCTCCTTTAATTTTTTATGTTTATTTTCTAAATAACAAATAACAATTGGCTGGAATGTATTACTGTGAATACATTCCAGTATTGTTATTTATAGTTATTCTTGCCCAAGTGAATTTTTAAAATCATTGAGCGACATTCCCCAATGACTGAAAAGATAGGTCATTACATCACTCGAAGCTAAGTCTAATGTATAAGCATAAGCTTGACCTTTTGCGTTGTTAAAACGCTGTGTCTTACGTTTTACAAAGTATTTAGAAGCTGCGAGTTCTTCACCAAAAGTCTTTTTGTCAATGTATTTTTGAACATCGCCTTCCAACATCACATCATTATAAATTATAATGGAGTTAGCAAAGTCAAACGTGAATAAAAACTGTTTATCTTTTATTTCAGTATGAAAGTGAATTCCTTTTTTCAACTTTGACTTATTCAATAATGTTGGTAGTGATTTTAAAAACCGTTCTACAGGTGAATTTTCTTCTGCAAATAGATTGGCATACCAAGTACAATAATCTTTAAGCTTGGTATCTTTATCTGACAATATATGTCCCGAAAGACTTTCTAATACAAGTAAGCCTGTGTATGCAATAGCGATATTATTGCTTTCTCTATCTTTTGCTGATAAGAACTGTGATTTGATTAACCATTTCTCAACTTCATTTATTTTGTTAAAAATAGTTTCTTTATCAAGCTTCATAAGTTCCTCAACTATTTTAGAACGAGCGGTTTTATTTACAAACTTATCATCTATAAATTCTGTTGCTATGCCACCATTCGGGAAGTAGATAGGCAAAAGCCTGTTATAAACTTTTGACTTATCGCAAGGACAATAATTGGAAGAAAAGATAGCCGTTGTGTTAATTGGCATACGGTTCATTACTGAACCATCATACATCTTTTCTCTAATACCGCCCTCATAGAACTGAACAATATTATTTTCAAACGCAGTACCTTGTGACTTATAAAGATCAAAATCATTTATAAGTACGGGAATTGCATTTGCTCTATGGCATTTCATTGCAATTGCATTGTCAGTACTATTTCCCATTGATACATTCTTGTTAGAAAACCCAAAAAAGTTGCTGATAATTCCTTGTAAAATGCTTTTACCTTGTTTGGTAGCTCCATACAAGTATATTATTGGAAAACCTGCTCGTTTTTCCCAAATATCATCAATGAATACTGTCATTAAAGCTGTTCCCAGACCAAGAAATACATCCAACCTATTTTTATAGACTTGTTCAGCTTGAAGCATAAACTCTTTTAGTAAGTGTTTAATATCAATATTTTCTAAACACATTTTAGGCAATCTATCTTTGCAACTGTCATCTAATTTAATAGTTTGTCCGTTTACACAAACAATACCATCTTCATTAGCAATAATCGTACCGTCTTTATCAACGTAACAGTTTTCATACAAGCGACCGTTAAAATCTTTGTATCGAACATTACCCGCATTTTTAAATACAAGTGTTGTCTCTGTTTTTTGTTGATTGATTTTTTCTTTAAGTAATAAAAAGGTTTCATCATTAAGATTTAGTAGTAATCTGTTATTTGTCCTATTTACTGCTTGAATAAAATCTGACGGTTTAGATTTTGCTCTACTATCTAACAAAATAGGTTTTGACAATTTCCCGTCTTTAAGCTTAAAGACTATGCAAATAGTCGCAATCGGTTTTTCTTCCGTTCGATTGTTACTAATCAAAAGTTGCAAATCAATTTTATACGGAATTCCATTTGCAATTTTTGAGATTATTACATAAGGTATCTTTTTCTTTCCAATTTCACTTATTGAGTAGCAATAAGTTTCATCTTCATAGTAAAATAAGCACTTCTTTATCTCTGGAAGTTCAACCTTATCTGGAAGTATTAAGCTAAAATCCGTTCCAAAACTTACAAACTTTGGTATAACGTCTTTTTTGGCTTCAAGCCAGTTTGCAAAATTTTCTTTTGCAAATGTTAACGGTGTTTTTACCGCTTTTATATCTTGAGCTTTTTTACTCATATTATTTTCTCCTTTTATTTTAATTTGTTACTACAATTCTTACATACCTCTGATACTTCGCTAATCAATCTACAATTAACTGGGTATTTTTTAGCATACAAGAATTTCTTTTTTGTAGCAGTTTGGCTATAATCTTGGTGATTTTTACTGTATATATCAAATAATTCTTCGCCATTGCTAAAATTATTTAATAGCCTAGCAAACATATGCCATTCGGGTTCACTTAATATTGATGATGAATCAACACATTCTTTTACAAATGGGCAATTATCATACATCTGTTTAAAATCTCCGTCTATACTTACAGGTTTGTAGTCGTTAAACGGAGAGTTTTTATCAGATTTATTAAGTTTGCTACTACTTGCAATATAATTAAGCCAAGTTGTTGGAAGCTTTGAAAATATAAACTTTCCATCTGGTGTAACTCCATCTATTGCTTGATAGTATTTCCCATTTACACATGAGCCATGAAACAGAACATAACCCGAAAATTTCACATCTACCGCAGGTGTAATTTTCCCAGTTGGCTTGTTATTTAAGCCTTTTGCAAGAAAAATTTTATGTAGCCCACCACGAGGTGTCTTTTGAGTATATGTGGGTGGTAAAGCTCCCAGTTCTTTTTCAAGTTCTTGAATAACATTAATACCCTCATACCCTTTTTCGAAGTCTTCGTCCATATCAATAGCAATCAATCCATTAGGTTCCATTGCGAAACCCACATTATAACCTTGTGCTAACGTTCCTGCGACGTCAAAACCTGCTCTCGCATTATGAAAGCCATTCTGACAAGCGGGTTGCTTGCCATTTGGTTTTACTTTAATAAAAGCAAGTTCATCTATCGAAAGAACGATTTTTTCCATTGCGTTATTTTGCATGGTCGTTCTCCTTTTTTATTTAGTTTTCAACGTTCAATTTTGAAACTTTCCCAAGCCTCGCAAGAGTATTGCTACTCCTTTGAGGTAAGTTTCAATATGTAACGTAAATTGACCAATAGGGCTTGAAAGACTCTTTATTTTTTAGTATAATGATTTTGAAGAATTTAAATTACGGAGTCTTGGTCAATTTGCTAAGGCTCTTTTTATTTTGGTTTCATTTTTAGTCCCTTTCTGTTTTTCTCTTTGTGTTAGGTCTATTTTTTACTATTATAATTGGAATCTAACACCTTTTACACTTTGTAAATAACTGTAAACCCTTGTTGTCAGCGGGTTTAATTATTTTTTTACTTCTTCATTAAATCATTTAAATTTTTCTTTTGCAAACTCAAAAGGCCAAAATTAAAAAAGTTGAAAATTAGTGTGAAATACCATTATAATAAGAATTTATCGATTTTCCATTTTCAGTCAAAAATTAGCCCATATTTCCCTAGTAAAGGAAATTACAAAAAATCTTAACAAAGGGTTAATAAAAATTTTATTCTGGCGTGTGTATAGCTAAGAGTAATTGACGAAATTGTATAAATTAGATTTGGTTTTTGATATTTTAGCATATAGAAAATCATTTTCTTTAGCTCTATAACTGCGATTTGTTTCTTTTTTAATATCCAAAGGTTCAGAGTTAAAAACATAACAAGTACTATACATTCGGTTTGGAGAATTATGTTGTTGACCTTTTGTAGAATACAACAATTTTTGAAGAGCAATGTTAGGAATAAAAGAAGAATAATAAGGATTATAAGGGCTTGTTAAATTAAGCATTTGAGTAAAAATTTTAGTCAAGTTGATATCTGCATTTAAGAGTTCTTTGACAAAAATAGAGTCTTTTCTGCAATCCTTAGTTTCTCCATGAATTTTTTTATCATCTAACTTCCCTTTTATAAGTGGATTAAACTTGTTAAATTCAATTCTGTTGACACAGCAATCAACAATTTTTTTTCTTATCTCCCTCTTTATTCTAGAAACAGATGTTTTTATAAATTGCTGGTATGCCTTCTTTTTTTGTATTTTTAAATTATTTTGGCAGTATGGAACATGTTCCATAATTTGTTCTTCTGTATATCCAAATTCACTTGGATGATTAGTATTTAAATTAATGATTTCTTTAAGTAATTCATACTCTTTTCTCAAAATAGTAACTTCAAATCCCCAAAATATAATTTTATTCTTGGGTAACATAATCAAAGGGTAAGATAATATTTTTTTATAGTAGCAATCATAAAAATCTTCTATATCATCAAAATCTTCTTCCTTAGGAAAATTATCTAAAATTATTGTATGGTATTTTTTCATAATGAAAGTTTATTATAAATAAAGCAAAAAACAACCCAGAAAAGAATTTTTCTGGGTTTGTATATTAATTATCCAATGAAACATTTTGCAGAATTTTTAATTGTTTTTCATATTTTTCATAAGTTTCTTCTGCTTTTTGTTCATCATAATCCGGAGCCCAGTTTAAGCCTTTTATATCCCACTCAATTAATTCTTTCATAAGTGGTTTTAGAGGCTCATATGCCTTTGCTTTCATTGAGCTAATTTTAGGAAGAGATTTAATAAAATCTTTTTCTGAACAAGGTTTCCAATCTGCATTTCCACGATAATTGTATGTACATTTGTCAGAATTTGGATTTACTGTATCAATCACAATACGACCAATTTCATAATTAAAATTTTCTCCCCCATTTCCTGCTTGTTCATTTGTTTCTACTCGAAAAGCATATGTTTCTTCACTTGATTTTTCATCTTTTTTAAATCTAATTACCTGATTAAAATTTTCATTATTACAAGTGTATTTTGTTGCATTATATGTCCCAACGTATTCATCATTTCCAGAGTATTCAAATTCTTGGTAACTTTCTGTTGCTCCACATTTAGAGAGAACAGATGTTATTGTTAAGTTATTATCTTCTATAATACAAGCTATACCTAATAAAACTATACTTAATACTAATATAATACCAACTATGATATTACTAATAGTTGCCCACTTTCTTTGAACTTGAGTAAATTCTTCAATGCTTGTCCAACTTTTATTTTTCCAAGCCCATTCATTTCCTTTGAAACCGCATACAAACATCCAAACAAAATTAAAGCAAGGTATCAATGTTAAAAAAGTTAAATAACTTTTATTCGCAATTCCCCATATCCAAGAAAACCAAAAGGCTCCCCAGTTAAATTTTCCATTTATTTCATTCGGGAATTTTGCTTGGTTCTCTGTTGAATATTTTTTGATATTAGTAACTTGTTGTCCTAATTCATTTAATTCAACTTTCTTTTTATTTGTAATTTCTTCAAAATCTTTAGACTTTTTATTTAAATTTGGTAAAGAAAGTGCCCAAATAAGAGCCCCAATCCAAAAAATAACAGTAACACCTAAAAGAAAATTTAAGGCAAATATAGCAGGTGTATATTGAGTTCTTTTGTTATCTGCAATTAACGACGGTAAAAAATATAAATGTAAAAGGATATAAATTGCAAATATTATAAGAATAATTCCGTCATTATATTGTAATGTAAACATGCATATTACTGTTATTATACAAATAATTGCTTCTATCCATGCTCCCAAATGTAAACTTGCTTTTGGTTTATCTTTTTCTTGTAAAACTAACCATTCTCCACAATATTTACATTTCTGTACATTGATAGGAATTTCACTTCCGCAGTATGGACATGTTTTTGTATCAGACATTTTTTCTCCTTTCAAATATGTTATTTACTATTTTGTTGTGGAACATACAAGCCTTCATTAAACTTATTGAACTGTTCCATAGCATTGTCAAATGTTGATTTACTTTTTGAATACCACATTTGACAGCGACCGTTTGAATTTGAAATAGAAGCACAATAATGCGTTTTTGACTCTACACAGAAACCAAACATATTTTTACTTGTGCAAGGTCCAATTTCTTTTTCAGTAGTCATTCCTACTGCTAAAACAAATTGTCCGATAAGAATAGCCATTGTCAGAATTAAATACTTTTTCATATATTACCTCCTATTTTGTATATAAATACCGAAAACACTTCTATTATAAATAATATTAGCCATTTTTGTAGAATGTATTCGACTGAAAAATTGTAGCATATATTTTAAAATTTGTAAATGGGTATAAAAGCAATACAAAATGAAATAGGTCGTAGATTAAAAGCTTTAAGACGAGAAAAAGCTTTCTCACAGGAATTTGTTGCCAATGAAATTAAGCTATCAAGAGACCATCTTTCTAATATTGAAAATGGGAAATACCCATTGAACATAAAAACACTGTATAAACTAGCAGAATTTTACGGTGTAGATTTGAAGTATTTTTTCTAATTGAATGATACAAAATTATATTGTGTATTATTCATTAATATATCTCAATTTATTATTCCGATTACATTTGAGGTCATTTGTAACTGACCTTTAATATTTGTATGTACAAGGAATAATACATAATTTATAATATAAATATATTATGTATTATTGACTATGACTGCATTTGAAGCATAGAAAGAACTTAATCAATGGAATTTGTTCAACCGATTAGAAATTTAAAACAGATTGAAACAATCAAAAAACTACTAAAATCACAGAATTTAAGAGATTATTGCTTGTTTGTTCTAGGCATAAATTCCGGATTACGAATAAGCGATTTGTTAAAGCTAAGAATTTTAGATATTGCAGAAAACGGAAAAATCAAAGATAGAATTCGTCTAAGAGAGAAGAAAACAAACAAGTTCAAAGATTTTCCACTGTCAACAAGCACAAAATCAGCATTGAAAGATTATCTCAAAACAAGAAACTATACAGAAGATGAACCTTTATTCATATCACGAAAGAATAAAGGCTTTTTGTTACGACAACAAGCATACAAAATTATAAATGACGTTGCAAAATCTGTTGGAATAAAAGAAAAAATTGGAACTCACACACTTAGAAAGACTTTTGGCTATCATGCATATAATAACGGCTATGACATTACCCTAATTCAAAAACTTTTCAACCATTCATCTCCTGCTGTAACTCTAAGATACATAGGAATTACACAAGATGAAATGGATAACGTGTATTTGAGTTTGGATTTGTAGCTAGTCTATTTTGCCTAAATCTGCTTGTTTCTTTGCATTTGCTCTTTTGATTAAATCACTAATCGAAGTCAAATTGTTCTTTTCATCCTCTTGCACTGGGTGTTTTGCAAAAGACTTGAAATATGGTAATGTTTTAATCAATTCTTGTGCTTGATATTGGCTGTTTGCACAAATTTTTACTTTGATATTTCCGCCTGCTACTGTCGGTACGATTGTTGCTTTATATGTTCTCATGGTATGTCTCCTTACATTAAAAATTAAGAAGATTTTACTTTTTTAAATAAAGGGACTTGAAAAATTGCACCAAATTTGGTACAATGATATTATGATATAATTATATCAAGATAACAATATATTATAAGGTGATAATATGATTGATAAAAAACATATAGGTTCAAATTTTGATAGTTTTCTTGAAGAAGAAGATATTCTTCAAGAGTCAGATGCTGTTGCTCTAAAACGGGTTATTGCTTATGCTTTAGAAGAAAAAATGAAAGCAGATAATATTTCAGTCAATCGTTTAGCAAGAGAACTTGAAACTTCAAGAACCGCTATTTGTCGTATTTTAGACCCCGAAAATACATCAATAACTTTAAATACAATCGAAAAAGTTGCTAAATATCTTGGCAAAAGAATTATCTTATCTTTTGCATAATTCTTTGTAGCGTTTGATAGCGACATCTAATTCTTTTTTAGGGGTTTCCTGAGTTTTCTTAATAAATGCGTGTAAAAGCACCATTGTATTATCTTCAACATAAAAGATAATTCGTGCAATACCATTTGATATATTACAGCGAACTTCTTCTAATCCACCAGTACCATGAAGAACACGAGTTAGTGGCATTCCGATTGGATAACCATATTGAACTGTTTTAATATCAAAACCAATTGTACGCATATCTTCTTTTGGTAAGGTCTTTAACCATTCTCTAACAGGTTCATTACCCGAACTTGTTACGTAAAAATATACTTCCAATGCCGTTGTACGTTCTGTCATGTGTTAATTATAACATAATCAACACACTTAGTAAATTTTTGTCAGGCTTATTCTCTACTTACAGCCTAGTGATAGGTAATATTACCGTAATACTTTTAGTTAAATAGTTATTACAATTCAAAAATATTACTATCACTTATTTATAGATATATTTTTATCCTTTTGTAATAAAGTAATAAAAAAGATAAGTGGTATTAATATAAAATGTTGATATGGGCAAAATTTGCGACTATTTTTCGACTAATGTGTTGTAAAATTCAATAAGAAACTCAAAGAAATTTTAAAGCAACAAATATATCTTTGTTGCTTTACTCATAAGACTTTACAGCTGTTTATTGTTTCTCTAAAACCGTTGTTGAAATATCCCTTGGGACGAGGGGGTCGCACGTTCAAATCGTGTCATCCCGACCATTTAAGAAAGAGCTCACTTAGGTGGGTTCTTTTTTTGTTGTTTGGTCGGTTTGCCCCGATTACATCGTGGCACCATTCATGCAGTTCTAATTCCATAAGAACTGCGGAAAGTTGCATTCGCTTCCCTAAGCTCAACTCCGTTTCGCTAAGGGAAAGCCTATCATCCCGACCATTTAGAAAAAGAGCTCACGTAGGTGGGTTCTTTTTTGTTGTTGGTCGGTCTTATAAAATATATCTTCATAGTTCGTAGTTTTAAAATTTGTAAACTATGAACTATGAGCTAAAAACTATGAGATGTTCAGGCTTTCTTCAAGTTCTTTTCAATCTTTAAATTCCGGGAATGGCTGGGCCTTTTACTCTTTTGTATAGCTCAATTACGTCGTCAGGGAGTTTTGCACCGTCCATAAGTTTTGCGAAAGTTTCTGCGACAAATTCGCCTTCTCCATGACTTGCATATTCTGAAACTCTGTTCGCTGTTTGTATATCGGCTCCGTTATCGACCCATTTTTTCAACGCTTTTGGGTATTTTGAATACTCAAAGTTGTGATTATCTGTTGTGTCAAAGCATCTTGGTTGTACGTCTTGGAGGTGTCCGAGTTCGTGGTATAAGACATTAAATTCAGAATTATCTTTTATGTTGAAGGAGAATGAAACTTTAGTTCCTGAATTTTTAATAATTTGGGCGACAAGTTCTTGTTGTTTATTTAAGGATAATGTTTTTATTTTTTCCAGGTCAGTAGAAATTCCGCTTTTTTGGCAAGCTTCTTTTACGGCTGGGATCTCAATCAGTTGTTTTATTATTCTGAATGGAGATTTTGTCCCCGCATTGAAAGTGTTTAGAAGTACTCCTAGCGAATTATATAAATCGCATTTTTCTTTAAATGTTTTGCATTTCCCGCCTTTATATTTTGAAATTTGAATAATTAATGGTTTTATTGAGGCTTCATCAAAACTCTTGAGGAAGGAATATTTCATTTCATTGTTTTCAAGATTGGAAACTTTTATCAATCCAGATTCTTCAAGAGGTTTTAATAAATCTTTTATAGTTTTGTCCATATTCCCAAAAATATTTTTGTTAAGTTCGAAACTCTTTGAAAATGGTCCTACTTGAGCCAATGTCGAATCTTTGAGGTCTTTGTATTTAATAGTTTTTGGTAGTCTTATAGTTCCTTTCAATTTGTTAGAAACATTTGTAAATCCTTCATTAATAAAGTTTAAGACTTCCAGATCGTTTTCTGTAAATCCTTTGTATTTTTTAATTTTTAAATTATCTTTGCCGAATTGGATTGCTTCTTCTATTGTTTGTGCGGGTTTGAAGTCAATATGTTCTGCGAGTTGAGTCGCTTTTCCGACTTTGCCGTGCATAATTAAGTATATAACAGCTCCGATAGAGCCTGCTGCTGCAAGTCCAGCTCCGATACCTAATAATAAATTTTTATTTGAATTTGGTTTTTTGTTGCTATTTACAAATTCGTCGGGCTTTTGTTCCGGCGGAGTTGTTGCTGTTAGTGTGGAATTAGTTGTGCTGCCTGTCGGCGTAGACATTGTTTGCGATGTTATAAAAAATTTGCTGTTATCTACTGCTAAAGTCATAGATTTCCCCTTTATTATAATAAAAACACAGATGTCGTAAAATTTGCTAATTTTGTGTATTTTTGTTAAAATTTATGTTAAATATAATGGAGAAATTTAAATGAGTGGTCACAAGATTGATATTACAAACTTAAAAAACTGTATAGATGCATTGATGGAGTGTATTGATGCTTATAAATCCAATACAAATGAACAAATGCAGAGTTTTATTGAAGATTCTTGTGTCAAAAGGTTTGAATTTACTGTGGAAACGGCCTGGAAAACTATGAAAAAGTACCTTAAAGAAGCTTACGGAAAAGACGACAAAGAGCTTACAATGAACAATATTTTTCGACTTATGGAAGGGTACGGTTTTATCAAATCATGGGAGGTTTGGCGAGCTTATTATGACCAACGCAATGATACAAGTCATGAATATAATAGGAGTAAAGCTTTGAACCTTTTAAAATCGATGGACAGCCTGTTAGAAGATACAAAATATTTGTACGCAGAATTAGAAAAGGAATTGAACAAGTAAATGATACTCGGAGTAACAGAACAAGAACAAAAGATAATAGTGGATATTTTGAAAGATTATTTTGGAAAATATTCTTTTTACTATTACGGTTCAAGGGTAAAGGGAAATTTTAGCGGAGTATCGGATTTGGATGTGTTGATAAAAGGTGAGAGTGAAATGTCATTGTCTGAACTTGTTGAATTAAAAGAAAAATTTGATGAAAGCAGACTCCCGTATATTGTAAATTTTACGGATTACCACAATATTGACGAAAGATTTTACAATTTGATAAAAGATGACTTGGTTTCGGTTTCTGAAAATTAATCATTTTTTGTAAAATTCTGCCCTGTCTTTACAATTCATTGACTTGAGGGTGTTTTTATATTAATCTTTTAAGAGAAAGATTTTACACTTTATAAGAGAGGATTAGGGAAAGTGGATTTTGTAGGTTTAACTATTGAAATATTAAAAGTATTAGCGGCGTTTGTCGGAAGTTACGGTTTAGCGATTGTTGTTTTGACTCTTATAGTCAGAGCGGCATTGTGGCCTTTGAATGCGTCACAGCAACGTTCTATGAGAATGATGCAGACATTACAGCCAAAGTTGAAGGCTATTCAGGACAGATATAAGTCTAACCCGCAGGTTATGCAACAAAAAATGATGGAGTTTTACAAGGAACACAACTTCAATCCGATGGGAGGTTGTTTACCGTTGTTAATCCAAATGCCTATTTTTATTTTGTTGTATTCGGCATTGATGAACCCTGCGTTTATTCAGGTTGCGGGTAATTCAAAATTCTTGTTCATTAATCGTCTTGATACAACCCTTAGAGCAAGTGCCGGAATTTCTAATGACGGAGTTATGGGAACTTCAAAATATGATACTTTTATTCCGGGGAAAGTTGCTAAAGTTTATCTTCCGGATGAAGTTCTTGAAAATGTCAAGATTACAAAGCCGAAAAATGCACTTGAAATTCAAGGTGATATTACCCCTGGGGAAAATATTGATTTCAAAATGAGCCTTGATCATCTTGATTTGAAGTTTAGCCAACTCGACAAAATCGAAAAGGCTGAGGTAACGATTACCGATATAAATACAAAAGAAATGGAAAATGTAACATTTGAACGTCAAGACGGTTTGTTGATTGCGTCTGTTCCGAGTGTTGAAATCAAAAAAGAATTCCACTGGGATATCTTTGCTTTGATTGTATTGTTCGGTGTTACGATGTGGCTTTCGCAAAAACTTGTTATGGCAACTTCTAACAAAAACAGCGATCAGCTTGACCCGACTCAGGCTGCAATCCAAAAATCTATGGGAACTTTCATGCCTGTAATGATTATCGGTACTTTTGTAATCGTTCCTATCCCTGCCGGTGTGTTTATTTACTTGATTGTAAGTAATATTGTTCAGGTATTGCAGACGGTTATTATCAATAAGCAAATGGATGCTGAAGGTAATGCGAAAAAGGTTAAGGCTTCTGACGGTTCAAAGGTTATCGAGGCTGAAATCGTTGATGATAATAAGGGTAAAAAGTAGAAATGTTATTGTCAGAATTTGATTATAATTTGCCGGAAGAATTGATTGCACAGCTTCCGGCAGATAAAAGAGAAAATTCAAGAATGCTTGTACTGAATAGGGACAAGCATTCTATTTCTCATAAACATTTTTACGATATCGTGGATTTGATTGAACCCAATTCGCTCTTAGTCTTGAACAACACAAAAGTCATGCCTGCAAGATTATACGGTACCAAAGAAACAGGTGCGAAAATTGAAATCTTTTTATTAAAACCTTCAAGTGATGCGGGCGAGGGGTGCTGGAAAGTTTTGATAAAGCCTTCCAAACGAGTGAAATCAGGCACGATTATTAAAGTTAGTGAGGAGCTTTCTGTAGAAGTTTTGCATAGGCTTGAAGATGATGGCGAATGGCTTGTAAAATTGCTTTATGAAGGTGATTTGATGGCAGTTTTGCACAGAAACGGTAATATTCCACTGCCACCTTATATTGAGCGAAAAATGCAAACTGAAGATATTAAAAAACTTGATTTTGAAAGATATCAGACTGTTTATGCAAAAGATGAAGGCTCTGTTGCTGCACCTACTGCGGGGTTGCATTTTACGAAAGAAATCTTGCAAAAGCTGAAAGACAAGGGCGTCGAGATTGCTTATGTTACATTGAATGTCGGTTTAGGAACATTTCGTCCCGTAAAATGTGAAAATGTTCTTGAACACAAAATGCATTCAGAAACCTTTGAAATCACGCAAGAGGCTGCGGAAACTATTAACCGAGCAAAACAAACGGGTAAAAAAATTATTGCGGTCGGTACGACGACTGTCAGGACTCTTGAAACAGCTTATCAAAAATATGGTGAAATAAAGGCGTGCCATGACCATTCGGAGTTGTTCATTTATCCGCCGTATGAATTTAAAGTTATTGATAATTTAATTACAAATTTCCATTTGCCTAAATCAACATTATTAATGCTTGTGAGTGCGTTGGCGGGCAAAGATTTTATTTTTGAGGCTTATGAAGAGGCTATCAAAAATAAATACAGATTTTTTAGTTACGGAGATTGTATGTATATTTGCTAAAAAAAAAGACGTTTGAAAAACGTCTTTTTTTAGTTTGATTTGTTATTTTGAATTAAAATTTGTAGTCCGGAATTACAAATTCTTCGTTGTTTGCACCTTTGTCCACGAATTCTAAATAGTAATCCATAGCAAGGTCTTTGGTGTTTTCGTAGAATTCATCGGAAATGAATTTTTTGTGAAGAGTTGTTCTTGTGCCGTCGTAGTTTCCTAGGATGTTTGCATAAGTTTCAATCATTTCTTTGTTAGAACCGCCGCCGTATGCTTTTGTTTTTGCATCCGTACCGGAAGGTCTGATTTCGATGAATTTGTGTGCAAATTTTAAATAAGTTCCGTCCCCTACGAATTTGATTTCTTCAAGGTTGTCAAATATTAAGCTCTTAAAGGTATCATTCAAGACTTCTTTAACGTTCTCAATAGTCATCAATCCTTTTTTTATTCCCATTGCCATTGAAAGGTAGAAGAGGTCGTTTTTAGTCCTTTTCTTTTCCCCTTCGATTTTGTCGGCTTTAAGTTTGTTGATGTCCGGCTCTGATTCGTTATAGTATGCAATATCAACTCTTGTGTCATATCTTTTTACGATTTCGTTTTCTTCAAAAATATCTTTCAAATAATCTGACATCGGTTTGTCTTTTAGGTTTGCGATAAGTGCGGATGCTACGATAATAGCTTCTGTCGCACTTTTTTCTCTCATTGCAACAGCTTTTCTGCCAGCCAAAGACTCAATTAATTCTTCTCCGCCCATAATCATTCCGCCAGATTCTTCTCCGCCGAATATAAGTCGAGGATTTACTCCAAGATTGATTTCTCGTCCAAATACGTCATCAACTTTGACTTCTTTATTTGGTGCGTTCTTAATCTGAAGTTCGACTTTCTTCATAATATTTGCGATTTCCTTAAATCCGACAGGAACATTTACAACTTTTACCCCGTTGTTTTCAGCCCATTCGTCCCAAGCACTTGCAGAAGCTGTTGTTTTTATCATAAATCTCGGGTGATTATCCCATGCTTTTTCGGATTTGAGTTGCTTTGCTCGAAAATCCATAATCATCAAGAAAGCCTGATTTGCCGTAAATACGGTAAGAAGGGTGTCGTTATCCAGTTTTACGTAATCAATTCCGTTTTCGCTAAGGTAAGCAGCTCTTGATGCAGGCTCGGTTTGAGTTACTGTAAGTCTGTCGTGATCAGGGTCTGTGATTAAAACACAAGTGCCTATCGGGTATTTTTTTAATTTTTCGTCGTAATGAAGTGTTTCAATTACAGGGAAGAATTTTTCACCGCTTTTTCTCTTTGCAACAACCGTTGCATCTACCGAATAATCATAAAAAGCTTTTTCTCCTTTTGGAGTTACGTCGTACTTGCCGATAGAGTGGAAGAACGGATCTTCTTCCGTGTTAAACCAGTCGAATTTTTCTGAAATCGAAAGCTTTGAGAGAACTCTGCTGAGTGTTCTGTATGCAGAACCTCCGACGTTTTCAATAACGATTTTATTTTTTAAAGATTTGATTAAGTTTAAATTGCCGGATTTTGCAACCCCTGATTTGAGGTAATCAACGTAAAGATTAACTCCGTCGTTAAGTTTTGCCATGATTTTTTCATCAATAAGCGGATTGTTTTCTGCGGAAACTTTGATTTCGTATGTTCCGTTTTTTTCTGTTTCTTTGAAAATTTCGTCAATTTTATTAACAAATTCCATTGATTCTTCCGGTAAATATTGGCTACCTTGTGAGTTCAAGTCTTTTGTTGCATTTTTGACCGAAATCCCGTGGCTTGAGGTGATGTATTCTCCGCCGACTAAATCAAGTTTAAATGCTAAAAATGATGCCAGCCAAATCGGAATTGTTTTTCTGCCTTGCGGAACGAGAGTTTTTATTCCGTTTGCTGCTTGAATTCTTGCGATTGCATCAAGAAATAACTCTGAATTGTATCGAACTTCTCTGCCGGCAATTTTCAAAAGTTGTTTGCCTTTGTATTTTTCGTTTGCAACAAGAGCTTTTGCCAGAGTTGCAAGAACAATTCCGAATAGGTTTATCGGAAATCTGGAATCTTGCGGAAATAAAATGTTTTGAGGCCCTCTAATTCCTGCTGTCGAGACTTTTGCTTCTTTTGCATAGTTTGCAAACCAGTCGTATAGATTTAAACCTTCCGGATTTTTGTTTTCGTCATAAGGATACAGATGTTCTTTTTTTAGCGTAATTGTAAATTCTCCGCTGTTTGAAAAGTCCATAATATCTAAATTTTTAATATAGTTCGGGGTTTTATCGTATACACTTTTAAACAGTTCGTTTTCAAGTGCATTGTCTGATTTCTTTAACTCTTTCATATAAATTTCTCCTTCTTAATAGTAGAATTATATAAAAAAAGTTACAAATATGCAAAAGATACTTTTTAGTGTATAATGTTTTTAATTAAGAGGAATTTAAGATGAGCAAAAAGAAAAAAGAATATTCAACCAGATTGTCATCACAGTATAACGTATGGAGGGGTCTGTTCCAAAATTTGGTTTGTAAATTCGGATATATGATAAGATTTAAGCTTGTTTACAGATTAGAAGTCCAAGGTTTGGAAAATGTTCCGAAAGATAACGAATATATTGTTTGCCCAAATCATTTGTCAACGCTTGATCCTCCGCTTATGGTGTCGGTTATGCCAAGACATGTTGCGTTTATGGCTAAAAAAGAGTTGTTTGATATTCCGTTTTTGCGTTGGTGGATAGATTGGTTGGGTGCTTTTGCCGTAAATAGAGAAAGTTTAGGCCCTTCAACCGTTAAGACCGTAAAAATTATAAAAGACAGTAAATGGGTGCTTGGCATGTTTCCGCAAGGAACCCGTGGTGTTCCCGGAGAAATTCGAGGCGTTACTAAAGGTTTTGCAGGTCTTGCAAAGTTGACGAAATGTGCTATTTTGCCGGTCGGAATTTTGGGTACTAATGAAGTTAAAAGATGGCCTTTTACCGGAAAAATCGTTGTGAAAATCGGAAAACCGATACCTTATAGTAATAATCCTGAAGAAACAATGCAAAAATGGATAGATGCTATTGAGGAATTGACCGGTTTTAAATATATTCCGGATGAAGAAACGAAGGAGATTGGAGCTGAGAATGAATAAAAAATCGCAAAGAAATTTTAATCGACGTTATGCGTCTGAATACAATCTTTTTCGCTCAATATTCTATTTGTGTTTTTTGTATTTCGTTGTAATTCCGTTTTTTACAATTTTTTATAATTATAAAATTACCGGTAAAGAAAATTTGCCAAAATGGAATAAACGCGATAAATATATTTTTACAGCAAACCATGTTTCAATTTTTGACCCGTTTTTGGTTCCTATGGCTGTAAAAAAAATAATAGCGTTTATGGCGAAAAAAGAACTTTTTGAGCCTCAAGAAAAATTTAGTTGGTTAATAAAAAGGCTTGGTGCTTTTGCCGTTGATAGAACAAAACCAGAAATTGCAACGTTTAAAACCGTCCGTGATGTGTTTAAGACAAGCTGGTCGCTTGGGGTTTTCCCTCAAGGTGGAACAAGACCTTACGGAAAGCTTGAAGGAATAAAAAAAGGTTTTGTCGTAATTGCAAAAAATGCTAAAGCGGATATTATTCCTGTTGCGATTGCAGGTTGGGACGGTTATCCAAAACTTAAACCGTTTACAAGACGTAATGTCCAACTTCATATCGGCAAACCTATTTCTTACAAGTTGCCGGAAGACGTTGTAATTTACGAATGGTGTAAGCAAATTTCCGAACTCGCAGGGTACGAAAATTGTGCAGAAATTCCTGAAAGTTACAAGGAAAAAGCTGAAGTTTAACAAAAAGTTTATCGCCGCAAGTTCTGCTTGGTTTTTGCGGCAAGTGAAAAGCCTATAAGTATATATTTTAGAATCCTCCAATTTTCATATACGATAAATCAAGGCTTTTCACTTTTTTCTGTTTTTGATATTTTGCACAAAAAAGAACCCCGATTACTCGAGGTTCTTTTATCTTTTATTTAAAGAAAGGAATTTGTTAGTAATTAAGCAGCTTTTTTCTCAGGTTCTTTTGCTGCTTGTGCGTCAGCTTTTGGAGCTTCTGCTACAGGAGCTTCTGCCTTCGGAGCTTCTGCCTTCGGAGCTTCTGCTTCCGGCAACTTGCTCAATTTGTCGAGAGCTGCGGTTGCTGCTTCTTGAACTCCTTTGTCTTGATCGTTCTTTGCGATTGTGAACAATGTTTCAAGATCTTTTTTGTATGCAGGGTTTTGGATGTAGCTCAATGCTTCCAAAGCTGAAGTTCTTACCATCGGGTTCGGGTTGTTCTTTAACTGTTCAACGATTGTTACAGCCCCAGGAAGTTCTGTAATCGGAACGGTTGTGTTTGTCAATTTTGCGACTTCGTCTGCGTAGAGTTTTTGCATTATTGCTGATGTGAACATTGCATAACTTTTGTTTCTTTCTGCTTGTTCAAGAGGAGTGATTGTTGAGGCCAATTTCTTTTCATCGTCGGTCATCTTTTGGTTTGAAAGCAATTTTTCTCTTGCTGCAAGCTGTTCTGCTGTAGGACCTGTCAATTTGCTTGTATCAGCTTTCACAATGTTTGTCAAAGCATCCATTACTTTTACATCAAGTAATTCTGTAGCTTTTTGCGGGTCATTTTTTACCATATTAGCCATGTCTTCCATAGCTGCTGCCTGAACATCGTAGTCAGGGTTTGTTAATTTTGCAACGAAACCGTTCAAATCAACTTGCGGTTCTAAGGGAGCAGAGGGAGCAACTTCTACTTTAGGAGCTTCTGCTGTTTTTGGAGCTTCTTCGGTCTTCGGTGCTTCGGCCTTAGGTGCTTCTGTCGGTTGTTGTGCCACAACTGCAGGTTCTACAACTTGTGGAGCAGGAACTTCAGCAGGTTTTACGTCTGCCGGAGTTTGTGTAACTACCGGAGGAACTACTACAGGCTGTACCGGAGGGTAGTATGCAGGCTGTTGAGCTTGCGGGTATTGGTACATTGGAGCTTGCGGGTAGTTGTAAAGCGGCATAGTCGGTGTCGCATATTGCGGTTGTTGTGTCATGCCACCTGCGTTAACGCTCGGATTGTGTACGTCAATTTTTACTGCGTTGTAACTTGGTGTTGAAGGAGCCGGTTGTTGTGCCATCGGCTGGATTTGGGGTTGTTGCATGTAAGGATTTACATAACTTGGAATTTGCATCATCTTATTTTCTTCCTTTCAATAAATAAATAACTGTTATTCCTATTCTACCTTTTAAATGTATGTGAAGAAAATAAATTGCTAAAATTTGGAGAATTTTTAATAAAACTTAACATGTAGTTTGAAAAAGGTAGAAAAATCAACCATTTAGGCTTCTTGCTTAACAGTTTGATATGTAATCTTTTTTTATAAATGTATTTATGATATAGTGATGTTGGAATAAGTATTTTAGTTTACGAAGGATATTTTCTGATGAAATTGAACAAAGACGAGAAAAAATCAATTAGGTCTGCTTTTGGTAAGGCTCTTGCAGAAGTCGGAAGAGTTAATGAAAAGGTTGTAGTGTTGGATGCGGATTTGGCATGTTCGACACAAACACAAATTTTTAAGAAGGAATTTCCCGAAAGGTTTTTTGATTGCGGAATTTCCGAACAAGATATGGTTGCAACGGCAGCAGGTTTGGCAAGCGAAGGTAAAGTCCCGTTTGCGGCAAGTTTTGCGGTATTTGCAACGGGTAGGGCTTATGATCAGATAAGAAATTCAATTTGTTATCCTGATTTTAATGTAAAAATTGTCGGGACTCACGGCGGTGTGACTGTCGGAGAAGACGGTGCTACGCACGAGGCGTTGGAGGATATCTCTTTAATGAGAGGTCTGCCGCACATGTCTGTATTCGTCCCTGCTGATTGCAAGGAATGCAACGAGGTTATCAAATATGCGGCTGAAAATTTCGGACCTATGTATATCAGAATTCCTCGCTCGAATGTTTGTGATGTCTTTGATGAAAATTACAAATTCGATTTCAAGCATGCCCGACTCCTTGAGGACGGTGTTGACGCAACGGTCATTACAAACGGTGAAACTTTGGCGGAAGTCATTGATGCTGTTGAAAATTTGAAGGGTGAAGGGTATTCAATCCAAATTCTTCATGTTCCGGTTGTAAAACCTATTGATGCAAATTCGATTGTTGAAAATGCAAAGAAAACAGGGCTTGTGATTACTGTTGAAAACCATTCTGTAATCGGAGGTTTGGGCAGTGCCGTTTGTGAAGTATTGAGTGAAAATTGCCCGACAAAAGTTCACAGAATAGGTGTTAATGATACCTTTGGACAGAGTGGAAACAGTGATTTGCTGTTGGATTTCTACGGGCTTTCTTCTAAAAAACTTACTGAAAGTATCAGAAAAACAATAGACGAAAATCGTCAAAACAAAAAATAAGGACTAATTTTATATGATTCAATTCAGATCGGTTACAAAAAAATACAAGAATAACAGTTATGCTCTGAAAAATGTCAATTTGGACATTATGTCAGGCGAGTTCGTCTTTATTGTAGGGGCTTCGGGGGCAGGAAAATCTACCCTGATGAAACTTCTTTACCACGAAGAAGAACCTACAAGCGGTACTGTTACAATCGGCGGTATTAATATTGCAAGCCTTTCAAACGACAAAATCCCGAATTTGAGAAGATGTATGGGTATCGTTTTTCAGGATTATAAACTTTTACAGAATATGAGCGTTTATGACAATGTTGCTTATGTAATTCGTACATTGGGTATAAGTTCAAGAGAAATTAATGCAAGGGTTACTGGGGCTTTGAAAATTGTCGGCTTGTACAACAAAATGCACGCAACACCTGCGGAGCTTTCAGGTGGTGAACAGCAGAGAGTTGGTATTGCAAGAGCTATCGTAAACGGACCTCCGCTTTTGATTGCGGATGAACCTACAGGAAACCTTGACCCGAAAAACTCTATGGAAATCATGCAGATTTTGGAACAGATTAACCAAAGAGGTATTACGGTAATCGTTTCAACCCACGACAGTGCAATGGTTGATTATTTTAGGAAAAGAGTAATTACGCTTGATAAAGGCGAAGTTGTAAGAGATATACAAGCAGGTACTTATGAATGATTCAAAATTAAAAATAAAGAAAAAAGTGAAAAAATACATGCCTAAAGACTGGCTTTGCGAGTTGAGAATACTCTACAGGTTGGGCATGGAAACTTTTTACGATATAAAAAGAACGGGAATTGTAAACCTTGTCATTATTACGACTATGGCGGCAATTTTGACGATTTTCGGAGCTTTTTTCAGAAGTGCGATGTCGATTTCTTCGTTTGCTCACGAGTTGGGTAACGTTTTGGAAATCTCTGTTTACTTGAAAAACGGTACTGATACAAATGTTGCAAAGAACAGAATTAAGGAATTTGAGCATGTTGAAAGTGTAAAAATTATTCCGAAGGATGTTTCTTGGACAAATTTGAAACGAGAAATGAGCTTGCCTGATATATCAAACCCGTTGCCTGATACTTTGCACGTAAAGGTGGATTCGCCTGAAAATATCCAGACAGTGTTTAAAAATATCAAAGGTTTGAAGTCTGTGGTTGAGGATATGAGTTACGCTCAAGAGTTGGCAAAAAAAATCCAAATGTTGAACCATGTTGTTAACACAATAACTATTGTTGTTATAATAATTATGGGTATTTTGACGGTAACGATTATTAACAACACAATTCAGCTCGTTATTCAGTCAAGAAAAGATGAAATTGAAATCATGAGGTTGATGGGTGTTTCGAACTGGTATATCAGATTTCCGCTGATTATGCAGGGAGCATGCTACGGTTTTGTCGGGGCTCTGATTGCGATATTACCGCTTAATCTCGTTGAGAATGGCTTGAACAATGTTCACCAGTTCTTTATGGTTCCGTCGCCTGTGTATGCACAGAGTATTGTAATCTTTACGATGATTGCGATTGGTATTCTGTTCGGTGCGGGCGGAAGTTTCTTGTGTATCAAAAAACACCTGCAAGTTTAGTAAAAAATGAGCAATATATTATTAATTACAGATAACAAAAGCATAATTGAGACATTTTATCAGAAACTTTTTTTGTTGAGAAGTTCCGATAAGATGTCTTATTGCAATTATGAGGACGCTCCTGATATTGTGTTTGCACAAACACCCGAGGTTTGTATTGTTCATGAACTTGAGGATTTTACAAAGACCTTTAATCTTATTAAATATATAAAGACTAAAGGTTGCAGTGTTCTTTTGCTATTGAACAGTTATGGAAGAGATAAGGTTTTGGAGGCTTATGACGAGGGCGTTGAGGATTATGTAACGCTTTTGGCAGATCCTTCAGAGGTACTGATAAAAACCGTTAATTGCATAAAAAAACGTAATTTGCTCTCAAAAATCGATGAGTACAAGTCTTGTTTGGAACTTTTTGGGACAATTTCACCTGAATACGGTTTTTACAAGGCGGAGCATTCTTGCGAAATCGGGGATATGTTGTTTGAAAAATCGGATTTTTCCAAGGGAGCATTGAGTGTAATCGAGCTTCCTGAACGATTTTTGAAAACTTATGGTGAAAAGTTTGTTTCGGCTCTCAAAACCTCTATTCGTAACAATGATTTTGTAGGAATGAATTCAAATAACAGATTTGTCGTTGTTAATTGTGAAAACTCTACTGACGGTGCTTTAGAAATCTTTGAAAGAGTTCAGGTAAAATTGGGGGTGGATGTTCCTTTAATAGTTGGAATTTCCAGAATTTCAGGTGAGAATTTTTCAACGGTTTTGAAAAAAGCAAAATGTGCCTTGACTGACGCAAAACTTGAACATAAAAATTACATGATTTTTGAAAGTGACAAGGCTTTGACCGAAACTGACGAGTGGCTTGACGATATGGAGGTTGAACCTCAAAAGAATTTCAAAATCTTCAAAACTGTCTTTAAGAAAAAATATGAGCAAGTGATTGGTCCGTTTTTTGAAAACGCTCAAGCTCAATATAGCGAAGCTCTGAAATTTTCGCAAGTGGAGCAGTTTACAGATGAAAAGATGAGTGTTTTCAGAATTTTTGACGATATAAATTCAAGCATTTTGAGATTGGCTTATGAAGGTTTGACAAAAGTAAAAATTACGATAGCCCATGCCGGTCTGAATAGTGCTGAAAACAGTGAACTTTCGGTTTCGATAAAGAAAATTACGCCGGAATTTATGAAGGAAATATTTGAAAAATTTATAAAAGAATATACGTCTACAGATATATAAAGGAGAAAAAATGAACACATTAAACGCAGAAAACAGTCTTGTTTTGATTATTGATATACAGGAAAGGCTCGTCGGGGCTTTGGATAAAGACATCGTTGTTTCAAAGGCTGTAAAGGTTGCAAGTGCGGCTAATGCTCTTTCTATTCCTGTCGTTGTGACCGAGCAATATCCGAAAGGTCTTGGAAATACCGTAGAACCTTTGAAAGCTGTTTTGCCGGAAAATACTGAAATCGTTGAAAAAACATCTTTTAATGCATTGTTGGAAGATGGTATGAAAGAAAGAATTGCTTCTTACGGTAAAAAACAGATTGTAATTTTTGGTATTGAAACTCATATTTGTGTTCACCAGACCGCAGCAGCTTTGCTTGAAGAAGGCTATGAAGTTTACGTAATTAAAGATGCTTGTGCAAGCAGAAATAAATACGAATTTAAGCAAGGAATTGAGGCAATGCAACAAAATGGTGTAAAAGTTTCTTGCGTTGAGATTGCTCTTTTTGAATGGTTAAAAGGTGCCAAAAATCCGAAATTCAAAGAGGTTCAAGCTTTAATCAAATAGGTTATAAAAAGGGATTGGATTTTGCTTCAATCCCTTTAATTTATGTTTTCTCTGTGATAGGCTTTTGGTTGAGAGGGATATGTTATGAAGAAAATTTTTTTATTTGTAATGCTTTTGTTTGGGCTGATTTCGCCATGCTTAGCCTTGGAAACTCCTGACTTGCCGTCAGAAGTCGGAAAGGTTGAAAAAGTCACTTATGAAGATGTCGCAGACGGGTTGCAAAATGAAAATAATGTCAAACAAAAGGTTCAGATAAAAGTTTTGACAGGACAGTTTAAAGGAACTGTTCAAACTCTTGATAACATGCTCACTGGAAATCCTGCTTACGATATCAGTTTGAATAAGGGTGATAAGGTGGTTTTGCACTTGGAGGCAAAAAATACGGAGGTTAATTCCGTAGATGATGTAGACTTTTTTATTGCTGATGTAAAGAGGGATTATTCCTTGGAGGCTTTTGCGGCACTTTTTATGGTATTGTTGGTCGTAATCGGGAGGAAAAAAGGGGTATTTAGTTTAGTTTCTATAATTGCAACGATTTCGTTGATGTTTTTCGTGCTTGTTCCTCTTATTTTGCATGGGGTTAACCCTGTTGTGTCTGCGGTCGTTGTAGGAATTTTATCGACAATTATTACTATATATCTTGTCGGCGGATTTAATTCAAAGAGTTCGGCTGCAATTATCGGAACAGGTTTGAGCTTGATTTTTGCGGGAGGAATGTCGCTTGCCGCAATTTGGATGGCTAGATTGACGGGCTTTGCTGGAGAAGAGAGTATGTTTTTGTATTCTACAAGACCGGATTTGAGTTTTAAGGGAATTCTTGCCGCCTCAATGATTATTGCCGCACTTGGGGCGTTGATGGATACCGGTGTTTCTATTGCAAGTTCGGTGAATGAGATTTATGAAACAGATAAAAAGCTCACCGTGAACCAACTTTTTAAATCCGGCATGAATATCGGTAAAGATATTATCGGAACAATGTCAAACACCTTGATTTTGGTTTATTTGGGTTCTGCTCTTCCACTTGTTTTGTTGTCGAACAATATTGATTTGCAAAAGTTTTTTAACCTCAATCAGGTGGCAACAGAAATTTTGTCTGCACTTATCGGGAGTATATCGATACTGGCATGTGTTCCGCTCACTGCAATCATTGCGGCATATTTGATTAAACACCAAAAAGAAAAAGTTGAGTTCGATTTTGGAATGGACAAGTAGTAAAAAATATGGTATAATTGCTCTGTAGAGATAAAAGGAGTTATTTATGGTTCCATGGCAAATTTTTGTTATAGCGGGGATAGTTTCCGTTATATTTGAGATGGTGTTGCCGTCGATGTTTTTCCTCAATTTTGCTATTGCGGGATTTATTACGGCGATAATTTCTCTGTTTGTGACGGATTTAACCGTGTTGACGATAGATTTTGCGGTTTTGGCACTGTTGTCCATCATCATTTTAAGACCGATTTTGCTGAAAACTTTAAAGAGTTCAAAGGAAAAAGAAACGGGTATAAAATCTGAATATATCGGACAAATTGCTAAAGTCGTTAAACCTGTGAATAAGTTTGCGGGTGTAATCACTATTTATGAAGAACGCTGGGAAGCTCGTGTCGAGAATGATGACGAAATCCCTGTCGGTGAAGAAGTCCGCATTGTTAAAAATGACAGTTTAATTATGTACGTAGAAAGGATATAGGTTAATGAGTATCGTTTTATTGATTTTGCTTGTTGGTGTAATTATTTATGTATCAAAAGGTATTTTGATTGTACAGCAGGCAGAAGTTATGATTATCGAACGCCTCGGTAAGTACGAAAAAACGCTTGAGTCGGGCTTAAATTTTATTTTCCCGATTTTGGAAGCTCCGAGAGGTATTGCAAAGAAAATTTCTCAAAAAAGTTTTGACGGATCGACATATTCTTACACAAAGGAAACTCCGAGAATTGATTTGAGAGAAACTGTTTATGATTTCCCTCGTCAAAATGTAATTACGAAGGATAACGTAACGATTACGATTAACGCACTTTTGTATTTTCAAATTGTTGATGCGAAAAAGGCTGTTTATTCTATCGCAAACCTTCCTGACGCTATTGAAAAATTAACGCAAACAAATTTGAGAAACCTCGTAGGTCAGCTTGATTTGGACGAAACACTCGTTTCTCGTGACAAGATTAATCAGGAGTTGAGAGCAATTCTTGATGAAGCGACAAACAAGTGGGGTGTGAAAATTAACCGTGTCGAACTTCAAGATATTATTCCGCCGGCTGATATTCAAAGCTCAATGGAAAAACAAATGAAAGCAGAGCGTGACAGACGTGCCGCAATTCTTGAAGCAGAAGGCTTGAAAAAATCCGCAATTCTAAAGGCTGAGGGTCAAAAGGAAGCTGCAATTAATCAGGCAGAAGGTGAAAAGCAAGCAGCTATTTTGAAGGCGGAAGGTATTGCTCAAGCTCGTGTAATTGAAGCTGATGCAGAAAAAGAAGCAATTCACAGAATTATCGACGCACTTGCAGATAAGGGGCAACCTGACAAATATTTGATTGCAATGAAATATTTGGAAACTTTGACTTCTATTACTGCGGGAGAAAATAATAAAGTTGTTTACATGCCGTATGAAGCAACAGGAATTCTTTCCTCTGTTGACGGTATCAAGCAAATGTTTGACAAAAAATAGCGAATTTTTTACAAAATTTTTCCAAAAAGAGCGGGTCATCGGGCTCGCTCTTTTGCTATATTGTTATAAATATTTAAATAAGTGTTTACTTTTTTATGTTTTTGGTAAGATAGTAACAGACGTTTACTAGAAAAGGAAGAAAAGATGATAAAAACAAGAATGAAATCGCATAATTGCGGTGAACTTAACTTGAACAACCTCGACGAAGAAGTCACTTTATCAGGTTGGGCATCAACAATCCGTGATTTGGGCGGAATTTTGTTTGTTGAATTGAGAGATAGAAGCGGATTTTTCCAGATTGTTGCAAATCCGCAGATTAATCCTGAGGTTCACAAAATTTTGGAAAAAGTTAGAACAGAATACGTTATTATGGTAAAAGGTAAAGTTTCCAGAAGACCTGAAGAAACCTATAATGAAAAATTCCCGACAGGTCAGGTGGAAATGTATCCTGAATCTATCGAAATTTTGTCAGAAGCTAAAACCTTGCCATTTGTGTTGGATGACGAAAATGTTTCGGAAGATGTTCGTTTGAAATACAGATACCTTGATATCAGACGTGATGCGATGAAAGACAAGCTTGTTTTGCGTCATAAAATCGTTCAGGCTGCAAGAAATTATATGAACAACCTTGATTTCTTGGAAGTTGAAACTCCGATTTTGATTAAAACAACTCCGGAAGGTGCAAGAGATTACCTTGTTCCATCAAGAGTTCAAGAAGGAAAATTTTATGCTTTGCCGCAATCTCCGCAAATTTTTAAGCAGTTGTTGATGGTTGGCGGTATTGAAAGATATTACCAGATTGCAAAATGTTTCCGTGATGAAGACCTTCGTGCTGATAGACAGCCTGAATTTACTCAGATTGATATCGAAATGTCTTTTGTTGAACAACAAGATGTTATCAAAGTCGTTGAAGGTTTGATTGTGGATACGTTTAAGGCTGCCGGAGTTGAGGTTAAACCTCCGTTTATTCAAATGCCTTGGCAGGAAGCAATGGACAGATTCGGTTCTGACAAGCCTGATACTCGTTTTGGATTGGAACTTTTTGATATCGGCGATATCATTCTTCAATCAAATTTTGAAATCGTTAAGAAAACTCTTGAAAATGGTGGTATCGTTCGTGGTATCAGAATTCCGGGCGGAGCAAAATATTCAAGAAAAGATATTGACGATATTACAAAACTTGCAGTTTCTTTCGGTGCAAAAGCTCTTGCAAACATAATTTATAACGAGGACGGTACTGCAAAATCTCCTGTTTTGAAATTTGTGACAGAAGAACAGGCAAAACAAATTCAAGAAAGAGCCGGTGCTCAAGCAGGTGATATTATCTTCTTCGTAGCCGACAAACCAAAATTGGTTTACGATATTATGGGAAGATTGAGATTGCACTTCGGTAAATCCTTGAACCTTATCGATGAAAGCAAACACAACTTGTTATGGGTTGTAGACTTCCCGATGTTTGAATGGTCTGACGAAGAAAACAGATTTATGGCGATGCACCATCCATTCACATCCCCTTGTATCGAAGATTTAGATAAACTTAAATCGGGCGACTTGGGCAATGTTAAGTCAATCGCTTATGATATTGTTTATAACGGTACGGAACTCGGTGGCGGATCTGTCAGAATTCACTCTTCAGAAGTTCAGAAAGCAATCTTCAAGGCTTTGGGCTTGACCGAAGAAGAAGCAAAAGAAAAATTCGGATTTATGGTTAACGCACTTCAATACGGTACACCGCCTCATGCCGGTCTTGCAATCGGTTTGGACAGATTGGTTGCACTTCTTGCAAGAACTGATTCAATCCGTGACGTTATTGCCTTCCCGAAAAACTCGGGTGCAAAAGACTTGATGAGTGATGCTCCGGGCGAAGCTTCTCTTCAACAGTTGAGAGAACTTCACTTGAAAAGCACTGTAACTCATAAATAGGTTGAAAAAATATAAACTGAAAATAGCTCTGCAAGTTTGTTGCGGAGCTATTTTTTATGGAAATTTTGTAATATAATCAAAATATGCAGATATTTACGGAACTGAATAAAAAACCGAATTTGTCGCTTGCTTTGGGCTTTTTTGACGGGGTTCATCTTGGACACAAAAAAGTCATAAAAAGTGCTGTTGATTTTGCCAAACGCAACGGAATAAAGTCTGCAGTTGTGACGTTTAAGGAACATCCGTGTTGCTTTTTTCGTGGAATTGGTCCGAAATATATTTTGACAAGAGAAGAAAGATTAAAACATATTGAGGCTCTTGGGGTTGATTATGTTTATCTGTTGGATTTTAATTCAAAACTTTGCATGCTTTCTGCTGAGGATTATTTGAGAGAAGTTTTGGTTGGAAACTTTTCTCCGAAGTCGATTTCGACAGGCTTTAATCATTATTTTGGAGCGAAGAAGTCGGGAAATGTTACTCTTTTGGCTGAAAAACAGGTTGAATACGGATATAAATATTTTGAAATTCCACCACAAAAAGTTTTTGGTAAAACTATTAGTAGTACAGTAATTCGAGAATTGCTTTCAAAAGGGCAAATAAAAAATGCGAATGAAATGCTCGGGTATAATTTTTCAATAACGGGAGAGGTTGTGAAAGGTCAGCAACTCGGGAGAACAATAGGTTTTAGAACCGCAAATTTGATATATCCGAATGAGTTGATAGATTTGCCATTTGGGGTATATTTAACAGTTGTCACTCTAGGTGGCAAAAAATATCAGGGTGTGACGAATTTTGGAATTCGTCCGACAGTTTCCGATAGTCACAAGTGCACTTTGGAAACTCATATTTTAGATTTTGAAAAAGATATTTACGGTAAATATATAACGGTTGAGTTTATTAAAATGATACGAGCTGAGAAAAAATTTAAATCATTGAATGAGTTAAAAAATCAGATTATAGCGGATGTTTTGTCTGTTAAAAATTCAACAAATTTTACATAAAGCATGTTCATGTTACAATAAGAATGCGATGAATTTAGATAGTGCTATAGATAGTTTTTTATCCCCAATAGCAGATAAGATTTCAGGGATTATTTTTAGCCACGTAACTATTTGCGGGGTGAGAGTCGAATTTCTTATTGCTCTTTTGATGTGTGCGGCGTTTTATTTTACTATTCGTACAAGATTTATCGGAGTTTGGGGTTTTAAGCATGCCTTGAAGCTTATTACAAAAAACTATGAACATAAGGATATAATTGTAAGAAAGAAAAAGGGCGAAGTTTCGTCTTTTCAGGCTCTTACCGCAACGATTTCCGCATCAGCCGGAATCGGCAATGTCGCAGGTTCTGCGGCGGCTGTTTCTGTTGGCGGGCCTGGGGTAATTTTTTGGATGATAATTGCCGGATTTTTTTCGATGGCATTGAAGTTTGCGGAAGTTCTTTTGGGACTGAAATTTAGGCAGGTTAATAAAGACGGTTCAGTTGCCGGCGGCCCGATGTATTATATCCAAGCTGGTTTGAAAAATCATAAAATCCTTGGAAGATTTGCTCCCCATTTGGCAAAATTATATGCAGTTTCTTGTATTTTTGCAATGATTGGCGGTTGGAATTTGTTCCAGATTAATGCCATGACAACGCAAATTACGGAAGTTACCGGTGGAGAAAACAGCTTTTTTGCAAATCAAAGTTGGCTTTTAGGGCTGATTGTCGCTGTAATCACCTATTTTACTATTATCGGCGGAATTAAGGCTATCGGAAAGTTTACTTCAAAGGTTACTCCCGTAATGTGTACCCTTTACGTAGCATCCGCATTTGTGGTTTGTTTGATGAATATTCATCATTTACCGCATACGATTCATGTCATATTGGCGGAAGCTTTTAAACCGAAAGCTATGGAAGGTGGAATGTTTGCTTGCATGCTTTGGGGGTTTAGAAGAGCTATGTTTGCAAATGAATCTGGTTTGGGTACTGCACCTATCGCGTTTTCGGCTGTTAAGACGAATAAACCTGTTGTTCAGGCTTTTATTGCCATGCTTCAGCCTTTTGTTGATACCGTAATCGTCGGCTCTGCTACTGCGTTTGTTATTGTCGTAAGCGGTGTTTATTTACAAACTAACGGCTTGGCCGGTATCGAATTAACCTCAAAGGCTTTTGGTACTGTGTGTCCGTTTTTCCCGATATTGTTGACTATTATGGCAAGTTGCTTTGTGTTGTCGACGATGTTGTGCGGTTCTTACTACGGAATTAAAGGCTGGAATTTCTTGTTTGGTGATACAAAATTGACAACAAGAACTTTTCAGGTTATATATTGTATATTCATTGTGATTGGTTCTGCCATGAACTTTAAAAGTATTATAAATCTTTCAGATGCATTTACTTTATTTTTGGCGGTTCCGAATTTGATAGCAGTTTTCATCCTTTCGGATGTTGTCATGAAAGAATTAAGACGCTATTGTAAAAAATATAATGTAGGAATTTTTAAAAATAACAATATAGAAGAGAAAGAGGAGATTTAAAATGAAGAGAAGTTGCCTTGAAATAGCACGACAAAAATGTGAAAGTTGCATGGGTTGTGCATTGTCAAACAGCAGAAGCAACGTAGTTTTTGGGGAAGGTAATCCTTCAAGTGCAAAAATTGTTTTTATCGGAGAAGCTCCGGGGGAAATGGAAGATGAATGCGGCAGACCGTTTGTTGGCAGAGCAGGTCAATTAATGGATGAATTTTTGGCAGATGCCGGAATTTCAAGAGATAACGATATTTATATGATTAATACCGTTAAATGCAGACCGCCTGAAAATAGAGTTCCGTCAGAAGAAGAAAAGGCTGCATGCCATAAATTCTTGGTTGCTCAAATTGATATTATTAAACCCGATGCGATTGTTCTTTGCGGTGCAACAGCCTTGAAAACTTTCGTAGAGTTGGATAAAAAACAAACTATTTCAAAAGTTCGCGGGAAGTGGATGACTGTTACTGTTGACGGTGTTGAATACCCTGCAATGACTATTTTCCACCCGTCATATTTGTTGAGAAATAATTCAATGGAAGAAGGTTCTCCAAGACGACTTATGCAACAAGACTTGGCTGAAATTAAGAATAAATTTTTGAATAATAAATCTGAAAATTTCTTTGAAACTAAAGAAATGGCAATGGTTTAGTTAAATTTTTGTTAATTTAAAAATACCGCTCGAGTGTTTGAGCGGTATTTTTTATAATTATATTTTTATTTTTCCATATTTGCGTTTACAATTCCCGGATCCAGTTTTGAACCGGTAATGAATTCTCGAAATGCAAATTGAGCTTTTGGTAGGCAATATGCGAGTAAGAAGCTGCTTAATCCGACATTCGCCAAAATATTGAAAGTTTTGACTCCTTTTGCTTTTTTAGCAAAGTTTTCTACATTTTTTGTTGAAATTGCACTTTTTGCAAAATCTTCAATTTCTTTTTTGAAATTGGCAAGCTCTTTGGTGTTTACGTATGCTCTCGGGTCACGAATTCCGTTTTCAAGCAGTTTGATTTTTTTGAATTTGTTTGCGTATTGGCAAAACATGCTCTTTGGATTGTTGTCTACAAAATCTAATAAATCTTTTGCTTCGTTACTTTTAGGTAATTCAATATTGCCTTCTTTTATGTTCTGTATAAATTTTTTGTCCGCAAGCATAATCGGATCAAGGTTTGTATTCAGCCCGAAAGCTTTGTTTGAAAATATATTAAGCCATTTTTCTAATTGTTTTGGGACAAGATAGTTTAAATACATCATGCCTGCCATTTTAAAGGCTATGTCTTTTGCTTCGTTTCTGTTTCCGTCTGTACCTTTTCGTGCAGTTACAATTCTCCCGAGTGCATAACCCCCGTCTATTATTTCCATTTTTTCTAAAGTCGAAAAGTTTGCGAGGGTCGCTGCAATATTACCAGTAAAAGTTGGTTTCTTTTGAAAATTTGTAAATTTTTGGGTTAAATCATTTTGTTGTTGACTTTTTGTAGAATTTTCTTGTTTTTGTTTTCTTAATTCCGCAATCTTTTTGGCAGAAGATGAAAAAATCATTTTAGGTAAAATAAAACCGATTAGAGCGATAGGGATAAGGGTTGCAGCAGCAAATTTCATTGCTAAAAGGTTTTTGTAAGTTTTTTGATTTTTGATATCTGTAAGTTTTTTTAAGTCGTTAATGATTTCATCAGAAACCTTACCTTCAAATTTTTTGATATTAAAATTTAGACCTTGTATATCATCTTCTTTAAAAAGTTTAATATTTACGTCCGGATTGTAGCCGAGTCTTTTTATCGCAAAATCTCCGCATCTTTCAATAAGGGGGATCGCACCGAGCCAAACCGCAGATCCGAGGTATTCATCGTAAAATCTTTCTCTGGTTGCTAATCGTTGGATTTGTTTGTCGTTTTCGTTTTCTTTATATGTCAAATAGATTTTTGACGGAACTTCTATTCCGCAATCTCTGACGATAAGCGGGTATTGGCTGCTATTATTGCCTATTGCGGATATTATACCTGTAACGTTCATTTTTTCTAAATCTCCAATTCGTTATAATCAAATATTGCCTTTTGTGCCGGTTGGGGTTGGTTCCTGAAAAGGCTGATTAATAATGAATTGAAATAATTAAAAACTGCACAGCATCAATTCTACAGCCCTTTCAGGTTGCTATGATGTTTATGATGTAAGTTTTTAATAAGTTTTTCCATAATAATTTTCCTATTATAACCATAACACAAAAATAAAAATCTTTGCAAAAATTTTACTTGAAAATTGAGCTTGTGTAATATAAAATACAAGTGTAAAATGAACACTTGCATTTGCAAGTACAAGTAAAATGATGGTGGGATATATGACTAGCACTAACGAAAATATAAGAAATATTGCGATTATTGCCCACGTTGACCACGGTAAAACTACTTTGGTCGACTGCCTTTTAAAGCAAGCAGGGGCTTTTCGTGAAAACCAACAAGTTCAAGAACGTGTTCTTGACAGTAACGATTTGGAAAGAGAACGTGGTATCACAATTCTTTCTAAAAACATTTCAATTAATTACAAAAATACAAAAATTAACGTTGTTGATACTCCGGGGCACGCTGACTTCGGTGGTGAAGTTGAACGTGTTTTGGGTATGGTTGACGGGGCATTACTTATTGTTGATGCTGCTGAAGGACCTATGCCTCAAACAAGATTTGTTCTTTCAAAAGCTTTGGAATTGGGCTTGAGAATTATTGTTGTTATCAACAAAATTGACAAACCAGCAGCAGAACCGCTTACAGCTTTGGATAAAGTTTTTGACTTGTTCACGGAATTGACGGACAGAGAAGATTTAATCGACTTTCCGTTCATTTTTGCAAGCAGTTTGAATGGCTTTGCTATCAAGGATTTGGATGATGAAAGAAAAGATATGATTCCGCTTTTGGATTGTATTTTGGAAAACATCAAACCGCCGAAAGGTGATGCTACAAAACCTTTCCAGTTTAGAGCTACAACTCTTGATTACAACGAATATGTTGGTAGAATAGTTATCGGACGTATTGAAAACGGTTCAATTCACTCACAAGATCAGGTTTGTGTAGTTCATGCGGATGGCAAGCACGAAAAAGGTAAGATTACAAAACTGTTCGGATTTCACGATTTGGGAAGAACTGAAATTCAAGAAGCTTTTGCCGGAGATATTGTCGGGATTGCCGGATTTTCGGATATTCAAATCGGTGAAAGTATTTGTTCTGTAGATAATCCGCAACCGTTACCGTTGATTAAGGTTGATGAACCTACTTTGCAGATGAACTTCTCTGTTAATGACAGTCCGTTTGCAGGTCAGGAAGGTAAATTTGTAACTTCTCGTCAGTTGAGAAAAAGACTTTATGATGAACTTGAAAAGAACGTAAGTTTGAGAGTTGAGGATACTGATTCTACTGATGTGTTTAAAGTTTCAGGCAGAGGCGAACTCCATTTAGGTATCTTGATTGAAACAATGCGTCGTGAAGGTTATGAATTCCAAGTTTCAAAACCTGAAGTAATTTATAAGACGATAGACGGCAAACAATGCGAACCTTACGAAAACTTGATTGTCGATGTCCCTGAAGAATATGCCGGAAGCTGTATTGACAGACTTTCCGGAAGAAAAGCCGAGATGAAAGAAATGAATAATGCGAAGGGTAGAACAACGATGACTTTCCACATTCCGGCTCGTGGCTTAATCGGTTTCAGAAGCGAATTTATCAGAATGACTCGCGGAGAAGGTATAATGTATCATACATTCTTGCATTACAGACCTTTTGCCGGAGATATTCCGCGTCAAAGAAACGGTTCAATTATTGCTCACGAACAAGGTGAAGCTATTCCGTACGCATTAGCACAGTTTGAGGATAGAGGGACATTCTTCGTAACCCCGAAAACGAAAGTTTACCGTGGTATGATTATCGGAGAGTGCAACAAACCTCAAGATATTGTTGTAAATATTTGTAAGACAAAGAAATTGACCAACATGAGAAGTGCAACCGCTGATGTTATGGTTACGTTGCAAGCTCATAAAGATATGGCTTTAGAAGAATGTCTTGAATATATCGGTGATGACGAATTGGTAGAAATTACACCGGAAAATGTCAGAATAAGAAAAGCCGATTTGACAAGAAAAATATATAACTAAATACGTTAAGAAGCCTCCGATAACGGGGGCTTTTTTATTGAGTTGACGATTAGTTGTGGATTTAGTAAAATAGAAATATATTTTAAAGAGAGGGAGTATTTTTTATTATGGATATAAAATCAGTTATTCTTGCTGCAGGAAAAGGTACAAGAATGAAGTCAAATTTGCCGAAAGTCTTGCACGAGATTTTGGGAAAAGCTCTTGTGGGTTATGTTCTCGACAGTGTAAAACATATTACGAATGAAAATTTTGTAATTGTCGGACATCACGCAGAAGAAGTTGAAAAATATGTAATTTCTCATTATGAGAATGCAAAAACTGTTTTGCAATCTCCTCAACTCGGTACAGGGCATGCTGTGTCTATGATTTGTCCTATGCTGGAAAATTATTCGGGACAGGTTTTAATTTTATGTGGAGATACTCCTTTAATAACTGAAGATACCTTGAAAAAGTTTGTAGAATATCATAAGGAAAATAAATCTGATATTACGGTAATGAGTGCAATTTTTGAAAATCCTACAAATTACGGCAGAATTATTCGTGACACCGACAATTCCTTGAAATGTATTATAGAGGAAAAGGATGCAACTCTTGAACAAAAGGCTATAAAAGAAGTTAATGCCGGAATTTATTGTATTAATTGGGCAAAAGTTAAATCAGCCTTTTCGCAGTTGACGAGCAATAATGCTCAAGGCGAATATTACCTTACTGATATTATCGAATGGGGCAAGAAAAACGGGTTAAGTGTAAATGCGTACATTATGGAAAATAATATTGAAACTTTTGGTATTAATTCAAGAGTTCAACTTGCGGAAGCTTTAAAGCTTTTGCAAAAACGGATTAATGAAAAGCACATGATTAACGGGGTGACTATTGTTGATCCTGAAACAACTTATATAAGTGCCGATACCGAAATTGGGCAAGATACTATAATTTATCCGTCGACATATATTGAAGGTGAAAACAAAATCGGTTCAAATTGTAAAATCGGGCCAATGGCACATCTTAGAGGCGGTGTCGAAATCGGCGATTATTGCAAAATTGGGAATTTTGTAGAAGTAAAAAAAGCAAAAATTGCGTCACGCACTAATGCTGGACATCTTTCTTATATCGGGGACAGTGAAATAGGTTCTTATGTAAATATCGGCGCCGGAACGATTACTGCAAATTATAATCCGTTAACAAAAGTTAAGAGCAAAACCGTGTTGGAAGATAATGTTAAAATCGGTTCTAATACAGTTTTAGTTGCTCCTGTTAAGGTTGAAGAGGGTGCGAATGTCGGTGCATTGAGTGTAATTACAAAAAATATTCCGGCATGGACATTAGCATTAACTCGTTCTCCGTTAAGAGTTCTTTCGGATTGGGTAAAAAAACAGTTGTAAAATTAGAATATGCGATATTTTCGCTAAAAGTTACAGGGATTAGATGAGCAGAAGAATTAAATGGGCAATGTTTGTAGTTACAGCAATCGGCAATTTTATTGCAATGCTGGATTCAACTACCGTAAACCTCGCACTTTACCCTATGTCTGTGGATTTGCACGTTACAATGGGACAAATTCAGTGGGTAATGATTGCGTACATGCTTGTTTTGACTGTATTATTGCCTTTCTTTGGAAAACTTGGGGATATTTTCCCTAAAAATAAGCTTTATGCTACGGGTTTTTCAGTGTTTTCTCTCGGTGCTTTTTTAAGTATGGTTGCCCCGAATTTTATTTCATTAATAGCTTTTAGATGTTTAGAAGCAATGGGGGCTTCTATAATGTTGTCTAATGCTCAAGCGATTATTGCGAGAATTTTTAGTCGTGAGCGAAGAGGAAAGGCTCTTGGGTTAAACGGTTGCATTGTTGCTATTGGCGGAATGTGTGGACCTGCTGTCGGTGGCTTTATTATAAACTATTTTGGATGGCATTTTGTTTTTTCTCCATGCGTTCCTGTCGGGATTTTAGGTGCGTATTTTAGTTGGAAGCTTTTGCCGAATTATGTAAAAAAGAAAAAATTTAAGTTCGATTATCTCGGTTTTGCGTATTTTACAATCAGTTTGTTTGCCTTGTTATTGGCTATTTCTGAAGGTTATCAGTGGGGATGGACATCTTTAAAAATTATTGTTTTAGGGGTGACTACATTGATTTTTGGCGGGTTATTCTATTTTCGTGATCATAAAATTAATTATCCGTTGATAAATTTTGGAATGTTTAAAATAAAACCTTTTACTTTCGGAAATTTAGCGGTAATGACTTCATATATGGCAATGTATACGAATAGTATTTTGTTACCGTTTTATTTGCAGGAAATTTTAAAGTTGAATGCATTGGTATCAGGACTTTTGATTTTGCCTTATTCGGTCACTCTTGCTGTTACGGCTCCGATAAGCGGAAGGTTATCGGGCAAATACGGAAGTCGATATTTAACAATGGCAGGTCCTATTGTTTATATTCTTGCGTTATTGATTTTTACGACTTTTGATAAATCCACTCAAATGTGGGAAATTGTCTTTGCGTCTGGAGTAATGGGTATTGGAAACGGGCTGTTCCAGTCGCCTTCTAACAATGCGATAATGACAAGTGTTAGAAAAGAAGAGTTGGGTATTGCTTCGGGTATTTTGGCTTTGTCGAGAAATATGGGAAATATTTTGGGGGTTGCCGTAACGATTACATTGTTTGAAACCTTCAGAGAATTTTTCTTACATCATGGTGAAATCTATGATATTGCATTTCTGAATTCATATCATACTACGATGTTTTTCGGTATAATTTTTGGTGCGGCATGTTTGTTATTTGCGTTTGTGGCATATAATCCAAGAAAACTTTAATATTGAGAGGAAAATAAATGAAAATAAGTAAAAGAAAAATCTTTGCATTGTTAATAACTTTAGGACTTTTGGTCGTTGTTTTTTATAAAATTGACTGGGGCGAATTGTTAAATACGTTCAAAGATTTTAATTTTAAAAATATCTGGTTAATTGTGCCACTATATGTATTGACGCTTTATTTGAGAGGGGTTCGGTGGAAAGCTCTTTTGCTGAATAATGCAAAATATTCTTCGCTTCACCTTGGGGAAGTTTTTACAGTTGGAAGTATGTTAAATATATTTTTGCCTGCAAGGGCGGGAGATGTTTATCGTGCGTATTATTTAGGTTCAGTTAAAGGTGAAAAGAAAATGAAGGTGTTCGGATCTATTATATTAGAGCGAACTTTGGACGGAATAAGTGTGTTTTTAATGCTTTTTCTTGCCGTGCTTTTGTATTGCAGACAGGACTGGATTTTGCATATAGCATACGGGATAGGGGCATTATTTGTCGGTAGTTTGGTTGCATTTTATGTGATTTTTAAGTTCAATAAAATTGATGCAATTTGTGGATTTATGAAAAAACTCGTTTCTCGATTAAGTGAAAAAGTCGCAACGCCTTTAACAAAATTGATTGATAATCTTTGTGAGCATACGAAATCTTTTATGGAAGGTTTTGACGTTTTGGATTGTATGCCGTGCTGGTTGCTGGCATGTTTCTCGAGCCTTGTTGTATGGGGAATTGAAGCTTATGTTGCCTATTTAATAGTGGACAGTTTTTCTTTAGGGCTGGGATTTTCGGCAGGGTTGTTCGTATTGAGTTTAATTTCGTTCTCAACAATGATTCCGTCAACATCTGTATTTTTAGGCCCTTATCAGGTGGCATATATTATGGCACTCGGAATTTTCTCTGTGCCGAAATCGACAGCACTTGCAATATCAACAATACATCAGGCATTGTTGATGATTATGCTAACCGTCATCGGGGCTTATTACCTTGTAAAATTTAATATTTCAATCAAGGATATAAACAAGTAGCTGATTAATTATTCAATATATTAGAGTGGGGCTGTAATATATCAGGTTAACTTATTATTACTTTTATCTTAGTCTTTGATATATTTGTCCAATTCCGCAAAGGCATCGTCAAAATCAATATTACCGTCTCCTTCAGGAAGTTTGCCTTCTTGTTTGAGTTTTTGAATTCTTATTAATCTTTGTTTAATTTTGATTGCTTGTTCTTTTGTCATTTTTGTTTGAGTCGTTGCAATTTCTTTAGTTTGGTTGTGTGAAACCTTTTCCGAGGCTTTTGACATAGCCTTTTTTACCATATCTGCCGTGATGTCTTTATAGTTCATTTCATCAAGCAGCATATCAATTCTGCCGATTACTTCTTTTTTGTCACTTGGCATGCTGTCATTTATCAGATTAATCAGTTCGTGACCTTTGGCATCAAGCGTGTCCTCCCCTCTAAATAGTAATCTGCGAACCAAACAAAGGGCATCTTTATCAACTTCTAACCTCGTTCCGCTTTTGTTTGCAGGAACAAGAACGGCATTAATAATTCCGTTTTGTGTGGCTTCATCGCCTTTAAAGGAGTTGCTGAGGGTTTTCACAGTTTGCCATATTTGAGATGGAACAATATTCTTTTCATTCAAAGCGTTTACACAAGCAATATCATTGCTTAAAGAGTTTGGTTCTCCTGCTAACAGATTTTTTAATTGTTCATCTAAGTGTTTTGCGATGTCTTGTCTGCCTCTGCTGTAGCTGAAATGCCATTTCTTTTCCAAGGCAGTATTAATATCATGTATTTGTTTAGATTTATCTATAGTGCCGCCAAGGTTTTCTAAAACATAATCTACGGATTTGTTCATGACTTTTAGAAGTTGTCTTGCAATTTCAAATTTTTCTTCGTCAAGTTTGCCGTCTTTTTTTAGGGCTTCTATTAATTTTGAATCACATTCTCTCCAAGGAGTCGTCATGTCGCAATACATAGAAGATCTTGTCCCGTCCAAGCTTACGTATCTGTAGTTCGGCATTTCCATTCCATGTGCGGATTTTTTGCGAGTTAAAGTCGCGATTTCGCATAATTTTGCGTTTACTGTTTTCGTCGGGTATTCTTGTTTGGTTTTGCATTCCTCCAAAATTGAACGAATAAGATTTTTGTCTTTAAAATATTTTGTAGTGAATTTGTCGAAATATTGCATAGCCGCTTCGTCTAAGTGTTCAACACCGCTATTAGAAGAGAATACCGCCAATTTCCTTTCGTTCGGGTATTTGGTTAAAAATTCAAATAATGTAGCAGAAGGGTATGTAATTGCAATGTCGTTCCCATTAACTATAGATTTTTTAATGAGTTCAATTATTTTAGTAGGTGGTACGTCGTTTTCCCAAGCTCTGGTTGCGATATCGGCATATTGCTTGATTACGTTTTTCTCAACATGTAATTTAGGGTCAAATGCGGACGGAATAATGCGTTCCGAAAAATCCATGTGTTTTAAAACCACTTGACTGTCATAATTAAAATCTGTGTCAGGATAGTAAACATTGCTTAAATCCCCGTGGTGGTAAACTTCTTTTAAAATTGTCGGAGATAGGGGAACATGGTCAGTGTCGTTAATTATACCCGCATCCGGTCTGTAATCTGTAGAGTATCTGTATAATTCGTTTTCTCTGAATATATCAGGATAATTTTTATTTGCAGCTTTTTCAAACGACATTTTTTCAAAAACATCGCTAAGATTGGTCGGGAAAGTAATAGCTTCGCCTGGATTTCCGATACTATATGATACAATTTCATCATCAATATCGGTAATCGGGGATAATTTAAGTGGTTTGTCGTTAAAATGATGTGGCTTGCATTCTGCCAAAAACTTTTTACTTTGAATGCTTTTGATAACGGTTGTAATATTTGGGCTGTATATTTTCATTATTATTCCTTATATAATCTGTACTGTAAATACAAAAAACGTGAAGATTATTTTTTGCTAATTTTCACGTTTTTACTTTGTATATTTTTATATAATTTATTTAGTTTCGATAAAGTTTGTGTTTGGGATATATTCGTTGTGGCTTTGGATGTCTATTTTGTTTATGATTATGTTAACTATTTTAAATTATTAATAATCGAAATCTTTTCTAAATAATCCGTAGGTGTCGAAAGATCCCAGCGAATATTCTTTTTTATAATTTTCGCCGGTTGTCCTGCAATAATTATGTGTGATTCTGTAAATTTTTTATTTATTAAAGAATTCATTCCGACGATTGTATTATCTTGAATTTGTGCATTATGTAAAAATTTACATCCAAAACCAATCCAGCAGTGGTTTCCTATAATGATTTCGTGTGGGGTTTTATTCAAAATGTTGTTTTGCATATCTAAAATAGAGTGTTGGTCGTCGGGGTATAAAACTGTTTGCCATGAAAAAGCACAATTATTCCCGATTTTAATTTTTGAATGTTTATCAACGTCTATAAAAATGTCAACAATATGATTATCTTCACCAATTTCAACTATTGCATTCTTTTGAAGTACACATCGTGGACAATTATAAATGTTCGTTTTTTCTTTTATTAAAAGCTTCGTGTCAGAAAATAAAGATGCAGGAAGTTCTTCTATAAAATTATTCCCATCAATTTTTAATTCCTGATTTTCCCCATTTATAATGCTTATATTTAAGTTATTAATTATTACATTTTTCCCAATGAAAATTTTACTATTATGAACATTGTATTCTGCTGTTCCAATATTAATAAAGCCATTAATTTTAATGTCATCAGATAATATAATAGTATTGTTATTCCCGTAAATATTTAAATTAAGTTTTGATGGGGCAATATTTGAAAGTTGAATAAGATTATTGTTTCCAAAAATCTTCGCATTCAAATCCCCCCCCCCCTTCTAAGAAATGCTTTACTGGCGGGCTTTATGGGGATCGATATTCGATTGTTTTGACCGTAATCTGCCAAATTTAAATTCGTACAAAATCTTTTTAGAAAGCAGTATTCCTTTGTTTTTAGGTTAAATTTTATTCCTAAAAACGAAAAAGTTTCATGTTTGAAATTTTTCCTTATTTTTCTAAACAAACCCATTAATTCCTTATTTAGTTTCGATAAAGTTTGTGTTTGGAATATATTCGTTGTGGCTTTTGATGTCTATTTTGTTGATGATAGTAGCTCGTTTTTTGCGGAAAAGCATATCGACAAAGGCTTCCAGTCTTGTTATAAAGCCGGCTTCTCCGGTTTGCTCATCTATTGTTAAGTGAAGTATCGGTTTGTTGAATTGTTTTGCTTTTCTGATAATTCTTTCTATCATTAATGAATCAGGGCCGCAACCGAATGCGTTTAGTGCAATTAAACCGTCAATCTTATTATCCTTCATGTAATGACCTGCGGTGCCTGTCATTTCAAATTCGTTTGCCCAGTAAAGCTTTTCGCCAAGGGCATTGATACCTTCTAAGGTTTGTTCTTTTGAAAGTTGGAGCGATGTGTATACTTTTACGTCCATCTTTTCAAGTTTTTCGATAATTTTCATTGAGGCACGGTCATCATAAATGTTGTACCCGTGGGCTACAAGGGCAATAGATATCGGGTATTCTTTTGTTGAACTTTCGATGAATACTTTACCTTGCAATGCGTAGTTCATAGCTTTTTTGTAGCTCATGCCGGATTTTGACATGATGTGGAAGTTGTTATATGTTCTCCAACCCGCTTTGGAAGCTTCTTTTATTGCTTTTTCATCTGTTATTCCGAACGGGGCAACACATTCTTTCAAAAATTCATATAGTCCTTGATTTCTTTCTGATTTATCCAGTGTCGCTTCGATTATATTAAAATCTTTTTTTACTACGTTTCTGATTAAATCAGGTAGACCGCGAATTTTTGAGCAGTTATAAATTTTGTAATCTACGGATTGAATTGACGGAATTAGGATGTTTTTAACTCCTTTGTCTATCAAATTCAAAACGTGTCCGACATAAATTTTTATCGGCAAGCATGTTTCAGTTACAACAAGTGCAGAACCTCTTGAAAGAGTTTGTTTTGTTGTAACATCAGAAAGAATAATTTTTATTCCGAGTGCAGAAAAAAATCCGTGATAGAACGGATAATTGTGATAAAAGGACATAGCTCGAGGTATTCCTATTACTTTTTCGTTATTTTCTGCCATAATTTTAAATCTCCCGAAGTTCGCTATTTATTTTTTACTACTATGATAATACTTCAAAAGAAGAAAAATTAAAATAGTTTGCAATAAAACTTAACCTTCCGATTTTGTATAAATTGTGTTATTCTGAAGGTATGGAAATTTCAAGGAAAAAGGCTGTAGTTGCATTAAGTGGCGGAGTTGACAGTTCGGTCACGGCATTGTTGTTGCAAAAGCAAGGTTATGAAGTTGAAGGTATTACAGGAAAGATGACTGATACCTCTGCAAGTGATATTGTGTGTAAAAACGCTAAACGTGTGGCGGATAAGTTAGGAATTAATCACCACGTGCTTGATGTTAGTGAAGGGTTTAAGAAAAAGGTTATTGATTATTTTGAAAATTCTTATGCCATTGGTGAAACCCCAAATCCGTGTATTGTTTGTAATGAATGTTTTAAATGGGGTGAAATCTTCGATTTTGCCATAAATAATTTAGGTGCTGATGTTTTTGCAACAGGACATTATGCAGAAATAAGAAAGGTTGATGACCTCTATAAGCTTTATCCGGCAAAGGATGAACATAAAGATCAGTTGTATTTTTTGTATAGGTTAGGACAAAGAGAACTTTCAAAAACTCTCTTTCCTCTGCATTCTTATACAAAAAGCGAGGTTAGACAAATGGCATTTGATTACGACCTTCCGCCAAAATCATCCAAGGAAAGTCAGGATATTTGCTTTATTCAAAAACCGATGACGACAAAGAAGTTTTTGACAGATAAGTTTGGGGTAAGAAAAGGGGTTTTTGTTGATGTAAAAACCGGTGAAAAACTCGGCGAGCACGAGGGCAGTTATCTTTATACGATAGGTCAGCGAAAAGGTATTGGGATTGCAGCTCCGTATCCGTTGTACGTTATTGATATTGATGCAAAAAATAATGTTGTTTATCTCGGCAGGAATGAAGATAATTTTTATACGGAGGCAAATATTTGCGATTTAAGATTATCCTATCCGATAAAAGAAAAAGAATTTGATGCAAAGGTAAAAATACGATACAACATGCCGGCACAAAAAGCTCACGTTGAGATTTCTGGCAGTGAGGCAAAGATTAAATTTTTAGAACCGATAAATTCGGTTACAAAAGGTCAAGCAGGTGTGTTTTATGATATGATTGACGGACACTTAATCGGCGGCGGAAAGGTGTGCTAGGTTTTCGGGTTTTCTTTACTTTTTCCTATGTGTGTCTTAACATGTAGATATATTAGGGAGAAATTTTATGTATAATCCAAAATCACACGATGCCGACGAATTTATTTCAAATGAAGAAGTTTTGGCTTCTCTTGCTTATGCGGAAGATAACAAAAATAATATTGAACTTATAGAAAAAATTCTTGAAAAAGCAAGATTGAAAAAGGGACTTTCGCACAGAGAAGCGATTGTGCTTTTGAACTGTGAAAATCAAGAGAAAAACGAAGAAATTTTTAAGCTTGCGAATGAGATTAAGCAAGATTTTTACGGAAACAGAATTGTCTTATTCGCACCGTTGTATTTGTCAAACTACTGTGTGAACGGATGTGTTTATTGCCCGTACCATGCAAAAAACAAACATATAGCGAGAAAAAAACTTACGCAAGAAGAAATCAAGCGTGAAGTTATCGCCTTGCAGGATATGGGGCATAAAAGACTTGCGATAGAGTCTGGAGAAGATCCGATTAATAATCCTATTGAGTATATTTTGGAGTCTATTAAAACGATATATTCAGTCAAACATAAAAATGGTGCAATTCGCCGTGTAAATGTGAATATTGCGGCAACTACCGTTGAAAACTACAGAAAGCTCCACGAAGCAGGTATCGGAACATACATTCTTTTCCAAGAAACCTACAACAAAAAGAGTTATGAAGAACTTCATCCGACAGGCCCGAAACATAATTATAAATACCATACAGAGGCTATGGACAGAGCTATGCAAGGGGGTATAGATGATGTCGGTTTGGGTGTATTGTTCGGGTTGGAATCTTATAAATATGAGTTTACCGCTCTATTAATGCATGCAGAACATTTGGAGGCTGCTTTTGGTGTTGGCCCGCACACAATAAGTGTACCTCGTATAAGAAAGGCTGATGATATTGATCCGGAAGCTTTTGATAATGGAATTGATGATGATATTTTTGCAAAAATAGTTGCATGTATTCGTATTGCCGTACCTTATACCGGCATGATTGTATCAACGAGAGAAAGTGAAAAATGTCGTGAAAGATTGTTGCATTTGGGTGTTTCTCAAGTTAGCGGCGGGTCAAAAACAAGTGTCGGTGGGTATTTTAATCCTATGCCGGAAAATGAAAATTCGGCACAGTTTGATGTTGAGGACAGACGACCGCTTGATGAAGTTATTCGTTGGCTTATGAAACTTGGATATTTGCCGAGCTTTTGCACTGCATGTTACGGTAGCGGCAGAACAGGTGAAAGATTTATGGAAATTTGTAAAGGTCAGCAAATTCATAATTTCTGCCACCCGAATGCGATTATGACTTTGGATGAATATTTGCAGGATTATGCTTCCGATGAAACTAAAAAAGTCGGGGAAAATCTTATTTCAAAAGAAGTTGAAGCTTTGGAAAATTCTGAAATTAAAGCTGTGGTTAAGAAAAATCTCGATAAAATATCAAAAGGTGAAAGAAATTTCAAATTCTAATCTCGTGGCGACCTGCTGTATGACACGGTTACTCCGCTAGGCAAACATTGTTTAGCCGACTTTGATGACTTTATCTATATACTTTTGGGTTAAAAATCCGAGTTTGTATAGTCTAAGTTTGCCAAATTTAAGAGCTTTGCCGTCTTTTGTCGCAATCGTGAGAGTGCGTGTTCCTTTTTGTAAAATTTCTCCGGTTTCGCCGGAGATGTCCAGAGTAGTTACTTCATAAGGGTTTGTAACAAAGAAGGTGTCGTCGATTTGCAAATATGTCGGCAAAAACGGATAAAAGGCTCGCACTCTTCGTAAAATCTCAGTAGAGGTTTCTTTTTCAAAATCAAGAGTCATGTCTTGCGGGTTAACATTCGGATAGTAGGTTGCCTGAGAGTTGTCTTGTTCGACGGGAATAACAAGTCCGTTCTCCAGTTTTGGTAAAAGTTCCGCACAAAGCATTCTGGCTTTAAAAATTGTTTTATTTTTGAGTTCTTTGCTTGTGTCGCCGTCTAAAATTTCAATTTTTTCTTGTGCTAAAATTGCACCTGCGTCAAAATTCTCATTCATAAGATGAAAAGTTACACCCGAGAACTTTTCTCCGTGCAATATGGTTTGTAAATAAGGATTTGCTCCTCGATATTTTGGCAAGAGTGACGGGTGAACGTTGATTGAAGCGATTGCCGGCATGTCGATAACCTCTTTTTTCAACTTTTCTCGCCAAGTCCCGACAAGCAGAATGTCAATATTCTCTTTTAGCAAAAACTTTTTGAACTCTTTTGAATTCGCTGACTTAAGCTTTAAATCCTTGATTTTGTGCTTTTTCATCAGGGTTAATTCAGGCGAACTTTTAAAAAAGTCTAAAAAGAACATTTTCAAACGGGAATATAGAGTTCGTTCGTATCTGAAAACTCCGCAAATTTCCATGTTTGCGAGTAGCGAACCCCTAATCAGATTTAAAAGCATGCCGTCTTGTCCGAGAATAACAACTTTCATGCCTGCATTTTATCATTTTTCTCGACACTGTTCAACTATTTTATATAAGTTGAATTAATTTCTCATAGAAAGGGTTTCCATAGCCAATTTTTCGGCAGCATCTGCGTTTTTCATTGCTTTGTCAATTTGTGACGGATCGTAGTTATTTGAAATCGTTACAGGGGCAGATGATGGAACGTAACTTCTGTTCGGGTCGTCTGCTGAAATTTCGTTTATATTTTCGCTTTGTGTGCTGTTGTCAGATGTTGTCGTTGTTGTGTTTTTTGTGTTATTTACTCCGTTTGAGGCTTTGTCAGATCCGTTTACAGAGGTTTCACCGTTTGCGATTGCAGGGTTTTGAGGATTATTGTTGCCTTGTTGAGTTGTGTTTTGACTGTTTTGTGCTGTTTGAGCATCAACAGGTGAGTTTGTTGCAACTGACGGAATTGTTTCTTTGTAAGGATGACCTTCTTTGTACATTCTGAGCAAGTTCGTAGGACTGTTATTGCTTACAAACGGTCTGTTTGCAAGAGCCTGTTGAGCCAGAGCAGCTTGAATGTAAGGATTTAAGAGGTTTGTCGGGCTGCTGTGCAATCTCAAGTCTGGTTTTTGAGCAGATCTTTGTTGAGCTTGAGCCTGTTGAATTTGTTCGGGTTGTTGTTCTTCCTGAACTTCCTCTTCTTCGTCAAGAACTGATTTTGTAGGTCTGCCAAAAATTGCGTGTGCACCTTTTGTCACGATTTTTGCAAGAAACGGGGATACGACCATCATAGGAATTAAAAATCTTATCGGAACACCGAGAATGTTTCCGTTCTTGCACTTTCTCAGCCAGTTTAAGTTATGTTTGCTTTTTGAAACATAAGCAAGTTTTCTTTCGTTTCCGATGTTTATAAGTTTGCCGATTTTGTGTAAAAGTTTTGTAATCGGATTTTTGATGTTTTTTGCTCCAAGTGCGTCATCTACAGCTTTTGACGCAGCTTTATATGCCGCTTTGTCAGCAAAAACTCCGGCCTTAACATTTTTGTTGAATAGGTCAAGAGCTTTTCTGTAGTTTTCAACACCTGCTTTGTCCAAACCTGCATATTTGAAACCGCCAACTTTGTGCATGCCCATAATGCCGATTGTCATAGCCATAAAGTATGTAAAGTCGTTTGCAAATCTTTCTGCAAAAGTTTTACCTTTTTCCCCTTTCGGGGCTTTAAAAGTATTAATTAACATGTCGGCAAAGATACCTGCCTGCATAATTACTGCAAACTTACCGCCAGCAAATCTGTTGGTTGTACCTTCCAAGAACCAACCCATTGCCTTCGGCAACATTCTGCCAAGTGTTGTTGTGTTCTTTTTGCCGAGTGTTGCATAGTATTTGTTTAAATATTCCTGCAAAGAAACAGTTCTGCCAAACAAGTGTTTTCTTACTTTGCCACCTTCTCGCCAAATAGAAATCTTTAAGTCTTTTCCGTTTGAAGTTGCTTTTTCAAGAGCTTTCATTACCTTGTCAGGATTGTCAAGAAATTTGCCTTTAAGACTTTCATATTCTTTAACCGAAGAAAAACCGAGTTTTTTGATTTTTAAGTTTCTTGCAAGTTTTTGCAAACCCTTAAGTCCGGTTTTTCCTTCTATTTTTGATATGATTTTGTTGTCAATTCCAAGAAGCTCTAATTCTTTTTTCTGTAAAGCTAATGCTTGAGTTTGAAAATCTTTGCCATTTAAGCTTTCTTTGAAAGTTTTAATTGCATCTTGTGACATTCCGTATTGCTCAAGTTTTTGGAATGCGTTGTATTTTTTGCCCAAAGGAATTCCTGCAATTTCTTCTGCCGGATGTTCTGAAATCGGTTTTAAGAATTCTTCGCAAACGGTTTCCATATCCATTGCCAAGAACCCATGCAAGCCTGCACCAGGAGTTTTTGCAAAAGACCATTCAGGGTTTGTGTGATGGTTTCTTAGTGTGTATGCAATTTTGCTTTTGTGAGAAAGTTTTTCAAATTTTTTGTCAAACCAACGGATTGCCTGCTCAACTTTTTTACCGACATACGTTTTTGTAGAAATTTTATCGCCCCAGCCCCCGACTTTGCCGAGAATGCTGTCTTCGTATTTGCCGGCACATTTCGGGTTAAATTTGTCCATGCCTTGAGATAAGCCGTACCAAACTCCGGTACCGACTCCAAGCATTAAATAAGGGTTTGTTTCTTCGGAAGCTTTTGCTCTGTTTGCTAAGTATGAGTTGTCGACAGATTTTTTTACCTTTTCTGCGTCAACACCTTGCAGGTTAACAGGTACACCCGCTTGCATAGCTACATTATATTGAGAATTCAAATTACTAACCATAATAAATCCTATTTCCCTACAATAGTATAAAAACATTTACACCGCAAAAATTGCTTGATTTCGCCAAATTTTAACCTTTTGTAAAGAAATGTAACAACATAAGCCAAAAGTGAAATTCAAGCTTGAGTATATACTTTATATATATACAAGAGCTAAGTAAATAAAAAGAGAGGCTGATATGGCAGTTGCAAATTTGAAAAAGATTGATAAAAAGCTAAAAGATATGTATAAAGATCAAGTTACAACAAACGCCGCACCTGCAGAACCGTTTGTTGACAGATCCGAAGTATTGTTGGCTCAAATGAATTTTATTGCAATGGCAAATAGACAGGCACTTCACTTAGTATAAAAAGTTTTTCATACATAAATATAACTCCAATTAATTTTTCCCCTACAAATTTTACACCTGATTTCAAAGAAATCAGGTTTTTTTTACGAATTTGCACACAAAAAAGAACGGATTTGTTGTCCGTTCTTTATGATTTTCATTCTTCTTCCGTCGTTGTTGTTGTCTTTTTCGGGAAGAGTTCGTTATATTTGTTTTGAAGTGTTTGTGCGGCGGTACCGTTAAGCATGCTTTGTCCGCCTTGGGCGAATTCTTCTTTTGAAATTTCGCCGTCACTGTTTGCATCGTACATCGCAAGCATTGCGGTAAGTTCCTTGTAGTCAACCTTTCCGTCACCGTTTTGGTCAAGTTGGTTGAATACTTTTTGCATATTGGCTTTTTTAGTTGCGTCAGTGGCAGCTTTTTCATTTTTCAAAAATTCTTCAAGTGTGATATAACCGTCTTTGTTGCCTGAATTTTTGTCGATGTTTGCCAAAAGCGATTGTCCCAGCAATGTGAAGGCTTGTGTGTAGAATTCTTTTTTGTCTTTTGCCTCAGGGAATTGCGGTAATTTGCTTTTTACAAATTCAAAGTTTGTGCCGTTCTTTTCTGCCTCTTCGTAATCTGCACCTAATTCGGTTTTAGTGTCTTTTCCGACTGCGTCTGCCGCAGGATTTTGAGTATGTTGGGTCGGAGTATTGCTGAGAGCTTGCTGTAATCTCATTGCCATTTCGTTGTAGCCCTGTTGGTAAGCCATATTAAGGGTTTGTTGGTTATACATGTTCCACATATTGTTACAACCGCCCATATATCCGCCATTGCAGCCCCCCATATAGCCACCGCCCCAAATGCTTCCAAAACCAAATTCGCTTTGGTGGAGTGCCATTTTTGATTGACCGTAAAACATTGCGGTTTGCATCATATTTTTGCCGATTTTTTGTAGTGATTGTCCAAATGCCTGAAAGTCTAAGCTCATAATATTACCTTATACTCGTATCTCTATATATATAAAGTATATCTTTAATCTAAAATTGCTAAATTTTTGAGGTCAATTTTAAAAAACCTTGTGTGATGAGGCTTTTAGCTCTTTACAAATTTTAATATAAATTTGTCACTCAGAAAATAATTGACAATCGTGTTTATTTCATATAGAATGAAGAGGCACGATAAGTGCCCTGGTGGCGGAATCGGTAGACGCGTCGGACTTAAAATCCGATTGGGCGAATAACTCAGTGCCAGTTCAAGTCTGGCCCAGGGCAATCTTAAAAAAGAACCTCTGATGAGGTTCTTTTTTATGCTATTAGTTTAAAAATATTTTTCTACCGCAAATTTAAATTGTTCAACGAACATATCTTTAAAGTAGCTCAAACTGTTCGTTTCATAGAAAATTACGACGGCTTTTTTGTATTCAATTTCGCTGACACTTCTGTAAGAAATCGGACAATAATTGTTTGCATAAAGTATTGCGTTTGCTAAAATTCGTCCTGTGCGTTTGTTCCCGTCTTCAAACGGCTGAATATAAGAAATCATCAAGACCGTAATTAAAGCTTTTTCGATAATATTTGGCGTACGCCTGATACATTCGACTAATTTTTCAACTGCCTCTTTGATTTGCAATCTATTGGAAAGAGGTTTGTAATTTGTTCCGACAATTCCGACAGGTCTTTCTCTAAGTCCGAAATTAACGTCTAAATCCTTTACTAAAAGTCTGTGTAATTCTTCGATTTTTGCCAAAGTAATATCTTTGAAATAGTCTTTATTGTTAAATATAAACTCTAAAGCGTTTTTATGATTTAAAATCATAATAGCTTCTTCTTTTTGGTGACCTTTGGCTTCTGCGTTTTCTTTAATTAAAATTTCCGTATCAAGTAGAGAGTATGTATTCCCTTCAATTTTTGAAGATTTCCAACTTAATTCTATCAAGAGCCTTTCGTATTCTTTTTTCATAACGGTAGCAGGGTATGTCTTTATTTTTCCCTGATACAAAGCGTTTGTCTTTTCTAAATTAGAAATTTCCTCTTTTGAAAAAATATTTTGTAAATCGTTAAAAATTTTAAAGTTAAAATTTGGAAATTTAACGGTTCTTTCGTCAACATCTTTTTGAAAATACTTATAAACGTCAATATCTTTTAACAAATCGCTTGAATTTACGAGAGAATATGTCGTATTTTTTGTTGAACCTGATTTTTTTATCAGGTTTTGAGAAATAAGTGTATTTAAATCCCTAAGGATTGTTTGTTTGGATGCCTTATCTTCAAAATTTTTGATGTAGCCTTCAATATCAAGGCGATTAGCAAGTTCGTAATCGCTCAAATAATCCAAAATATACTGTTGACGTTTTGATAATTGTTTCATTTTTCGCACCATTTTTTGAAATAATCGTACCATATTGAGACGATTATTTCAAGATCATCCTATTTGCTATTGTGGTTTCTTTGGTGGGCGGTTGTTTATGAAGAATTTTCGCATATCATCAGAAATATTCACTTGCTGGAGTGCCATGTGATATTTTCTCAAAAGGGCAATGTTTTCCTGTTCTTCCAGCAAATCTCTTTGTGGAATTTTTACGGAATTTTTTACTTTTTCAAATTCTGATGGGGTGTTTCGTTGCATTACTTTTGCAATAATTTCGTCGATATTACTCCCGCCTGTTTGGTATTTTGATGCGATTTCTTCTGTAGAAGCCCCTTGTGGTAAGTTATAGAGCCAATTTACCGTCAAAACATCTCCCGCAGATACTTTGTGTATTCCTTTTTGGTGCGGGGTATACATAATATCTGTTTTGTATGGGCTATGCCCTAATCCTATTGCATGCCCGATTTCGTGAAGAATTGTGTGATAAACCTCGCTTTCATCGGCATATTCACCGTGAACAAGCCCGTCTGTCAGACCGATTGATACTTCAGCTCCGTATAATCTGTTTGCACCGTCAAATGAAAAATAACAATACCCTAGAGCTTTTCTCTCTACTCTTTTCCAGTCTACATTTACATTTGATTCAAGCAATGTCTTTACTACAGTAAATGAAACTTTACCTTTTGTTGCGGTTTGCCATTCGTTTAGGGCTCTTTTTACCATGTCCCTGTATTTGTAGTCCTGTCCTTGTTTTGAATAAAACTTCATCGGAGCAATATAAACCTTTAGAGGCATATAAGTCCACCTCATAAGTTTACCGTTTTTTAACGATTGTGAAACATAAGTTTTACTCTGCATATTTTTATTGTATAATAAAAAGTACGACAATACAAAGTATTAACATGTCTTTTTTACAGACTAAGGAGGATATATTATGAATATTATGCAAATTATGAAACAAGCACAAAATGTGCAAGCAAAATTGAAAGAATCTCAAAAACAGCTTGCAGATATGGAGCTTATGGGTGAAGCAGGCAGCGGAGCTGTTAAAATTATTTGTGACGGTCAAGGTAAATTTAAATCAATAAAACTTGATTCTGAAGCATTGTCTATCAGTTCTGAAAATGCGGAAGAATTAGAAGATTTGATTTCAGTTGCAATGAAACAAGCCAGCGACAAAGCTTCTAAAGAAATGGAATCAAAAATGAAGGCTGCTACAGGTGGGTTAAATATTCCGGGTCTTAACTTCTAATGATTTACCCAAAATCTATAGCAACATTAATTGAGCATTTTCAAAAATTCCCGTCCGTAGGACCAAAATCTGCTCAGCGAATGGCATTTTATTTGTTAAGGATGCCGATGTCTGAGGTGCAGAAATTTGCACAGAGTATTGTTGAAGCAAAGGAAAATACGCATACTTGTGAGGTTTGTTTTAACCTTTCTTCAACAAGTCCGTGCGAAATTTGTACCTCTCCTAAGCGTGACCGTTCAACTATTTGTGTTGTTGCGGAAACAAAAGATTTGATTGCTGTAGAAAAAACTAATGAGTATAAAGGTTTGTATCACGTTTTGCAAGGTTTGATTTCTCCAATGGACGGAATTGGTGCGGACGATATCAGAATTAAAGAACTTTTGAATAGATTGACAAATGATGAGGTGAAAGAAGTTATTCTAGCACTCAGTCCTTCTGTTGAGGGTGAGGCTACAAGTCTTTATTTAAGTAAATTAATAAAACCGTTTGGAATAAAAATCTCAAGGATTGCTTTTGGTTTGCCTGTCGGAGCGGATTTGGAATATGCAGACGAAATCACTATTGCACGAGCTATCGAAGGCAGGCGAGAAATCTAGCAGAGTGTGGCGGTTTTACATAAAATATCATGCTTAAACAAAAACCCGCTTTTGGCGGGTTATTTGTTATAATTCAAGTTTACCTTTTCTGCCGCATGACTTATCTTCGTCGCAATATCCGAGACGTTCACATTTAGGAACAAGGTATGGCTTAAGCCATGGTTCTTCTTTTATAAGCTCATCGCACATAAGTTTTACTAGGGTTCGGATTTCATATTGAGCTCTGGTGCAAAGCCTTAGGTTTGCAAGGTGGATGAGTTCTCTAAGGTTCAAACTTGCAACCATAGAGCTTGCGGTTGCGTTTGGAAGTACAAAACGTGCATCTTCTGCCGGAATTCCTGCTTCAACAAATTCTTGATATTTGTTGGAAATTTCTTTCATAAAATCAATAAATTTTGTTTTAAGTTCTTCGTTTTTTTCGATTGTTGGCGGGATGATATAGTCAAATTGCCCTTTTTCTTTTACGTAACGTTGAGATTTTTGAGAAAAAGACATGTGTCTGTGTCGGACAAGTTGGTGCGTGCAGGCTCTTGATACATTCGAAATAGCAAAGCTAACTTGAATGTGTTCAATGGTGGAAAAATGTCCGGAAGAAATTACTCTTTCGATAAGTTTAAGCATTTTCTCGGTGTCGTCGGTATTGTTATAAATGTTTATCGGGCTGTCTGCACTATAGCAAGTTCTGCATGCTGTGTAAATTGTTTTAAGCATGTTTTCCGGTTTTGATATAAGGCTGACTGCCGGTTTATTGTTTCCTTCCATAATTTTTCTCCATAAATAAAGTTTCTCTTAAAAAATTATACCACCCTCTAATAAGGATGGTATAATTGTAAATTTTTTCTAACAAACATACTAAACTATGCTTTTTTGCCGTAACGTTTGTTAAATCTTTCAACTCTACCTTCAGAGTCAAGAATTTTTTGTTGACCTGTGTAGAACGGGTGGCATTTGTTACAAATTTCAACTGTGATGTTGTCTGCAACAGAACCTGTTTCGATTTCGTTACCGCAAACGCATTTTACGATTGTTTTCTTATAATCAGGATGAATTCCTTTTTTCATTGTGTACCTCTTTCCTTTGCTCAAGATTCCAAACTTGATTTTGTAAATTCGACTAACACAATAATACATCATAAAAAATAAAGTGCAAGCGTGTATTAAGCATTATAAACCGTTATGTGTTGAAAATCCTGTCGCCGGCATCACCCATGCCCGGAACAATGTAACCTTTTTCATTCAAGTGGTCGTCGATTGCAGCTGTCGTAATTTCTATATCCGGATAGTGCTTTTGAATATTTTCCAAACCTTCCGGTGCTGCAATTATGCAGATAATTTTGATGTTGTCAATCGGAATTCCTTTGTCTGCATAGAGTTTTATCGCCTCAATAAGAGTGTTACCGGTTGCAAGCATAGGGTCTGTCAAGTAGATGTAGAATTTTTCGGGATTAGGAGCTTCCATAGGAACTTTGTTGTAATACCAGACTGGCTTTAATGTTTTTTCATCCCTGTACATCCCGATATGTCTGATACATGCTTGCGGTAAGATGTCGATTGCCTCATCAGTAAAAATAAGTCCTGCTCTCAAAATTGGCGAAATAATAAGGTTTATATCGGGATCAATTACTTTTGCCGTGAATTTTGTGAGCGGAGTTTCGATTTCTCTGTCTACAAGCGGTAAATTTCTTGCGGCTTCGTACAAAAGACAGCGGGTAATTTTTCTCGTTGCAATTCTAACCCCTTGGCTATCTGTGTTTTTGTCCCTCATAATTCTGAGGTTTTCCAATACTACAGGATTTGAAATAACTTTAATCTTGTTCAGGTTCATTCTTAATCCTTTCTTTTGTTTTCTTCATAAAATCTTTTCTTTTGATATTTAAATCTTCCAAAAATTTGTTAATTCCGTTAATTTTCACTGAATTTTCCTCAAGGTTAATTTCTTTAGGTTGATTTGGCAAGTATTCGCCCATTTCATCCGAAAAGTTTGAGGCTTTTTGCATCATTGAACCCAGTTGGTTGAACATGTCGCATAAAAGTCCCAGTGCAGAGTTCAGACGCTTTGGTGATTGTGGGACGATTAACCTGTTTGATGCAATGCTTGTTTTGGTCGGCGGGTAAAGTTCAAGCGATTTTGAACCTGCCATTCCGTTAAATTCAACGGTTGCTATGACGCCTTTGGGCAGGGTTACATCTTCTTGAGTAAGCACAAATTTAACATAAACCTCGTCACGAACAATGTTCACGTCTTCGACATAACCGATGTTTACGCCCATCATTCTGACAGGCGAACCAGAAATCAAACCGTCGACATCAGGCAGAAAGATTTGATATCTTTTCAGTTGCTTATGCTTTTGGTAATTATAATTCTTTATGCTGACAATAGCTACGCTCAGGATTATTACCCAAACAATTATTTCCAACCCTTGAAAAATTTTAAACTTGTCTTTTATATTCATACAATTTATTATACATAAATTCTGTTTTTTTTACTACTTGCGAAAAATTTATTTATATTATATCATTGTAGTATCTTATTAATAGAAATGTGAGGTTTACAATGGAGCAAATTATAAAAGTAGCATGGGACTTGAATGATAACACTGATAACAGATATCAGTTAGTATACGAAATAGCTGAGTTGGCTAAAAAATTGGTAGATGAAAATCAGGCTAAAAAGGCTCATGATGAATTTGCCTTTGAAGAAAATTATGATACAGGCTATACAAGAGAAAATCCTGTAGAGCATGCCATTATGGTTAAGGCGTCTGAAGCTGACGACAATCGTTTGGTAGGTTAACAGTTTTAAAAAATCCGCAGGATTATGATGTCTTGCGGATTTTTTATGTGTAAAAAGGGGTGTGTTTATATGATGGAAGATACAATTAAATTTATTGAAGAAAAAACTAATGGTTTTAAACCTGAAATCGGTATTATTCTTGGCTCAGGGCTCGGTGAGCTTGCCGATGAGTATTGTGAAATTGCAATTTCTTATAACGAAATTCCACATTTTATAAAATCGACTGTTGCAGGTCACAAAGGAAGATTGGTTTTTGCTGAAATTAACGGCAAAAAGGTTGTTATGATGCAGGGCAGAAATCACTTTTACGAGGGGCACTCTATGCAGGAAATCACTTATCCTGTCAAGGTTATGAAAAAACTTGGCGTCAAAACCTTGATTTTGACAAACGCTGCGGGTGCTGTCAATAAGACTTTTGTTCCTGCCGATTTGATGTTGATAACAGATCACATCAACAATATGGGGTCAAATCCGCTTATCGGGGCAAATGACTCCGATTTGGGCGAAAGATTTCCTGATATGACAGAGATTTACAAGCATAAACTTATTAAACTTGCTAAAAAATGTGCTAAAAAGCTCGATATGGATGTGAGAGAAGGGGTTTATCTCGCTAATTCCGGACCTAGTTACGAAACTCCTGCGGAAATCCATTTTGCAAGAACAATCGGGGCTGACGCTGTAGGTATGTCGACCGTTCCGGAGGCTATCGTCGCAAACTACTGCTCTATGGATGTTTTGGGCATAAGCTGTATCTCAAATGCGGCATCAAGTTCCGGCGGTGAAAAGCTTTCGCACGAAGAAGTTATTGAAACGACAAACAAGGCAAGAGAAAAATTTAAAAAGCTTGTTCTTAGTGTGATTAAATCTTTGTAAAGTTTTGTTAATCGCTATAAGCCTTGTGTGGTGTGTTTTTTTGAAACTTTTCAGATATTGAGGGCAATTTTTGTCGCTAAAATACGTTTAAGTATATATAGAGTATATAAAGTACAGGATGTATATATGGGCGTATCAGGCACAAATAATCACATGTATAGCCAGCAAATAAGTCAACAAGCTCAGGCTCAATTCAGTCAACTGCGTAGTAAAAACACGGGGCTTTTGAGCCGTAATGCAATTCAGCAAATGAAGAACAGTGATATTTATTCGCAATACAGGCAAATGCGTACTCAAGAAAACAGTGCGATAAATTTGCAGAGTTTGTCTGAAACTGTTGCTCAATACCAGCAAATGGGTTTTAATGTCGACACAAATTCGCTTGCGGCGATGTATGATTCAAACGGCGATGGCTTATTTAGCGGGACGGAATTAAAGCAGGCTGAAAGGGGTTTGACCTCAATGTATCAAAATTATATGAGCCAAAATTCTGGACTTCAACAAATGTACGGGGCAACAAGCAGCGGAACTTCACAAGTCGGCTCGTCTTCGACAAATATCGGCTCAACGATTTCGGGCATTGCCGGAGGGTTAGGTCAAATATTCGGCAGTAACAGCACTTCTGCAACAAATACCACATCAACTCAAATGACACCTCAATCAGCGTGGTCGCAGGGCTCAAGTATAGGTTCTGCTATTGCTGATTTTGGCAAAACTATTGCAGGATGGTTCTCAAAAAGCTAGCTGAGCACAAGTGAACCCGCTTTGTTTAGTGAAAGTTTTGCAATTTTTTCGATATTCAAAATCGAATTGTCGGATTTTTTGAGTAGCACAATATATTCAAATTGTGAGGCGAGAAAGGCTTTTGCCTGTTTTTCGCTGAATTTTTCGCTATAAATTTTGTAGCCCGCAAGTTTTATGACAGCTTGTGTCATCGTTTCTGCGTCAACTGATGCAATATAGCCTTCTTTCAGCCTGTCCGACAAGATTGCGGGAAGATATTCCGTGTCATTAATTGTGTAATCGTATTTGAGTTTTGAAACAGCATTCAACAAATCATCCAGTTCGTTGTCGTTCAATCCTCTGATTAGGTAACTGTCTGCTTTGTTTTGATTGATTACCGGCGAATTTTCAAGCACTGCACTTCTGGAGAATTTTGAAACTTCATCAATAATTGCCGCAAGAAGTGCGGTTTTTCCGCAAGAGGCGGGAGCTGCGACGAGAAGATTTTTTCTTTCTGAAATAATATTTTTGAGAAAATCCTTCTCTTCTTGTGAAATTGAGTTTTCCTCAACAAGCAAATCCAGTGTTACGTGCTCCGCTGACAACTTTTCAAACAAGATTTTCTTTTCGCTCACAGGTGGTGCAAAAAGCGTGATAACCGTCTTATTCAGCCTAATTCTAAACAAATTGAGGTCGTTTTTGTTAGCACCGTCCGAAAGTCTAGCATAAATCTTTTCAAATTCAGCTTGAGAAATTGCAGATTTTTCTTTGTGAAAGCTTTCTCCGCCATCCACAAGCACAGTGCCGTCTGCGTAAACAAGGATTGCTTTGACGTCATCTCTTGCAATATAGTAGTCCAAAGCTCCAAAGCCGTGAACTGATGAGGTGAAAATCGAAATCAAATTTTCTTTTTCCTCCTCTGAAACTGATAATGTCGGGTAGTCATCCGAAAGCTTTTTGGTCATATATTCGCCGAGCAACTTTTTCTGCTCACTTTCAGAATATTCAAACCAAATCGGAATAGAGGCAACTTTTTTTGAAAGAAGTGCTGAAATTTCCTCGCAAACACTGCCAAACTCAATCTTATCTTTCACAACTTCATGAGCCTCGATTTGCTCCATCGTTTCATGTTCACTTTCCTGTTGAACAACCTCTTCCAGTTCCTTAAATCTGTCTTTTAGTGCCATTTTTTATCCCTTCAAAATGTTATCTAAATTTCTCATGGAGTTTTGAGAATATTTTTGGATGAGTTTTTTTCTGTAAACGCTGTCCGAAACATTCATTGCAAGTTCACGGTAGCTGACTGCAACGTTAGAGGAGGCGTTGATTTCTGCGGCAGTTACCCCTTTATTAATCGCAGCCATCATCGTAAAGTAGTTGTTCGGAATTTTCCAGTAAACTTGTTTGTTCAGGAGCTTTTCGACATCTTCAATTTTAATCTCGTCGTTCTCCATATATCGATTTATCAAAATTTGTACTTTTTCGTTGTCGTAGCCGAGTTTTTCAAACAAATCAAGACATCTTTGGCAATTTCTCAGTGCCGGTAAATTCACTATCGTAACAAGGAAAATCAAGTCTGAATTATCAAGTGCTGTAATGGTTTTGCTGTCAAAGTTTGTGTCGGTATCAATAATGATGTAAGAAAAAGTTTCCTTCAAAACAGAAATGAGTTTTTCGATTTGTTTACCCGAAACCTCTGCAGCTTGTTTGAATACAGGCGGGTCTGCAAGCATATAAAGGCTTGTGTTTTTGTACTTCTCCATTGTATTTAGAAGAAAATCCTTGTTCAATTTGTCGGGATTTTGAAGCATGTATGATATGCTGAATGTGGGTTGGATATCCATAAATGTTGTAATATCCCCAAATTGAAAATTCAAATCAATTAATGCAACATTTTCTTTTGTAATTTGCGAAAGTTCAAACGCTAAGTTTGTGGCAATAGAGGTTTTGCCGATACCGCCTTTGTTTGAAAAAATGGTGATAACACGGGATTTTGAAACATGCTCACCGTTGTTGCTGAATTGTGCAGAAACTCGTTTAAGAGCGTCGAAGAATTCTGATTTTATGACAGGTGTTGAAAGAACATTCTTCACTCCGAGCCTCATTATTTTCACAATCAAATCAACATTAGGGTTGTCGGAAACTGCAAGCACTGAGCAGGTTGACATGTCTAATTTTTTGATAAAATCGGAATATTTTTCAAATCCGTCGTTCACATCCACGACAAGAAACACTTTGTTCATTGCAGAAATCGTGTTGTAAACATCTGACAAATCCGAAAAATTGTCAACGACCTCAAACTCTCCAAACTCCGCAAGATAAAGGCTCAATACTTTTTTGAACTCTTTATTAGACGATAATATAATTGTGGAAATCTTTTCTTCCATAACACCTCTACAACAGAAGTTTAGCATATTTTAACCCCTAACGCAAGAAAAAAATAAAACCCTGTACGAATGTGATTTTGTTACCTGCTGGTCTCGCAGGTGGGTGAGTGCCTTGATAAGTCCGTTTCCCGCTGGCGAATTTGCATTCGGCGGGTATACTTCGATATCATAGAGAGCTGACTCTCCCTTTTATCAATAATGTAGGAACAAAATTGAACACCCGTACAGAGTATTATCATGATACCATATTTATTAACGTTTTTCAAGTCTTTAGGACATAATCGCCTGGTCAATTTTTGACCAGTCAAAAGTTTTTGAATTTGCAAATTGGAGCAATTTTTGTCTGTCGAGAGCCTTCATTTTGTCAAAAGCTTCGCCAAAATCTTCTTTTGCCTCCATTGTAACAAGCGGAATCATTGCGTCATACGCAAGCCCCGTGACTTTTGCGTCATAATTGATTGCAAGCGGTTTTACCCCGAGTTTTAGGGCAATCAAAAGTGCGTGATATCTCATTGCAATCATATATTCGCAACGTGAAATCTGATAAATAAAGTCATTTTTCGGCAACGAATGGAATACTTCCGTCTTGATTTGCGGGTTTAGCTGTTTCAGCATTTTTTGGAAAACTTTGCAAATGTTCAAATCGATTTCTTTTTGGAAAGCGTAAATTTCAATTTTTCTGTCCGAAAAATCCGTCACAATCTGCTGTGCAAGTTTCATTAAGAGAGTATCGTTCATTGTTATGTAATCTCTCAACTGAACCCCGACAATGCCTTCCGGTGTGCCTTCCCCTATTTGGAACGAATAAACAGGGTCGCTGACTTCATCAGCATGAATGCCCCATCTTTTTACTATATCCAAACTTTTTGAATCTCGAACGGTCACGTAGTTTGCTTTTGAAATAACTTCTTTGACGATTTTTTGCGACTTCGGTCTTGTCAAAGGTCCGATTCCTTGAGCAAAAATAATAACTTTTTTCTTGAAGAATTGTGCAATTCTGATAACCGTAGAATAATACATTAAACTCTTAAAACTTGTTGCATCCTGCAAAAGGCTGCCTCCGCCCGAAATCAATACATCACAGTTTGCAATGGCAAACAAGACAGAGAGCATGTTGAAATTTTTGACCGAATTAACCTGATAGTATTTTGAAGTTTCCTTCGGATTGTTTGAAATTACGGTAGCATTCATCCCTTGTGCCCTCAAATGGTCTACAAGTGTTGACAAAATTGCCTCATCTCCAAAATTATTAAAACCGTAATAACCTGATATCACGATGTTTTTAGTCATTATTAGAACTCCTCAAAATAGAATAAATGTCGTCTTTGTACGGAATAGATTTTATTGCTCCTATTCCTTGAGCCTGCAAACCTGCCACAATCCCTGCAAGTTTTACTGCCTCCATCGGAGTGTAACCGTGAGTTATTGCGTGCAAATATCCGCCGTTAAAAGCATCACCCGCACAAGTCGTATCGACGGATGTCTTTGAATAAAACTCCGTAAACACGATATTCCCGTTGTAACCCGTGTAATAACCACATTTTTGCGAAGATTTGATAATTACCGTGCCAATACCCATATCCCACAAGGATTTTATGATATTTTCGGGCGATTCAAGCTCCAGAATGTTTGTGGTGTCGTACTTGTCACTCATAAACATAATATCAATATACGGTGCAACCTTTGCAAACTGTTCTTTCGCAATTTCAGGGGTTGTAAAATTTAGTGAAAAATTCGGGTCAAAGGCTGTTGTAATTCCTTTTTCTTTTGCAATCTGAAACGCCTTTAAAACGGCCTCTTCCGCAGACATAGAGAGCGAAAGCGATGTTCCTGAGGCATAAACCACTTTTGAATTCTCGATATATTCCTCCGAAATATCCTCAATAGAAAGTTTTGACGGTGCAGTTTTTCTTCTGTAAAAAGACATTTCCTTTTCACTGTTAGGTGTTCTTGTGATGAAATATACACCGTTTTGATCGTTGGAAATTTTAACCTGTGAAATATCAAGCCCTTCGGCTTGCCAGCTGTCCATCAAAAATTCTTTAAAAACGTCATTGCCGACACGTGTGATAAATCCGACATTTGAGCCTGCACGGAGGGCTGCAATCGCTGTTGCAAGAGCATCCCCGCCATAGTATTTTGTCAAAGTTTCAGCAAAACATAATTTCTTATCGCTTGAAAGTTCAATAAGGCTTTCGCCGATTGCAATTATATCGAGTTTTTCTTCCATTTTAGCCCTTCAATCTGTCCAAAATTTTCTTTGCACGGTTCGTTATTTCAGAATAAGAATAACCTTCAAAGAAATCTCTACCGACGCCGACCGCAACAGCTCCGGCTTTAATGTAGTCAGGAACTTCTTCAAGTTTAACATTCCCTTGAGGTAAAACCTGCAAAAACGGCATTGGTCTTAACAAATCTTCAACATACAACGCTCCGCCCATAGCTGTTACAGGGTAAAGCTTGATCAAAGGAATGCGTGCTTTCCAAGCGTTGTAAGCCTCATTCGGAGTTGAAGCTCCTGCAATAAGCGGGATGTGTTTGTCTTTAGAAATCTTTACCAAATTCATGTGAAAAATCGGGGAGGACAAAACCTCAGCACCGACGCTCAATGCTGATTCCGCTTGTAACGATGTTATAATTCCACCGGCACAAACCGTCATTTCTTTAGCAACTTCTGCAATAGCACCATAAATTTCGGCATTTTCAACGTTAATTTCGACAACCTTAATTCCACCGTCTTTCAATGCTTTTGCGGTATTGATAACTTTTTGCGGATCTCCGGTTCTGATAATCGGCAGAATTTTTTCTTCTGCAAGAATATTAATTAAATTTTCCTTCATAATCTATCCTTTTTTCATAATTTATTATATCATAAAATAAAGGATTGGGGATTAGCGTAATATGAAAAAGCTCAAATCAAAATTATTTTTTATACAAGCAGTGCTGTTGCACATTATCTTGACAGTTGTCGTAATCATTGTTTCTTGGCAACTTATTGAGCCGAATGCATACAATTTTATGATAAAGAACTTTGTTGCAACGAAAAACAGCTCGGACGATATTGCGGTTGTCGTAATTGATGACAAATCTATTGCCTATCACAGGTGGCCATGGCCAAGAGAGTATTACGGGAAGATTATAAATTATTTGAACGAGTATTCAAAAACTAAAATAATCGGCTATGATGCTGTCATGACAACCCCGGATACTTCAAATCCGCAATCAGACGAGTATTTTTATAATGCCGTAAAAAACACAAAAAATCTTGTTGTCGGATTTATGGCATTGCCACAAAATTATGAGAATGAAAGCGGTACGGCTTATGAGCAAAAATTCTTGAGCAAATTTCACCCGAATGTTTACACAGACCCTTCTCTTTTGCCGTTTACGGGTTATAGCAGTCTTTCTCTCTATCCGAAGGAGTATTTTAAAGTTGCCAAAACTGTCGGTTCCGTAAATGTTTCGCAAAGTGACAACACAATTTTGTCAGAACTTTATCAGGTAATAGCTGTTAACGGAAATTACTATCCGTCATTGGGATTGAGAATGTATATGAAAATGTACAATGCGGATACTATGGAACTCTACCCTGATAGAATTTCCGTCAAGAATACAAGCTTGAATGTCCCTGCGTATCAGACCCCGCTTGGATTTCAGTCTAAGATAAAATATTACAAAGAAAGACAAAATTCACAATATACACACAAAAAATATTCTGCTATAGACCTGATTGAGTCTTATGAGGCAATTAAGCAGGGTAAAAAGCCTGAAATCGACCCGAAAGAATTTGACGGAAAAATCGTCTTTATCGGTGCAAATGCAAAAGCTGCAGCATTGGGGCTTGAGGACGCATTGCCTTCTCCACTTATGTCACGTCATCCGGGGGTGGATATTCAGGCTACAAACTTGGATAACCTTATTCATAATGACTTTTTGAAAACGTCGGGATTTTTGCAGGATTTTGTGACAATTATCGGAATGGTAATTCTAACCCTTTTAATAATCGGCAAATGTCCGTTCTTTATCTCAATCGCTCTTCTCTTAATTCTTTCGGGCGGATATTTTGGAGCAAGTGTCTATGAGTTTTCGCATGGTGTTGCTGTGACCGTCATAACGCCGATTTTGGTACAACTATTGACGACACTTTTCGGATATTCGTACAGATTTTTACAGGAAGGGCGAAACAAAGAAAAAATCAAACAGGCAATGGGCAAATACCTTTCGCAAGATATTATGAAAAATGTTGTTCAAAATATCGACGACATCAAGCTCGGTGGAAAAAGGGCAAATGTAACAGTTCTTTTTGCAGATATCCGTGGTTTTACGAGTATGAGCGAAAAAATGGAGGCAGAAGAGGTTTCAAAAATCTTAAACGAATATTTCACGGAGATTGAGCCGATAATTACTAAGCATAACGGCGTTATCAACAAGTTTATTGGGGATGCAGTCATGGCGATTTTCGGTGAACCTATCCAAGACATAAATCATCCGGTTAATGCCGTAAGATGTGCTTACGACATGCTCAAAAAAGTTGACGAATTGCAGGACAAATGGCTTTTTGAAGGCAAACCGAAAATTGAAATCGGTATCGGAATTAATACCGGAGAAGCTTTTGTCGGAAATATCGGTTCTGAAAAACGTCTTGAATATACGGTTATCGGGGATACGGTAAACCTTGCAAGCCGTATTGAAAGCTATAACAAAGTTTACAAAACGAATTTCTTAATCAGCAGTTCGACATATTCTTACGTAAGTTCAATCGCTGACGTAATCAAAATCAGTGAGGTTCAAATCCGTGGTAAAGCTAAAAAAATGGATATCTACGAGGTTTTGAGATTGAACTAAAATTTTTACCTGTGAGTGGGGCAGGTGTTTTTTTTAGTCAGCCTGCTTTTTAGAAAAGGTAGAAATTAAAATAACCGTGCCAATAAAAATCAAAATTACAGAAACTATTTTTGCAATCGGAACGCCTAAAACATCCAATGCACTGTCGACTCTGAAACTTTCCACAAAAAGTCGGATTATGGAATACAAAATTAAATAAAATCCGAAAGTGGCTCCGCTTCTCAATTTTGCAAACTTTTTCATGCAAAAATACAGCACTGCAAAAAGCAACACATCCAAAATCCCTTCATAAAGAAAGGTCGGGTGAAAATATTCATAATCCAAATATTGGCTCGGACGATGTTCAATCGGAATGTAGAGTTTCCATGGCAAATCTGTCGGATACCCGAAAGCCTCTGAGTTAAAGAAATTGCCCCAACGTCCGACTGCTTGTGCAAGGCAAGTTCCGCAGGCAAAGCTGTCCAAAAGGTTCAATAGCGGGAGTTTGTATTTTCTTGCTCCGAGCATTATTGCCAAAACTCCGCCGATAATTCCGCCATGCACGGACAAACCGCCCTGTCTGATGTTCATAATTTGCAGAGGGAAATGTGCGTAGTATTCGTAGTTCAAAAAGCAGTAATAGAGCCTTGCTCCTAAAATCCCGAAAAGCAAAATCCAAACCGCAAAATCAAAAATAATTTCATAATCTTTGTCAGAATTGTATTTTTTGAACATCAAATATGAGATGTAAACCCCGACAAAGCACGCCAAAGCCATCGTAATTCCGTAGTTGTAGACGGGAAAACCAAAAATTCTGAAACAAATATCCCCGGGAGATTGAAAAACCATGACTATTCAGCCGTTTTCTCCGCAGGTACGGTATGCTTTTTCAAATCGTTAATTCTGCTTTCAACCTCTGACTTGTCTTGAGCTTCCGGGTTCTTTTCCAAGTATGTTTCGTAGTTCAAAATTGCATCGTCAGTCAATTTATCTGCATAAGCCTTTGAGGTTTCAGACGGTGTGAATTCAGTTTGTGCAGCCTCTTCATTTTCTTCTTTCTTTACAGGTGTAACGTTTCCGCTCTCATCTGCTTCAAGGTGTCCCGCAAAAATATCTGTAATAATGTCTTCCTCCGCAACAGCAAGTGAATAATAAGCGTCTGCAAATTCAGGTTTAAGTTTGATTGCGTTGCGATAAGAGTTTACGGCATTTGCGTAATCGCCGTTTTTTGTATATGCGATTGCAAGGTTGTAATGTGATTCAAAAAGAGTGTCATCTAGGTCAATACTGGACTTTAAACGTTCGATAGCTTCCGCATAATTACCTTTTTCCATGAAAACCGCTGCCTTGTTATTCAATTCCTGAACCGCAAGATTGTTTATACATGCTGTCGTAATTACGGAAATCGACAGTATACAAACCAATAATAACGCTTTCTTCATTTACATCTTACCTCTCAAATTTAAACTTTATTAAGTTGTTTAAAGATATTATATGTTAATCAAAAAATTTTGGCAAATTTTTCAAATTTAAGTTACAATAGAAAGTGCAAGACTTTCAAAAAGTCAGAAAAAGGAGAAATATATGTCCGAAGAAAAAGTTGTTAAGTTAGGGGCAAAACGTACTGCACACAAAGAACATCAGGAGGAACACACGCACGGTGATGACGGGCTTGTCTATTGCAGTTTTTGCAAAAGACCGAATACTCAGGTCTTAAAAATGGTTCAAGGCCCAGGGGTAAATATCTGCTCCGAGTGCACTATGATTGCGGTTCAGTACCTTATTCTGAATGACAGAATGCCGTCTGCCGAGGCTCAACAAATCTTGGACGCATTTTGGGGAAAAGCCAGAAAGTAGTACACAATGGAACTAAATCCTTTTGAGATAAAATCTGAAATATTAAGAATTATTAACAAATACTCAAATTTAACCTCATTGAGAGAGGTTTTTCTTGAGGATTTTGAACTGCTTGATAATTCCGCAAATCGTAACGTTATCTCAAAACTTCTTTTTAAAGAACTGATAAATACGAAATCCGGTAGAGAGTTGATAGTTAAATTTCTTCTTGAAAGATATGTTGAGAAAGAAGAACTTATTCAAAAATTGTGGGAAATTTTGAAAAATCCGTTAGCTTCAAGTGAAGTTAAGATAATTGTTTTGGGCTTTTTGAGAGAACTCGAAACGGATTGGAAATACGAGGATTACGAAAATGCTCTCGGGGACGATGTGGATATCGTTGACGAAGATACCCGTCAAATGCTTGATACTGCGATTATTAACCCTGAAGTGCAGATTGATTTTCTTGATTTTTTGCATGCTGTTGACCCAAAAGACAGGGTGCTTTTGATAAATTCACTTGCGGAGGATTACGAAAAAGATGCACTCGCAAATGTTTTAATCCCTGTTTTTTTGTCACAGCCGGATTCCGAGTTGGGCAAAGAAGCTTTGAATATTCTCGGAAATTCCAAATCGCAGCTTGCATATCATGCACTTAATTCCAGTCTTGAATTCGTAGACGACAGCATAAAACCTTTGGTTAAGAAAAATCTTTCAACTCTAAAGCTCTCAGGTATCCGAGAGGACAATTCAAAAGATTTTTATAAAGCTATCCTTTCAAAATCAAAACCGTACAGATGTTGTGTGACCTACCCTGACGGTCATGGAAATCAGGCAATAATTTTTTCAAGAACAAACGAGGCAAAACGTGTTCAGTTTGCTGCGGTAGTTGTGAACGATTATAACGGTATTCGTGACTGTTTCGGGTTTAACGATATTTCGCAATTTGAGTGCGACAAAATTATCGAAAGATTTTATAAGGGCGAAGAGGTCTTGAATGTTTCGGCAAATGTTGTGAAAACATTGTTGATTTACTATGAAAAGCTTTCCAAAGTCAAATATAACAACTGGTTGCTCCCTTATGAATATGTTTGTTGGAAAAATTTGCTCGCAGATATAGATTATGAGGTGAAAACTTTTGAGGAGCTTTTGGTTGATTGTTTTGACGGGCAAAAACTCTCAAATACAGAACTTGCAACACTTTTTGGTGAAGAATTTTTCTCAAAATGGTTTTTAAATTCTGACTACAGTCCTGAATTTGAAATGCTTTTGAATAAATTAAACCACAGGGTGAAGGAAAACCTTTCAGCCGTTGATTTTGACAAGGTTATAGAAGAAAATTTGAACGTAATTTTTGACAATACCGAAAAATCAATCAGAGCAAAGCGTTTGCTCCTTTGTGCGTATTTAAAACTTGTTGATAAAAAGCCTGAAACTTCAAGAAAATTGTGCACGATTTACAAAGACAGTGAAAATTTCAACTATCTTTTGACGCTTATTTTGAAACGCAGTATTTATGAATATTACGTGAATTTGAAATTTAATACGGAAGAAAATGCTGACAGATTTTCTTTGAAAGAGTTGGATGAAATAATTTCCGCAATCGAAAAAAGGTGGGTGCACAATGTATAAGGTCATGGCTCTGGATGTTGGAACAAAGCGTATAGGGGTAGCGTTGAGCGATTTTCTTTTAATGATTGCAAACGGGCATTCTTGTGTTTCACGTCAACCTGAAGACAAGGCGATTGAGGAAATTTTAAAAATTGCAAAAGAAAATCATGTTGAGAAAATTGTTGTGGGTGTTCCTCTGAATATGGATGGCACACAAGGGTTTCAGGCAAATGATTGTATTGAATTTTCAAAAAAGATTTCCGGTTACGAAATTATATATGAGGACGAAAGATTGACCTCCGATACCGCAGAAGAAAATCTTCGCAATAAAAAGATTGACTTCAAAAAAAACAAAGGGCTGGTTGATATTGAAAGTGCTTGTATTATACTGGAACAGTACCTGTCACGTAAGTAAAAAAAGAAAGAGGATAAAAATGGCAAAAGACAAAGATCAATTAATCGAAACAGTTGACGAAAACGGCAACATCATTACGTTTGAATTGTTTGACATCGTAGAAGTTGATGAAAGAGAATACGCACTTCTTCTTCCGACGGATGCTCAAGAAGGTGATGAGGATGAACTCGTTCTTATGAGATTAACAAAAGATGGCGAAGACTACTTGTTTGAAACTATCGACGACGATGATGAGTTCAACAGAGTTGCAGAATATGTAGAAAATTTGGCAGAAGAAGACGACGACGAGGAATAAAAATTGTTTGAAAAATTTACGGAAAAAGCTCTGAATGTTGTGAGCGAGGCTCAAACTATTGCACAAGAAATGAATTCCGAATATATTTTGTCGGAACACCTTTTGCTTGCGTTAGCGAAAGAGGCTCGTGGCGTATCTTTAAAGATTTTTAAGATGTATAACATTTCTTATGAACTTTTGTATGAAAAAATAAAAGAACATTTGCAAATCCAACCTAAAACAGGTAGTGGAAAACCGAATTTCAGCGATCATGTTAAAAATCTTTTGAAAAATACACTGGATTTAGCCAACAAATCGGGCAATCCGTCAATTTTGTACGAACATCTGTTCTTGGCAGTCATAAATGACAGAAACTCTAATAATGTGAAGGTTTTGGAAGCTCTCGGCTTCAATGTTATTGCAGCAAGAGTACTTTTGGAAAAACTTGTCCAAAGAAAAACAAAAAGACTTGTTCATCCGGAAGGTGAAGAAAACCGTGAACATGAGCATGAAAATGAAGATGCAACAGAGTTAATTTTTGACAGTGAAGAGTCCTCAAAAGTCTTTGAGCGTGCGGTTTCTAAAATGACAGCGTCAAATTATGAAATTCTTGGGACTGAGCAAATTATTTCTTCAATTCTTGAGGATAAAACTTCAAAACTTTCGGAAATACTTGCGGAAAACGGCATTACTTCCGATCTTTTTGAAGAAAAGTTGAAGAAAATTCAATCAAGACAGGCTGAATATGAGGGCAGACAAATTATTTTCACGCCTAATGCCTTTAATACAATGAATTTGGCACTTCAAACGGCTAAGGAGCTGGGTTCATCGGTTGTTTTGCCTGAGCACATTGTGCTCGGTATCCTCAAAACCAAAAAAGGTTTGGCGTATGAGATTTTTAAAGAATTGAAAATCAACGATGACGATTTGGCTCACAGAATTATCAAACCTATCGAAAAAGAAATGCCCGAAACCCTGACTATTCTCAGACTTGCAAAGGAAGAAGCTCGCAGGTTGGGTAGAAATGTCGTCGGAACTGAAATGTTTTTGCTCGGAATTATCGGAGAGGGGGCAGGTGTTGGTGCTCAAGTTTTGAGCGAACTCGAAATAACAATCAGAGATGCTCGAAAAATCGTTGAAAGTCTAATCGGGTTTGGAAATGAGTATTATGACAAGGAAATAGTTTTCACTCCACGAGCTAAAAAGGTTTTGGAAAAAGCATGGGAGTTTGCGAAAAAACAGCATAAATCCAGCATTGAATCCTCTGATATGTTACTTGCCCTGACGACAGTTCCAGAATGCCTTGCGATGAAGGCTCTGGAAACTCTCGGGGTTGACGCTGTAGAAATCAAAGAAGGCGTTAAAAAGTTTAGCCATGTATGAATTAGAAACAGTTGTAAAAGGTTTTCTTGTAAAATATGGGATTGAGCCTTCTACGTCCTGTGTTTTGGGCTTTTCGGGCGGGTATGATTCTCTTTGTCTTTTGCATATCTTGCACCGATTGGGGCAAAATATAGTTGCACTTCACCTGAACCATAACTGGCGAGGAAAGGAAAGTTTGGCTGATGCCGATTTTTGTGAAAATTTTTGTAAAAACAACGGGATTGAGTTTTATTCAGAAACCCTTTCAAAAGATGTTCCGCATACAGAAACCGCTGCTCGTGAGGCAAGATATGAATTTTTTGACAGAGCTGCCGAAAAGTTCGGGTCTGAGGTGATTTTTACCGCCCATAATGCCAACGACAATGCGGAAACAGTTCTTTATCGAATTATAAAGGGTACTGGTATTGAGGGGCTTTCAGCGATTAGTGAACGTCGTGGAAAGTTTTACCGCCCGCTTTTGTCTGTTGAACGTTGTGAAATTGAAGCCTATTGCCGAGAAAATGGTTTGACGCCAAATATTGACAGTTCAAATTTTGACACAAAATATAAGCGAAATTTTATCAGAAAAGAGATTTTGCCAAAGTTGGTGGAGATTAATCCAAACGCTGTTGATGCGATTAATTCTTTATCGGAAGTTGCAGAGGAAGAAACCGAAATTTTGAAGGCATATATAGCTAAAATCGAGGCGAAGGTCGGAATTTCGACGTCGGCTTTTGTTGAGCTTGACAGAAATCTTCAAAATAAACTGGTTTACAATTTGTTCAGAAGAAATAATTTAGATTATGATCGAGAAAAAATTTTGCGTGTTGTAGATTTTATCAGGGAAAATTCCACTTCAAAATCAGGCAAAACTCTTTCTCTTACAACAGATTTGTTTTTATTTGTAAGTGTGGAAAAGTTTGAAATCGTTCGCTCCGTTGACAAGTCCACGACAGAAATCAGAATTGAAAAAGAGGGTATTTACGAATTTGATGATCATATTTTTTCAATAGAAAAAGTCTGTGGCGATTTGCCTGAAAAATTTCCGAAGGATACTGACAAAATAGCATTTGTAAATCTTGAAAATCTTAATTTAACTTTGAGATACCGTAAGGATGGAGATGTCCTTCAACCGTTCGGTCTTTCGGGGTCACAAAAGTTGAAAAAATATTTGAACGAAAAAAAAGTTCCGAATTTTGAAAAAGATGGAATTCCGCTACTTTGTTGTAAAAACGAGGTTTTGTGGGTTTGCGGTTACGGAATTAGCGAAAAAATAAAACTTGAAAAATCACCTTATTATGTGCTAAAATTGACTAAAAAAGGTGAGGTTGGTTATGACGATTGAATTACCTGAATTAAAGGTATTGTTTAGCGAAGAGGCTATCCAAAACAGGATAAAAGAGCTTGCGGACGAGATGAACGGGTTCTATAACGGCGAAGAAGTCTGTGCCATTTGCGTTTTGAAGGGTGCTGTGATGTTTGCAACCGATTTGGTAAAACATTTAAATATGCCCCTAAAAATGGAATTTATAAGACTTTCAAGCTATGGTACGGGAATGGTTACATCAGGAAAGGTTAATGCCGTGGATATTTCTTTGCCTGATTTGAACGGTAAAAATGTCCTGATTATTGAAGATATCGTAGATACGGGCATTACTGCAAAGTTCTTGACTGATTTTATCAGTGGAAACTTTAAAACCAAATCGACAAAATTTTGTTCTTTGCTTGATAAAAAAATCACAAGACAAGCTGATATTGAGCCCGATTATTACGGTTTTGAGGTTGATAACAAGTTCTTGGTCGGCTACGGTCTGGATTATGAAGGTTATCAGAGAAATTTGAGATACGTCGGTTACGTTGAAAAATAGTGAGGAATTATGGCAATAGATACTGAAAAATTGTTACTTCTAAACGAATTGATTTGCGGTAAATATGACAAAACAAATGCCGGAGAGAAGATTTTTGGCACGTTGAAAAAACTTGTTAATTTTGAAAATGGCGGGATTTTTTATTTTAACAACGAGGATTTGAACCCGATTTATCTTTACAATTTGGAAAATTCCGAGTTTAAAAAAGATAAAATTGACGGTTTAAAAGACTTTAAGCTGTCAGAAACTCTTGTTGTAAATGATTGTCCGCTTGGTCAACTCGTTGTATCCTCAAGTCAGAATTTTTTAGATGATGAGAAAACTCTTTTCAAGACTTGTGGTGCGATTGTTTCTCAAATTATTAAAAGTCTAGAAGTGACAGATATTATGAATATGCAGGTCAAGGCACTTCAAGACGGGATTGTCGAGATTAATGGCTTTAACAAGGTTATTAAAGAGCAAAACAAGAAAATAATTGAGGCAGACAAGGTAAAAACAAAATTTTTGTCGAATGTTTCGCACGAATTGAGGTCGCCTCTGAATTCCATTATCGGTTTTTCTGACATTTTGGTGTCGGAAATATATGGAAAGCTCGACGAAAAACAGTTGGAATATATTAAAGATATTCAAGTCGCAGGAATTCATCTTTTGGGCATGGTGAACGAAATTTTGGATATTTCAAAAATTGAATCGCACACAATTAAATTGAACAAGACAAAATTTAATCTTTTTCTTTGCGTTAATGAGGTGCTGAATATTCTAAAACCACTCTATTCAGAGAAAAATATAAATATTCAAAATCTGATAGATGGAAATATTGAAGTTTTTGCGGATTACCAAAAATTGCAGCAGATATTCTTTAATTTGTTGAGTAATGCTATCAAGTTTACACGAGAAGATGGCGAAATCAAAGTCTTTGCCAAACTTTCAACGAAAAATATAATGATTAGCGTTGCGGATAATGGTATCGGTATTGCAAAAGAAAATCACAAACGCATTTTTAAAAAGTTTGAACAAATAGCTTCAAATGAAGGCGGTTCGACTAATTCTACGGGGCTCGGTCTGACTATTACAAAGGAACTGGTAAAACTTCACGGCGGAACGATTACCCTTGAGAGCGAGCTCAATGAGGGTGCTGAATTTAAGATTAAATTGCCTCTTGGTGAATAAATTTGCCATGACGCAAAAATAATGTTAGAATGAATTAAAACGGAGGGAAAAAAGTGGCATCAATAAAAGAAGCATACGACAGTACGATTGGTGAAAGTTTTACGGGATTAAAATTGCTTTTGTGTGCAATTCCGTTGAGTTATTGCCGAGATATCGTCGCAAGCGGTCATTATGATTTTGTTTCAGGCTGTATTGTGGCGGTTTTTGCCGTTCTTCTTTTAGGATTTCTTGCAGAATCCGCAAATAATGCCTCTATCAAAAAAGAAGTTTTAATTCCCGGAATTAATCTTTTGTCAATGGCTTATAACGGGTTGAAAACAATTTTGGCACTTGGTGTTTATACTGCGATTGCATATTTTGGCGGGACTTTTCTCTGTGGGCTGTTTGATATTTCGGCAGACCATGCCGTCCTTGATATGACAGCAAAAATCATTATTTGGTTGTTACTTATTGCGATTCCGGTATCAGGTTTTATTATTTACCTTAGAAAATTGAGTCTGATTGATGCTTACAATATCAAACGTTTGGGGCAGGTTATGGGTGATACTTTTATAATGTTTTCATATTTGATTGTGAAACTCGGAATTTTGACCACTCTTGTAATCGGTTTTATTTCGTATCTTTTCTGGATGTTTGTCGGATTTGACAACTATTTAATCAGTTATATCTGGTCGATTGCAATTCTTTACAATTTGGTTATAGGTGTGAATTATTTTGCACAGTACAGCGAAGAATTGATTTCTCTGATTGAAAAACGAGAAGGCAAAGAAACTATTGAGGCTGCAAAGCTCTACTAATTGGCTGTTATTTTTTGTTAACCATTTCTCGAAGTTTTTTGAGCTTGTCACGAATTTCTGCAGCTCTCTCAAAGTCAAGGATTTTTGCCGCCTTGTGCATATCTTTTTCCAGTTTGTCTATAAGTTTTGGCAAATCCTTTTTCTCAACCCCCAAGTCAACCATTTCTTCCGCAACGATATCTTCCAAATCACGGTAGCTTGCAACAAGTGAAAGCAAGTTGTTTTCGATAGGTTTTTTGATTGTTTGCGGAACAATTCCGTATTTTTTGTTGTGTGCAAGTTGGATTTCTCGACGGCGTTCAGTTTCGTCGATTGCGGCTTTCATCGAGTCCGTAATTCTGTCTGCATACATAATAACTTCACCGCAAGCATTACGGGCAGCACGACCGATTGTCTGAATAAGGCTTGTTTCTGATCTCAAAAAGCCCTCTTTGTCCGCATCCATAATCGCCACGAGCGAAACTTCAGGAATATCGAGCCCTTCTCTTAAAAGGTTTACCCCAATCAAAACATCAAATTCGCCGAGCCTCAAATCTCTGAGAATTTCGACACGCTCAAGCGATTGAATTTCACTGTGAAGATAGCGGACACGAATACCTTCTTGAATAAAGAAATCCGTCAAATCCTCCGCCATTCTCTTGGTTAAGGTCGTGATGAGCACTCTCTCGTCTTTGTCCGTACGCTTTTTAATCTCGTTTTTCAAATCTTCAATTTGCGTTGCAATAGGACGTACGTGGATTTTCGGGTCAACCAAACCTGTCGGTCTGATAATTTGTTCTACAAGTTGTGAGGATGTCGATTTTTCAAATTCCCCAGGCGTTGCTGAAATGTAAATTTTTTGATGAACTTTTGAGAAAAATTCTTCGTTTGTAAGCGGTCTGTTATCCTTTGCACAAGGCAACCGAAATCCGTATTTTATGAGAACATCTTTTCTTGCGGCATCGCCGTGGCTCATTCCTTTGAGTTGCGGAAGTGTTACGTGGGATTCATCCACCACCGTCAAAAAGTCACCCTGAAAATAGTCCAAAAGGGTTGCAGGAGGTGAGCCTGGCGGTCTTCGTTCTATAATTCTTGAATAATTTTCAATACCCGAGCAGTAGCCCATTTCCTTAATCATTTCAATATCATATTTTACACGTTGTTCAAGTCTTTGTGCTTCTATCAGCTTGTTTTCATTGTTTAATTCGACTAAGCGGTGTTGAAGTTCTTCTCTTATAAGCCCGATGGTTTCGTCAACATTTTCGTCATAAGAAAGATAATGAACAGCCGGATAAATAACGGCACTGTTGCAGTTTTCAATAATTTCTCCGGTAACATTATCAATTCTTAGAATTTTTTCGATTTCGTCACCGAAAAAGTAAACACGTGTGATAATTTTTTCGTAAGCAGGCATAATTTCGACAATATCGCCTCTTGCTCGGAATGTTGAACGCTCCAAAACAAGGTCATTTCTAGTGTATTGAACCTTAATCAAATGCCTTAAAAGGTCGTCACGGTCGACTTCATCTCCGACTTTTAATTCTACCGAGCCTTTAAAATAGTTTTCCGGCAAACCTAAACCGTAAATACAGCTTACAGATGCGATAATTATGACATCGTTTCTTTCGTAAAGACTTCTTGTGGAATTGTGGCGAAGTCGGTCGATTTCTTCGTTAATTGACGCCGTTTTCTCAATGTAGGTGTCAGTTCTCGGAATATACGCCTCAGGTTGATAGTAGTCGTAATAACTGATGAAATACTCTACCGCATTCTCCGGAAAAAGTTCTTTGAATTCGTTGTAAAGCTGTGCTGCAAGAGTTTTGTTGTGTGCGATAATCAGGGTCGGTTTTTGAACCTGCTCAATAACGTTTGCAATCGTAAAAGTTTTCCCGCTACCCGTAATCCCGAGCAGTGTCTGAGCATCGTCACCCTCATTAAGCCCTTCCACAAGCTCTTTTATGGCTTTTGGTTGATCGCCTGACGGGGCATATTTTGAATGAATTTTAAATTTTTTGAACTCTTTCATAACAAAATTTTATCTCAAACTAAGTAGATAGCAAATTTTTTTATTTACGTGTATTATATAAATGTCATGACAGAGGAAAATAGCGTTGATTTACCCCACGGATAGCCTGTGTGCTACACATAACATTAAAAATACAGCGATAAATCCGCCCAAAAACAAGCCGTCGCACGGGAAAAAGGAAAAAGAGTACAAAGATCCGCTCGCAAATGACTGGCTGAATGTCGTGCTGTATTCAACAGAACTGGGTGCTTTAGTGCATGAAATTTCGCCCAAAACTGCACAGGCTCTTTGGATTCCGACGATTTTGTATCTTGGGGCGGATGTTTATGACAAATACAAAAACGACAAAACAAAGTATTCTCCGAGCGGGAAAAGAGGAGTTGAGCAGGCAATTTATCAAGGCATCGGTGGTTTTTTGCTACCTGCGTGGGCAATTTATCTTGGGCAACAGGCGGTTTCCCCTCTCGGCAAATTTTTAAACAAAGGAATTAGCGTAAACGCTAAAGAAGCTACTCTCACCCACATTAAGCATTCCCTTGACCAGTGTGTAGGTGACAGGCTCAGCAATTACGACAATTTTAAAGAATTTGTCTTGAATTCTTTGAGAAACAAAATTCAAGCTCGTGAAAAAGAAAAGCAAACTGACGGATTTTATAAGCGTACGAAAAAGAATTTTTCAAAAAAATATGCACTTGTTACAAAAGACCCGAATAAAATTTTCGAGTTTGCAGAGCAGAATGTGAAAGAGCTCTACACATTGAAGGAGGAACTTCTCAAAGGTCATAAGCCGTCAGAATTAACAAAACACAGCTACAATAAGTTTTTAGATGAGGAAAAACAGCTCAAAGCCACTTATGGTAATGATTACGCAAATGATGCCCTGCGTTATGCCCTGAAAAATTACGAAAACAAACTTTTGATAAAAAATAAACTCGTAAAAACCGCAGGCGGTATCGTCGCTTTGGCATTGACGTTGAAACCTATTTATCATTATGTTCAAAAAACTTTTATTCCAAAAGTCGTTGACCCCGGAATTGACATGTTTAACAAAACAATAGTTGATTCAAGTTCTTTGAAACAGCATATCAAAAACTAAGGTTAAGCTATATTTACAATTTTTAAAATTTGAAATTTTCTGTTATAATTGGGGTAAACGGAAGGATAATTATGACAGAAGAATTAAGTTCGCAAAAGTTTGCTTGCGTTGTTGCAAGAATTTTGGATGATAAACTCGCAAAAGATATTTCAATTTTGAATATAAGCCACGTGTCCTCGCTTGCAGATTATTTTGTAATCGTAACCGGTGATTCAACGCCGCAGGTTAAGGCTTTAATGGAAGAGGTTAAAGACCGTGTAAAGAAATTATTTAACAGAGTTCCTATCAGAATGGAAAATGATGCAAAAAATCGGTGGAATTTGTTGGATTACGGCGATGTAGTCGTTCATATTTTGCACAAAGAAGAGCGTGAAACATACGCAATCGAAAAATTCTGGAGCAATGCGTTTTCTATTCCGGAGAAAGAATGGAAAGAGGCTTCGGAAGAGTATTCAACTTACAAAAAGTAATTTTTACATTGCGAAATAAATTTACAAATAACTAAGAAAGAGATAACATAATATTATGGAAAAACAGAATTTAAACAAACAAATTAATGAAACCATGCTTGCAATGGCAAAAGAGCCTAAAAATGTTGAGCTTTATCACAAATTGTCAGAACTTTATCTTGAACTTCAGGATTATGACAAGGTAATGTCTGTGTTGGACAGCTTGCTTGCGATTGCTCCTGACGATGTTAGAGCGTTGGTCGGTATGGGGACAATGTGGTTTTATGAAAAAGATTTCAGAAAATCTCTTTCTTACTATAACAAGGCATTGCAAATTAACCCGAAAAACTACCTGATTTACTACAATATCGGTAATGTTTTTGCGGAATGGAAGAATTTCCCGAAAGCGTTGTTCTACTATAACAGGGCAATCGATTTGAACTCAATGAATCCTGAAATCTACAACGCAATCGCACTTTTGTACAATGATAACGAGGATTACATTGAATCAAAGGCTTACTATGAAAAGGCTCTTTCTCTTGACCCGATGAACCTAACTGCACTTGTAGATATGGGTAATGTTTGCTTCAAGTTGTTTGATTACGAAACCGCACTTGAATTGTACAAACGAGTTTTTGCACTGAATATTGACAACAAAGTTGTTGCAATTTGTATCGGTAACACATACACCTTGATGAAAAAGCGTGAAGAGGCATACAGCTACTTTGAAAAAGCCCTGAAAATGGAAGGTGACAACTACAGAGCCTATATTTGTTACGCAATTTCGCTTTCTGAATTCGGTGAAAACGATATGGCTATTGAAATGTACAAAAAAGCTATTGAAATCTTCCCTAAACAACCGAACGCATACCAACTTTTGGGCAATCTTTATACAAACCTCGGAAGAATTGAAGAGGGTATGGATGAATATAAAAAAGTTCTTCACTTTGCACAAAACGATGCACAAACCTACGTGCTTTTGGGTAATGCTCACTACTTGAACAACGAAATTGAAAAGGCAATCGGTTCATACAAGGCGGCTATAGATATTCAGCCTGAAAACGATGAATTTAAGCTGGTATATTATCAAATAATGGATGAATACATCGACACAAAACGTAAGGAAATGGAGGCATAGGATGTACAACCAAGAGCAGGCAAAACCGTTTATGATTGAGAGAATAGTTGCGGCTCTGACCTATCCTACCACAGGTATTATCGGGGTAATTTGGCTTGTATTGGGTATGATTACGAAATCCGCACCGAGAAAATTTACCCTTTACCATATTTATCAGTCAATATTTTTGTCTTTGGCATTTGTAATTATCGACTATTTGTTTAGAATTTTGGTAAATATGCTTGCTGTAGTGCCAATTTTGAACAGAATTATTGCACAGCTCTTGTTTTGGTTCAACATGCCGGTATTTCTCGGATATTCAATCGTTCAGGTCGTGATTTACGCAGTCGTAATTTATCTGACAATAACTGCGTTTATTGGCTTGTACAGCTACATCCCGTTTGTTTCGGATAATATAAAACAAATTTTAAAATAAGTTTTTAAAAATCGATCACCTGCATTCGGTGGTGAAGCCGAATGCAGGGAGTACTTGTTATCCTTTTCGTGCGACAACGAGTGCGTTTGAGATGTTAATCCCGCCTTTTACTTGCGGTTTGTTTACTACCGTACCGTCAACATACATAACTGTTGAGCCGCCGCCGTCAAGGTTCATTGCGTTTGTACAACCGATTGATTTCATAAAATATGCGAGTTGTTTCAAAGTCATGCCGACTGAGCTTCCCTCTCTGCCGTCTACCGTTACCATAATAAGATTGTTGTCTTTTGTGTAACCGATTGCTGTTCTCGGATTTTTGCCTCCGATTGCCCCAAGTCTTTGTGCCGTCATATCGACAAAAACCTCTGAATTTTTAACAAGATAAGGGCCACCGCTGATGATGTGCTTAACCCCGCTCCATTCCGGAGTCGTACCGAGTTCTACGTTAACTCGTTTTTCAGAAGTCAAAGGCTTCAAGAGTTTTTCAGGTCCGACGATTACATAGCCGTTTTCTGGAATTTCAAGAGAAGAATACGAGGACGCCGTGATTTTATTCCCCTGAATTGCTATTTGATAGCCATATTTTGGACTTGCCGGAGCGATTGTTCCCCAGTCTTGCGTATAAGCAAGGACATAAGAGGAGAGCATTCTCGGCTGGTTAATGTTATCAATTTTGACGGTTGTATTGCCCGCTTTAATTGTACTGTTGAACTGAACTCGAGCCATATCAAAGCCGTCGTCAAAAATTCCCATTGCAACTCTATCATAAACCGGCCCTGTGTAAATTTTCCCGTTTATCATAAGAGTGCCGAGAGGAATCCCGTTTTGCGGTTTGAAAAATGTTCCGTTGATTGCGGCAACAGAGTTGGAGTTTTTGGCAATAGTTGTAATTGTTCGTTTTGACTTGATTGTGTTGCCGTTTGAAGAAAGTGCCGGACGAATTTCAAAATCGCTTGCAAGTTTTGTGTTAATTTCAACAACATTAATTCGGACAGGTCTGCCGTCATAATATCTTGTAAGTTTTATGTGTTTAATTCCTTTATCGACAGTTTTTATAAGCGAATTCGGATATTTTTTACGAATGTTTTCATTAAATTTTTGTTCTTGGGCTTCTGTTGAGTATTGGGTTTCCATTTCATACTTAATTTGCTCAATACTGAGTCCGACAGGTGCGAGGGTTGCGGTTGCAAACCTCAAATCGTCGGCAAAAAGTGGAGTGTTAAACAAAAATGATTGTGACATTAATAGTGCCCATACAGCCGAAATGTAAAGTAAAATTTCGACAAACCTTAAATTAGACCATTTTTTTGCAGCATACAGTGTATCCATAGCGTCACCTCATTTTTAAAGTAACCGGATACCTTTTTGATTTAAGAGTGGGGTGGGGAGTAACACTCATCGGAAACCTGAACTCTTCTCTTCAGGTTCTTCCTACTAATATTGTAACATATTTTAACAAATATCTCAACCCCTTTTGTATCAAGGGTTTAACAAAACTAAATAAGGTATTTGTAACACTTGTTTACAAATACCTTAAATCCTTATGTAATAATGATTTTGGCAATTAATCTTTCAAATATGTGCTTGCAAGTGTTGCGGCATCATCTTCTGAAATATCGCTATCAAGAGCTTTGATTGAAACAGGTTTACCTTTTTCTCTGTTAAGTTCTAAATTGATATAAGACTTGTCGCCAAAAACACCGTTGCTAAGAGTTAACTGAGCTTTTTTCCCGAATTCGGTTTCTCTTAAAAATATGTTAACTTCTTTTTCTGTTGCCATATATGTTGAATTAACACCGTTTTTTCTGGCTTTGAAAAGTTTCGCAAAGGCATTATTTACAACATCAGTAACGAATTTTTGACGAGAAGCCCCTGAAAAACTTACGGTATCGGCACTAAGTCCGTTATTAAAATTAATTAAATTTCCATTTTTAGGACCACAACATTTGTTTGGATTTTCTATAGCTTTTGGGGTGTTGCTAAAATTAGCATTCATAATTCTTGAAATTTGCATATCTCTATTCCTTATTTTTAATAAATGTATATTACACACTTATTAAACGTCAAAAAATATTGCGTGTCAAATAAAGAGATTAATCAATGTTTACCGGTTCTCTTTGAATTTTATCAATAGCTTCTCGTGCTGTAAACACAAGTGATTCAGGCACATTATCTATTGTTGTGAATTGTCTTAAAACATCAACAACTCGTTTGAAGGCTCTTACTATATCGCCTTCGCCGATGTCAATTTGTTCGGTAATTGTTTCCCATTCTGCTCCTTCTACCCAAAGTTCAATCATAGAGCTAAAATACGGATTGATGTAAAGCGGAGCTTCGACATTGTTTGAGTTTTGAACTTTTTCGATTTTTCTCTTGATGTTTCTGATTAGGTTCAAAGTCTTTCTAATCGGCTCTGAGAACGGAATGTACGGAATTTCAATTCTCAAATCTTCTGTTGTAATTGCACAAATTACACCTGCAAGCTGTGACGGTGTAAGGCTTTCCAAAACATGCGAAAAGATAATCTCTGCAACAAAAAGTTCGTTTTCTGAGCGGATTTGTGAGGTCGTAATTCCTTTTGGCGTCGGATAATCGTTTTCAAGATAACCGAAATCCTGCAATACCGCACGATGGGACAAAAATTTGTTCCAGAAGATATCTCTTTGGCGTTCAATTTCATTGTCGAGTTTTTTCAGACGTGAATTAATTCTTTCGACGACTTCAATATTTTTGGAGTGTTTTTTGTAAAGTTTGCAGGTGTCACAAGGGCAACCGTGCATTTTTTCAAGCATTGCTTTTGTTTCTCTGCCAAATTGAACTGCTTCCGGCGAAAGCGGACGATTTTTTGCACGCTCCTGCTTGCAGATTTTTTTGTAAGTTTGTCTGTTTTGTACGTAAATATGGCGGAGTTTGTCGTATTCAAAAAGTTGAGAATCGGTATGCTTAAACGGACAGACGAAATCTCGTTCCTTTTTTTCAGCTTCAAACGCAGATTTTGCCTGTAGTAGAGGAGTTAGTCTTGAGCCGGAAGAAAAATATCCGAAACTTTTCAAAATTAATTCTTTTGCTTCGTCGAGCGAAAATCTTTGAAGTAGGTTTAAAACCATTGAGTAACTTGGTGAAAAACGACTTTCCAGAGGGTTTGCATCGCTTAAAACAAGTTCCGCAACTTCTTCGGGTGATTGGAATTGAGTTCCTACAACGGTTACGTAGCCGACTTCATCCATTCCTCGACGTCCGGCACGTCCGGACATTTGTAAAAATTCGCTTGCCGTAAGCATTCTGTGTCCACTGTCCGTTCTTTTGCTTGTTGAGCTTATAACTGTTGAACGAGCAGGCATATTTATTCCTGCGGCAAGGGTTTCTGTTGCAAAGACGACTTTGATAAGTCCTTTTTGAAATAATTTTTCAACCAAACTTTTCCATGCCGGCAAAAGTCCTGCATGGTGAGATGCTACACCGCATAAAAGGTATTCAATGTGTTTGTTGTTATAAAGATGTGGATTTTCTGCGATGTAATCATCTATAATTTGTCTGATTTGAGCTCGTTCTCCTTTTGTTACCAAATCAAGTCCTGCACATTTTTCCATTTGTTCGTCACATTTTTTTCTTGAAAATGTAAAATAAATCGCAGGTAACATGTCTTGCTCTTGAAGATTGCGGACTATATCTTTTACGTAAGATTTCTGTTTTTTTCTGTTGTGTCCCCAGAATTTTTTCTCAGGTTTTATTTTTTTGTTTAGTTGACCGGACGGTGTTAAAAGTGGCAGTAATTTGTCCGGTTGGGAACTGTCAAAATAGAAAAACTTTAGAGGAACAGGTCTGAAATCGGTGTTGACCAGTTCTGTTTTTGAGTGAACCGTGTTAATCCAAGCCGTGAGCTCATCTGCGTTTGCAACAGTTGCAGAAAGTGCAATGATTTGTACATTTGTCGGACAATAAATAATGCTTTCTTCCCAAACTGTACCTCGTTGCTCGTCATTCATATAGTGGACTTCGTCAAGCACGACGTAACGAACATCTTTCATGTTATCGGCAACTGCTCCGAAATTAGTGCCGTAGAGCATGTTTCTGAAAACCTCTGTTGTCATGACAACGATTTGAGCTTCTCTGTTAATTGATGTGTCGCCGGTTAAAAGTCCGACTTTCTCATGCCCGTATTTCTCGGAGAAATCCGAATATTTCTGGTTTGAAAGTGCTTTTAGGGGAGTTGTGTAAAAAATTCGAGTACCGTTTTCAAGAGCACGATGAATTGCGTGCTGTGCGATAACCGTTTTGCCTGCACCCGTCGGGGCACAAACCACAACACTTTTGCCTTCATCAATATATTTGCAGGCATCTTTTTGAAAATCATCCAACTCAAACGGAAATTCGTACATTTTTGCTCCTTTGTCCATACTATTCTGGATATATTATAGCATATTTTTTAGAAATTATACAAAAAGTCCGAAGATTTTGCTCTTCGGACCTTTTGATTATTGTAATTTTTATTAGATCTTGTCAAATCCTGTATATTTTCTGAGAACTTCAGGTATAATAATTGTTCCGTCAGCCTGCTGGTAATTTTCGACGATTGCCGCAAATGTTCTGCCGACAGCCAAGCCTGAGCCGTTAATTGTGTGTACAAATTGAACCTTGCCCGTGTCTTTGCTACGGTATCTGATATTTGCACGTCTTGCCTGATAATCGCCGTAATTTGAACAGCTTGAAATTTCTTTGTAGTTGTTGTATGAAGGCATCCAAACCTCCAAGTCCCAGCATTTGTTTGCTGAAAATCCGATGTCTGCTGTGCAAAGAGCCTCTCTTCTGTATGGAAGTTCCAAAAGTTGGAGCATTTTTTCTGCATCTTCCGTCAATTTTTCGTGTTCGTCACGGCTCGTTTCAGGAGTACAAAGTTTTACGAGCTCAACTTTGTTGAATTGGTGAACTCTGATAAGTCCACGAGTGTCTTTACCAGCAGATCCCGCTTCACGTCTAAAACATGGAGTGTAAGCCGTCATGTATTTCGGCAAATCTTCTTCTGACAAGATTTCGCCTGAATAAATGTTTGTAACAGGAACTTCTGCCGTCGGAATTAAGTACAAATCTTCGTTTTCGCATTTGTACATATCTTCCTTAAATTTCGGTAACTGCCCTGTGCCGGTCATAGTTGCGGCGTTAGCCATAAACGGTGGCAAAATTTCTTCATAACCTTGTTCTCCGCAGTGATAGTCAAGGAAGAAGTTAATAATTGCACGTTCCAACTTTGCACCTTTACCACGGTAAAGTGTAAATCTGCTCTGTGAAAGTTTTACGCCACGTTCAAAATCTACGAGATTTTTTTCTTCGCACAAGTCCCAGTGCGGTTTGAATTCAAAATCGAATTTGCGAGGTTCGCCCCATTTGTAAACTTCTTTGTTGTCATCTTCCGATTTCCCTATTGGAGTTGTTTCATCAGGGATATTCGGGATATGGAGCAAAATATCTCTTTGCTTTTCATCTAATTCGGATTGTTTGCCCTCAAGCTCTTTGATTTCATCGCCGATTTTCTTTACTTCTGCTTGAACAGCGTCAGTGTTTTCGCCTTTTTTCTTCAATTCACCAATCATTTGTGAATCTCTTTTCCTTTTGGCTCTCAGTTCGTCGGCTGCAGTTTGAATTTTTCTTCTTTCTTCATCAATCTTAATAACTTCATCAACCGATAAATCAGGATTTCTTCTTTTTAAAAGTTCGTTAATTTTGTCGGGACATTCTCGAATTAGTTTTATATCAAGCATTTTGAACCTCTTTCTTACCTTTTTTAATAGCAAGATTATTATAGATTAAATAGAAACATTAATCAAGATTTTAACAGACTTTCCCTAAATCAAAAGATTTATTGCAAAATTGACAAAAACATTGCATAATATTATCAAGGGTATGTGTCATGAAACTTTTTAGAAAACTTGGCGAAAAACTGAATAAAAAGTCAAAAAAACTCGTAGCGGGCGGAATGACTACCCCTGTTGAGTTTGGATTTGATGTGGAAAGAAACGAATTCCTTGATAACCTCTCTAAAAAGGCTCTGAAAATGTACGAGCGACAGACGGATATCAAGAATTTTTCAAAACTTGTTCTTTCTGATCCCGAAAATCAGTCGCATGTTGATGTGTACAATGACCTTTTAGAAAAAGGTATTGTTGATCCGCTTGAGGATGAAAAACTCGAAAAACTTGCGGATAATGCAAAATTCCTTAAGGATTTAGGTTTAACAGAGTAAAAGGCCCCACCGATAACGGTGAGGCTTTTGTTTGTAATATCTTCGGAGGATATTTACAAGTTTGATATAACTGCGTCTGCAAATTGAGTTGTTGTGCATTCCCCACCCAAGTCAGGAGTGAACTTCCCTTCTTCTAGGGTTTTGAAGAGTGCTTTCTCAATTTTGTCTGCGTATTTGTTTTCTTCAATGTATCTGAGCATTTCTATTGCAGACAAAAGCATTGCTGTCGGGTTTGCAATGCCTTTATCCTTAATATCAGGTGCAGAGCCGTGAACAGGTTCAAATACAGCACCGTACAAGCCGATGTTTGCACCTTGAGCAACTCCGAGTCCGCCAATCAGTCCTGCGGCTAAGTCAGAAACGATGTCGCCGTAGAGGTTTGGCATAACCAAAACATCAAATTGTGTCGGGTCTTGAACAAGTTGCATACAAAGGTTGTCTACAAGAATTTCTTTTGTCGCAATTTTGGGATATTCAGAGGCTACATTTCTAAAGCATTCTAAGAACAATCCGTCAGAAAGTTTGCAAATATTAGCTTTTGTTGCAACGCAAACTTGTTTTCTTTTGTGTTTTACCGCAAAATCAAAAGCATAACGGCAAATCCTGTCGGAGGCTTTTCTTGTGATAAGCTTGATTGTTTCAGCGGTGTTTTTGTCAATCATGTGTTCAAGTCCGGAATAAAGCCCTTCCGTGTTTTCTCTGATTATTACCAAATCCACGTTTTCATATTTAGCTTTTACCCCCGGAATATTTTTGCAAGGTCTTACGTTTGCGTACAAGTCTAGGGCTCTTCTTAGTTGTACGTTTACCGAGCGAAAACCGTTACCGATAGGAGTTGTGACAGGAGCTTTAAGGGCAACTTTGTTGACCTTGATTGATTCCAAAACTCTTGGCGGTAATGGAGTTCCTTCGTCCTCTATTACGTCAGCACCTGCGGTTTGCAAATCCCAGTTGATTTTAGCTCCTGATGCTTTGAGTATTTTAACGACTGCTTCCGTAATCTCAGGGCCTATTCCGTCACCGTTAATAAGAGTTATTGTTTTCATTATCTCTCCTTCGCTAATTCTCAATTCTAATATGTAGTTATATTATACCTTTTTGATTTCGGTTTGTAAATAGGTGATTTGGTTGAGGGTGTTTTGCGGAACTTTTTATTAATTTTTGTAACATTTGTTAACTATTCGGCAATTTGAGGGAAGAAAAATCCTTTATATAAGTAAGGTAGTAAATTTTGTAGTAGTAAAAGGTAGGTATAGTTATGAGTATTACCACAACAGGTTTAAATTGGCTTAAATATGGTGGTCGTTCATACGGTGAACTCGTTTTTGGTACTGGGTATGATAAATTGACCAACTCGGTTACCGCCGCATTAAAAAATCGAGGTGCTAACGGACAATCTTATTTGGGTGCAGTAAAAAACGGTGTTAAAGACGGTTTTGTTAGTATGCACAATTATAACGTTGCACAAAGTGCCGCAAATGGCGGGTTTTTCAAAAATATGTGGTATCAATTAAAAACCACTCCGAGTGTAATTAATGCAGAACGAAAAACTGCTGCACAACTTGCAAAAGCCGCAGGTAAAAATACTTTTTGGGCAGGCACAAAGGGCTTTTTCAAAGGTGTCGGTAAAAAAATGCCGTTGATTGGCGGTGTCATTGCCTGTTTGAGTGAAATCCCGAATATATGGGGGGCAACAAAAGAACAAGGTCTTTGGGCAGGTGCTAAAGAAACAGTTAAATCAGGTACAAGATTAGGTGCAGGTATGGCTGGCGGTGCAATCGGTGCGGCACTGTTATCACCGATACCTGTCGTAGGTTCTTTGGTTGGCGGTATTCTCGGTTACATGCTCGGTGATAAATTAGCCAGTTTTGTGACAGGCAAAAGTTATTCCGAAAAGAAAATGGATGAAGAAGAACAATTAGCACAGGTTCAGGCACAGCAAGAGCAGTTGATGCAACAATATCAACAGGCTCAACAAGCTCAACAAGCTCAAATGCCACAAGTAGGAGGTAGTTTTGATACGGGAACAACAAATCCGTTCGCAACTTATAACCCTACACAACTTGCAGCAATGCAACAACAGTTGTACGGTGGAGGCGGTATGAGTGACGACTATATGTACCAAATGATGATGGCAAATCGTGGAAGAGCTTAATTGCTTAAAAAAATTAAAGCCTGTGCCGAGTGACACAGGCTTTTTTATTTATTCTTTCAAAACCTCCTCCGAATTGAAGTTGCAACACTCCAATACGTTGTTAAAGAAGGCTTCTAATGCCGTTTCCATTGAGGAAAGCTCTTCTCGAAATTCTTGTACTACTTCACTTCTTGCTTCGGTAAATGCCGATTTGAATAAATCTTCGTTGTTCATAAAATAACTCCCGTTGTTTTCTGCTACATATATACATTCGGAATTTTTTCACCAAATCTTTAACATTTTAAAGAATTTTGTTACAAAATTTATTATTCGTTAGAAAATAAAAATTATTTACAGTACAATGTAAAAAAATAGCTTTATAAGGAATGCAAAAAAGATGACAGCAAGTTTTCATTTAACAGATTATGATTACTATTCCAGCAGAACAGATATGGAGGTTATCTCTAATATCGTAGAGTCCTTAAAAAGAATTCTGGAAGAAGACAAGCAGGAAAAACAACCTCTTTTCTTAAAAACTTCGGACAACCTTATTTTGAATATCGCAAGAATGGTTGTTCAAGAAAAGAAAAAGACTTTCTTAATCGGAATTACCGGTGAAAGTGCCTCCGGTAAAACTGTTTTTGTGGACAACACGATTAAAGCATGTATAAAAGATAAGCAGGAAGGTATCTACACTGTTGTCAGATGTGATGATTATTACAAAGATACTTCAAAAGAACTCAAAGCTGCAGGAAGTTATGAAGAACTTTTCAAGACAGGTTTTAGTTTTGACACTCCTGCCGCTATTGATTTGGACTTGATGAAGCATCACCTTATGGGCTTGAAAAAAGGTCAAACAGTGGTTTCACCTTCATACAATTTCGTAACTTGTGAATCCGACCCGAACGGAGATGTTAAAAAGCCTGCAAAAGTCGTGCTTAACGAAGGTTTGTATGTTTTGAACGAAGGGTTGAGAGATATCATGGATGTAAAAGTTTACGTCTACACTCCGCTTGATGTTATCAAAGACAGATGGTATAAAAGAGCTGCTCTTCGAGGTAAAACAGGTGCGGCTGCTGATTTACAATTCCAAGATGTGAACAGAACGGCTCAAGAATTTATCCGTCCTGCATATCAAATTGCGGATGCTGTTATTAACGGTATGGTTTCTCAAGAATACATCCAAAAAATTACGGATAAGATTTTTAACGCATTGAAAGATATCGAGTATTAATATGAAATACGAAACAGCTAAAAGAAGAAAAAATACCTGCATAACAGGCTTTTTGATGTTAATGATGTGGGGTTGGGGCGGTTTGAGATCGCATGTCGACAAAATTAAAGCAGACCCGCAAGACGGACTTCTGTTTTTAGGTCTTGCTTTCGGATTGCCTTCCTTAATCCTTCTTGTTTTAGCAATTTATTATTCGATTGTAGCTAAAAAACTGGAATATGATGAGCTTGATGAACTTGATGAACCTCAAGAAAGTTTCGAACAACCGGAAGAAAATAAATAATTTAAAAAGCACCTTTTAAAAAGGTGCTTTTATCGTTCAATACCTGTTTTTCATGCAAGGACACGGCTGTTGCTCAAATGCCCTTTGACATGACGTACAAGTAGGAACGACCTGAATTGTTGCACATCTGTCACATTTGTTTTTGATGACTTTTTTACAAGGATTACAATTTTTAAATCCTTTAAACGGATTAAGGCTGAATGAGGTTTGATTTTGACCTATTCCGACATAAGGAAGCGGGTTCAGATACGAAATATCCCACGCAAAAGCCCCTTGTGCCGGAATTGCCAGCAATCCCAAGACGCCTAGATACATTAAATACTTTTTCATAAACTTCTCCTATAAATTGTACATGTTTATTTTAAAATTTTGAAAAGTTTTTACGACAGTCACTCGGGCAGTGGCTATCCTGCTTTTTGGCTAGGGCTTTTGGGTATAAAAAAAGAGATTGAAGAAATTCAATCTCTTTTCGATTTTATAAAAGGCTACCGATTAAAGGCTGCTTTTTGAAATTGCAGTATCTTTCAACAAGATAACTTTGATTTCTTCGCCGTCTTTAGCGTGGTAGTTAAGACCTTTTGTAACCAAACCTGTAGCCAAACCTACAGCAGCACCTACAGGAGCACCGATTGCGATACCTGTACCGATTTTTGTAGGGTCAGGAATGAATGCAAAACCAACACCTGCACCGGTACCGACAGCACCACCGGCAACTGTATACATTGCCAATTTACCGGCTGTCATCCAAGGACCTTCTTTTAATTCATAGTTTTTGTAGAACGGTTTAGCGTCCATAGAAACTTTTTGACCTGAAGGAAGTTCAGCACTTGTCAACTGAGCATAAACTCTTGCGTTTTTGTTGAACCATTTTGGATCTTTAATATCAAGAATTTGAGCGTTGAATTTAGTACCTGCAGGGAACAAAACTGTTCCTTCTTCAGTTGCGATGTCTTCTTTAGCTGTGAAGTAAACAGCGTCGCCTGCTGCTGATTTATCAGATTTGAATTTTTCAGCAAAAGCAACAGGGATAACGTTACCTTCTTTGATTACGTTAGCGTTAGCTTGAATAGCAACTTCGTTGCAAGGAGCTTTCTTAGTTGTGTTCAAGTGTTCAGTAGCAAGAAGTTCGCTACCTTTGTACTGAGATTTAACCAAGCCGATTTTGTCTTTCAATCTTGAAAGGATAACAGCAGCTTCTGCTCTTGAAAGAACATCGTTAGGTCTCAATTCATTAGGTTTCGGATAGTTTACGTAGATGCCGTAGTTAAGTGTTTTTGCATAAGGTTTTTGAGCCCAAGCAGGGATAGTATCTGCATCTGAGAATCTGTTTAATACAGAAGTATCTGTGTCCATATCTTTTGTGATGTGGCTGATTACAGACTGAGTTTCGGCTCTTGACATAGTTCTCTTAGGTTTGAAAGTCCCGTCCGGATAACCGTAAACCAAACCTAATTGTTGTGAACGTAAAACGTCATTGTAATAAGCATCGCCTGATTTTACATCAGAGAAAATGTTAGAAATTTTAACGTCCAAGTTTTCGTTTGTTAACAATTTTAACAAAGACTGAACGAAGTCTACTCTGGCAACACTGCCTTCAGGATTGAATTTGTCACCTGAAAGTGACATAATGTTGTCATCAACTACTTCGTTAATTTCTTTTGAAGCCCAGTAGCTGGAGCTTACGTCAGCAATGTTTGCTGCACATGCAGGAATGACGGTAGTTGCAAATAAACCACATGCCATTAACCCAACTAAAAATTTGTTCATTTTCTACTTCCTCATCTTTCTAACTAATACATACTAGAAAATAAATTTTGTTTATAGTATATATTAGAAATAAGATTTTGTAAAGTTTATTTTATAAAATACGACTAGCGAATTAGCATAAATATACATTGAAAAGGAGAAGATGATGAAAGAGTATACTATGACTAAAATCGTTGCAACGCTTGGCCCCGCAACAAATTCAAAAGAAATGATCAGAAAATTGTATAAAGCCGGCGTTACAATGTTCAGAATCAATTCTTCACACGGTACAGAAGAATTTCACAAAACTAATTTGAACTACATCAGAGAAATTGAAAAGGAAGAAAAAACTTTAATTCCGGTACTTTTAGACCTTCAAGGTCCAAAAATCAGAATGGGTGAAATTGGTGATCCTATTGAAATTAAAAAAGGTCAAATCCTTAAATTTCGTCACCAAACCGGTATTACGGGCGACATTCTTCCTGTTGACTACAAAGGCATGGCAGATGACGTTACTCCGGGCGAAAAAATCATGATTGATGACGGTAAACTTCAATTAGAAGTTAAAAAAGTCGAAGATAGAGTTATTTTTGCAGAAGTTTTGACAGACGGTCTTTTGAAACAAAGAAAAGGTATCAATATCCCTGGTTCACAAGGCAGCTTGGAAGTCTTGACCGAAAGAGATTTGAAGTTTGTTAAATTTGCTGCTGAAAACGATATCGACTACGTTGGTCTTTCGTTTGTAAGAGAAGCCGAAGATGTTGTTAAACTTCGTGGACTTTTGGAAGGCTATGGCAAAGGTAACATCAAAATTATTTCTAAGATTGAAAAACCTCAAGCTGTTGCAAATATTGATTCAATCATTGATGTTTCAGACGGTATCATGGTTGCTCGTGGCGACTTGGGAATTGAAATTTCAACAGAAAAAGTGCCTATCGTTCAAAAAACTATTATTAGAAAATCTAACGTTAAGAAAAAAGTTGTTATTGTAGCAACTCAGATGTTGGAAAGCATGATTGAAAACCCAATTCCAACTCGTGCCGAAACTTCAGACGTTGCAAATGCAATTCTTGACGGAGCTGATGCAACAATGCTTTCAGGCGAAACTGCTGCTGGTGCTTACCCTATCGAAGCTGTTAAGATGATGAAAAAAGTTGCTGACGAAGTTCAAAATTCACCGTTCTTGAGAAGAAATAAATTCCCGAGAAAGATGATTGAAGAAGAAAAAGATATTCAAGCAATGGCTATCGGTATGTCAATCGCGGATATGACTAAGAAAATGAACGTTAAAGCAATCGTTGCTATTACAAAAACAGGCTTTACTGCGAAATTTTTATCAGAAGGCAGATTGAGTGCTCCAATCTTTGCTTGTTGTCCTGACAAAACCCTTTGCAGAACAAACAAATTGTACAGAGGTGTTATCCCTGTTCCTGTTAAAATTAACGGTAACTTGGACAACAAAACTTTGAAAAATATTGACAAAATGTTGAAAGAAGAACTCGGATTGAATGATGGTGATACTGTTATTTTCTCAGGTTCAATTCCTGAAATCCACGAAGGTGGTACAAACTTCATCAAAATCCACAAAGTCGGTTCAATCAAGTAATTGCTTAATAAATAAAAAGAAAAGAGAGGACTTCGGTTCTCTCTTTTTTTGGTCAAAAAAAAGCCCCTCATCTGAGGGGTAATTTTGTTTTAGGAAGGTAGGAATAAGGAATAATTTTCTCTCTCTATTTTAAACGGATTATTTTTTCTCTCTCTTAATATCTGGTGTTTATTTAATGTTTTCATATATATAAAGTATATATAAATTTTTCAATTTCACAACTTGTTATTTTTGTTACAAAAGTTCATAAAAAGGTAAGGAAGTTAGTAGGTAAGCAGGTTAATAAGACGGTATAACTTGAATTTTAGAAATTATCCCATGATTTTTAGAAATAACTATTGCAAAATTTTCAAAATAATAGTATTATATACATGTAGAAATTGATACATGTTTTGAGGTTAGTATAAATGTTAGTTTCATCAATCGCACGTTTTAATGCTATGAACAATATGAATAATGCCGCAATGAATATGATGAATGCATCAAATTCTTTTCAGAGTTCTGTTGCGAATATGAATTCTTTTGGTGGCGAGCATGATTTGAGTATGTTGCATGAAATGGATAAACGTTTATCTTTAGATTTAGCTTCAAATAGTTTATTATATAAAATTTCCTATTTGCAGGAAAAAGCTGCTCAAAAACGTCAAAATCAAGAAATAAAAAGATTTTTTGATGTAATGGTATAGGTTGGGGCGATAGGGATCACTCGACATTTTGGGAGAGCTAAAAACTTTCTCTATCTTAGTGTCAGAACCCTCTACCTTTGAGAGAGGGCAGGCTTTGTAGTCTTAGGTTTTGAGCCATGCTAAGACTTGTGAGAGTAATTCGTGAGTGGTGTTATATTGTTAACTTCTCTGGGTTTTGGATGTCTTTTACTGTAGGTCGAGGTAGCTTTTATTTTTCATCAAACAGGTTTTTCAATATGAACAGTGATGATATTGCAGGTATAAGTGCAACTACAAGAAGCACAGGAATAATGCCTTTAGCCTGTGCGATAAATCCGAGTGCCGACATCACGATTGCAATAACACCCCACGAAAAACCGTTGATAAATCCGCCGATAACACTTTTGTATTGTGGCATTATGCTTTGTGCCATAACCATTGTGACTGGCATTGCCATTGCCGTAAACAAGCCCATAATTGCAAAAATCACAAAGGACAAAATCGGGCATGTTTTGTAAGTCATTGCAAAAATTAACATTAACGGTAGTGTTGAAATCATTGAGAAGTAAAATACTTTTTTTGCTCCTACTCGTTTTTCGATGTCACGACTGATGAACGAGCCAATTCCGCTCATAAAGCTGAAGGCAAAAAGTGCGGTACCGATAGCAAAAGGTTTGTAGCCTAAATCTTTCCACAGAAACGGTAAAAGGATTGAAGTGGATGTTGTTATAAGCGATTTTAATATTGATATTGTTATTAATAATTTAAGTTTAAAGTTAGAGAAAATATCTTTAAAGGTATTTGCAAAATCCGAATTGTTTTTTTCGACGATTTTGTCAGAAATTTTGGGTACGAATTTAAACATCAACAAAGCCCAACAGATTCCAAAAACTGCGAGATATGGAATGTCGTGGAGTCCCATAAATTGCGTAATAAAGGCTGAAACAATCGGACCCAGTGAGTAGCCGAAAGTTCCCATCGCAATGAAGGCACCCATGTTTTTGCCGGCATCATTAGTGGAAAATCTTACGATAAACCCGAGGGCTTGCGGGTGGAAAAGGCTTGAACCTAGGCTTCCGAGGATAACAAACAGGATTAAAAGCGGAAGAGTGTTTGTTATTGGTGCGAATGATATAAAAATGGCAGTAAATAATAGCCCCCAAAAAATAAATATTCTTTTCAGAATATTGTCTGCAAAAAATCCGAAAATCGGTTGTAAAAGTGACGAGCAGATATGCGACATGCTCAAAACTACTGTTGCTATTGCCATGCTTATGCTGAGTTTTGCAGCGATGAAGGGCATAATCGGATTAAGCATGCCGGTGTAGATATCGTTTACGAAATGGGCTCCGCTGAGCCAGATATGGGGTTTTTGTTCTTTTCTTATCATAATAGTATTATTATATATTAAATTGTCTGAAAGTTTTTGAAAATAAAGTTATTTTTTACAAAACTTTTTTTAATGCATTCGGGCAAATTCCGATTATGTTGTCGAGGCTGCCGGAGTAGGATTTGATGTAGCCTTCGGGCATTTCTTGAATCCCGTAGGAGCCGGCTTTGTCAAAAGGTTTGAAGTTGTCGACGTAGTATTCGATTTGTTCTGTTGTGAGCGGGAAAAATTCTACGTCGCTTGTTGTGGAAATTTTACGACAAATTTGAGATTCGCTGTCGATGACTGCGATAGCCGTAACGACGGTGTGAGTTTTACCGGAGAGGGATTGGAGCATTTTAATTGCGTTTTCTCTGGTGTGCGGTTTCCCAAGGATTTTTTTGTTTAATACTACAATCGTGTCGGCTCCGATAATTTTGCAAGGTTCATGAATAAGAGGGAGAACGGCACGGGCTTTGTTTTCCGCCAAACTTTCTATAAAATCATAAGAAAAATCCGTCCTCGAATGATCTTCCACATACGGTGACGGAATAATTTCAAATACGTAATTGTTTTGTTTTAGAATAAATTGTCTTCTTGGAGAAGACGATGCCAATACGATTTTTCCCATAGTTTAGTTCCTTTTTCCTTATTATATCAGAAAAAAGATCTATAAAACTTTTTTATTGGTAGTTCTGAGGAGAACGAACGTATCTTGCGTTTTTAGCATTGACGGCATAACAAGCGATATTAAGCCGTTGTTTTAACATCATCATATTTTTATACATGGCTGCATAATCATTCATTGCACCCATCATTTTGTTTGGATCGACCATAGATTCCATGTTGTCGTGATTGTCAACTTTTTCTTCTGCGTATTTCTTGACCAAAAGTTGGTCGATGTAGTCTTCAGCACCGATTGCCATGAGATGACCTCCCTAATGTGTGTATCCTTGTTTTCCTATGAGAAAATATTGGTTTAGTAGTATCCTAAATATTCCTTATGTATATATAAAGTATTTTGTTGAAAATAAATTGCCTAATTTTGCACAAATATTAAGAAATATTAAATAAATTTATAAGAATACGGTATTTATTGATAAACCCTTGTGGAGATTTGAAAAGTACGTTATAATAAGAAAGTAAATAGGTGAATAAGTTAATAAGTTAATAAGTTCAAATAGTTCGCTACGCTCAAAAGTAGCATTGGTGCGTAGCACCCAAAATTTTTTACTAACTTACTTACCTACTAACTTACTAACATAGAGAAGAACGGAGGATTTTAATGAACGAGAACGAGAAGTGCCTGAAATCCAGTCATAGTGCGAATTTCGGGGGGGGGCAACTCTCTAAGCCCTAGAAACGAAGGTTTAGAAAACGGAACAGCTAAACCATGTCATTCTGAGGCACGTAGTGCCGTAAGAATCGCATTACCGCAACCTTTAGCAGATATGAATTTTAGTGAGGGGTCAATCCAAACCTTAACGACGATGCGATCCTCACGTCGCTTCGCTCCTCAGGATGACATGATTTTAAATGACTCTTCACTTCGCAAAGCAGCCTTTACCCTTGCCGAAGTTCTTATTACCCTCGGCATTATCGGCATAGTTGCAGCGATGACGTTGCCTGCATTTATAAGCAACGTACAAGGACGTATTCAAGCAAAACGAGTTGAAAATATTAACCAAAAACTTAGTAAAGTAACCGATAAAATGGCGGTGCAGAGCGGACTTATCGGTTATCCTGATACAATGGCATTTGTGCAAGAGATGAAAAAGCACATGAGCATAGCAAAAGTTTGTGATAACTCTCATTTATCTGAATGTTGGGGCACAACCGAGGTAGATGTCGGAAAAGATAAACCTTGGGAAATTTCAAAAACAAAAACTGCAAAAACATTAAAAATAGGCGAACCTGATAACTGGGCAGATACAGTTGGGATTGTTACTGCCGACGGCACACCGATGATTTTATCTTATGATAAAGAATGTAATTTTGACGTAAATAATACAGGTCTACAATTTGACAAATCCTCAGGCAAATCAAACTCATTAAAATGTTTATCTGGAGTATTTGACTGGAATGGTGGAGCAAAACCAAATAAATTAGGAGATGATGTTATTA
>OLGZ01000028.1_pt1 | contig 142719 bp, 109 predicted proteins | sample 1605981 | NCBI WGS metagenome assembly OLGZ01 (sample SAMN03283291) | human gut metagenome | biome: human-associated habitat; material: feces | host: Homo sapiens | place: Peru | collected 2012
GATCTAGACCGAAAAGATTCCTTAAGATGATGCAGGTTATTTTTTGAATGTTACTAAATTTGTATGATGCATCGAGGTTTATGAGGTATATTCACCGACATATTCTTTTGGTTTTGCTTTCCGTGCTTTGTTTTTGGCCTTCCGCTGCCGCCGCGCCGCAGTCGGACAACTACGACAAGGCGTTGGACAAGTATGCCTACATCTGTGACCGTTGCGTGGAGATGCGGGCCAAGGTCGAGTCCGGGCAGAGCCTCCAGATGGAGTCGTTGGGCTCGCTTATGGCTGAACTCTCGTCACTCAGGAAGACTTTGTCCAACGCTTCGGGGAAGATGTCGGCGGCGCAGGCGGCCCGTTTTGAGGCAATCAAGGTGAGGTATATGCAAGGGATGATGGCTTTCGGGAAGAAGCCGGACAGACCGAAGTTCATTTCGATCCAGAAGATAAGCCCTGTCACTGAGCCTGTCGAAGTGACCTCTAAGACACGTCAAGCAGTGTCGCTACGATGGTTGGTGGGCCCCGTCGAACCACAGGCTCAGCGACCAGAACTAGTGGCTCAGCGACCAGAACTAGTGGCTCAGCGACTTGAAGGGAAAAAACAGCACCGGAAGGAAGGACTCAGGTTGGCCGTCCTTGCCGATGCCGGAATATTCCCGACCCCATCCTATGGTGCGATGGCGGTGGCAACTTGGAAAGGCATCGGCGCATACGTCAACTATCGGAGTGATTTCCGGAAGAATGAATATTCCTACACATGCACCAGCGATGGTGACACTGAATATGGCCGCATCTGGACCACAGGAAAGTCCCGTGAAGACCGTACCATGATCACCGCCGGTCTCGCCATGTTCACTTCCTGTCGTTTCGGATTCTTTGCCGGAGCCGGTGTGACATCTTACACTCGCTGTTGGGAGGACGTTTCCGGCCAGTGGGCCAAAGTGGAGGACAAGTCATTCAAAAGTCCGGCGGCCGATGTGGGATTGTTCCTGACATTCAGCCCGTTGATACTGTCCGTGGGTGTCACATCGGATTTTTCCGGCCATGCTGATCTTCAATTCGCCGTCGGAGTCTTTTTCTAGAGGTGTCTTTTTTGCGACGTTTTTGGGCATATTCGTTCCCCAAGAACTCCAGAGGCCCCTCTTCGGTGACAAAAACCGCCTTTGTCGTCACCGGAGAATCCCATCTCAAAGTGTCTTCAGATGATTGAGCCCGCCTTGGCGGCCGGCTATGTAGGACGGAGTGTATTCGCCGTCCCTGAGGATTCTGGAAATGTAGAGAGGGGAGCCTTTTATGAAGTTGGCGGCCTCAAAGCGGTCTCCTTGCCTGAGTTTGGAGTTGAGGGAGGATTCTACTTCAAACAGGTAGTCGCCCATGTACTTGAGTGTGACCTTGCGATTGGGATCCCAACCGATCTCAACTCTGGAGTCCGGCGCCAGGTCGCAGGAGTTGATGAAGTTGGCCGTGAAGAATCTTGACTGGAACGCCGTAGAATTCTTAATGCTTTCACAGAATGTCTTATAGTCTGTTGAGCCGATATATTTGGCCAGTACATCAAGTGTTGTCTGCCGAGGAAGCGGGGTCATGTTGACATAACCCCACATCCTTTTCAGTGTGGAGGCGGAAATTCTTTCATGGGTCTCGCTTTCAATCTCTTGAGCCAGAGAGTAAAAGTCAGTGGATGTCATGACACTCTTACAGAATCTCCTCTCCACAAGAGACATCAAGTAATTAATTTCCGGGATCTGCCTGCTCATACAATGGCCTTTTTACTTCGTGCCGAAGATTCTGTCTCCGGCGTCACCAAGTCCGGGAATTATGTATGCGTCTTGGTTCAGGCACTCGTCAATCGCGGCCACGAATATGTCAACGTCAGGATGCTCTTTCTGCACGCGGGCGATTCCTTCCGGAGCTGCCACGAGGCACATAAGCCTGATGTTCGAGCATCCACGCTCTTTCAGCATTGTCAACGCGTCGCAAGAGCTTCCTCCGGTGGCGAGCATCGGGTCGGTCACGATCACGAGACGCTTGTTTATGTCTTCAGGGAGCTTGCAGTAATAAACCACAGGAGTGTGGGTCTTCTCGTCACGGTAAAGTCCTATGTGTCCGACTTTCGCCACGGGAACGAGTGTCTGGAGTCCGTCCACCATGCCGATGCCGGCGCGGAGGATCGGGACAATGGCGAGCTTGCGGCCGGAAACCTTCTTGGCTGTCATCTTACAGATAGGGGTCTCTATCTCGATGTCGTCAAGAGGAAGATCGCGGGTGATCTCATATCCCATCAGAAGGGAAATCTCTTTAAGCAATTCGCGGAAATCCTTGGAACCGGTTTCCTTCTTCCTCATGATAGTCAGCTTGTGCTGGATCATGGGATGGTCAATAACGTGCACAGTGCTCATTGGGTAAAATTTTTCGTAAAGTTACCATATTTTTTCCACACTTGCACGGTTCCCGGCCAAGTTTATTCACTGCCTGTCGCATGAGCCGGAACACAATAATATTCCTGAAAAAGATTATCTTTGCACCCGGTTAGTATAGCAGTAATTGTTATGTGGTTATCGTTAGCGTTCCTGTCGGCGGTCCTGCTTGGATTCTACGACTCCTTCAAAAAGGAATCCCTTGGCGGCAACGCCGTCATCCCTGTGCTGTTCCTGAACACATTGTTCTGCTCGCTCATATTCATTCCGTTCATCGCTCTTTCCTACGGCACCACCGCTCTTGACGGCAGCCTCCTCAAGGTTGGTGAATATGGTGGCTGGGCGGTCCAGAAATGGATTCTGCTGAAGAGCGTCATAGTCCTCAGTTCCTGGACTTTAGGCTACTACGGAATGAAGCATCTTCCGCTCACGATTGTCGGCCCGATCAACGCCACCCGCCCGGTTCTGGTCCTGATAGGTGCGATGCTGATCTTCGGCGAAAAACTGAACTGGCTCCAATGGATCGGAGTCCTGCTGGCTGTCGTGTCTTTCTTCATGCTGAGCCGCAGCGGAAAGAGGGAAGGGATTGATTTCGAGCATAATGTCTGGATCTATGCCGTTGTCGGCTCGGCGATTCTCGGAGCCCTCAGCGGACTCTACGACAAGTTCCTGATGAATCCGGACGGCCTTGCCATGGACAAGATGTCCGTCCAGAGCTGGTACAACATCTACCAGTGCGGAATGATGGGCGTGATGATGATGCTCATCTGGTATCCCAACCGAAAGAAAACCACACCATTCCGCTGGCGCTGGTCAATCATATTCATCTCTGTATTCCTGAGTGTCGCCGACTTCGTCTATCTTTACGCCTTGTCTCTCCCGGGAGCGATGATCTCTGTCGTCTCGATGATCCGCCGCGGCAGCGTCATCGTCAGCTTCCTCTTCGCCGCCCTAGTCTTCAAAGAGAAAAACCTCAGCAGCAAAGCCATCGACCTCGCCCTCGTCCTCCTCGGAATGGTATTCCTCTATCTCGGCTCCAAGTAGTTCGCTCCGGTCGCAGGGTTTGCCGAAGCTTCCAAGTACGTTTCGACACCTCGACCAGCCCAGTGCGCTACAGGCTTAATGATAGTGGCGCACTGGCTACTATGGTTGGTCGCTACGCTTTGCCGGACTCAACGCCCCGTAGATGCGGGAGAGACTAGGGGTACAGACTTTTCAACTCTCGCCGAGACTTTTCAGACAGTCTGGGGGGAGGGGAGGGGCGGGGTCGTGGCACTTGAGTGGATGATAATGAGTCATGTAGCCTCTTTCGTGGTTCTGGTTTTAATACTACGAGAGAGCGCTTCTGCTTGAATATCAGGATTTTATCTGCCACGGTGGGTCGGCCGACGATGTCGCCATGACGCAAAAGAAATTTCCCCTAGCCTCTATGGTTAGAACTATAGGTAGGCATAATAATTCGCAATGCGTTAATAGCGCAAAGAAATTTCCCCTTGCCGCAATTTTTGTAACGTGAAAAATTCGGCAAGGGGAAATTTCTTGCGCCCACAACAGCAATTATATTGCCAAAAAATCCGCCCCGGCAAGGGACGGATTCTTTATGAATATGTCAGTGAAACTCTAACTACTTGCTCTGCTCGATCGCGGCCTGGGCGGCTGACAACCGCGCGATAGGCACACGGAACGGTGAGCAGGAAACGTAGTCAACACCGATCTTGTTGAAGAAACGGATTGACGCAGGATCTCCACCGTGCTCTCCGCAGACACCGCACTTGAGGTCAGGCCTCTTTGAGCGACCGGCCTGGATGCCGAACTCAACCAGTTTGCCCACGCTCTTGGTGTCGATGGTCTGGAACGGATCGGCGTCGAGGATCTTGTTGCCAAGATATTCACCCATGAAAGTTCCGACATCGTCACGTGAGAAACCGAATGTCATCTGGGTGAGGTCGTTGGTGCCGAATGAGAAGAACTCGGCTGCGCGGGCCATCCTGTCGGCGGTCAGTGCCGCGCGAGGTATCTCGATCATCGTACCGAAGTTGTAAAGGATGAATTGACGGGTGGTGCCTTCAACCTCAGCCTTCACCTTGTCGCAGATCGCCCTCTGGAAGCTGAGCTCACGGGCGGAGATCGTCACTGGGATCATGATCTCAGGATGAGGGTTGAAGCCTTCCTGCTGAAGCTCGGCGGTGGCGGTGAATATCGCCCTGTACTGAGTTTCGGCGATGAGAGGGTAGGACATGTGCAGACGGACTCCACGGTGACCCATCATAGGATTGACCTCGTGAAGGGCCTCGCCACGCTTCTCGATGTCCTCGATGGTGACACCAAGTTCCTTCGCAAGTTCCTTCTCCTTCTCCTCGGTCTTAGGCACGAACTCGTGGAGAGGCGGGTCAAGCAGACGGAACACAACCGGCTTGCCGTCCATGATCTTCAGGGTGCTCTTCACAGATGCCTTGATGTAAGGCTCAAGCTCAGCGAGAGCGGCCTTTCTTTCCTCGTCAGTGTTGCAGAGGATCATCTTGCGCAGTTTAGCCAGAGGCTGCTCGGAGTTGAGCCCGTAGAACATGTGCTCGATACGGAACAGTCCGATTCCCTCGGCTCCGAAACTGAGGGCCTTCTGAGCGTCCTCAGGGGTGTCGGCGTTGGTCCTGACACCAATCTTGCGGAACTTGTCGACGATTGACATGAACTTGATGAACATCGGGTTCTCGGAAGCGTCCATCGTGTCGATCTTCTCTCCGTAAACGAATCCCTTTGTTCCGTTGAGGCTCATCCAGTCTCCCTCCTTGAATGTGACATCACCGAAGGAAACGGTCTTCGCCTCGAAGTTGATCTTCATGGACTCGCAGCCCACGATGCAGCACTTGCCCCATCCACGGGCGACAAGGGCCGCGTGTGAGGTCATACCTCCACGTGTGGTGAGGATACCGGCCGCGGCGCGCATTCCCTCGATGTCCTCAGGAGAGGTCTCCTCACGGATGAGGATGGCCTTCTTGCCGTTGGCGTTGGCCTCCATGGCGGCCTCGGATGTGAACACTACCTGACCTACGGCTCCGCCCGGAGATGCCGGAAGACCGATTGCAAGCACCTTGGACTTCTTCTCAGACGCTGGGTCGAGGATAGGGTGGAGGATCTCGTCGAGCTGTGAAGGAGAAACCCTCATCACGGCTGTCTTTTCGTCGATCATCTTCTCATCAACCATGTCCATCGCCATCTGAAGGGCGGCCAGACCGGTTCTCTTGCCGATTCTGCACTGGAGCATCCAAAGATGACCCTCCTGGATGGTGAACTCGATGTCCTGCATGTCGCGGAAATGCTGCTCGAGTCTCAGACGTATTCCGTCAAGTTCCTTGTAAACATCCGGCATGGCTGTCTCAAGGGACTGCAGATCCTTGTTCTTCTCTGTCTTGGTGGCCTCGTTCAGAGGGTTAGGGGTACGGATTCCGGCAACCACATCCTCACCCTGCGCATTGATCAGCCACTCTCCATAGAACTTGTTGTCTCCGGTGGCCGGGTTACGTGAGAACGCCACACCGGTGGCAGAGGTGTTGCCCATATTACCGAACACCATTGACTGCACGTTCACGGCTGTTCCCCAGTCATCAGGAATCTTCTCGATCCTTCTGTAGGCGATGGCCCTCTTGCCGTTCCAAGACTTGAACACGCCGCCGATGGAACCCCAAAGCTGGGCCTCGGCCGTGTCAGGGAAATCTACTCCGAGAACTTCCTTGACCTTTGCCTTGAACTTCTCGCAGAGGTCCTTGAGTTCCTCGGCTGTGATGTCGGTGTCGGACTTGTAGCCCTTCTGCTCCTTGAGCTCCATCATCATCCTGTCAAGCTGCTGGCGGATTCCCTGGCCATCAGCCGGCTCGATGCCCTCGGCCTTCTCCATGACGACATCGGAGTACATCATGATGAGACGTCTGTAAGCGTCATAGACGAACCTTGGGTTGCCTGTCTTCTGGATCATTCCAGGAAGAGTGGCGGAGCAAAGACCGATGTTGAGGATGGTGTCCATCATGCCTGGCATGGAACTTCTGGCGCCAGAGCGGCAGCTTACGAGAAGCGGATCGGACGGATCACCGAATTTCTTGCCCATGACGGTCTCCGTGGCCTTCAAAGCCTCGGCGACCTCCTTCTTGAGTTCCTCCGTATAGCCTCCGCCGAGTGAGTAATACTCAGCGCAGCATTCAGTCGTGATTGTGAAACCTGCCGGAACCGGCATGCCGAGCTTGCTCATCTCGGCCAGATTGGCTCCCTTTCCTCCCAGGAGCTCACGCATCTGTCCATCGCCCTCAGCGGTCTTGCCGCCGAAACGATAGACTCTTTTCTTTTTGTCGAACATATTATCAAGAATTTGTTTTATAGACGTTGCAGTAAATACAGAATACAAAATTACTAAAAAACTTTGGTTATAGCAATTACGGAAAATCAAATGTCAAAAGGCAAAGTCAAAAAATCAAAACCTGCCCCCATGCCTTGAAAAGCAGCAGGGGCAGGTTTCTCTCTCTTACAAACTTACAAAAGGCGGGACGCGATGTCTGAAAGCTCGCTCCTTTCTCCTATTTTCAGGAATATATGTTCGAACAGCTTCTGTCCGTCCATCTTCTCGTTCAGGTGCGACAGTCCGTTGGACCACTGATCCAGATAAGGCTGGTCAATCTGGAATATGTCGCCGGTGAACACCATCTTTGTGCCTTCTCCCGCCCTCGTGATGATTGTCTTCACCTCGTTTGGCGTGAGATTCTGCGCCTCGTCGCAGATGAGGAACACACGCCCCAGACTCCTGCCCCTGATGTAGGCCAGAGGGGAGATCAGCAGTTTCTCCTCCTTCAGCATGGCCTCTATCCTCAAGGCTTCCTTGCTGGAAGGACGGAACTGTGCCTTGATGACGTTCAGGTTGTCCATCAAAGGCTGTACGAAAGGACTCATCTTGGCCTTCTGGTCTCCCGGGATGAAGCCGATGTCCTGATTGCCAAGCACTATCGTCGGTCTTGTAAGGATGATCTGGTCGAAGTCCTTGGCCTGCTCGATGGCTGCGGCCAGCGCCAGCAGGGTCTTTCCGGTTCCCGCTCCGCCTGTCATCGAGACAAGCTGGATGGCCGGGTTCAGGCAGGCGTCCAAAGCGAATTTCTGCTCGTCGTTGCGCGGGCGTATTCCGTAGGCTTCCTTGTTCTTGACCAGAACAATCTTGTCCCTGTTCTCATCGAACCTCGCGCAGATCGTGCTGTCCTGCCCCTTGATCTTGTAAAGCTGGTTGGCCTTGGGCCTGGCTTTGCAGACGGCCTTCCAGTCCACGGCGGTCTCCTGGCTGTAGGCAAGGCTCTGCAGCGCCTCAGGAGAGAGTCCTCCAAGGAACTGGACTTCCTTGTTGGAGTTCTCGATCTTGTCCTCGTCGATCCTGTCGGTCAGGTAGTCCTGCACCTCCATCCCGGCGGCCTTCGCCTTCATCCTGAGGTTGATGTCCTTCGTGACGAGGGCGACGAACCTGTCCGGATTGTTGTCCCTGGTCCAGATAGCGGTGGCAAGGATCCTGTGGTCGGGAATATCATCGTAGAACATCCCTTTCATGCTCTCCGGGAAAGGATGCCCAGGGTCTATCCTGATGTTCCCCAGTCCTCTTCCGATCGGTACACCGTACTTCCCGAACGATTTCCCGTCGGTGATGCGGTCGATGTCCCTCATGAAGCCTCTGGCGTTGAAAGCCAGATTGTCGTTGCCTTTCTTGAATTTGTCAAGTTCCTCGATGACGGCGATCGGTATCACCAGGTCATTGTCCTGAAACTTGCGGATGGCCTTGTGGTCGTGCAGGATGATGTTCGTGTCAAGAACAAAGATTTTGGGCTTCCTGCCGCCCCCTCCGCCGTGCGGAGTGTCAGCGTATCTTGCCATATGTGTTATTAATTATCATTTCCACGGCAATCTCCATTTGCCGCTTGCAAATAATGAATCTCAGTCTTCTCCTTCCGATGTCTGGCTGCCGAGCAGGGATTGCAGTATGTTCGCTATTCCGCTGCCGCCGGCCTTCACATTGACTTCGCCGGTGCCGGTCACCGGGTGACCTATAGGGTAGTAGGCGATGTCCTGAAGCAGGAATTCGGCATCGACATAGTCATAGTCGGAGTCCTTGATCTGGATGATCGCTCCCGGAACCTCCGAGAACAGGATCCTTAGCTTCTTGTCCTCGCCGTATGCGCTCATTATCCCGCTTATGTCGATGTCGGCTCCGACATCCCCCGAACACATCAATTTCAGTGCCGTAAGCAGACCTCCATCACACACGGTGGCGGCTGACACAGCGATTCTGTCCTCGATGAACTCACGGATAACCTCGTAACAGTCAATAAAATAGTCTGCGTCTCCGATTTCCGGGAAATTGTCTCCGTTCTGTCCGAGAGCGTCGCAGAGAAGCGAACCGCCGAGCCTGAAGTCACACGTGTCAAACGGCACGTAGATGATCCAGCTGTCCGGATCCGCGGCCAATTTGTCCGGAACGGCCCTGCGCCGGCCAAGCACCGGATGCTCGCTGCCGAAAGGAGCGTCTTCGGGCAGGAATATGTCGTCTTCATCCGGGCTTTCAGCCTTTTCGCACGCCCCGACCTTGAAGGAGGTCTGGCAAACCCGCCCGCTTTCCGTGAACGAGTACCCGCTCAGGCATATTCCAAGATTGTTGATGTAGTCCGCGGTGGCTTCGGCGGACGAATAGAACGCCGCCATATTCCCGAGCGGCTTGCAGTTCCATCTCCATTTGGCGGCGATGGTCAGGTCGCCGAGCTTGAAATGGCCGTTCAGCCACACCGCGTCTAGAAGTGCCTTGGCGATCCTGCCTCTGGTGTAGGGATCCGCGTACGCCGCCGGAAACGGCCTGGGTTCGTCCAAAAGCGAAACGACTGTCGCAAGGTAGCCTTGAACGTTCTGATTCTGAAACTTTTTCATTGATGGCGATGGATCCGTACTTTCGTCCACGACCGGCTCGAACTCCCCGTTATTCGGAACCACCCCTTCTTCTTTGGACGCGAGGCAGTCATCAAGCATCTCAGCCGGAGTCAACCGTCTGGAAACGCCATCGATGATGTACTTCGAATGAAGTGCTGATGTTTTTTCTTTCATTCCGCTAGAATATGTCCGTAAATTTAAGTAAATTTGAGTTCAGTTCAAAAAAACAAGTACATCGGATGATGATGGAACCATTTTCCAAAAAGAGTTACCAGAGGAAGGTCGAGGCTATATTCACCAGATTCCCTTCGGTTCAGAAAGTTCCTTTCAAGGATGCCTACAAGCCCGGGCTTGAGAATATGCTCAAGTTCGAGGGAGTCTTGGGTAATCCGCATAAAAGCCTGAGGACGATACACGTGGCCGGCACGAACGGCAAGGGATCTGTCGCGAATATGCTCGCTTCGGCATTGTCCGCCTGCGGTCTCAGAGTCGGCCTTTACACCTCTCCGCACATTGTGGATTTCCGGGAGCGGATGAGGATTGTCGGGGAAAAACAGAGCGCCGGACTGGTGTCCGAGGAATATGTCTATGATTTCCTCTGCCGTTACGAGGCCGATATGGATGCCCTGAGCCTGTCGTTCTTCGAGATCACGACCGGAATGGCGTTCAAATGGTTCTATGATCAGAAAGTGGATGTCGCAGTGATCGAGGTCGGTCTCGGAGGCCGTCTTGACAGCACGAATGTCATAACCCCAGACCTTTCGATAGTCACAAGCATAGCTCTGGATCATTGCGCCCTTCTTGGAAACACATTGGCTGAGATCGCCGCCGAGAAGGCCGGAATATTCAAGAAGAACGTCCCGGCCCTTGTCGGGGAGTATCTTCCTGAGACACGCCCCGTCTTTGAGGCCAAGTCTGCCGAGGTCGGCTGCCCGCTGACGTTCGCCGAGGATGCCGAGCCGTCGCTGTGGCACCGGAGCGATGAGATTCTAAGGAATATGGACCTTCGAGGTGAGTACCAGAGGAAAAACCTCCGCACCGTGCTCGCCGCCATTGATATATTAAGGAATATGCCTGAATATGCCGGTCTGTCGGATTCCCGGGCTGTCGTCACCGCCATAGTCCGCACGGCTTCCAGAATGGGCTTCCACGGCCGTTGGGAAAGGCTTTCGCTCCAGCCGTTCATCATCGCGGACATCGGTCACAATCCGGCGGCCCTGAAAGAGAATTTCGCCCAGCTGGAGTCGATGGTGGCTGACGGTGAGTGTTCTTCGCTGATTCTGGTCTATGCCATCATGGCCGACAAGGATCTGGACGGCATTATGCCGCTGATACCCGCCGACGCCACCTGCATATTCACGAATCCTGAGATTCACCGCGCGCTTCCGGAGAAGGAACTGACGGCGCGGTACCGTGCTTTCTGCGCCGCGAACGGTAGGTCTGTGAACCGCATCTACGACGCTTCTGATGTGCGTCAGGCTCTTTCAATGGCTATCAATCTGGCGCGTGAGACGTCGAGGATGCCGGACAGCGCTCGCTTCTGCTTCCCGCTGATTTATGTAGGAGGCAGCACCTACCTTGTGAGCGAGGCCGTGCAGATCCTGAAATCCTTGCAATTGTAGGATTTCTGGTTATTATATAGGGTCACTTCGATGCCGAATCTTCTTGCAAGATTTTTGCAGGCGTGGATTTAACCGTACATAAAAGATAACATAAAAGATAACATTAAAGATGAAGACGAATATGCTGATAACCTCCGTCCTCGTGGCTATCCTGTGCCTTGCGGCGATAACAACAGCCGCTTTTGTAAGAAAAGATAAAGGTCAGAGCACGACAAAGGACGGCCTTGTGCTGACTGACCTGTGGAAGGAATATTCCTCCGCTCAGAAAGCCGACCGCCCGAAAGAAATGGCCTCCGTTCTTGACGCCATCATCTCGAAAGCCAAGGCCGAACGTCTGAACTATGACTTCTACACCGCCGCCAACAGGAAGGTTGAGATTGTAGGCAACCGTGACTGGAAGCTGCGCGAGGAGTATGATAAGTGGCTTGACAATGAGGTGGATGAATATGCCGAACCGATCGTGACCTTTTATCACCGGCGCTCCGAAGGGAGTCCTGCATCGCTCGTTGATTATGTTCTGATCAACAAGGCCAGGCTTCAGGCGGCCAGAAACGGCGCTTTCTACGGCGACGGACTGGATGACCTGTGGACGGGGATGATCAAGGATGATTATGAATATGCCCTCTGGTTCCTGGCCGTCATCAATCGTTCGGAGAAGGCGATGTCGCTTCTGGGGGAATATGTCGGCGATTCCTACCCGAAGGCCGCCTACCTTGAGTACCGCCGGATGGCAGATAAGAACTATAAATACAATGATCAGGGACGTGCCGAGAAGATGGCCGCCGCCCGTTCGTTCGCGGATAAGTATGCTGGAAAGGCTATGTCCCTGTACGGCAAGGCCATCGTGTTCAGAGGCCGGTTTGACAGCCTGTCAAGGATTAGTGACTCTTATGCCGGCCGGAGATCTTCGGACGCCGAGCTTGTCGAAGCGTCTTATAAATCCCTTCGCAATGATTGCAGACTTGCCGAGAAGGAACGCCTGTCATATTCAAAAGGTATCGAAAAGGATATCGCCGGAAAGGTGAATGATTTCAAACTGTTGATGGAATCCCTTGACAGGAAGGAGATAGGAATAGCTTTCGAGAAAGGTGTCGCCGTCCTCACCCTTCGCAATCTGGCGAAAGTCGATGTGGAGTTCGTTCAGGATGTCAAAGGAGCCAAGCCATTGATCCGCAAGACGGTGAACAACCCCAAGAAAAGTTTTTATGTTCAAGACACTGTGAAGGTTGAACTTCCAAAATGCGATGACGGAGACTACATATTCACTGTAAGGAACGGGAAGGTGGTCTCAAAGGCCGAATGGGAAAAGAAGACCCTTTCCATCGCCGTGCGCAAGGACAGCGAGAAGCAGCGTTTCTTTGTCGCTGACTATCTGACCGGCGAGCCTGTGGAAAAGGTTGATCTTGAGCTACTTCGCTCAGGTAAGACCATTGTCGGGGCCAAGGATGTGGAACTTTGCAAGGACGGATTCACTCCTTTGCCTGAAGACATTGCTGGCAGTCTGAAGAACGGTGCGGCGAGCTGTCTGGTCGCGTCATACCGTGATCAGGACGGATTCCTCCACAAGACTGATGAACACTACATCTACGGGAACTCTGGTTATGTGTCGGATCAGAATGACGATCCGGGAACGTTCTGTGAGATATTCACGGACAAGTCGGCCTACAATCCGGGAGAGAAGGTGGAGTTCAAGGCCGTCCTTTACAAAGGAGACATGGGCAAGAGTCTGCATACCTTGGAGGCCGGTGTCAAAGTGAAGGCCGAACTCGTCAATGCTGAGGACAAGACAGTCGGGAACAAAGAATTGACTACCAATGAATATGGCTCTGTGGCTGGCTCGTTTGACATCCCTTCCGGAGGCAGGAACGGTCATTTTCAGGTGTGGGTCACCGGCGATGGTGTGAACTCGTCGAAAGGAATCGTCGTGGATGAGTTCATCCTTCCGACCTACGACCTTGCCTTTGACAAGACCGACAGGCTTTTCATTGCCGGCGACACCGTTGAGGTGACCGGCAAGGTGTCCAGTTTCAGCGGACATCCGCTGTCTGCCGCATCAGTGACCTATTCTGTTGGCCGGCACGGGAGAACTTTCGCCTCGGGAAAACTGCTTTTGGATGCGGACGGTTCGTTCACGGTACGCTTCGGAACTGATGACAATGATGGTCTCGCCTTCTATGGCGTGACCGTCAAGGTGACGGATGCGACAGGGGAGACAAAGGAATTCTCCAGGATGGTCTCGGCTCTGAAATATTTCAACCTTGCTGTTGATGTGACAAATGCGTCCAAGGGTGACATCAATCCTTCGGATGGCGCATGGCGCGGCACTCCATTTATGGTTTCCGGAGATAAGGCCATTGTGTCGTTCGGAGTCAAAGATTCGAGAGGCGGTAAGGTTAACTCTCCTGTTGAAGTAAGGTATTTATTGTCAGATGATTCTGGCAAGAATTTGGCTTCTGGCGAGACGTTCTCCGGCAAGACGGAGGAACTCGCGCTTCCGGCGGCCGGAATGTACCTGCTTGAGGTTAATGCTGAAATCGTCAGGGAAGACGGCCGTAAGGTGACTGCCCAGACAAAGTTGATGATACTTCGTGTGGATGATTCGGCTACAGTACTTGATGCTAAGGTCAAGAACATATTTAAGTTGGTGGGCGGCTGCGCTGACGGCATCTTGAAAACCGGCGAGGACATCAAGGTTCAGTTCGGTGTCGGGGAAGGCCCTGTCTGGGCTGTTGTGGAGCTGTTCGGGGACAAGCGTCAGCTGCTTGAGCACAAGATGATCCATCTTGACGGCAAGGTGGGAGAAAAGGGCTCTTTGACGGAAATTGTATATGATTATAAGGAGGAATATCCTGACGCCGTCCGGTTGATGGTATTCTATTTCCGGGACGGGTCGAGACGCATGTTCAACCAGGAGTTCAGGCGCGAGCGCAAGACTCTTGAACTGCCGCTGGCATTCTCTTCGTTCACGGACAAGGCTTTGCCTGGTACGGAATATTCATTGGCTTTGAAGTCTGTCCCTGGCGTTGAGGCTGTGGCGACCGTGTTTGACAAGAGCTCGGAACTGATCTCGGCCAATGATTGGACCACTGTGCGTTTGGTCTGGTCGGGGGCGGAGAATGTTTACATTTCAAATTCCACGGGTGGAGTACGTGGCCGGATGACTTATGATGATGACATGGTTGTCGGTTACGGCTCTTTCTCCCGGAATAACGTGATGGTTCGTGGTCTTGGCAGAAGAAGTCCTGCAGTGATGATGGATTCGGTGGCTGACGGCGAGAGCGATGTCCTTCTCGAATCTGCGGCAATGCCGTACGAGATGTCAAAGAGCGCGTCTGCCGAGGATTCCGGGACGAGGGACGAAGAGACCGGGATTCAGGACGTTGCCGTTCGCTCGGACTTTGCATCCTCTTTGGCTTTCGAGCCGTTCCTGCACCCGGACGCCGACGGGAACATATTCCTGAAATTCAGGACTTCTGACAAGCTTTCGACTTTTGTGGTGCAGGTTTGGGCGCACGACAAACAGATGAGGAACGCCTCCGTCCGCCGTGAGATGGTCGTGACGGTTCCGGTCAAGGTTTCGGTGGCCGAGCCTAAATATCTTTATAAAGGTGACAGGTTTGTGCTGCACGCCACTGTGTCAAATGGTTCCGACAAGAGTGTGACCGGAGTTACGTCTTTGCAGACATATTCATCGAAGGATCATGAGGGGATGAAGCCGTTCGCTTCGTCATCGAAGAAAGTGACGGTTCCGGCTGGCAGTTCAGTTGAAGTCGCCTTTGATGTCAACCCTAAGGAATATGATGAGCTTGGACTGAAATTGGTCTTCGCTGACAACGCCAAAACGTTCTCGGACGGGGTGTTTGTCAGCCTGCCGGTTCACGAGGCGAAGCAGACTTTGACAGAGTCCCATTCCGCCGTGCTTCTTGCCGGGGCGGACAAGGCCGCTCTGATCAAACGTCTCGAATCAGAGTTTACCGGCACTACATCCAAAGGTGCTGAGGTTAAGGAAATTGACATCCGCCAGATGGTTTTGGACGCGGTGCCGTCCAAGATTGAGCCTAAGGGTAAGGATGTTCTGTCTTTGACGGAGGCACTGTATGTCCGTAAGGTCGCTGCCTCTCTTGGCACTGACGTTGAGTCAGAGATGTCGGACGCGGTTCTCGTGGAGAAGATCAAGGCTTGCCTGAACGCAGGAGGTGGTTTCGGATGGTTCGAGGGGATGCGCTCCTCTCCGGTCGTGACCGCTGTCGTGCTTGAGCGTCTTGCAAAGATGCGTGATGCCGGCTTTGATTTCGGTGGAATTGATGTGAAGGGCTCTGTCAAGTGGCTGGACCGTAATCAGTTCCTGCGTGGGAATGCGCTCCCTCGCTGGTGCGGCTGGCTGTCAATGGAGCAGTATGCCTACGTCCGCTCGCTGTACTCGTCCATGCCGTTTGATGTCTCTCTTCAGACCAAGAACGACAAGTCTGAATACGCCCGTAATTTCAAGGAGTTCAAGAAATCGGTGAAAGACTATCTTGTGCCTTCCGCGAAAGATGGTCGTGGGCTGAACGGGCAGATTCTTGCCAAGGCTCGCAGAATCAAGACTTTGGCTAATCTGACGGGCAGTGATGGCGGTTTGTTGTTGGCTTCCGCATGGGGGCTGAAACTCTCCGCGGAATCGAAGATGAACCAGTCGATGGCCGCTGATGTCCAGTCGCTTCTTGAATATGCCGTACAACATCCTGATGGCGGTTGGTATTATCCTAACGCAGTGATGCCGTTCAGAGGCTTGCTGGAGAGCGAGGCCTATGCGCATTCGATGCTTTGTGACTTGCTGTCAAGTGAATATGTGGAGGCCGCCCTTCGACACTTCGGCAAACTCAGTGCAGTGCAGGCTCGTGGATCGGCGAATTCGGTCACTGAGCCTGTCGAAGTTACCGCTAAACAGATCGCCGACGGTATACGTCTTTGGCTGATGCTTCAGAAAGAGACTCAGAAATGGGGTGGGGATCCCGCTTTCGTGGATGCCCTCAACTCCGTGCTGACCAGCCCGGCTGACATCCTTGCGACGAGGGTCGTGAGCCTGACAAAGACATATTCAGTACCTTTCTCAAAGGTGAAGGCCGCAGGAAACGGCTTCACGGTCGAGCGCCATTTCTACAAAGAGGTAAAGGGCGAGGACGGGAAGAAGAACCGTCTGGAGATATTCCCGGGAATGAAACTCAGTGTTGGTGACAAGGTGACCGCTGAGTACCGGATCTGGAATCAGGAGAACCGCAGTTTCGTGAAACTGACCGCCCCTCGCGAGGCGGCTTTCCGCCCGTCTGACCAACTTTCCGGAGCCTACGGCTGGTGGCTTCGTCCTCTTTCCGTGAACGGAATCTGGTCGGTGACCCCTCAAGGCTACAGGGATGTCAAGACTGACCGTACGGAGTACTGGTTCGATGTCTATCCGGAGGAGAAAACAACTGTGACGGAGGACTTCTTCATAACCCAGGAGGGCATATTCACCGCTCCTGTCGTGACGATCGAGTCCCTCTATGCTCCTCATTACAGGGCGAATGATGCATATTCCGGTGAAGTTAAGACTGTAAAATAAACCTTTGCCGGGAGAAAGGCTTACCGGCTGTTGACTAAAAGAGATAATCCGATGAGATCTTTGTTGCTTGGTTGTCTGGCGCTCTTGGCTATGGCCGGCTGTTCGGAACGAACGGATCCCACCCCAGAATTGCTACCTCTCCCTCAAGAGGTCGTGTGGTCGAAAGGTGCTTTCCAAAAATCTGAAGTAAGTTTGTCTGGAGACCCTTCAGTTGTGGGAATCATAGGGGAGTGGCTTGACGGGGCCGGGATCAAACGCTCGGACACGGCCACCGGAAAAGTGAATGTCCGGCTGGTTGAGCGTATAGATCAAGCCGTTGTCAATCAGGAAGAAGCATATAATCTGACTGTCTCTCAGGAAGAGATAAGCATCGAGGCGGTCACGGAAAAAGGTGTCTATTGGGCTGTCCAGACATTGCGCCAGCTGACTGACAGGTCAACTCGTGAGGTCAGAATCCCTTGCTGTGAAATCATAGACTGGCCCTCGTTCGGAATCCGTGGCTTTATGCACGACACGGGACGCTCGTACATAAGCCTGGAGGAAATCAAGCGCGAGATAGAGATCCTTTCGCTCTATAAGATCAACACTTTCCATTGGCATCTGACTGAGAATCAGGCCTGGAGGCTTGAAAGCAAGATTTATCCGCAGCTTACCTCCCCTGAGAATATGACCCGTTACCCGGGATGCTGCTATACTCAGGAGCAGGTGAGGGAATTCCTCGATTTCTGCCACAGGCATCAGGTTCTTGTGATTCCGGAAATAGACATGCCAGGTCACAGTGCGGCCTTTACCAGAACTTTCGGCTGTGATATGCAAAGTCCGAAAGGCAAGGGAATCATTAAGGAACTTCTTGCCGAGGCGTGCGATCTGTTCGCGGAAGAGCCATATTTCCACATCGGCACAGACGAGGTACATTTCACGGATCCGGACTTTGTTCCGGAAATGGTGGCTTTGGTGCGCTCGAAGGGCAAGAAGGCGATCTCTTGGAGTCCTGGTTGTGAATATGCTCCCGGAGAGATTGACATAGCTCAGATTTGGAGCTATATGGGCAAGGCCAAGCCTGGAATCCCGTCCATAGACAGCCGGTTCCGCTATGCGAATCATTTTGATCTGTTCGGAGACATCGTGGCTGTCTATAACAGCCGGATCTGCGATGCTGAATATGGCAGTGAGGATGTCCTGGGCACCATTATGGCCGTGTGGAATGACCATAAACTGCCGGATGAACGTAATATTCTGTTGCAGAACGCGTTTTTTCCATATATTCTGGCCATCGCCGAACGTTCGTGGATAGGTGGGGGAAGCGAGTATTTTGACGGCAACGGAGTCATCCTCCCCGATGAATCAAGTGATGTCTTTAAGAAATTCGCTGATTTCGAGCGTCGTATGCTCTGGCATAAGGACAATTTCCTTAAAGGGGAGCCTTTCCCTTATGTGAGGCAGACGAACGTTCATTGGGCGGTCACGGACGCTTTTCCTAATGAAGGCGATCTTTCCCGTTCGTTCCCGCCGGAGAAAGGGCTTGCGGAAAAATACACCTTTGAAGGGAAGGATTATCTCACCCATCGTGTCACCGGGGCAGGAATATGGTTGCGACACTTCTGGAGCCTCTGGTACCCGTTCCCGGCTTTATTCAAGAATCCGGCCGAGAACAGCACAGCCTATGCTTACACGTGGGTGTATTCACCAAAGGCTCAGGATGTTGGGATGTTGGTTGAGTTCCAAAACTATAGCCGTTCGGTGAACGATGTGCCGCCACCGGCTAGACATTGGGACTATCGTGGAAGCCGGATCTGGCTGAATGATCAGGAATTGCTTCCGCCGTCGTGGACGAATTCCCCGGATGTGAGGAGCCCTGAGATTGACCAAGGTAACGAGAATTGTACCGCTCGTCCGCCGCTTCCTGTCCATCTGAACAAAGGATGGAACAAAGTGTTTATGAAATTACCTGTCGGAAAGTTTACGACTCCGGAGATCTGGCTGGTCAAGTGGGCGTTCACGGCTGTGTTTGTCACTCCGGACGGAAGCCGTGCGGTCGATGGACTGATCTATTCGCCGGACAAATCAAAATAACTCATACAATATTCCTATGATGAAAAGAACCTTTTGGCTCATTGCCTTGTCGTTGCTGTCGTTGACATTGTCGGCATCAGATTCGTTGAGGATCCATAATCCTCAGATTCCCATCCTGTTGGATCGCATGGACAATGTCCTGTTCCTGATCCGTGTCCCTGACGCTGTGCAGGGGGATGTGCTTGAATTCTTGACCGTGGAGTTCGGACCGGACACTGATCTGAAATCCATGGCCGAGCTGCGTCTTTTCTATTCCGGAACAGAGGCCGTGAGGCGTCAGGGGCTGCGTTTCAGCCCGGTGGAATATATCTCCGCCCATAATGTGTGGAACACACGTTCCGCCAATCCGTCATATTCAGTGATGCAGGAGCAGACCTCGAAGATCGGGCGCAAGGTGGTTCTTCATTCCAGCCAGCCTATGGTCGGGGGCATCAATTATTATTGGGTCAGTGTCAGAATGAATCCCGATGCGTCTCCGTTGACAGAGTTGAGAGCGATGGTGTCTGAGGTTGTGGTTAACGGGAAGAAAGTTCCTGTGGCCTGTGATTCGAGGGACGTTGTCCGCAGAATGGGCTTCGGCGTGCGCCACGCGGGTGACGACCATTCGATGGCTTACCGTATTCCGGGCTTGGTGACAACCAACTCTGGAAGCCTGATCGGGACCTATGACGTTCGTTGGAACAGCAGCGTTGACCTTCAGGAACGCATCGACATCGGTGTGAGCCGAAGCACGGACAAGGGGCAGACCTGGGAACCGATGCGTATCGCTATGTCTTTCGCGGACATCGACGGACTCCCTTCCGGTCAGAACGGGGTAGGGGATCCTGCTGTTCTGGTTGATGAGAAAACGGGAACCATCTGGGTGATGGCCGCTTGGACTCACGGAATGGGTAACGGCAGGGCCTGGACTAACTCGATGCCTGGAATGGAACCGATGGAGACCCCGCAGCTGATGCTGGCGCGCAGCGATGACGACGGGCGCACATGGAGTGAGCCTATCAATATCACGAGGCAAGTCAAGGACCCGTCCTGGTGCTTCCTCCTGCAAGGTCCCGGACGAGGCATCACGATGCGTGACGGCACATTGGTGTTCGCGATCCAGTTCATCGACAAGGACAGGATGCCGCACGCCGGAATCATATTCAGCAAGGACCATGGCGAGACCTGGCATATTCATAATCCCGCCCGTTCCAACACGACGGAGGCCCAGGTGGCTGAGGTTGAGCCTGGAGTGCTGATGCTGAATATGCGGGACAATCGTGGCGGTGCGCGCGCCGTGATGACAACCTGTGACCTGGGACGCACCTGGACCGAGCACGTATCGCACAGGACAACCCTCCGCGAGCCGGTCTGTATGGCCAGCCTGATCGCGGTTCCGGCTGAGAAAAATGTGTCGGGCAAGGATTTGTTGCTGTTCTCCAATCCGGACACGACCGACGGCCGCCGCGACATCACTATAAAAGCCAGTCTGGACGGCGGAGTGACATGGCCTTACAGCCTGCTGCTCGACGAAGGAGACAGCTGGGGATATTCGTGCCTCACAATGATTGATTCTCAGACTGTTGGCATCCTTTACGAATCAAGCGTGGCGCACATTACATTTCAGGTGGTCAAATTGAAGGATATTGTAAGATGAGACGATTGTTATTGATTTTTTTTGTTTCGTTTGCGGTTTCGCCGCTTTTCGCCCGTGAGAGGATAAAAGTGGCTTGTGTCGGCAATAGTGTCACCTATGGCTATGGACTTGAGAATCGTGAGACGGAAAGTTATCCGTCAAGGCTTCAGGCATTGCTTGGCGAGGAATATGATGTCCGTAATTTCGGACACTCCGGGGCCACGCTCCTGCGCCGGGCATACCGTCCTTACACGGAGCAGCAAGCGTACCGCGACGCATTGGATTTCGCGGCTGACATAGTGGTCATCCATCTGGGGCTGAACGATACCGACCCCAGAGCCTGGCCAAACTACCGTGATGAGTTCGTGGCTGATTATCTTGACCTTATCGAGGATTTTCGTAAGGTGAATCCCGAATGCAAGGTTTGGGTCTGCCGTATGACCCCGATATCGCATCGTCACCATCGTTTCAAGTCCGGAACCAGAGACTGGTACTGGATGGAGCAGGAGCGCATAGAGCTTGTCGCGAAGGTCGCCGGGACAGGTTTGATTGATCTTCAAAAATCTTTGTATTCACGTCCTGACCTGCTCCCGGACTCCTTGCATCCGAATGCGGAAGGAGCGTGCATCATGGCTCGCACGGTATATTCAGCGTTGACAGGAGATTTCGGAGGCCTCAGGATGCCGGAAATATATTCGGACGGAATGGTTTTGCAGCGTGGCCGTCCTCTTGAGATAATGGGAACGGCTGACGCTGGTGAGAAGGTGACTGTCAGGCTGGCTGGGCAGAAAAAATCGGCTGTTGCGGCATCTGATGGCCACTGGAGCATCTGCCTTGATCCATTGGCTGCGGCCAAAGGACTGACTCTGAATATCTCGACACCGAAACGTAACCTTCGGTATAAAGACGTCGCGGCCGGTGAGGTCTGGGTTTGTTCGGGACAGTCCAATATGGCGTTCAAGACCATGTCGATGGTGTCTGAGGAACGTTCGGAGGTTTTGGAAACTGTTGACAGGCAAGGTGATAATGTCCGTCTGTTTAATATGAGGGCGAGATGGAGCACTGACAACAGGGTTTGGGACAAGGCGGTCTATGATTCGCTCAACCGCTTGCGGTTCTTCCATCCAGCCGTGTGGGAGTATGGGTCCAGAGAGTCGGCTGATTCGTTCTCGGCGATCGGACTTGCGTTCGGACAGATGCTTGCGGATTCCCTCAATGTGCCGATAGGCTTGGTCCTCAACGCCGTCGGAGGTGCCGCCACGGAGTCATGGATAGACCGTAAAACTCTTGAATTTGAGTTTCCTGACATCATGATTGACTGGCGTCGCAATGATTTTGTCATGCCATGGGTCCGGGAGATCGCGTCGGTGAACATCAAAGATGCGGAAAACCCTCATCAGAGGCATCCTTTTCACCCTTGCTATCTGTTTGAGGCTGGCATTGAGCCGTTGGAACACTATCATGTACGTGGAACCATTTGGTATCAAGGCGAGTCAAACGGCCACAATGTTGAGGTTCACGAGCGTTTGTTCCCGCTTCTTGTCCAAAGTTGGCGTTCCTACTGGAACGATCCGGACATGCCTTTCCTCTTCGTACAACTTTCAAGTCTGAACCGTCCGAGCTGGACTTGGTTCAGGGATAGTCAAAGACGATTGGCCGAGGCCATTCCGGCCTGTGCCATGGCTGTCAGCAGCGACAGGGGCGACTCTCTTGACGTGCATCCTCGCCGCAAGCTGGATGTCGGGAGACGCTTGGGTGTCCAGGCTCTTTATAATGTCTATGGTGACAGGGATGTGGTGCCGTCCGGCCCTGTCATCCGCTCCGCCCGTTTGGACGGTAAGGATGTCGTGCTTGTTTTTGACTGGGCGGACGGGTTGAGGTCTGCTGACGGAGACAGGCTACGTACGTTTGAACTGGCGGGAGAGGATGAACAGTTCCGCCCGGCGGAAGCCATTGTGGAAGGCTCGGCGGTCAGGTTGCGCAGTGACGCTGTGCCGTCAACCAAGTGGGTCCGCTATGGTTGGCAGCCCTTTACCCGGGCCAATCTTGTGAACAGTGCCTTCCTGCCAGCCTCGACATTCCGCCTGGCTGTTGAATAAGTGACTTTTCCGCATGTTCGGGTGATTCGGGTGAGGAATATAGTGTCTCTGCTCCTAAGAAAATGGTTTTCAGGGATATTCAATGTGACGGATGTGCTTTGGACCTACTGAGGACGGTATGTCGGGATACGAGTATGAAGAAAAAACTCAAAAAAAGTTCAAAAAAGTTTGCAGTAATCAAAAAAAGTAGTACCTTTGCATCACCCGAACGATGAACAACGGGATAACGATTCGGGAGCTTAGCTCAGTTGGTTCAGAGCGTCTGCCTTACAAGCAGAGGGTCGGGGGTTCGACTCCCTCAGCTCCCACCAAAAAAACCTCTTCAGATTTTCTGAAGAGGTCTTTTTCTATGTATATGTCCCACCCGAATGTTATGGCAAGTCGTGGGGCAAGTCCAAAACGGATCAAGCATCAAATCTAAGAAGCTGTTTTGAATTGTTTGAAATGTTCTTTGAGGTGAAAAATCTTCATTTTCTTCCCGCTTCTTCAGTCAGATAGCACCGCTATCTTCCTTGGAAGAAGCGGTCGAAACTGAAGTTTTTCACTCTCAAACCTTCAAACAAACAATTCAAAACAGCTTCTAAATATGAATTTCCCTTGAAAATGCCCATCAAGTGGCCTATAGGCAAGTGCCACGCTCCACCTAAGAATTTTGGTAACGTGCAAAATTCTGGTGGAGCGTGGCATCGCCTATCATTGACTTCGCTATCAGACAATGGGCGCTTCGATGGTTGGTGAGCTTCATCGAACCACAAGCTCAGCGACCGAAAACCGTGATTAATATTAATGTATTGTCACTCCGCGAGGATGCTGGCCTTGTCGGCGGCGAGCTGGGCGCGGAGGGCATCGATGGAATCGAAACGGCGCTCGTCACGGATCTTGCGGTGGAAGGTAACTTTGAGGTCGAGGCCGTAGATGTCCTCGTTGAAATCGAAGATATTGGTCTCGATGGTGCGCTGGCCGCCGGCACGGACGGTCGGACGGACACCAATGTTGCACATTCCCTTGAACTTACGGCCAAGGGTCTCGGCCTCAACGGAATAGACACCGTTGCCCGGCAAAAGCTTCAGAGGCTCGTAAAGTTGGATGTTCGCTGTCGGGAAACCGATCGTGCGGCCGAGCCGGTTACCCGCTACGACAACACCCAGCAATGAATATTCATACCCAAGCATAGCAGCCGCCTTCTCCATCTCCCCGGCGGCCACAGCCTCACGGATCTTCGTGGAGCTGACGGTAATGCCACCCGATGGAGAAGCCACGCTTCCAAGACGGATAACATCAAGCCCCTCACCTTCAGCGATTTTCTCAATTGATTCGGGAGTCTGGGGATCGCAACCCATACGATTGTCGTAGCCAATCAGAATCGCTTTCGCGCCGAAACGGGCTATGAGGACATCACGGAGATATTCCTGAGTGGTCAGTCTGCTGAATTCCTTGGTGAAAGGCAGCACCTCGACGTGGTCCACGCCAAGCCCTTTGAGCAACGCCTTCTTCTCCTCCAGCGAGGTCAGAAGCCGCAGGTTCCGGGCATCGTCCTGAAGCACGTTGCGGGGATGAGGCCAGAAAGTGACGACCATACTTTGGTCGCCCCTCTCCCTGGCCTCGCTCACAAGCCGCTCAATCACAAAACGGTGCCCGATGTGGACACCGTCAAAGAATCCGGTCGCTATAACCATTTCACTAATTCAAAATCCTGTCTGTGAGGCAATAACGGGTTCTTGGCGTACATTCTGACAGCCACCTGGTACATACCCGTCCTGTCCGGAAGGATAGACGCGCGGTACTTGGCGACACCATCATTGAACTCAACCACGTCAAAGTCACACTTTTCCTGAATATGCAGCTGATGTTTCACGTCAGTCGTCGCGAACAGCATCTCCACTCCGATGTCCTCTGGAGAAAGGTCTCCAAGATTCAGGACAACCTCTGAGGTCAGTGAGTTGGACTCGGAGAGACTGTAGGAAGAATCAGGCTGGGTCTGGGAGATCACCTCTATGTTCTGCCACTCACGACGGAGCCTCTTCTTCCAGGCCGAGATCTCACGGGCCATCTTATAGTCATCGGCGATCATCTTGTCGGAACGTTCAGACTGCGGATTGTAGTACTGGTTGCAGTAGTCAGTCAGCATTCTGTTGGTGGTGAAGTTGTTGGCCACCTGGGCGACAGTATTCTTGATGTAGCCGACCCAAGTCGGAGACAGTCCGAGGGACTTGTCCACATCGTAGTAGGCCGGAGCGATCTCGTTCTCGATGGTCGTGTAGATCGTGGCGGCGTCAAGTTCGTTCTGATAGTTCTGGTCATCGTACGTACGCTCCAGAGGGAGAGCCCAGCCGGCGCCCGGCTTGTAACCCTCGACCCACCAGCCGTCAAGCACGGAGAAGTGCATCACACCGTTCATAGAGGCCTTTTCTCCGGATGTTCCGGAAGCCTCCAGAGGTCTTGTAGGGTTGTTCATCCACACATCGACACCCTGCACAAGTCTTTTGGCGATGGAAATGTCGTAGCCTGGGATGAAGACGATCTTGCCGATGAAGCGGTCCAGCTTTGAAATCTCGATGATTCTCTTGATGAGATCCTGGCCGGCCTTGTCGGCAGGGTGAGCCTTGCCGGCGAACAGGAACTGGACCGGATGCACCGGATCGTTGACAATGGCGTCAAGCCTGTCAAGGTCAGAGAACAGAAGGGTTCCTCTCTTGTAGGTCGCGAAACGGCGGGCGAATCCGATTGTCAGAACATCGTCACGAAGGTTTTCCTTGATCGCCACAATCTGGCTTGGAGAGTAGTGGTTGCACTGTGTCGGGTCGGAAATACGCTCCTTCACGATGTCTATCAGCCTCTTCTTGAGGGTCTTTCTTGTCTCCCAGATCTCAGAATCAGGCACTTTGTAGATGCCCTCGAAGCAAGACTTGTCGTAGTGGTGCGTGGCGAACTCAGGACCGAACACACGGGCGTGGATCTTCTTCCACTCGGCCGCGGCCCAAGTCGGGTAGTGGACACCGTTGGTCACGTAGCTGATGAACAGTTCCTCAGGCTGATAGCCAGGATAGATGCTGCTGAATATCTCCTTGCTGACATCCCCGTGCAGCATTGACACACCGTTCACATTCTGCGAAAGGTTCGCCGCAAGGAAGCTCATCGAGAACTTCTCGTTCACATCGTTGCCGTTCACCTTGCCGAGAGCCATCATCGTCTCCCAGTCAACCTTCAGTCGCTGAGGATAATGGCCGATGTACTTTCTGAGCAGTCCCTCATCGAAAGCATCGTGTCCGGCCGGCACAGGAGTGTGCGTGGTGAAGAGCGATGAGGCCCTTACGACCTCGACAGCCTCGCCGAAGTCGAGGTTGTCATTCTGAATATATTCACGGAGCCTCTCAAGCCCGGTGAACGCGGCGTGTCCCTCATTGCAATGGTAGATCTGCGGATTGATGCCGAGATTTCTGAGGGCCCTGATGCCGCCGACTCCGAGCAGAAGTTCCTGCTTAAGACGGTTCTCCCAGTCGCCGCCATAGAGGTGATAGGTCACCTGACGATCCTCAGGAGAGTTTGCCTCATAGTCAGTGTCCAGCAGATAGAGGTCGGTACGACCCACGGCCACCTTCCAGAGACGGGCTGTGATCGTGCGACCCGGGAAGGCCACGCTTGTGGTCATCCAGTTACCCTCCGCGTCCATGACCGGCTCTGCAGGGATCTTTGTGAAGTCCTGCGCGTCGTAACGGGCGACCTGCTCGCCCTGACCGGTGATGATCTGGGTGAAGTAGCCGTAACGGTACAGAAGTCCGACAGCCACAAGGTTGACGTTCATATCGCTGGTCTCCTTGAGGTAGTCACCGGCCAGAAGTCCAAGACCTCCGGAGTATATCTTCAGCGATGTGTCAAGACCATATTCCATACAGAAATATGCGATCGAAGGGTTGGTGCGCTCGGCCTTGAGTGACATATAGGCGTTGAACTCGTCCATCACGGACTTGAGTTCGCCGAGGAAGGCCTCATCCTTCGCCAAAGCCTTGAACCTCTTGAGGCTCACAGCGTCAAGCAGAGCCATCGGGTTGTGGCAGGTGTTGTGCCAGATCACCGGATCAATAGACTTGAACAGGGATTTGGCGGACTCGTTCCAGCACCACCAAAGATTCTTGGAAAGTGTCTCAAGTCCTGAAAGAGCGTCTGGAAGATGACGGGTCACCATCACGCTCTTCCAAGTAGGGTCATTTATAACTATCTTCTTGTATGCCATTGATTTGTCTTCATTAAGTTCATCCGGGAAAGCACCTTTGGCCTCAATAACCTTCTCTATGGCCTTTGAATATGCTTCCTTGTAATACTGAATCTGGTTTTCCCACAGGGCTATCGTGGAGACATCCTTGGCCGAAGCCATATAAGCCTTGCGGCCCTCTCCATCCAAAGCGGCGATCTCCTTGATTCTCACCACAACTCCGTCCACAACCTCGTAATAGTTGGAATCATTTCTGTCCAGGACCGTGATGCCTGGATGCTCCTTACCGTAGTGCGACCTTACCCAGAGACCGAATCCGGCCAGGCTGGTGGTCAGGGAAGGAATGCTGAACGCAAGGCTCTCCAGAGGGGTATATCCCCAAGGTTCGTAGTAGGACGGGAACAGGGTCAGGTCAAGTCCCACGAGCAAATCGTAGTACTTCATGTTGAACACCCCGTCCGTTCCGTTCAGATAGGACGGAATGAAATAGACCTTCACACGGCTGCCTTTGGCGTTGGTGAAGCCCAACTCCTTGAAACGGCGGGTGATGACATCATATTCAGTGTCCATCAGATAGTGGGAGACCTGAGTCGTGTACTCCGAAGATCCGGTACCGGAAAGTTTGGCAACCAGATCCTTGTCGGCTCCGTTGTGGCCGGAAGGGATCATTATGAACGCCTGGATGTCACGGCCTTGCGGGTCGGTGTCCTGAAGTTTCTTGAGGGCGTCGATGAACACGTCGATGCCCTTGTTGCGATATTCATAACGCCCTCCGATGCCGATGAGGATAGCGTCCTTGGACACTTCCTCGCCGGACATCGCCGTGGCGACCTCTATCAGTCTGGCACGGGCCGCGCGGCGCTTTTCGTCATATTCCTCATCCGTCGCCGGAGTGAAGCTGTTCTCGAAGCCGTTCGGGGTCACTACGTCCACCTTGCGCTGAAGGAACTGCTCGCACTCCTTCGCGGTGATTTCACTGACGGTTGTGAATATGTCCGCGTTCTGCGCCGATTTCTTCTCAAGGGAGTGGCGGGCTATCACGTTGAATTGGCGGGCCTTCTGGTCTCCGTCGTAGAGATTCATCGAATCGTACAGAGGCAGGTTGTTGCCAGCGATGCAGCGTCCCACAACAGTGGCGTGGGTCGTGAACACGGTCGCGATCGGAAGCTGCTTGTACTTCAAATAAAGGAGTCCGGCTCCGGTCTGCCATTCGTGGAACTGCGCCACGATCTTGTCCGACGCGCTCAGGTTGAAGTTCCTGAAGCTTTCTATGACCTTACCGGCTGCGTAGCCGAACAGGAAATTCTCTTTGTAGTCCCAGTTTCCGGTGATGGAATCGACCTGGAAACGCTCCCAATACTTGGACAGAATGTAGTCTTGGTTTGTCAGGAACTGCTTGAAATCCACCAGAATGGCGATCGGATTCCCAGGCACGTTCCATTTGCCGATCCGCACGCGGATTCCCTCCGAGGCGGCGTGAGCTTTCCATAGACTGTAAAGATGTGTATCCTCGATGAAATCGGGATTGCTTTCAGTGTCCATCCAGACATCAGGGCCGATCAGGATGTGATGCTTGTGAAGCTGCTGCTTCAGGTAAAGCGACTTGGTGGCGATCACCGTGTAAATGCCTCCCACCTTGTTGCACACTTCCCAACTGACCTCAAACAAATAGTCTGGATTTGTCAGTTCGTTTGTCATTTATTTCTTTTTTACTTGTTTGGTTGTCTTCCTTGACGGTTTCTTCTTCGCCGGGGCGGGAGCATCGGCAACCGTCGAGCCTGCCGAAGCGTCCTTCACGACCTTCCGCACCGCCTTTCCCTTAGCCGGCGCCTTGACAGGCTCGGCGGCAGGTTTCACCTTCTTCCCCGAAGTGGTCATCGCGTCGTCAATCCTGATGATGAAGTCACTCAGCACGTTCATATAGTTGATGAACGCCTCGTATGGGGTGTTGTACGGATTGAAGTAGCTGTGAACCGCCCCGTCAGAGAAGAACTTGGTGCTCATATAATAGAAATGGTCACTCTCCTGCAGGTGTCCGAAATCCTCCCAAAGGACCGGATCGTTCAGGATGGCAAGCTTCTCGGCCTGCCCGTAGAGCTTGTTGTAAGCGTCCTGCTGGAGCTCGTTGCCCAGCCAGGCGCTGACATCCCTCTCCTCGTCAGCCCAGGAGATCGGATCCTGCACATCAATCTCGGCGATCGGCCTGAGCTTCCTCGCGGCCTGTGTCGGAGTGACAAACTCGAAAGAGCCGTCTTTCAACGCGATTTCCGGGAAATATCTCATGAATTCGAATATTCCCGAACTCTCCTTCTGATGCTCCCCGAACGTCTCATAGTCCATAAACAGGTTCACGATGTCCCCGTCGGCGGCCTTGAGCCAGGAAAGGTATTTCTCGCCGGTAAGCGGCCAATCCTTCCACCCTCTGTCGGAGAAGCGGAACGCGATGTCGTCGCTCAGCGAATAGTTGCGCAGCAGCAGCTTCAGGTGCTTCTGCTGGCTGTCGGTGTAGATGTAGTCCGGACTCTTCCATCCAAGAATATGACGGGCGCCCTCAGCGAGCATAACCTTGAAACCGAGATCATATACATCCTTACCGATTGAGTCTGAATATATCAGCTCGGTGTTCCTGAAGGCCGTCGGCTTCACACCGAAATACTTCTCGATCGCTGCGGAATGCTTCTCAACCTGATGCTTGAACTCACCGAAATTGGCGAGCGAGGCAAGGGAGTGGTAATATGTCTCCCCCAGAAACTCCACGCAGCCTGTCCGGGCCAGTTCACGGAAACTGTCCAACACATCCGGGGCGTATCTCTCGAACTGCTCCAGAGCGGATCCGGTGATCGAGAATGCCACCTTGAAGTCGCCTCCGTGCTGTTTGATGAGGTCCAGCAGAAGGTTGTTCATAGGAATATAGCATCGCTGGGCTATCCTGCGGAGGATGGTTCTGCCAGCGAAATCGTCATAGTAGTGGGAATCCTTGCCGATGTCGAAGAATCGGTACTGCCTCAGCCTCGTAGGCTGATGAACCTGAAAATACAGACAGATGTTCTTTTTCATAATATTCCCTTATTTATTATTAACAACCGATTCGTAAATATTCTTAAGTTTCGCTGTCGCGATGTTCCATTTAAGGCGGTTGACCTCCTCGTAGCCCTCCCTGGCCGCGAAATCGGCAAGGGCAGGATATTTCAGCAACGCATAGATGTCGTCAGCCATAGCGTCCACATCCCAGAAATCCACCTTGAAGGCATATTTCAGGACCTCGGCGGCTCCGGACTGGTTGGAGATGATCGCCGGCACGTTGGAACGCATAGCCTCAAGCGGAGATATCCCAAAGGGCTCTGAGACAGAAGGCATTATGTAAACATCCGACATAGCGAACATCTTCTGGACCTCCGCCCCGCGCAGGAATCCGGTGAAATGGAAACGGTCGGATATTCCCAACTTGGCGACGTGGCGGATGCAGCGGTTCATCATATCCCCGCTTCCAGCCATCACGAAGCGCACGCCCTTTGTCCTCTTGAGGACTTTCGCGGCGGCCTCGATGAAATATTCAGGTCCCTTCTGGAAAGTGATTCGTCCGAGGAAGGTGACGACCTTGTCGCGCACTCCCCTCTCGACCTTCACGTTCTCGCGGCCGCTGAAGTCCACGGCGTTGTGAACGGTCACAACCTTCTCAGGGTCAATTCCGTACTTGTTTATGACAATATTTCTGGTGAGGTCACTGACGGCGATCACCTTGTCGGCGGCCATCATCCCCCTCCTCTCGATGTCGTAGACACGGCTGTCGATCTGATCCTCCGTGCCCCGGTCGAACGACGTGGCGTGCACGTGGACAACCAATGGCTTGCCGGTCAGTTCCTTGGCCGCGATTCCGGCCAGATAGGTCAGCCAGTCGTGGGCGTGGATGATGTCGAACTCATCCTTATGCTCCATAGCGATCGTGCCGCCGACCATCGCATAGTGGGCGACCTCCTCCATAAGATTGGAGCCGTAACGTCCTGAAAAACGGAACTTTGTGCCGATGCACTTGGTCAGGTTCTCGCTCTGGAGCCTGCGCTCGGACTCGACCATCTCGTGGAACTCCTCCGGATCCACGTACGGGATCATATTCGAGCCGATGCGCACGAACTTCACCTTGTCCAGAAACTCGTCCACCGTCGAGCCGAACGACTCGACCGGGACATCGCTGGCGTTGATGATCTTCGCCGCGCTTTGGTCCTCGTCACCGGAGGCGGACGGCATCACAAACAATGTCTGCACACCGTTGTAGGCCAAGCCTTTGACAATTCCGTAGCAGGCTGTTCCGAGTCCGCCGGCGATGTGGGGAGGGAACTCCCATCCAAACATCAAAACTCTCATATTCCTACTCCTCCTTGTATTTGTTCTTAAGGTACTCAACCTCCAGCAGGGCGGCGGTGCTCAGGGCAGACGAGATCGCCCCGTGAGGCTCGTGAGGCGGGTCTCCGTCGTAGAGTTCGGAGAACGCTCCGACCCCGTGCTTGTTCAGGTCCTCGTAAAAACCATTGACAAGCCACTGGGCCTTGTTCAGGAAAGCGGCTCCCTTCATCTTGAAGCAGACCTCGCAGTAAGGGCCAAGAAGGAAGGTAAGGCAGCAGCCGTTGTAGTAGGCCAGATCCCTGTCTGTCTGCGACCCCTCATAGACTCCCTTATACTCGGAATGACGAGGGGAAAGCGTGCGTATTCCTCTTCTCGTCACAAGTTCGTTGTCAATGACCTGCAGCACCCTCTGCGCGATCTCCGGCTCCACAGGAATATCCTCACCCACAAGGGCGTAGAGCATATTCGGGCGAACCTCAAGATGTTGTCCGGCGTTGTCCACATAGTCGGCGAGGTAGCCGGAGCCGGCGTTCCAGAAGGTGGTCTGGAAATTCTCGCGGATCAGATCCAGGATGTGCGACCATTCCTTCAGGAAGGCACTGTCGGACGGTGAATATTCCCGCTCCATGGTCACGGCGAACAGGATGGACTGGAACCACATGGCGTTGGTCTCGACCTGATAGCCAGCCCTTTCGGTCACAGGATTGCCGTCAACGTAGGTGTTCATCCACGAAAGAGCCCAATGATCAAGCTGCGCCCAGAGAAGACCGTTCGGCTGCATCGCCACCTCGACCCTCCGCCCCGGCAGATAGCTTTCCAGAATGCCCTTGACTGTCGGGCCGTATTTCTTCCAGACAGCCTTCGGGTCGGCGCCGTACTCGATGTAGCGCCCAAGGGCGCCTGCCAGCCTCAGCGGAGCCTCCACCTGGGTTGTCCTGTGGAAAAGTCGTTCCTGATTGTCCGCGATTAGGTTGTCGAGAATCTCCTCGAACTCGGCCTTGTCGCCGTTGGCGTAGAGGGTCAGCCCCGGAAGAGCCTCCAGAGTCTCCCTCAGCAGACCGGTGTAGAGCCAGGAGAATCCGGCGGTTATCATCTTGTGACCTCCGCGGTCCTGCTTCAGCAGATCGGCGCAGTGCACAAGCTGCTCGTGGTACGTGGTGATCTTCGCGGCCTTGGCCACGAACGAGTCAAACTTTCTCTTAAGTCCCGAAGGATTGGCTATAGCCACAGACGCGGAGAACACAATCGCGTCCCCCGGCTTCATCTCGGTCTCGAAATGCCCCGGAACGTAAAGATCCTCCTTGCAGGCGAAGCCGCGGCGATATTCATCGGAATAAGTGATGCCTTTGTACCAGCAAGGGGCTGTCTCAAAGGATACATCCTTCGTGTTGAACTGCATATTCAGATCCGGGAAGCCATCGTAAAGGTTGAAGGCCATACCGTTAGGAATCTCCCAACCCTCCGTCCTCGCGTTCGGGTTCTCGTCGGTCAGGGCGTGGATGTCACGGAACGCCAGGAACGGCGTCAGAAGCAGCTTGACCTTGGCCGGTGCGTTGACCAGTTCGAAACGGATCATGACCTGATCCGAATCAGGGACAAGGAGGATGCTCTTGGTGAACACGATCTCACCGACTCTATAGGTGATTTTAGGCACAGGATCAGCCTCGAAATCAATGATGTACTTGTGGCCGCGCGGCTCATAGACGCTTCCGTAGCAATGGATGCCCAGATTGAACTGCTTCCCGTTCAGGATGAGACTCTCATCCAACGAGGACAGAAGCAGATGCTTCTTCCCTCCGAAAGCGTCAATAGGTACGGCCAGCAGACCATGGTAACGTCTGGTGTTGCAAGTCACAATCGATGTGTTGCAATACGCTCCGGTCTTGTTGGCGCAGATGATCTCCCTCTTCAATGAATATGAAAGGTTGACCAGCTCTGACTTGTTGAACTTCAAAAAAGCCATATCGGTTAAAATTTTATTCCATCAATCCACGTTACCTCTTCCATCCGGGAAGGGACTTGCTTTCACCGCAAGCGGTGAAGAATCCTTTTCAACCAGCACGATGGCGCAGCGGCTCGGAAGGTAGAGGCTCAGACATCCGTCAACCGTCAGATGCTCCCCGTCATTCTCGAGCCTCGCGAATCCGTCAAACTCCCCGGCGTCAGAGTCGAGAACCTTGACATAGCGTCCGGACGGAGCCGGGAACGCATAGCCGGCAAACGACTCGGCAGGATTGAAATTCAGTGCAAAGATAAGGCTTTTGCGCCTGAATATCAAGATTTTCTTCTCTTCATCAGCTCTCAGAAGCTCAGGCCTTGCCGCAAGCACGCCGTATCGTTTTACAAGATGTACCATCGCCTTGTCAAAGTTCTGGAGGCAATGATACCTGAGCAGTCCGTTGTCCGCCAGCGACCACATACGGCGGGCGTGCTCGTAGCTCCATCCGTTCCCCTCGCGAGGGAAATCTATCCATTCCGGATGGCCAAACTCGTTGCCCATGAAATTCAGATAGCCATCCCCGGCCGTGCCGATGGTGACCAGACGGATAAGTTTGTGCAGGGCTATTCCACGATCCACTATCGGATTCTTCGAGGACATATTCATAGAGAAATACATCTCTTTGTCGAGCAGTCTGAATATCAAGGTTTTGTCTCCGACAAGCGCTTGGTCGTGGCACTCCGCGTAGCTGATGGTCTTCTCGTCCGCCCGCTTGTTGGTCAACTCGTACCAGATCTCTCCCGGACTCCATTCCTCATCCTTCTTTTCCTTTATCCATTTGATCCAGTGGTCGGCCACACCCATCGCCATCCTGAACCCGAAACCCACTCCACCAGCCTCGAACGGAGCCGCCAGACCGGCCATTCCGCTCACATCCTCGGCGATCGTGACGGCTTCCGGCTTGATCTGACGGATCAGCAGATTAGCCAGTCCAAGGTAGGTCACGGCGTTCTCGTCCACTCCGGCGTCGAAGTACGGTTCGTAGCCGTTGAAGTCCTTTCCAAGCCCGTGATCCCAGTAGATCATACTCGTCACACCGTCAAAACGGAAACCGTCAAGGTGATATTCCTCAAGCCAGTACTTGCAGTTGCTCAGAAGGAAGCGCACGACCTCGTCCTTGCCGTAGTCGAAGCAGCGGGAGCCCCAGGCCGGATGATGCCCCTGCGGGCCTTTGTAGAAATACAGGTCCTCACGGCCGTCGAACAGGCTAAGTCCCTCATTCTCATTGCTGCAACTATGCGAGTGGACGATGTCCATCACGACCGCGATACCCATCCCGTGAGCGGCGTCAACCAGTTCCTTGAACTCCTCCGGAGTGCCGAAACGGGAACTCAGAGCGAAAAAGTTCGACACCTGGTAGCCGAACGAGCCGTAGTACGGATGCTCCTGGAGCGCCATTATCTGGATCGTGTCGTAGCCCAATCTCTTCACCCTCGGCAGCACATTCTCACGGAACTCGCTGAAAGTGGAGACCTTGCGTTCCTCCGAACTCATCCCGACGTGGCACTCGTAGATGAGGGGATGCGGCCTGCGCAGCACCCTGTCGTTCTTCCACGAATATGCCTGTGTGGGATCCCAGACCTGGGCGCAGAACACTTTCGTCTCGTCATCCTGGACAAGCCTCGTGCAGTATGCCGGAATCCTCTCGCCCCCGCCACCGGGCCACTCGATGAACAATTTATACAACTCACCGTGGCTGAGGAACATCGAATCCAGCTTAAGTTCCCAGTTGCCGTTCCCGGCCGGCTTGAGCTCGTACGCTGACGTGCGCCTCCAGTTGTTGAACTCCCCTATCAGGTAAATCCTGTTGGCGTTCGGCGCCCATTCCCGAATCACCCACGAGCCGTCCTGGCATTTATGCAACCCGTAGTAAAGATGGTTGTTGACGCAGGTGGCAAGATCCTCGGGTCCCGAGCCCGTGATCTTCTCCGCGGCCTCCAGAATCCTCTTGTGCCGAGCCTCTATCGCCGCCTGAAACGGCTTCAGATACGGGTCCGTGTCGTATATCCATTTTGTCTTCTTCATAAGCAAGATTCCCTTTTCAAAACAACAATAAAGATAGGAATATTTTATGACATTCAGCCCCTATGGTGCGATTTGTGTAAAAAACGGAAAAACAGTATCTTTGTGAGATTGTACCCATTAAGGGAATATGAAAGTGAAAGAGACTTTGAAAAGAATATGGTTTCCGGTGGTTGTGGTGTGCGTGATCGCGCTTCAGGCCATCGGCATGGGAAACCGTCCGCTTGCCGGTGATCCAGGCTATGGTTTTATCATGGCTGAAAGACCGCTGCAACCGGACACGATCCACTATAGGAATCAGTTCATCGGCAACGCGGCCGGCAAGGAGGACACGACCCAGTTCGTCCTCGCACCGATCGACACGACACCCCAGCTGACGGCGAGGGACACCATATTCCCGCCTGACTCACTGAAAGAAACCGATCCGTTCCGCTACAAATATTATGTGGCTCTTCTGGACTCCCTGACCCACAAGATTGTTGTGGATTCCTTGAAGACCGCCGGAGACACCCTCGACTGGCCGAGGATCGATTCACTCTATTACCTTGACTCCGCGATCCGGAAAAAGGCCGAGTTCGACGCTTGGTACGCCGCTCTCTCCAAGACGGAAAGGAAAAAGTACGATTTCGAGGTGAAGGAAAAGATCAAGAAACACATAGCGGACAGTGTGCTCAACGTGAAGGACAGCCTCAAGGCGCACAGGGACAGCGTCAAGGAGGCCACCCCGAGGATTCTTGAGACTTTCGCATTTCCGGACTCCCTTCAGTACAAACGGATCATCCAATGGACACATGAGCGGGAGTTCCACAAGATGGATGTCAAGCAGCCGGACACCAGTTACAATCATTGGCTGCACGACTACCCGTTCTACCGCAAAGACGTGAATGCCACATGGCTGGGTGTCGCCGGTTCGGCATTGCAGTACTACAACTGGTTCAACCGGACAAGCGAGAACGGGGTGTCGTTCTACAATCCTTACGAGTCATGGACTTATTCCACGAAGACACTCCCGATGTACAACACCAAGACACCTTACACAGAACTGGCATATTTCGGGACCATCTTCGCGAACGCCCAGAAAGAGTCCGACAACCTGCACATCCTGACGACACAGAACATATTCCCGGAACTGAATTTCACCCTTGAATATGACCGATTCGGCGGCAACGGCATCATGCAGGGCGAGAAGACCACCAACAAGACTTTCGTGACCTCGGTCAACTACCTGGGCAAGCGCTACATGATGCACACCGGCTACATCCACAACAAGGTGATAAGGAAAGAGAACGGCGGAACCAGCGACAATTCTATGGTAAGGGACACGACTCTCGATGCCAGGGAATATCCTATAAACCTGAACAACGCCTCGACCGATCTCATCAGAAACACTTTCTTCCTTGACCAGCAGTACAGGATTCCGTTCACATTCATCAGGAACATCAAGGACCGCAAGATCGACAAGGCGTTCAAGGATAGCCTGCTGGCCTCAGGGGACACCGCAAGGATAGATTCGCTTGACGTGTTCCTCGCACGGAGAAGAGCCGCGAGAGAAGCCGCCGACACCCTCGGGGACAACAACATCACAACCGCGTTCATAGGACACAGCAGCGAATATTCCGTGTTCCGAAAAACTTATGCGGACCAGATCACCGACGCGGCCGGGAAAGCGTTCTACAACGATGTGTTCAACTACAATCCGACCACGTCATTCGACTCTGTCAGAGTCATGAAACTGGAAAACAGGGTGTTCCTCAGGCTACAGCCATGGTCTGACGACGCCATAGTCTCCAAATTGAACGGGGGAATAGGCAACAGGATCCTGAGTTTCTACACATTTGACCCAACCTTCCTGAAAGCGAACACTAACACAGTGTGGAACTCAGCGTTCGTCTATGCGGGTGTGGAAGGTCAGTTGAGAGACTACATCCATTGGGACGCGACAGGAGACTATGTTTTTCTTGGCTCGCAGATGAACGACCTGTCGGTAAAGGCGAACGCAAGACTTGACCTGTACCCGTTCAGAAGGGCGAGGAAGAGTCCGGTTTCCCTGAATGTGCACTTCGAGACATCATTGGAAGAACCTGAATATTACTACCAGCACTATTATTCAAACCATTACAAATGGGACAATGACTTCGGCAAGATCTCCACGACAAAGATCCAGGGAAGCCTGAATATTCCAAGATGGAGAATCGGAGCGCGGGTCGGCTATGCCTTGCTTTCCGGCAATGTCTATTACGATTCGACCGGGGTGGTGCGTCAGAACAACTCTCCGATGAGCGTGCTGAGCGCCTCCCTTGACAAGAATTTCGCGTTGGGCCCGGTTCATCTTGACAACCGGCTTCTGTTCCAGATCTCCTCCGACGATGAAGTGCTCCCTTTGCCGACACTGGCCGTCAACTCAAGACTGTATCTCCAGCTGAACATCAAGAAAAACATCATGCAGATGCAGCTCGGGGCCGAAGGCTGGTATAACACGAAGTTCTATTCTCCGGCCTGGAATCCGGCCGTCGGAGCGTTCTACAACCAGAAGGAAGAAAAGTACAACAACGGTCCCGTCATAGACGCCTTTATCAACGTGCAGTGGAAAAGAGCCTGCATATTCGTGAAACTTGAGAACATCGGCAATGGTTGGCCTATGGACAAGGCGGACTATTTCAGCGCCCATCACTACATCCGGACGCAGACAGCGTTCAAGATCGGGGTTTACTGGCCGTTCTACCTTCAGTCATCCTCCAACAAGACGGTGAGCGCTGGCTCAGGCCTGTCCGGCGGTGGCGGAAGTTCCAGCGGAGGCGGATTTGGAGGTGGATTCAGCGGCTTCGGTGGCGGCGGAAGTGGCGGAAGCGGTGGCTTCGGCGGTAACAATTTCTGATCATGGGGCTGAAAAGGGTGACAAAGAAATTCCTCAAGTACTTGATACCGACATTGTTGGTACTTCTCATCATCCCTATCAGCGAGATCAACAGAAAATCAAACGAATCAAAAGACATTTTCGGTGAAGGCCCGATACGATGCGCGATAAAGTTGAAAGACAAGTTGTCTGACGGGTACCAGACAGGTTACTGCTATGAAATGATGGAACGACTGGCGGCAAGTCTGAAGGACTCAACAGAAATCTTTATGGCAGAGGAGGATGGTGTTTATTTGGACTCACTCCGGCTTGACAGCCTTGGGATTCTGGCGGTACCTACTGTGGAAGTTCCCGAATCAGATGAGTTTATGTCATTTCCTCTCGGTGATGTCCCTATCTCATGGGTCATAAAGTCAGACAAGAGGAGGCAGGAAGAGATCATCCGCTGGCTGAACAATTTCAAAGGAACTAATGAATATGCCTGCATGCTGACCCGCTTTTTTCACGGCTACAACCCTTACCGTAAAGGAGTGAGGAAAGACCATGCCATCATCAGTCCCTACGATGACCTGATCAAGGAGAACGCAAAGAAAATCGGTTGGAACTGGAAGATGTTCGCTGCTCTGATCTGGAGCGAGTCACGGTTCAGGATCCAGGCGAGATCACACCGGGGAGCTGTCGGGCTTATGCAGATGATGCCACGCACAGCCAATCGTTACGAAATCGAGAATCTTCTCGACCCCAAGGAGAACATAGAGGCCGGAGCGGCCTACATAGCCAGACTTCAAGGCAAGTTCAAGGACACCGCAACCGATAATGATGAACTTGTGAAATTCACTCTGGCCGCCTACAACGCCGGGGAGGGACGCATTTACGACTGCATCAAGCTTGCCCGTTCACAAGGAATAGACACCGGCACATGGGAAAGCCTGTGCACTGTCCTGCCCCAGATGAGCCTGGACTCAATACTGTTCGTGGAGGATGTACGGCACGGAAAGTTCAAAGGCAGGGAGACCGTCGCCTACGTGAAAGCCGTACTCAACCGATACGACATATTCAATGGTGCGGAACCTCGTTACAAGGTCCAGCCGACAGACACGGCTCTGGTTATTATTGAGGAAACAGAGGATATTGATGATTTGGAGCGGATCCTACTGAGCCCTGACAGTCTGGGCCGGGTCAACTTTGGAGATGAACAGGCAAGGGATCAGGAGGAGGATCATGATGACGAGCCAGGAAAGGGCGTCAGCGGTAAGCACCGCAGGTAAATTGAGGTGTACCGGTACGAACGGCACGAAATAGTTCTCCGGATTCAGTTTGATGAGGTGAGTCCATTTCTGGATCCCGCACAGAAGCAAAGCCACACCGTTGCCGACCAACATTCCGCGGAAGACAATCACGGAAGCGACCCTCAGGAATACCTTCGCAATGGCTTTATCGGTCATTCCCAAAGACTTGAGTGTTCCGATTGTGGATATGTTCCTGAACAGCATTATCAACAGGCCTGAAATCATGTTGAATCCGGCGACTATGGTCATCAGGACAAGGATGAACAGCACGTTGAAATCTATAAGGTTCAGCCAGTCGAAAATCTGGGGATAGCGGCTGATCACGGAAGTAGCGATCAGTGTGTCATCATCCTCCCCGGTCTTCTCCAATGCGATATGTCCCACCTTGTCAGTGACGGCACGCATTCCGGCATCGGTCTTGGCATCAGGCTCCAACGTCAGCTCCAACACGGAAGCCTCATCGGAAGACCATCCGTCAAGTCTCTGGAGATCAGCGATGTCAGCAAGAACGACAATATTATCGGTGCCGTCCATAACTCCTTCATAGACATCGATAATGTTAAAGTTTCGTACCTTGACCTTTTCTCCGACAAAGTAAGTCAGAAGTTTGTCGCCAACCTTCAAGCCAAGCATATCAGACAACCTGATCGGAATCGAGACACCGAGTCTCACTGTGTCGGATTCAGATTTCTCACGCGGAGTTCCTTTGAACAGAACGCCGTGGATGCTTTCGCCTTTCTTGACGATTCCAGCGCGATAGACAGCCGGAGTGATATCCTTTACTTCCGGAATCGCCTCTATGTCAGGTATAAAACTTTGTTTGATCGAAATCGGGGATGCCTCGCTGATGTAGTTCATATCCACCGGCATCAGCTGCACATCGCCCGTAAGATCGGAAATACCGTCCCGGATCTCGTTCCTGAAGCCGGACGAGACGGAGACGGAAACAATCATAATGAGGAAAGAGACAGCGATGGAGACCATCGCTATCCTTCCTCCGAAACGGAGGCGTCCGGCTATGAACCTTGACGCGTCCAAATAATTATTCCTTTATGAATATGCTTGTGCCGGGACAGGCCACTGAAGCCGCTTCACAACTTCCTGATAATCGCTGATGAATATTCCAGACCTTCCCGATTGAAACTTTTACCAGATGTGAACCCTTTCGCTTTCCGGACGCCACATCGGATCGCCTTCCTTGATGCCGAAAGCGTCGAAGAATGTCTGGAAGTTCCTCAGAGACACGTTGACTCTGTTCACGGCAAGAGAATGGACATCGAGTTTCGTAAGGCGCACCTTCTCCTCGTCGGTAGCGTTCTGCGCCCAGATCGCACCGTAGGAAAGGTAGAACCTCTGATCCGGGGTGAAGCCGTCGATCAGGCCGATGTTCTTGCCGGCGATGGCGTTCCTCATGGCTGTGTAGGCGATGCTGAGTCCGCCGTGGTCTCCGATGTTCTCACCGAGGGAGAGCTTGCCGTTGGCATGGACTCCAGGGACGATCTCTACCTCGTCGAACTGGGCCACAAGCACCTGAGACTTGACGTTGAACTTCTCGGCGTCCTCCGCCGTCCACCAGTCGGACATATTCCCGTCCTTGTCGAACAGGCGGCCCTGGTCGTCGAATCCGTGGGACATCTCGTGACCGATCACGACTCCGATTCCTCCATAGTTGACAGCATCGTCAGCATCGGCGTTGAAGAACGGCGGCTGAAGGATGGCAGCAGGGAAGCAGATCTCGTTCGTCGTAGGGTTATAGTAGGCGTTGACGGTCTGAGGAGACATGCCCCATTCCGTCTTGTCGGTCGGCTTGCCAAGCTTGGACATGTTGTCGGCTGTGTACCAGGCTCCGGCTGCGCGGAGATTCTCGTAGTAGCTCTTCTGCGGATCGATGTCCAGCGTAGAGTAATCCTTCCACTTGTCAGGGTAGCCGATCTTCACGGTGAAGTTGTCCAGTTTCTCGTGGGCCTTGGTCTTTGTGGAATCGCTCATCCAGTCGAGCTCGTCGATGTGCTGGCTGAAGGCCTTCTTGAGGTTATCAACGAGATCCAGCATCTTGGTCTTCGAGGACTCCGGGAAGTATTTGGCCACGTACATCTTGCCGACAGCCTCGCCAAGGATGCTGTTCGGAACCTGCATGGCCCTCTTCCAGCGAGGTTTCTGCTCCTTGATGCCGGACATCTGGGTGCTGAAGAAATCGAATGACGCGGTGTAGAAGTCATCGCTGAGAGATCCGGTCGCGCCCTGGATGAGCTGGCCGGCCACATAGTCCTTGAGGACAGCGAGGTCAGCTCCGCCGAAATATTCGCAGAAAGCCTTGAAGAACGAAGGTTCGCTGACGATCAGTTTCTGCTGGTCGGCGATTCCTCTGGTCTCGAAGTAGAGTTTCCAGTCGAAGCCAGGGTAATTCTTGATAAGTTCCTCGGTGCTGCAAGGGTTGTACTGAGCCTGGATATTCCTTTCCTGAACGCTGGTCCAGGAGTTGGTGGCGAGGACATCCTCGACCGCGAGAGCATTGGCGGCAGCTTTCTCCGGCTCGGCCACTCCGGTCAGTGAGAACACTTTAGCCAGGAAGTTACGGTAACCTTCCTTGATGGCGGCGTTCTCAGCCTCAACATAATAGTCACGGTCGCCGATTCCGAGTCCGCCCTGTCCGAGATAGAGTATCTGGTTGTCGCTGTCGGCGAGGTCTGACATCACGTAAGCCCCGAAGAACGAGCTTTCGGAGACATTATGAAGCCCCGCGATGATCTTCACGAGAGCGTCCTTGTCAGCCGCCGCGTAGATCTCATCGACATATTTCTTCAAAGGGGCCGCGCCCTCGGCGTTCAGCCTTGTGGAGTCGAGTCCCTGCTTGTAAAGGTCGGAAATCTTCTGCTCGACCGTGCCTTTTTCCGTTTTCAACGTTCCCATCTCGGCGAACAAGTCGTTGAGTCTCTTGACGTTGTTCTCCCTCAACTGGTCGAATGAGCCGAAACGGGCATATTCAGGCTTGAGAGGGTTGTTCTTCTGCCATCCGCCGGTCGAGTACTGGTAGAAGTCAACCGCCGGAGAGACCGTGGTGTCAAGGTTCGCAAGGTCAATGGCCGGAACCGTAGCCACCTGTTGTTTTGGCCCGCAGGCCGCCATCGCAAGCGCTGAAGCCATAATCACAAAACTTTTTTTCATATCCTTTGAATATATTCATACTATTTCGTTCTGCAAATGTAGTGATTTTATCATAAAAAACGGCTCAATCCCCCTTCCGCGAAAAAGGGGCTTTCGCAGGGGGCTTGTGAGCAGGAAAGGCGCATTTGCTCACGAGGGGAGCTGCCGCAGGGGGCTTGTGAGCAGGAAAGGCGCTTTTGCTCACGAAGGGAGCTGTCGCAGGAGGCTTGTGAGCAGGAAAGGCGCTTTTGCTCACGAAGGGAGCTGTCGCAGGGGGCTTGTGAGCAGGAAAGGCGCTTTTGCTCACGAGGGGAGCTTTCGCAGGGGGCTCGTGAGCAGGAAAGGCGCTTTTGCTCACGAGGGGGGCTGTCGCAGGGGGCTCGTGAGCAGGGAAGGCGCTTTTGCTCACGAGGGGAGCGTCAAAGAGCCTTGAGCCAGGAGATCATCCGGGAGATCACCTCGGGCGAGAAGGTCTCCTCGATGTTTTTATATTCAGAGACCTCGCCGGTGACGCAGTGCTGGAAGAGGTGGTTCAGGCCATCCTCCTAAGGTCACACCCCTCAGGCAACGTTTGCACCCCAGGGCTTTTGTCGCAGGTTCAGCCACCTCCTAAGGTCATGCCCCTCAGGCAACGTTTGCACCCCAAAATGTCGCCGAAGGACACCTATTGACCCTCTGTGGCAACGAAACCGCACAAAAACGTTGCCCGATAGTACACCCCCTATAACTAATATAACGCCTCATAGGCAAGTTCAGCGGAGTGTGAGACTCAACAGATTCTTTTTCAAGGATATAGAAAAAGCTGCCGGTCATTATGGGAGGGAGGCTTTTACGAACATATTCATTAACAACTGGTTACACAACACGCCACTATCAGTGGCAGGTGGATGTCATTATGACGAAACCTCAATCCTGAATATTCAGTGATTATTCTTTTGGAGGGAGTGATTGGAAGCGTCTGGTGGCGAAGGCTTCGAGGAGGAACAGAACGCTGAAGGCACAGGCGATCCAGTATATTCCTGAAAGATTGTCCGGGAAGAATTTGGCGGCGATCGGGGTGGCCACCAGCGGCGACAGGAACTGCCCGGCATAGAGCGCGGCGGAAAGGAGCGGCATCACCGTCGTGACGGCGTCCTGTCCTGCCTTGATCGAGGCGATCGTGTTCAGATAAGGGACTCCGATGCCGGTGGCGATTCCGATGAACAGGCAACCGGCAAGCAGGGACGGAAGGCTTTGGGAGAGAGCGAAACAGAGATAGCCCAACAAGAAGAACATCGGGGCGAAGTACTTGACTGACAGCCGAAACCACCTCATCATCCCGCCGAACACCAAACCCACCAGCGCCGCGACCACATCAAGCGCGACCATAATGACCGTCACCGCTATCGGATCCAAATTTGTCGTCTTGACACAGACAGCCGAAAAATTTGTCGGGAATATGAAAAAGCAGATCATCAGTAACAGCATCCCGAGGACGGAAGGATAGAACCTTTTGAGATTGCGGATGAAGCCTCCGGAACCTTTAGGAGCGTCCAGCCTTTCATTGGGCAGGAACAGAAGCACAAGAACCAGCACAAAAAGTCCCACTGAATATACAAGGAAGGCATAGTTCCATCCGACTTTGGCCAGCACTCCGGCGATCAGCGTGGCGATCACTCCGCCGATCTGGTTCATCGCGGCGCACAGTCCCATCAAGCGGGATTGGTCTTCTGGCGGGAAATAGTAGGACAACAGTCCCGTTGACAACGGCATTATCATGCCTACCGACACACCCAGCAAGGCTCGCAGGATGAGTATCGCCGAGATGTCTTCCAGGAAGAACGCTCCGGTGCCGGAGACGACGTACAGGACAAGGCCAGCCACGGCGATGCTCTTGGTTTTCGCGACTCTGCACAAGAGCGGGAAACAAAGATTGGTGACAATGATGAAAAGCGCCGGAAGGCTGACAATGAATTGGATAATGAGATCCGGTTTGCCTGTGAAATGCGCCTTCACCGCCCAAAGTGCCGGTGCCATCGCCGCCCCGGCCATAACCGTCAAAAGACTGATTGAGAGGATAGTGAACGTCAACCGTCCAGAGATTTGTCTCGTCTGCATAAAATTTTGATTTTTAATTGAATATCATCTTTGGAGTACGGGCTCTGCCAAGCCCGGATTCTTCAGACGCTATTCCAGACGCTTACAAATCCGCGGTGCAAAAATAGCAAAAAAATCAAGATTCCTGTGCCTTCATCCATTCGATAATTTCGTCGCGGTCTTCCAAAAACGCGGAAGGAATAACAACCCGAATGCCCAGCATACCATTCCAGAATATGCCCATAACACTCAGGTGCGCGAATATAATCGCACCTGGAAGGGTAACCCGCTAACTATCAAGCCTATGGTATTCTAGGTGCGAATGGTTTCGCGCACCTGGAATGCCGAGGTACCAATAGAATGCCCTGCAACAAGGTCAGCGTCTCTCAGGTGTGCGAATATGATCGCACCCAGAAGTGTAACTCAATAGTTATCAAGACGATGCCGTTCTAGGTGCGCTTAGTTTCTCACACCCAGAAAAGTGGGATGCCAACTGATATAACAGGACAGAAAAACGTACGGCTGAAGGCCTTTCTGTGTACCGAATGGACTAAGGCACGCCATCGGTACAGGAGACACTCTTCTGGTGTACCAACCAAGTTATATCTGGCGTTTGGTACAGGGGACACCTTTCTGGTGTACCAACCAAGCTATATCTGGCGTTTGGTACAGGGGATGGCCTTACGGGGCACCAACGGAGGGTGGGACAATAGTTGGTACAGAAAAGCCGCCTCAAGAGTACAATGATTAAACTGGCATACCTTACTCATCCCCAGCCTGTCAGTTTCAGCAATGTCTCTCCTGTGTTACTTTATGAAAATCAGCTTCTTGTTCTTGTAGGACAGGATTGTCTTCTGCTTTGACAGGACTTCGTAACCGATGAGGCCGTCGATTCTTTCGTCCTTGTTCCTGTTGAAGTGGCTGATGTTATTGAACACGGTTTGAGTGTGCCGGAAGGTTTTGCCACCAATCTTGAGACTCTTTAATTTCCCGACGTGGACCTCTGAGCCCTCGTCATTGCTGATGCCTTTCAGCTTTGTCGTCTTCACTCTCCTCAGCATATTCTCGAACTCATCCCATCGCTTGGAGTCAATAAGATTATTTCCGGCTCCGCAGTCAATTCCCAATGTGAGGCTCGCCGTATCTATCTGAGCCTTGATGAGAGGAATATGACGCATAGTCTTGCTCATTTCAAAAGGCACCTCCTCATATTCATACTTATGCTCTTTCAGGAAAGTCTCCGTATAATCCGGATCAATGAGAGTCAAGGTCTTATGCTTATAGTCGAACAGCAGGTCATAGTCCTTGTAAACGTCATATCCGATTAGGCCGTAAACCTCTGTGCCGTTTTCCAGATGAGACAGGTCAGAAGTCATAACCTTTATCCCATTCCCCCGTATTCCGTTGAAATCAAAGGAATCAGCAGTAATGACATCCTGACCGCCGCTAATTTTTCCATTGACATCCTCAGATGAACTCATGCGCGCTCCCTCTTCGTCACCATTTCCTCTGAAATACTTGCTGTTCAGATAAAGTATAGGGCAGCCGCTGTCAATGATGAAATTATGTTTCTCTCCATTGATTGCAGCCTGAGTGACAATCATATTGTTCTTTGTCAATGTTATCGGAACCGTGATCACCTTTGACTGAGGCTTCTCAAACTTGAACCCCTTGTCAGCCTGCTTGACCGTCGCCTTCAGCAACTCAAGACTTTTGATCTTATTCTCGCCGTTGAATACAAAGGTCGTGGTCCTTTCACCAAGTTTTGAATATGTGAACGAATATACCAGCGTCAGCGTATTGCCGCCATGACGCTCGGACACCTTTTTATATTCAGCGATGCTGTCATTCGACTGTTCCAACTTCCCGAAGATGGCATTCAGCACAAGACTGGCGACATCGCCTTTCTGACCGGAGCACTCAAAATCCGAGGCCAAGTATGGCCGAAGAGCCTCCGAAGAATAACTGTTTACGGCATTAACCGTCTCTTTTACAACATTCTCGCAATCAGTCAACGACTGCGCCTTCAAGCAAACGGCGCTAAACAAAAGAAGCACCGCAATGCAAACCTTTTTCATTTCTTTATGAATATACAAACTCACTAACAGCCTATGCCTTATGGTCACTTCGTCACGATCTTGATGACCGCGACATCTTTCCTGCCGGAAAGTTCCACGGCTTCCTTGCAGCCAGCCTTATAGACAGTCATCGAGGCGATGGATTCTGGCTTGATTTTGGCCAGGGCCTCCTTGTCGCACTTCTTGCCGTCTATGATACAGATCACGGAATCAGCGATGATTATCTTGGAGTTCGCGTTGGTGTACGTCTTACCATTGATGGTGATGGTTATCTCGCCATTCCCCAAGTCCACTCCTCCGTCCGCTGAATCGGACTTGATCCTCGCGACTTTCCGGCCATCAGTCCTGATCACGTGCAGCCTTATGACCTCCCCATCGGATTCACTCTTGGCGAGAACCATCTTGTAGTCGCTTATCGTCTTGCCGATGAGCTGGCTGCCGTCGAACCTGCCAACTGTCTGATTGTTGATAATATACCTGTCAAGAGTGTCCACACTTGCAGTCACCGCGGAGGCATTGATATTCAACGCGCATATCGCACTCAAAAATATTCCTAACATGATTTATTGATTTTTAGTAAGCGTTAAAATATAAGTTGAACTAAATTTTGTGTCAGATTTATGAGGATAGATTACTTTTGGAAGAAGGAGTGTGCCGGTGGCATATGACTGATGAGAAAAGAAATATAGACCATTGGCAGAGCAACTTATTTCATCGCCGTGATAGAGACCGCACTGGCGCCGTCTTCCCTGCGCATCACGTAAGAACACTCGCTTCCGTCTTTCATCAATGCTGTGAGAATGACACGATTACCTTCGGGAGTTGCGGTGACCGACCTGACGTTGTCAGTGTCGAGGTTCATTATCTGCTGGATTCCTTCCGCGATCTCGATTCCGTTGAACCCGCACTTGCTGTCGCGGAGGTTCAATGTGAGGATCAATGCCAATGAGGCCGCTGCCGCAAGCATTGTCCCCCAGACTATCGGTCTGCGTCCGCGGGATTCCGACTTCCGCACGATTCTGTCGAACTCGGCTGCGGAATCGTCTGAAAGATAAGCCTTTTCGAGTTCCGCCAATGTCCTGTTGTCCTGTTTCATAATCATCGCTCCTTTAAAATTTCCTTCATCTTGCGCCTTGCCTTTGAGAGCAAGGACTTTATCACGGACTTGTCCTTGCCGGTGCTTGCGGACATTTCGTCCAAAGTACAGTTCCCAGCCTCCTTCATCCGCATATATTCCCGTTCAGACGGGGTCAAACTGCCGTAGAATTCTTTTCTAAGTATGGACGCATCCTCCCGCTCGACTTCGACGGCGGCGGATGTTCCGCCCGGAAAGACATCGCCCGCAATCGATTCAGTCTCAAGGTGCCGTTTCCGGTAATGCGAGACACAGATGTTCTTCGTTATCTTGACCAGAAGCGCTTCGGTGTTCCGCACCGGGTAGCCTTTCTCGGAGAGGTTCCAGAAAGCGAGCAGCGCCTCCTGAACAATGTCCTCCTCGTCAATGGCCATATCGGTCGCCCGGCTGAAGCACCTTGCCAGCGCTTTCAACCTACCGTTATGCTCCCGTGCGATATTCCCGAATTCCTGTTCTGTCATATTCCTTCAAAGCGGCTTTCAGACCGCCTTCATCTGCAAGTCGCAAAATCAGGACGAAAGTTAACAAGATTCCGCTAAAGTTTTTCGCAATTGTCAAAAGCGGTGTCGTCAATTGTTGGTGTGGACTGGAAAATCACCTTTCCCAAAGAGGAGCAGTTCGCGAATGACCTGTAACCTATTTTTCTCAATGATGCTGGAAATTGAAGTTCCGTGAGGTTTACGCAACGCGCGAACGCAAAATCAGAAATTTCCTCCAGACCGTCGGGGAACTCGATCTTTTCAATATTCTTGCAGCCAGAAAACGTCCTGTCATTGATGACTCTCATCCTATTAAGAAACGTCAGTGTCCTGATGCCCTCACAACAGGTAAAAGCCAGCCGTCCTATGACTTGTACCGACTCCGGGATCACAGAAACCGCCACTTTAGTGCAATCCCAGAAAGCCCACTCTCCTATAGATACGAGGCTGTCGGGCAACGCTTTCAATTCAAGTTTCCTATCCATATTGAAAGCACTGTTCCCGATTTCCTTTACAGACGACGGCATCTCCACTGTAACCAGATTCTCGCAGGTGTTGAACGCCCGCTTGCGGATTATGGTCAGACCTTCCGGCAATAAGACCTTGCGAATATGGTTGTTCATTTCAAAGGCCATCTCTCCGATCACCTTTACCGAGCGCAGCGACGGAGAACGGTTGAAATCAACAACGGATTCTTTTCCAATCCATTTCACAAGGCAAGGTCCGTCCGGGCTGTCTTGAATGACATAGCTCTCCTTGGCCGTCATTATTGCGGGCAGCATCAGGGCCAACGAAATGATAATCGCACGTAACATATTCATAAGTAATTTATAACATATCATATAGTCAAAACCGCAGCGAAGACGACCTCGCGGCCGCGCAGGGCATATTCGTAGGTGAAAGTGTTGATTGAGTCGTAGAGGGTGTAGCTGTAACTCCGTTGGTCTAGGGCGTTGCGCAGGTCGAGGGACAACTTCCAGGCCTTGTGCTTCCAGACAAGGCCGAAATCGAGCAGCGTCATCGTCTTGAACACATCGTCCGTGAGTTGTTTTCTGGTGATCTCGGTCGCCGCGCTGAGAATCAGGGATTGCGCCGGAGACACACGGATGGACATCTCGTGACTTCTTGAGTCATAGCTTTTTGCCACGCCATCGTATCTTGACGATGTACGGCTGAAGTCGCCGGAATAATTAAGTTCCAGCCAACCTACAGGATGTGAGGATACTGACGGCGAAATTACCAGACTGTTTCCTGTAAAATCCATCACCTGCCCGTTCTGCATTGTCCGGCCCTCATTGTGCAGATATGATCCGTTCAGGGACACCTTGGTCCTGATCGGCGCGATCTGTTTGGTCACACCGATCTGAGCGATTATATTGTCCGACACATTGGGGACAAGCGCGCGGTCATTCAATATGCTGCCGCCGCTCACCGTGACGGACGGAAGCAGGTTCCTCCAGTTCCTGACATAGGCAAGGTCGGCATTGACAAACCATTGGCTCAAAGGAATCTTGAAATCGTAATGAGCGTTGGCTGTCAGATATTTGCTGTCCGAGGCCATCCCCGGTACCATCCGCAAAGTAGTTCTGCCGATTTGAACCGGTCGTGTCAGGAAATCCAGGACATCACCGATGTTTCTGGAATATGACACTTCAGTCCTGACAGTGGAACGTGCGGAGAGCCGCCAGTTGAGATACAGCTCAGGACATACGGAAAAATATTCAGTCATATCACCTCCTCGCCAGATCGCGTCGCCACGGACCGGCACTTCCGCGCGCAGCACAAAATCCCGCAGACTGTACTCGTACTGAGGGGAGAAGGATAGCGCCGCCTTGGTCACGTGCAAATCGTTGTCCTCGTTCGTCAAGCCATCGCCAGTTCTGTCCGTTTTCAGCCAGTCAGTTTGAGTATTGAATATCAATGGTATATATATCCTGTTATGGCGCTTTTCCCACACTGCGGAGACTGTGTTCTCCGAAGAAAACACCTCACCTGAAACCGACTGCAATATGCCGCCATCACCTGACGATATATTCAATGAATATGACGGTGAAGCGGAATATGCCATATCGGAAGATACGCTCCACAGCAGCTTGTCCTTACGCCATCTGGCACTGAAGTCGCTTCCGAAATCCATACTGTTGAGGGATTGGGACTGGGATGACATCTCGCCGTTAAGTTCAACCGGCACGGCGGAGCGGGTAAAATCCATATTCCCGTGCAACTTCTCTCTGATGAAGCATTTGTCGGAGTTCTTCTGGTACTCAAGGGAAAGCCAAGGGCGCTGCGTCTTCGTTCTCGGAGAAGTAGTCTGCGACATCACAATCTCGTTGCCCTCATCATAATATTGCCCTTTGAATGAATATGAATAGTCACTCCTCGCCGAACTGTAACCTGCGTTGCCTTTGATCGTCGAGTATTTGCCGACCTTATGGATCGCATTGACTGTCACGGCCATATCTGACGGGCTGATGTACCTGTCGGCTTTCATTGGAGGGTGCGATGCAGACAAGCCTCCGGCCAGTCTTTTGACGGCGGTCACGTCACTCTCCGATTTAAGGAAGTCCGTGCCTTCATCCAAGGCGAACCCTTTGATGTTCCCGACATCCAACGACGCTATCACCTGTGTCTTCGCGCGGAACAGCATCGCCGAGCCCTTGGCTGAATACAGCCAACGGTCTCCATAACCGGCGGAGGCCTCGTATGAGCCGACCGGCTTTATCTTGGCCTTGTCATTGAGCTTTACATTGATCGCCACGTCATCGGAGAAGGTGTTCCTGTCAATGGCCGCCTCCTTGTGGTTGCTCAGAACCTGGACGGAGTCCACATACGCAGCCGGGATTCCAGAAGTGGCGATGTTGTACTTGCCGCCAAGCAGGTTCATTCCCTCGATGTAAAATCCGGATATGTCCTTGCCGAGGTACTTTATCCGTCCGGACTCCTCGACATCGATTCCCGGAAGCCTTTTCAGGGCATCCTTCAGGGTGTAGTCCGACCGTGTGGTGTAAGCAGAGACGGCATAGGAAAGAGTGTCGCCGAGCTGCCGGATCGCCGGAGCCCTGACAACGGCCTCCTTAAGGCCTATCCTCTTCTCTTTCAAGGAGAAGTCGCACGTCCCGGACGTGTCTTTGTGTAAGATCACGGAAGACGATTCATAGCCAAGGCAATCCACGGAAACGACGACATCTCCTTTCCTCTCAACGGAAAGCGAATACCAGCCTTTGTCGTCCGATGTCGTGTAGCCAAGAATCGTCGAGGAGGATGTCGCCTTTATTATCGCACCGGGCACGGGATTCCCGTCTGAGTCCTTCACGCAACCTTTTATCGCATCCTGCTGCGCCAAGGCCATCACAGAGACGAGGATGAATATGACACAAGTGACTATGCGTCTCATATTCAGACATTCAATGGCAGTCGCTATTTCAGTTCAAGCGGAACATACCCGTTGGTACGCAGGCGCAGCTGGACACCGTTGATGTGAATAGATCTGCTGCCGTCGTCATATTTATGGATGGACATCTCGCTGATTGATTCCGGAGGCAGGTTCCCCATCGGGTCGGACTCGAACATATTCTTCGCTTTCACGAACTTTTCTCTTGTCGTGGTGGTAATATTCTTGTCGGAAACCGGGGTTATGGCCGATGCCCCGTTGCGCAGGATGATGGCCTCGAACTTATTGGCTCCATCTGAATCTTCCGCCGCCAGAATCAACCCCGGCAGCCCGCACAATTTCCACGGGCCATACGACACGGGAATATCCTGGCTGTACCACGCCGTCCACTTCCTTCCGCCATATTCACACTCGGCCTTGTGACACTGGTAGCCGCAGATAGTTTTCTCGTCATCCGCCAAAGTCCATTTCATCGCCTTGGAATCTTCCGTGTATGAATATCTGTCCGAAATTATCGTCCCGTAAACCGTCATATTCCCCGCCGGCTCGTTCTGGAAGATAGCATAGTCGAAATATTGCGCCTTCTTCTCCTCCCGCAGACGGAACGCCTCCACCTGATCTTCCGAGGCACCGGACGTTCTTGCCGAGTCAAGCTGGAACGTGGAATAGTCAACGAACTTCGCCGACCGCTTCCCGACCTGAAGGATTGTGGAATATACATCCTCCCGTCCCTTGTCATCAGATGTGCGGTACTCATACACGCACTCAATGTCCGCCGTCCGTTCCTCCGACGGCCCGCCGATGCCCTGCACCGCTGCAACAACTGCAGAAATAATCATTGCGATCATTATCACCGTTTTCTGTTATAGTCGCAGGAAACGGAGGAAGGTTAACAGGAGATAACTGATATATTCATCTAAGAAATTGTTTGGCATACCAACAAAGTTACGGCAGACGTTTGGTACAGGGAAAAGCCTTCTGCCGTTCATTTTCTGTCCTATAAGAAACAATCGGAGACCGCTCTTCCAGGTGCGAAAAACCATACACACCTAAAACACCATCGGCTTGACTGCCGGCAAGTAGGTATTTCAGGTGTGAATATATTTGCATAAATAATCTTTTTATTATGGGACAAGCAGCGGTTACTATCAGGATGGATGCCGATATAAAAAGGCAGTTCGATGCCCTTTGTCAGGATTTTGGGATGAGTGCCAACACAGCATTCAATATCTTCGCGCGCTCGGTTGTCCGCAGTCGAAGCATCCCGTTTGAGATTCAGGCGGACTCAAAGGAGACTATTGCAGCCAAGGCAGCGTTCCCGCAATAATGACTATCTTTGCGGTATGGAGAAACTGGTGATTATCGACTCCTGTATGAGACCGGAGTCTAGAACGAGAAGGATACTCGACGCGGCGAAAGAGGCGCTTTCGTCAAGGTACGACATTGAGAGCATTGACGTTAACGAGGCCGCTTTGCCTCCGCTTACTCCCAAGAGCCTTGCCGAGAGGTCTTCGGGGATTGTCCCGAAAGCCACAGTCGCGCTCGCCCGAAAGATCGCGGCGGCCGACAGGATCATTATTGCGGCGCCTTTCTGGGATATGAGCTTCCCTGCCGCCCTGAAAGCCTTTTTCGAGAATATGTCCCTCTACGGAGTGACCTTCACGGACAACGGCCAGACCTGCACGGGACTGTGCCGATGCAAGAAAGTGATGTACATAACCACAAGAGGTATGAATATCCCGACCGGCAGCGCCCGCGAGCAAGGCAGCACCTATCTGCAGGCCTTGTCTTCGCTCTGGGGTCTGGGAGAGATCACCACCGTGGCCGCCTGGAATCTGGACTACCTCTCCACCGAAGAAGTGGATGAGAAACTGGCCGATGCCTCATCCCTCGCCAAGGCCATTGCGGTTTCGTTCTGATTCTTACGGGGAAGGTTCTTCTCGCACAAATCACTGCCAATGAAAAAGACAATCAACACACAGACGTATCATTCTCTGTGCGGCGACCTGCTGCTCGGGTCGTTCGAGGGCAAACTCTGCCTTTGCGACTGGAGGGCGGAAGAGCATAGGCTGCTGGCGGACAGACGATTGGAGCGGAGTCTGAATGCGGAGATGAAAGACATCCCTTCGGAGATCACCGCAAAGGCCGCACAAGAGCTCGATGAATATTTTGCCGGGGGACGCAAGACATTCGATCTGCCGCTTCTGTTCGTCGGCACCGAGTTTCAGGAAAAAGTCTGGAACACCCTGCTGGAAGTCCCTTACGGGGAGACCCGGAGCTATGGCTGGATGGCCGAGATGATTGGTAACCCGAAGGCAGTAAGGGCGGTAGGCACAGCCAACGGCTCGAACTCCATTTCGATCTTCGCTCCCTGCCACCGCATTATAGGTAGCAACGGAAGCCTTACAGGCTATGGCGGCGGCCTTCCCGCAAAGAAGTTTCTCCTCGAACTCGAAGGCGTGAAGCTTTAGTGAATACAGTCCGTGAGTAGTCAAGCCCATCCACGCACAAACGTGCTTAAACACGTCTTCCGTGCGTAGAACCAAGGTTCTAACGCAAGGTGTCCGCCAATCAAAGCGTCTTGATCCAAGCAATCATCTCGGAAAGGACTTCCGGGGAGAAGGTCTCCTCGATGCTTTTATATTCAGAGACCTCGCCGGTGACGCAGTGCTGGAAGAGGTGGTTCAGGCCATCCTCCGCACGGATGACGCTCCTGCTGTTGGAAGGCAGGCCAGCCTCCAGAGCCGCAATATTCCTATCGCATTGAACCTGAGTGTCTTTTGTGCCATTCAGTGCCATGACAGGGCAGGTTATGCCGGAAAGGCTGGCGGACAGATCCAGACCTAAGAAAAACTCCATGTACGGGGTACGGAACGAAGGCAGGGCGGCGGCATAGTTCTTCCTCAGCGCGTCTGTGATGTCATAGTTGTCGGCGGAAGGCAGAGGAGCCCTCGTCCTGATCGCCGTGAAAGTGTCGGAAAGCAGACGGGCAAAGGCCTCGACCTCGCTCTCGGGCAGGCCGGCGGACTCAAACGCACGCCGGTTCTGCGCCAGCAGCGTCTCCGCTCCTGAGACAATCATTCCCGCCAGACTGACGGCAAAGTCAACCTGCCTCTCGCCCGCAAGCATCAACGCGATGGTCCCACCCTCGCTGTGGCCGATCACACCGACACGTTCAAACCTGCTCCTCAGCAACTTGACTCCCGCCAGAGCATCGTTCTTCAGATCCTCGGTCGTGCAGAGAACCACATCGCCGGTCGATTCTCCGAACCCCCTGTCATCGTACCGCAGCGTGGCGATCCCCGCCCTCGCGAAAGCATCCGCGATGACTGCGAACGGCTTGTGACCAAACAATTCCTCGTCCCTGTTCTGGAGACCGCTGCCCGTGACCATGACAAGCACCGGAGTCTTTCTGTCACAATCCGCCGGCATTGTCAGTGTGCCTTTCAGCACAGCGTCCCCATTGGAGAACGACACCTCCTCGGTAGTGTAAGGGAACGGCCCGACCGGAGTCTGTGGCCGCCTGAACACCGGAGCGCCCGGCGTAAGCGTCATCGGAAACGACATCCCACGCTGGGTGAAAGTCCCGACAATCGTCTTCCCGAGATAAATCCCCTTGAATGAAGCGCTTATCATCGGAATATTCAACTCAATGCCGCTGACCGCGTCCCGTGAGACCTCAACCGCGATTCCTTTCGCCCCCTGATCCGGCACATCAAGTGTAGCCCCCTCATCACTCAGATTAAACACGAGTGCCAGTTCAGTTCCGGAAACCTCCAGTTTTCCCGTCCAGACCCCTTCCTGCCCCCTCAGCGGCAGCGCGGCGCAGACCATCACCAGCACGGCAAACAAAATCCTTCTCATATTCAAACATTTAATTCACGAATATACTCATTCTGGCGAAAAATTCAAACAGCCCTCCTCCCCGAACCGCCATATACCGCCATCAAATCAAGTCTCATCAATGGGTCCTGCTCCGGAACCTTACAAAACACGCTCACGGCAAAAGGCCGATTTGGCTCACCAGCAAATATCCGTGTCTGATATGATAAAAAAATCCAGCCGTTAAGGTAGATCCCGTGAAAGGAAGTACATTTGTAGTCACGGATAAGGATACTACACAAGCAAAGCTCTACGAGCACTACCTCAGCTTCTTTCTTCCCGAGGGGATGTTGGACTTCTTCGAACTGGTGTGGATGGAGACGGAGTCCCTCACGTCCAGGGAGAGCCAAAAGGACATAGCATATACCGGCGTGCTACACATCCACCTGGATGAGCGAGACAGCCGCACGGAAGCCCAGCAGGACCTGCGTCCCAATGGCTTTACGGAACCTGCCACCATGTCGGATTTCCCGGTGCGGGACCGTAGGGTGGAACTGCACATCCGCAGGCGGCGGTGGCTTACCCCGGATGGCGGGAGCGTGATACTGAACATCTATCCGCTTGTCGCAGAAGGAACCCGGTACTCCGTAGCGTTTGCCGAGTTCCTCACAAGGTGACAAGACCTGACGAGATCACCGCCGGACAGGCTCTCGGCCAGAAGAACTCAGGCTTCCTGATCTGGCTGGGATATTCCTACATGACCCCCGTGACCTCCGTCGCCGGCGGCCTCTACAGCATCTGGCAGAACATCATCAACTCCCTCGAACTCTACGAGCAAAGTCACCGGACGGGGAAAAGAATAAATAAACATTAGAAAGTTTCCCTATACTGCGATAGTTAAGTTTTATGAATATTTAGTCGATAATTATTCACAAAAACGTTATATTCAAAATTATCCTTTGTTTAAAGAAGTTTATTGGCTACCTTCACGGCGGTTTGAGTAAAATGCCGCCTTGAAGGTGCCTGAGGACATATTCCCCCAATAATTGATGTCCTTGACGCAACAGAGGAACGGCACACGAACATTAACAAATGGATGAGCCTGTCCTGAGACAGGATAGGACGCATCCGAATTATTAACTTATCAAATTTTTACATGAAGCACTTCTTATGCTTGATGATCGCCTGCATCGCGGCAGGCTTTGGGTGTTTGTTCGCACAAGACACCCGAACGGTAAAAGGCGTGGTCATTTCTTCCGAAGACAATCTGCCCGTCATCGGGGCGGCTGTCATGGAGAAAGGGACCAAGAACGCCACGATGACAGACATCGACGGTAAATTCACCTTGAAAGTCAGGCTGTCAGCGAAAACTCTGGAAATCAGCTGCCTTGGCATGAAGCCCAAGGATGTGGGCATCACTGACGGGGAGATGAGGATCTCCCTTGAGGCTGACACCGAGGTTCTCGAAGGCGTGGTCGTGACAGGTATGCAGAAGATGGACAAGCGCCTGTTCACAGGAGCCACCAGCAAGCTGAGCGCCGAGGATGTCAAACTGGACGGTGTGGCTGAGATCAGCCGGGCCCTTGAGGGAAGAGCCGCCGGCGTGTCCGTACAGAACGTGTCCGGAACATTCGGTACATCTCCTAAGATCAGGGTCCGCGGAGCGACCTCCATCTATGGCAGCTCCAAGCCTCTGTGGGTTGTGGACGGCGTGATCATGGAGGATGTGGCCGAAGTGGACGCCGACAACCTCTCCAGCGGAGACGCGGTGACATTGATCAGTTCCGCCATCGCAGGTCTTAACGCCGACGACATCGAAAGTTTCCAGATCCTCAAGGACGGATCAGCGACATCGATCTACGGAGCCAGAGCCATGGCCGGAGTGATCGTCGTGACCACGAAGAAAGGACATGCGGGAAGCAACAAGATAGCCTACACGGGAGAGTACAGCGTACGTCTGAAACCAAGTTACAACAGGTTCAACATCCTCAACTCCCAGGAGCAGATGGGTGTCTACAAAGAGATGGAGCAGGCCGGCTACCTCAACCTGGCCGATGTCTACCGCGCGTCCAACAGCGGTGTGTACGGCAAGATGTACCATCTGATCAACCAGTATGACGCCACCGGCGACTCGTTCGGACTGATGAACACCGAGGAGGCGCGGAACGCCTACCTCCGCGAGGCCGAGTACCGCAACACCGACTGGTTCGACATACTGTTCAACGACAACATCTCCCGCAACCATGCGGTCAGCATGTCAAGCGGAACCGACAAGGCGTCATACTACACGTCCTTGAGCGTGATGAACGACCCGGGATGGACAAGACAGAGTTCGGTCAAGCGCTACACCGCCAACCTGAACGCACTCTACCACATCTCGGAGACCTTGTCCCTGAACCTCATCGGCAACGCCTCCTACAGAAAGCAGAGAGCGCCGGGAACATTGAGCTCATCGGTGGATCCGCTCAGCGGAGAGGTGAGGAGGGATTTCGACATCAACCCTTACTCCTACGCCCTCAACACATCCAGAACACTGAATCCTAATGAATATTATGTCCGCAACTACGCGCCATTCAACATCCTGCACGAGCTTGACAACAACTACATTGATCTGAAGGTCACCGACCTCAAGTTCCAGGGAGAGCTGAAATGGCATCCGGTCAAGCCATTGGAGCTGTCGGTGCTGGGAGCCTACAAGGCATCCTCAACGGTACAGAGCCACACTATCACGGACTATTCGAACCAGGCCTGGGCATTCCGGGCTATGGATGACGCCACGATGCGCAACGCGAATCCTTGGCTCTACACCGATCCGGACAAGGCGAACTCCCTGCCGGTTTCCGTGCTGCCGGTGGGAGGCTTCTACCGTGAGACTAAATATTCGATGGAAAGCTACGACTTCAGAGCTACGGCAAGCTACAACAACGTGTTCGGCGAGGATCACATCGTCAATCTGTTCGGAGGTATGGAGACCAACGCCGTGAACAGGGAGAAGACCTGGTTCAACGGTGTCGGCATGCAGTACGAGATGGGCATGCTGCCATCCTATGACTATCTCTACTTCAAACAGGGCAACGAGGAGAACGCCGGCTACTATTCCGTTGACAGGACAAGGCAGCGTGAAGTCTCCTTCTTCGGGACGGGAACATATTCCTATAAAGGAAGATACACCTTGAACGGAACAGTCCGCTACGAAGGGTCCAACAAGCTCGGCAAGAGCCGCAAGGCCAGATGGCTGCCGACCTGGAACGTCTCCGCCGCATGGAACGCCCACGAGGAGGAGTTCTGGCAGTCCTTCAGGGACGTGGTCTCCAACATGACGCTGAAGGCATCTTATTCACTGACTGCTGACAGGGGTCCTGCGAGCGTCAGCAACTCCAAGGCCATCATCAACAGCTACAACACTTGGCGGCCTTTCACATCAATGAAGGAGTCCGGACTCATCCTGTCCAGCGTCGAGAACAGCGAGCTGACCTACGAGAAGAAGCATGAGCTCAACATCGGGGCCGAGATCGGGTTCATCGACAACAGGATCAACATCGAGGCCGACTGGTACACGAGAAACAACTTTGACCTTATCGGACTGATCTACACGAAGGGAACGGGCGGACAACTGGCGAAGTTCGCCAATGTGGCCAGCATGAAGTCAAGCGGCGTGGAGTTCACGGTCTCCACACGCAACATCAAGACAAAGGATTTCAGCTGGAACACGGACTTCATCTTCTCGCACACGAAGAACGAGGTCACCGACCTCCAGTCAAACGCATCCGTGATGGACATGATCAGCGGCAACGGTTTCGCCATGGAAGGCTATCCGGTGAGAGCGCTCTTCTCGATGGATTTCCAGGGACTTAACGAAAACGGTTACCCGACATTCATAAACGAGAAAGGACAGCTTACCGTCAGCGACATCAACTTCCAGGAACAGCTCAAGAAAGACCATCTGGTCTATGAAGGACCGACAGATCCGACGATGACCGGAAGCCTCGGCAACATATTCCGCTACAAAGGTTTCACTCTGAACGCGTTCATCACCTACTCATTCGGCAACGTCATCAGGCTCGACCCTGTGTTCCACAATGTCTACAGCGACCTGGACGCGATGCCGCGCGAGTTCATCAACAGGTGGACGACGGGAGGCGACGAGAAGGTCACCAACGTGCCTGTAATCGCGGACAAACGCGCGAACCAGCAGGATCCGTACCTGAGCTACGCCTACAACGCCTACAACTACTCCACGGAGAGAATAGCCAAAGGCGACTTCATCAGAATGAAGGAGCTCTCGCTGTCCTACAATTTCCCGAAGAAGATGATCTCCAGGCTGAAGGTCAATGATCTGTCACTCAAGATCCAGGCCACCAACCTGTTCCTGATCTACTCGGACAAGAAACTGAACGGCCAGGATCCTGAGTTCTTCAACACCGGAGGCGTGGCCTCCCCTGTCCCGAGACAGTTCACCCTGACATTAAGACTTGGAATCTAAACATTTACTCATCAAGATACTATGAACAAAGCATTACTATACTTATCGATGATTCCGCTGGCGGCGGCATCCTGCGACGGATTTCTGGACACGGTTCCGGACGACCGCATCGAGCTTGACTCTAAGGACAAGGTGACGAAGATGCTCGTCTCCGCCTACCCTACCGTCTCAACCATACTGATCTCCGAGCTTTCGTCCGACAATGTGACCGACAACGGCTCGCAGTACGACACCTACGGACAGGTGTGCGGGGACGCATACCAGTGGAAAGACATCACCACCGACGACACCGACGCGCCGAAAAGCGTCTGGGACGCACACTACAACGCCATCGCAGCCGCCAACCAGGCACTCAAGGCCATCGAAGAACTCGGTGGCGGAGCGGACTATGACGCGCAAAGAGGCGAGGCTCTCATCTGCCGAGCCTTCGCCCATTTCCAGCTCGCCAATCTGTTCTGCATGCCATACGATGCCTCAACAGCGGAAAGCACCCTCGGCATCCCCTACACCACCGAACCGGAGACAACCGTGCTGCCGGACGGAATCGAGCGCGGAACCCTGGCCCACACCTACGAGATGATCGACAGCGACATCGAGGAAGCCCTGCCGCTGATCGACGACAACATCTACTCTGTGCCGAAGTACCACTTCAACCAGAAGGCCGCCTACGCCTTCGCGGCAAGGTTCAACCTCTACTATCACAAATTCGACAAGGTGATTGAATATGCCGGCAAGGCCCTGGGGCAGGATCCTTCGGCGACCGTAAGGAACTGGAAGGCTTTCAGCGAGCTGGCGACAGACTTCGAGCTGCGCTGCAACTCCTACGTTTCCGGCAACGAGGCCTGCAACCTGATGCTCCTCACCGCCAATTCCTCCTGGCCATACGTCCAGGGGCCTTACGCCATCGGTCTTCGCTACGGCAGCGCCTACGACATCATGCTTAACGAGATCCTTCCCGGACCATGGGGCGGCTACAACAAGCTGAACATGGCTAACGGCATCTGGGGATTCGAGCAGAAATATTCATTGCCGAAACTTCTCGGCTATTTTGAATATACCGACAAGACCGCCGGCATCGGCTACCTCCACCTCGTGAACGTGGCTTTCTCGACTGACGAACTGCTGCTCTGCAGGGCCGAGGCCAAACTGCTGAAGACTCCGCAGGACATCGACGGAGCCGTGGCGGACATCAACATCCTCCTCAACTCCATGGCAGGAATAAACCTGACGAAGGATCAGATTGTCAACTACTTCTCATCCAAGCCTTACATGCCTCTGCACTTGAAGAAGAACAGCCAGAGATCGATCAAGAAGGAGCTTCACCCTCAGGGATTCTCCATCCCGGACCATACCACGGAGAATCTGATCCAATGCGTGCTGCATCTCAGGAGGGTAACCACCGTGCATGAAGGCCTGAGATGGAACGACATCAAGAGGTACGGCATCGAGTACTCACATGCAAGAAGCGGAAAAGCCGACGACGAGCTGCTCGTCAACGACCCGAGAAGGGCCGTGCAGATCCCTCAGGAGGTGATCGCGGCGGGACTTGAGGCCAATCCGAGAAACAACTAAAAGGAAAGACGAGATGAGAAAGTTAATATATTCATTTTTTATCATGACGGCGGTCCTTGCGTCCTGCTCAAAGGAAAAGCTTGACCAAAAGAGCATCTTCGACACTGACTCGCCGGAGAGAGGGGCGTTTGACACCTGGTTGCTGCTCAACTACGTGGAACCCTATAATATTCAGTTCAACTACAAGTACATCGACCGTGAGTCCGACAACAACTACAACCTGGTCCCGGCTGAATATGACAAGGCCGTGGCGATGGCCAAGCTGACGAAGTACCTGTGGATCGACTCCTACAACGAACTGCTCGGCGACACCTTCATAAAGACATACTGCCCGAGGATGATCCAGCTCATCGGCTCCAAGGCCTTCAACAACCAGGGATCCGTCGTGCTTGGAACCGCGGAGGGCGGACTGAAGATCACACTCTACAACATCAACGGTCTGAATCCGTCCAGCCCGAGCATAGATTTCCTCAATGAGTGGTTCTTCAAGACGATGCATCATGAGTTCGCCCACATCCTGCATCAGACAAAGAACTACTCCACGGACTTCAACCTGATCTCGACCGACTACCAGGGACCGAGCTGGCTGAATCTGGAAAGCGACGCCGTGGCCAACAAGATGGGCTATGTCACATGCTATGCCAGCTACAGCCCGGACGAGGACTTCGTGGAGATCATCTCCAACTACGTCACCCATGCGAAAGGCTACTGGGAAAGCGTACTCGCCACCGCCGGGGAGGAAGGCGGGGACAAGCTCGCGAGAAAGTTCGAGATTGTCAGGAACTACCTTCAAGAAAGCTGGGGCATCGACATCGACAAACTCCGCGACATCGTGCAGAAACGCTCCGCCAACATCTCACAACTTGATTTGAAAACACTTTAGGGATTGACACCATGACAAAGCATTTTATTGAATATCTACTGACAGCGGCCCTGGCCGTCATGACGGCGCAGTCATGCGTCTCGAAGATTGATCCGATCTTCGACGAGTCTTCCGCCAACCGTGTCGAGGCCCTGGCCGAAAGGCTGAACGAGACCCTGACCGGCGCGCCGAACGGCTGGCTGCTTGAGTACTACCCTTCCTCCGGGCAATACTACGGGGGATTCAACGTGTTCCTCTCCTTCAGCGAGGGCAACAAGGTGAAGGTCGGCAGCGAGGTTGCCGGCAAGGGGAAAACCGCGACAAGCACCTATTCCATCTACCAGAGCGCGGGCTGCGTGCTGACACTGGACACCTACAACGAAGTGATGCACTACTTCGCTGATCCGGAGACCACCGGCGGACAGGGAGCCGGCTTCGGATTCGAGGGCGACTTCGAGTTCAACGTGCTGGATCTTCAGGACGAGAAGATTACCCTCAAGGGCAGAAAGACAGGCTCCACGATGACAATGACCCCGATGCCCGTCTCGATGTCCTGGGATGACTACATCGTCGCCTTGAAGGAAGAGGAGAGCGCGATCTCCAAACACACCCGCATAAGGTACCAGACAGCTGACAACAAATACGACGGCCGCATCAACGGCAGGACTCTGGAAATCTTCAGCGAGGTTGACGGCGAACAGGTCACGACATCCTACCCATTCATATTCAATCTGATGGGAGTGACTTTCTACAAGCCTCTCGAACTGGGAGACGAGAGGATCGACGGACTTGTCTACAACCCGGACATGGCGGACGGCGGAGCGTTCATCCCGGTCAACGACGGGGCGGAAGGCTACTTCGTGCCGACATACCCGACGATCACCGACTACCTGATGGACAAAAACTGGTTCTTCTCCTACAAGGGGTTGAGCGACTATTGCAAGAAGCTCTGGGACAAGGCGGCGGAATCCCTCAAGGCTGCCGGGGACAACATCACCTACTGCTACCTCGGCAACATCAGCAACTACTACGGAGACTTCTACGCCTTCAACTTCTACTGCACCAACTCCGGTGGCCGCGGCTACCTGGCTTTTGACTACGAGATAAAAGGTGAGGACAGGATCTCTCTGAAATTCAGCCAGGAAGGCAGTCAGATCGGCAAGGACTACTACACCGGTCACTACTTCAACTACATCATCACCCCGCTGGGCAACGACAAACGCCGCACCTTCACCCTGACGGTCGATGACATCAAGAACCCTCAATGGATAAAATTCTCGGACGAGGACGACAAGGCCAACTACTTCACGGTCTACCGGGCCACGCAGTACTATCCGTTGAACAACTAAAGAAACTTATCTTCAACAAATTAAACAAAAAAACGAATGAAAACAAGTAGATTCCACGCACTGAGTTGCGCATGCGCGCTTTTCTGCGCCGCCTTCTCTTCCTGCAGCGAAGAGAAGCTGATCATCAACGGGAGCATCACGCTCTCCGAACCCCAGGCAGCCGAGGGAGCCTCCGTCAACGGTGGCGATGTGACTTTTGAATATGCCGGCGGAGAGATCGCCCTGCCGCTTACCATGACGACAAACGCTCCTGAAGCCGATGTTGTCTACACCTATTCTGTGAAATCAAACGCCGACTGGTGCGCCGCCGGCATCGAGAACAACGTCCTTAAGCTCTCCGTGAAGCCTACCGCCGAAAAGGCGGAGAAGACCGGCACGGTCGATCTCACAGTGGCGTGCAGCGACGAGACCGCCGAACTCACCCCGTTGACACTGAACGTGAAGCAGAATGCGTTCGCTTCCGTTTTCGACATGGTGATCGTCAATCCTGGCACATTCAAGTTCGGTGAAGGAAAGAACAAGACCGACGGTTCCACGTACGCGCAGAGCTACGCCCACGAGGTAACTCTCACCAAAGGCTACTACATCGCCACGACTGTCGTGACGCAGAAGATCTATGAGGAGGTCATGGGCAAGAATCCTTCCTATTCAAAATTCGTCGGGGACAACTATCCGGTCAACATGATGACCTGGTCCGAGGCCTGCGAGTTCTGCAACAAACTCAGCGAGAAAGAGGGTCTCACTCCTGTCTACACCCCTGGAGAGATCATCACCGTGTCCGACGGATGGAGCTACATGAAGATGCAGGACTACAAATACGATCATGCCTCTGCCGGCAACGGCTACAGGCTTCCTACCGAGGCCGAATGGGAGTTCGCTGCCAAAGGCGGTGAGGAGGGATGCAAGAATCCGACAATCTTCTCCGGCTCCGATGTGGCCGACGAGGTCGGCTGGTTCGAGAACAACTCCAAAGTAGGCAGCTCCCCGGCTCTTCACGAGGTAGCGCAGAAAAAGCCGAACGGACTTGGATTGTACGACATGAGCGGCAACGTCTCCGAGTGGTGCTTTGACTGGGCCTACAAGTACAAGGATGAACTCCAGACCACCGATCCTGAGACAGACCCCGTCGGCGCTCCTGAAAGCAGGAACGGAGGCAAGATCATCAGAGGTGGCTACTACTCCGGATCGGATTACAAAGGCAAGCTCTGGGATTCCAACTATCAGGCTGGAGCCGAGACCAGAAGCACTACCGGATTCCGTGTCGTAAGAAGCATTAAGTAACAGTAAGTGAAAAAGATTATGAAATTAGGTAAGATAGCATGTTTTTTGTCGGCTCTCACCGTTGCCTTCTCCTTCGCCTCATGCGAAGGAAGCGGCGATGATCCGGTGGCCAAAGTAGAGCTCTCCACGACGATCTCACAGATCCCCGAGGGCATCATCTCCTTTGATCAGGAGAACGGCATCCTCACGGTTGACAAGTCCGGAGTCATGACCAGCGCCATCTCATTTGTCGACGACAAAGGCGGCGACCTGGGTGACTACAAGTTCAAGACGAATGTCCCGGCAGCGGACAAGATGTGGTGCCTGGCGTCATGCAGCAAGGCACGCCTGTCCCTCTCCGTGGCGAAGAACACTACAGCGAATCCTCGCCAGACCACAATCGATGTGACAGCCTACCTTAACGACACCGAGGTGGACACCTACACGATCACCGTCATGCAGAACGGAGAGAGCGGCGGAGGTACCGTGGATCCTACGCCAGGCACCGAAACCGGTGCGGCCATCACGCAGTTCCTCATCCCAGGACAGATCTCAAGTGTGATCAACTACCCGACAATCACCATCACGATGCCCGAAGGCACGGATGTCACCGCACTGAAGCCGGTGATCGTCGTCACGGAAGGCTCGACGGTGACCCCTGGCAGCGGTGTCGCGGCAGACTTCACGGACGCTGTCCGCTACCAGGTCATCAACGAGAAGGCGAATGACAGCAAGACCTACTTCGCCGTCGTGACCACCAACTCCACAGGCGGTGGCGGCACTACACCTGGAACCGGAAAGGAGACCAACCCTAACTTCAAGTCGTTTGACATGGTGACCGTCGGAGCCGGCTCGTTCATCCTCGGCAAGCAGCCAAGCGAGTACTATTTGACCGTCAAGAACATCAAAGACGAGAAAAACTCCCACAAGGTCAACATCTCGGCTTTCGAGATCGGACGTTACGAGGTCACGCAGAGGGAGTTCCTCCAGGTGATGGGCTACAACCCGTCCAACGACAAGAGCAACGATCTCTACCCTGTCTCAAAAGTGACACTTTACGAGGCGATGAACTACTGCAACAAGCTTAGCGAACAGAAAGGCTACACTCCGGTCTACACGTTCTCCAACACGAAGTGGGACAGGGAGACCGGCAAGGAATTGCTTGAAGCCACGGTCACAAGGAACAAGGAGGCCAACGGCTACCGTCTTCCTACCAACGCCGAGTACGAGTACGCGGCCAAAGGCGGACCTGAAAACGAGAAGTATCCTTTCTACTATGCGGGAAGCGACAATCTTGACGAGGTTGGATGGTTCGAGGATAATTCAAAGATAGGAGAGGAGGAGCACGTCCATGTGGTCGGCCTCAAGAAACCTAACGCCCTTGGTCTGTATGACCTCAGCGGCAACATCGAGGAGATGACCGGCGAATGGTACATCTCATTGGACTACGCGAGCGACGCCGAGGAGACCGATCCTTGGGGACCGGAGACCCCTCGCGACATGACCGAACAACTTGTCATCACAAGAGGCGGATGCTACAGAACCTACACCCACAACTGCGCGGTCAAGACCTGGCGTATACAGAACGGAAACTGCAAGACCAACCAGAGCATTGGCAGCGGCCCTGTCGTGTACGACATCATGGGATTCCGCGTGGTGCGGTCTCTCAAATAAGAAGGCACATAACGATGAAGAGAGGATGTCAGACCGGCATCCTCTCTTTATTTATAAGCGCGGGACTCATAGCACAAAAAATGCGCAGACTGTCCTATCCGGACAAAAAGGTCGCGCCAAGACAGCGATCCCGCAAGAATAATTATCTAACGGGAATATTCTCTTTTGAACCAAGTGGAGAAAACAGGGTCAGAGGCAAATATCAGCTTGCCTCTCTTCTCAACCAACTCCCTTTCAATCAGAGCCTTCTGTATTCTTGCGACATTTGATTTCGCTCCCAATGAATATCTTGCAAGAACGTCCGATGATGTGAAACCGGAATGCACCCCATCAACGACCGCCTTGAGAAAATTCATCTGATAAGAAGTAAGGGACCCGATCTGTTCCATAAACAGAGATGACGTCTGATGAAGCAATTCTTCGAACCCTGCGTCTATATCAGCGTCAGACACAACCTTATCCGCCTCAATCATGACGTTCCAGGACAGTTGCTGAACATACGATGAGTAGTTTTCCACAAGCATACATATCTTTTCGGCCTGGCTTCTCGTTATCGTCATCGAACGGCTCTCGAATCTGGAACATATATAATCAATCCAGTCGCCTGTGGAGATCTTGTCAAGAAAGATCATATCGCCGAATTGATAAAACGGCATACTCTTTCTCTGGAAGATCTTTTCCATCAAATGTTTCTTACTTCCAAAAAGACAGTAAGAAACATTTTCCTGATGTTGCCAGACTCCGCGCAACCTTTTCTGGACAGTCAACGAATCCGGAAATTCCCCGATCTGCTGGAACTCATCAATACATACCACAATATGTACTCCCCTCTTTGATGCTATCCGCTGAGGAAGATTCAAGATCTCATCGGCATCCGTGTCCTTGGGTGAAATTCCAAAGGAAAGGGAATAATCCAGCGAAGGATCCGGACTTACCGAAACCTTGGCAGAGAAGCGTCCAAGAAATTCCCGGACATATGCGATCATATTCTCTACCTTGTCGGCCACACCTTTTATTATGGAAGCCGCGAACCGCTCGTAAAAATCAGATTCACTTCTGCAATCGTATATGTCCATCATAACAACTTTGATCTTTGGATCAGTCATAGAAGACATAACCTTGCCGACAATAGAGGTCTTGCCCATACGCCGGGGCGAAATCAGAATGGTGTTGACTCCTGACTCGAAATTCATTTTCAGGCGTTTAGTCTCCTTTTTCCTGTCCGTGAAATTATCTCCGGACACCGCAACTCCGTAAACAAAAGGCTTATCCATAAACTTGATATTTACGCAAATATAAACAAATAAACTCAAAGTTCACAACTTTGTGGACCACAAGGTTGTGAACTTTAGGAAAATATTTACCTGATCAAAATAGAAATCAAGGTAATGCTCATTTCAACGCATCAAGCCGGACCTAGGCGGGGCCTTTTCAGTCAAAGCAAAGAAATGACGTGCCACGGAATATGATTGACACCATAAAAACAAAACTTCTACTGAATATCTAAGCGATTCTTCCGTGCGAAGGGTCAACGGATTTTTTTTGGTCGGGGGCTTTCACTATCTTTGTCGCCACAAACCGTGGCGTGGGGAACCGCACCGAAAACGAAAGTTTGCGAGCACAGTCTGGGATTATGGCGAAAATAGTGAAATTCATCAAGGATTGGATGTTGCCGCTGGCAATCATCATCGGGATCTTTTCGTACTTGATCCTGTTCTTTGTCAATCCTTTGGCCCGGAACTTTGAGCCGGGATTCTCGAAGTTCGCCAAGGACATCCAGCCGATCCTTGTGGCCACGATGCTGTTCCTGCAGTTCAACACAATCTCCCCGCACGACCTCAAGTTCAGGAAATGGCATTTCATCGCGCTTGCGTTCCAGATCGTGATGTTCATCGCACTGACCGGTCTCGCCACGATGTTGCCAAGCGGAGGCGACCTCCGGATACTTGTCGAATGCGCGATGCTCTGCTTCATCTGCCCGACGGCCGCCGCGGCGGGAGTCATCACCAGAAAGCTTGGCGGAAGCCTTTCGGACACAGTTTCTTACGTAGTGCTGATCAACATCGCCGCGGCTGTGATCCTCCCGCTTGTGATCCCGTTTGTCAATCCGGATGCGGGCACATCGTTCCTTGACGGGTTCATAGCGATATGTATGAGGGTGTTCCCACTGCTGGTCCTGCCGTTACTCCTCGCCTGGGCGATACGCTACACCCTTAAAAGGCTCCAACGCTGGCTTATGCGCTACACAGACTGGGCGTTCTATTTCTGGGGAATGTCGCTGGCGTTCTCGATCTATCTTGCTACCAGAGCCTTGATGAACAGCGGAATATCTGCCTGGACGGCAATCCTGATCGGAATCCTGTCCCTTGTCTGCACGATAATCCAGTTCGCAGTCGGAAGGGTGGCCGGAAGAATGTCAAGCGGCAGCAAGAACCACCGTATCACACGGCCGGACGAAATCACCGCCGGCCAGGCGCTCGGCCAGAAGAACTCCGGCTTCCTGATCTGGCTGGGATATTCCTATATGACGCCAGTGACCTCCGTCGCCGGAGGCCTGTACAGCATCTGGCAGAACATCATCAATTCCCTTGAGCTCTACGAGCAGAGCCACCGGACCGGCCAGCGAAAGAAATAGCCTGATACTTAGGTAGCGTACACGCAGACAAAACCAAACACCAGTTTTTCCAAACTTGTCCGGCAGAACCTTATTATTCCGGACAAAACCTCAAAAGCGGTCAATTTGTCCGGCCAAACCGGCTTATCCCGGACAAAGCCAAAGACGCGCAGAAATTTACTTCAACGCATTCAGTCGGGCCTGGGCGGAAGCCTTTTCGGTCTCGTCGGGGGTGACACGGACGAGCATCGGAAGGTACTTCTTCTCCAGTTTGATGTTCTTGTCGCTGCGGGCAAGCAGGACGCAGTTCTTGATGGCGGTGTAGTCGTCCGGGCTCTTCTTCAGGACCTTGTTATACATCTTGAGGGCGGCCTTGCTGTCATGCTTATAGACAAGATAATACGAACCGATGTTGGTCATATAGACAGTGTTGTCAGGATAATAACCCAACATCTTCTCAGACAGTTCCTTGAAAGCCTCGAAGCAATGCGGAGTACCGATCTTGAAGAACGCGTAGCAATATTCCTGCATCACGGAAGGGAAAAGATCATCGCCAGCCTCAACCACGTCAGGATATTCCCATTTCGGGTGGCTGTGGCCGTTGTAATCGATCAGTGCCTTCAAGCCGGCGAGAGCCATGTCGGGACTGTCCTTCTCGTAGTTAATCAGGGACGAGATCTTGAACAAGCGCAGATCCAAGCGATCAGGATTCAACTCAATAGCCTTCTCTATAGCCTGGGTCGCCTTTCCGAAAAGCTCATCATCGTATGACATAACCTGAAAATAGTTCACGTCCTTGCCAAGCGAATCTTTCAACGTCAAAGCCGGAGCGTTACCAAGATATTTGGCGGCATCCTTAACCTCGATCGAAGAGGACTGACTCTTGGTCAGATAGTACGAGAATTTGCCCAAAAGCATGTCCGTGTCATCTGGATAATCCTTTCCCCAACGCTGAAGAAGAGTCTCGATGCCCACGCCATCGGTTCCAAGTTTGGAGACCAGCAACTGGTAGCGGTCAAGATATTCCTTCTGAGTAGGCTTTGGCTGAGCCGAAAGAGGAAGAAAGGCCATAACAGCCAGAATTGTCAATAATATTTTTTTCATATTCAATGATTTACACATCCATTTTGATTTTCCGTCCCTGAGGGTGCAGATTGTTGCAACGGGAGCCAAGATTTTTCACAAAACCAAGCGGATGCCCTTCAAAGCGCACCAGCACGAACCCTTTCGGGGCATCTTTCAGGAATATGCTGTCACGGTGCAGGAACCTCAGGGCAGTCTCACGATCCAAATCGGCCACCGGATAAGCCCCATCAGGAAGAGCGAGACTTAAAGCCCAGTCCGCCGACGGCACCAGATCACGCCCCTTCAACTCACCTTTTGCCACCCCGGTCTGAATCGGGCGCAACGGCTCAAGCGCCGCGACCTCACGGACAATGGACTCAGGAATATGAATGAGCAGATTCCCTTTCCGCTTTTCGGCAGCGCCAACGGCAGGTTTGCCGGAAAGCCTGAAGCCATCAACTCCTGTATTTTTTATCAGGGCAGAGACAAACTGCCCCTCACCCTTCACGAATCCAGGGACAAGCAGACCGCCGGTCTTTGTAGGAATCACCCCTTCGAGGGATGAATAATCATATTCATGAACAGTCCCGCCAAGTTCGTCCGCGGTCCATTCCATCACCGCATCATTCTCGGCGTCCTCAAAGGTGCATGTTGAATATATCAGGCTTCCGCCACGACGGAGAGCAGGCCAGACATCCGCCAGGATTCTTTTCTGTCTCGCCGAGCACAGGCTCACTACATTTTCCGACCAATCCTCGACAGCCTTGGCATCCTTGCGGAACATTCCTTCGCCAGAGCAAGGGACATCTGTGACAATGATGTCGAAAAAGCCCTCCAGCCTTGCGAACGCCTTAGGATCCACGCTTGTGACAACCACGTTCGGATCGCCCCACAACGCAATGTTGTCAGCCAGGACAGACACCCTTGAGCGCATGACCTCATTCGAGACAAGCAGGAAGTCATCCCCGAACGCTTGGCGAAGCGATGCGGCCAAATCGGTACTTTTTCCACCTGGCGCGGCGCACAAATCCAGGACTCTGGCCGGTCTGAAACAATCCCCGGTTTTTGGGAGCATATCTCTGAATATACTCCCGATGACCATAGCCGAAGAGTCCTGGACGTAGTAGCACCCGCAGTGAAACAGCGGATCCAGCGTGAATTTAGGTCTTTCCCCCAACATAAACCCATAAGGACTCCAAGGAATCCTCTGGACATCATGTCCGAAATGCTCCACGGCAAAAGCCTCTGGCTCATCCACTTTTGAAGGATTGATCCGGACTGACACCGAAGCCGACTGGTGGAAAGCCTCCAAAGCGACTCCGGCTCTATCCGACCCGATCGCCCTGGTCAGGATGTCCCGAAGCTGAATGTCGTCCAAACCTTGCATCTACTGGTTTCCGCCGAGTTTCTCCTTCATCTTTCGGATAGTCTCCTCATCGATTCCGTCAGGCATCCTGCCTTCGGACATCGCCACGAGACTGTCCACCATCTTGTTCATAGCCTCACGGATCTTCCCGCCGAGCATCATCTTCATCATCAGATTCAACTCAGCGTGGAAATCAATGTAGAAATCTGTCTTGGATGGGTCGCTCGGCACAGCGTCGAAATGCAACGTGCCTCCGAACTGGAACGGAGCCCCGTTGTCGATGAACTCGATGCTCGAATACGGAGTACGGTTCTTGACCATCACACCGATCTTGAAGCCCTGCACCGTAGTGGAGATCGTGTCATAATCCGCCTCCACATCCGCTTTCTTGTCCTCCGGAAGAAACTGAAGGAAATTGCGCATGTCCACAAAGGCCATGTATAGTTCGAATGGTTGCCTTGAGACCAATCCGTGTTTGCTCTTTATCTCTGTCATATTATATTCTTAAAATTACTTGTTCCACTCCGACGGGTTATTCCGCCACTGACGCAGAACCTCGACATCCGACTCCTTGACATAGCCCGTCGCCGTAGCCTCCTCGATCAGAGCGTCATAGCAGGATAGAGTCTTCAACCTCACCCCTTCCTCCTCAAAGCGACGGGCGGCAAGGTCGAATCCGTATGTGAATATGGCGACCATTCCCAACACCTCGGCTCCAGCGTCACGGAGAGCCTTGACAGCAGCCAGGCTGCTCATCCCTGTCGAGATAAGATCCTCGATCACAACGACTTTTGATCCCTTTGGCAAAACTCCTTCAATCTGGGAGCCGGTCCCGTGATCCTTTGGCTTCGGGCGCACATAGACGAACGGTTTCTTCATTCTGTCCGCGGCCAGAACCCCGTGAGCGATCGCCCCGGTGGCCACACCGGCCACTATATCAGCCTCGGGACACTCCCTGACGGCGGTCTCGGCAAGCCAGCCGGCGACCTTTGAGCGCAGCTCCGGATCGGAAAGTATCCTGCGGTTGTCGCAATAAATAGGTGAATGCCAGCCAGAGGCCCAAGTGAAAGGCTCGTCAGGTCTGAGCAGAACGGCTTTTATGCGAAGAAGCTCGGAAGCGAGTTTTCTGTCGATGTTTTCCATATTCATTGAAAAATGATTGTTAACTTTGCACGTAGCATACAAATATAATAGTTTTACGCAAATATCTCACTCATCGGATGCATAAGATTTACCTTGAAAAGAGATGCATGATCATCTGCGCCCCTCAGGAGCAGGCACTGTCCGACCCGAATTCCATCGAGCTGCACCTCGGAGAAGATCCGGAGGACATCACCTCGCTGGTGACAATGTTCGAGACATCGGACACGCTGGCCAGAATCTACATCCCTACAGATGACGTGGAGATGACCTACAGGGAATTCTGCTCCAGATTCAAGGAGGTCAACGCCGCCGGCGGGCTGGTGTCAAACAGGCGGGATGATGTTCTGCTCATAAGCCGCAACGGTCTTTGGGATCTGCCGAAAGGGCATCAGGAGGCTGGGGAGGACATCAAGGTGACAGCATTGCGCGAGGTTCAGGAAGAGACCGGAGTGGGTGACCTGGAGCTCCGAGGGCTCATCTGCGTCACGGACCACTGCTACCGGCGTGACGGAATATGGCATCTGAAGCACACATGGTGGTACGACATGCTGTACACAGATCCCGTGAACCTCACGCCGCAGCGGGACGAGGACATCACGAAGGCCGCATGGGTGGCCCGGTCCGGCCTTTCCCCATATTTGAAAAACACCTATCCGTCAATCGTGGAAGTGTTCCGAGAGGCCAAAATATAGGATATTCAAAGATTGTGAAACTTTCCGCGCGTCGATGCCGTATATTAAAGGATTGACTATAACGATTGTTATCGAATATGAAACTTTCACAATTCCAATTCCTTCTTCCGAAGGAGCGTGTGGCTCAGGAGCCGACAAGGTGGCGCGACGAGTGCCGGCTGATGGTTGTCCACAAGGACACCGGAGAGATCGAGCACAGGATATTCAAAGACATCATAGACTATTTCGGCAAAGGCGACACTTTCGTGTTCAACGACACAAAGGTTTTCCCGGCCCGTCTTTACGGCAAAAAGGAGAAGACAGGGGCCGACATCATGGTCTTTCTTCTGAGGGAGCTCAACCGTGAGCAGCACCTGTGGGATGTGATTGTGGATCCGGCAAGGAAAATCAGGATTGGCAACAAGTTGTATTTCGGTGACGATCAGAGTCTTGTGGCCGAAGTCATCGACAACACAACCTCCAGGGGGCGCACCCTGCGCTTCCTTTACGACGGCCCTTACGATGAATTCAAGAAATCCCTGTTCAGCCTCGGTGAGATTCCTGTCCCGAAATGGGTCAAGTCCAAGATCTCTCCTGAGGACAACGAGAACTACCAGACAATCTTCGCCAAGAACGAAGGCGCGGTGGCCGTTCCGGCGGCCGGCACACATTTCAGCCGCGAGTTGTTCAACATGATGATCCTCAAGGATATTGACAAAGCTTTCATCACCGAGCACATGGGCATCGGTCAGTTCCGCAGGGTTGATGTGGAGGATCTGTCCAAACACAGGATGGATTCCGAGAGGCTGATCATCACCCCCGAGGCCTGCGAGATCATCAACAAGGCCAAGAACAGCGGCAAGAAGGTTCTCGCCGTCGGCACGACCGTGCTCAGAGGGCTTGAGACCTACGTCACGACGACCCACGAGGTAAAGCCTTACGATGGATGGACCAACAAGTTCATCTTCCCGCCTTACGAGTTCTCGGTGCCTGACGCTGTAGTCTCGAACTTCCACCTTCCGGAATCCACGATGCTGATGGCCGTGGCGGCCTTCGGAGGCTTTGATCACGTCATGAACGCCTACCAGGTGGCTCTTGACGAGGGCTACCGCTTCGGCCCTTACGGAGACGCCATGCTGGTCGTATAGACGACTGGCATAGCATCCTGGTTACGCCGACTTTATCACTATAATAGTTCTGTATGACATAGAGCCGTTTTCTTTATTCGGGAGACGGCTTTTTTGTGCGGGCCCAACAGTGCTGGAGCAGGTCCACGGAGATGAATCCATCGCATTCCAGCGTGGTGACAAGCCGGCTGACATGGCTGTAGGTCCATTTCAGCTTCGCGCAGAGTTCGTCAACCGAGATGCCACGATGTGCCTTCACCGCAAGGGCGACACGGACAACATTCTCATAATCAGAGTCTGACATACGGTCTTTATAATACACCTCGACTTCCGTCCTGAAATCCTCTTTCAGACTCATGTCCGCCTTGCCGAGTCCGAGTTTCGCTATCAATTCGCCCAAATCTCCGATCTGTTCGGCGACATTCTCCCTTATGAGCAGATTGCAGCCTTGAGAGACCGGATCGTCTATCCTGCCCGGCAACGCATAGACATCCCGGCCGTACGACGCCGCAAGCCGCGCCGTCATCATGCCTCCGCCACGGATCTTGGACTCGACAAGGATCGTCGCCCTGCATATTCCGGCGATGATCCTGTTGCGCCGCAGGAAATTGATTCTTACCGCCGCCGTGCCTGGAGGATAGTCCGTGACCAAGGCACAGCCCGGGGTCGATGCGATAGACTCTCCGACATCCTTGTTCCGGGACGGATACAAATCGTCTATTCCAGTGGCCATTACAGCCACGGTAGGAAGGCCGGCATCAAGTGCGGCCTTATGGGCAGTGACATCCACACCTAAAGCCAAACCACTGACAATCAAAGGTTTTATCGCAGCGCGAGACATAGCCTGGACAATCCGGCCACACCAGTCCTTACCATAGTATGTCAACCCCCTTGTACCGACAACCGCGACCTGCGGAAGCCCCTCGAACACATCCCGTGGCGGGGATATTCCTTTATAATAAAGTCCCAACGGAGGATCCTCACACTCCATGAGCAGGGCGGGATAGCCTTCCTCGCCTATTCCCAGGAAAGTTCCGCCGTCCCTTTCCAAGCACTCCAGCTCGATCGCCGCCGACTCAAAGGCGCTGCCCGTAATCAGCGGAGCGTACCTGTTCCTTGAGCACACACCCAAAGCTCTCGCCACTTCGCCAGGTTCTTTGAACACGGCCGTGGCGCTTCCCAAAGTCTCGACGAGCCTAAGGCCTATCTTCGGCTCGAATCCAAAAATCCTGTTGAGGGCGCATAGCGCGACCTTCTCCTCAAATGGCGCTCCTTCAATCTTCGACATATTCTGTTCTGATATATTCATAATATCGCCGCGCTTCCGGACACTGCGGGAAGCATCATCGCAATTTGCGGTCTTTCAAGGGAACCGAGGGGGTATGAACCGGAATTATTTACGTTTCTTATGAATATTTTTGTTTTTTATCATCACGGGCCGTCTTCGACCGCCGAAGCCAGCTGAATATTTTCATTCTTCGGGTGGATTTCACTATCTTTGGCGCCATGATATTCATAGACACACATTGCCACCTGAGTGACAGGGCCTATTCCGGAGAGGAGGCAGACTACATCCGCAGGGCGAAGGCCGCCGGGGTCAACCTCCTGCTTCAACCTGACATCGACAGTTCGGAAAGGGAGGCCATGTTCGCCCTTGTGGACAGGTTCCCGGACACGCTGCGACCGATGATCGGACTCTACCCAGGCTCCGTGAACAAGGAGTGGCGCTCGGAAGTTGACGCCATGATCCGTTTCCTTGACGAATGGGAAGCGGGTACCGGTCGTAAGGTCGTGGCTGTCGGAGAGATAGGCCTTGACTACCATGAGGGGAAGGATTACGCCGCGGAACAGAAAGAAGCGTTGGAATGGCAGATGGATTTCGCCTCGGAAAGAGATCTGCCGCTCAACATCCACCTGCGCGACGCAATGGGTGACTTTCTGGAGATTCTCCGGAGACACAAAGGATTGAGAGGGAATATGCACGCCTACAGCGGCAGCCTGGAATCATTTCAGGAAATCCAGAGGTTGGGAGACTGGCGCATCGGGGTCGGAGGCGTGGTGACGTTCAAGAATGCCGGACTCGCGGAGGTTGTCAGGAATGTTCCCCTTGACAGAATCGTACTGGAGACCGACGCTCCTTATCTGACCCCAGTCCCGCACAGAGGCACACGTAACGAAAGTTCCTACATTCCGCTGATCGCCGCGAAGATCGCCGGACTGAAAGGTGTCTCGGTCGAGGAGGTCGCGGAAACCACAACCAACAACGCCAAAACACTTTTCGGAATATGAGAAGATCCTCCATCCTGATGATTTACACGGGAGGCACGATCGGCATGAAGCAGGATCCGCAAGACATGACCCTCAAGCCTTTCGACTTCCACCAGATTCTCGATGAGGTGCCGGAACTGAAGAAGTTCGCCCTGCGCATCGACTCTTACACGTTCGACCCGCTGATCGACTCCTCTGATGTAGAGCCGTCCTTCTGGCAGTCGCTCGCGTCGTTGATCCAAGAGCGCTATGATGAATATGACGGATTCGTGGTCCTGCACGGAACCGACACGATGGCGTACTCGGCGTCGGCCCTGAGCTTCATGTTGGAGAATCTGGCCAAGCCCGTCGTGTTCACCGGAAGCCAGCTTCCAATCGGGGTGCCACGCACCGACGGCAAGGAAAACCTGATCTCCGCCGTGGAGATCGCCTCGGCCAAGGATCCCGAAGGTCATCCCCGGGTTCCGGAAGTAAGCATATTCTTCAATTCCAAATTGTTGAGAGGCAACCGCAGCATCAAGATCAGTTCTGAGGATTTCAGCGCCTTCAAGTCTCCGAACTGCCCGCCGCTGGCCGAGGCCGGAATCAGCATAAAATACAACGACAGCGTCATACGAAGGCCATTGGACTGGGATGAACATCTGAGGATCAGCACCAACCTGGACACCAGGGTCTCGATTCTGAAAGTTCATCCGGGCATCACCCCGCAGGTCATGAAGTATTTTTTATGCGGGCCGGACATCCGCGCCGCCATCATCGAGACCTATGGTTCCGGTAACGCGCCTTCGCGTCAATGGTTTCTGGACATTGTAAAGGAAGCCTCCGGGATGGGGAAGGTGTTGATGAACGTAACTCAGTGTCTGTCAGGGACTGTAAACATGGACATCTATGCCACGGGCAAGGCCCTCGAGAAAGCCGGAGTGGTCTCAGGAGCTGACATCACGACCGAAAGCGCGCTCGCGAAATTGTTCTACCTGATGGGGAAAACCACTGACAACGAATCGGTGAAATCCAAGCTTGGCGACAATCTGCAAGGAGAAATTTCCTTATAAACATTGCCAATTGGAAATAATTTAGTAAATTGCAACGGTTTTTTAGAAGGTTTTACGCTTTCGGGAAGCCACAGGAAAAGATAACTATTTAATACATTATCAATTAAAATTAAACACACAAAAACAGTTATGAAAAAGTTTTTCATGTTTTTGGCAGTAGCCGGTGTTCTCACCTTCACTGCAAACATCGCATCCGCTCAGGATCAGCCAGCCGCTGACAACGCAGCCGCAACAGAGCAAGTTGAGACTGCCGCTCCAGCCCAGCCAATGTCCGCTGAGGATCTTCTCAAGGGTACCGGAGAGGACGTTCCTATGCACCAGCAGATCAAGACCTACTTCATCCAGGGAGGTCCGGGCTTCATGTCCATGATCCTCATCTGCCTTATCATCGGTCTTGCCCTCGCGATCGAGAGAATCCTTTATCTCTCATTCTCAAAGACAAACACCAAGAAGCTTATCAAGAATGTCGAGGCAGCTCTCGCACAGGGCGGCGTTGAGAAGGCAAAGGAAGTTTGCCGCAACACCAAGGGTCCTGTCGCCAGCATCTTCTACGATGGTCTCAACCACTACAATGAGGGTATCGATGTTGTCGAGAAGAGAATCACCTCTGCAGGTGGTGTTCAGATGAGCCTTATGGAGAACAACCTCTCTTGGATCGCCCTGTTCATCGCCCTTGCACCTTCACTCGGATTCTTGGGAACAGTTATCGGTATGGTACAGGCCTTCGACGCCATCGAGGCTGCCGGTGACATCTCTCCTAACATCGTTGCCGGAGGTATGAAGGTCGCCCTTATCACCACCGTCGGCGGTCTTATCGTCGCCATGATTCTCCAGGTGTTCTACAACTATATTCTTTCCAGAATCGACGCTCTCTCAATCGACATGGAGAACGCTTCCATCGATCTCGTTGACGTTCTTGCAAAGAACGAGAAGAAATAATTTGTAGAGACAATTTTTAGAATCTGATTATAATGAATAAGATATTCAAAATAACCGGATGGGTATTGGGTCTCCTCGGAATCGTCTTCGGAATCCTGGCCTTCGTCAATGAGGGCTCTTCCGTTGACCTCCTCCTCAGATACACCTACTTCCTCTTCTTCGCGGCGGTAGTCATCTGGATCGGACTCGCGATATTCATCGCCGGAAGGAACAACCCTAAGAACCTGCTCAAGGCCGCCGGTGTGGTGGTCGGAGTCGCCGCTCTGGTTGTTCTGGCCTACGTGCTCTCAGCTGGAGCACCGGCTCTTAATGTCAAGACACAGCCTACTCCACAGTGGCTTAAACTGACTGACACAATGCTTCTTCTGACCTACGTCCTCGGTGGTGCCGCCATCATCGCCATTATCGTAGGCGCTGTCAGAGACGCGATCAACAACAAATAACATCTAAGTAAGCTATGGCAAGAAAAACACCGGGACTGAACACACAATCGACAGCCGATATCGCGTTCCTTCTGCTCTGCTACTTCCTGATGACCTCCACTATGGACCAGCAGTCAGGTTTGCAGCGCCGTCTCCCTCCTATGCCTGACCAGAATCAGAAAACGGAAGACACGAAGGTCAACAAGCGTAACATCATCATCGTGAAGATCAACTCTTCCGACAGACTGTTTGCCGGTGACCAGCTTTTGGATGTTAGCCAGCTCAAGGACAAGATCAAGGAGTTCATCACAAACCCTAACAACGACCCGAACCTTCCTGAAAGGGAGATGAAGAACATCGAGGGCTACGGTGAATATCCCGTATCAAAAGGAGTCATCTCTCTTCAGAATGACCGTGGAACCAGCTACAGGGCCTACATCGCTGTTCAGAACGAACTCGTGAAGGCAATCAATGAAGTCCGTGACGACTTCTGCAAGCAAAACTATGGAAAGGCCTACACCTTCCTCACAGAAGATCAGCAGAAGATTGTCAGGGAAGCGATTCCACAGAACATTTCCGAGGCAGAGCCTAAGGACGTCACCAAAAAGTAAAACAGGAGGATCAAACAATGCCTAATTTTAAAAGAAGCGGTAAAAAAGAAATGCCGGAGTTGGGAACCAGCTCAGACATCGTGTTCATGTTCCTGTTCTTCTTCATGGTAACCTCTCAGCTCCGTTCAACGGAGGTGAAGGTCAGGGTAAGACTCCCTGAAGCGACGGAGGTCGCCAAGCTTGAGAGAAAGGATTTGGCCTCATACATCTACATCGGTTCCCCTACCGCTCAGTATCAGAGCCAGTACGGTACCGAGGCGCGTATCCAGCTGAATGACTCTTTCAAGACAACGAACGACATCCGTGACTTCATCGCCGCCGAGCGCGACGCGATGAGCGAGGCTGACCGCCAGTTGATGCAGGTCTCTATCAAGGCAGACGAAGACGCAAGAATGGGTATCGTGACGGACGTGAAGCAGGAGCTCAGGCGCTGCTCCGCCCTCAAGATCATGTACGCTGCCAGAAAGACAGAAGAGAAATAAACATTCTTGAATATATCGAGAGAGGGACTGCCCCAAGGGTCGGTCCCTTTCTTTTTTTTGTTTTTTATACTATCTTTGTGAGATTGAATCAAATGTCATAAAAATATGGTAACGAGGAGTAAAGTTAAGGACCTACTCAAGGCGGCGCCGGGACAGGAAGTCCTTGCCAAAGGTTGGGTCAGGACCAAAAGAGGAAACAAGCAGATCAAGTTCATCGCCCTCAACGATGGCTCGACCGTAAATAACATTCAGGTTGTGGTGGATATGGCCAACTTTGACGAGGCCATCATCGCCAAGATCACAACCGGAGCAAGCATCAGCGTGACCGGCAACCTGATCGAATCAGTAGGAAGCGGACAGGCAGTCGAGATCCAAGCAAAGCAGATCGAGGTGCTCGGAGAATGCGACCCTGTCAGGTACCCTCTCCAGAAGAAGAACACTTCTCTTGAATATCTCCGCACAGTCGCCCACCTCCGTCCGAGGACAAACACGTTCGGAGCAGTGCTGAGAATCCGTCACGCAATGGCTTTCGCGATTCACAAGTTCTTCAACGACAAGGGATTCGTTTACCTCAACACTCCTCTTATCACAGAATCTGACGCAGAGGGAGCGGGAGACATGTTCCAGGTCACGACCCTCAATCTTGAGAACGTTCCCAAGAAAGAGAACGGAAAGGTTGATTTCAGCAAGGACTTCTTCGGAAAGAAGACGTGCCTTACCGTGAGCGGACAGCTGGAGGGTGAGCTTGGAGCGACGGCCGTCGGCGAGATCTACACTTTCGGTCCTACTTTCAGGGCTGAGAACTCCAACACTCCAAGACATCTCGCGGAGTTCTGGATGATCGAGCCGGAGATGGCGTTCTACGACATCAACGACAACATGGTGCTGGCCGAGGAGTTCGTGAAATACCTTGTGCAGTACGCTCTTGACAACTGCGCGGACGACCTCAAGTTCCTCAACTACAAGTACGATGACGGACTTATCGAAAGGCTTAAGAGCGTCTTGGGCATCGAGTTCCAGAGAGTGACCTACACGGAGGCCGTGGAGATCCTTGAAGAGGCTGTAAGGAATGGCCAGCAGTTCGAGTACCCGGTTCACTGGGGGACTGATTTCCAGAGCGAGCACGAGCGCTACCTCGTGGAGAAGCACTTTGGCAAGCCGGTGATCCTCACGGACTTCCCTAAGGACATCAAGGCTTTCTATATGAAGCAGAACGAGGACGGAAAGACCGTGCGCGGAATGGACGTGCTCTTCCCGAAGATCGGCGAGATCATCGGAGGTTCCGAGAGAGAGGCATCCCTTGAGAAACTGGAGCAGAGGATCGACGAGCTCAAGATGAGCCGCAAGAACCTCGAATGGTACATCGACACCCGCAGGTACGGAACCGTACCTCACAGCGGATTCGGTCTCGGATTCGAGAGACTGCTGCTCTTCGTCACCGGCATGGCCAACATCCGTGACGTGATTCCGTTCCCAAGGACTCCAAAGAACGCCGAATTCTAAAAATCAACGAATATGTTAGTGATAGGAATAGCCGGAGGCTCCGGTTCAGGAAAAACCACGGTGGTCAACGCGATAACCGAGAAGTTGAAGGAAAGAGTGGTTGTGATCCCTCAGGACTCCTACTACAAGGACTCCAGCCACCTTCCGATGGAGGTCAGGCAGCAGATCAACTTTGACCATCCGGACGCGATCGACTTCAAGCTCCTCTGCGATCAACTCAAGGATCTCAAGAACGGGAAGGCTATCGAACAGCCGGTATATTCCTACATCACTTGCTCAAGATCAAAGACGGAGACAGTCACGGTCGAGCCTGCGGAGGTTATCATCATCGAGGGGATTCTTGTGTTCACCTGTAAGGAATTACGGGACCAGATGGACATCAAGATATTCGTTGACGCCGATGACGACGACAGATTGATGAGAGTCATGGCAAGGGATATTCTCGAAAGGGGAAAGACGGTGGAGACCGTGATCGAGAGGTACACCAAGACCGTCAAGCCGATGTATCTCCAGTTCATCGAGCCGAGCAAGCGCTATGCTGACATCATCATCCCGCAGGGAGGACATAACAAAGTCGCCATAGACATCATCTCCGCAACGATCGAGAAATCACTGAGAGAACAGGAGGAGGCGAAATAACTTCCGGAAACGCACCGCACACAGGTCAGAATATTCATTGAATCCATGAAGAGCGACGACAAGGCAGGACTTTACATCACCGTCATATTCCATTTGATGGTGATTATTGTGTTGCTGGTCAGTCAGATATCCTCCGCGCTGAAGAGGGAGAACACTTTTGTGCTGGATTTCTCCAAACAGGAGAGGGTTGAGAAAGAGCAGGCGGAGCGCAACCTCAAGGAAGAGGTAAGTGAGAGGCTCGACAGGATGCTCGCGGCGGCTTCCGGCGTTCCGGTGAGGAATGTGGCCGTGGACAGGGGCGCGCTCAAGGACGACCGCAACACCAATGCGGAGGAACTCTACAAGGAGGCCGAGAAACTGGCGCAGGAACTCAAGAACGGTCCTAAGCTTGATGAGCCGGACGAGGACTACGCCGCAGTCAGCAAGCCAAGCCAGCCAAAGGAGGAATCTAAAAAGTCATCTTACAAAGGGCCATCGGTTGTCTCTTATGAACTCGATGGAAGGAAAGCCAGCAAACTGTCAATTCCGGCATACAGATGTCTGGGAGCTGGTCATGTCACGGTCATCATCACCGTGGACCCTTCCGGCAAGGTTCTGAACGCGAAAGTCCAGGACGAGGTGTCCTCGGATGACAAATGCTTGAGGGACTTTGCGATAAGGGCGGCAAGGCTTTCACGGTTCTCCGCATCCGGAACGGCTCCGGCAAGACAGACCGGAAATATCGTATATTTGTTCGTTGCTCAATAATATCGCGTATATTTGCCAATATAGCTGATGAACAGAAAGACACTGACCATACTGATCGCCACGGCGGTGATTCTCATCGGAGGAATCACCTTCGCTGTCATGAAGTTATATTCGGATTCAAGGAACGATGCCGGAAATGCCGCGGACTCACGTTTTCTTGAGACGCACAAACTGGTCAAGGCAGTGCCATCCGATGCGGCCATCATCTTCTGCTTCAAGAATTTCGGACGAGCATGCGAGATTCTTGGCGACTCTTTGGCCGTATTCGGGGAACTGGCGTCAAACAAATTTGACAGAATCACGTCCTTGCGGTCAGGCAGCCTGAAAAAATCTCCGGCCATCATGTCTGTGCACTACAGCAAAGACATGCCTCCTCTCATGATCATAGAAGCGGGCAAGGCAATAGCCGATACGACACAGGATCTAAGGACGCTTATCGCGGCCGCTGACTCATCCGGGCTGCTGACCAGAATCAACGGCGACTTGCTGCTGATCTCCACCTCGGAGACCGTCATCAACTCATCCGTGAGACATCTTGAAGAGGGACACAGCATACTGGAAGCCAAAGGGTTTGCGGAGATAGCCTCGACAGGTACGGCAAACGGAGATGATGTCATCTTCCTTTCCAACGCCTACATGGACAACTTTCTCGGAACCTACTTTGCGAAAAAACATCGCAAATCAAGAAACTTCCTCAAGGAACTGGCTGAATGGACGGCGCTTACCATCACAAAACGGTCGGATGCCGGTGTGTCCATGCATGGTACCCTCCTCTACGGAAGCGAGCCATCGTACTACCTCAACGTGCTCAGCCACGCAGGCTCCTCTGAAATGAAGATAGCCGAGGTTGTACCATCAAGCACCGACTTCATCATTGACATCACAATCGGCAACATCACTTCCTACATAAAGGCATACAGGAATTACCTTGACTCCAAAAGCAGCCTTGACAGATACGAGGCTATCCTCAAGGCTCAGAAAAAAGAATTCGGACAGAACGCCGAGGAATGGGCTGAATCCTTGGGCATAAATGAGGTCGCCGTCCTCAATCTGAAGATGAACGGGAAACTCCGTCAAATCCTGACACTTCGTCCTGGAAAAAAACTAAAGGCGGAGAATGTCAGCGGAATGAAATGCGCCGGGTTCGCATCCTCTGTGTTCGGGAATGTATTCACCGCCGAGGATGAAAGCACATGCGCGTTGGCACATGGTTGGATCGTCATTGGTGCGGCTGATTGCGTGGCGGAATATTCAAAGACAAATTTTTTGAGAGAGACACTCGCCTCCCGCCTTGACGCAGAAGGTCTCGACAGGGTGCCGCAGAAGAACGGAGGGGCCTGGGTATATTACTCGCTTGGCAACGATCCGGAACTGTTGGACGCGACTTTCAGTCCAATGATGGCAAGAGGTTGCAGGAATATTCTTAAAGGGGCATCGTATGTTCCGGTTGTCATCTCAGCCATCGCGGAAGGCGGCGGAATAGGTCTTGAGATCAACCTCGACAGGATCGAGGTCGGCAAAGGCAGTGTTCCCGCGGCAGGCAAAGACACGACTGTCACCGTACCGGAAGGACCTTTCAAGGTACGGAACTGCGCGACAGGCAAGATCAACACATTTTATCAGAACAGCCATCTTTCAATATGTCTGCGGGACGAGAACGGCAAGGATGTCTGGGGTGTGCCGTTCAAGTCGAAGATCCGCGGCTACGTCCAGGAAGTCGATTACTACAACAACGGAAAGATCCAGTACCTGTTCGCGGCCGGATCACAGATGTATCTGATTGACAGGCTCGGACGCTTCGTCTCTGGATTTCCAGCCGAGACAGGCAAGAAAATTGCGGCAGGGCCTGCCGTGTACGATTTCACGGGAGCCAAAGGCTACACAACGATGCTCCTTCACACAGACAACACCGTAGGCTATTATGACCTGCACGGGAAGCAGGTTCCTTCCTGGAAAGGGATAACGGCCGATGAGACTATAAAGAGCCTTCCGGAACTTCTGGAAGGGAATGGTAAAAGATACTGGGTGGTCAGGACATCAGCCCAAAGCATGGTTTTCCCGTTCATCGGCGGAGAGCCTTTGATAAAGGGCGAGGGCAACAAGATGATCCGGCCGGACAGCAAGATCGAGATTACGGACAAAGGGTTCAGCGCGGTTTGTTACGATGGCAAGGAAAGAACCTTCAAGCCCGGCAAATAAAAACGAACATTATGAACGAATTCAGATTCGAATCTGTGAACAAGCTCCTGGAAGAGAGCTTCAGAAAAAATTGGGACAGGCTTGCGCTTTCCAACTATCAGGGAGTGAGCCTCTGCTACAGGGACGTGGCAAGACGCATCGAGAAACTGCACATCGCATTCGAGAAATGCTTTCTGCACAAAGGCGACAAGGTGGCCATCTGCGCCCGCAACCAGGTCAACTGGGCGGTCAGTTTCCTGGCCACGATGACCTACGGAGCTGTGCCTGTGCCGATCCTTCACGAGTTCAAGCCCGGGAATATTCATTACTTGGTCAACCATTCGGAGGCAAAGGTTCTCTTTGTGGACGATGTCATCTGGGAGGGGCTTAGCGCCGATGAGATGCCGGGACTGTTCGCGGTAGTGAGAATCAACACATTCCAGCTTCTGTATTCCAAGGTGCCTCGCATCACCGAGGCGCGGGAGCACATGAATGAATATTTCGGGAAACGCCATCCTAACAGCTTCGAGCCGGAGGACCTCAACTACTACAAGGACTCCCCCAACGAGCTGGCGATGATCAACTACACCTCCGGAACCTCCGGTTTCTCCAAGGGTGTGATGATCCCTTACAGGGCGCTTTGCTCCAACATTCAGTTCGCGAAGCACGTGCTTCCGGAACTGAACAACCAGACGAACGTGGTGGCCATGCTCCCGTCCGCCCACATGTACGGAATGATGTTCGAGTTCCTCTTCGAGATGACGATCGGGGCCCACGTGCATTTCCTGACAAGGGTGCCGAGTCCGAAGATCATCATGCAGGCTTTGGCCGAGGTCAAGCCGAACATCATCATCGCTGTGCCTCTGATCATCGAGAAGGTCTATAAGTCCAAGATCCAGAAGATTGTGGAAAAGGGTAGCGTGAAGACCTTGCTCAAGGTGCCGGTGATCGACAAGATGATCCAGAAGAAGATCTGCGGAGAACTCGTGAGCGCGTTCGGAGGCAACTTTGTGGAAGTCATTATGGGCGGCGCGGCGTTCAACAAGGAAATCGAGAAGTTCTTCTGGGACATAGCGTTCCCTTACACTGTCGGCTACGGCATGACGGAATGCGCCCCGATCATCACCTATGCGCACTACGATGACAAGAGGCTCTACTCCTGCGGAAAGGCGGCTTTGAACATGTCCATCCGCATCGACTCCCCTGACCCTGAGAACATCGAGGGTGAGATCCAGACCTACGGCCCTAACATCGCTCTGGGTTACTACAAGAACGAGGAGGCCACCAAAGACCTCTTCACGGAGGACGGATGGCTCAGGACCGGAGACATGGGCATCATCGACAAGGACGGATACCTCTACATCAGAGGCCGTTATAAGTGTATGTTCCTCGGACCGAACGGCCAGAACATCTATCCTGAGGAGCTTGAGTCTGTGATCAACTCGTTCGCCTATGTCGTTGACTCGCTTGTCATCGAAGACAATGGAGGTCTGACAGCGTTGGTTTACCCGGACTACCATCAGGGCGAGCTGGACGGGATGAACCGTGAGGATCTGGAAAAGACGCTGACATCACAGCTTCCGGAAATCAACAGGGAGATCCCTAATTACGCACAGATCAAGAAGATCGAGTTTATGCCGGAAGATTTCGAGAGAACTCCTAAGAAGAGCATCAAGAGATACCTCTACCAGAGAAACAAATAATGGAAAAGTTTGACCAGCGATACCTTGAGATGGCCGAGATCTGGGCCAGGAACTCCTACTGCAAGAGACGGCAGGTCGGAGCGATCCTGGTCAAGGACAGGATGATCATCTCCGACGGCTACAACGGGACGCCGTCCGGATTCGAGAACGTCTGCGAGGACGAGAACGGGGCCACAAAACCCTACGTTCTCCACGCCGAGGCCAACGCCATCACCAAGGTCGCGAAGTCAGGCAACAGCAGCCTCGGGGCGACCCTCTACGTGACGGCCTCCCCGTGCATCGAATGCTCGAAACTGATCATCCAGGCCGGCATAAAAAGAGTCGTCTATAAGGATGAATATCGCCTCACGGACGGAGTTGACCTGCTCCGCAAGGCTGGAATCAAAGTTGAAAAGATAGATTAGGATGAAACGAATATCTTCCATCTGGATCGCATTTCTGGGAATAGTCGTGGGCGCGATCATTGTGCTGGCCTACAACGCCTACAACCAGAAAAGGAATATGCTCCGTGTGCAGTACGGGGACTGGCGGAAACTGAATCTGATCCTTGACCAGATCGACAAGAACTATGTTGACACGATCAATGTCGGGAAAGTCACCGATGCGGCCATAACCGCCGCGTTGGCTGAGCTGGATCCTCATTCAGTCTATATGCCACCTGTCGAGCTGACCGAGGCGGAGACCGATCTGGCCGGCAATTTCGATGGAATCGGCATCCAGTTCAACGTTCCTAACGACACGGCCATCGTGCTGGAAGTCATCCCGGGAGGCCCGTCCGAGAAAGTCGGACTTCAGAAGGGTGACAGGATCCTCAAAGTCGGGGACAAGGACATCGCGGGAGTCAGATTCCCGCAGGACAGCATGGTCCGCAGGATGAAGGGTCCGGCCGGGACCAAGGTCACGGTAACAGTCGGCAGAGGCAACGAGACAATTCCGTTCGAGATCACAAGAGGGAAGATTCCGATGCACTGCGTGGACGCTTCGTTTATGATCAACGACACCACCGGTTACATCAAGCTCTCCAAGTTCTCCAGAACGACATTCTCGGAGTTCTCACAGGCCAGCGCCACACTGCTCGGGGAAGGGATGAAGAAGCTGATCTTCGACCTGCGTGACAACACCGGCGGCTATTTCGACCAGGCACTGCTGCTTTGCGACATGTTCCTCAAGAAAGGAGACGAGATCGTCTATATGCAGGGACTACACCGCAAGAAGGACGACTACAAGGCCGACGGCAAGGGCCTCCTTCAGGACATAGCCCTGACGGTACTGATCAATGAGTCAACGGCCTCCTCAAGCGAGATATTCGCCGGGGCGATGCAGGACAACGACCGTGGCCTCATCATCGGACGGCGCTCGTTCGGTAAGGGACTCGTGCAGGAGCCGGTCTATTTCAACGACGGATCAGGGGTGCGTCTGACTGTCGCGAGGTTCTACACTCCATCCGGCCGTTGCATCCAGAAGCCATATTCAGAAGACTACCAATACGACATCTACAAGCGCTACGCCGACGGAGAGATGTACGACGCTGACAGCATCAAGGTTGACTCCACGGCCGCCTACAAGACAGTGGCCGGAAGGACGGTCTATGGCGGTGGCGGCATCATCCCGGACGTGTTCGTGCCGGTGGACACCACCAGGGCCACTAAGTTCTTCATCGCCTGCAACAAGAAAGCGACGCAGATGAGGTTCGCCTCGGCGATGTTCGACAAATACAAATCGCGGCTCTCCGAAATCGACAATGACGCCGAACTTGGAATATTCCTGGACAGAATGAATATCCCGTCCGCATTCCGTGAATATGCCTCCTCGAAGGACGGCATCACCTGCACGCAAAAAGAATGGGAAGAGACTTCTGAATATCTCCTCCCACAACTCCGTGCCCTTGTCGGGCGGTATTCCAAACTCGGTGAGAACGCCTTCTACAAGATGTACCTCAACGTGGATGTCACGCTGAAGAAGGCTATTGAATCGGACTCACGTAATCTTTTACATCCTGCCCGCTGACAGGATTCCCTCCAAGTATCATCAGGCGCTCCACGACATTGCGGAGTTCCCTGATGTTACCAGTCCATGATTTCTCCTGGAGCAGCCTGACCGCTTCGGGAGAAAATGTTTTCACCGGCATCCCGGACTCCGTGCTGATCTGATTTACAAAATAGTCAATAAGCAGAGGGATGTCATCTTTCCTTTCGTCCAGCGACGGCACCTTGATGACGATGACGCTCAGGCGGTGGTACAGGTCTTCCCTGAAATTGCCCTTGGCTATCTCATCCTGAAGATTCTTGTTCGTGGCCGCCACCACCCTCACGTCAACAGTTATGTCCTTGTCACTGCCGACCCTGGAGAGCTTGCGCTCCTGCAGCACACGCAGCACCTTGGCCTGAGCGGCAAGGCTCATGTCCCCGATCTCGTCCAGGAAAAGAGTCCCGCCGTCAGCCTGCTCGAACTTACCCTTGTGCTGCTTGATGGCCGAGGTGAAAGCGCCTTTCTCGTGGCCGAACAATTCACTTTCAATCAGTTCCGACGGGATGGCCGCACAGTTCACCTCGATGTACGGCATCGCGCTTCTGGCGCTCTGCTCGTGGAGACTCCGCGCAACCAGCTCCTTGCCCGAACCGTTGGGGCCGACGATCAGCACACGGGCGTCAGTCGGGGCGACTTTCGCAATGATGTCGCGCTCATGCCGGATAGGCTCTGACTCCCCTATCATCCGTTGGCCGTAAACCTTCTTTTTCAGAGTCTTGTTCTCGGAGATTATCGTAGCCTTCTCGGAGGCGTTCTTGATGGTGATCAGGATCCGGTTCAGATCCAGAGGCTTCTGGATGAAGTCGAAAGCGCCTTTCTTGATGCACTCAACGGCGGTGTCGATGTCCCCGTGACCTGAAATCATCACGATCGCCGAATCTATGCCCTCGGCGACCATCTTGTCCAGCACCTCGGTTCCGTCCATTCCCGGCATCTTGATGTCACAGAAAATCACATTGTATCTTTCCTTGTCCACCATCGCAAGGGCGGTCGCGCCGTCCTCGGCCACATCCACATCGTAGCCCTCGTCACTCAGAATCTCCTTAAGGGAATTCCTGATGGACCTCTCGTCATCAACAATCAATATCTTCATAGAAATTCGTCTTTGTTCTTACCTATAAATCGCACATCCCGTTTCCGCGGAACCCACTCCTCCGGATAACGGTAATATTACTTGTTCTGGAATGATATTCCGTAATACAAATATCGGACAAATTTCTTTCTTTGGGAAATGAAAAGGATAACTTTATTCTTTAGATAAAAATTGATAATTTTGCCGTATGAAATTACCTGACATCATCATAGCCATCGACGGCTACTCATCGACAGGCAAGAGCACGCTTGCCAGACTGATAGCGGAACACTTCGGATTCCTTTATCTGGACTCCGGGGCTCTCTACCGTGGAGTTACCTTGTACGCCCTTGAGAAAGGGTTCATCGGGAAGGACGGAGCCATTGACGAAGCCGCCCTCAAGGCCGCACTACCGGATTTGGGGCTGGATTTCAAGGCCGAGGGAACATTCATCGGAGACAGATGCATAGAAAAGGAGATCCGCACGCTGGAGGTGTCCGGCCACGTCAGTCCGATCTCGGCGATCCCGTTTGTCAGGGAATATGTCGATGAGCGTCTGCACGCTTTCGGACAGAGGAAAAGAATCGTGATGGACGGCAGGGACATCGGCACGACGGTGTTCCCGGACGCCGAGGTCAAGATATTCATGACAGCCAGCGATGAGGTCCGGGCACAAAGGCGTTTCGACGAGATGAAGGCCAAGGGACAGGACCCGAAACTGGAGGACGTGATGAAAAACCTTCGGGAGAGGGACTATATCGACTCCCATCGTGAGGTTTCCCCTCTTTCCAGGGCCGCCGACGCTTTCGTGCTGGACAATTCGGACATGAACCTGCACGAGGAACTGGTTTGGTTCCAAGGACTTGCGCAAGGCCGTTTCGGAATCCTTGAATAGAGGGTCATGGCTATTCAGGTTGAGATCGAGAAGCATTCCGGCTTCTGCGGAGGAGTGATCAGGGCGATCGGCCGAGCCGAGAAGTTCCTTGAGGAGTCTCCCGGCAGGACACTATACTCCCTCGGGGACATTGTCCACAACGAGGCGGAACTCCGGAGGCTCGGAGAGAAAGGACTGGTCACAGTCGACAAAGACGGACTTATGAATATTCCCGATCCTTCTTCGGAGACGCTTCTCATAAGGGCGCACGGCGAGCCGCCGCAGACATATTCATTGGCTCAAAAACTTGGTTTGACGGTCATAGACTGCACCTGTCCGGTGGTGCTGAAACTGCAAAAGAGCATCAGGGAGGCCTACGAGAGGGTCAAGCCCGCCGGAGGACAGATCGTCATATTCGGAAAAATCGGGCACGCCGAGGTGCTTGGTCTGCTTGGGCAAGTCAGCGGCGACGCGGTGGTGATTGAGAATATGCCGATGCTGCTTTCCGCCCTTGAGGACGGTTCTATCCGGACTGACAAGCCGTTGGAGATATTCTCTCAGACAACAAAGAGTCCGGTGGAATATTCCGAGATCTGCAAGGTGCTGGAGTCATGTCCGGGTGCAGGTCTTCAGGTTCACAACACGATCTGCTCACAGGTGGCGTCACGACACGAGGAACTGGCCGACTTCGCTCTTCGACACGATGTCATCGTCTTTGTGTCAGGGGTTTCCAGTTCCAACGGAAAGGTGCTTTTCGATCTTTGCAAGTCCAGGAATCAGCGAACATATCATATTTCCGATCCTTCGGAACTGGAACCGGAATGGTTCTCGGACGGAGACAAGGTAGGAGTCTGCGGCGCGACATCAACGCCGGGATGGCTTCTGGAACAGGTCGCTGAAAGAATTTTTTGCAAGAATATCCGCAAATAGTTAACTTTGCGGTCGAAATGATTGCGCATCAATCTTTTGAAATCTAAATTCATTACATATTTTTATGGCAACAACAGCAGATTTTAAGAACGGCCTTTATATCAGCTACAACGGCAAGCCTTGCCAGGTAGTCTATTTCCAGCACGTTAAGCCAGGAAAGGGTCCGGCATTCGTAAAGACAAAGCTTCGTAACCTTGAGAACGGAAGGATCCTTGAGAACACCTTCACCGCGGGTATGAAGATCGATGTCATCAACGTCGAGAGACGTCCTTACCAGTTCCTTTACTCTGACGAGGACGGATTCAACTTCATGCACGAGGAGACCTACGAGCAGATCCACCTGCCTCACGACGTAGTTGAGAACTCCGACCTGATGAAGGAAGGCCAGCACGTCGAGATGATGTTCGTCGTCGAGCCTGAGGAGAAGTGCCTCACCTGCGAGCTCCCTACATACGTTACCCTTGAGGTGACCTACACAGAGCCTGCCGTGAAGGGCAACACCGCCTCCACCAGCGCTTTGAAGGAGTGCACCCTTGAGACCGGCGCCAAGATTATGGTTCCGCTCTTCATCAACCAGGGCGACAAGATCACCGTCAACACCACCGACCGTTCCTACGGCCAGAGAGTGTAAGCGATCATCTCATAATCAAAAAGACAACCGGACGGCTCCGCAAAGCCGCCCGGTCTTTTTTTATCCCATGTTCAATTTCAGGTCACGGCTATTTGATTCCGTATTTCCTGAGGATTTTCTTGATCGGCTTTTCAATGGATCTTGCCCAAAGGGTGTAACCGTAGTCAGAAGGGTGGATCCCATCGACCGTTGCCTCGTGATCCTTTGACGTGGCACAGGTTGTCTTCACATAATAGACATCCTTGTACTTCTTGACGGCGATATTCATAAGGCTGTCAGCCATCGCTATCTTGGCGCTTTCGTTCCTGTCTCTGTCAGTGTTGTAGTTGCGGTACTCACGGTAGATTGTGCGCTGGAAGATGAGCGGAACGCCAGGATGAGCCTTCTGCAGTTTCTCAATGAACGGGAAGAGCCTTTCCTTGATCATCGGAGCCTCAGGGTTTGAGAACCCGTCGAACACCAATGCGTCCACGTCAGCCGCACAGAGCACATCAGCAAAGTAAGTCTGCAACTTGCTGTTGCCGGAGCATCCAAGACTGAGGAACTGGAGTCCTGTCATACGGCTCAACTGGTCCGGGTAGGACATACCCGCCCTGGAAGTGCTGGTTCCGTGCGTGAAACTTGAACCGAATATTCCGATTCTATGTCTGAACGGATTGTCGATGGCCTCGATGCTGGCGTTTTTCTCCGTACCGATCTTTATGGAAGACTCCTCACTGAATACAGGCAGGTAAAGAAGGCACTCATGCATCGTTCCATCCATGTCCTTGATCAGAGTGACATTCTCGTCAGGCTTGTTGTCCTTTGCCACCGCGGACGCGGCCCAAAGCCATTCCCCGTTGTTCCTGATATACAAATCATAACCACGGGCAGACAGTCCACCGGTGTTCACAGGAAAACTCCGATCCTCATATTTTGTCTTGATTGTGATGATTTTCGAGTCGGTCCTGAAAGCCACCGCAAGGCCGGCGGACATCCTTACCTGTCTGTTCTCGCTTTTTGTGAAACCTTTGAATCTCACCGTGTCAACCCTATGGTAAGGGTTAGGTGTGTCCGGCATGAGTTTGCCCACCATTGTGAGGTCAGAGGCCTCCGTGAACGTATAGTCCACCTTTTTGTTTTGCGCCGAGGCGGTCAGAACAGTCAGAGACAACGCCAACGCTAATGTAATCCTATTCATATATTCAAAATATAAAACTTATTTTTTCTTGTCGAATTTCATGCTCTTGATCTTGGCGCCGGTCTCATCGAAGAAGTCCAGACGGATGCCGTCCTTGTCCACCACCGCGTCGATGCGCTGCCTGTTGGCGTTGCAAAGCACAGGGAAGTCCGCTCCGATGGTGTTCGCATCGTTGAAGCGGTATTTATGAATATGAGCGCACAACATCAGGTCCAGGCCTGTACCGTTCAACGTCGGCACAAAATATTTGCTGACCATCACATTGCCATGCCATCCCTTGTCTGACGGAGGAATATGGCAGAACGCGATCCTCATCTCGGCGTTCTTATATTCATCGCTCGCCACAACGCCTTTCAGCCACTCGGCCTCCTCTTTCAGGTAGTCTTCGGTGATCATGATGTTCAGATTCCTGATGTCACTGTCAACCTTGTCCTCTCCAGAGTCGAGGAACAGGAAGAAAAACTTCCCGTAAGAGGCCGTGTAGTACGTCCTTCCTGTTGAAGTCTGGTAGTAGTCAAGGTACTTGATGGCATCGTTGCCTCTGTACTCATGGTTGCCGCGGCAGAGGTAGAGCGGAGTGTCCGAAGCGAAAAGTTTGGACGCGGTGTTCATGTAGTGCATGCGGATCTCGGCCACGCTGTCGATAGCCGAGGTCATGTCGCCGTTGAAGCAGACGAAATCGTACTTGTCCTTGGCGTCCTTGAAAAGTACCTGCATCACGGAATCATGCTCGTGCATGTCATTCACCACGGCGAACTTGACCTTGTCATATTCAAGAGCCTTTGTGGTAACTTTGGTAGGCCTTTTCTTCAGATCCAGCCCGTAACCCTCGTCGTAGAGGATTCTGGCTCTGTTCTCCTGCGAGAGAACGCCCTGGCACATCACGCGGTACCTGTATGTGGTGCCTGGCTTCAGGCCGGAGACCGTGACTTTGTGGAGCGTACCGATCGGCTTCCTGCCCATTCCTCTGAGGTCGAAATATTTAGGTCTCTCCACATTGTAGAAATTCGTACCGTCGTTCGGAGCCAGTTCAATCCAACCTACAGCCGGCCCGTTCGTGGTCCAGACCACCGTGAAACTGTCCTCCGTGACATTCTGCAGATAAGGGCCGCAGTTTACCTTCACCTGTGCACCTGACGCCACAGCGATGCCGACCAGCAGCAAGAATGATAATATGCGTTTCATGTGATTTGAATATTCACGCAAAAAGCAGCCGATTATATTCTTTCTACTTCCTTGTAGGCATTGACGATCTCAGCGACCATCGGGTCCCCGGCATTGATTCCGGTGATCTCGGAAACCGCCGCCTCAAGTCCCTTTGATTTGATCAGGTCAAGCATCTGGACGCTCTGCGGATCCTCTGGATTGTCGAAATGCAAGGCGGCTCCGACACCGAGCAGAATCTTGTCGTAAGGAAGACCGAAACTCTTGGCGGTCATGGCCGGCTTCACAAGTCTGTCATCCGGGGAGAGCTTGCGCATAGGTTCGCGTCCCACGCGGTTCACGTCATCCTGAAGATAAGGGTTGCGGAAACGTCCGATGATCTTCTCGATGTACTTGAAGTGAGCCTCATGATCGAAACCGAACTGCTTCACGAGAGCCTCGCCGCTCTGCTGCATGGCGGCATGAACGGTCTCATAAACCTCAGGAACAGCGATGCTGTCTGTGATTGTCGTGCAGCCCTTCATCTTGCCGAGGTATGCGGTGATGGCATGACCGGTGTTCAGAGTGAAAAGTTTCCTCTCGATGTAGGCCAGAAGGTTATCGGCCATATTCATTCCCTCAACCTTTGGAGCCGGACCGACGAAAGCCTTCTCTTCCACATTCCATTCGTAGAATCTCTCCACGGCGACATCGATAGGATTCTCGCTCCTCACCGGAGGGACAATGCGGTCAACCGAGCAGTCCGGGAAACCGACGTGCTCCACGCACCAAGTCTTCTGGGCCTCGTCCAGATGGGAATATACAGCCTCCTTGAGACGTGAGGACGCCATGAGCCCGTTCTCGCACGCGATGATGTTGAGCGGAGCCTCTATTCCGGAATCCTTGCGGGCGATGATTCCCTTGGCGATAGCCGGAGCGATGAACTGGAGGATCCTGAGACCTACGGCTGTCGTGATCAACTCCGCCTCCTTGATCTTCTCCACCACGGCGTCCGTTGACGAATCCACGGCAGAGACTCCAGAGATGAGGATATCCTCGCTCTCAACATCCTTGATGTGCACGGTATATTGCCCGTCCGCATTGATCCTGTCAACTATTTCCTTGTTGACATCCGCAAACACTACCTGATAGCCTGATTTTGAAAGCACGGCACCGATAAATCCACGGCCGATGTTTCCCGCTCCGAACTGAATTGCTGTTTTCATTGTATTTCTTGACTTTATCCGCCGGCGTATTCAGCATCAGGCAAAATGCGTCGGCACGTTACTGTAGTTAATTCACCGACATTGGTCGGTCATCATGCAAAGTTACGAAAAATGGCGGAATAATTGTCTCATAGCGATATTTTGGCTAATTTTGAGGGAAAATAACACTGACGAAAAATGACAAGAAAATCATTCTCTATTATTGCCGGAGCGTTAGCGGCGGTTTTGATGCCGTTGACCTCTACGACGGCTTATGCCCAGGGAATGCTGACAGAGCAGAACGCAAAGACAATCAAGGATGTGGAATTGAGCGCGGACATCGTTGTCGCCGGCGGCGGACTGTCCGGAGTGTGCGCCGCCGTGTCCGCGGCAAGGCACGGAGCGACCGTGATTCTCGTGCAGGACAGGCCTGTTCTCGGCGGAAACGCCTCCAGCGAAGTCAGGATGGGAATAGTCGGAGCCAAGGGCGACCAGAACGCCGAGGCCGGTCTGCTTGAGGAAATGCAGATGAGGAACTTCCGCTTCAACCCGCTCCTCCGCTACACCCTTTGGGATGACGCCATCTACTCCACAGTGGTGATGGAGCCGAACATCAAGCTTCTCCTCAACACGTCAGTCGAGGATGTCGTGATGGACGGTGACAGGATCGCCGCCGTGAAGGCATGGAACATCAACGCCTACACCAGATACCTTATAAAAGGTACAATCTTCGCCGACTGCACCGGTGATGGAATATTACGTCTCTCCGGAGCGAAATACCGCCACGGACGCGAGCTGCCAAGCGAGTTTGACGAGACCTTCCTTGACGAGGGCGGGGACGCGAAGACAATGGGCAACTCCATCCTGCTCCAGCTCCGCAAGACAGACGAGGATCATCCGTTCACCGCTCCCGAATGGGCCTACCATTTCACGGACGATGACTTCAACTACGACAAGCCTAAGTCCACAATCCCGGGAGTGAAGTTCAACTACAAGAAGCCTTACCCGAAAGACAACAACTTCTGGTGGATCGAGTTCGGCGGCAACCTGAACACGATCTTCGACGCCAACGACATCCAGTACGAGCTCAAGCGCATCGCCTACGGTGTCTGGGAATACATGAAAAACAACCCTGACGGCCGTTGCAAGAACTACGACCTCGACTGGATCGGCTCGCTTCCGGGCAAGCGTGAGTCCACCCGCTACATCGGCCCTCACATCCTGACCCAGAACGACGTGATGTCCGGAGGACATTTCCCGGACGTTATCGCCTACGGAGGATGGACATTGGACAACCACCATCCGGACGCTTTCCACAGAAAAGGAATATTCTCGGTCGAGCACACGACTCCGGAACGTTTCGGTATCCCGTTCGACTGCCTCTATTCAGTCAACGTGCCGAACCTGATGTTCGCCGGACGTGACATCTCCGCCACACACATGGGACTGTCCTCAACCAGAGTGATGTCCACCTGCGCCCTTCTCGGACAGGCTGCCGGAACCGGAGCCGCACTCGCGATCAAATACGGCACAACCCCGGCCGGAGTCCGCAAGGATCACATCGCCGAGCTTCAGGACATGCTTGAGGACGATGACAGCATGCTGCCTTACAGGTGGAGAAAGCCATCAGAGCTCACGATGTCCGCAACCACAGCCGACTCGAACCTGCCTCTTCGCAACGGAATCGACCGCAAATGGGACGGAGAGGACAACGGCGTGTGGGTGGCCCCGGGCGACGAGAGCATCGTTTACAGCTGGAAAAAGCCTGTGGAACTGACCGGTGTCCGCATCATCTTCGACTCCGACTTCAAGTACAGAAGCAAGAGGATGCGCAAGCTTGAAGCCACCACAGAGCGCGTGGAGATGCCTAAGATGATGGCGAAAGGTTTCAAGGTCGAAGCCAAGGTGAAGAACGAGTGGATCACCCTCTACGAGGACACCGACAACTACCTCCGCCTCAGGCACATCAAATTCGACGAGCCTGTCAAGGCCAAGGAACTGCGTCTCGTGGTGACATCCACATGGGGAGCCGAACAGGCGCACATCTTCGCGTTCGACGCGAAATAGGGAGATATTCATTGAATATAAAAACCGCCGTGAAGGATCACAACTTCGCGGCGGTGGTTTTTTATGAATATTCAGAAGTAACCTCTTACTCCTGGTTTTCAGCGTAGCCGTCAGTCTTCTTGTTCCAGAGGGTCAGCAAGGTGACAAGACCGAGAGCGGCGACAAATATCATGATCTTGAACACCCCTTCCCAACCGAACTTAGGGTTGTCGGCGATGTGGCCGAACACGAATCCGGAGATGATAGGGCTGAGATAAGTCACGAAACCGATGATTCCGTTGGCTGAGGAAGCTCCACGACGGGTCACCTGATTGGACGCCACGACACCGATGAGAGCCTGAGGGCCATAGAGGAAGAAACCGATGCAGGCAAGCACCAGCATAAGGACAACAGGGTTTGTGGATGCCGGGAGAAGGCAGAACACGATGAGGAACGCCATAACGCCAACCATACACAACGCGCAGGTTCTCTGTGCCTTGCTGTGGAACAACTTGTCGGAGACCACTCCGGCCACAAGCATTCCGACAACGCCGAAGGCCTCAAATATGGCGACCGTCCATGCTGAAAGCGCCGGAGACAGTCCACGGCTTTCCTGAAGGAAGGATGGTCCCCAGTCAAGCACAGCCATACGCACGATGTACACAAAGAAGTCAGCCAGCGTCAGAATCCACACGATAGGGTTTTTGATGACTTTGTTGATGATGAACTGCCTGAACTCTTTCTTCTCTGCCTCATCATGTTTGTCCGCCACCTTCGTGCCCTCAAGCTCAGGAAGCCCCACCGACTTAGGAGTATCCCTCAAGGTCACGATGATGAAGATCACACCGAGTACAGCGATAGCGGCCGGAATCCAGAAGGCCCACTGCCAGGACCCGATGTGCTGCAGAGCGGAATCGACATAGGCCTGGGCGGCGGCCGAATCCATCGACGCGGTGATGTTCGCCGTGTTCTCGGCGACACGTGCGCGGACCTCAGCGTCAGCGCTCATGTCCACTCCGGTGTGCCCCATGATGTAGCCGCAAAGCACGGCGACGAGGAAAGCTCCGACAGAATGCGAGGTGTTCCAGATGGACATCTTGGTAGCGAGCTCGTGAGGTGGTACCCAGTGGGTTATCAGACGGTTGCAAGGAGGGAATCCGCATCCTTGGAACACATTGTTGACAACGTAAAGCACAGCGAACAGGATGACAAGGTAATTGACAAACTTCGGCCCGTAGTCCGCCCCGACAAAGTAGGCGCAGATCATCGCGCCCGCTCCGAACAGGATGTTCACGAACGCGCTGACGGACAATCCGGTGACAAGATGCCAGCGGCCGTTGAGACGGTCGGCCAGAAAGCCGTTTATCAACTTGGACACGCCATACATGAAACTTGCGATGGCGAGGATAGCTCCGAACGTGGCCTTGGTGATGCCATATTCAGCGGTCAGACCAGGAATGGCGAAGGAAAAGTTCTTACGTACAAGATAGAAAATAGAGTAGCCGATCATCGTTCCGATGATTGTGCGCCACTGCCAATACTGGAAACGTTTTTTTTGTTCTTGTGTCATCATATTACGGAATCCCGCCTATTACGAAATTCCGACAAAGATAGCCTTTTTCGGCCAATTATTGAATATCTTCGAAAAATCCCTACCTTTGCCGCCATATCGCACAACACCGGCGCCGCCTTCTCCAGCCCCCAGGCAACAGTGACGCGTGCCGGACAGGGATCACATATTAATGAACGAATATTATGGACAAGCAGACAGAAAAGAAGTATAACTACTGGCAGTGGCGCACTCTGATCACATTGATGATAGGGTATGCGCTATATTACTTTGTCAGGAAGCATTTCAGCGTGGTCATGCCGGCGCTTGAGGCGGAATTGGGAATATCCAAGGTCCAGTTGGGTATATTCCTGACCCTGAATGGCATCATCTATGGAATATCCCGCTTCGTCAACGGTTTTCTGGCCGACAGGTTCAGCCGCAGGAAGCTCATGTCCCTCGGCCTCGTGTTGTCAGCCGTGACCAATCTTGTCATATGCTTCAGCCCGTCCATGAACTCGTTCATGAATGTGCTGGACACCGAGGGCAAGGCCACGATGACGCTGGTCTATATCATAGGTACATTATGGGTTCTCAACGGCTATTTCCAGGGCATGGGAGTGCCACCGTGCATCAGTCTCATGTGCCACTGGATCAGGCCTTCCGAGCTTGCCACCAAGCAGTCCATCTGGAACGCTTCCCACTCCATCGGAGCCGGACTCATCAGCGTGATCTGCGGATTCCTCCTGAAGCACTACGGCTACAGCGCATGGCAGCTTTGCTTCGCTGTTCCCGCCGCCATCGCCCTCGTGGGCGCCGTCGCGTTGTTCTTCACATTGAAGGACACCCCATCGTCCGTAGGACTTCCTGAAATCGAGGACATGAATAAGGACGAGAAATCTGAAGATAAAACCTCCGACGCTTCATTGGCCGACAATATGTCCGGAAAGTCATTCAAGTCTTTCGTCAACCGTATGGTGTTCGCCAACCCTCTGATCTGGATCCTTGCAGTGTCCAACTTCTGCATATATGTGGTCCGTTTCACGATCCTTGACTGGGGCGCGACCTTCCTGACACAGTACAAGGGCATGGAGATCTCCACCGCAGGCACTGTCGTGGCCGCTTCCGAGCTGGTAGGAGGCATCGCCGGAATGCTGCTGGCCGGATGGTTCACGGACAAGTTCATGAAGAGCCGCGCGCACAGGACCTGCTTCATCTGCACGGTAGGCGCCACCCTGTCGTTCTTCCTGTTCTGGAAGTCCCCTGCCGGAATGCCGTGGCTCTCCGCCATATTCATCTGCCTTTCCAGCTTCTTCATCTACGGTCCACAGGCTCTTCTCGGCACCTCCGCCTCCCAGCAGGCCACCAAGCACGCCTGCGCCACCGCAAACGGCATCTTGGGAATATTCGGGTACGCCAGCACAGCCATCTCCGGTGTGACATTCGGCTACCTCGCCGAGCATTTCGGCTGGGACTCCGTATTCCTCGTCTCCGTGATCATAGGCCTCGTGGGAGCCGCCGTTGTGGCCTTTATGTGGAAGGCCCCCGCTGATGGTTACGCCAAAGCCGAAAAGGTCATGGCCGAAATCACCGGGACGGAGAAATAATAACCAATCAATGAGGACGGCCTTTGACGGTATACACGAGGCCTTCACATCTCACGACGGCAGCATTTTCTCCTTATAATGCTGCCGTCGTAGGTGTTTTTGCCCTCAACTGGAGCACTATCACATGTTTATGATCCTCTGACCGTACACTTAATCTGGCCTTGTCCTTAATTAATAACGTGAAGATTCAAGATAGACTTTGAGGAGTATGATGCGTTCCACAGACGAGGAGACGAAGCGTACCATAGCGAGGAAGGTGGTGGAGCCCCTCTCAAACCTCAACCGTCTCTCGAAGAAGGCGGCCTGGTTCGACAAGGAGCGCTTCAAGGACGATGTGTTCCGACTCTTTCAAGCAAGGCCTGTTGGGATAAAGCGTATGAATATTACCCCTCAGCCGAGTCAGCGGCTGAGGCTGACTTGGCGGCTCGGGCGACCTCAAGGGCAGCATGTTCGGCTTTGGCGCGCTCTACGGAGACGGACTTCTTCAGGACGAAGCCGGAACCGAGGTATTTGGTGCGGACGTCCTCGTCGGCGGCGAGGGCTTCCGGTGTGCCCTGCTGGAGAATCGTGCCTTCGTAGAGCAGATAGGCACGGTCGGTGATCGCAAGCGTCTCACCGACATTGTGGTCTGTGATGATGACACCGATGTCCTTGTACTTAAGTTTCGCGATGATGAACTGGATGTCCTCCACGGCTATAGGATCCACACCGGCGAACGGTTCATCCAACAGGATGAACTTCGGGTCGATGGCAAGGGCGCGTGCGATCTCGCAACGCCGTCTCTCGCCTCCGGAGAGCTGGATGCCAAGACTCTTGCGGACCTTCGAGAGGTTGAACTCGTTGATCAGATCCTCAAGCCTTTCCTGTCTCTCGGCCTTGGACATGTCCGACATCTCCATCACGGACATGATGTTGTCCTCAACCGACATCTTGCGGAACACCGAAGCCTCCTGTGGCAGATAGCCGACTCCCTTCTGAGCCCTTTTGTACATAGGGAGCTCGGTGATGTCCTCGTCGTCAAGGAACACACGTCCTCCGTTCGGGACTATCTGCCCTGTGATCATGTAGAAACTGGTGGTCTTCCCCGCTCCGTTCGGGCCGAGGAACCCAACGATCTCTCCCTGGTTGATCTCCATCGAAACGCCTTTCACGACGGTTCTGATGCCATATTTCTTGACGAGGTTCTCGCAATGAAGTTTCATCTTGTCTCAAATCTAATTGTAAATCACTATCTTGTCTCAAGGCCGAAATCCTTGACGAGGTTCTGCACCTCACCGTTCTGTCCCATCAGGACCGTGGCCTTTTCCTGATCTGTGTAAGGCTGGACGCCTTTGTCCTCCACAGGAATGACCCCCACCTCAAGACGGATTCTGGACGACCCGGCTTTCTTCCGCAAAATTCCTTCCAAAACCAAGAGACGGTTCTCCCGGATCCATTTTTCCTGCGAGGCGTTGCTGACCTTGAACGTCAGTTCCTTGTAGCCGTCCTTGGTCTCAATGCTGACCTCCGCGTTCTGAAGGGTGTTGGCAAGTCGAGGGCTCGAGGCGTACTCCGCAGGAATGGTCTTCCAAGCCTCCAGCAAGGCACTGTCCTCAGGAATCACATCCGCGATCGGCGCAGCCTCATTGACGACTTTCTTATTCTCTTCCTCCTCGATCATCGAATTGAGCGACAGTGACGCTCCTGTCTTCACCGGCTTCCTTCTCGCCCTCGGAGCAGGATTCTCCTCAGCAATGGCCTGCGAACCAACATTCTCTACAGCCACATCATTTCCGGTCGCCGAGTCAGCGGTTTCGGTCACCGAACTTGTCGAAGTGACCGCACTTTCAACAGGCCTATCCGAAGCCGCCTCGATGGTTGGTGAGTTTTGTCGAACCACAGGCTCAGCGACCGCCCCGACCGCTCCCGGTTCCCGTGCGGCGTCCGCCGACTGCGGTTCAGTCAGGCCGTGGCCGCCCGTGGCCCCGTGAACGGGTGTCACCCGCGGCGCAGGTGACGGGATGGAGCGCGAAGCGCGGAAGTCTGGTGAACCGCTGCCGGCGGATGCCGTCCCCACAGCAACCTTGGCCGTTCCAGCATCCGGAGCCTTCATCAGGAAACTAAGCTTCATCAAGGCGAACTCAATATGAAGCCGAGGATTCACCGCCTGTTTGTACCCGGCCTCGCAAGCGGAAGTGACACTCAACGCATCATACAAAAACTTCAGCGAACAACGTGAAGCCTGCTCCTCATATCTCGCCTTCAGCGAATCCGGCAACTCCAGCAAAGCCCCAAGGCCACCGTTCTTCGTCACCATCAAATCCCTGAAATGTGAACTCAGCGCCGCGCAAAAATGAAGTGCGTTAAACCCTTTGGACAGGATCTCGTCAAACTTCAGCAAAGCCGTACCATAATCCCCCGCCAGAAAAGCGTCCACCAGGTTGAAACTATAGTCATAGTCAAGCACGTTGAGATTTTTCAGGACCTCCTCGTACTTCACATCCGTCCCGCAGAACGCCACCGTCTGATCAAAGATCGTAAGAGCGTCACGCATAGCCCCGTCGGCCTTCTGCGCTATAACATGCAATGACTCATCGTCTATATTCACACCCTCCTTCCCCGCTATCATCCTGAGGTTGCCCACGATGTCCGGAACCGAGATCCTGTTGAAGTCGTAAGTCTGGCAACGCGAAAGAATCGTCGGCAGAATCTTATGCTTCTCGGTGGTGGCAAGAATGAATATGGCGTGTGCCGGCGGCTCCTCAAGTGTCTTGAGGAAGGCGTTGAACGCGGCCGTGGACAGCATGTGTACCTCGTCGATGATATAGACGCTGTACTTCCCCACCTGCGGCGGAATCTGCACCTGGTCCATCAGATTCTTGATGTCATCCACTCCGTTGTTGGAGGCGGCGTCCAATTCATGAATACAATATGACCGTCCCTCCTGGAAAGACCGGCAGGACTCACACTCGCCGCAAGGCTCCATGTCCGGCGAAGGATTGGAGCAGTTGATGGCCTTCGCGAATATTCTCGCCGTGGTCGTCTTCCCCACTCCACGCGGGCCACAGAACAGATAGGCATGCGCCAGTTTCCCCCTGATTATGGAATTCTTCAGGGTCTGGGCGATGTTATCCTGACCGATGAGGGACTCAAATGAATCAGGACGGTATTTTCTTGCCGATACGATGTATTCAGACATAACAACGTTCAAATCTTAGGGAGTGGTTGTCCGCACCAAGTTTTGTAAGGCAAATTTACGCAATATTTTGTACATTTGTGCCGCACGGCATGAAGTATGGAGTTTTTTGTCGGCGCAAACGGTTTACACGTCCGGGACCGCATGAATATTCCCGGACAAGCATTTTTGAATGACAAACAAATACTGAACATGAAAAGATTCTTTCAAATACTGGCCTGTGCCATCGCCGGGCTGCTTTTGGCCACTGACGCTTTTGGTCAGGCACAAATCACCACAAGGAGGGAAAAACTCAAGGATTTCACCTCCAAGACCACAAAGGTCGTCCTGACAGGTGACGAATTCCTTGACGAGGCTCTGAAAGAGAGTGTCGCCTCCACATGGACCGTCTCCCCTTACGAGTTCTGCACCAACGAGGAGTTCCAAGGCATCAAGACAAACGACAATTTTTATTTCCTGATGGTCGTCAAAGGCCAGTTCCGCAGGGAATCCGAACCTGGCATCGACCTGCTCACCCTTGTCAAAGGAGGAGAAGGAGCGGAAAAATCCATCAGCGACATGTTCGAGGTCGTGAACTTCCCTCTGCGCCCGACCGAAGATCCGTCCGGACGCGAGTTCGTGCTGCTCCCGGCTTTTCTGAAAATCATCCAAGATCACACCATCAGCCTCACAGACACGGAGATGAAGGCATATTCAAGCCTCGGAGCAAAAGACTCCAAGAAACTTAGAATCAAAAGAATCTTCTTCTGGTCCGAGGATTTCGCCCCTCAGGTTGACGAGCAGACCAAGCGTTCGCTCGACGAGGACATCCTTATCAAGGAAAATGAGGATGAGGTGGACGAGATCTTTACAGAAGGCACGTTCAACACTGTCGTAAGCTATGTCGTGGCTCCATCAGAACCCGTGAACGGATCCATCTGCTACAAGATGCTCATCGGATCAGACAACCACGAGCTTTACTATTTCAAAAAGCACAAGATCACGGCCAGAAACGGCAAGGGATTCCTCCCTGGCGACATCAAGGCAATCAAACTTCTAAGGAAATAATGATCGTAGGGACGGTTGGCTGCGGATTGAGGTATGCGGTCAAAAGAAGCGGCAACGCAGTGGGATACTGCTCACTGACAATCAAATGCGGAACAAGGGACGAGGGAGATTTCCACAGCGGGATCGCCCATTTCACCGAACATACCCTGTTCAAGGGAACCGAGCGCAAAAGTGCCAAAGTCATAAGCGGCTACCTTGACAGACTCGGCGGCGAATTGAACGCGTTCACCACCAAAGAAGAGATTGTGATCCATTCCACGGTTCTCAAGGAGGATCTCGGCAAGGCCGCGTCCCTGCTACTTGAGCTGGCGACCTGCCCTACATTCCCGGAAGAAGAGATAGCCGTCGAAAAAGGTGTGGTGATCGACGAGATCAACTCCTACAAAGACTCCCCCGCAGATGATGTCTATGACAAGTTCGAGGAGGCCTTGTTCGCAGGGCATCCTCTCGGGCGTTCGATTCTCGGAACGGCTGCCAGTGTGAAAAAGATCACAAGCAAGGAGCTTAGGCAATTCACAAAAGAGCATTTCGTGCCAATGAATATGGCTCTTGCGATAGTGGCCGACATTGACGAGAAAAAGTTAGAGGAGAGCGTGCTCAAGCTGGTAGGCAAGGTGTTCAAAAATGAACACGCGACTGGTGGCGAACGCATTGTCACCCCGATTCCGGTCAAGCCCGCCTTCAACAAGCAGGTAGAGAAAAGGAACCATGAGGTCAACGCCGTCATCGGGAACTTCGCTCCTTCGCTTGACAACACAGAGGAGCGTTTCGCGGCCATTCTGATGAGCAACATCATCGGCGGGCCGGCATCCAATTCCCTGCTGAACAGCCTATTACGGGAGAAAAACGGATGGGTTTACGGTGTCGAGTCGTCATATTCACAGTACACAGAATCAGGCATAATGACAATCAGTCTCGGGTGCGAGCGAGGCAACTTGGAAAAATGTCTGGATGCGATCTGGAAGGTTATCCGGAAGATGCAGGACGAGGAATATTCCTCCGTCAAGCTGAAGGCCGCGAAAAAGCAGTTCCTCGGCCAGCTCGCCATCAGCTCCGACAACGGTGAGTCCCAGTGCCTCTCGATGGGGAAAAGCCTCGTGTCGTTGGGAACCATATTCACGGACAGGCAGAACATTGAGGCGATCGAGGCGGTGACCTCCGAAGGCATAAGGAACGCAGCTTTGAGAATATTCAACCCTGAAAGCACCTCTTCCCTGATTTTCCTGTAGGCAAGGTGCGGCCACAAATCTTATGAATATGGAGTCTCCGGCAGACAAATATCTTAGAGAACATTCCTCACGCCAGAGCGAGGCCCTGGACTGGATCGAGAAACAGACCAACATCCACACGAACTACCCTCGGATGCTGTCGGGGGCGGTCCAGGGTCGCCTGCTGACAATGCTGGTGGAGATCTCGAAGGCGAAACGCATCCTTGAGATCGGCGCGTTCACCGGCTATTCCGCCACCTGCATGGCCTACGGACTTCCGGAGGACGGCCACATCGACACCCTTGAGATCAACGACGAGCTTGAGGATCTGATGCGCGAAGGCTGGTCAAGGGCCGGGGTGGCGGACAAGATCACCCTGCACATCGGCGACGCCCGCGAGACCCTTTCCACACTGGAAGGCCCCTACGACATTGTCTACATGGATGCCAACAAACGTGAATATGTCACCTACTACAATCTGGCCTTCGATCTTGTGAGGCCAGGCGGCCTGATCCTGGCCGACGATGTCCTCTGGGACGGCAAACTCTGGCAGGATCCCGTCCCGCAAGACAAGCAGACCCAAGGCATCATCGCCTTCAATGACCTCATAGTCAACGACCCCCGTGTAGAGTCCGTTCTCCTCCCTCTCCGCGACGGCCTCAACGTCATCCGGAAACTATAAGCTAGTCAACCAAGAGGACCATGACACCTCTCGGTTGACCGGCAACCTATATTTATCTCACACTGAAGGCGAAGACGCAGTGGCTGGTGTAGGTTTCACTCGGACGAAGGATGGCTGACAATCTCAACGTCATCATCATTTAGGCCTTATGACCTTGATGAAATCCTGTCGCTTCCCATTTTTGTATCCCACACAGTACGACACCATCTGATCCTTGTATCCCGCCATGAACCACGCATTCCCCTCTGGAGTCCAGACGCTGTCCGCTTTTGTGAGTCTTGCCATATCCATTGTATTACTTGTACAAATGTATAAATAATAATTTGAATATACAAGAGTGAAAGTGTGGTTTATCTAATTGTTTTACAATTTCTTACAACAAGAACTGTGGATTAATTATACAATTTAATGTTAAATTCACGTTGTGTAATGGCGTTATTATAATAGATGAATTGAATCCATACGTTTTAACTAAAAAAAATTAAAAATATCGCAAAAAATTTGCGAGGTTCAAATCTTTTTCATATTATTGGACCAAAATAAGAGAACGGACGTTCTGTTTTTTATCTAACGACAAAAAAACAATGGCACGACCAAGTAATAAAGAAGCAATATTGAAAGAGGCATTTAAGCTGTTCCTCTCTAAAGGGTTTGACGCAGTCAGTTTTTCGGACTTAGTCGAAGCCACTGGCATTTCACGAGGAGGAATGTTTCATCATTTCAAAGGGAAAGAAGATATATTCAACCAAGTAGCAGACCGGTTTGTGTTTGATTTCCTCAAACAAAACGAACCGTTGAACGAGGATATAGACTCATTGACGCCTTTGAAAACTTTTCTTCATAAATATATTGAAAAGGTTGAAAAACGAATGCAATATTTTTCTGCATCATTCGGTGATGCTGTTAATTCAGCCAGTTTTATGAGCTTTATCTTATACCTCAAGAATCACTATGCTTATTGGGGTGAAAAATTTCAGGTGTTTGAAAAACAGGAGCTTGCAAAGTGGAGTGAGGCTATTATGCAATCCAAGAAAAGTGGAGAAATTCGAGATGATGTTGAAGACTCCCAACTTATTGACACCTTTCGAAACATATATTTGGGATTGTCATATAAAGGGGCTTTGGTAAATCGCTTGTCAATCGACGATCTTCAAAAACTTTGGAATTTTGTATATAAAGGCGTTATAAAATAAAAAACATTGAGCGATGAAGAAGATGAAGGATGTGTACATCAATGCTGTTTCGGCATTTCTGCCCAATACAGTGGTCTCAAACGAGGAGATGGAGGACTATATCGGTATGATTGGTGGAAAACCATCGAGGGTGAGGTCTATCGTCCTGAGACAAAATGGCATCAAAGGACGCTATTACGGGCTTGACAAGAATCATAAGATAACCCATTCTAATGCGAGATTGGCGAAAGAGGCTATTTGTGAGCTATTTGCAAGCGGAAAGATAGATGACGATGTGACCCTCCTTTCGTGTGGAACAAGCACCCCTGACCAATTGCTCCCGTCACATGCGTCTATGGTTCATGGTGAACTTGGAAATTACCCCATGGAGATATTTTCATCAGCAGGAGTATGCTTGACTTCTTTGCAGGCTCTGAAGATTTGTTACAGCAATATTCTTGCGGGGCTACATGAAAAAGCTGTTTGTGTGGCGTCCGAATTAACCTCTCCGGCATTGGTTTCAAAATTTTATGACCCAGAATATGAAGCAACGCATGGTAATCCGGAAAAGGATCCGTATATGGCTTTTGAAAAGGATTTTATGAGGTTTATGCTCTCGGATGGAGCTGGTGCAGTTTTGGTTCAAGATCACCCGGAAGGAGATAATCCATTAAAGATAGAGTGGATAGAAATGACTTCATATGCCAATGAACTTTCCACATGTATGTTCATGGCATCAGAACTTCAGGAAGATGGACGCTTAAAAAGTTGGAAAGAATATACTCCCGAAGAGATAAAAGAACGCGGTGTGCTTGTAGGAAAACAAGATATTAGGCAGCTCAAAAAACATATCATCAAATACTGGGTTGATCACATTGAATCTGTTTTTGCCAAGCACAATGTAAAACCAGGGGAAATAGACTATGTAATTCCTCATGTCTCCTCTATGTTCTTCTATGAGAAGTTGAATGATGAAATTACCGCTCGTGGTCTTGCTCTGACGAAAGAGAAATGGTTTACCAACCTAACTTCCGTTGGGAATATTGGTTCGGCAGCCATCTACGTAGCATTGGAGGAATTCATAAGAATAAACGCGATCAAGAAAGGACAGAAGATACTTCTTCTTGTACCCGAGAGCGGTAGATTCTCTTATGGAACAGTGCTTCTGTCAATTTGACAATCAGGCGTTGTATTTATGGAGTCCCTTGCAAGGAAGTCATGAAAAACAAAAGAGAATGAGTTATATGCGTTAAAAGGAAGAATTGCATTCAGAAAATCAAAAACACAAGTCGCAGTGCTTGGAAGTTGCAGCCAACTGCAATGCGGCAAATTCCTACCGAATAATTCGGAAAACTGTATGAAATAAAGGACGCGGAATCGAAAAGCGATACGAGTAGAATTTATCTAACAAGAATGTTTTGTTATGAAAAAGAGATTTGTTGCAAATAATGATGCTGAAGCTCTGTGGGATGCAATGGAAACAGAGAAGTTCATTGAGGTTAAAGGAGGTCAATCAACTTCCATAGTAGATTCTGTCTCTGACGGAACCATTACCGATGATCATACCATAACCTTGGCCAAGTGGGTATTGTCCTTCTAATTTTTTTCAGGGAGAGTTTTCTGGCTATGACAACTCTCCCTGTCTGAATAGCATAATAGTTTTTATGTCATCTACAAACAAATATGAAATATCTCTAGGTAAAAGCGTTAGAATCTTAGACTTAGACAAATCAGTAGACAAATTCGATATCGTTATTGATGCGGAAAAAGGATGCTGGGCTAGAGTTAATGAGGAAGATATCCCAATTGTGAGATTGTTGTTAAGTAAACCAATATATATAGATGAGTTTATGCAGACATTTCCAAACAAGGTATCTGTTATCAGGGATTTATTTCATTCTGGCTTACTTTGCATTGATGGGCTTTCTCGTTATAGCAACAATACTGTTGATACATGTAAGTGTATAGAGAAAGAACAGCTTATAATTGTAGTTAACATGACAGAAAAGTGCAATTTGGTGTGCTCTTATTGCTATGCTCATTCGGAAGAAAACAGAAATGCACTATTTTCTGACGAGGATATAGTGTGTTATATTGATACTGTATATCGCAATTTGCAGTCTACTCGTTATCTCACCATTGTCTTTCATGGCGGAGAACCATTAATGATATACCATAGATTAAAATGGATCATAGAAAGAGTTAGAGGAATTTCGAGTAGTATAAGAATATCGGTACAAACGAATGGCACTATGCTAACTGTAGAAATTGCATGCTTTTTCAAAGATAATAACGTGTCAATTGGTCTCAGTCTTGATGGAACATCTTCAATTTCAAATAAAAACAGGATTTTTAAGTCAGGAGCATCTACGGTCAATGCTGTAATAGAGGGGATTAAAATTCTTCTATTAGTTCAAAATGATTTTGGCGTTTTAAGCGTAATAACACCTCAGAACACTCCGTACATCGTACAAACATTTGATGCGTTAATTGAACTTGGTGTGAAAAATTTTGCATTTAACTTTTTATTGCAATCTGAAAGTGCTCACTCTGAGATTAAAGAAATAGATTACAGACAATTAGCTTCTGCATATGAGGATATAGCGTGTCGAATAAATGATATAAACTCCATGAGAGATTACAAGGATTTTGTTTCGGAACGAAGTACAACGACCCTTATAAGAAGTCTCCTTCATCAAGAGCAAAGTATATGCTATTGTACTCCTTGTGGAGCTGGGACTCAAACAATAGCGATTGACATCAAGGGGGATGTTTATGCTTGTGATTGCCTTGTTGGACATAAAGAGTTCTATATGGGAAGTATATATGATGATTTCAAGGTCGCATCATTGAGTCCTATTACTATTTTAGGGAAGAGAGTGATTAATATGATTAGTATTTGTCGAGACTGCCCCATTCGACAGTTGTGTATAAACAAGTGCGCATCAGATTCTTTTTACAGGTATAAGGATGTAGATCATCCTCATAGCCTTTGTAAATTCTCCCAGATTTTGATCCCAAAGCTAATGAATCTCCTGACAGATAAACGTCTAAATCCAGATTTTTTCAAACTAAGCTAAAACGAATAAGCCGATGAGTAAGAAGTATAAACAACAAAGCCCAGAGAATACCATCAACACAATCAGAAATATCCTTCATAACAAAGGAGTATTTCTCAAGGAAACTTCATTCAAGAATGATGGAATGAATTCGTGTCGATTGAGTATAATTAGTCATAGTCTTGAATCTTTGGACATAGGGACCAACGGAAAGGGTATGTCATACTTATATGCTTTAGCAAGCGGATATGCTGAATTCTTGGAGAGATTACAAAATGATATGCTTTTAACCCATAGCGTTTTTCGGTTTCTCTATGAAAGATCGCGCTTAAAAAGCAATCAAGCGTCTAACTTTGATGTGTTTATTAACAAGAATGGTTTGTACCCTGAATTTGTGCACTCTTGTGATGAAAAATGGGTTCCATTAGAAGAGGTCATTACAGTATATGGTCAAACGATTCGTCAAATGCTTTCCATTCCTGATGAAGAAGATTTAAATCAAACACTACAAGCCATACTTGGGAAGAAACAGGTTGTAATGGTGCCTTTTTACTCAACCAAGGAGCAGAAAGAGATCCTATTCCCTATTGATTTGGCCTTGATCTCGGATGGCTCCAATGGGATGTGTGCAGGGAATACTCCCCAAGAGGCGATTCTTCAAGGTCTTTGTGAGATTTTTGAACGTTATGCAATAAAGAGATTATTCTTTGAAAGACTGACGCCACCGACTATTCCTGATTCCTACTTTCAGGGGACTGAAATATTTCATCGAATGCAAATTTTGAAAAAGAGTAGAGGTTATGACTTTGTTATTAAGGATTGCTCTCTTGGGTTGGGGCTGCCAGTAATAGGGTTATTAACTGTCGATAAACGAAGGAACGCTTATAACTTTAAGCTAGGTGCGGATTTTGTTTATACGACAGCACTAGAACGCTGTTTCACGGAACTTTATCAATCTAGAGTTGGTTCAATTACAGTACCATTTCTGTATGTTGATGATACTTTGTCTGATGATGACACTAGAAAGCAACACGAAGAGTACATGAAAATTGTAAAAAATGGAACCGGACAGTGGCCAAAAGAGATTTTCTCTGGAGTAAGTTCATATCACTTCAGTGGGTTTAACTCTTGTTATGGTACGGATGATGCTTTGGATATTAGACATTCTGTTGATCTTGTAGAACGTCTAGGATCAAGTGTACTTATTAGAGATAATTCGTTTTTAGGGTTTCCTACTTATAATATTGTTGCTCCTGGGATAAGCAATATAGAACTTCGAGGAGTAATTGGGGGGCATCGAGCCAAACTTCCGATAGATTATGAAAAACTCTTTAGTGCAGAAGGATACTCTATTGATGATTTTTTAGAGGATATGTCTTCTTGGGTTGTAGAAAGCATGCGTTTAGGGGCATTTGGATCATTTAATGACATCTTCCCATTCTACAATAGTAAAGAATTGGCAGATTTGGATCCCAATCTGTTTTTATCAATGGCTGCATACAAAAGGGAAGAGTTTGAAAAATCTCATCAATATTTGTGCTATTTCTTGAAAGGTAAAAACACAGAGTATTCATACTATTACGCCTGTCTTGACTATATAAAGCTCAAGCATCTTGAGAACAAATCAGCAGAATATGTTGAGTTATACCTAACACAGAAATATGACCAAGCAATTGCTCATGATGTTTCTTCAGATATGGCTAATCCTAGTTCAATCTTTCAGTTTTATAGTTTCTCTAGACATCTCAATGGTGGGAATCTACTCGAGAACAAAGACTCCAAGCTAGTTGACGTGCTGAAATTGATGAGTACAATAAATGCTGAGAAGAGCAAAAAATCAATTTCGCAAGACTCGTTAAGGACAATATTTAACCAATGAATTTTATGGGGAAAAAAATAATCCAACAAGAATCAACGTCTTTTTTAAGACAATTGTTGTGCTTTATTACAGCTTTGGGATTTGCATGTAATATTTCCGCTCAAGATGTGAATATTAAGGGAGTAGTTTTCAATGTGAAAGATAAATCTCCTATTAATGCAGCATCTGTTGTCATTCGAACATTGGATTCGACTGCTGTTGCTGTTGCAGTATCAAATGAAAGAGGAGAGTTCCAAGTTACTATACCAAATAATATTGACTCCTTGCTTCTGTATATCCATCATATTAATTACGAAAATTACATATCCAAAGTCAAAAGCTCCGAATTCGGTTGTATATATATGAAACCTATTACGAGAGAGCTTCCAGAAATTGTCATTACAGGGCAACGTCCGATTGTAAGGGGGCGAGATGGAGCATTGTTATACAGTGCAAGTATGTTGTTGGAACAAAGCTCCGCCCAAGATGCTTATTCAATATTATCTAGAGTGCCAGGCATAATGACCCAAGGGAAAGATCTACTCTTGATAGGAAGTCCGAGATACAGTATTGCAATCAATGGACAAATACCTCCTATTTCTCAAGAACAATTAAGCAAGTTGCTTCAGACTATGTCTGCATCTCAAATTGTCTCCGTGGAAGTTTTTTATACAGCTCCTCCACAATATCACGTTAAAGGAGCTGTGATTAACATTAATACAAAGAATTCTGTAGAACAAAATAATCATTTGCAAGGAGAGATATACACGACATTACATCACCATCATTATCCTTATGCGAAAGCAGGTGTGAATATAGATTACTCAAAGGATAAACTATCCTTGTCTCTAATGTATGGCTATGATTATAACAAAAAATTACTAACAAATAGTCTTTCATCTCATCACTCCCTTGGGGAATCTACTCTCAATATTGAGCAGACAACAAAACAGACAGTATTGCAGCATTCTCATCTTAGCTTCATTGGTCTAGGATATAAGATAGGAGCAGGAAAAATTACTGCCATCTACTCAGGGCAATACAATCCCTTTATCGAAAAACAATTAGATATTAAGGGAAATGCAACAGGGAGCAACCATAAGACAGAAAAAGATGCCATGCATAGTGTGTCTATAAAATATATGAATACTAATGGGTTGCAACTTGGGGCGTCGCTACTTACCTACACATATAGTGGCAGACAAGATTTCGGGATATTATCACCTCTTGGGAAAAATGTATTCACCTCGGATTATGGTCAAAAAATAAGAACATATAAAGCTTTTGTAGACAACACGCACACACTCTCTTCTGGTTGGCAGATTGGTTACGGATTAAGCACAAGCTATACAGAAGACAAAGATTTTCAATCCTTTTATTCATCCGATAATATAGACAAACCTAATATTTCAGAGACCCTCAAAGAATGGATAACGTCGGGATATCTTAAGGTAGGGAAGCGATTTTCTGAGCAATTTAATATCGCAGCGTCTTTAACGGGAGAAATGAGTGAGTTCTATAGTAAAAGAGACTTTGCTGTTATTCCCAAAATTGATGCTACATACATAATTAATCCGAAAAACATTTTGCAATTTTCGCTTTCATCGGATAAAATATATCCTTCTTATTGGGAGAAAAGACCATATGTTTCGTCCATTGATGGTTATATAGAAGGCAGAGGTAATCCAGCATTGGAACCGTACAATGAATATACAGCCAGACTTACCTATATTCTGTGCCAAAAATATGTATTTTCATTTTACCATACCTATCAGCCTAATTATGCAATTCAGCAGCTTTATCAAGCTCAAACAGAACCAAAGATGATTGCACAAACTCAGAACTGGAATTATAATCGGACTACAGGAATTTTGTCAGTAGTACCAATATCGATTAGTAAAAATATAAGGTTTAATTATACGCTCAATATTTTCACTACTCATGCTAGACATGACCATTTTCATGAGATCGCTTTTAACAGGATCGCTTTGACTGCTTATAATGGTTTCAATGCAAATTTTGTTCTATCTGCCATTCCTCATCTTGCAATGGATGTAGAGGCTCATTATGTGCTTAATCCTACCCAAGGGATCTATAACCTGAGCAGTTCATTAGGATTGACCGCAGGAGTGAAGTACACGTTTGCTAAAGAGCGTGCTATCCTAACAATGCGTTATACAGACATCTTTAATAGAGTGACTCCCAAAGTGAATGTCTCTTACAATGGGCAGCGTTTTGATATGCACAGCAATTCAGATACACGAGGTATATACATTGGTCTAACGTATCGATTCGGAGGCTATAAACCAGACCATAAAGAAAAAGTGGATAGGTCTAGATGGGGGCATAATTGAATTATGCTTATTTGTGTGTGATTTTATATATTTAATTTCCAAAGTATGTTACGAATTTGGCATTCTATCTTGATTTCTAAGAGCGTTTTTTTTGTAATCTTCTTGCTTTTGGTATTCCAAGTGGCAAAAGGACAAGACAAGAGTTCTCTCAATAACTATAACTTTCTAAATTATTCAAAATCACATATCCCTACTGTTGGTTTTGGGGTAAGTGTTCCTTGGCGTCATTCCCCTTTATTGCATTCTACGATAAGTTTGAATCGCTTAAATATAAAGGAAAGTCTGTTAGATAAGCATTGGGAAAAGAATTCTGTTTTGATAGGCATAAAAACAGTAGAGTTTCCGTCGATATTAGAGAGAAACAGATTCTATCAAATAGGTATTTCTTATAAAGGCCCTTCTAACTTATTTTTCCAGATTGCAGCTATGTATCAATTGCATTCAGGCTATTCACATAATTATGCTCTTATGGGAGGTCTACATTACGAAACTAACAGATGGATTTTTGGCGGAGTAGTTAGGTATTATCGTGGAGGAAATTATATGGGGGAAGTTTGCCAAGGAGTATCTTTTCATCCAAGTTTGGAGTATGCCATAAACGATAAATTTTCTATCTATTCATGTATGCATATATCCTACTTATACTTATACACGGAAAATTCTACTTCTTTTTCAAATACACTTCTCTTGAAATATAAATTCTCTCGTGGTTCTTCCTTTTTTATTGGGACAGAAACATATTTCAACCCTTGGACCAAAAGAATTATTGTAAGGCCAACAGCAGGAATAGAATCGTCTTTTCGATAGTATGTGATTTATTGTTGTGCTTTTCTAAATCATAATCATTTATTTTCTAAATCACACTATCAATGAAACCTGCGAAGAGCAAGAAGAAACGTTCTATCATTGTAAGAAAACAACGCGATGCAATGGATTGTGGTCCATCATGTTTGGCGATGATCGCCGAACAATATGGACTACAACCAGATGTAGACCTAATACGCGAAAGGTGTTCACTTGGTAAGGACGGTGTTTCTTTGCTGGGTATTGGCAAGACTGCAGAGGTCCTTGGTTTCAAGACTTTGGGCGGACGTTTATCGTTCGATACATTGGCTACAGAAGTTCCACTCCCTTGCATCGTCCATTGGAACCAAAACCACTTTGTCGTAGTCTATAAGGTAAAGAAGCATCGTAAGAGGAGATACACAATCTATGTAGCAGACCCAGGGAAAGGGCTTGTAACCTACACTAAGGAGGAATTCTGCGAGCATTGGATTAGTACGCGTACTAATGGAGAGGAAAAAGGTATTGCCCTTCTCCTTGAACCTACGGAGCAGTTCTATGCTCAAAAGGATACAGAAAAAGCTTCAACACAGAATAGAGCTAAGTTTCTATGGAGCTACCTCAAAAAGTACAAACGCTTCTTCTTGCAATTGATATTAGGGTTACTGCTGGGTTCGCTCCTGCAGCTTGTATTCCCTTTCCTAACCCAAGCCATTGTAGATACAGGTATAGGGGGAAAAGATATAGGCTTCGTGTGGCTCGTCCTTCTGGCAGAAATGATGCTCTTGTTTAGTCGCACAGCCATTGACTTCGTCCGTTCTAAAATCCTGCTACACATATCCACCCGTATCAATATTTCACTCATTTCGGACTTCTTCATCAAACTGATGAAGCTACCGATGAAGTTCTTCGATACCAAACTGATGGGCGACCTCCTGCAACGCATTGAAGACCATCGCCGTGTAGAGAAATTCCTGACGTCAAGCAGTTTAAGCTTACTATTCTCCTTCTTCACATTCCTGATATTTGGCATTGTCTTGGCGGTCTACAACCTGTATATCTTCGGAGTATTCCTTCTGGGAACCGCCCTCTATGCAGGCTGGATTGTCATGTTCCTCAAAAAACGTCGTCAATTAGACTACAAATACTTTGAGCAAGCCGGACGCAATCGTAACGTCACCTACCAACTCATCAATGGAATGCAGGAAATAAAACTGCAAGGCTGTGAACAACGCAAACGGTGGGAATGGGAAGACGTACAAGCAGACCTTTTCAAGGTCAATCTCCAGTCGCTTAACCTCCAACAGGTCCAGCAAGCTGGCAGTATCACCATCAATGAGGTAAAGAATATCCTTATTACGGTGCTTGCTGCTGCCTCCGTAATACAAGATAATATGACCCTCGGCATGATGCTTGCCGTACAGTATATTATCGGGCAGCTCAACTCTCCAGTAGAGCAACTCATCCAATTCATCTACTCGTGGCAAGATGTGAGCATCAGCCTTGACCGCATGAACGAAATCCATACAGAAACCAACGAAGAGAACTCAGAACGCACCCAAAGCCAATATACTGATAATACTCCCAATAGTCATTCTATTGACATAGAAAATCTCTCCTTCAAATACGACATATACAGTCCGAAAGATATTCTCTCCGACATTAACCTTAGTATCCCCAATGGCAAAGTAACCGCAATCGTTGGAGCAAGTGGAAGCGGAAAGACCACACTCGTAAAGCTCTTGTTAGGCTTCTATGAGCCGCTTCAAGGTTCCATTCATATAGGTAACACCAATCTTAGCAAATATAATCTCGGATGGTGGCGAAGTCAGTGTGGAGCTGTAATGCAGGAGGGGTATATCTTTTCCGATACCATTGCTCGCAATATAGCCGTATCTGATGATGAACCCGATATTGAACGTATCCGCTCCGCAGCACGCGTAGCAAATATAGCCGACTACATCGAAGCCCTACCATTGGGCTATAATACGATGATCGGGCAAGATGGACAGGGCGTAAGTCAAGGGCAACGACAACGCATCCTCATTGCAAGAGTTGTCTACAAGAACCCTATGTTCGTCTTCTTGGATGAAGCGACCAACGCTCTTGATGCCAATAATGAGCGAGCCATCACGGATAACCTTGCGACATTCTATCAAAACAAGACCGTAGTTGTTGTCGCCCATCGTCTATCCACAGTTCGCAATGCGGATCAAATCGTAGTCTTGGACGAAGGAAAGATTGTAGAAGTAGGGACACACGAAGAGCTAACCGCCCAACGAGGCAAATACTTCGCATTAGTGAAAAACCAATTAGAACTGGGGAACTGATATGGCAGAAGAAAAGAAACAAGAACGCAGTTTTGAGTTACGCAGTGAGAAGGTTCGAAGCATTGTTGGGCAGATCCCCTCATCGCTTGTCCGTTATGGCATTTCTGCCATAGCATTTGTCTTGATAATCCTATTCGCAGTTGCTTATTTTCTACCTTACAAGCAAGTCTATTCCGGTAATGCAACTGTGTATGCCATTCCCTCAGAGCCATTAGACAGTATCGAAACAACCGTATTTTTGAAATTCAATGATAAGCGACCTACTCTTCAACAATTGAACAATGCCCCCATTGTTTTTCAAACCTCAACAAAGTCTATAAATGGTATTTTACTAAATCTTTCTTCAAGAAGAGATACAATTGGGCGACAGGAAGCTCTTTGTCGGATTCCCAAGAGTGTATCTCCGGAACTGGAAAACAGTGAAGTCGATTTTATCCTGATCATACACTCGGGGACATTACTGAATCATTTATTTTCAGGACTACTCGGGAAATAAATCTTTAGTCGCATCAGGTCTTGCATAATCTCAAATTCATTAGATAATATGAAAAGAATAATTCAAACACCTTCTTTCAAGAGCTTATCTTTGAAAGGATTGACAGACGAAGAGATGCGAACTGTGATTGAAGAATTGGCAGATGAAATCATCGCATTAAGTGATACGGAACATAACTGCCGCGGGCGCGCGAGGGGCACCACTTGTAGCGCTCAAATAGGTACCGGCTGCGGCGCGCAAATGGGTACCGCCTATAGCGCGCAATAGGATACCGCCGGAGGAGCCTGTAATTTTATCAAACAAACTTCATTATATTGTCTCGGACCAACACGAGATGATATTATGGCAAACGACAAAATTACAATGCTCAAACTCAAAAGAATGCTTCAACTTCTGGACGCGGGCTGGTCACTGAACGGCATCAGCCACGAGCTTCACATGAGCAAGCGTACCGTCCACAGCTACAAGGAGCGGGCTGGACAGACCGAGATCCCATTGCACGTTCTGCGTGCGATGCCGGACGAACAGCTCAATGCCCTGCTCCAGCCGCCGTCACAAACGCCGATTCCCGATGCCCGCAAAGCGGAGCTGGAGAAGGAACTGGACTATTATCTAGCCGAGCTGAAGCGTCCCTATGTCACCAAGCACCTCCTCTGGGAGGAGTACCGCAAAGAACATCCGGACGGCTATCAGTACACGCAGTTCAAAAAGTACCTTCGCGAGCATGAGGAACGGAACGACTACTCATACTCAAACACTTATCTTCCAGGTCATGAGATGCTGATTGACTTTGCAGGTGACAAACTATATTACCGGGACAAGCAGACCGGTGAATGGATAGGTGTCGAAGTGCTATGCTGCATTCTACTGGGTGCGCCGGACGTTAATGGGACATTGCGCCGGAGGTCGCTGGGACACTTTTGATGCGCGAAGTTAAAGATTTTTTCTCAAACTGTCGCCACGAAGTTCGAAGCGGATTGATGAGTGTATGAGTCTGTCGAGGATAGCATCGGCTGCAGTGGCATTGGTGTCAAGACAGTCATACCAGTCAGAGACGGGTATTTGCGATGCGATGATGGTGGATTTTACACCATAAGGAATGTCAATGCAGAAAACGAATTGTCAGAAAGAGTAAAACCGCAGAAATAGCCACCATTGCAAAACTCAAAATAGCACTTACCTTTTTTGTAAGTTTCAGTAACTTCGTAATCACCGCCATTGGAACTCTGCTTCTCATACTTATCGGGCAATCCAAATTTGGCAACAAATTGCGAATAATCCAACACTTGACCTATCTTCACACCCTCCACATCAATGCTTTTAGCCCTGAACTCATCATAAAAATCCTGAGCGTTGACTGTCACGTACAAAAATGCTGTCACGCATATTATCACTATCTTCCTAAACATATTCTATATTGGATCAGAATACCGAATGTTATGAATTATGCCATCCTTTACTGACAAATACACAAAAGCATCCAAATGATTATAGAATATGGCATATTCAACAAAGCCATTCTCTGGTTTCAGCCAAGATGCCACTTTGGGTTTACCATATTTGAAGTTATCCAATTTTGACAGTTTATCTCCAACGCGTATCCCGTCAGTTATCCACAAAGTAAGGACTGAAAACTTATTCTCATTTATGGAAAAGCCACTAAAAGCCCCGTTATCCTGAAAATAGAAAACGTCTTGACCAACTTTATAATATTCGTCAATACTCGACTCCCCACCTTCTCCGGAATCACTTTGGGTATATTCCGTTGGTTTCCCGAACTTCGCCACAAACTGGTCGTAAGTCATCTTCTGACCAATCTTCACTCCTTCCACATCAATGCTTTTTGCCCGGAACTCATCATAGAAGTCCTGAGCGATCATCGTAACAGCGGGCAACGCCAACAAGCAAATTACCAACACCTTTCTCAATATGTCTCTTCTTTTTGTCATTCTACATCGAAGAAGAATAGTGTATAATTTGAATCACACCATCTTTCACGGACAGAAAAACCAAATCATCCAAATAGTCATAGAATAGAACATATTCCACAAGACCATTATGAGGTTCAAGCCAAGATGCCACTTTAGGCCTTCCGTATTTGAAATTATCAAGTTTCGAAAGCTTGTCACCAACACGAATGCCACCAGAAATCCACAGAGTTAGAGCAGAAAATCTATCATCTCTTAAAAAGAATTCACAGAATGTACCATTCTCCGTAAATGATAAAAAATTTTTTCCTACCCAATAGTATTCATCAAGACAAGGGCTACCCGGATCTCCAAGTTCGTTTTGTTCATATCTGTCTGGTATCCCGAACTTCGCCACAAACTGGTCGTAAGTCATCTTTTGATCGATCTTCAGACCTTCCACATCAATGCTTTTAGCCCTAAACTCATCATAAAAGTCCTGAGCGTCAGTTGTCACGTACAAAAACGCAACCAAACATATTGTCACTATCTTCCTAAACATATTCATTATAGATTTATAAAATATTAACTTTTTCTTCAGTATCGCATTCCACGCCAACTATCTTTCCACCAATAATTTTTTTTGTGGAAGGATCGCCGTCTTTCCAATCTACGGATCCGTTGATAATTTTCTCCGGGTTCGCAAACACATATACTCCATTGGAATTCTTCACTTTATACAAAAGATGCAAGTGCTTGTTGGTAACATTATAAGCATTTCCCGTCCTCCCTGTATAACCCAACAATTCTCCTCGATAAATCGCATCTCCAGGCTTAAACATCTCACCCGTGCGTGGATTAATGGCAACAGGTGTACCTGCCTAAAGGTGACAATAACCAATTATCACATCTTGACCGTCATGCCGACCTTCTACATATACACGATTCCCGGCACTATTTTTATCTCCTCTATACCCATTTGGATAGTCCTCAGCCTTCTTATCTGGTTGATTTATAGTATAGTTACTATTGGATATCACACCGTCAATCATAGCATATACCGGAGTACCTTCCTCCGCAAAGAGATCCAACCCATTGTGGAACCTTTCACCCCCATTCCGTACATAACCGAAAGTTCCTCCTCGCAAGCCGGACCATCCAGGAGAGGCGATGGACATATAGTAAAGTGGATTGCCGACCTTTGTGGCCTTGCTGAAACACGGACGGTTCACGGGATCATAGGGGTCAACGGGGTCACCAATTTTCGGCGCGAAATATGCGGTGGAAGTCACATCCCTATCCACCCGAAACTCAAGAAGTTCGCCTCTCCCATGGAAATCCCCTGTCCACCGGTCAAAATAGGCGTCATCATCAGGGGCCGCCTCGGCCAAGATGAAATTCAAAAGAGCACTCGAATACCGCCCGCTTCCTCTTGTCTGTCCTTTTCCCACGGCATGCAAGGTGACAGTGTACCAGACGACATCGTCTTCCTCCTTCTTTTTCTTCGGCTCATATTTGTCCATGATCAGGCTCGGATCAAGTTCATAGTCCGAATCCGTTCCGACACCATCCGCACCTCCACCATTTGAGCCGCCTCCACCGGAACTATCTCCACCACCTTCTCCAAAATCATCACCCCACTTGTCTTCGTCCCCCTCCGTCCCTTCGCCATTTTCCTTTTTCTTAGGTTTTTCACCGACACAGATACATTCCTCTATCGAGCCACCGTCCACCTCCTGGGCACGGGTGGCGCTTCCTCTCCCATACACATTAATATAGCGGATACGCCAGTAGTTCAGTGTGTCCTCCGGAGCGATCACGCAAGCGTTTCGGATAGGGCGGTGGCCATAGGAGTTCACGCTTCTGAGACTCCCGTCCAGATCGCTAAACAAGATGACACCCTCAAACGTCCCTTTATCTATATAACTGTAACTATCCGGACCGTAAGCCATACAATTCTCAGGAGTCGGGACGAGAGTCGCCACGATATGCCTCCTTGTGCCGGCCAATGTGTCCGATATCTCGACAAGGAACTTACGTACGACACTGACACCATCTTTCTCCATGCTCCCGTGGTTGGTGTCGGACAGACTTGCCTGTTGCTCATGGTCCATAGTCCTGAATGGAATCTGGACTATGTGGTAGTTCTTGAACACAAGTGTCTCCGTCCCGCTCCTGTCCAACAAAGACTCCAGACTCACCAAGTCAGATTCATCCGACCCGGACCGGGTTTTGCAAGAGCCTTCAAATGATCCGATGTTGGCGAAAAGCAGGTTGTTCCTGCGGACAAGGATGTCTTCGAAGACGCCATGATCGGCAGCATTCCTCGTGGCATTGCCTTCAAAAGAATAGCGGTCATCGGCGCAGGCCCACAGAAAGGGTAGCACCATAAATATCAAATAAAATCTTTGGAATCCTATCATATATTAGAGGTTATTAGAATATGTCTGGGCGTAAGATAGGAAAACAATTTGAGAATCGCAAATTGAATATTAACGTTTTATATTATTTTAACACAATTGTTTCCATAATATTACATAAATATGCAAAATCGTTTTGTATATTTGCGGTAATCAATCATGACATAAAACAATTATGAAGCAACGTGTGAAATCTCTTTTTGGGGAACCCAAAGCGGATGGGTATGATGTACCATCCGGGGCATCCTATGGAACCATCAACTACACATACTAAAATATAATCTCTATCCTTACGAAAAAGTTCTAAAATCCAAGGCAACCGACCCTAAAAACATCACAGTCTTAAAGCCACACAATAACATTGTCAGGCAAATAGTTGTCTGCTTCCCTAGACTGCGACACAGGTCTCCGTACGGATTACGAATGGTTTTTCAGAAGCGGGAAAGGGGAATAATGTCTCCCATGGGTGTGCTCAACAGCACCCTTTGGAGACAATAAGTGGGGTAAACGTTTCCCGAGAGTGCAGGTTGCACTCTCGGGAAGCAAAAAAGGCCGAAAGTGTTACCGAAGGGGATACATGATCCCTTCACGAGCGTCTTTCTGTCATATTCCCGCTTTTAGAAGACATGAGGTAAATTTGGAGATTGACTGACTTTTGGCGTATCGCACTAATATCAAGGCAATTATAAGCAACGTGTTATTAAAATAAATAACACACTGATAACCAACGACTTTACAAAAACCATGTAACCAACTCGCATATAATTACCAAACATATTCTCATTTATGAAAAAAACATCTCCGCTGTGTTCCACTTGTCAGAAACACAACGGAGAGGCTTCAATTATTCCGCTAACTATCTAACGCTGAACGCGAAGACGCAGTGACTGGTGTAGGTCTCACCCGGACGGAGGACGGCTGACGGCCACTCTGGCTTGTTCGGGGTGTCAGGGTACTTCTGGGACTCAAGGCAGATGGCGGTACGGTGGCCATAGACAACGCCCTTCTTGCCGGTGACGGTTCCGTTAAGGAAGTTGCCGGCATAAACCTGCACGCCTGGCTCGTTGGTATATTCCTTAAGGACGATGCCGGTCTCAGGGCAATAGACCTCGGCGGCGAGAACGGTGTCGTCGCCCTTGGTGTCAAGGACCCAGTTGTGGTCGAAGCCGTGGCCGTTGCGGACCTGCTCATTGTCAGAGTCGATGTCTTCACCTATCAACTTAGCCTTCCTGAAATCAAACGGAGTGCCCTCGACGGAAGCGATCTCACCAGTAGTCATGAAAGTCGAATCCACAGGAGTATAGTTGGACGCGTTGATGTACAACGAGTCAGCGGTGACCTGATGGTTCGCCGGATCACCTGACAGATTGAAGTACGAATGATTGGTCATGTTGATGATCGTCGGAGCGTCCGTCGTGGCGGAGTACCTGATGTCGATGGAATTATCCTCAGTGAGGGTGAATGTCACATCGGCGGTCACCTTGCCCGGGAAATTCGCGTCCCCGTCAGGAGAGACAATCTCCAGTTTCAGGTGCGAGGCATCGGCCTCAAGAACATTGTAAACCTTGTACTGCCACCCGTCAGGACCACCATGCAGACAATGCCCGTAGTTGTTCTGAGGCAACTGATACTCAATTCCGTCCAAAGTGAATCTGCCGCCGTTGATGCGGTTGGCGTAACGACCGATGGTGGCACCGAAATCAGTCTGGTTGTTCTCCGGGAAATAGTCGGAAACCTTGTCGAAGCCAAGGACAACATCCTTGTAGTCCCCGTTCCTGTCCGGTACCATCACGGAAACGATCCTTCCTCCAAAGTTGGTGATGCAGACTTCCATTCCTGACTTGTTTGTCAGAGTGTAGAGAGCGGTCTGCGCACCGTCACGCTCTCCCCTGAAATTCTCCGGATTCAATCCTGACTTTGTGAGGGTCGGACTCTGGGCGCACCCCATAACGAGAGCGGCCGCGGCAAATGAAGTGAAAATTTTTCTCATGATGTTTTGCGAATATATTAACCTACTATAGCTCCGTTGCCAAGCGCCTCCGCAGGAGTGATGAACCGCATCTTGCCGTCGCCCTGTTTCGCCATAAGGATCATTCCTCTGGACTCAATGCCACGGATTGTCCTCGGCTGAAGGTTGGCGAGAATGCAGATCTGCTTGCCGACCATCTCCTCAGGGGAATAATATTCAGCGATTCCAGAGACAAGCGTCCTCTTGTCGATTCCTGTGTCAATGCTGAGTTTCAGCAGCTTGTCCGTCTTAGGCACACGCTCGGCGGCAAGCACGGTGGCCGTGCGGATGTCCATCTTCTCGAAATCATCGAAACAGCACTCCGGTTTCTGAGGTGCGACCTGCTTCGCCGCCTCGGCCTTGGCAGCAGCCTCTCTCGCGGCACGGATGGCCTCAAGACGCGCCAACTGAGCATTGATGGCCTCATCCTCGATCTTGGCGAACAACAACTCCGCGGCACCGATCCCGTGGCCCACCGGAAGGATATTCTCATTGCCAAGAATATCCCAACCAAGGCATACGCCCGAACACTCCTGCTCCGCGGCGGCAGACACAGTGTGAAGAGCCACACCCTCACCATCCTTGTAGGTGTTGACGGTCTCCTGCTCGCCCTTCCTGTGGTCAATTCCGGCGCGAAGGCTGACACCCAACATCTTGCGAAGTTTCTCCGCGGCAAACGGTGTGAACGGCTCGAAAGCGATCGCAAGGTCAGCGCAAATCTGGAGGCTGACATTCAGTATCGTGGCGCAACGCTCCATGTCTGTCTTGGCCACCTTCCAAGGCTCAGTGTCGGAAATATACTTGTTCCCCACACGGGCGATCGACATAGCATCTTTCAATGCCTCACGGAAATGATAACCCTCGATGTCCCTCTCAAGCGAAGCCTTGAGCGCAGGAATCTCCGCAAGAGCGGCCTTGTCCACCTCCTGAAGTTCTCCCGCGGCCGGAACCTTCCCCTCGAAATACTTGTGGGTCAGCACGATGGCGCGATTGACAAAATTGCCGAAGATGGCCACCAACTCACTGTTGTTGCGTGTCTGGAAATCCTTCCAGCTGAAATCATTGTCCTTGGTCTCCGGAGCGTTGGCCGTGAGGACATATCTGATGACATCCTGCTTGCCAGGGAAATCGCGAAGATACTCGTGAGCCCAGACCGCCCAGTTCTTGGATGTAGAGATCTTATCCCCTTCAAGGTTGAGGAACTCGTTCGCCGGAACGTTGTCCGGCAGGATGTAACCGTCACCGTAAGCCTTGAGCATCGACGGGAAGACGATGCAGTGGAACACGATATTATCCTTGCCGATGAAATGAACGAGACGAGTGTCCCCGCTCTTCCACCACTTCTCCCAAGACTGCGGCAGAAGTTCCTGAGTGTTGGAAATATACCCGATCGGAGCGTCAAACCAGACATAGAGCACCTTGCCCTCGGCACCCTCCACAGGGACAGGCACGCCCCAGTCAAGGTCACGGCTCACGGCGCGAGGCTGAAGACCGCCGTCAATCCAGCTCTTGCACTGGCCATAGACAGTGCTTCGCCACTCTTTGTGCTGTTCGAGAATCCAATCACGAAGCCAAGGCTCGTACTGGTCCAGAGGTAGATACCAATGGGTTGTCTTCTTCTTTATCGGCTCGGCCCCGCTGAGTTTGGACTTAGGGTTGATGAGTTCCTCCGGGCTCAACGTGCTTCCGCACTTCTCGCACTGGTCACCATAGGCATCAGGATTACCGCACTTAGGGCATGTACCCATAATGTAGCGGTCTGCAAGAAACTGTTTGGCCTCCGGATCATAGTACTGCTCGGACTCCTTTGTGATGAACTTTCCTTCATCGTACAACTTGCGGAAAAATTCGGAAGCGTTCCTCTCGTGAACCGCAGAGGATGTACGGCCATAGATGTCGAAGTTGATTCCCAGACCCGTGAACGAATCCTTGATGATCTTGTGGTAGCGGTCCACTATATCCTGAGGGGTACAGCCCTCCATGCGGGCCTTGATCGTGATCGGGACTCCGTGCTCATCGCTTCCGCAGACATAAAGCACATCCTCTCCCCTCATCCTGAGGTACCTGACGTAGATGTCCGCCGGCACGTATACCCCGGCCAAATGACCGATGTGGACCGGCCCGTTGGCATAAGGCAACGCACAGGTCACAAGTGTTCTCTTGAATTTCTTTTCCATATTCATGAATATTATTTTTCTCTTCCCAATCTGACTTTCACCATTTTAAGTGCTTCCCGCACTTTTAGCATCTCATGCATTATCTTCATCTCACGATCGCTGTCGGAAGCGGACTGCGCCACCCTTAGCTCTTCCTTCAACTCACTGTCCCTGTTCTCCATGCGGCTCTGCTGAAAGACCAGAATCGCCTTCGGGACGTAGAGCGTCAACCATGACCCTTTGGACATCATGGACTGCCGCAGATGCTTCACCGACAAGTCATACTTTTCATCCGTGGACAGCTGGGCGGCCACATAGGCCACATCCCTGTCCTCACCGTCCATCAGATGCTTCACGATCTCCTCCTGTGAATATCCATCATAGTAATCCTTGGAATACGCATCGTACGCTTTCCTGAACACAGTGTTGGCAAACCTGGAATCGTCTCCCTCCAATGCCTGGGTGATGAAGTCAAACACGGTAAGCGCATCTTCGTCCGAGCCGGAATAGAAGTCCGAATCGCTCTGGAACTCCAACTTGGTGGTGCCGTAGGTGAGGATGAAGTTAAGAAGGTCACGCTCGGCGGTGGCCATGATGCGGTTGTCTATCAATGCATCCAGACCGGTACGTTGACGGGCGGTTTCGACAGGCTCCTGCGCCGCATAGTCCGAAGCTTCCGAAGCTATGGAAGAGTCTGAGACACCGAATGTTCCGGCGGATGAACCTGTCCCTGAAAATCCGGTGGACGAGCCTGTCGAAGCCATTGATGAGGTCTGGCTCTGACGTCTTTCACGGTCCGCAGCTTTCTTCTCCTCCATAAGCCTCCTGGACCGCGTCGCACCGATCCTCTCGTCCAGGATGTCCCGACGAATCTCGAACTTGTCACTCAGAAAATCCACATAGACAGAACGTTTCACGGCATCCGGGATGTCGGCTATCGTGTCCGCTATGTCATTGATCACCTCGGCACGCTTGAGCGGATCCCTCGCTGTGTCCTTCAAAAGCAGCGAGGACTTGAAATCCACAAAATCCATCTCAGCAGCGGCGAGAAACTCCTCTACCTCCGCAAGCGAGTGCTTTCTTGAATATGAGTCCGGATCATCTCCGTCCGGGATCAGGACGACCTTAACGTTCATCCCCTCGCGCAGAAACATGTCGATTCCCCTAAGAGCCGCATGGATGCCGGCGGAATCCCCGTCGTACATGATCGTGACATTCTGCGTGAATCTCTTGATGAGACCTATCTGCCCTTCGGTCAATGCCGTGCCGCTGGAAGCCACCACGTTCGTGATACCGAGCTGGTGCATCGAGAGCACATCCAGATAGCCCTCGACCAAATAGCATTTGTCCTTGCGGGCCATCTCGTTCTTCGCGAACCAGATGCCGTAAAGAGACTTGTTCTTTACGTAGATGTCCGACTCCTTGGAGTTCACATACTTGGCGTATGGCTTTCCCTCTTCCTTGGACTTCAATGTCCTGGCCCCGAACGCGATAACCCTTCCACTCATCGAATGGATCGGGAACACCACGCGGTCATAGAACCTGTCGTGCAGCCTGTTGTCAGAATCGTATGCGGCACACAGACCTGTCTCAAGGAGATATTCATCCTTGTACCCGGCCGCTTTCGCCGCGTCTGTCAAGGCATGCCGGCTCGACGGGGCCCAGCCGAGACCATATTTCTCGATTGTAGCGTCCTCCAGCCCTCTGGAGTGGAAATATTCAAGGCCGACGGACCGTCCCTCATCGGTATGGAGCTGCTCCTTGAAGAACTTGCCGGCATATTCAGAGACAAGCAGGAGACTCTCGTTCCGCTGACGGTTCGCTATGTCCTCCGCCGTTTCCTCTTTCTCGACTATCTCGATGTTGTATTTTCTGGCGAGGTACCGCAGAGCCTCAACGTAGGACAGATGCTCATAGTCCATGATGAACCCGACAGCGGAACCGCCCTTGTGGCAGCCGAAGCAGTAATACTGCCCTTTGGAAGGAATGACGTGGAAAGACGGCGTCTTCTCACCATGGAACGGACAGCAGGCCCAAAGGTCGGCCCCACGCCTTCTCAGAGTCACGAAGTCGCCGATCACCTCTTCCACACGGGCGGTGTCAAGGATTTTCTGTACCGTTTCCTGAGGAATCATCCTACTCGTCCACCTTTGTGTAGTCCACCTCCTTGGCATCATCAAGACCAGAGGTCTCGATCACATCCTGGTCAGACTGAGGCTCGTCCGGTGTGTTGAAACGAATCTCATAGGCCTCCTTGGCCTTGCGGATCCGCCACGACGAGATCAGTTCGGACACACCGTACAGAAGCAGAAAACTTCCGGCGCAGACACTCATGATCCTCTCACCGAACGGGTTGAAAAGCAGGAACGCGCCCCCCGCCACCGCGCAGATCGAAAGGATCAATGTGGAGAATCCGGCCCCCAGCAGAGACATGGCTCCGGCCAAAGCTAACAGCTGGATGCCGCCGAAAAGAATCAGAACGATTCCTATCAGCGTAACAATGAAGCCGGCCACCCAGACAGGATTGAGGAACAATAGAATGCCAAGTATCAAATCCACGACAGCGTTCACCGCCATCAATGGAAGCACCCCGTCCCTTTTGTTACGGATGAAACCATAAACCAACGACACGATTCCCGAAGCGAGCAAGAACGCCGCCACGACCTTCACTACAGTCACGGAAGCCGCGTTGTCGAAAATCATGACCAGACCTATACCGATGGTAGCCAGCGCTCTGAGAATGCTGCTGAACGAAGTTTTGTAGCCAAATGTGAACATAATTCCATTCCTTAATATTACAACTTACAAATTTAAGTAAAAAATGCTATATTCGTGCCTATGTTTTTCGATACACACAATCATAGCCAATTCTCTTTCGACGGAGAGGGAACAACTATTGAAATGAGCGCCCTGGCGGCGGTGGAAAAAGGGTTCGGAGGAATATGTTTCACCGACCATTGTGATTTCTATGTCCCGAAGATGAAAGAAGAGTTCGAACCGATCGTCTGCGAGGTTTTCGATGTGGATGCCCAGCAGGCGGAGATAGACAGGGTGAACGGACTGGCCACCGACGGGGCTTTCGGGAAATCGGCATCAAAGAAATTCAAGATATTCAAAGGAATAGAGCTTGGTCTCGGAGAGAAGAACCACGAACAGACCAGAGCGTTACTTTCAAAGTACAGGTTCGACCAGATCATCGCCTCGGTCCACTACCTTGAGGACACGGATCCGTATTTCGGCCCGTACTACAAAGGCAAGAACTGGAAAGAGGCTTACGGCCGCTACCTTGAGACCCTCCTGAGGGAGATGAAATGGCTCGGCGACTTCGACATCATGGGGCATTTCGACTATGTTGCCCGCTATGCGCCATATCCCAAGGAGAGTGTGCTGTACAGGGATTTTCCGGGATTGTTCGACGAGATATTCAAGTACCTGATAGAGAATGGCAAAGGTCTGGAAATCAACACAAAAAGTTACAAGACTTACGGTCTCCGCACCCCACAGCTTGACAGGGACATTCTGATAAGGTACATGGAACTCGGAGGCGAGATCATCTGCATGGGATCAGATTCCCACACGCCCAGGCAGGTGGGTGACAGGTTCGACTATTTCGCACAGTATGTCAAGATGTTCGGATTCCGACGGCTCGGACATTTTGAAGGCCGGAAACTCAAGATGGTGACCATCTAAGAGGCTATCTCGCAAAGGAACTTTATCCGGACAAGGCGGATCTCCATCTCCTCATAATCAGCGCCCAGCACCTTGATGGCCTCCTCCACTGAGTCAGAGGTCGCCTCGTTTTTGAAATATTCATAAATTTCATCAACAACCTCATCATCAATGGTCTGGCTGATGTAGTAATTCAGATTCAGATTGGTGCCGGAAGACACGATGCCTTCGATCTCCCCGACAAGTTCATCCATCTCCCAGCCTTTCGCGTCAGCTATATCCTCCAAAGACATCCGCCGGTCAACGCTCTGGATGATGAATATCTTGTCGGAACTCTTGGTCGGAGCCGATTTGACCACAAAGTCCTCAGGTCTTGTGATGTCGTTCTCATCCACATACCTTCGGATCAAGTCGATGAACTCCTTGCCATACTTTCTTGCCTTCCCCTCGCCTACACCCTGACAGTTATGGAGCTCATCGTAAGTGATCGGATAGAGGATGGACATGTCCTCAAGAGCCGGGTCTCCGAATATGATCCACGGCTGAAGATTCAACTTCCGGGAAATGTCCTTCCTCAAGTTCTTGAGCATGGACAGGAGCGCCGCGTCTCCACCCCCTCCCTTCATGCCGGCAGCCGGTGCGTCCTCATCATCCTCATCGCCCGTACCTTTCCCCTTGAAATTCTTGTCCTCCACAAGACGGATCTCATAAGGGCTGCTGAAAAAATCCTCACCTTTCCTGGTCACATAGATCAGACCGTATGTCTCGATCTCCTTCTCAAGAAGATGCAGCAGAAGCCCTTGGTTGATGACCGAGCACCAGAACTTCAGACTGTGGCCAGCACCCGAGCCGAAAAGCGGGAATGTGTCGTGACGGTAGGATTTGATCATCGCCGTCGACTGCCCGGCCAGGACCGATGCCAGATGTTCGATCTTGAAATGTTCCGGAAGGGACCTTACAAGTCTTATCACCAGACACATCTCCTTGCGCCCGTCGAATGTGGCCTTCGGATTGAGACAGTTGTCGCACAATCCGCAGTTGTCCTTAGGATAATCCTCTCCGAAATAGTTCAGCAGCATCCTGCGGCGGCACATGCTGGATTCGGCGTACGCCACGGTGTCCATAAGCAACTGACGGCCTATCTCTTGCTCCGAAACCGGCTTGCCCTGCATGAACTTTTCCAATTTGCGGATGTCCTTATAGCTGTAGAACGTGATGCATTCAGCGTTCTCCCCGTCCCTGCCGGCACGTCCGGTCTCCTGATAATAGCCCTCGATGCTTTTAGGAATATCATAGTGTATGACAAAGCGCACATCCGGCTTGTCGATTCCCATGCCAAAGGCTATGGTCGCCACAATGACCTCCACGTCCTCCATCAAGAACCTGTCCTGGTTCTCCGCCCTGGTCTTCGCATCCAGTCCCGCATGATAAGGAAGCGCGCGGATTCCGTTGATCTCCAGCAGCTTGGCGATTTCCTCAACTTTCTTGCGGCTCAAGCAGTATATGATTCCTGATTTCCCTGGATGCTGCTTGATGTACCTTATTATGTCTTTGTCAGGATCTACTTTGTCACGAACCTCGTAGTACAGGTTCGGTCTGTTGAACGACGACTTGAAGACGGTAGCGTCCATGATTCCGAGATTCTTCTGAATGTCGTTCTGGACCTTCGGAGTGGCTGTCGCCGTCAAGGCCATGATAGGAGCCCGACCTATCATCTGGACCATGTCCCTGATCCGGCGGTACTCCGGCCTGAAGTCATGTCCCCATTCGGAAATGCAATGGGCCTCATCCACGGCGTAGAAAGAGATCTTCACCTCCCGAAGCAGATCCACATTCTCCTCTTTTGTAAGCGACTCCGGAGCCACGTAAAGCAATTTGGTCACACCGGAAAGAACATCCGCCCTGACCTCCTGGATCTGGGCTCTGTTCAAGGACGAGTTCAGGAAATGAGCGACTCCGTTCTGTTCCTCCACAAACCCGCGGATCACATCCACCTGATTTTTCATCAAGGCAATCAGCGGAGAGATCACGATGGCGGTGCCAGGCATAACCAAGGCCGGCAGCTGGAAACATAAAGACTTTCCGCCGCCCGTCGGCATGAGGACAAAAGTGTCCTTGCCATCCAGAAGGTTCCGGATGATTCTCTCCTGATCCCCCTTGAAGGAATCAAAACCAAAGAATTCTTTCAACTTGGAATTCAGCGATGACGAGTCGATTTCCATAGAATTACCTAATTATTTCTAAAAATAGTGATTGTTTTCGGGATAAACAAGCATTTTGAAATTTAATGGACAATAAAGTCAATATTTTTTGCGATATTTGCGGAACTTTCGGGGTTCTTTACCCTGGAAGCGACAAATCGGCAACTTTTAAAATTTTTAATAGTATTATGAAGACATTCAAAATGCTTGCGGCGACAGCGATGGTTCTTTCAATCGCGGCCTGCAACTCAAACAAGGTTGACGGCAAGGCGGATGGTGCGGACAGCACAGCCGTTGCCGAGGTTCCTCAGAAACCGACCAGCGCAAAGGATCTCCTTCCTTCAAAAGCGACCGTTGATTCAGTAAGTTATCTTCTTGGTATCCAGCTTGGTTCCATGATCAAGAACTACAACATGGGCGACCTCAACTTCAACATGATCAAGAAGGGAGCCGCTGATTTCGTGGCCTCCAAGGGCAACCCGCGCGACGAGGAGTTCACAAAGCAGTTCAAGGTCAACCCTGAGGAGATGAACCGCATCATGAACGAGTTCGTCCAGAAGAGGGCTGAATATGTCGGAGCGATCAACAAGGAGAAGGAGAAGAAGTTCCTTGAGGCCAACCTCAAGAAGGAAGGCGTTCAGGCGACCGGATCCGGACTCCAGTACATCATCGCCGAGGCTGGAAGCGAGGTCAAGCCTACTTCCGAAAAGGACACCGTCTATGTTCACTACAAGCTTTCCCTCACCGATGGCACCGTCATCGAGGAGGTCAAAGAGGACCAGGACGCGGTCATGCTTACCCTCAACAGGGTCATCCCTGCATGGACAGAAGGTCTCCAGCTTCTTGGTGAGGGTGGAAAGGCTACTCTTTATGTCCCTTCAGAGCTTGGCTACGGCGAGCGCGGATCTAACGGCATCGACCCTAACACGACTCTCGTGTTCGACATCCAGCTCGACTCTGTAAAGCACTTCGTTGAGCCGGTTGTAGAGGACAAAAAATAATCTCTGCCTTCAGGCAGCGTATGACAAGCCTGCTTCGCGCCCGTGCGCCGAGCAGGTTTAATTTTTACAAGACAAAGAATATCATGGCATTGGAAATAGAAGGCAGGATCAAGCAGAAGCTTGCCAAGCAGAGCGGACAGGGAGCCAAGGGCTCCTGGACAAAACAAGATTTTGTCCTTGAATATCAAGACGGCAACTATCCGGCGGACGTGTGTCTGACGGCTTTCGGCAACGACAAGGTCGCGGATCTGGACAAGTACCAGGTCGGAGACTCGGTTAAGGTGGCTTTCAATCTAAGGGCACGGGAATACAACGGACGTTGGTACAACGATGTGCGTGTCTGGAGAATCGCTCCGGCGGGACAGTCGGCATCAGCCCCGGCGCAGCAGCAGGCATACCAGGCTCCACAGAATTACTCTCCGGCTCCTCAGCCGAATTACGGAGCGCAGCCTCAGCAGCAGGCTCCCGCACCGACCATCGATGACCTTCCTGCGGATGATCCAAGCAATGATCTTCCGTTCTAAACATCAACCCAACGGATGGAAGGGTCACGGCGCCACCAGGTAAGCTGCTTTTTGGCGTAATGACGAGTGTTCCTCTGGATGAGGCGGACAGCTTCCTCCAGAGGAATCTTTTTATCAAGATATTCAAAGATCTCCTTGTAGCCGACGGTCTGAAGCGCCTGGCAATCCCGGTACGGCAGCAGCGACCGGACCTCCTCCACAAGCCCCTCGTCAATCATATTCAGAACCCTCTGATTAATCCGTGAATATAGTTCCTCACGCGGCCGCGTAAGTCCTATTTTTTCTATCTCGAAGGAACGCCCGCGCCTCTCCCCCGTCTTGAACGACGAGAACGGCCTCCCAGAGACCAGGCAGACCTCCAAGGCCCGTATGACCCTCTGGCTGTTGCGGGTGTCAATCTGTGAATATGTCAGCGGATCCTTCAGCCTAAGTTCCTCGGCGAGAGTCCCAACGCCTTCTTTTCCAAGCCTTTCCCACAGCTCGGCCCGCAAAGCCGAATCCCCGTCCGGAAGGTTGTCAAGCCCGTTGCAGACCGCGTCTATGTAGAACATCGAGCCGCCGGTCATCACCAAGGTCTCGTGTCCCTCATCGAAAAGTCTCTCGACCAGAGCCACAGCCTCCAGCTCGTAATCCCCCGCCGTGTAGGTCTGAGTGACCGGAACGGACTGTATGAAATAATGCCTCACAGCGGCAAGCTGCGAAGCACTCGGGACAGCCGTCCCGATCGACATATTCCTGAAAATCTGACGGGAATCGCAGGAAATCACCGGTGAGCCATATTCCAAAGCCTTCGAGACGCTGAAGTCAGTTTTGCCGACAGCGGTAGGTCCAAGGATTATGAGAAGCCGCCGGGACATATTCGAAGCAGAGGAACTGATTCTTAGATGTCCAGATCTTCGGTTCCGTCGAAGACTATCTTTCCGTCCTCGTCGTCATCGTCCTCCTCATCGTCCCTGTCTTCATCCAAGGAAAGGGACGAGCCACCTTCATCGTCATCATCATCATCCGAACCCCAGTCTGGCTTCTGGCCAGGCAGATGTCTTTGAGAATCAGGAAGATCCTCAAAAGCCACATAACCGTTCTCGAACTCGATAGGATTCGGGCCCTTCACCTCGACGATCGTAGGAGAGCATTCCGGCTTCTCCTCCACGCCCTCGAACGTGACGATCACGCTCTTGCGGTTAGGCACATCGTAGAAGTACAGGAACGAGGCGACCCCGTTCTTGACAGTCTGCGCCACGGTTACATTGTCCACTGTGCCGCTGCCAAGGTCGAACAGTCCGTAGCGGGCGAGAACTCCGCCGCCGGCATCCATAGCCTTGAACATAATCAGCTGATCCTGCGGAAATTCCATGTCCGCACTCATCTGTTTGTGGAATTCGTAAAGGGTCGTTTCGCCCCTCATCTCATAAACCCGGTAGAATCCTTTGATCCCGGCCAAAGTCACCCTGTATTTATAAACCATAAATATTTTTGATTCAAAACCATTTCAAAATTACAAAATTTATCGTTCGGTTGCAAAATTATGTGAAAAACGCTATTTTCGTGTCTTAGGAATGGAAAGACCAGAAAACATCATCCGAGACTCCTACAAGAGCATTCCCGGACCGGCTGAAGGGCTGTTCAAAGACAACGGCAGCCGCTTCATCTCATTCGCTTTTCCTGTCGAGACAGAAGAAGAGGTCAAGAGCATTGTCGGTGACTTGAAAAAGAAGTACCACGACGCCCGCCACCATTGCTACGCCTACCGCCTCGGCTATCTCGGGGACAAGTTCAGGGCCAACGATGACGGAGAGCCTTCATCCTCGGCCGGCAGACCGATCCTGGGCCAGATCGATTCCAGAGGGTTGAGCGATGTGCTGGTGGTGGTAGTGCGCTATTTCGGAGGAATCAAGCTCGGGATCCCGGGACTTATCAGAGCCTACAAAACCTCCACGGCAGAAGCCCTTGACAAGGCCGGATGCGTTGAGAAGATCGCCGGAAAATGGTTCAGCGTCCGTTTCGGCTACGAGGCGATGAACAGCGTCATGAAGATTCTCAAAGACATGGACCTCAAGCAGAAAGGACAGGCTTTCGGAGCGGAGTGCACACTTCAGGTCTGGATCCGGCTCTCCGCCGAGGATGACTTCCGTACCAGAATCGGGAAAATCGAAAACTGTACGATAAACGAACTTTAAATCATAAACATCATGCCTAAAAGTCTAATTTCAATCCAGGATTTTTCAAAGGATGAGATACTCCACATCCTTGAGACAGCAAAGGAATTCGAAGCGAACCGTGAACAGAGTTTTCTCGCCGGAAAGGTGGTGGCCTGCCTGTTCTTCGAACCCTCGACCAGAACGAGGCTCTCGTTCGAGGCCGCGGTCAACAGGCTGGGAGCCAGAGTCATCGGCTTCCCTGACAACCGCAACACCAGCCAGACCAAGGGAGAGACCCTGGAGGACACCATAAAGATTGTGTCCAACTATGTGGATATGATTGTGATGAGGCACCCTCAAGCGGGAGCGGCGGACATCGCCGCGTCAGTGGCGTCGGTGCCTGTCATCAACGCCGGCGACGGAGCGAACCAACACCCTACGCAGACCCTGCTCGACCTCTACGCCATCCAGAAGACCCAAGGCAAACTCAATGGATTGACAGTGAATATGGTCGGAGACCTCAAGTACGGCCGTGCCGTCCACTCCCTTGTGGAAGCGCTGCGCTGGTTCGACCCACACTTCATATTCACCTCTCCTGAAGAATTGAATATGCCAAAGAAATATCTTGAGATCCTTGACCGTGAGGGAGTTGACTACCGGCAGACCGACAGGATAGAGGATGGTCTCAACATCTGCGACGTGCTCTACATGACAAGAGTCCAGCAGGAAAGGTTCCCTGACATGGATGAATATAATAAGGTAAAGGATGTCTATCGACTCTCCGCCTCGATGCTTGGCTCCGTCAAGCCGAACATGAAGATAATGCACCCGCTCCCAAGGGTCAACGAGATCGCCACGGACATCGACGACACCCCATACGCCTATTACTTCCAGCAGGCCGGCGGCGGAATGTACGTCAGGATGGCGATCATCTCGTACCTCCTCGGCTACAGATAATTTATAATTTCGCGGTAAATGTTGGGCAAATCCTTTTAATTGCCTATCTTTACCGCGAAATCAGTTTTGATTTTAAACCGTATATTTTAATAATACTTTGAAACTAAAATAGAAATGAAGAAAGTACACGTATTCAACGCCGGCCCTTGCCTGCTTCCGCAGGTGGCCATCGACAATGCCATTGAGGCCCTCAAGGATTTCAAAGGCACAGGTGTCTCTGTTCTCAGCATCTCCCACCGCACAAAGGAGTGGGACGCGACTATGGACGAGTGCCGCGCACTCTGGAGAGAGCTTCTGAATATTCCCGAGACACACGAGATCGTGTTCCTCGGAGGCGGTGCGTCTTTGCAGTTCCTCTATGTGGCTATGAACTACCTTGAGAAGAAGGCCGCCTATCTTGAGACAGGTGTCTGGGCGAAGAAAGCCCTCAAGGAGGCCAAGGGAATCGGCGAGGCTTACGCTCTCGCAAGCTCGGCTGACAAGAACTACTCTTACATTCCTAAGGGATACGAGATTCCTACGGACATCGACTATTTCCACATCACCACGAACAACACCATCTACGGTACCGAAATCAAGGAAGACATCGACTGCCCTGTTCCTCTGATCGCCGACATGTCATCCGACATCATGAGCCGTCCTGTGGACGTGAGCAAGTACGATCTCATCTACGGTGGCGCGCAGAAGAACGTAGGTCCTGCCGGCGTGATCTTCGCGATCATCAGGAAGGACTCTCTCGGAAGGGTTTCAAGGTACCTCCCTGCGATGCTTGACTACCGCAACCACATCGAGAAGCTCTCAATGTACAACACCCCTCCTGTATTCTCCATCTTTATGATGAACGAGACCCTCAAGTGGCTCAAGAGCATCGGTGGAGTTCCTGCCATCCAGAAGATCAACCAGCGGAAGGCTGACCTTTTATATTCAGAGATAGACCGCAACCCTCTGTTTGTCGGCACCGCCGCGAAGGAGGACCGCTCGCTGATGAATGTCTGCTTCGTTATGGCCCCTGGCTACGAGGCTCTTCAGGACGAGTTCCTGGCGTTCGCCAAAGAGCGCGGCATGATCGGCATCAAGGGTCACCGCTCGGTCGGAGGCTTCAGGGCTTCCCTTTACAACGCCTGCACAGTCGAGGACGTTCAGGCTCTTGTTGACTGCATGAAAGAATTTGAGGAACTTAAGAAATAGACATCATGAAAGTATTGGTCGCAACACAGAAGCCTTTCTCAGCGGCAGCCGTCGCCGGGATCAAGGAAATCGTCACCGGAGCAGGGCACGAGTTCGCCGCTCTTGAGAAGTACGCTGACGCTTCGGAGCTCATCGCAGCCGTCGCTGATGTGGACGCTCTCATCATCCGCTCCGACAAAGTCACAGCCGAAGTGCTTGACGCAGCGAAACAGTTGAAGATCGTTGTCCGTGCCGGTGCCGGTTACGACAACGTTGACCTCGCCGCCGCGACCGCGCACAACGTGGTCGTGATGAACACTCCCGGACAGAACTCCAACGCTGTCGCCGAGCTTGCCATCGCGATGATGATCTATATGTGCCGCAACCAGTTCACCCCTGCCACAGGCACTGAAATCCAGGGCAGGAAGGTCGGCATCCAGGCTTTCGGCAACGTCGGCCGTCTGGTCGGCAAGAAGGCCGAGGCTCTGGGAATGAGCGTCATGGCCATCGACCCGTTCATCCCTGCGGAGAAGATCCGTGAGGCCGGAGCGGAACCAGCCGACTCGCTTGAGCACATGTACGCATCCTGTGACTTCATCTCCGTGCATATCCCGGCAACCCCTCAGACCATCGGTTCGATCGGCTACGACCTGATCACCAAGATGCCTAAGGGAGCCTGTCTGGTGAACACCGCCCGCAAGGAGGTCATCGACGAGGCCGGACTGGAGAAGGCTCTTGAGGAAAGGACTGACCTTAAGTACATTACCGACGTAGCCCCTGACAACTACGCCGCACTGAAGGAGAAATTCGGCGTGCGCATATTCGCGACTCCTAAGAAGATGGGCGCCCAGACCGCCGAGGCCAACATGAACGCAGGCCTTGCTGCCGCTCGCCAGATCGTGGACTTCTTCGCCACGGGCAACACACGTTTCCAGGTCAACAAGTAATTCATGAATATTCAGATGGCACCCCTGCCTTTGCACCGGTGCCATCTATTTCAAAAGCAGTTCAGGCTGCCTGAAAGAGATTCTTCTAGGCACATTGGCATATTCATTCAACATTTTTCCAAGAATATTATGGTAAGAGTAAAACCGTTCGCGGCGATCAGGCCGCCGAAAGATATTGTGACAGAGGTGGCAGCACCACCTTATGACGTGCTGAACTCGGAAGAGGCAAAGGAGATGGCCGGAGAGAAATCCCTCCTCCACATCACCAAGCCGGAGATCGACTTCAATCCTATCCTTGAGGATCACGACCCGAAGGTCTATGACGAGGCCGTGATGAATTTCAAGGAGTGGCAGAAGAAGGGTTGGCTCAAGCGTGATCCTAAGGAGTGCTACTACGTCTATGCACAGACTATGGAGGGCCGCACACAGTACGGACTCGTTCTCTGCGCCCACACGGACGACTACGCTTCAGGCAAGATCAAGAAGCACGAATTGACCCGCAAGGACAAGGAGGACGACAGAATGGTTCACGTCCGCATCCAGAACGCCAACATCGAGCCGGTGTTCTTCGCCTACAAGGACAACCACGTTCTGAACGAGATTGTCGCCCAGACCGTCAAGAAGGCTCCGGAGTACGATTTCATCGACGAGAACAAGTTCGGCCACAAGTTCTGGGTGATCGATGACGACAAGACCATCGACCAGATCACAAGGCTGTTCCAGAACGATGTTGACGCCTTCTATGTTGCTGACGGTCACCACCGTACAGCGGCCGCCGCTCGAGTCGGCGCCGAGAAGAGGGCTCAGAACCCGAACCACACCGGAGACGAGGAGTACAACTTCTTTATGGCCGTGTGCTTCCCTGAGAGCCAGCTCAAGATCCTGGACTACAACCGTGTCGTAAAGGATCTGAACGGTCTTTCCAAGGAACAGTTCATCGCCGCTCTTGAGGAGAACTTCACGGTCCGCGAGATGGGTAAGGAAATCTACCACCCTGACCATCTGCACAACTTCTCGATGTACCTTGACGGGAAGTGGTACTCTATGGAGGCTCTTCCTGGCCGGTACGACGACAAGGATCCGATCGGAGTCCTGGATGTCACGATCCTCTCGAACCTCGTACTTGACAAAGTGCTTGGAATCAAGGATCTGCGCACGGACAAGAGAATTGATTTCGTAGGTGGAATCAGAGGTCTCGGCGAGCTCAGGCGCAGGGTTGACAGCGGTGAGATGAAGGTCGCCTTCGCCCTCTACCCTGTCTCGATGCAGCAGCTCATCGACATCGCCGACACCGGCAACATCATGCCCCCGAAGACGACGTGGTTCGAGCCGAAACTCCGTTCCGGCCTCGCCATCCACACACTCGACTAAATGTTTCACGGCCTTCGGAGAGCCGAACGGTCACTGAGCTTGCTTTGCAACCGGTCACTGAACCCGTCAAAGTGACCGCCGCAAGGCCAAGGGAAGTCACGGCCACTGACCAAATTTACTTTCAGGTCAATGAGCCTGTCGAAGTGACAGACGTCGGAATCATAGACACGACCAGCAATCGGCCACCAAAGCCAAACAGCATGGAACAGGCCTCGGCTCACATGAAGGTCAACTAATTATGAATATCAAACTATGCGTTTTCCTTCCGTCCTTTCCGGCGGAAGGATAATCGTTTTTCGCAGGTGCCTGATGAGTGAACCGCCTCATCTGGTAGAAGAGTCCGTTATTGATAACGCACTCATATTCAGAAAAAAAGCCGATTCCCTTTGGTTGATTCCAGCCAAAGACTCAACGTTATTAGATTCATTTTCAGCATATTAATCGCCACCGATTGATTATCAATCAGTGCCACGTAAAGCATTGGTCAGATGCAATTTAACACTTCGTCTTAAGGTATTTGTTTCCAAAGTATTACACGTCACTCCTTGACAATCAACCAGTGCGGATTAAAGCATTGAATGTCAGATAACCAACGACATGCCTTTGGTTCTAACATACCGAAGACAAGTAACTTTATCAATGATAGTCAGGGCATTACATCCCATGGAGAGACGAAAGAGTGAGGAACGGGGGTACCTCGTCTGAAAGATACAACTGATACTCCTGCCAAGACACAGTCTCAAACACAGCCCCTGATACATCTGATGAAATTCTTCCGGACTTATGTACTTTAGTAATGTCGAAATATTAGTGATGCGCTAACTTTCGCATCTATGTTCGTAACTTATTAAGAAGCTGTTTAGAATTGTTTGTTTGAAGGTTTGAGAGTGAAAAACTTCAGTTTCGACCGCTTCTTC
>OLGZ01000030.1_pt1 | contig 141319 bp, 127 predicted proteins | sample 1605981 | NCBI WGS metagenome assembly OLGZ01 (sample SAMN03283291) | human gut metagenome | biome: human-associated habitat; material: feces | host: Homo sapiens | place: Peru | collected 2012
AGCAGAAAATGGTGTTTTTAATACAAACAGATCTCCCCGGGTGGCAGATGGCATCCGCAATGAGCCACGCTATTCATAAGATTGTCAGCAAAAACGCTGCCAATCTTATTTCATATCGCGGCGTTCGCCGCATCACGGCAAAAGTAAAAACCGTGATTTGTGAGCAAGCTCCCAATCACGGTTCTTATTTTGCCTATGCGTGGCTATGCTTTCGTAACTCTCAATTATTCGCAATACTTCAGCAGGTCCAGCGGTTGCGCGATAATAGCGTCGGCATGCCCCTCTTCCAATTCCGCACGGTCACGGAAGCCCCAGAGGACGCCTACGGTGAAGGCGCCTGCCGCCTTGCCGGTCTTCATATCTGTGGCGGTATCTCCCATGTAGAGTACTTCGTCTGCGGTGAGACCGAACCGGTCTAAGATCCGGAAGACTCCGGCGGGATCGGGTTTGATGGGCACGCCGTCCACCTGTCCCTGCACCACATCAAAATAGTCCTTGCCAAACAGGCTCTCGATGACATCCAAGGTGGCATGGTGGGGCTTGTTGGAAAGTACCGCGATCTTCATACCACGTTTTTTCAACTCTTCCAGCAGCTTGGGGATTCCTTCATAGGGCTTCACCTGATACATACAGTTTGCCTGGAAGATCTCCCTGTATCTGGCATAGGCTGCCTCAAAATGGGTAAGTTTCGTATCGCCACCCTTGATCAGTGCCCGCTTTACCAGATTGGCGGCACCGTCTCCCACAAAATATTTATAATCCTGTACAGAGAAGGGTCCATAGCCAAATTCCGCCATGGTCTTGTCTCCGCTGTATTTCATGCTCATGATAGAATCGGATAAGGTTCCATCCAGATCAAAAATTACTGCTTTCTTCATTCTGTTCTCCTACACTAATCTCAATCCATGCAGTTCCTGATAGACTCTTCCCACGGGAAGCCCTACCACATTATTGTAATCGCCTTCGATACCGCGGATATATCTGGCGCAGAATCCTTGAATGCCATAGGCCCCCGCCTTGTCCATCGGATCCCCGGTAGCCACATATTCCCGGATCTGTGCATCGGTCATAGGATAAAAATGCACTGTGGTCTTCTCATGGAAAGTCAGCGTCTTCCTCTCACCGTTTTCCTCATAGAGGATCGTCACGCCTGTGTATACCTCATGTCCTCTGCCCTGCAGCATAGTAAGCATGGCTGCCGCAGCTTCCGTATCCGCAGGCTTACCCAGGATCTTACCGTCGCAGGCGACCACGGTATCGGCTCCCAGCACAATGATATCTGTTATAGTAGCTTCTCCACTTGTCTGTTCCGGATCGCAGACACCACAGCCTTCATGCATTCGGTCGGCACTGTTATCCGGAGCCTGACAGACACCACTTACCGCAAGTTTCTCCCACACCGCTTCCGCCTTCTGCGCTGACAGTTCTTCCACCACTTTCGCAGGCTCTGCGGATGTGATCTTTTCCTCGGTCTCGCTGACCACTACATCGAAATCCAGTCCGATCTGTGTCAGAAGCTCCCGCCTCCTGGGGGAGGCAGATGCCAGTATGATCTTCTTATTCATGATGTGTCTCTGGGATAAAAGTTCTGCTTTCGATGGCAGACTCTCCCGCAGCCTCCTTTGCTTTTTGAATGGCCTCCAGGCAGAAAGCATCCTGGGAGTTGAACAGCTGCTTTCCTCTCTTGTCCTGCTTCTCATAGCTGCCATCCGGCTGTAAGATCGAAGCCTTCACATTATCCTTCAGCTGACTGTTCAGGATATGTAGCAATTCCTCCTTCAGCTCCGGGCGATCTACCGGGAAGAGGATCTCCACACGACGCTCCAGATTACGGGGCATCCAGTCGGCACTTCCACAGTAGATCTCATAATGATCATCATTTGCAAAATAGAAAATGCGGCTGTGCTCCAGGAAATTACCGACGATGGAGCGGACACTGATATTCTCGCTGACACCCGGGATACCCACCTTCAGGCAGCAGATACCTCGAACGATCAGTTCGATCTTCACGCCTGCCGCACTTGCCTCATACAGAGCACGGATAATATCCTTGTCGCAGAGAGAGTTCATTTTCGCAATGATATGGGCATTCTTGCCCTCCAGCGCATAATTTTTCTCCCGCTCGATCAGATGCAGGAACTTATCCTTCAGCCATAACGGTGCCAATGCCAGTTTGTTCCAGAACAACGGCTCGGAATAACCGGACAGCATGTTGAACACTGCCGTGGCATCCTCTCCGATGCGTTCCGCACAGGTCAACATTCCCACATCCGTATACAGCTTTGCCGTAGCATCATTATAGTTACCGGTACCCAGATGCACGTATCTGCGGATGCCGTCCTCTTCTCTGCGGACTACAAGTGTGATCTTGGAATGGGTCTTTAATCCCACCAGTCCGTAAATAACGTGGCAGCCTGCCTTTTCCAGCATTCTCGCCCAGACAATATTGTTCTCTTCATCGAAACGGGCTTTCAGTTCCACCAGAACCGTAACCTGCTTACCGTTCTCCGCCGCCTGTGCCAGTGCCGCTATGATCGGAGAATTGCCGCTGACACGATACAACGTCTGCTTGATGGCCAGTACTTCCGGGTCTTTCGCCGCCTGACGGATGAAATCCACCACCGGCGTAAAGCTCTGGAACGGATGATGTAACAGAATATCACCCTTGCGGATCTCCTCGAAAATATTACAGCCTGCGGGAAGTGCCGGTGACTGCTGAGGTTCATACTTCGGCGTCTTTAAATGGTCAAAACCATCCAGTCCGTAGATTTTCATCAGTACCGTCAGATCTAAGGGGCCGTCGATCTCATAAATATTCTGTGTCTCAATGTTGAGTTCCTTTTTAATGATCTTCAGCAGCCGTTTATCCATACCGCTTTCCACTTCCAGGCGGATGGCTTCGCCCCACTGACGCTTCTTTAACTGCTTCTCGATCTCTTTTAACAGATCTGCCGCCTCATCCTCGTCAATGCTTAAGTCAGCATTACGCATGATCCGGAAAGGATGGGCACAGACAATATCATAATTCAGGAACAGTTTATCCATGTTCCGTTCGATGATCTCTTCTAACAGAATGATCTTGCAGGTCTTGCCCTTGGACGGGATCCGCACTACACGGCTTAAGACGCTGGGTACCTGTACGGTGGCGAATTCCAGTTCCTCGTCGCTGTTTTTCTTCCGCACCATGGCTCCGATGTTCAGAGACTTGTTGCGGATCAGAGGAAACGGTCTGGAAGAATCCACTGCCATGGGGGTCAATACGGGATACACATTTTCCTGAAAATACTGATCCACATACGCAGCTTCCTCCGCCGTCAGCTGTTCATGCTCTCTGATGATATGCAGACCGTTTTTTTCCAGAAGAGGGAGTAAGGAACGGTTATAAGTGGAATATTGCAGATCCACCAGTTCATGGATCGCCACATGCAGCGCCTTTAACTGTTCTGTGGGCGTCATGCCGGCGATATCCTTTTTGGTATAGCCCGCATTCTCCATATCCTTTAAGGATGCCACCCGGATCATGAAAAATTCATCCAGGTTAGATGCTGTAATGCTTAAAAATTTCAACCGTTCAAACAGAGGGATGTTTTTATCCCTGGCTTCATTCAACACTCTGTGGTCAAAAAGCACCCAGCTGAGTTCCCGGTTGGTATAATACTTGGGATCACTGAAATTGATTTCCATATCGTCCTGCTGCCTCCCTTAAAATTTCTTCTTCTGCCGGATCACCGGTGTGATGCTGTATACTTCTTTGAAAAATTCCGTGTTCGTCTGGAAGAATCCTCTTTCCAGCGTAATATCTTCCTGAGTATCTATTTTCAGGATCAGTTCGTTATCCTGCAGTGTGGCCTTCACACCCTTCATTTTCTGTTTGTGGCTGCGGTCCAGGCTGTTGGCCAGTCGCAATATAGCTGTCAATTTCGCTACAATTAAATAACTCTCCTTATCCAGTCCCTGGGGACGTTCCTGTGCCTGCCCGTAATACACGAAATTACTGTGATTAAAGCGCACCACATTAGCTACGATCTCACGCTCCATATGGGAAAGTCCGATCATCTCCGTCGCCATGATAATATCATAGGACGCTTCTCCGATGTTGATCATGCTGATATATTTTCCACAGTCATGCAAGATCGCAGCCAGGCGCAGATACAAACGCTCTCTCTGGCCCATGCCGTGGACTTTTTTCATACTGTCAAAAATCGTGGTGGTGATATGTTCCAGGGTATCCGCTCTCCTGGTACTGCCGTTGTAGCGTTTGCTGATATTCATTGCGCAGGCGATAATATCCTCCGCAAAATCATGCTCTCCCCGGAGTAATTTATTCTGCTCCGCATATTCATAAGCGATACCATCGCACAATGTGACACCCGGTGCCCAGATCAGCGCCGCTCCCATCAGCTCGGCAATGCGTTTGGTCAGGACCGTACTGATATACACAAGAGGGACTTTTTCCTCCGCAATATCCATCCGCTTTGCAAGCTCCGTGGTTCCTCTGGTCCGAAGTGCCTCCATCAGTTGGTAAAACGCCTTACTGTCCACCATGGCATTTCCGTCTCCCCGCTCATGTGCCTTCCGCACTGCCCAGGGTGACAGATAATCATCCACGATAATGATATTTTTGATCTCACGATCCTTAAGATACAGCTTTTTATAATCATCCAGCTGTGCCGTAGCCAGTTCGTCCACCAGTTGCTCCATCTGGGTACTGCCCGCATTCAGATGATTCAACAGCTCCTGTAAACGTAATACACCAAGGCGTAAGTTCTGGGTCGATACCAGAGTATCCTTGTCAAACAGGGAGATCTGAATACTTCCGCCTCCAATGTCCAAAATCGCCGTCTTCTCCTCGATGATCCTGCGGAACGTCTCCCCTTTGGAGGCAATCGACTTGTAATCCAGGAATCTCTGCTCGGAGTTGCTTAAGATCTCTACCCGGATGCCGGTACGCTGCTCAATCTGATCCTGCAGGATCAGGGTATTCTCCGTCTCACGGATAGCACTGGTGCCGTATGCCTTATAAGCGATCACTTTATAAGCTTCCATGATCTGTGCGAATTCTTTCAGGGTATGACACAGATCATCCATTTTTTCATTGCTGATCTTCCCATTGGCATAGGTATCCGATCCCAGATCGATTCTCTGACGGATACAGTCGATCTCCCGCATGGTATTTTTCCCCGAAAAATCAAATATTTTCATGGTGAGTTCGAAACTGCCCACATCGATGGCAGCGAAAGTTTTTACACTCATAGGGTTCCTCACTTTCCTAACAGGTAATCAATGAACTGCTGGGCACTTCTTCCGGACAATCCGCCGTGAGACAGTTCCCATTTATTAGCCTCCAGTAAAAGTTCCTCTTCCGGCATCTCCACATGATAACGCTCCGCCAGTGTCTTTACGATATTCTGGAATTCCTTTTTATTGGGAGCACCGAAGTAAATCGTCACGCCGAAACGATATACCAGCGACAGCTTCTCCTGTACGGTATCACTGGTGTGCATATCCTCGCGGGTCTCTTCCTTGTCACTGTAGTTTTCGCGGATGAGATGACGGCGGTTGGATGTCGCATAGATCAGAACATTCTCCGGCTTTTTCTCCAGTCCGCCCTCGATGACTGCCTTGAGGTATTTGTACTCGATCTCAAATTCCTCAAAGCTTAGGTCATCCATGTAAATAATGAATTTATAATTGCGGTTCTTGATCTGACTGATGACCGCATTCAGATCCTGGAACTGATGCTTGTAGACTTCGATGATCCGCAGGCCCCTGTCATAATATTCATTGGCAATCGCTTTGATGCTTGAAGATTTACCGGTGCCCGCATCGCCAAACAGCAGACAGTTGTTGGCCTTTTTTCCATTCACAAATGCCTCTGTGTTGTCCACCAGCTTTTTCTTGGGAAGCTCGTAGCCTACCAGATCATCCAGTTTCACGTGGGCAATATTTAAAATCGGAACGATATGTACTCCTTCCTCATCATGGGTGATACGGAAAGACTTGTGCAGTCCGAATTTACCGACACCGTATTCTTTATAGAACTGGGTCAGTGTGGATTTCATATCTTCTGCGGTTCCGTCTGCGCAGAACTTCTCCGCCAGCTCACAGATTCTGGCGCAGATCCGTTTATTATAGACCTTGCTCTCCTGCATGCTGCTGGCATAATTTTCTATTAAGGAAAATTCCGGTACCTTAAGTATCTCCATCATGGGAGCAAAATCAAAATCATAGAATTCCTTGAAAATGCAGATATCATGCAGCGCCGCATCATTGATGGAGCCGGCAATCTCTCCGCGGATCTCACAGCCGCAGCTGTAGCTGTTCTCGTTGTTCACCAAAAGATTTGCCAGGTAACAGTGCCACAGATTCCCATGAAATCCGTAATTACCCGCCAGGTCGATCAGGTCATGGATACACTCGTAAAACAGTGCCGCCATGTCCTCTGTATTGTAATATTCATCATCGTAATGGGACATGAGAAATGCCATGTCATACAGCAGTTCCCCATCCTCAAAATCACGATATACGATCAGTTCTTTTTCTCTCATATGTCTAACCTTCTTGTCTTATGTTTTAACTGTTCAGAGCCATGTAACGATTATCGCATGGTCGTCGGATGCTTGTATCCGTAATACTTAGTAATTGCCCAGGATCTTCATGCTGCGGGCTTCTTCCCGAAGTCCCCGCAGTGCGTTTTTCACTGCGCTGTCCGCAAGGTTCCCCTCAAAATCGATGAAGAAACGATACTCCCAGTTCCGGTCGGGAATGGGGCGGCTCTCGATCTTGGTCATGTTCAGATTGTTGTAAATAAAATGGGACAGAATGTGATACAGGGATCCGCTCTCGTGGGGAATCTCCAGGCACAGACTGATCTTGTTGGCATTTTTACGGAAGATCTTCTGGTTCGTCACAATGATGAAACGGGTGGAATTGCTGTCGGAATCATTGATCCCTTTTTTCAGAATTTCCAGTCCGTAGGTCTCTCCCGCGTATTCGCTGGCGATGGCTGCCTGGGTTTTATCCTTTTCCTTCGCTACTTTTAACGCTGCGAAAGCGTTGTTCTGCATACTGATCTGCTGCCAGTCATGCTCCGCCAGATATCTGGCACTCTGCATCAGGGACTGGGGATGGGAATAGACTCTTTTGATCTCTTCCATCTTCGTCCCGGGCAGTGCCAGCAGACAATGCTCAATGGGAATGACCTGCTCTCCTACGATATAATTCTCGAATTCTACCAGCAGATCATAGATCTCATTCACGATTCCGGCGGTGGAATTCTCAATGGGAAGTACCGCGAAATCCGCGCTGCCTTCATCAATAGCACTCATGGCATCCCGGAAAGTTTCCACATGGAAGGCATTGACATTTTCCCCGAAAAATCTGCGCATAGCAGCCTGGGAATAAGATCCCTCCGCTCCCTGGTAGACCACTCTGGCACAGTCGGTTTCCAGTTCTTCCACGCCGATAAAAGGAAGCCTTCCCTCACTTCCGTGGGCGGCTAACAGCTGGTACTGAAGCTTCCGGCTCATGGACATGATCTGTTCAAACAGTTCTTCCACGCCGTGGCTGTTGAAATCGTTGTGGGTCAGTGCCTTGACACCGGCGATCTTCTCCTGCTCACGCTGCTTGTCGAATACTTTTTTCCCCGTCTCTATTTTATATTCCGCCACCTGTCTGCTGACATCCATGCGCTCCTCATAGAGATTTACGATCTGTCTGTCAATGGTGTCGATCTGTTGTCTTAACTGTGATAAATCCATGCTGTTCTCCTTAACTTAACTGATATCTGCGAATTGCTCCGCTGCAAAGCAGCTATCGCAATTCTCAAGCATTCGGAATCCGCTGATTCCAAATGTAACTATTCAGAATAGTTACATTCTATATCAATTTCACCTTGTTCGCAAGCAAGAAGCACGGTATAATATTAGATATTACACAAACTTTACATTCCATCTTGTTGGAAAGAAGGTTAATACATGAAAGATAAAAAAGCATTGTTGATTTTAATTCCTTTTCTTCTGTTCGTGATCATCGTCGGCGCACTTGCCATCGTGGGCGACCGGATCCCCGACAATCCCCCGGAGACGGTAGGCAATACCGCGGGCAATCTGAACAATTCCGGTTACTTCTGTGAGTACGACGGAACGGTGTATTTTGCCAATGCTTACGACAGTAACACCCTGTACTCCATGGATCCTTCGGAGCAGAATATCAAGAAACTGGGCAATGCTTCCGTGAAAAATATTCTGGCCGGGGGAAAATATCTTTACTACTACCAGACCGGAGCTTCCGGGGATGCCGGTATCGGTGCCCTGCGCACCGTTCGTTCCTTTAACCGCTGTAAATTAAACGGTACGGATGTGACCGGACTTACCAGAGATCCCATCGTTTCCGCCCAGTTGGTGGGAAGTAACCTCTACATCATGACCTCAGGCGATAACGGACCTTTATTTTACCGCATGAAAATCGACAAATCCGACAAAACGGATCTGGCAGATTACGAGATCAATCCCGCCTGTGCCGTGAACGGTACCATCTATTACAACGGTACTCAGGAAAATCATTATCTCTATGCGCTGAATACCTCGACGGACAGCATCTCCACTCTATGGGACGGCAATCTGTGGTACCCTATTGCACAGGGTGACTATATCTACTATATGGATGTGGAAAATAATTACAGACTCTGCCGTTATTCCCTCTCACGGAATGAGGTGGAAGTCCTGACCGAAGAGCGGATCGACTGCTTCAATGTAGGATACGGCTATGTATACTATCAGGTGAACGGCGGAGAGGCATGCCTGAAATGCATGCGGGATGATGGCAGTGATTCCTGGGTCATTGCAGAGGGCAATTATACTGCCATCCATATGACTTCCCAGTATGTTTACTTCCAGATGTTCGGAGAGACTTCCACCTGGTATCATTCTCCGCTCGGAAGTCAGAGTTACAGTGGATTCGATGGTGCCAGGGAAGCTGCACTAAACGCATTCAAAAAATAATTGTATTACCGGACAACAAGAGCCGCAGACATTTCGCCTGCGGCTCTTATTTTTCGTTCCTGTTGCAAATTATTTTCAGCCTTCTTCGATATGATTCAGACCCTGATTCAGGATCGTGATGATATGGTCATCTGCCAACGCATAAAAAATCGTCTTGCCATCTCTGCGGTTTTTCACCAGATCCATCTGCTTCAATACCCGCAGCTGATGAGAAATAGCAGACTGAGACATGCCCAGCAGCGTGGCAATATCATACACACACATCTCAGAGCACAACAGTACCGACAAAATTTTTAATCTCGTTGCATCTCCAAACACTTTGAAAAACTCTGCCAGATCCTGAAGTTCCTCTTCCGGCGGCATCTTCTCATCGATCTGTCTTATGGTCTCCGGATCAGCGGAGAGATAACTATTCTTCTCTTCCATCGTAATCTCCATTATCATTGCTGTATCAGCGGATGCCTGCCGCACCTGCTGTTATCTACGGTTGACTATATTTACTATACACTATTTCTGAGAATTCGACAAATGGAAATATTGCTGCATCCCCTCTGTCATGGTAATCGTCCCCGCATGGTCGATGAACAATGCTTCTGCATCGTATTTTTCCAGGAGCTTCTGTCCTTCCTCCGATCCCAATACAAAGCAGGCGGTAGACAGCGCATCACTTAAAAATCCGTCCTTGGTCACGATGGTAACTCCCGCCACATCGCTGCGCGCCGGGGAGCCGGTCCGGGGATCCAGTATATGATGATATCTGACACCATCCACTTCCACGTACCGCTCATAATCTCCAGAAGTGGATACACAGTACCCGCCAGCCAGCGTCAGCACTCCTGCACTTTGCGAAGGCTCCAGCGGATCTGTCACCGCAATCTGCCAGGTGCCGCCCTCCGGCTTGTTTCCATAGGTTAAAATGCTGCCTCCCACAGAGATCACGGCTCCGCTTACCTCCGGATATTCCTCCAGGGTCTTCCGGATCTCATCCAGTGCCACCCCTTTTCCCACTGCTCCGAGGTCTATCTGCATTCCCGCCGGAATACTCACCACTGTACTGTTCGTCCGTTGTTCCAATATCATCTGCTTCCAGCCTGCCAAAGCGCATGCCTGTTCTATTTCCTCCCGCTCCGGAAGTTCATAGTCCTGCGGGTCATCTGCTGCCGCCCAGGTATCAATGTCCCACAGTCGGCTGAGCTTACCGATGCTCACATCGAAAGCCCCACCTGTCTGTTCCGAGATCTGCAGGCATCGTTTCAGCCAGCCTGCCATCGCGGCGGAGACCTGTATCGGTCCCTTTCCGGCAGTTGCATTGATCTTCGCCACTTCCGCACTATCCAACCGCCAGGAAAGTTCCTGTTGTTCCAAGTCGTTTAGTTTTTGCAAAACAACGTCCGTTACCTTTTCATCTGTTTTTCCGTTCGTTGCAGTCGGGGAATTTCCGGTGACATAAACAGTCTGGGAGATCACAGTTCCCATGGCGGTATCTATGCTATTTTCGCATTCGGTCTGCTGTCCGCAGCCTCCGAGAAAAAGTGCCAGGATCATTGCAAAAAGCGTTGCCAGGCGCACCGCCCACGGCATTTTCAAATACTTCTTCATTTTTTACATTCCTTTTGCTATACTGTTCTCATCGAAAGGAGTTCCTTATTCCTATGAATGCTTCCATGAATGATCGAAAAAAAGCAGTTCTCCTTGCAGCAGTTCTGCTTGTAATAGCCATCCTTTGCGGAATCCGGATCTATGCGGTCTCCCACAGTTCCACCGGAAACGGTCAGGCACTCTATGCTGACATTTATCAAAGCGGTGAATTACTTGAGACCATCCGTCTGGACACAGTGACTGACGAATATACCTTTGAAGTTCCGGGAGAGGGTGGCGCCTCGAACACCGTCTGCGTCCGTCCGGGCAGCATCGCTATGATCTCTGCCAATTGTCCGGATCAGATCTGTGTGCATCAGGGATTTATCAGCACCTCACTGCTTCCCATCACCTGTCTGCCTAACCGGCTGGTGATCCGGGTCAGGGAAGAGGCTGCCTGTTCGGATGACACGACGCTCGTCCCGGACGGCGTGACCTATTGATGATAAAATATTATTTTGTCTGCACTGCGTTTACGAATCACGAAAGGCATGGAGATTTTTATGAAACCACCTGTAAATACAAAAAAACTGACGACGCTTTCCCTGCTGTCTGCCATTGCGCTAGCGCTGTATGCCGTGGAAAGTGCTCTGCCCCCCATTGTTCCGATCCCCGGCATTAAGCTGGGGCTTGCCAATATAATAACACTTGTTGTTCTATGGAAATATTCCACAAAAGATGCTTTTTTCGTGCTTCTGGTGCGGATTCTTTTAGCGACCCTGTTCTTCGGTCAGGTCATCAGTCTCCTGTACAGTCTCTCCGGCGGTCTCCTGTGCCTGCTGGCAATGGTATTTGTGCAACGGCTGTTGCATGGACATTATCTGTTCCTTGCAAGTATGACCGGAGCTGTTTTTCATAATCTTGGGCAGATCGGTGTTGCGTTTTTACTGACTTCTGTTCCCGCTGTGCTGGTCTATCTGCCGTTTTTACTGTTAAGCGGTCTGGTGACCGGTCTGTTCATCGGTCTCTGTGCCCGTTTTACGCTTCGTTTCCTTCCGTAAGATCCACAGGGAGCTCCGACAACATCTGTGTTACGGTCTTGTGCGTAATGGGATGACGGAAATTCGGTGCCAGCTCACTCAAAGGCTTCAGTACAAAATAACGATTCTCCATATCTATATGCGGAATCACCAGATCCTCGGAAGCATACACCAGATCATCATAGAAGATAATATCCAGATCCAGTGTCCGGGGGCCCCAGTGAAGCTTACGTTCTCTTCCTTCCATCTGCTCAATACGGTGCAGCTCCTGTAATAATTCTTCCGGTGCAAGCAGCGTCCGGATCTCAAACATTCCATTTACGAAATTATCCTGCTCTACGACGCCATAAGGTAGTGTCTCCAACAGCTCCGACACCTTTTCCACTCTGATGTCTTTGTTCTTCTGAAGCTGTCCCAAAGCCTGCGCGATATGCTCTCTGCTGTCTCCCATATTGGAACCCACGGCAATATAGGCTTCATGCCATTCCCTGTGAATCGCCACAGATACACTGCCAAAGGGTAATGGGATCGGAGCCTCGGGCTTACGGATCTCCAGATCCAGTCCCTGTACCAGCGGAAAATGCTGTAATACTTCGTAAGCAGTCCGCTCCGCCACCGTTTCGATCAGTTGAAAAGTATGCTGCTGCATGAACTCCGTGATAAACTGACAGACCTCTCCGTAATTGGTGGAGAGACTTAAGTCATCCGCCAGTCCTGCCGGATGGGTATTCGTATATAACGTGGCATTCACATAAAAATGCTGTCCTTTTTCATTTTCTTCCGGATATACGCCGTGATGCGCGTATACTTCCAATTCTTCGATACGGATCTGGTCCTCATAAGTGCCTTTTTTCATTTGCCGACTCCGCCTTTCCCAACGCTTCTTCGCAAAATATCAGTTGCTGCTGTTTAAAATGGCTTCACACATTTTAATGGTGCGGACATTTTCCTTCACATCATGCACACGGACGAACATGCATCCCTTCTGCACACCGAACATGGTGGTCACAAGCGTCCCCTCTACTCTCTCTGTCACCGGCAGATCCAGTGTCAGTCCGATCACGGATTTGCGGCTACATCCTAAAAGCAACGGATAACCGAACATATTCAGTTCTTCCAGACAGTTGATGATCTCCAGATTGTTCTCATAGGTCTTGCCGAAGCCCACCCCGGGGTCTAAGATGATCTTCTCATCCGCGATGCCTGCCGCTTCCGCCAAATGGATCGTGTCCGCCAGATCCGCTGCCACATCCTGCATGAAATCCCGATAATCCGCTTCCTTACGGTTATGCATCAGACAACAGGGCAGACCGCTCTTCGCAATGACCTCTGCCATGCGGTTATCATATTTCAGTCCCCAGATATCGTTGATGAGATCCGCCCCCGCACGGATTCCCGCCTCTGCCACACCGCTTTTGTGGGTGTCCAGGGAAATGGGAATGTCAAAATTTGCCTTCACCGCCTCGATCATGGGTACGACTCTGGCAATCTCCTCCTCATCAGATAACAGGGTATAACCCGATAACAGGGTATAACCCGGTCTGGTGGATTCTCCGCCGATATCCACAATATCCATCCCCTCAGCGATCATTTCTTCCACATGCTTCAATGCCCGGTCTCTGTCATTCCACTTTCCTCCGTCAGAAAAAGAATCCGGGGTCACATTCAGTATTCCCATTACATAAGTATGTCCTTTAGTCTGAAACTCTCTGTTGCCAATCTTCATTTGTCTTCTCCCCACGTTTTTTAAATATTATTTATGATATTCCCGACACCAATTAATACTTAATTGTCAGGTTCTTCTTGCCGTCTTTCCAGTTGCAATCCTTCTCTGCATCGCACGCAAAGCAGGCACGGCTTGCCTTATCCGCCCGATACAGGATGCCATTTAGATTCTTCTCCTTCGCCGCCTCAGGATCCCGGTGTCTGGAGATTGCTGTTACAATAACACCCGTTTCTTCATCGTTGAATCCACACGCCTTCAGAATCTCCGGTGCGATCCGTGCACTGGCCTGCTCATGCGGAATGCCATTCTCGTACTGTTCATGTTTCCCACAATCGTGGAGCAGTGCCGCCGCATAGATCCATTCCCGGTTGATCTTAAGCCCTTCCTCCAGCGCTATGATCGTACCGATCCTGGCTACATCCAGAAAATGCACCATACTATGACGGCAGAAGCGTCTGTCTGCTTCTGCCGCATTGTTTCGTCCTAAATGGTATAAAAACAAATCATGATTTAATATTTTATCAATTCTATCCATCGGAGTCTCCATCATTTCATCCCGGTCGCTTAGCAGCTTTCTTCCGCATCCGTAATCTCTACCGGTTCACCAGCTGTAAAAATCTGTCCTGTAATTCCTTATTCTCCGCAAAGACTCCCCTTGTCACCATGGTAACGGTCTGACTGCCGGGCTTTTTGATCCCGCGCATGGTCATACACATATGCTCCGCTTCCAACATTACCATAACTCCCTGAGGCGCCAGATATTTCATGATATCATCGGCGATCTGTGCCGTCATGCGCTCCTGGATCTGTAATCTTCTGGCATATACCTCCACAGTCCTGGCAAGCTTACTCAGACCCACAACCTTGCCATCGGGGATATACGCAACATGAGCTTTGCCGTAAAAAGGCATCAGATGATGCTCACACATAGAATAGAAGGTAATATCCTTCTCCAGTACCATCTCGTTATTGTCTACGGAGAAGACCTTCGACAGATGTTCTCCCGCATCCTGATCCATACCACCGCAGATTTCTTCATACATCCTGCCGATCCGCTCCGGTGTCTCCTTCAGTCCCTCTCTATCGGTATCCTCCCCGATTCCTTCCAGTAAAAGCTTTATTGCTTCCTGTACTTTCTTCTGATCTACCATTTTTACCTCTTCGCTTTCCGTTTATTCCCTGCTGTCTGTCTCTTCTCCATGAGCTTCAGGATTCTTCCCAGATAAGAGAGAGAACCGAAGCACAATATCACATCATCCCGTCCTGCCAGCAGGTGACTAAGCTCCACTGCCTCTTCCAGGCTGTCCACCGCCGTCACATCGGGGTGTACCTTTGCCACCTCTGTTGCCAGATCATAGGCATGCATGGCTCTGGGATTGTCCGGAGGTGTCACCGTGAGAATCTGATCCGCATACCTCTCTGTCAGCGCGATCACGCGGTCCACTTCCTTATCCTTTAACATTCCCATTATATAGATAATTCTTTTATTTGTAAAATAGAATTCTATGGAATCCGCAAGTTTTGCGGCTGCATCCTCGTTATGTGCGCCGTCTACTATAAATAACGGGTGTTCTTCCAGTATTTGCAGCCGCCCGTTCCAGACAGTCTCCTTTAGGCCTTTTCGAATGGCAGTCTCTTTGATCTCGTAACCGCATTTTTCCAGAGCCTGCACCGCTTCCAGCGCCAGCACAGCATTTGCCACCTGGAATTTCCCCGCAAGGGTGATCTCCAGCTTTTTATAATTTCCATAATCGAAGGTCTGCTTTTTCAGTCCGTATTTCACATGTTTTGCATTTGCCGCATCTGCGATGGTCAGTATACAGCCAAGCTCTGCCGCCGTCTGCTCCACAACCTTTTGTGCCGCTTCCTTTTGCCGCATGGAGACCACCTGACATCCCGGCTTACAGATTCCGGTCTTGTGTGCTGCAATCTCCTCCAGACTGTTACCTAAGAATTTCATATGATCCATACCGATGGATGCCAGTACCGCCACCTGCGTGGTCGTGATCAGATTTGTAGCATCCTCCCTGCCGCCCATACCGGTCTCCAGTACGACGATATCACACTGTTTTTCCCGGAAATACCAAAAAGCCAACGCCGTCTCAATCTCAAAAGGCGTCGGATGATGGAAGCCGTCACTTACCATAGCATCACAATGCTTTTTTATGATCTCCAGTCCTTCACACAGATCCTTATGCGTGATCTTCTGCTTTCCGATCTGGATTTTTTCACAATATTCAATAATAACAGGTGATATATATTTTCCCACACGGTATCCGGCAGCCTGTAAGATACTAGAAATATAGGCAAGTGTGGATCCTTTTCCGTTGGTTCCCGCAATATGCACAAATTTTAATTCATCCTGCGGATTTCCCAGTCTCCTGCACAGTTCCCGGATGCTGTCCAGCCCCGGAACGATGCCGTAAGTTCCCACTTTTTCCATATATTCCATTGCTTCCTGATAGTTCATAGCAATCTCTCCCGTATCATACGTTGAAAATTTCATATACTATGTCCATGAAAATGACAAAATCCATCGCAAACTCTTTTAAAACCTTCGGCAGGAGCTTTCTCCTGTGCGGACTGTGTGGCTGGTGCATGGAGATCCTGTTCACAGCGCTACACTCCCTTCGGCGCAGGGATCTGCGTCTTACCGGTAATACTTCCCTGTGGATGTTCCCGATCTACGGCTCCGCCTGCCTGCTTACACCCTTCAAACGGCTATTTTCGCACCTGCATATCAGTCGTCCCGGGCGCGGGCTGTTCTATATGGCTATGATCTTCACCGTGGAATATCTCAGTGGGCGCCTATTGTGGAAGCATGGTCTCTGCCCCTGGGATTACGGCAAAAGCCGTTTCCACATCCACCGGATCATCCGGCTGGACTATGCTCCCTGGTGGTTCCTGGCAGGACTGTTTTTTGAAAAGATCCTGCCCTGAGCCGTTTTACAGCATTACTGCATTGCTTCTGCCAGCATCCGTTCCTCATGAACCTTTTTTTCCCGCACCATCTTCTTCATGAGGAAATGATAAGCGATCCAGAGGAAAATACCTGCGGTCAGCCAGGCTGAGGCATTGGCAAAGCACACACCCACATAACTCATCAGATGCGCTGCCGCAAAAGCCACGATACCACGGCTCAACAGTTCCACCACACCGCCCATCATGGGCATGAAGCCAAAGCCACAGCCCTGCAGCGCATTTCGGAAGATAAATATCATTCCCAGCGGAATGAAGAACATGCCACAGATCGTAATATACGTTCTGGCATAGCCGCATACCATCTCAACCTGTTCGGAGATGAACAGCGGTACAATATAAGGAAGCGCTATATATACCAGTCCGTAGACAAGCACCGCATAGACACCGGACATGATATTGGCAGCTTTCACGCCCTTCCGGATACGGTCCAGATCATTGATACCGCGGTTCTGCGCACAGTAAGTTGCCATAGTCACACCCATTGCAGCAAACGGCTGTGTCACCAGCTGCTCCACCTTGCAGGACACAGAATAAGATGCCACCACGGTAGAACCCAGCAGATTCAGTGCTGCCTGTACCAGAATGGTGCCGATTGCAGTAATGGAAAACTGCAGTGCCATGGGAATTCCCACGGTCAGCTGATTTTTCACACACTGACTTTCCAGTCTGCAATGCTCCGGACGGATATGCAGTGTAGGTACGCTCTTAATAATATAAATCAGACACAGTACACCGGATAATCCCTGAGAAATGATGGTAGCATAAGCTGCACCGCCCACTCCCATATGACCGTAAACGATCAGTACATAGTCCAGGACAATATTCGTCACCGAAGCGATCACCAGCAATACTAACGGCACCACACTGTTGCCGATGGCACGCAGGATACTGGACAACAGGTTATACAATACATTGCAGGCAATTCCCGCACAGATGATCATAATGTATTCCTTCGTCATATCGAAAATATCTTCCGGAGTATTCATCACCCGAAGCAGACTGTCCATGCTGGCCATACTGACTGCGGTCATCACGATCGTCACGATCACCGACAGGATGGCAGCGCTTCCGATACTTTTACGCATACCTTCCCGGTCCCCTGCTCCGAAGCGTTGTGCCGTCAGCACAGTAAATCCGGTGGTCAGTCCCTGGGTAAATCCCAGGATCAGAAAGCTTACCGACCCGGTGGCTCCTACTGCCGCCAATGCATCTACACCTACGAACCGACCCACGATAATGGTATCCACCATGCTGTATAGCTGTTGGAAAATATTACCTATGATAATAGGAATGATAAATTTTGTGATCAGCTTAGAAGGGCTACCCTTCGTCATATCAAGTTCCATAAATCTCTTCTCCCGAAAAAACAGGACCCCGGAAGGTCCCGTCTCTTATACACATGTATACTTGTTTCTCAATATTACTGTATATCGTCAATATCCCCGAGCTCTCCGGAACCGATATCCAGCATGTTCACGGTTCTGCGCTTCAATCTGGCTTCCTCTGATTCCTTCAAAATAAATTCCTTGATCTGCTTGGAGTTACGGATATGCTCGATCAACAGTTTGGGATGAGTAGTATCACCGGTATAACAGATAATGGTGCCAAGTCCTACCATTCTCTCCCAGATACTTGCCGTATGCTCCACATCCTGTACCTTGTACATATAGCAGTCATTCTCTACCTTGGTGAACACACCCGTATCCACAGTGATCATATCCTCTTTGATCACATACTTGGTAAAGGTAAAAGGTAATCCTAAAAATAACCAGCGCTTCTTTTCCACAAATTCTACTGACATAATGCCCTCCTTTTATTGCTTGGTCCGATGTCCCACAGCCATCTGTAACGTACAGTGGAACCGGCTTTTACACGATCCGCTTCCTCGTTATAGTTCTCCTTGCCTCATTATATGATATCCTATTCGGGAATGCAAAACCTTTCTGTCATAGCCATACAAATTTTATATATTTTTTCACTTTTTCCTGCTTGATTCTACCCTTCAGAAATGCTATTATATTACAAATGCAAAAATACAGGAGGATAAACAATGACCGCAAAAGAATGTATCACAGGCCGCAGAAGTATCCGTCAGTATACGGATCAGCCGGTATCTCATGAGCTTCTGGCTCAGATCGTAGAGACAGCTTCTTATGCTCCCAGCTGGAAGCATACGCAAATCGTTCGTTATATCGCTGTGGAAGGCGAAAAGAAAGCGAAACTGGCAGCATGTACTTCCTCCTTCCCGGGTAATGGTAAGATCATGGAGAACGCTCCCATGGTCGTTGCAGTAACCGTGATAAAGGGCAGAAGCGGTTTCGAGAGAGACGGCTCCTTCACTACCGCCAGAGGCGATGCATGGCAGATGTTCGATGCCGGTGTTGCCAGCGAAGCATTTTGCCTGGCTGCTTACGAGCAGGGCCTTGGCACCGTGATCATGGGTATTTTCGATCAGCAGGAAGCTGCTGATCTCCTTGAGATTCCTGAAAATCAGGACCTGATCGCACTGATCCCCATCGGTTATCCCGCAGAAGCACCCGTTGCTCCCAAGCGGAAACCCGTAACGGATCTGTTATCTTATCAACAGTAATTTTAAAGTCGAAGAGTTTTTCCTCTTCGACTTTTTTCTGGTCAGGGTATGAGCTGTCCGCTTCCTGCGGGCCCTGTTTCTACCCGCATCATAAGAAAAGCGCTGTATTCTTATGATGTCGCATACACAAGTGAACACGGATTCTCCTATTCCGTACGGTCACTGTGTCGAAAATAGCAGCGCAGAAATGAGGAAATGAAAAAATGAGACACTTGATGAACCCACTTGACTTCTCTGTTGAGGAACTGGACAAGCTGTTCGCTCTGGCAGACGACATTGAGAAGGATCCCGCCAAATACGCCCACAAATGCGACGGCAAGATCCTCGCCACCTGCTTCTATGAGCCCAGCACCCGTACACGCTTAAGCTTTGAAACCGCCATGACCCGTTTAGGCGGCAGAGTCATCGGCTTCTCCGATGCGGCTTCCTCTTCTGCTTCTAAAGGAGAAAGTGTATCCGATACCATCCGCATCATCTCCTGCTATGCGGACATCTGCGCTATGCGCCATCCCAAGGAAGGCGCTCCCATGGTAGCCGCAGAGAAATCCCTGATCCCCGTGATCAATGCCGGTGACGGTGGACATCAGCATCCCACCCAGACCCTGGCCGACCTGCAGACCATCCGCAGCCTCCACGGCGATCTGAATAATTTTACCATTGGTCTGTGCGGTGACCTGAAATTCGGCCGTACCGTACACTCCCTGATCAACGCACTGGTGCGCTACGAAGGCATCAAATTCATCTTCATCTCTCCCGAAGAGCTGAAGATCCCCGACTATGTCACCGACATGCTCCGCGAGAAAGGCATTCCTTTCCAGGAAGTTATCCGTCTCGAAGATGTGATGCCTAAACTGGATCTCTTATACATGACCCGTGTGCAGAAGGAACGTTTCTTCAACGAAGAGGATTACGTCCGCCTGAAAGATTTCTATGTACTGACCCCTGAAAAAATGGAACTGGCGAAGCCCGATATGCTGGTGCTGCATCCCCTTCCCAGAATCAATGAGATCTCCGTGGAGATCGATGACGATCCCAGAGCCGCCTATTTCAAACAGGCACAGTTCGCTGTCTATGTCCGTATGGCTCTGATCCTGACTTTACTGGGTCTGGCATAATTTTCCGGCATCTGACCGCAAAATTATCTTATGAATTCGTATATTAAAGTTAACATACGCAGCACTCTGTGCCTGCAGAATGGAGATTACTATGTTAAATGTAGGAAAAATCGAAGAGGGCTTCGTCCTCGATCATATCAAAGCCGGAAAAAGTCTCTCGATCTATGAGCACCTTCAGCTGGATAAGTTAGACTGCACCGTTGCTATCATCAAAAACGCCCGCAGCGGAAAAATGGGCAAAAAGGATATTCTGAAAGTAGAATGTGACATCGATATGCTGGATCTGGATGTACTGGCATTCATCGACCACAACATCACCGTCAATGTCATCAAAAATGGTGAGATCGTAGAGAAGAAGGTACTGGTACTTCCCAAACAGATCAAAAACGTCATCAAATGCCGCAACCCCAGATGCATCACTTCCATCGAGCAGGGACTGCCCCACGTATTCGTCCTCTCCGATGAGAAAAAAGAGATCTACCGCTGCAAATATTGCGAAGAGAAATACAGCGAAAGCTAAGAACCTTATACAACAAATGCCCTATCAGCAGCCGCTGGTGGGGCATATTTACATACTTATTCCGCATCATCCTCTGTTTTCTTTTCACTATCTTCCTGCTTCTGCATATACATTATTTCTAACCTTACCTGAATTGGCAGTAATAGCAGAAAACCAATTAATCCATATAAAATTCCATTTAATGCAATTGAAATGGAAATACTTAATCCTGTAAAAAGAAGTGTTCCTTCCCCCATAGGTTGAATTGCCATAAAGCTGATACAGCTTTCGAGGAATCCCATTCCCAAAAATGTGATTTTCGCAAGATTTATCGCTGATTTTGCCTGAAACAATTGTTTTATTGATACTGATTTCTTTTTTCCAAAAATAATCCGAAAGGAATCAAAAAAGGGTAATCCCAAATTTGTCCCCAGCAAAAATAAAGCAGTAACTAAAAACATACTCAATAATGTAGGCATATCCACAAAAAGCATATTCATACTGATTCCCATATTGGTAATAACAGAATATAAAACAACGAATAAAAAAATTATCACCGTTATCCCAAAAGCCAATAATGAACTTCGGCTTTTCTTTTTGCTATTTTCTGTTTCCTGTAAAAGATTCATCATATTGACTTCAGCTTTTTCAGTGTAACCGTTTTCCAACAAATGTTCACCTGACAGGAACTCATTAATACTAATTTGCAGAATGTGGCATAACGGAACAATCAATGCCAGTTCCGGCATTCCTTTGCCACATTCCCATTTGGATATTGTTTTGTTACTGAACCCAATCGCATCCGCCAATTGTTGTTGCGTCATTCCCTGCTCTTTTCTTAATGTAGAAATGAATACCCCAATCTTTTCCTGGTCCATTGCTGTTCCTCCCGTAAAACTATAAAAATACGATTTTCATGACTGTATTTTACAATTTTATAGCTATGAGGACAACTTTTCCTTCGTAGACACCAGTCTATCTATCGTAGATTTTCATTGTATATAACTTCTTTCTGCGTATTTCAACAATCTTATCTACACATTATCTGCGACATAAAATGTGGGAGCCGGCATATTTTCCCACTCTGTTAACGTAATATTTCCTTTTGCAATTTCCGCTGCTTCCAATAATCCTTGCATGGTTTCATCAAAAAAGTTACTCATGTCTCATCCTCCTTTTTGAGCCGATTATACTATACCACATGGACACATTATGGCATTCTGAAAGCAATTTTTGTCTTTCCATGAAAAAAGTGGTCACTCTTATCCAAAGAATCTCCTACTGTTTTAAATTCAGTACCATGTATTATTTATTCTTAATACTTCATGCTTTTTTTAATAATCTATTTTAAGTCTAGCTACCGAAGATTTTCATAGGCATCCTCTTTTAGTACAAAAATTCCCCATCAGCAGACACTGACGAGGAACATTTACAAACTATATTATTTCTATCCCACCTGTATAGCAAGTGGCTCCATTTACGAACTGAATTATTTCTATCCCGCACCATCAGCAAGCGGCAAACATTTACTTCTGAGTATTAGTATATACAGCAGTTTTTAAAAAATCAACTGTTTTTCACATTCCTCTACCTCATATCCATAGCAATCCGGCAAATAGTTTACTTCCCCGGCATCGTCCAAAAGAATCAGATTTGCTTCCTTAGCTGCTGAAATTACAATAGGTGAATGGGTTGCAATAATAAACTGAACTCCCGCAAATGTTTTTCGCAATGCTTCAATTACGGTCCACTGCCACTTTGGGTGAAGATGTAAGTCAATTTCATCTATAAGTACAATACCTGTAACCTGTTCTCTGCTCTCTAGCTCTGGGTTAAGCAAACATACACGATATACAAGATCCATAATCATCCAAAGCAGTGACTGATAGCCGGCACTTAATTTTGAAATGGGGATTTCTGTCTTATCATCTTTGTAAACTAACTCTTCAAACTGTGAGGAATAGTAAATGGAAGGGATCTCATCCAACTCATTAATTTCCTTCATAAACGAAGCCACAATATTCTTAAACATTTCATATTCACGCACAGTCCCTTTATTGGACATCATTAGTTCCTGTTTGATGCACCACTGCTGAGTAGATTTTACATCCATTGAGGAATCTAGGCATCCGATGTACCCACATCTCCTATCATCCAATTTCTTTTTTAATTCGGTTCCAAAATCTCCTCTTTTTACTCTCCATGTTCTTGCAGCACTTTGAAATCTAACCAATGGCAAGATACTATCTAAATCATTAGTGAGTTTTTTCATCCATACACAAACACGCTTATCATCAATTTTAGTATGTTTAGCCGATACTTCTTCCTTGATTCTATTCCATGCAAAAACCTGTTCATCTGTTACATGCAGCATACAGCCAGCCAACGCCGGTTCAAAATATTTTATCGCTGTCGATGAATCTCCTATGGGCTTTATTACCATACGGAACCTAATAATAAATTAATGCGAGAAAAAATAATAATATCCTAGAATCATCAAAAATATTACTGACCCAGCCTCCAGCAATACTACTATAATTTTTAATAGATACTGAAAAGAAAACAGTAGCAAACATAGCCATCCAACCGGTCCTTCCCGAACCATTTTTTTCACTCTCCGTTTATCCGATAATATGTTTTTTGCTAAAGCCCCAATATTTACTCCTAATAATACGGACAAAATCTGACAACCATCTGTACCATTAATGGGCAAACTGTTAAATATTATGGTTGGTAGACTATATAAAATCACTGGAGATAATATGTCGCAATACGGATTCAAATTTCTTAATATTAGAATTAGACCGATCGTTGCAATGTTCATTTCCAAACCTGCAGCCAACCCCTGAATTTGCTCTTTTTTCTTTAACAGATCTGCGTATCTCACACCAACATAGCCGCCAATTGGAAAGAATAGAAATAGTAATGTTCCTACATCACTAATTACAATTTCTTCCCTTTCCCTATAGTCCATATAGGCGATCAGATGGCCCAGTTCGTGGACTGTTACTGTAATACTAATCCCTATTATATGTATCCATATGGCATCATACCAAATAAAAGGTGTCCTTTTCATTGCGCTAGCAACAATACCTGAAACCAACATTACAATTGCCAAAAAAGGTAATATTTTATTTATCGCGTGACATATAGGGGATAAGCTCCTTCCTCTTACACCAATATAGGCGACTATCCATCTTCGCACGAACATTGACTGCTTTATCAGGCGACTAGTACTAATAAATCCCATTTTTTGCAACCATTTCACTGGGAAATCTTCATCACATGGGATATTATTTGTCTGATCCACATAAATGAGCTGATAATAGAGTTTTTTCGATATCTGGTACTGCTCCCCTGCACTGTTTTCCATATAAAAAAAAGCATTTCTTTCGTTCCATATTCTCACATCGTCGCAAAGAATTCCTTTGTTCATTGTTTTCTCCTATGCTTTGTAAAAGATATCTTCTTCAATCTGCTTGAAGTTGTCGATTCCTCTAATTTCACACTGGAAACGCTTTAAGTATTCCTGCGAAAGTCTCTCATAATTCTGTTGCGGAATGTATACCCTTTTACAAGAGACTTCTGCCGCCACCAGTTTTTCAGTTATACCGCCAACTGAAAATACATTGCCGTACAAGTCTACTTCCCCCGTATATGCTACATCATATGGTTTCTCCTTACCGATGACTTTCCCCAATGCCGCACTAAGTATTGAGGCAATTATCGCAACACCAGCAGAAGGGCCATCCTTGGGTATAGCTCCATGCGCAAAATGAATATGCACTGCTTTATCTTTCAAAATATCCGGATACTCTTTTTTTACATAAGAAACAGCTAATTTAGCAGAGTCACATAAGCTCTCTTTAGGCAATCCTGTGATCTGAATTTCCGGAGTATTCTTATCCAAAGGCAATAGTAAAGTTTCTATTGCAAAGGTGCTTCCCTCCATAGCAGAACTAACTCCAAGAGCTTTAGCTATCCCGGGAATCGGCTGTAATGACTCTTTTGGGAAGTTTCCTTCTGGCATTGGACAATCTAAAAATTGTACAATGTCCTCCGGTGCAATATGTATATCCTCTTTCCCTGAAGAAGTGCGTTTCCTTTCTATAAGTAATCGAACATTGCTTGCCAATCCGTCAATACTACTATCCGAAGCATACTCTTTCAAGAGCATTTGTTTTGCCTCTTCAGCGATAGAAACACTATATTGTCCTAATAATTCTTTTTTTATCTCTGGAATCAGAAAGGATTCAATTAATTCGTATCTTTCAGCCACAATGTGTTTTTCCAACGGCACAAACTTCAAAAGTTTTTTTGCCTGCATTGGAACACCACCCCAGTTATTACAACTCACAATAAAAACACTGGATGCAAAATCAATATCTATGTCCAGATATGCATCATGATACGTTCTGGCGAGGATTCTGGCAAATGCCTCCACGCCTTCTTCACTTATCTGATCAGCATTCTCAAAGAGGAAAACTGTTTTTAACGTTCCTGCCTCACGAATAGCGTGCGTCATTTTACCAGGTTTCGCTATAATAGCCCCGGATGTTCCAGAAATATCTTCTTCTGAAGCCCCAGCTAAGGAAATCCTAGCGAGATCATATCCAACAGCTGTAGCAATACTTCTTGCAATCTGAAGCTTTTGCGTTTCTGACGTTCCCACCAAAGCAATGTTTATCTTAAACGGTCGTATATCATCATTCGATGCGTAGGCTCTCAGAATACTGTTACGAAGTTTTTCACTAATCAGTGGATTAGTCAGCGCATCAACCATCCTTTGTTTCTCCACTTTTTCACTGCCATTTGATTTACACTCAAGCAAAAAGTCAAGTTTTCTTCGCGCCATTGATGCTACTTCATTCTTTTCCTCCTTCTCGGTGGTGAGAAGCTTTTTTATCTCTGATACTACTTCTTTGCTATACTCATCCCGCGACTGATTAAAACGAATACCATAACTTTCTTTGTCCACAATGGGATCCAGAACCGTTCTGACTTCTTTCACGTTGATAATATCTGACATCTTTTCTTCTCTTACAGCACGATTTCGCACCACCATTTCCAAACAGCTTGTAAGATCTCTCGCACCTGCGTCAGCACAATAATTTCTTATAATATAGTTAATTGAAGCGGTACTAAATTTAATATCCGGCACATTCAATTTTTCACATAACTTAGGAATGATGTATTTCTGTGCTATCACCCTTTTATCTTCGGCCGTGTAGTCTTTCACCTCAATTACAGCCTGGAATCTGTTGAGGATAGCCTCCGGAATCAATGAAAGATCATTCGCTGTTGCAATAAACACAGTATTGGTAGTGGGAATATGCGTTTCCAAAAATTTGTCCACAAATTTTCCTGTAAGAACTCCCGTTAATACGTCCAGGGGATTGCCATCTTTCGATGAATGCACACGACCTATTTCATCCAAAATAATGACCATTTCAGAAGTTCCATTCATTTTGAAAGCATTAGAAAATGCCCCTGCAGTACTGCCATCATAACTGGAATCGAGTCCTTCGAGTTCCAACGGGTTTTCCATAGCATTTAGATAAAGGATTTCAGACGGTAATCCACAGTGTCTTGCGGCACATTCCGCAAGACTCGTTTTACCCACCCCGGGTGATCCCCAAAGAAGTATATTGTATCCTCTTTTACCCGCGTGTTCATTGCTTGCCATAAATGTAGCTAAAAGATCCTTTTCACTATCCATACCGTAAAGGTCCTCATCAAGTGCAGCCCTAAATTTCTTAAAATCTATAGGGATTCTATCTGGATTTTCTTCCGAAATATTGAGAATATAATCCAGCTTTTCTCTTGCATGGCTTTTGTGGTTATTCAATTCCGAAAACAAACGTATTATGGCTGCCTGGGTATCCGGGGAATAGTTGTCCCTTGTGAGTTCAAATTGTACTTTCCACTCATTCGGTGTATGAGATCTGCTTTCCTGAGTATTATCGAACAGACTATATTTCTTACCTTGAGCAAGCTTATTAATATATCGTTTCTGTCCAATATTCAATGTCTTATATCGCAATGCGTTGGCTATCATTTTCATGGGATCTTCTATAGCCAAAAACTGATCCCTGTTCATTTCGTCAAATACACATACTGCCACTTCATCACAGCAATTATCATCAGCCATTGGAAATACTACTGCAGCAAAGCAATTCCCTTTTTTGAGCGTAAATCGATTTTCCACATTCACTATAAGAGTTTCACGAACCAGGTGAACGGTATATTTTTCATCGATAATTACTTCGCCAGCTGAATAATCTACAGCCGTAATAGTGCCGCTTCTTACGAGCAATCTAACCGCTATTTTAGTTTCAGTATTCTCAGTTCTATACAATCCATTTGAAATATCACCAACCAGTGTCTTAATTACATTTTCTGCCGCTTCGGCTTTCCGTTTATCCATTTTAGCCTTCCTCTCCGGATGTAATTGCCACATCAATTCCCAAAGCATCAAAGAGATTGTTATTTTCACCATCTTCTCTCTTTTCTACTTCCATCTTTTCAGATGATTCTTTAATATCTTCATCCACATTATTATTCATAGGTTCCTGATGTAACCTTTCGTCTTTCATGTCATCAGCCATTCTACTCATATGCTCCATCAGATGTTTCTCTGTAACAGAGTCATTGAGACCTTCTGTTCCATAATCTCTGATGTGCGGTTCTCCCGTAATGTCACTCATTGCATCATGATATAACTGTAAATGCTGCAGTTCTTTATCTCTGGTTTCAAATTTTAATACTGAGAGACACTGCAGTTTGTAATATTGATTTTCACCACTTTCACAGAGTTTCAAAAGGGACTCCCACATTTCTGATTCATCAAAGTTCTGAATGTCCATTTTATATTTAAGTGACAGATCACCTGTGTATACATTCAAATGATATGTTCCAAAATCCATATCGTCATCATTTATCTTTGCCACTTCCATCGCAACTGCTGGAATCGCATGGGTCTGAACTCGGAACGGATAATGAAACTGTAAAACCAGACAATGCTCGGATGCGATTTTTATTTCTATCTGGTAAGGCATATTTTCATTCTCTCTATCGATAACAAGTTCTCTTTCCGATTCGGTTTTTAAATAATACCTTACCTGTTTTTTAAAAAGAAGGCCTCTGATTGCCCGGTAAATATACTTTTCACGTATTGTAAGAACGTCCACTGGTCTATTTTTGTTGTCATTAAATATTTCTTCCAGTTCTCCTGCAATTTTCTTCCTTAAATCGCCGATCTCATAATTTGTATCCATAACATAGTCCTCCCAAAATTATTTTATAATCATAGTGTACCTGATTATTTTATCTTTTTTCATTTTGTCCCCCACCCCAAATGCCCGTTACTTTTATGGAACAAAGTCCTTATTAATAAAAATGACCATCTACTAAACGTTTTTCCTTTTCCGCATATGCAATATATTCTGCAGAAGCTCTGATCGCATCTTCATTGTCTTTTGAGCTCTGGGCTAAAAACTTCGTCATTTCCGTCTCCGAATGAATATTTCCCAACATTTTCTGCATATCAAAGTTATTTGTATTAATCTGGGTACTGATTCTCTCCAACATACGATTTGTTTGTGACATTGCTGCACACATCATCTGATTGGATACCAAAATCTTTTTCTGTAATTCATTATTTACTTCCTGATTATCGATAATCTGATCCGTCCTCATCTGCGAATATGCACCAGTTACCCCTGTTAATGAATCACATATACCGGTATCTAACAACTGATATATCTTACTCATTCCGTAAAAATTTCTATAATTTTTGTGAATAATATTATAGCTATATAATTTTTGAAGAATACTGTTTTTCTCTTTGATATGGGCATCTATCACCTGAATACCTTCTGTCAGCTTTTTGCAATTAATACGTATCTTATTGTTTTCTCTTATTATCTTTTTCTGCCTTGCTTCCTCTTTCTCTATCATATCTTGCTGGCGTTTACTGTCAGCAAGGTCTTCTGATACCGCACCACCTAATATAGCAATTCCAGATAGTAGAATATATCCACCGATTAAATAAATTACTATTTTAGCCATTTCTTCTGGTTGAACATAGCCGCCTCCCACAACCAATATTCCCAAAAATAATACAAGTGCACCTTTTACATCCTCCCCAATATTTGTATTACTATGCCGAGGTAAACTATAAGAAAATTTTTCATCCTGAATGCGATTCATTTGCACAGTACGCTCATTCTCAAGTGAACTTTTAATTTGACATAGAGAATACAATTCACTTTCTAATATGTACATCTGATTAACATAACTAAGAAGCATTTTGTCTACCATAATCATTTCCTCCGAGAACCATTATTTTATGATCATAATGTAACAGATTACTTTTTACTTTTTTCTCTTATATCCCCTCTTAAATTTCCTATTCATTCATATTGATTCACTATATATGTTGTAAAAATAATCCGTTTAAATTCGTATATTAAAAATATAATATTTAAAAATTATATTGTTTTTAATTAAAAAAATGGAAGACTTATTGTTAAGCCTTCCACTTTTTATCATTTTCATTTTATAGATTATTCTCTTTTGTTCTCTACAATAATGAATCGGATTCTACGCTGTTGATCACTTGTATCTCCTCCACTTTTTTCAAGAATTCTTCGGCATTATCCAAATCACTCTTTTTATTTAACGCATATATCTGTTGCATATTCATGAGCTGATTTGTACCTCCCATGTTCATTAATTGCTTAGCTTTATCATAATACTCAACTGCAATATCATATTTCTTCTCATCGTAAAAATATTTAACAGCCTCTATTAATTTTTGAATTTCCATAATAGCCGCCACTTCTTTTACAAGATAAGCTGGACATTCTTTTACACATTCATATCCTATTTGCCAAACACCATCGTAATTTTTTTTCAAATTATCATAGTCATGCAATTCCTTATAGCATATCTCAAGTAATTCTTCGTCCTTTTTCACTTTTTTATTTTGGATTTCCAACACAATTTTATAATAATCCTGCGCCAGTCCTCCGTTAAATGTATTCTCGAAAATATTAGCCAATTCTATATACATTATTGAAAAAGAATAGGCATCATTTGGTATAGTCTTGAACTTAGAAAAGATCCACTCATAATACTTTACTCTTCTTAAAGTTTCTCTTTCACCTTCGACTAAAATCAACACATCTCTAATTATTTTAATAGCATAATAATTTGCAGTTCTATCATATTGCTTATATATAACTCTGATTACTTCCTCATAATAATCTATTGCTTGATCGTATAATTTCTGCTCCCACAAGCAAGACGCTAATCCTTCATATAAAATAATATCATTTATTTCAAAAAATGTTACATTATGATACTCGGTTAACGCCTCAAGATATAATCTTGCGGCCTGTTTCCAATTCTTTAGACTTCTTTCAAGTTCTGCTTTTCGTGCAACTTCTATCCATAAATCAACGGTCTTATTGATTTTTTTTGTTTTAATTACTAAGTCTAACTCTTTTTCAACCTTTTTCCATTCTTCCTGTTGTTCGTATTTCTTTATCAGTTCCTTTCTACATTCTAACTCACAAATACCCATACACCCTTCTGTTTGCAAGCATTTTTCATAATATTGTATTGCTTGTTTGTCTGCGCCAAGTATTCTGAATATATCCGCTATTAATTTATATATAGCTGTTTTGTGATTTTCATTTTCTTGTAATTCCGTACATACAAGTCCGTATAGACATTGAAAATAATGTTCAATTTCATTCCAAATCACATTTTCTTCATTATACAAAGATATTATTTCTGTTAAAGCTCCACATATTTCTCGTAAGCAGTTCTTTTCTTCTTCATCTATTGTTATCTTTGTAATGTTCTCCAAACATTCAATAGCTGAATTATAACTTCTCATATATATATACCTTTTTCCTGCATTTAAGATTACACCAATTAGCATGGGCAAAGATATACAATCATCTTCAATAGCAGAACGTAATTGCGGATATGATATATATGCACATATTTTCGCCTCATATTCCAACAATTCACATAATTCTTTCCATTTTTGAACATTATTCCATTTCTTATTATGCCTTTCAAATCTAATTTTACGTAAATTTATAAGTTTGTAAGTTTTTTCATTTACAACTCCTATTACACATATATCATCCATTTTGCCTACTACTTTACATAAGTCATGCCATTGTGATAGTAAAGCATCATACTTATGATAAATTAACACATGACTTTTTTCAAAAATGTCTTTATCATACTTTATTAATATTAAATATATATTTTCTAATGCCGATCTTACTTTTTCACTGCCTCTATATATCATTTCTGTCTTAATATTTTCTAAATTCTGAGTGATTTTCTCTGTAATCAAGGTTGTACTATACTCAGCTAGCCTATAGCCATCACACCATAAACGATTCTGTATATTAAAATCTATTTTTCTTTGTAGCCATCCATCATGTTCCATTTCAAGATGTTCTTCAAATGTCTTATAACTTTCATAATACTTGTATTCTTTTAATTCACGTACGCACTTATATACCGCTGCATATATGCGCTTGCAAAATTCCACATCTCTAAATCCGCATATATCTTCTATACATTCAATCAATTCTTTTCTCAAAGTATCAATACTCAACCAAATAATCAATATTTTTTCTTTCAATTCAATGTCATTTGTCTTTTCAAAGCCATCCAACACATATGAACCAAAATAATCTTTAGCATCTCTTATCCTATTTCTCCCCCAAAAATACATTCCATCTATTGTACCAACAATTACTTTATAACATTCAACATCATTAGAAATATCCCTAGGAATCCACAATACAGAATTTTTATAACAATCTCTATAATCGTTTAATGCTAAATTTTCATGTATACAATCGGATAAGGTTTTAACAAATTTTATATTTTCAATAGCAGATAGTCCTAGTTCACTTATAACAATCATACGTACTATCTGATGCAGTCTAAATTCATCATGTTCTTCATCATATAAAATCCATGATTTGTTTACCAGGTCATTTAATTCATCAATTAATCCTTCTCTTTTTTCACATTCTAAAAACACATCCTTCTCTATTCCACTCTCCGGAATCAACAAAGCATGCAGTAATACTCTCTTTGATTTATCATTCTGTGATATGTCTGCTATGTGAAACAGCTCTGTTAGTAGCGCAACCAATTTGCCATCTTGATATGTCTTATCGTCCTCAATCTTAGCAAATTCATCATCTTCTAACTGATTCGTTCGAATCTTTCTCCAAAAATCAATAGGTGCTATATTACTCGCTGCTATTGTCTTAGCCAACAACGTCACCATGTAGGTATTACTCTGTGTATAATTTATAAGTTCCTGATATATCTCCTTTTCATTTGTTGTTAATTCTGCATTATACGGATGAATTATTTGGCCTATCAGTTCAAGTAATTTTTCTGTAGTAAAAGGTTTTACCTCATAGCCACCATTTTCTTGTTTAATTCTATATCTTGTTGTAATCAGAGTTTTGATTCCGCATTGTTCTAAGTCAAGGTATTCGGCTTCCTTTCTAATTTCATTAAACGTTTTGAAATTGGAAAACATATTATCAATGATCAGTAAAGTACTATCCGAAGGTAATTTTCGGAGCTCTGCCATTTTATTCGCATATCTTGTATCTATATCCTGCGTTCCTAATTCTCGATCGTCATATCCGGTAAGTGTTAAACCCGCAATGGTTTCCTTGATGGAATTATTAAATACGGTATAAATAACTTCATATCCGTTCTTTCTTGCATATTTCTGTCCATACAAAATAGCTAAAGTTGTCTTCCCAATACCGCCAAATCCACACAAAAACAGCATATTACGGGTATTGAATAGTTTACCAATATCTGCTATTTCCTTATCTCTTCCTTTATACTCGCTCGAAGGTACTGCATTACGGAATTTATAAGCACTAGGTTGTAATTCTAAGCATAGAGCGTGTACTTCTGCTAACATTTCGCTTGCTGATGCATAGCGCTTTTTCCAATCATTTTTTGTTGCTTTTTTATAGATTTCCTCTATCTTTTTGCCAGAATCACCGTAACCACTTCTACGTGCACCGGGCGTATTCGCCTGAATGGTAAAATCTCCTATTGTGCTGCATCCATTTAACAAATAGTTCATCAGCTTTCCAACTGAATAAATATCTGTCTGTGGGCTTAACCTTATTTCTGCATTGCTACTAATTTCCGGTGCACGATATCCATCTGTTGAATAGATATTCTGTCCTCGCAAATCTTCTGTTGTCAGGTATATGTCATCTCCAATTTTATGTTCTGAAATTTTGCGTGCACTTCCAAAATCTAATAACATTGCCGCGCCCCATATATTATTTTGGGGATCTGCCGATAAATACACAATGTTATTAGGTTGAATATCTCCATGAATATACCCGTTATTATGCACCTTTTCTAATGCCATCAGGATACTTTCAATTATTCTTAATACGGTATATACTTTCGGTTTCTTTTCCCTTTCATCGGTATAGTATAATCGATCATTTTCTTTGCACTCTTCAAGAATCTGTTGTATTGTCTTTGCACCTGTAATGTCACGCATCAAGGCATATTGACCCAAGGAGATTTTTTCCAAATCCCTTTCAATGTTCATATCTAATATGTCCGAAATTGTTAATACTGTAGGATTATTGTGACCTATGGAGTCCCCTTTTTGCTTTTCTTCTGTAAGAGAATCCCGATATTCCTGCAATTTTAACTCGCTGCTGGCATTTACTCCTACAACTCTATTATCCTCCTGACGAAAAAAAGAATAACTTATATCATCAACAGGATATATCTCTTTCAGCGCATACAAAGCCTCCGTATCATTATTTTTTCTTACACGATATATAATGGAAGATCCGCCAAAGCCTATAGGATCGCCGACAACTGTATATTTATTTCCATTTACATCGATTAATGTTATCCCATCCGGTAAGTTTTTTCTTGTCGCAGGCATCAATGTATCCTCCTCTGATTTATCAACTTATTTTAAGTATAACATAACTGGCATCATCTATATTGTTTTTTTCATTACTGTATTTTTCTATTTCTAAAAAACTTTTATCAAAATCCGGATCCTGCTGAAAAAATTCGACCCCATCAGTTGTTAATATCAATAGCTCTGTATCTAATTCTTTATTCCATGAATAGGTTCGCAGATGATTTGGCAAATAACAATTCATAGTAAGATAAGTTTGCGACTTATCTATAGGATTTTCCGGTCTGGATATATATTGAATATTATTACTTTCTCTCTTTTTCCATAACAAATTTCCATCTCCCAAATGTGCTCCTACCCAACGTCCACTATCATCAATTGCAACTGCACATATGGTTGTCGCTAGTAATTTTGCATCTATTCCTAATTCAGTTGCCTCGTGCAATAATAAATTTTCAATTTCTTTTGTCAGAAGCATTTGCATATCTTGTCGATTCATGATTAATAGTTTTTCAAAGTTATCGCATAAATATTTTGATATACTCTTTGCTACCACCCGGGCTGCCGTTCCACTATATGCAGAAAACGAAGCGCCATCGCACACCGCTGCCACAGTTAGTCCATTTTGTTCGTTATATACTATTATAGCATCTTGGGATTCCTCACCTTTCTTCTTGTGATATAATCCTTTTTTCGTAAAACACTGAACATTTACCATATGTAACACCTTTCCTTTTTATTTTTATCATACGCTTGCAAATTTATCTTTTTTATAGAAATCCCCCGATAGAATACCGAATTCTATCGAGGGATTTCAAGACTGCTATAAAATACCTGTTATCATCAACAAAGAGCTTTCTTAAGATTCCATATCTTCCTCTTTATTCGGATTTAATTCCACTCCCGGATACACAAGTTCTGACCATACGCCAACAGGGAAATCAGACAGTAATGTCATAATCGCAAAGCGATCAAACGGGTTCAGAATGTAAATATTTGCAAATCCATATTTTGATAAAATTGCATTGAACAACTCTACATAAAACTGGTATTTTTTTGCAGGCTCTGAATAGTTGCTCGGAAAATCCCGATAATCATCGAGTCTATCCATAATAGTATTCATCACACTATCTATTTCATCTCGAACTTCTTTTCTGAAAATGAATGCCTTTTCTGGCGCATTTTTGCTTAACTCTTCCGAAGCATACCAGTGAATATCTTTCCGTAAATCCGTCGTAATATCCACCCTGTCATCCCTTTCATCATATCCCAAAATAAACTGTAAGGTCAAAAAGAGAACATCATTTCTAGATACAGCTTTTGACATACCACTTTCCTTCTCCGAAAATAGTTCTTTTCTCAAATTAGTATAAAGGTGTTTATGGTAGGATGTAATAGTCTGGAAAATCTCATTTTTCTTTTGCTCACGCACTAATTTGTAGTCCATCCCCATCATTGCATAAATCAGACTTCCTATTTTGGGAAGACCGTTTTTGTCAAACTTTATCTCTTCCCATTCACTTTTTTCTTCCTTTCGTCTTCCTTTTGTAGGAGCATCTTCATTACTCGTACTTGCCCATAGTACTCGCATATATGTGGGGTATACAAGAGCGATGTACTGCATAAGACGTGTTATTCGTGCTACTTGAGTTAAACTATTTCCATGAAGATTTTCCTTGTTTTCGGTTAAAAATCTATATAGTTCTTCTTCCTTTTCCGATTCAGGAAGTGTAGAATTTGCCAGTTTCTCCAGAACATCTGTAGCAAAATTCGTATAACCTTGAGCATAAATTTTCTCTAGTGTTTTAATTGGGGTGCTATTTACATTTGCCTTATCGATCATTTTGATCATTTTATCGGCTTCCTCTAAATTATAATTTCCAATTTTAATGAAAAAGTAATAAACAATCTCTGAACAGTCGTGATAATTAACCAATCCACCATCAACAGCGTTTAACAACTGAAGGAGCCATTCAGTGTTCATCTTCAGACGAAATGCTAAATGATATGCCGAATCTCTTGTCATACATGCTTCATCACTGAACCATTTCTGCGCGTCTTTATCGAAGCCCAGAACATTTACGATATGACGGATTGTAGTTTTGTTCCACTCGATATTACTGTAAGTATCACCAAGTCCACCTTCTTCGATATACTTGCGAATAATATGACCAGGTGTCAAAACAGGATTTTCATTTATAAAGCTAATAATGTCTGTAGCTTCTTCCACTTCATCCATATCTACGGCTACCTTCTGATTCCAATACCCTAACAGGGCCTCATTTGCCGCTCTTGTTACAGAATTATACATACGCTTTTCCTCCTATAAAACAAATTTTTACAACAAATATATTATAACGCAATTGCGCACAATTATATAGATACATCTGACAGGTAGACGTAAAATCCTACCTGTCAGATACTATTTTAGCAAATTTTACTGCTAAACAACTTCGGACTCGACCCAGCACACCATGGAATAGTAGCGTGCGATAGCACCTTCATTGTCGCCTGACTTAATTTTGTTTAAAACCTGCAAAATCTTCTGGTAAATGTTCTCTAAAATTTCTGTACGCTCCTTATCCGGCATTGCTTCAATTTTTTTTACTAACCCAGGAGCAATACGGTAGTATTCTTTCACTAACTGTATACCTTCTTCTTTCTCAAATAATACTTCATCTCTAAATCTGCGTAGTGTCTCCAGTTCATAACAGTTATCAGGAAGCCCTTTATACTGACAGCAGGCTGTTGTAAGGAAACAACCTCCGCCACTTACTTCATTTGCTTCTTCCCAATAGTTGCAACGGTCATTACAGTCATAATACTTTCCATAATGAGTACATTTGTTCGTCTCATCCTCTCTTTCAAATAAGTAATACTTGCAGGAACCGCATTCATACTTGTTCACATCTACCTTTTCGCCATATTTATTTTCTCTGTACATAACATATTCCTCCTTGTTCTTTTGATACGATTATGTTACCAAAGTTTGTCTTAGTTTTTTTATTTTCATCCCAATTATTACTTTTACATTTTTCTATATAAATACAAATCAATAGTCAGAACTCATTTTGTTATTTCTTATAAGCTCTTCTACTAAGTCCCTCGGATATTTATCTCCCGAGTACATGAATGATGTTTCTTCCGCTGCACGCAATAAACACAGGTAGCTTGCTGTATCATATTTTGCCCAATATCTTCCCGCCATTTCAATCATATCTTCTGCCAACTCATTCGCCTTTTTCAAATCATAATTATTAAATGCACTTGTAAATTCATTGGCCAAATTCACTGCTCCTGGATCTGGTTCATTTTTACCCTTATTGCCGCCAAATAATTTGTTTAATAATCCCATAATTGTTTTCCTCCTTTGCGCTCGCCCTGATAATTTCACTGATGTGTTTGCAAGTAAACTAATAGTTCCTGCTCACAATCAAATAATAGCACGCCTTATATTTATTTTTTTATTTTCATCCCCTTGTATTACATTCCTTAGCATTCAATGTTTACCACCCTTCTCTTAGATAAAAATAAACCGCTATAATTCCAAACTCACAGCGGTCTATTTTTTAGATATTACAAAACTATTCCGATCCAACAGATATTAATTTTGCTTCCTCACTACTTACATCCATTAACAGTACTTTTCGGTTTTTACTGGCATATTCCTCGACTTGCCTCCCGTTCTCGTCCACATCCGAAATGTGCCAAGGATCCGAACAGCCTAATCCCAAACAGATTAACTGTTCTTCCGAAACACCACAGGAGATTAGAACACTTTTTACTGCCGCTGCCCGTGCTTCGGACAATTTCTTACAAAACTCTCTGTCACCACCCGCTGTGGTTCCTATAATATATACCTGCCGATTAGGCTGCTGCAGCAATATCTTTGCATACTCCGATATTGCATTAATCGCCACTTCTTCATTAACAAATTCTGCCTTGTCCCCCAGAAACTGAATTGATGTGTTATCCAATACAACGGTATCCATCGGCTCTGTCGCTGTTACATTGATTCTCCGCTCTTCTACATCCACAGTGGACACGGGAGGCATGGTATTTTCCGACATATCTGATGCAACATCCGTTGCAAAGTCCACACACTCCGCTCCACCAGCTTTTAGAATAGCTGTCCATATCTCCTCAAGTTTATGTTTTTGTGCCTCCGATAACTCCTCTTGAGGCGCAACAGTCTGACCAAGATACATCCACAGCACATGGACTCCTTTTAAATCAGGAATTGCCTCAGCCTCATTTAATGCCGTCAAAATCTCCTCAGTATCCGCATATAATAAATTAGCAGTAAAATCCAAATACCCTTTTGTTGATAGACCATTATCTATAATCAGAAGCACCTTTTCATCTGCGGTGCTGTCGCATAATGTCATTGCACCATATTGGATTGCTTGTAAAGTGTCTGCTTCAGGCTCCAACGAATATATTTTAGCTAGTTCCTCCAACAACTGATCAGTATATCCATTAGCAATAGATTTCTTCTTACTTTCGGAAAGCCCTTTGATTTCCGGATCAGGTACTGCTGTCTGGTATACAACTTTAGGAATTCCATCGCATCGCACGAAACTGACCTTTCCATAGGCATAGCAAGTCTTAAAAATTGCATTTTTCACAGTAGGTGCCGTAGTAATCGGAATGTTCGGTTCATTACTTCTGGAACCGTATACCACCGCAAGATCCATGGACTCCGATGTATTCTGACCACAACCTATACATCCCAATACCATTAATGTTATGACTGCAAATAACTTAAAACTAAAGAAAAATTTTTTCATCACATTATTCCTCCCTTGCCATAGACTCTTCTTTATCCTTTAAAAGCATTTCCTCAGAAAGCTTGGTAGTGGCCTGAGGATTACTCAAGAATTCCGCAAGAATGAATCGAGCCTGCGCTTTCATTACATTGCCTCTTGCGATAATCTCATCCTCAGCTACATTCATCGCCTGTTCATCAAACGTAAGTTCTCTTTCAATGCCCTCTTCCATATAGTGTTCCATTTGTGCAATGGCTGCATCGATTTCGCTAATTTTTTCATCGATCTCGATTTTCTCTAACTCGAGGCACTCTACTTTTCTTCGAATTTCATCATCGCTGACATAAGCAATGGCAAAACCCAACAGCGATGTAATTAAAGGGCTGATTGATAACAGAGTTACCACCGCCATACTTTTTCGCCGTTTTTCAGAAATCTCTTGTACATTTTCCGTACCGTTTTCAACCTTTTCCTCTGATACAGTATTTTCAAGAGTCATACTCTGATTTTCTTGTTCATACATATCGCTATATGCGAAGCGCAGATACACTGTCCCACCATAGACAAGAAGAAATCCTGCCACGAATACAGCAAACATTGTTAATCCGTGTTTCGTAGTCTTGTATATGGCTCCATGTAGAAATTTTGCGATAACAAGTGGAAGGATATTTAACACCACCGCAACACCAAATGCCATCACTGTTGACATCATCGCACTTTGCAAAAAAACCTCTTCCATGATTGAGTATAGAACAGTCCCATCCATAGCAGAGAAAATCGGCACCAAAAGAAGATTGGCTTTTCCATTACTCCACCATGGCATTCCTGTTTTCTGAAATTTTTTTCTGGTTTCCTTTCTGTCTGGATATGTAATCATCTCGTTTAAAATCGCACAACCACCATGATTAGTCATTGTTCTCCTCCTCTTCCGACAAGCTGGTTCCTAACCACAGGATACGTCTGTATTTTATAAGGTCTTTTTCATTTTCTTCTCTGTCCGCAATGCATAGTTCACGCTTAGACATCGCTACACAGTAGTCCCCTTTATGCATTGCCATCAAATTCTCTGTTATCAATCGTTCATGATCGCATCTCTGAACCCTGATAAACTTCAACGCTTCGGCTATAGTCCTCTCTATAATGGCATCCATATAACTGCTATTAAACATATCGGGGTTTGCCTCTTTTAAGAATGCTTTGCATTTCCCTTCAAATGTCTCTTCTAGCTCAGTTAACTTCGGTGACAATTGATAGTCTTTAGGAGCAAGCCCCATATTGGGTGCATACATAGGTATTTCTACAGCTGATGTATTCAGTTCATTCGGCTCATTAATACTCTTTTTAGAAAAAATCGGTCGATTAGTTTCCTTGGTTTTTCTTTTTCTCACTCTCATTTTACTTTTTACATCTCCTTTCATAAATTGAGTACATGGTCGATCATCGTGTGTAGCTTTTCCTTATTGGTAACATAGGCTTTCCTTCCAGGAGAATCTTGATATTTGATTTTGGGAAAGTTCTCTAATTTATCAGGGTTTTGGCATAAAACGCCGCTCCAATACCGACAAATTCTACTATTAAGTAATCTTTCAGCTCGTTCCTGATAGTGAACCAACATTTCATCAACGATATCTGATTCAGCCCGAATTTTTGCCAGTCTCTTTAAAATTTCCTCTTTGCGTCGCTCTTCCAATGCATAATTTGCAGCTACAGCAGCTTTCTGTCTCTGCGCTTCCTCTCCGCATCCTTCGGGCATTTCTCCTCCTTTATGTGACTCCATGAGTGAATATTCTACCAACAATGAATTAGCCTCTTGGATCATAGGTGCTAATTCGTTTGTCGTTTTCAAGAGCAGTTTTTCTATGTGTGCGTTATAGCTGTTCACCTTTGCATCAATGAAAGGAGTGGTATGTACTTCTCCATTACTACATACTTGGTTTTGTCTCGCATCTCGCTTTCCAACGCTCTTCTCAAATAGAGTCTTTATTCCCGGAATCCTAATAAACACCGGATCGAGATAATAGTATTTTTTTCTTTTCATAGGCCGCCTCCTGTATATTTTCTTTCTTTTTATTTAATATAGTATTTTTTGTATATCATTTTTTATTTCTTCCCCCCATCTTGTAAATTAGCCCTTAATTTATTATAAAAAAAATTAAACAACAAAAAAACTCACCTGCATGTTACCACACAGGTGAGTTCGTTTTGATTCTTATTAACTATTCATCAGTTACATTATCTCTGTACACGTCCGGAAGCGTCGCCGCCAGCCAGGGTCTCAACTTCTTTTCTGGATACCAGGTTGAAGTCGCCGGGGATGGTGTGCTTCAGAGCAGATGCAGCTACGCCATACTCAAGAGCATCCTTGAAGTTCTTGCCATCCAGCATACCGCAGATCACGCCGCCTGCGAAGGAGTCGCCGCCGCCTACACGGTCAACGATGGGATGGATGCTGTACTCTTTGGAGTGATAGAACTCCTTGGTATCTCTGGAGTAGATGCAAGCAGACCAGCCGTTATCGGAAGCGGAATGGCTTACACGCAGAGAGGATACGCAGTACTCGAAGTTGAACTTGTCAACCATCTGCTCGAAGATGGACTTGTAACCGGCTAACTCCAGCTCACCGCTGGTAACATCGGTATCGCCGGGCTTGAAGCCAAGTACCAGCTCAGCATCTTCTTCGTTACCGATACATACATCAACGTACTTCATCAGGTTGGTCATAACCTTCTGAGCCTTCTCGGAGCTCCACAGCTTCTTACGGAAGTTCAGGTCTACGGATACCTTTACGCCGTGCTTCTTAGCAGCGATCAGAGCCTTCTCGGTCAGCTCTGCTGCAGCGTCGGATACAGCGGGGGTAATACCGGTGAAGTGGAACCAGTCAGCGCCTTCGAAGATCTCATCGAAGTTGAAATCAGCCTCGGTTGCGGTGGAGATAGAGGAATGTGCTCTATCGTATACAACCTTGGAAGGTCTCATGGAAGAACCGCTCTCCAGGTAGTAGATACCCAGTCTCTCACCGCATCTTGCGATGTGCTTGGTCTCTACGTTGTACTTTCTCAGAGCTGCTACTGCGCACTCACCGATCTCGTTGTCAGGAACTGCGGTAACGAACTCAGCGTCATGACCGTAGTTAGCCAGAGATACTGCTACGTTAGCTTCACCGCCGCCGTAGTTTACATCGAACTCGTCTGCCTGGATAAATTTCTCGTTGTTGGGGGTGGACAGTCTCAGCATGATCTCACCCATGGTAATTACTTTTGCCATTTTGGTATATTCCTTTCTCACTAAAAATTGTCTATTATCTCCGGTTGGATGGCTGCATATTCCATCACGGACCCGCTCTCGCTTCGGCCCTCCCGTAGCGGTACATAAGATGCTGAAATACAGCATCTAAGTACCGACGGTCGGTTAGAGTCCGTGTCGGAACACGCAACCGTCCAACCTGATTATTCTAAATCCTATTCATTTCACCGTGTAATCGCTATATTACAGCGGAAGCTCGTCTGCAACTGAAATATGCAGTTGCTGCAACCGTACGGCTTAAAATTTGCTTATGATTTATTTCTGTACCAGATGAACTGCGAAACCACCGATCTCTTCCTTCAGGTAGATAGCCTTCAGGTTGCCCTTGGCATCTCTCTTAGCGGACTCTTCGTTGAACTCAACACCCAGAACAGTGCTCAGGTAGTTGACAGCTCTCTCGATGTAGTTGGTCTTAACAGCGATGTGGCCGTTCTTGCCCAGGTAAGGAGTCTTCATAACTTCCAGAGCAGAACCTGCGAATACGGAGCTGTTGCCAACCTTAGCGGGCATACCGAAGATGAATGCGAAACGGTTCGCAGCCTTAACAGCCTCTTCCTCGTTCTCTGCATTGACACCAACATGAGCCAGTTCGAAGCCCAGCATGGTCTGTACTGCTTCTCTGGTCAGCTGCTCGATCTTGTCCCACTCACCGGCATTGATCAGGTCACCGGGAACCATCCAGGAACCACCGCAAGCGATGATCTTGGGGAAGTCAAGGTAAGAAGTCAGGTTCTTAGCGTTTACGCCACCGGTAGGCATGAACTTCATGTTTACATAAGGAGCTGCCATAGCCTTGATCTTAGCCAGACCGCCGGACTGCTCAGCGGGGAAGAACTTAACTACATCCAGGCCAAGCTCGATAGCCTGCTCGATGTCGCTGGGACTGGAAGTACCGGGAGTGATAGGAATGTTCTTCTCTACACAATACTTAACGGTTCTGGGATTTAAGCCGGGGCTTACGATGAACTTAGCGCCTGCTGCTACTGCTGCGTCAACCTGCTCTGCGTTCAGAACGGTACCTGCACCAACACACATGCTGGGGAAGTTGTCGGTCATGATCTTGATAGCTTCTGCTGCTGCGCTGGTACGGAAGGTAACTTCTGCACAGGGAAGTCCACCTGCGCAAAGTGCCTTTGCCAGAGGAAGTGCATCTGCTGCGTTGTCAATTTTTACAACCGGTACGATACCGATTTTGCTGATTTGCTCTAATACTGCGTTCATAAATAACACCTTTCTGTCTTATAGACTAATAGTTATGTGAAAAATCTTCGCAGGAGATCCTGTCGAAAATATTTCTGCAAAATGAAACCAATACTTTTATGCCAGTACTTCCTTCACTGCCTCAGCGATCTTGTCGCACTTGCAGTTTGCGAAGAAATACTCTTTAAACTTAGCACCGGATAAAGCACCCTTTACCAGTTCACGATCCAGATTCTTCAGGATGGTAACCATGTCGGTATGCGTTACTTCCTTTACCTGATCCAGGATCTTCTTGTTGCGCTGCTCGGGAACAACTCTCTCAGGGGGATATCCACCGCCACCGGGAGCACAGAACAGTTTTTCAAAGGTATACTGTAAATTCAGCTCACCGCCCCAGCCGAAGTTCTCAGCAAAAGGAAGTGCTACACAGTTACCGTCGTTTACCTGTGAGAACAGGTAAGCATCCAAAGGGGACTCAATATGTCCGCACAGAACCTTAGGGAAGGAATTGCATGCAAGCATGGCACCTTCGCCGGTTCCGCATCCGGTGATCACGAAATCCGCTGCACCGGAGTTCAAAAGAACTGCTGCCAGAATACCGTTCTGTACGTAGGTCAGGGAATTGGGATCCTCTGCGCCACACATACCGTAGTTGAATACTTCATGACCCATGGGCTCTACTACTTTTTTAAGAGTAGCACAGATCATTTCATTCTTGGCAGCCTGACTGTTTTCATTGATCAAAGCTATCTTCATGAGATACTCCTTTTCTAATCTAAACGCCACAACAGTCAGCCGCCGAAATTCTTCTGCGACTGACCTGGTGTGAATTGTTTATTCTGTTTTTGATATCCTGCGTAAATGCACAAGCTCCATAGCTACTCACTCGTAAATTCGTGCTTCGCACTCTGCATCCGGCTCGTAAACTCACCGGATATTTACTCGTGAGCTGTGCAAGGAAAACAAATGTCCGCTACGCGGCCGCTTGTTTTCCTTTTGCACAAGCTCTACTGGGGCTGTTTGCCGATGTAAGCAAGGATACCGCCATCTACATAGAGGATGTGTCCATTGACTGCATTGGATGCCTCAGAAGCAAGGAATACAGCGGGGCCGGTCAGCTCTTCGGGCTTTAACCATCTGTTAGCAGGGGTCTTAGCGCAGATGAACTGGTCGAAAGGATGTCTGCTGCCATCGGGCTGGATCTCACGAAGAGGAGCCGTCTGAGGAGTCTCGATGTAACCGGGTCCAAGGCCGTTACACTGAATGTTGTACTGGCCGTACTCGGAGCAGATGTTCTTGGTCAGCATCTTTAAGCCGCCCTTAGCTGCTGCATATGCAGATACAGTCTCACGACCCAGCTCGGACATCATGGAACAGATGTTGATGATCTTACCATGACCCTTCTTGATCATTGCAGGGATAACTGCTTTCGATACGATGAAAGGTGCATTCAGGTCTACGTCGATCACCTGACGGAACTGATCTGCGGTCATCTCGGTCATAGGGATTCTCTTGATGATGCCTGCGTTGTTAACCAGGATATCGATGGTGCCTACTTCCTTCTCGATCTGAGCTACCATAGCATTAACTGCTTCTTCGTTGGTAACGTCACATACATAGCCGTGAGCCTTGATGCCTTTCTCAGCGTATGCAGCGATTCCCTTGTCTACCAGCTCCTGCTTGATATCGTTGAAGCAGATGGTAGCGCCGCACTCAGCATATGCGGAAGCGATAGCGAAGCCAATACCGTAAGATGCGCCGGTAACCAGTGCAACCTTACCTTCCAGTGAGAAATTAGTGAATTCAGACATTGTTTTTTCTCCTTTTCTTTATAAAAACTGTTATTTTAGTTACATTTCCACAAGGATCTTATTTCAGATCTCTGTTGTCGACACCGTCCATGTCATCAAAGTCCTGATTCTCGCCGACCATACCCCAGATAAAGGTGTATGCTCTGGAACCGCATCCGGAATGGATGGACCAGCTGGGGGAGATGACTGCCTCTTCGTTACGCATTACGATGTGGCGGGTCTCATCGGGTTCTCCCATAAAGTGCATTACAAATGCATCCTCGGGAATATCAAAATACAGATATACTTCCATACGTCTGTCATGTGTATGACAGGGCATGGTATTCCATACACTGCCGGGCTCTAACTTCGTCATACCCATCTCCAGCTGACAGCTCTCTACCTGTCCTGGAAGGATATATTTGCAGATAACTCTGTGGTTGGCATCCTCCAGAGTACCCAGCTCTACTTTATTCTCATCCTTTACAATGACTACACCCTCTTCGGGAGTACCCTCCGGCTTGATCAGCACGGTCGGATAAGTCTTATGTGCGGGAGCGGAATTCAGATAAAATTTAGCGGGCTGCTTCTCATCCTCACTTGCGAAAATGATCTCCCTGGAGCCCATTCCTATGTACATAGCTTCCTTGTAGCCTACCTTGTACACTTTGCCATCAACGGTAATCATACCTGCTCCACCGATATTGATCACACCCAGTTCTCTTCTCTGGCAGAAATATTCTGCACGGAGTTCATCTCCGGCGGTCAGAGTGATAGGGCTTACAGGAACTGCTGCTCCTGTAATGATTCTGTCGATGTGGCTGTACACCAGCTTGATCTCGCCGGGTACAAACAGATTCTGGATCAGAAACTCTTCTCTCAGACGCTCTGTGGTGTAATGCTTCACATCTCTTGGTGATACTGCTGTTCTAAGTTCCACCTTACGCCTCTCTTTCCTCAACGGGCGGCCTGCGTGCCGCTATTGAATGTTACCTTTTTATGAAAGCACTTACATTATAACATATCATTGTAACTATTTCCAACACCTTTTTACACATTTTTATAAAATTTATAAAAATGCGAAAGGACTGTAAATGCTTTTCTCTTTTGTATGACTTAAGTATACTCGAAAAAATTCTCAATGTCTTTTCATTTTTTAGTCTAAACATTGCAAATTTTGAACTTTTGATGTTTAATAGAAATATCGAGAGAAAGGAACACATGAAAATGGAAGAACTTACTTCTTGTAAAACAGCCATAGAAAATTGTAAAGTCTCAGGGACCTTTGCCATTGCCCACTTATATAAAGAAGAAAAAGCCATGGACATGCACATCCATGACTGCTATGAGATCTATTATTCCATCTGCGGCGGCAAGCAGTTCCTGATCGACAATTGTTTCTATACGATTGCCCCGGGGGATCTCTTTATCATCAATCAGTATGAAAGTCACAAGCTGACCCAGATCGACAATTCCGTCCATGAGCGGATCGTCCTGTCGGTAGCGCCGGACTTCATGAAACAGATTTCCACAGAGCAGACAGATCTGAGCTTCTGTTTCACCCACCGCAGTACCCCTTTTTCCCATAAGCTGTCATTAAATAAGGAACAACAGAAGAGATTTCTCTATTATATCAACAAAATCACCTCTGCGGAGGGCTTCGCCCATGACATTACGGAATACGCCGCTTTCATGGAACTGATGGTCATGCTCAACACTCTGTTCGTCAGGAACACGGAACAGACCTCCGCCGGAGAAAACACCGCAGATGCCGCGGAATACAAGGACAGCTCCTACCGCTACAACCATCAGGTGGACGATATTTTAACCTTCATCAACCAGAATATCTCCCAGCCCATTACCATAGAACAGTTAGCCGGACAGTTTTACTTAAGTGAATCCTATATCTGCAGGATCTTCAAATCCGCCACCGGCACTACGATCAACAAATACATCACCGCCCGCCGCATCAGTATCGCCAAAGCCGTATTGAACGAAAACGGTAATGTCATGGAAGCCTTCGAACGCAGTGGTTTCACAGACTACAGCAATTTTTTCAAAGCTTTCACCAAAGCCGTGGGCATCTCCCCCAAAAAATACGCAAGCCTGAGTGTCAGTTAAACTGCTGACTCTCAGGCTCTTTTTTACAACTCTTAATCATTCGGTCTCTGATAAAATCTTCCCGCCAGGTTCTCCGTGCGGATCATATTGATGAAGGCCTGGGGATCGGTCTTACGCACCGTATTCACAACCTTATTCACTTCATCGCGTCCTACCACGGAGTACAGCACATCACATTCCTGTTTGGAATAACAGCCCTCTCCCTTGATCAGTGTGGCATCATGGTGCGTGATCTCCGCAATGGCTTCGTAGACATCCTCCGGTCGTTTGGTCACGATGATCAGTGTCTGCTTCTGATACCGCTTGTACAATATATGCAGTACCTGGGTGGAGGTGTACTGGAAAATAATGGAATACAGCGCCTTGTCCCATCCGAACAGTGCTCCGGCGATCCCAAGGATCACCACATTTCCGGCGAAAATATAATTCCAGGAGTCAATGCCGTATTTCTCCGACAGGAAAATTGCGATAAAATCCGTACCTCCGCTGGTGGCATTGGCAAACAGGCACAGACTGATGGCAAGTGCATTGATCAATCCTCCGAAGATAGAGATCAGCAGAATATCCTCCGTCATGGGAAATGACGGCACAATATCTGTCAGGATACCACTCACCACGATCATCAGACAGGAATAACCGGTAAATTTTTTCCCGATAAATTTGAAACTGATGATAGCCGGAATCGCATTCAGGATAAAATTGATCACCGAGAAGGGCGGCTCCCAGTGCCACAGCAGTGCACTGATCTCCTGTATCAGACGAGTCAGACCGTTGAATCCACCGGGGATCAGTCCTCCGGTGCGGACAAAGCTTTTTAAATTCACAGCCATAATAAGGGATCCCGCCAGGATCAGGCAGGTACGCCGCAAGGTATCACAAATACTCTTCTTCATCATAATTCGCTCCTTCTTACATCCTTCCTGCCTCTTCCTTCACAGAACCTTCCTCTGTGTGCGTTTTCTCCGCATTCCCGTTTTCCATTGTTTTGTCTGCTGCCTTTTGCGAAGGCTCATTCTCCGCACAGTCTTTCCTTTTCCTGTCACACCTCTGGCACAGCACGTATCCCAACAGGATCAGTACACTTCCCGCGCTTACTAAAATACCGATATTCCGTCCTTCCGGTACATAGTGCATCTGTATCGTATGCTCTCCCGCTTCCAGATCAAATGCCATGAGGGCATCGCCGAACTGCTCAGGCTCTGCATTTTCTCCATCGATCTGCACCGTCCAGCCCTCCTCATAAGGCACGGACAGGATCAGTCTGCCGGCTTCTTCCAGACTTAAGGTTCCTGAAATATGAGTGCTATCCATCGCTACATTTTCCAGATGTTCTTTTGACAATATCTCCACTGCCTGTGCCAGCACTTCTTCATTCAGTACATAGGCTTCCGCCGATACCTTCTGCGTCTCATCCGCATCATCCCCGTTGGTCAGCGTCACGCGCTCTCCCTCCAACAGATATCCCAGATACAGAATGGATCCGTCCTTCAGATCACTGTAATCCTGCGTCTCCAGCGTTCCCCCAAGCACCTGCACCTTTTTCGTCCCTGTGGCATTGATCCTCGCGTAATAGTAGCCTGCCCGGTCCGCCGTAATACATACATTATCTCCGCTAGTCTCACTGGTCGCCCGGTCCAGTAAGGGCTCTGCGATTTCCAGATCCTCGATCAGCTGATTCTGCGCTCTCACACCGGTGCTGATCTCGTCCGTAACATTCCAGCCCGTCGGTGCCACATAGCCAAAGGGCAGCGTATATTTACAATGATATAAATAAACATCTCCACTGTTATTCACGATCTCATACAGACCGTTTTCGTATTTATCCGATCCGCCGAACATGTAATCCACATTCAGGAGTGCCGAAACGAAAGCTGTCGCTCCGTCGAAGCCGTAATAAACCTTACTGTGGCGCATGCCAAGCTTCTTATACAGATCCATGACCTGGGAATTCATGGTGGAGGAAAATACCGAAGCCGTAGGGTAGCCGGTCAGGGTTCCGTCATTTTTCGTCTTGCGGGTAAACTTCTCGATACGGAAGAAGTCATCCCCCTCCTGTTCCCGCGCCAGGGTGTACAACGCTTTATAATCCTCCTGGTCTCCCAGATAAGCGCTTCGTCCGGTAGTGCCCAGACTCGTATTAAATGTATTGATGCTCAGCTCCGCCACTATGCACGCCAACACCAGAATCCCCAGCACCTGCCTCGTCAGTTCGCTCTTCCTCGTCCGGTACAGATACAGGATCACCCCGTAGATCGTAACGAACACCAGCGTCAGCACTTCAATACCCGTGTCGAAATCCTCGCTCTCCACGAATTTTTCACAGGCAAGTAAAAATATCACCGCCGCCAGATATCCATAGATGATCTGCCTGGGAGAAGTGCCTTCCACATTCCGGAAAGCATCGTAGCACATGACAAGGATCAGAAAAATATATAGAAAAGACTGTCTCGCCGGCAGGGAATCCGGATAATTCAGACCGTGCCATAAAAAATCCAGGACATTGGTTCCGAAGCTGAGCAGCAAAAATCCCGCCAGTGCCAGATTGCAGAACCGTTTTCTCACCGATATTTTTTCATTCAGTGCATACATGGGCACCAGTAAAAATACTGCCACACCACAGTAGATGTTCGGCCAGTGTTCCAGTCCCCTCTCCGTGGTCACGCACAGGCAGTGTCTTGCCAGCATATCAAACACGGAAAAATAAGACTCCAGCGTAGCGGGAAAATCCGAATTGCCAAAATCCGTCCGTAAGATAGCGCAGACCTCCGGAATCAGCAGTGCCGCAGCCAACCCTCCTGCCAGCAGCGATGCAAATGCAAATCTTCCGATCCTGCAAAATACCGTTTTTACTTTTTGGCTCTGTCCTTCCGTCATGGTATAATATTCCGTGATCAGCAGCATTCCGAAATACAGCACCAGGAAGATACAGATCATAATGGAAATATAGTAATTGGTCAGGATGCAAAGCCCCAGGGTCACAGTGTACATGATCCATCTGCCCTCTCTGGCCAGCCGCTCCGCTCCCAAAAGGATCAGAGGTAACAGGATCAGGCAGTCCAGCCACATCACATTCCAGTTATAGGCTGCCAGATAGCCGGACAGGGCATAGCAGGTGGAAAAAAGGATCACCGCCAGATCCGCCTTGCCAAACGTCTTCCGCAGATAAATACTGAACGTAAGTCCCATAAGACCGATCCGCAGGATCACGAGATAACTCATGAATTCCATGATCAGACTCTCCGGAAGCAAAAATACCAGCCAGTTAAAAGGACTTGCCACATAATAGACATATAATGCCAGGAAATTCGATCCGATCCCCACGTTGTAAGAATAAGACAGTCCCTCTCCCGCTTTGATCTTGTGTACGAATTCACTTAAAAAAGGCATATACTGATGGTACATGTCGGAGAACAGAAAACTCCGGTCACCAAAAGGATATATGCCCCGTATGATAAAAAGAACCAGCATAATAAATGCAGGCACAAAGAACGCAAGCACAGAGATTCCTCTCTGCGTCCTGCGTTCTGCACTTATTGCTGTCGTCTTGTTGCCATTCATCTTAGTCTTCTCCGTGATCTCTAATGTTTTACCTTTCGTAATCAAACAGCAGATAATACTCCAGGCTCCGGTAATCGTTGAATGCTTCCCCACATTGCTTCACCGTCGTAAGAGTGCCGTCCGCCTCTCTCACACCTGCTGCACTGATCACCGGGTATTCCTTCCGAAGCCCGGTCAGACTGCTCTGCAGGGCAGGCAGTGGCAGATCACAGTTCTCCAGCACATCCATTGCCAGATAATTAGCACTGGTCTCTCCGTCCGTCTGCTCCTCGATGTCAAAGTTGCTCCAGATCACATAAGGTACTTTATATTTTAACAGATTTTCCTCGTCTGTTAAAGTCTCCGGATTCACTTTATTATTTCTTAAGATCGGATTGCTCACATAAGTCGTAGGCTGATGATCCCCGAAGAATACGATCATGGTATCCTCATCCGCCTGAGAGAAATAATCGATCAGCCCCTGCAGAGCGGAGTCCGTCTGTTTTACCAGAGACAGATACATGGACAATGCTTTGGAGTCAATTCCATCCACGGTAATATCCGGGGTAAAGTTATGGAATTCCTCTTCGTAACCGCTGTGGTTCTGCATGGTTACGTTAAAGACAAACAGAGGCTCTCCCTCTTTTTTATTCTCATACAGTTCGATGATCTTGGCAAAACTACTCTCATCGGAGATATAATTACGGATCCGTTTCGGATTCGTGAAATCATCCTGGGATAAAAACTCATCAAAACCAAGTAACGGATAGACTCTGTCTCTGTCCCAGCCGCTGGCATAATACGGATGGATCGCCACGGTATGATAGTCCAGCTCCTTCAGGTAGGATGCCAGAGACGGCGTCTCTTTCTGCACATACTGCTGGTAAGCCACACTGCCCTGGGGCAGGAATCCGATGGTATTGCCTGTGAGGAATTCGAACTCCGTATTGGCAGTATTTCCACCCAGCACGGAAACATTCAGATAACCGGTTCTGGTATTCTCCGCGCCCTGCTGTAATCTGTGAATAAAGGGCATATAGTCCTCGTTGGTGGTGAAATCGCCTCTCACCGCCAGATCGGAAAAGGCCTCATCCATGATGACAATGATATTCGGGCGCTTCACGCTCTCCGGATCTTCCACGGCTGCCGTAAGCCCTGCGGAATCCTGTCCTGCCTGTGTATACTTATTGCCGGTCTCCTCCGGAGAATATCCTGACGGCTTCTCCACATCCATATACTCCAGTTCCATCAGGAACGCCACGATATTGCCATCTCTTTTGTTCATGACGGTAGGGGTAAACAGCTTATCATACAGACCAAAGCTTCTCACAAAGCTCTCACTCTGTATCATACCGGTATAACCGTAGATCAATACAATGCTAAGCAGTATGAGCGCCGCTCTTTTCGCCACTCTCGCCGGAGCATTCATATGAAAACGGCTCTCGATCAACAGCAATATCAGGAATCCTATAATGACCAACACCGTGCTGCCCTTCAGTGTATAGTTAAAATTCCCTGCCACACTGGCAGCCGTACCGATGGAATAAATATCCCAGGGCATAATAGGTGCTGACCGGAAATTCAGCACATAATAATTCGCCAGACCCGCCGCCATGAAAAATGCTGTCTGCAGCATCAGAGCTGCCCGGACATATTTAACGATTCCGAATAACAGAAGCGCAGTCAGTACATAAAACGCCATGTTCAATATCTGTGTCTTGAAATGCATCGTTGTGAAAGGATTGTGGGTATACATTTCAAACAGATAAAATGTCACCAGCGGACATACCGCAAGTGCTATGCAGGAAGGAAGCTTCTCTCTGGTGATTCCTATTTTCCGAACGCAGTGACGCAAAAAGCCTGCAATGGCAGCTGCGACACTTCGTATTGATTTTTTCTGTAAATAATCCATCGCTTAACTCTCCTTACGATTCTGAAGAGATTTTATCGCAATGACAGAAAAATAACAATTTCCGAATTGCACACATTTGCTAACATTACAGGCTTAATTTTGTTACTTTTTACTTATATTTTACGTATTACTACTTCACTTCGTACTTTCCGGCTTCTTTCAGGCGCAGCATTGCTCTCGCCATGGATGCCTGGGATACATGATACTCCTGGATACTCTGCTTCTGACGCAACTGTTCCTGCGCACGCTCCAGGGCAGCCTCCGCACGGACTCTGTCGATATCCTCCGGGCGTTCTGCCGTATCCACCAGCATGATCACACGGTTATGAGAAATGTAGACACAGCCCACACCGACTACGGCTTTGGTCCAGTCATCCTCCTCTTTTTCCTTGAAGCGTACCTCGCCCTCTCTCGTGGCAATGACCATATCCTCGTGGTGAGACATAATGGCCTGCTCACCGTCCAAAGCCGGTACGATAATAATGCCGCATTTTCCATCGAAAAATACTTTATCACTGGCAATGACCTTCAAACTAAAGGTGTTCATATGCACACCGCCTTTCCTTACTGTGCCATGAGCTTCTTAGCCTTTTCCACTGCCTCATCAATGGTACCTACATTGAAGAATGCAGCTTCCGGATACTCATCCATCTCACCGTCGATGATCGCACGGAATCCGCGGATAGTCTCCTTCACAGGCACATACTTGCCGGGTACACCGGTGAAGTTCTCTGCCACATGGAAGGGCTGGGACAGGAAACGCTGGATCTTACGGGCACGATATACGGTTACCTTATCCTCATCGGACAGTTCCTCCATACCCAGGATGGCGATGATATCCTGCAGTTCCTTGTACTTCTGCAGCATTGCCTGCACCTGGCGTGCAGTCTCATAATGCTCCTTACCTACCACATCCTCTTCCAGGATACGGGAAGTGGATTCCAGGGGATCCACTGCGGGGTAAATACCCTGTTCCACGATCTTACGGGACAGAACGGTGGTGGCATCCAGATGTGCGAACGTAGTCGCGGGTGCGGGATCAGTCAGGTCATCCGCAGGCACGTAAACAGCCTGAACGGAAGTGACACTACCCTTGTTCGTGGAAGCGATACGTTCCTGTAACTCACCGACCTCGGTAGCCAGTGTGGGCTGATATCCTACTGCGGAAGGCATACGGCCTAACAGTGCGGATACCTCACTACCTGCCTGCACAAAACGGAAGATGTTATCAATGAACAGCAGCACATTCTGATGCTCTTCATCACGGAAATACTCTGCCATGGTCAGTCCTGTCTCGGCGACACGCATACGTGCTCCGGGGGGCTCATTCATCTGACCGAAGACTAGCGCGGTCTTCTCTAATACTCCGGACTCCTTCATCTCACTCCACAGATCATTACCCTCACGGGAACGCTCGCCGACACCGGTGAAAATAGAATAGCCACCGTGCTCCGTAGCAATATTTCGGATCAGCTCCTGGATCAGCACAGTCTTGCCGACACCGGCACCACCGAACAGACCGATCTTACCACCCTTTGCATAGGGTGCCAGCAGATCGATAACTTTAATACCGGTCTCCAGCATCTCTACGACCGGGCTCTGCTCTTCGAAGGAAGGCGGATCTCTGTGGATGACCCAATGCTCCTCTCCCTCCAGGGATTCTCCACCATCGATGGTCTCTCCCAATACGTTGAACAATCTTCCCAGTGTCTTTTTACCTACCGGAACCTGGATTCCTTTACCGGTAGCAATAACATCCATATCCTTGCAGAGTCCTTCACTGGCACCTAACATAATACAGCGGACGGTATTGTTGCCGATATGCTGTGCCACTTCCATGACCAGACGTTTACCTTCGCTGTATACTTCCAGAGCATCCTTGATAAAAGGAAGGTCATTGTTCTCGAACTCTACGTCTACAACAGGTCCCATGACCTGAACGATCTTACCATGATTTTTTTCACTTACGTTACTCAATTGCTCAGGACCTCCTTTCTTGCCTTTTTCTTCTTTTTCTGAGCCTTGGCACCGGCAATGACCTCAGTGATCTCCTGTGTGATCATAGCCTGCCGTACCCGGTTGTACTGAATGGACAGATCATGGATCATGGCGGATGCATTTTTATTTGCAGCCTCCATGGCCATCATTCTGGCGTTCTGTTCACTGCAGAACGATTCTACCAATGCGCCGTATACATATCCCATGACAAAATCGGGAACAATGTTATCAAGCACCGCCTTCGGGGACGGTGTCATGACAAGCGGCTCCTGATACATACTCAGATCCTGTCCGTCTTTGGTAATAAACCGTTCTTTTATGATAGGTAACAGACGCATCATCTGCGGTTCGGTTGTCACGCTGTTTACCATATTGGTATAAATAATATATACCTCATCCAGCTGCTCTGCCTGAAACTGCTCCAGGATCGTCTCCGTAATGATCCGGGCACGATGCAGGGTCGGGTTCTGTGCAGTATAATGAAACTGCTCTGCCACCTCGATGCCTCTGTGTCCGAAATACTGACGTCCCAGCTCACCCACGACAAACAGCTTATATTTTCCTGTCTGTCCGGCTTTCTGCATCTGCTCTTCCGCCATCTTCAGTACATTATGGTTATAGGCTCCGGCCAGTCCCTTATCTGCGGTGACTACTACCAGTCCCGTAGTCTTCTCCCCGGCCGGTTTGTCCTTACGCTCATCGAAGTACTTATTGTCGATCTCCGGTAAGTGACGGACGATTCTGCTGACCATAGTCTGCAGAGTATAGAAGTAAGGCTCCGTCTCTTCCAGATTCTTCTTGGCTTTCCGAAGCTTTGTGGAAGAGATCATATACATGGCATTGGTGATCTTCATAGTATCCTGAATGCTTTTCATACGACTTTGTATTTCTCGCGTATTTGCCATGTTAACCTCCTATATTACTATCACTGTTTGCAAATATTATTTTTGCAAAAATTCCTTTTTAAATTCCTCAGCTGCATCGCAGATCTGCTTATTCAGCTCGTCATCCAGCGCCTTGGTGGTCTCTAACTGACGAACGATGTCACTGTGCTGCTCCTTCATGTAACTTAAGAACTGCATCTGGAAATCCTTCACATGATCTACAGGCACGTCCAGCATTACTCTGCCGTTGGCTGCACACAGGGTCATAACCTGTTCTGCCATGCTTAAAGGTCTGCACAGAGGCTGCTTTAACAGCTCCATCAATACATGACCGTGCTGTAACTGCTCCTTGGTGGCATTGTCCAGATCGGATGCAAACTGTGTGAACACTTCCATCTCACGGAACTGTGCCAGGTCGATACGGATACTTCCGGCTGCCTTCTTCATTGCCTTGGTCTGTGCGGCACCGCCGACACGGGATACAGACAGACCGACATTGACTGCGGGTCTCATACCGGAGAAGAACAGATCACTCTCCAGGAAAATCTGACCGTCCGTGATGGAAATAACGTTGGTCGGAATGTATGCGGATACATCGCCTGCCTGAGTCTCGATGATCGGCAGTGCGGTAATGGAACCGCCGCCCTTGTCTGCGCTCAGTCTTGCGGAACGCTCCAGCAGTCTGGAATGTAAATAGAATACGTCTCCGGGATATGCCTCACGTCCGGGAGAACGCTCCAGTAACAGGGACAGTGCACGGTAAGCTACCGCATGCTTGGACAGATCATCATATACGATGAGGACATCCTTGCCCTGATACATGAAATACTCAGCCAGTGCCGTACCGGAATAAGGTGCGATGTACTGCAGGGGTGCAGGATCGCTGGCGGTTGCGGATACGATAATAGTGTAATCCATGGCATCGTTCTTCTTCAGGGTTCCTACCAGCTTTGCAATGGTGGATGCCTTCTGACCGATGGCTACATAGATACATACCACATCCTTACCCTTCTGGTTCAGGATGGCGTCGATGGCGATGGAGGTCTTACCGGTCTGACGGTCACCGATGATCAGCTCACGCTGTCCACGACCGATGGGGAACATGGAATCGATTGCCAGAATACCGGTCTCCATAGGTACACCTACGGACTGTCTGTCCACGATGGAAGGAGCAGGCTGCTCGATGGGACGATACCCCTCTTCCTTAATGGGACCTGCGCCATCGATGGGTGCTCCCAGAGCATCCACGATCCTGCCCTTGAATCCGTCACCTACGGGGATACCGGCTCTCTTGCCGGTACGAACGACTCTAGTACCCTCACGGATCTCGGTATCATGACCGAACAGGATACATCCGATCTCATCCCTGCGGACATCCTGTACCATTCCCTTGACACCGGAATCAAAGATAACGATCTCACCGTACTCAGCATGGTCGATACCATTGACATTGGCGATACCGTCACCTACCCAGCTGACGGAACCGATCTCATGCTCCTGTGCCTGCAGGTGGAAATCTTCGATCTCACCCTTCAGGATAGAAATGATCCCCTGCTCGCTGGCAGTCTTACCTACCTGGGAAAGCTTGTCTGCGAACTGCTTCATACGGCCATTGGTACTCCAGTCATAGACTTCGTTACCGGCACGGATGATGAAACCGCCGCCCAAAGCCGGGTCTTCCTTCGTCTCGAAGACCATATCGTCTCTGTGATATTTCTTCTGTACAAAATCACGGATATTCTGTAACTGCTCTTCTGTCGGTGCTGTCACATAGGACAGGGTCACAACAAACTCACCCTTTTTCTCGGGAGAGAGTTCTCTGTAGGCAGTACAGATATCATCCCACAGATAGATATCTCCGTTATCACACAGGACCTTCAGGAAATCTCTGATCTGTAAGGGAAATACTTTTTCTATTACATTGTGCTTGGCAGACAGTGCCACGGCAGGAGATTCGAAATCCAGTTTCACCTGCGGTACGGCTTTAAAGATATCGCCTGTCTGACCTACAATGTCTCCGGGGATATTCAGTTCACGCAATCTTTTTGCGTATTCTAAAGCTGTACTAATCAATCTCTTCACCTGTCTTTGCTATAAATTGGTTGTAAAGTTCTCTGTCTGAATCTGCATTCTGTTTGGCTGCCACCAGCTTTGCGGTAGCTTCCACTACCAGACCGGCGATCTGCTCCTGTGCCTGCTGGATACGTTTCTGCTCTTCCAGCGCGGCATTTTTATCGGCATTGTCCAGGATCTTTTTTGCTTCGGTCTGGGCATCTGCCACGATACGGTCATACTCGTTGCTGGCCTTGCCTCTTGCCTCGTTCAGGATGCCTTCCTTTTCTGCCTGGACACCGCTTAAGGATGCCTCGTACTTAGTCTTGAGTTCCTCGGCACTGTCCTGTGCAGCTTTTGCATCTGCATATTGCTTATCGATCTCTGCCTGTCTTGCATCCAGGATCTTGTGGATGGGTTTGATCAGGAAGATCTTCACAATGGCAAATATGATCAACAGATTCAGGATGGTCCATACAATATTAATATCTAATCTCAGCATGTGCTTTCATCCTTTCTTACGTCGTTATACCGTTCCTTATGCCATGAATAAGATAATTAAGATACCGATAACGAATCCGTAAATAGCGGTTGCCTCTGCCAGCGCACCACCTAACAGTAAGATCTTGGTGATCTTGCTCTCTGCTTCCGGCTGTCTTGCCACAGCCTCTGCTGCCTTACTTGTTGCGATACCGATACCGATACCTGCTCCGATACATGCCAGTGCTGCAATACCTGCTCCAATAGCTATCATAATGAATCCTCCTAGTTTTAAAAAAAGTGTTGTTAGTGAATAGTTACTTATTCAATGGCTTCCTTAATGTACATAGATGTCAGGAATACGAATACATACGCCTGGATCAGTCCATCAAAAATATCAAAGTAAAAGCTGAAGGGTACCGGCAATGCTACCGGAACCAGAAGCTTCAGCAGCTCCATGATAACGAATGCTCCCAAAACGTTACCAAACAATCGCATACACAAAGACAGGGGTTTGATGAACACCTCTAGGATATTGATGGGTGTTACGATCGCGATAGGCTCGGTGAAGCTCTTGATCCATCCGCCCACGCCTTTTTTGCGGATGCCTGCTGCTTCCACCAGGATGATACTCATCAGTGCCAGTGCCGCTGTTACGTTCAGATCCTTGGTAGGGGGCTTCATACCGAACAATCCGATGATATTGGATATGCCCAGGTATAACAGTACACTTACCAGATACGGTACATACCGTTTCCCTTCCTCTCCGATCATTCCCGTAACAATGCCTTCCAGCTTCGTCACGATCGTCTCTGCTACCAGCTGTCGTCTGCTGACATTGTGTACTTTGAGGTTGCTTGTAAGGATAATCGACAAGATCAGAATGACTGCCATGACTACCCATGTGATCACTACCGATTCCGCAATATCCAGCTGTACTCCGCCGATCAGTGGAAGACCTGCCGGAAGCTTGATTGAAAACGCTGTATCACAGTTCAGTTCTTTGAGCAGTTCTGATGCCAATTCCTCCATAATACCACTTCCTTTCCGTAAACATCCCTGAAGGAGTTTCCGCTCCCTCATGGTCGTTGCTATTTTACTCCTATTTATAAAAAAGCGTAAGATACATTTTTGCTAATTTGTCCTATGCAAAAATCAAAAGTTATGGCATATATTAACTATAAAAAAATGAGGTATCAGAAAATTATATGACAAAATTAGTCATTTTGGGACGCAAGTCCAAAACAGGAAATTATGAAGCCTTTTTCCGTGCACTTCCCGCGCAGATCGTGACTACTCTGGTTCCCGGAGAGGTCATTTCCTGCGACGCTCTGATCCTGCCGGGCGGCGGAGATATCACTCCTGCTTTTTTCGGTGAAAAAAACAAAGGTTCCCGCACTGTTGACACCGAACTGGACATCCTGCAATTCCAGGCTCTCGACATAGCGATTGCCGCCGGAATCCCTGTCATCGGAATCTGCAAGGGCATGCAGGTCATCAATGTTGCCTTCGGCGGTACGATCATACAGGATATGCCCGAAGACTGCCTGCACAGTTCCCCTTCCGGCGATGTGTTTCATGATACTATTATGGTAGATGATTCCCATCTTTTCAAGTATTTTCCTGTCAAAATGCGCGTCAACAGTGCCCACCACCAACGGATCGACCGCTTAGGTCAGCACCTTAAGATCATCCAGGTCTGCCCTGACGATGGCTGCCCCGAAGCTTTGGAGCATGACGAGCTGCCGATCCTTGGGTTACAGTGGCATCCGGAGAGGCTGCCGGAGTGTGTCGGGGAACCTCTCCTTTCTCTTCTTTCTTCTTTTTTTTAAACCGGTGTCGCGGTCTTTTCACCGGAACCAATTCCTCCCTGACTTTAACCTTTGCAATCTCGAACAGGGAACGGATGATCCCCCGCAGCATCTCTGCGGTCTGATCGTCCACTTCCTTCAATGCGGTAACTACCGCATTCATACTCTTTTTCCAATCTGCGGTAAAGGTGATCAGATCGTCCGCCTGTGATGCGGAGATCACCTGATAAAGTGTGTCTACAAAGGTACGGACCTGCTCCTCGTTCAGGGACAGGATCCATTCATTCAGAGCCTCGTTCATGATCTTCTGGCTCTCATAGATATCGCCTACATCCACGAAATGATCATCCTTCACCAGCCAGGAGAAAGGATCATGCTGCAGCAGACCGTGGTTTTTACTCTCCACTACGCGATAATGAATATCCCGCTCGAAGATCATCCCGATCATAGAAGAATGCGGAAGCAGCTTTACCACCTTGTCTTCTATCGCATTGTAATGACATTCCTTCAGCACCTCCGGCCGGAATCCCGGTCCGTCCAGACTGTATATCTTTTGGATCCGCTTCCGTACAAAGGGCGCACATTTCATGGCACTGTACACCGCCAGGTTGCCGCCCTTGGAATGTCCTCCGATGTAAAAGGGCTGATGCAGCCATCCGGTGACCATATTTACATATTTGACACTGTATTCCTGCCCCGGTACCGGATTCAGAAATGCCATATTAAAGTCTTCCTTCCACCCCACAATAGTCTCATCCGTGCCGCGGAATGCCAAAAACAGCGTTCCGTCATCCAGGATAAAGGTAATCGCAGAGAACTGGGTCTCCCACTCCTTTTCCACCAGGTTAATATAACAATTCAGCTTCATATTTCGGAAGCGTCTGCCGCTAAGCAGCCCTTCAAACAGTGCCCGGTTCTCCTTTTCAAAACGCACATCTCCGAACAGCTGCTCCACATCCGGCCGTTTGGCGATCTCTTGCAGCGTCACAGAAGGACCGTTGTGACGCACATCGCTGACCATTCCGTCGAATTTCAGATAAGAAAGCTGGCATAAGGCCAGACTGTCCACATCATTCAGAGGTTTTTCGCGAAATGGAATATCTCCGTATTTTTTTAAATATTCTATGACTGTTCCCGCCATATACCGCTCCTTTCCGCGAGGAACTTTCCTTGCGTATTTTTCCGGATTGTGTTAGGTTTTATGTAATGATGATCACACAATATGCGAATCATTTACTGTCAGTAGAAAACATTAAGAAGGTGATCTGCCATGTCCACGAATCATTCCAAACAATTTTCCAGAGATTGCATGGTGCAGGCTTTGATACAGCTGCTTCAGACAAAATCTCTGTCCAATATTACCATCTCAGAGCTGACCGAGCGGGCCGGAGTCTCCCGTATGACTTATTACCGCAATTACAACTCCATGGACGAGATCTTCATCAGTTATCTGAAGGATCTGGTAGATGCCTACCGTCAGGATGTCGCTGACTGGCCGGATAAAGGCAATTATAACGACTACCGCAATATGCTGCACTGCTATGAATACTTTGATCATTACAGAGAATTCATTGCCTGTCTGTTAAAAACAGGTCTGGGGCATCTGCTGCTGCAGGCCCTGGACAGTTATATCCTCGATACCTATTATACGGAAGATAAAGACCGGGATTTCTATTACACACTTCGTGCGTTCTCCGGTTCCCTCTATAATATCTACGTCACCTGGATCATGGAAAATTCCATGGAATCCGCTGAAGAGATCGTATCCATTATCTGTAAGATCTATTCCTGATCATTAAACAATCATCAAAGGACTGCGCAAAAATACGCAGTCCCTTTTTATTTTTATCTCTGATCCAACGGAACATATTCCAGTTCCTGCATCACGCTCTTATAAGCGGGACGGATGATCTTGTCCATGTTGATCAATTCTTCAATACGATGCGCGCTCCATCCCACGATTCTTGCGATGGCAAAAATCGGTGTATATAATTCCAGTGGGATCTCCAGCATGCTGTATACGAATCCGCTGTAGAAATCCACATTGGCGCTGACGCCCTTATAGATCCTGGACTTCTGGGAGATGACCTCCGGTGCCATCCGCTCGATCATGGAGTACAATGCGAAATCCTTGTCTCTGCCCTTGGCTACTGCCAGCTTCTCCACGAAACTCTTAAATACCTGGGCTCTGGGGTCGGACAGAGAGTAGACAGCATGACCCATACCATAGATCAGTCCCTTGCCGTCAAAGGCTTCCTTATTCAAAATCTTGTTCAGATAAGCTCTTACCGCATCCTCATCAGTCCAGTCGGACACATGGGCTTCGATATCCCGCATCATCTCTACGACCTTGATATTGGCACCACCGTGCTTGGGTCCCTTCAGAGAAGAAAGCGCTGCTGCCACTACGGAATAAGTGTCGGATCCGGAAGAGGTTACGACTCTGGTAGTGAAAGTGGAGTTGTTACCGCCGCCGTGCTCCATATGCAGCACCAGTGCGGTATCCAGTACTTTGGCCTCCAGTTCGGTATATTGTTTGTCGGGACGAAGCATCATCAGCAGATTCTCTGCTGTGGAAAGCTTCTTCTGCGGACGATGTATGTACATACTCTCATCATTGGAATAGTGATTATATGCATGGTAGCCGTAGACTGCCAGCATAGGGAACACAGCGATCAGTCCCAGACATTGTCTTAATACATTTTCAATGGAAGTATCGCTGCAATTTTTATCATAGGAAGCCAGTGTCAGAACACTCCTGGTCAGGGAATTCATGATGTCACTGCTGGGAGCTTTCATGATGACATCTCTGGTGAAGTTGGTAGGCAAAGTTCTGCTGGATGCCAGAATATCGTTAAAATGCTTCAGTTCGTCACGATTCGGCAGCTTACCGAACAAAAGTAAATAAGCCACTTCTTCGAATCCGAAATGATCCCCGCGGAATCCGTTGACCAGTTCGATACAGTCATAACCGCGATACCACAGCTTACCTTCACAGGGTATCTTTTTGCCATCCTCCATTTTGAAGGATTCGATCCGGGAGATATTGGTAAGGCCTGCGACTACGCCGTTACCGTTCTTATCACGCAACCCCCTCTGCACGCCATACTCATCGAACATCTGGGGTTCCAATCTATCTGCCGCTCTGCACAGGCCGGCATGTTCCAACATATACTCTGCGTTTTTCTTCATCCAAATACCTTCCTTTCCCTCACATCATATATACCTACTTATCATAACTTTTCAGAAACTACCCTGTCAATTAAGAAAATATAAAATATTCTTTGTATTCTCTTTGATCTTCTCAGACAGCTCAGCATATTTAATGAGTTCTTCCTCTGTGAAGCCGGCGAATCTGGCAGCATCATAATCCCTCTGTGCCATCTCCAGTTCTTTCATAACGGCATCTGCTGCCGGAAGAATCGTCACGGCGATCCTGCCTCCCCGTTCCTTGCGCTTCGTTTCTGCCATCTCCGCTGCTTTCATTTTATTTTTTCCGGTCGTCTTATCTTTTTTGGATGGCTTGGGTTCCTTCACCTCTTCTACTTTCAGGAATCCCTTCATGGTCAGTCGCTGCAATCCGCTGGTCAGATTCGTCCGGGTGATTCCGGCGAAATCCGCCAGTTCCCGTCTGCTGTCCCATTCGTGCTTTTCACACAGACACAAAAGCAGACACACATCCATGACCTTCAGATCTCCTTTTAACGCCACAGGCTCCAGATAATGTTCTAATAACTTTCTCTTACGGTAATCCTCTCCTGCAGGTCCTTCCGCCTGTAAGATCTCTGTATTGACAAAGACTCTCTCGTCTCCCAGCTTCTTGGAACCGGGCAGGATTGAAGGCGGAACGGTGCCGTCCCCCGCAGCATCGATAAAAAAACGGTATACCTGCAGACGGTTCTTCTCATAATCTTCCTCTTCCAGAACATGTTTGTAGAAGTTATTGTAGTACTCAAATACATTCAGCTTCATCTTCACAGTCTTCGAGATATTAATGCCCTGACTGGCAAGAGAGCCTTTCCTCTTCACATAATAATAAATGGGCGCATGCAGGGCATAGAATACTTTCGCATAGCGGATATATTCCAGATTGAACATAAAATCCTCACACCAGCTGATATCCGTATCCATGCGTAGCTTATGCTCTTCCACAATATCCCTGCGGTACAGCTTGTTCCACAACACACCGTAATAAAAATCCGCCGGATTCTCCATCATATGTGCTGCGAACTCTTCTCTGGTGAGCACGCCCTCCTCTTCGATGTCTCCCTTGGGGGACAGACGCTCTCCCACCACGCGGTAAAAGTCAGAAATGACCATGTCACAGCCGTACTCCTCCGCTGCCCGCACGAACAGTCTGGTGGCATCCGGTGTGATCCAGTCGTCACTGTCGAGGAACTGGAGATATTTTCCCCGGGCACGGTCAAGCGCCCGGTTTCTGCTGTCGGAGACTCCGGTGTTCTCCTTTTGGATCACAATGACTCTGGGATCTTGGTCTCCGTACTCTTCACATATGTCGCCGGAAGCATCCGTACTGCCATCATTGACCAGCAGCAGTTCATAATCCGTATATTCCTGGTTCAAAATGCTGTCGACACAACGTCGTAAATATTGTTCCGCATTGTATATCGGAACAATGATGCTTACCATGGGCCGCATAAGTTCATCCTTTCCAAAATCACTTCATAAACGATTTCTTCGCTTTTCAAGCTTACGAAATCGTGATCAGTTCATAGTCTCTGCTGCCGATGCCGATCTTCTCCGCATGCTCCAGGCAGGTCTTGTACTCCGCATTGGGAGTGGTATTTTCAAAATGATCATGATGATCGCAAAATCCCTCTTTTGCCATGGCATCCGTCAGCTGACTGTTCGGCAACGGTGTCTGCTTCAGGCAGGCATCCACGCAGGCCTGATCCAGCGCCAGTGGATCAAAGGATGCAAACATACCGATATCAGGCAGAATAGGCGCATCGTTCTCGCAGTGGCAGTCACAGTTTGGAGACACATCCACTACCAGAGAAATATGGAAATTCGGTCTGCCGTCCACGACAGCCTTCGCATATTCTGCCATGCGGCAGTTGAAATCCTTCGTTGCCGCATCATAGCCGCTGTGGATCGCATCAAAATTGCAGGCGCCGATGCAGCGTCCGCAGCCCAGACATTTTTCATGATCAATGTGCATCTTATGTGTGGTCTCATCATATACCAGTCCATCATTGGCACATTCCTTCATGCAGCGCTTACAGCCCCGGCACAGACTCTCGTTGATCTCCGGCTTGCCCTGCGCATGCTGCTCCATTTTGCCCGCTCTGGAACCACAGCCCATACCGATATTTTTAATAGCACCGCCAAAGCCCGCCGTCTCATGTCCTTTGAAATGATTCAGGGAAATGAACACATCTGCATCCATGATGGCACGACCGATCTTCGCATTCTTCACATATTCGCCGCCTTCTACCGGCACCTCGATGTCATCCGTTCCCTTCAGTCCATCGCCAATGATCACGGGACATCCCACCGTCAGTGGCGTGAAACCATTCTCCCAGGCACAGTACATATGCTCGATGGCATTCTTACGGCTGCCGGGGTACAGGGTGTTGCAGTCGGTCAGAAAAGGCACACCGCCCAGCTCCTTTACCACATCCGCTACCGCTTTCGCATAATTCGGACGTAAGAAACCCAGGTTGCCCAGCTCTCCAAAGTGCAGCTTGATAGCAACAAATTTGTGATCCATATCAATATTCTGAATCCCCGCCGCCTTCATCAGACGCTTTAACTTACTGGGAAGTCCCTCTCCCAGACGGGTCCTGAAATCAGTAAAATATACCTTTGATTTTTCCATTGATTTATCCTCCGTGCAAAAAAGATACTACGATTATAACACATATTTTATTAGTTGAGAAATTTTATCTGAATCCCTTCGGAAAAGTTATTCCAGAAAACTTTCTTGACATCTTTGTCTATCTGTTGTATTGTACTTATGGAAACGAAGTTTACTACCGTACAGCTTTCGCTAAAGCGGCTTGCTCGTTTCTTTTTTTATTCTTACAATGTCGTAAAGGTATAATTTCTCGTTTCCATCACGTCTCACCAATAATCTTGCACTAAATATATTATAACTTTTCAGCACATTATATTCATCGTACACCGGTATCCCTAATCTCATATCATAACGATACCATCCATATTTTGCTTTATTCCCGTGTTTATTTCCATAATCCGGATATTCCGTTTTATGATCCGCTATCTCTATCAATTTTCCAATAACAGTAATCGCATTCGCTTTTGCCTTTTCATTGGCCCCCTTTACTGCTTTTGTATCCTTAGAATGACTGTATTCATCTGGGAAGTCAACTGCGATATATATTTCCTCAGATGTTTCCAATATTTTATAACACTTTCCAATATATTCTTTTAAATACTCTTCTATTTCATTCCATTGAATGTTTCTTCTGGATTGGAACCGAATATCATTAATCAGAACAACTTTTTTCCCACTCAAAACAGTAATAGTATTCCTATCTCTGTTTTCTTCTGTCTTATTTTTCATAGTCCTCCCATATATTGTCTTTAATTTTACTCACATTTTACATTCTTGGGTATCTAAGCAGGATTTCTTTCATATTCTGAGATATCAATTTTCATTGAGAAAAAGAATTTTTGAGTTATTTCATCCAGATATTTTTCTGCTTGTAGAGAAGTATATCCTAATTATTTCTGTTGCACAAGAAAATATTTGAACTATTTTAAGTTTTTAATTATCTTGGTATATATCTTCTAAACCATAGCATCCACTAAACAGTGGCTATTTTTATATTAAAAGAATTTACTTTGTAGAATATAATTAAAGTCAGAATAATGTATAGTATTTATTGCAAAGAAGGCAGAATTGAAAAATGTACTTAGAGAGAACATATGGCACTCTCTCATAACAGTAAAACGAAAAGAAGAGGCACGTAAGGATGAGTGATTATTCGTTTCCTCAAACAGATAATCTCGAATTGAGATGTAGATGACACTCTTTATTTATAATGTTAAATAATCCCCAAAAATTCTAAAATTTTTCGGGGATTATTTTTGGCTTATATTTATTATTCAATTTAACTGATAATGATTCTCATATGAGATTTATCTTTAGAAATCATATCATCAATCACGCCAGTCTGCATCTGATTCCCATTTACATTCCGTAATCTGCATATTTGAAAATGTTGCCTTATATGAGCCTTCTGTCGGGCTGCATGCATATATTCCATAAGTAATTTTTTCTGCACCTTCCCACATATGGAAAATACGCATTTGTCTGAAATTTATGCCATCCTCACTGCATTCAATACAGTAGTCACTGTCCCTTCGTGAAAAACGATACCACATACTTTTAATATCAGAGGATATGTCTGTTGTTGCCCAGTCAGAATATCCATGATTGGTTACAACGCTTCCCAATCGCTGTATTTTTTTATTCTCATATTCTATAGATGCCTTAAACCAATTATCACTATTTAAATACATAGCCACACCACACTGGTCAAAACGACAGGTACTCTCGAATTCTGTTTTAACAATAAAAGAAAAGTACTTGTCCGTTGTTTCAACTTGAAATACTGGAGCATTATCATTTTGAAAACCATAATAAGTGCGTGCCCATAAGTCGGTACCCCTTTCTGTAAGAATTACAACTTTATCCTCACTAATTTGTACCTGCTTTGGTTGACGTATCCATTTAGGATTGTTTTTCAAAAATTCCATCTTTTTTCTAACTTTCTTTTTTATTTTAATAAGCAGCTATATTTAGTGCCTACTTTTCACTGTATTATAATTAGTAATTTTCTTTTGTCTTCTGCAAAGAATGACTCCTATAAGTAGCAACACTGGAAAAATAACTCCTGCCAAAATTCCCATCTTTAGGTTATCCCCAAAAGCTCCTGATACCATTCCAACCAATGTAGGACCTCCTGAACAACCTATATCTCCACCTAATGCCAGCAATGCAAACATGGCTGTTCCCCCTTTGGGCAAAGCTGCTGATGCCTTGCTGAAAGTTCCAGGCCACATGATTCCCACTGAAAGCCCACAGACAGCGCAGGCAATCAGATTTAATAGCGGAATCGAAAATAATGAAATCCCTAAATAGGATAAAATACATAAAAAACTACTATAAATCATATAGTGTTCCAAATTGATACGGTCACCATACTTACCATAAAACAATCTTGATATTCCCATTAGAACCGCAAATGCCATCGGCCCTGCTAAGTCGCCGGCTGCCTTTGAAATTCCAAGACCTTTTTCTGCAAAAGCAGAGGCCCATTGACTTACTGCTTGCTCACTTGCTCCTGCACATATCATCATAATCAACAAAATCCAAAAAATTTTCATCCGAAACAATTCCTTTAATCCAAGGCCGGTATCTCCATCCTCAAGCAATGGCGCAATGGGAACCTTTGAAAAAACAAAAGCATTTCCAATTGGAATAACCGCCCAAATAATGGCTAATATTTTCCAGTTATCTATACCGACTACATAAAAGAACACTGTTGATATGAGTACAACTCCGGCGTGTCCCCAGCAATAAAAAGAATGCAACAGGCTCATTGCTTTTTCCTTATTGTCGGATGGGCAAGCCTCAACAACTGGACTGACTAGGACTTCCAAAAGTCCACCACCTACCGCATAGATCATTACAGCAATCAAAATTCCAATAAAGGAAACTGGTAAAATCTCTGGTAAAACTGTAAGAAGCAATAATCCTGCCGCTGCTAGAACATGAGCTATAATCATTGATATCCGATATCCTATTTTATCAACAAATCTGACAGAAAGAAAATCAACCAGTAGTTGTATCCCAAAATTAAAAGTCACTAACAATGTAATTTGGGAAATTGGAATATGATAGCTTTTCTGAAAAAACAAAAAAAGCAGTGGTGTAAAATTATTAACGATAGCTTGTACAATATAACCTACAAAACAGGCTGTAATTGTCTTATTATATTGGCTTTTCATTTTGTCCTCCTCTAATAAATGTGATTATATCGTAAACTTTATATCTAGTCATTGTATAAAATCATATATTTATGGTACAATATAACAAAGTTTATTATTTATGAGGAAATATAGCATGGAGACTTTTAAGATAACTACAGATGAAACACTACGAGAAACCATCCAGCATGGCAACAATCGTTATCCATTTGCATACTATCCTGATAATATTTGGAAATTTGACTTCCATCGCATTGACTGGCATTGGCATCATGAATTAGAATTTCTTTATATTGCTGAAGGTACTGCGCTCTGCCTTATAGGTACAAGCAAAATAGAACTACATAAAGGTTGCGGCATATTTATCAATAGCGGTGTCCTGCATCGTTTTGAAGCACAAAGCAGTACATTTGCACCTAATATTGTTTTTTCGCCAACCCTATTAGCACCCGAAAACAGCCTCATTTACGAAAAATATATTCTTCCTGTGATAAGCTCGTCTGTTCCATATCAAGTTTTCAGTCCATCCAACACATTTGGAAAACAGGTGCTACAACTTTTGTCGCAAATTTGTACTATTCAGGGAACTAAGCCGGATAATGAATTATGTACTATACAACTTTTATTTCAGCTTTGGAACATATTGCAAAAAAATATGGACTGGACTTCTGATTCTAACAGTATTCATCGATTAAATCACAAACAAGCAAGATTACAAGCTATGATGCAGTATATTCACGATCACTACATGGAAGAGATTACATTGGAGACGATTGCGGCATCGGCATCTATCAGCAAAAGTGGAGCTTTACACATTTTTCAAACTGGCATCCACTGTTCTCCGGTAGCATATCTAATTCAATACAGACTAGCACAGGCTGCTGAACAACTTTATATCACTCAAAAATCGGTTTCTTCCATTGCAGAAGAAACCGGATTTACAAGTTCCGGCTATTTCTGCCGGAAGTTTAGACAATATTATCATATGAGTCCAAATGAATACAGAAAGAAGAAAACAGAGGCAGCCCATCAGTCAGTCTGTTTACTTAAATTTCTCTGAAACCATCATTTTGAATCCCCATTCAAAAGTCCGCTTATATGCATTGTTCTATTGTGTAACTCATTTTTTCATCCAGAAGCAGATTTCTGAGAAACCGTTCCAAGTATTCTGTTGTTTCATGTACTCCGCTTTTCAGATCATATAGCATAGAGCTCATTTTTTGCCTACGTTCATTTTTCTTTTCTATGCTGTTTATATTGTACAGCATTCTCCACGAAGCGCTCCGCGAACTCCGGGCAGGATGGATAATAGAGGTGGGGAAAACCGTACCAGTGACTCTCTCCCACGTGGATACAGGGATAATTTCGTCCGGTGGAGGGTTTGGTAGCGATGCAGTCTGCGCCGTTGTCTTCACTGTCATAATAGTGGAATTCGTGGGCACGGATGCGGCTGCCACGAGGCATAAAATGTCCGCTGTTCTCTTCCAGTTCAATGTATCCGAAGCGCACCAGGTGTCCGGTGTCGAAGCATTTACCGGGCAGGACTCCCGCCATGGGATAGGAATGTCCTTCCCGGTCCGTCAGGGTCGTATGCAGGTATAGAAAACCTCCGCACTCTGCCACCGTGGGCAGGCCGTCTGTGACTGCTTTCCGGATCGCTGTGCGCATGGCATCATTCTCGCTTAACTGTCCGGCATACAGTTCCGGATATCCACCGCCCAGTAACAATCCGTGAATGTTTTCCGGTAAGTTTCTGTCATGCAGCGGGGAAAAATACACCGGTTCCGCGCCCGCCTGTTCCAGCAGACGCAGGTTCTCTTCGTAATAAAAGCAAAAGGCTTCATCCCGGGCTACAGCGATCCTCGGGCGCATTGCTTCGCTGGTTTCTACGGAATCCTCCACTACCGTCTCTTCCTCCAACGGCTCCGCTTCCTCTGCGATCTGCAACAGTTTTGAAATGTCTGCGGTCTCCCGTAATCTCTCTGCTGTCATACGGATCTGTCCCTGCAAGTCTTCCAGTTCTCCCGGCATGCACAAGCCTAAGTGTCTGCTGGCGATCTGCAGGTCCTTATTTTCCGGAAAATACCCCAGTACCGCAATGCCCAGTTCATCTTCTGCCAAGGGCTTCAGTATCTCATAATAGGCTGCGGACATCCGGTTGAAGATCACGCCACGGATCAGATGTGCCTTATCGTAAGCCAGGAATCCGGCAATCAGAGGGATCACCGATCTCCCCATGCCTTTTGCATCCACCACCAGCAGGATGGGGGTCTGCGTCACCTTTGCCAGATGATAGGAGGATCCTTCCTCCCGGATGCCGCCCAGCCCGTCATACAATCCCATAACACCTTCCATGACCACAAGCTCGTCTTCTCTGCGATCCTTCAAAAACAGCTTACGGGTGCCCTCTTCTCCGGTAAAAAAGGTATCCAGATTCCGAGAGGGCACCCCCAGCACCTGTCTGTGGAACATTGGATCAATATAATCCGGGCCGCATTTACAGGAAGAAATATCCTCACCGTTTTCTTTAAAAATCTGCAATAATCCACAGGTGATCGTAGTCTTGCCGCTGCCGCTCTTCGGTGCAGCGATCATGATACGGCGTATCTTCTTTTTCTGTGCTCCGGTCATCTCTGTACTTCTCCATTCTTACCGTTTCCGGTCTCCCCTGCGTCCTGTTTTGTTTTCTTCGCGTTATCCATAGGATCCGTTCCTGTCTCCCGGAACGTAAACGAACAGATCCACACTGGATTTTCCGCCTGGGGCAGATGATAGCTTAAGAGCTTCTTCACCCGGCTTACCTGCATCTGCAGGATCTCCTCTTCCTCCATCGGAAAAGTATCCAACACTTCCTTAAGTTCTGCAATGGTCTCCATGCTGATGGCATTGATCACAATACGCATATGGGGATTCTTCCGGTACAGGGTCTGTAAAATATCCAGCAATCTGCCGCCGCTGCCGCCGATAAAAGCATGGGTCGGCACTGGTAATTCTTCCAGTCCTTCCGGTGCCGGGGCTTCAATGATCTGTATATTATCCATGTGAAAATGCTCTCTGTTCTTCCGAAGCAGTTCCACCGCCTCCGGCTTTCTCTCAATGGCATAGACCTGCACCCCTCCGGGCACCCCGGCGATCTCTATGGCAACGGATCCGGTGCCGCTGCCGATGTCATAGACCACTGCGTTTTGTGTCAGGTTCAGCTTGCAGATGCTGACCTCGCGGACTTCTTCTTTTGTCATTGGCGTTCTGCGGATTTTTCCCTCGGTTTCCGAAGCATCCCGCAGAAAACAGGTATCGGCTCTTCCATGTGTCAGGCGTTCCGGTTGCCAGTGAGGATTGCGGATCAGGCAGGTATATAACCCTTCCTCCGTAATCTCCTCACACTGCCCCGGGGTCAGGATCCGGATGCTTTCCTCCGGATAGGACAGCTGATATCCTGCGATCACTTCACAGTCTGTCAGTCCCGCTTCTGCAAGCAAATGTCCGATCTTGCGGATGTCCTCACTTCCTGAGGTCAGTAAAAATACCTTCTCATGGCTCTCCACCGTTGTCGAAAGCCGGTTCAGCTTCTTGCCGTGCATGCTCAAAATGGCGGCATCTTCATAACTTTCTCCCACTCGGGCCGCCAGTGTGGCCACGGAAGAAATTCCCGGCAGGATCCGTACTCCTGCGTTCAACGCTCCTGCGGCAACGGCTTCCTGCAATGCCACATACAGCTTCCTGCATCCGCTGTAGAATCCGGTATCCCCGGAAAAAAGGACCGTTACCCGAAGGGGATCTTTCTGTGCTGTAATCCCGTTTTTCTGTAATTGCTCCAGATACGGCAGAATCTGCTCCGCCATGTAGTAGGGTCTTTTTTCGATTTTAGCAGAATATCTTTCGATCATGCGCTCCGCACCCAGCAAAATATCCGCAGTCTCGATCGCATGCTGCACTTCTTGTGTCTGACCGTCTTTGCTGCCCATGCCGATTCCGGCGAGGCAGATCTCCATGCTGCCCTGCCCGGAGAGCTTACAGTCACAGAGCTGTTCCAGTTTTCCACAGATTTCCGCAAAAGAATACGTATCTACAGCCTTCTTGGCAGGCTGTATCACATACACCGGGATCCCCAGAATTTTCGCAGCTTCCAGTTTCTCCTGATACCCTCCGGTGCGTCCGCTGTTTTTCGTGACCATGTGATGGATATCGTATTGCTTCAGGATAGCGGCGTTCATCTCTGTGGAAAAAGGTCCCTGCAATGCCAGGATCTGTCTGCCTTTGATTCCCTGCTCCATGCACAGTTCCAGGCTCTCTCTGCCCGGAAGGATGCGCACATACAGGCGGTCATGGAGTCTTCCGGAGGCACAATACGTCGGCAGTTCCTTGCTCCCTGTGGTCAGCAGAATATTGCCCTCTGTATTCTCCAGCGCTTTGGCACAGTCAGCATTGCTTTCAAAATACCGGATACTTACGGTAGGATTCTCTGCTTCCGGAGTCTCCGAAATTTCCCGTTCCAGACGCAGGTAAATGGAAGACTGTGTTTTCACAGCGTCCCGTATGTTCTCTGTAACGACCTGGGCATAAGGGTGGGTGGCATCCACTACAATCTCATAACCCTCGTTACGCAGAAATTCTTCCATCTGCTGCCGGTCCATTCTGCCACGGTGAAGAGATACGAGTGGCTGCCCCTTTGTCCCTGCCGCCTCCGCATCCGTCTGTTCCCGCATCACGATCTCACCATATTCCGTTGCCACGCATACGGTATGCGCGATTCCGGCATCTGCCAGGATTTCCGACAGACGCCGTCCTTCTGTGGTTCCCGCAAAAATTACTATTTTTTTCATCCTGCTCTCCTCCCAAAGAGAACTTAATGTATGTTATTCTCCACATGATATCCGCGCTTTGTGATCAACTTGTCCCCCAGGATCTCCGTCTCGGAATTGCCGATAAATACCGTGGTGAACATATTGACTTCCCGGTCCCTTAATTCCCGCAGCGTACAGGTCACCGCCCGGGTGCCTTCTCTGCCGATGTTTTCCACATAGCCGCAGGGGCGCTCCCCTTCTATGGTTTCCAGTAAAATATCACAGGCTCTTTGCAGATAATCCTTTCGCCTGTGGCTGGAAGGGTTGTAAATTGCCATGGCAAAATCTCCCATTGCTGCCGCCCGCAGTCTCTTTTCGATCTTCTCCCAGGGAGTCAGCAGGTCGCTTAAGCTGATCACACAGAAATCATGGTTTAAGGGTGCTCCCAGTACCGCCGCCCCACTGCTTGCCGCTGTAATACCGGGGATCACGATCAGTTCCGTTTGGGGATGTTCTTCTCCAAGCTCATACATCAGCGATGCCAGGCCGTAGATACCGGCGTCGCCGCTGCAGATCAATGCCACCCGCTTCCCGGCTTCCGCCTCCCTAAAACACAATTCGCAGCGTTCTGTCTCCTGCCGCATAGGGGTGGTCAGCAGTTTTTTCCCTGCAAAACGTTCTCCCAATAATTTGACATATACGGTATAACCCACGATCACATCTGCCTGCTCCAGCGCAGCGATGGCTTCTCCTGTCATCATTTCTTCCCTGCCGGGACCTATTCCCACGATATAGATTCTGTTACTCATCCGTTTTGCCTCTTTCTATCTTTTCCAAGCCACATCCGAATCCGCTCTTTCCATGTTTTCTCTGCAACTGCCACGGTCATGCCATCCTGTGCCTGCTTGCCTAAGAGGATCCATCCGCCTGTCCCGGCTGCTTTCAGGGCGGCGCGCTCGCATACATTGTCCACGCCCACCTGTGTCTTTACGAACTCGGAACCGTGAAATTCTCCCGGCACTGCCTGTAATTCCTGTGCTGTATACGTCCAAAACGGTATCCTGTATTTTTCACTGAATTCCAGCAGGCATCGTTCCTCTTTTTTCACGTCAATAGAAGCCAATGCTGCGATCTGCTCTATGACAATGCCCTGTTCTTCCAGTATTTTTTTCAAAAATAGATCCAGCTTTGCGCTGTCCGTATCCTTCTTGCAGCCCACGCCCAGAATATATTTTTTCGGCTGCAGCAGTAGTTCTGCTGACTCTTTTCGAAATGTTTCTTCCGTGTCGTCCGCAATCAGGACATCCACTTTTTCCACAGGAGGATACGCACACAGCCGGATCCCTGGCGGAATGGTCTCATCCACTGCCAGATGCCCTGTCTGTACGGACATGGTAATTTCCTCGCCTGCCAGTACTTTTGCCGACACTTTGGCAATCCCCTCCCGATTGCAGATCCGCAGATCATTCCTTTTGGCAAAGATATCCACCGCAAAACTGTCATGTAAGTCTGTGGCTGTGGTGATCACCGGTACGGCACCCAATGCTCCCGCCAGACGGACCGCCAGTTCGTTGGCTCCACCCACATGTCCGGACAACAAGGGAATCACATACTTCCCCATCTCGTCTGCCACCAGTACCGGACTGTCGTGCAGTTTATCCATGATCCAGGGGGCAATGGCACGGACCGCGATCCCACAGGCACCGATGAATATAAGTGCATGGCGGGCCGCCATCTGCTCTCCCGCCCACGCTGACAGGCTGTTCCTGACGCAGATCGTGTCTGCATCGCTGTCATCCACAGCCGGTACCGTCTTTTTTTCCAGTCGGGAGCATTTGGTATAGAGCGTGACCGCAGTTTCCCCGTCCATGCTCTCCCGTATCCGCTCCGCCAGCTGTTGTCCTGTTTCCGTAAAGCTGATCACACTAATCTTCACGCCGCCCCTCCTGCGTTTCCTCTGCCTGTATGGCACAGCATTTTGCCTGACGGAATTCTGTGGTAAAATCCGCCGCATACAGCCTCGACTTCTGATAATTTCCATGGGTGATAACATCCCCCACCAGTACCAGTGCTGTCTTTTTGATGCCATGTTCTTCCGCTACCTGTGCCAGTGTCTCCACTGTACAGATATAAGCCTCTTCCTCCGGCCAGGTTGCCTTGTAGACAAGGGCTGCGGGGGTGTCCTTCGAATAACCGCCCAAGATCAGTCTGTGGCTCAGTTCCCGCAGCATTCCCGCGCTTAAATAGATCGCCATGGAAGCATGATGGGCTGCCAGACTTTCGATGCTCTCCTTCTGCGGCACTCCGGTCCGCCCTTCCATACGGGTGATGATCAGGGTCTGGGAAACACCGGGCAGGGTATATTCCAGATTTAACGATGCCGCCGCACCAAAGCAGGCACTGACTCCCGGACAGCTCTCATAAGGGATTCCCAGCTCGTCCAGTGCATCCATCTGCTCCCGCACCGCACCATAGATGCTGGGTTCTCCGGTGTGCAGACGCACCAGCATTTTCCCCTGCGTCTGTGCCTCCTGCATGAGCTTAAGCACTTCTTCTAAGGTCAGGTGCGCACTGTTATGGATCTCACAGTCTGCTCTGGCATATTCTAACAGCTCCGGGTTCACCAGCGATCCCGCATAGATGATGACATCCGCCTGTTGCAGCATGTGCATGCCCCGCACCGTGATCAGATCTGCTGCTCCGCTTCCTGCGCCAACAAAGTAAACCATTCCTCCGCCTCCTTACTTTTCGCCAATGCACCGAAATCATTGGCATACATGATACATTCGATCGCAAGCTTTCCCTGCGCCCGCTTCTCCAGATAAAATAAAATACGCTCCATGGCATAATCCATGACTTCCTGTCTCCTGCCGCACTCATCCAGGATCCGCACGGCTTCCTCTGTGGTGACACAGGACAGGAGCTTTGCAGCATCCACTGCCGCCACACCGCATTTTACGGCAAAGGCGGTCAACAGCTCCATCCGGCAGTCACCCTCTCTGGAATGGGTATTCATAATACCGCCCGCCACTTTAATGAGTTTTCCGATATGTCCTGCAAGAAGCAGACGTTTGAAGCCCTCTTTCACCGCCATATCGATCGTCAGACCGATAAAGTTACTGCATTTTACACTTTTATCCAGATCATAGTGATAGGTATTTTTCAAAAAATCCAGTCCATAATTGCCCGGAGAGATCACCACGTCTTCTCTTCCCAGTGCCCGCTGCTGCCTAAGTTCCACGCGGATCGTATCTAAAATGGCCTGGGTACTCATGGGTTCCACGACACCGCTGGTACCAAGGATCGAAATGCCGCCCACGATGCCAAGTCTCGGATTAAATGTCCGCTCTGCCAGATGTTCGCCCTCCGGCACAGAGATCTCCACTGACAGGCTTCCACAATAATCCAGTACCTGACACACCTGTAATACTTCCCGTTCGATCATCTCTCTTGGGACGTGATTAATAGCTGCATTTCCCACGGGCTGATCCAGTCCCGGTTTCGTCACACGACCAACGCCGAAGCCGCCGTCTATTACGATCTGTGCCTGCTCAGGCGCCCGCCCGGTTCCTGCCTTAGCGCCTAGGTCTTTTCCGGCTTCTCCTGCTTCCCTGCCTTCTTCCTTCGGAAACGAGACCTTCGCGCAGATCAGTGCCCCGGTGGTAATGTCGGGATCATCCCCGCCGTCCTTTTCCACGGCGCAGCTGACCTCCCGCTCCTTACGACAGATCCTAAGGATCTGTGCCGTATAGGGGATGCCTTTGGGTGTCTCTATGGTGATCTTAGTTTTCTCCCTGCCGGTCAACAGCATATAAGCAGCCGCCTTCGCCGCTGCTGCCGCACAGCTTCCTGTGGTAAATCCATACCGCATGCCTCTACCTTTCCTTCCTCAGCTCATACAACAATGCATTACAGATGGCGGCTGCCACATTGCTGCCGCCCTTTCTTCCGCGGTTGATAATATAGGGCACCTCCGTCTGAAGGATCAGTTCCTTGGCGGCTTCCACATTCACGAAGCCCACGGGAACCCCGATGACGAATGCCGGACGCCAGTTGCTCTCCTGCATCATCTCGTAAATCTGTATCAGTGCCGTAGGTGCATTTCCCACAGCGAAGATCACCGGCTTTTCCCGTTTTGCTGCCAGTTCCATGCTGATCGCTGCCCGGGTGGTCCTGCGTTCCTTCGCCATTGCTGCCACCTCTGCGTCTGCCATGTAGCAATGGGCTTCGCCGCCAAAAGAAGCCAGCACCTTTTTGTTGATCCCTGCCAGTGCCATATTCGTATCCGTCACAATGTCCGCACCGTTTTTTATCAGGTTTTTGGCGATCTCCACTGCATTTTCCGAATAGGTCATCGTCTCCGCATAATCGAAATCCGCACTGGTATGGATCACCCGTCTGGTGATCATATCCTGCTCCGCAGGCAACGTGATTCCCCTCTCTGCCAGTTCCGCCGCAATGATCTCAAAGCTTCGCATCTCGATCTCTTCCGGCAATACATATTCGATGTTCGTTTTATCCATAAATCAGTCTCCCATAGCAAGTTCTCGTAACAGCACTTCATTCTCTTCCTGCTTCTTCACCGCGATCCGGTAATAGCCCTCTCCCAGTCCCCGGAAATTCTCACAGTTGCGGATCAGGATGCCTTTTGCAAGCAACCTGTCATAGATGGGCTGTGTGGTGTATAGCAGCAGAAAATCCGCTTCTCCGGACACTACCCGGATGCCCAGTGCCTCCAGCCCTTCCCTAAGATACGCCCGCTTGGTTTTCACATATTCCACGGTATCCTGCAGATATTGCTCCGCCTGCTCCGCACAGACGATGCCTGCTCTCTGGGCGAACACCGACAGATTCCATTCCGGCAGCTGTCTGCGGATTTTCTCCCGAAGCCCCTCATTACTGCACACCAGATATCCCAGACGCACCCCCGGCATGGCAAAGCTTTTCGTAAACGCCCGTACCAGCAACAGATTCTCATACTGGTCTATCTTCCCGAGCAGGGACCTGGGCTGCTCTCTATCCGTCTCACAGAACTCTATAAAACATTCATCCAGTACTACGATGATTCCCTGCTGTCTGCAGTGCTCCAAAAGTTCCAGCAGATATTCCCTGCCCAGCAGCTGCCCTGTGGGATTGTTGGGATTTGCAAGAAACAGCAGATCTGTGTCTGCCGTCAGCGCCTGTAACAATTCCTTCCCCGGGCAAAATGCGGTCTCCTCCGACAGATATGCATATTTTATATGGCTGTCTGCCGCCTTCGCCGCATACTCATATCCGTAAAAGGACGGCACCGGGATCACAATATTTTTCGGCTTAAGTGCATGTACGATCGCCAGAAAAAGTTCTGATGCCCCGTTGCCAAACAGCAGATACTCCTTTGGAATTTCCCTGCCGCTTTGCACCGACAGCATATGACTTACTGTCTCTGTCAGTTCGCCTGCTGCGGCATCGGGATATTCCCCCACATGATCGATAGCCGCTAAAAGTGAAAGCCTTGCCTCCGCCGGCATTCCCAAGGGATTGCCGTTTACCGAAAAATCCAGCCGTACCGGTCTGCTGTATATGTCACCACCATGTATGTTCTGCTGCATCTGTTGTTTCCTCATTTCTTTTCTTGTACCTGTTTTCTTTTTAGAGCTTTCCTTCACAGATTGCCAGCCGCCGTGTTATAACCATCCACAGCCCGCTGCCACCCAGGTCAAGATTCCCAGGCACAACAGCTCACAGATCCATGCCGTCCGGTTCATCAGACGATTGGCTCTCCGGATATCCTCATATTCCACCTGCCGTTTTGGATCCCCAATATAGGGTTTCTTCACGACTTTGCCAAAATAACTGGCATCTCCTGCCAACTGTATTCCCAGTGCACCGGCACATACGGATTCCGTCTGGGCGGAATTGGGACTGGCGTGCTTTCTGCTGTCTCTGCGCCAGATACGCCATGCCTGCCTGCCGTTATAGCTTTTTCCGCTGAGAAATGCCGCCCCGATCATCAAAAATGCGCTGATCCTCGCCGGGAAAAAATTCACCACATCATCCAGCTTCGCCGCCGCCCTTCCAAAGTGCAGATATCTGTCATTTTTATAGCCGACCATAGAGTCCATGGTATTGACTGCCTTATATAAAAATCCAAGCACCGGCCCTCCCAGTGCCGTATACAGCATCGGCGCGATCACACCGTCGGAAGTGTTCTCCGCCACAGTCTCGATGGCAGCCTTCGCCACTCCTTCTTCCGTAAGATTCTGGGTATCTCTTCCCACGATCATGGATACCGCCTCTCTGGCAGCCTCCGGATTCCCCGCCTTTAAATGTTTCCATACTTTTCCGCTCTCCACCTGCAGACACCTTGCCGCCAGGATCTGATAGGTCATGACCGCCTCCACCACCATGCCGATCCTCGGATAAAGTGCATATGCTCCCGCCAGGATCAATGCCGTAAACATTCCCGTAAGCAGCAAAACAATTGCCACCAAAAGCTTCCCCTGTCTACGCTCCGCTGCCTCTCTCTCCGGGGAATCTTCCTGTGGGTTGCCACTGCGCAGTGCTTTTTCTGTCTTCGCGATCAACCAGCCGATTCCCCGGATGGGATGTGGCAGAAAATAGGGATCGCCAAAGATCTGATCCAGTAAAAATCCCGCTCCAAATGCCAGGATATGATATTTCATCCGTTCGTTTCTCCTTTTGTAAGTTCCGATACTGCAGCTTCCGATACTGTAGCTTCCGACAGCGGGCGAAATTCCTTCCACTGCGGGGTTCCTCCGCCTGCCTTAAATGCCAGCCTGCCACTGTAACCCTGTCCGCATTTTACCTGATAGTCAAAATATTCTCCACCGAGGAAATGACCAAGCAGCGCCATGATCGTTCCGCCGTGAACCACCGCGGATGCATTTTGTATCTTGCGATCCCTCTGCCCCGATGCAGCACTTCTCTCCCAGATCCTTTTCATGTGATATACCATTTTTTCGTATCCGGCAACACTTCGGCGGATAAACTCTTCCCTGCTCTCTCCTTCCGGAAACGGCAGGGTACCTCCGCTGTCGATCCATCTCTGATAGTTCGGATCTCCTGAAAGTTCCTGATAATTATGTCCCTCAAACGCACCGAAATCCATCTCTGTCCATTCCGGGATACAGATAGGAGTCTGCCCCGGATACAGGATCTGTGCGGTCTCAAGGCACCGCTTCATGGGACCGGAAAACAGGACGTCGGCAATTGGGTAGATCCTGTCTGTCACGGATTTTTCCAGTGTCCTGATACCGTCCGGACTTAAAGCTTCGTCCGTTTTCCCAAGATACCGGCCCTCTTTATTAGAAAGCGTCGCTCCGTGCCGGATGAGGGTCAGATGAATCTCTATTTGATCTTCTGTCCGATTCCGCATACGACTCTCACCACCTCATCTGCCTGCGCTGCCAGCTGTTCCAGTATTCTGCCGGTGCGCTCTCTGTAAATTCTCTCCTCCGCTTCCATGGGGACGATGCCGTTGCCGATCTCATCACAGATCAGAATGCAGTCCGGATGTTCCTTGCAGAAATGCTCTATCATTGCCTCCGGAGCGGTTCCCTGTCGCAGCTGCTCCCGGATAGAATGGTGCAGATGATTGACGATCACCTGCAAAGCGCCTGTCTCTGCGGGCAGTTCCAGTGTTCCATCCAAAACAGCCACTTTCCGTCCATCCTCACAGCGTACATAACGCTGCTTCACATAATGCAGTTTTCCCTGGGCAAATCCACCAATGATCAATATCATTACATCAGCCTTTCCGCGATTGCCACGACAACCACCACACACCCCTCACAGAGTGTCACAAAATATCCCGCAGTGTCCCCGGTGATGCCGCCAAACTCTTTTTTACTGCGATAGTAATAATACGCAAAGCTAAGCAGGGCTGCTGCCACGGCGAGCCCTCCCGCCACGACAGATATCCACAGCATAAATAAAATGCAAAGGATTCCCTGTCCGTACAAAGTACTTTTTACCACCCTTTCGTGGGCTTTATCCGCAAACAGATACAGTGTCCCCTCCTGCTTTGCCGAAGGGAAGCTCACCACTGCGATACCGCTTAATACTCTGGACAGGAAGCATCCGGCTCCCGTCACAGTAAGCATACGCAGTGTCGTGATCTCCGAGAGTCCTCCCAGGAAAATCAGTCCGTACAGTGCAAGCATGATCACTGCAAATGCCCCGATATGAGAGTCCTTCAAGATCTCCAGCTTCCGGTCTCTTGACTGGTAGGAATGCAGTGCATCACAGGTATCTAAAAAACCGTCCACATGAAATCCCCCGGTGACCAAAAGCGGTATTGCCGTCCCCACCACAGCATAGCACAGGGTTCCCACCGCGAACCGGTCACAGAACCATTTCCACAGATACCATAAAGCACCGATCACTGCACCCACCCATGGGAAAAAGCAGAGGGCGTACCGCATGTCCTCGTCCTTCCACTGAAACTGTGGCATGGGGATCTTGGAATACATGGAAAACGCTATGAAAAACGATTTGATAATTCGCATGTCTGTTTCCTTTCTATCCCCGGCTGTCCTGCCGGTTCTGTGCTTTTGCTCCTGGTGAGCCGGGTTTGATCCGCTGTGGGATCCCCGCTACGACTTCCACGACCTCGTCCGCCTCCGCGGCAAGTCGTTCGTTGATCCGCCCCAGTGCCTCGATGTATTCCATCGTAGAATCATCGTAGATCATTCCATCCTCAAATACATTATTGGTTACAATGACTAACGGATCCGCCTGTTTTCTTAATCCTTCCATACCTTGCAGAATCTTTGTGATCACCGTCTGACGATCCACAGGCTGTTCCCCGGAAAACATTTCGTTGGCGGTGAGATTTGACATACATTCCAACAATACCGCTCCTGCCGGTTCCATTTGCAAGACCGCCTGCTCCAACTCCGTAGGCTGTTCGATGGTAGTGAAGCCTTTCCCCTGTCGCAGCCTGTGATGCCTGTCCACCTTTGCCTGCATCTCCGCATCCCGGATCTGCATGGTGGCGATATAATATTTGTTCTTATCACCGGCAGCCCGTAGCAGATAATCTTCCGCATAAGCGGATTTTCCGCTGCCACTGCCGCCCAGGATCAGTGTCATCATGCTGCTTCTCCATTCGTCTGAATGTTCAGCCGCGCCATTCGCTCACAAAATCATGCAAGCATGATTTTTGCGCCCGGATATGTTCATGGCTGAACTGTTAACGTCTATATTGTTCTACTTTGATTTCTGAGAAGGTAGCGCTCTGTCCATAAATGCTCATTGCCATATCCAGCAGTGTGAACATCATAACGGCTCCGGTTCCTTCTCCCAGTGCCATTCCCGCATGGATCACCGGAGACAGCTGCAAAGCATCTGCCAGCTTCACTGCCGCCGGTTCTTTCCCGAGATGGGAAGGGATCAGATATTCCCGCACACCGGGGAACAGCCGCTCCGCCACCAGGGCCGCTGCCATGCTGATCACGCCATCCAGCACGATGGGCACATGCCACAAGGCTCCGCCGATGCACATACCGGTCAGTCCGGCAATATCCAGCCCTCCGACTGTCTGCAATACCGTGAAGGCATCCGCATGCCACAGATCATATGTTTCCAAGGCGGTGCGCACCACCTGTTGCTTCCGAGCCAGTCCCTGATCTGTCAGTCCCGCGCCTCTGCCGGTGACTTCCTCTGCCCCACACTGTAATAGGGCGGCTGTCACTGCACTGCTGGTGGTGGTGTTGCCGATTCCCATTTCCCCGGTGGCAAGGATACCGTATCCTTTTTCCTTACACTCCCGTACCAGTCTGGTTCCTGTGGCAATGGCACGGACGGTCTCTTCTTCCGTCATAGCCGGTTCTTTTAAGAAATTTCTTGTCCCGGGGCACACTTTGCGATTCCATACTCCGGGGATGGATTCCTCACTATTTATCCCGATGTCCACGGGAATGGTCTCGGCACCGATGCTCTGTGCCATCCTGCAGACTGAGGAACCCTTCCTGGCCATGGACTTTGCCACCGCCAGCGTAACCTCCTGCCCGGACTGGGTCACCCCCTCCTCTACAATGCCGTTATCGGCGCAGAAGAGCAGCACACCCTTTTTACGAATATCGATCACTTCCGTCCCTAAGATGGCTCCGATCTGTGCCGTGATGGTTTCAAAGCTGCCCATGCCGTCCAGCGGCTTTGCCAGAGTGTCCCAATGCTTTTTCACAAGCTTTCTCACTGCTTCGTCCGGCGGCGTGATCCGGAGCTGCGCCAATTCCCGTACGGTATAGTTATGAAATACGGGCTTCTCTGAGCATTCCATAGATTTCCTCCATACGCAGATATTCCCGCAGGGTATCTGCCAGCTTATCGTATTGTCTTTCCTTAATAGTGCGGTAATCCTCCCAGACGCCGTCCTCCAGAGAAATGCCTTTTTCACGGGCCAGGGTCTGTATCATACGCCCGGCGATCTCCCCCTTGTCGAACAGACCGTGAATATAGGAACCATAGATTCTGCCGGTGGAGTCAGCGATAACCGCTTGTGTGATTTCCGTGTTTCTCGTCGCATCGTCTGCACAGAAAGCGCTCCGATTGCTTTCTGCACTGTTTGCCGGTCTGGCTGCCTTGTCCATTGTACCCTTCGCACTGCTACCGTCCCCGTTACAATACACTGTCTGTCCCATATGGATCTCATACCCGGCAAACTTACATCCCGTAAGTCCGGAGAAAATACCCTCCACCGCATCCAGAGTTCCATCTGTCTGGCAGCGATGTTTCTCCTTCTGCAACACTGTCCGTACCGGAAGCAGCTCCATGCCGCGGATCCGTCCGCCTTCCTCCACGCTGTCCGGATCTGCGATCTCACAGCCTAACATCTGATAGCCTCCGCAGATCCCGAAAATGGGAACTTTTCCCGCAGCACGTTTTACCGCTGCCTCCAGTCCGTTCTGCCGCATCCATTTCAGATCTCCCATGGTATTTTTACTGCCGGGGAGAAATATCAGATCCGGCGTTCCCAGCTCTCTCACATTTGTCACATACCGGACACTGACCTCCGGCATCTGTTCAAACACATCAAAATCCGTAAAATTTGAAATTCTGGGATAGTGGATCACCGCCAGATCGATCTTCCCCACATGTTTTGCATCAAAACGGTCCGTCAGGCTATCCTCATCTTCCAGCGTAAGTTCCATATAAGGTACAGTCCCCAGCACCGGCACCTGTCCCCGTTCTGTTAACATCTGAATGCCGGGATCTAAAATTGTACTGTCTCCACGGAATTTGTTGATGATCAATCCCTTTACCCGCTCCCGCTCCTCTTCGGTCAGCAGCATCAGGGTTCCCAAAAGCTGTGCGAACACGCCACCTCTGTCAATGTCTCCTACCAGAAGTACCGGTGCATCCACCATGGCCGCCATTCCCATATTTACGATGTCATTCTGTTTCAGATTGATCTCCGCCGGACTTCCGGCGCCCTCGATGACAATGATATCCGCATAAGTCTCCAGCTTGCGGAAGGCTGCCTTGATATCCGGGATCAGTTCTATCTTATGGGCAAAATAGTCTCTGGCGGACAGATTTCCCCGTACCTCCCCGTTCACGATGACCTGGGATCCGGTATGACTGGTGGGCTTTAATAAAATAGGATTCATGCACACCAGCGGTTCGATCCCTGCCGCTTCCGCCTGCATGACCTGTGCCCTGCCCATTTCCAGTCCTTCTTTCGTGATATAGGAATTGAGTGCCATATTCTGTGATTTAAAAGGGGCGACCCGGTAACCGTCCTGCTGGAAGATCCGGCATAGACCCGCCACCAGGAGACTTTTCCCGGCACCGGACATGGTGCCCTGTATCATAATAACTTTTGCCATCGTTTTCTCCATCCCACAGATGCTACTGACATCCCGGGAATCTCGTTTCTCTGTTTTCTAACACCCGCTCTGTTGTTCCGGGCTTTCTGACTTTTCTATCTGCTTCCCCAGCTGTTCTGCATACTCCAGAAGTTCTCTCTGAAAAGTCTCCAGACTGCCGAAATTCTCCCGGCAACAGATAACACGTTTGCACTTATCTATCGTTTTCTTTGCTGCCTGTATTTTTTCCTGTGCCACCGGCTCAAAAGGATGCTCTGCGATCACCTCCGCCGCCAGTGCCTTCGCCACGGGATAATCCAGATCATTTTCATACAGGATCCCGGTGACAAAGGGGATTCCCGCTCTCTGCAGACGCCGGTATGTTTTCCGTCCGTTTCCGGCTCCGGCGATCACGAAAATCTGTGGTGTTCCTTCCGGCGCCGCCAGCTCCATATCACTGCTGCCCTCATCATAGCTTCCCATCCGGATGCCATAAAGTTCGGTGATATAGCCGGCTGTCATGACTTCCTCCGGCGTTCCGATCCGGTCCACCGCCCTGCCGTTCACACACAGGATTCTATCGGAGATCTTCTCCGCCAGTTCCAACTCATGCAAGGACAGGATCACCGTAAGCGCCCTCTCCCTGCACAGCTTTTGCAGGATCGATAAAAATTCCAGCTTATGCCGCACATCCAGGTAGGAAGTCGGCTCGTCCAGGATCAGTATCTCCGGCTCCTGGCAGATGGCTCTGGCTAACATCACCCTCTGTCTCTGTCCGTCACTGATCCGGTCAAACAAAGAATCCCCAATCTCTGCCACCTGCACCAGTTCCATGGCGTTTTGCACCGCTGCATGATCTTCTGCCCGCAGCACGCCGAAACGCCCTGTGTAGGGGTATCTTCCGGTGGCCACCACATCCTCGCAGGTCATCAGTTCCCCCCGCAGACGTTTTGTCATTACCACTGCCATTTTTTTTGACAGTTCTGCCCCGGTGAGTGTCCGCATATCTTCTCCGTCCAGCCGCACCGTTCCCGCGATCAGGGACAGCTGTCTCGCAATACTTTTTAAGATCGTCGATTTTCCGGCACCGTTAGGTCCCAGTAACGTCAGGATCTCTCCCTTCCTGAGTGCGATCTCCACTTCTTCGATCAGAGGCTTTCCGTCGTAACCCACGCTTATTTTTTCCGTTGTAATATAATAAGGCTTCTGCGTCTTCATAGGTAAGTTATCCACGCTCCCGTCTGCTTCTGGATACCATGATCCACAATACCACCGGTGCTCCGAAGATTGCCGTCACCGTGCTGATACCAAGCTCTGTGGGTGCCATCCAGGTTCTTGCCAACAGATCACAGAACAGGCAGAACACACTGCCTCCTAAGAAACATGCCGGTATCATGAGTAACGGTTTTGTGGTGCCGAATAATTTCCGGATCAGCTGCGGCACGGCGATCCCCACAAAAGAGATGGGTCCGGCAAATGCCACGATGCATGCCGAAAGTACGCTGGACAATACCACCAGCAGGATCCGCAATGTCCGGATGTTCACTCCCAGATTCTGTGCATACGTCTCACCCAGCTGGTAGGCTTCCAGCGGCTTTGCTAACAGGATCACCATAAGTAAAGTCACTGCCACCACGATACTCATCACTTTCACATTGTCCCAGGTCATTCCGGAAAAGCTTCCTCTCGACCAGTTGTGGAGATTCACGATATCCGCGTCCTCCGCAAAAGTCACCACCAGTTCCGTAATGGCAGAACAGATGTAACCGATCATCACGCCGCTGACCACCAACATGGACATGCTGTCTACCTTTCTCGCCATGAGGAGCACGAATCCCATGGACAGCATAGCTCCTAAAAATGCTGCCAGGATCAACAGTCCGGAGCTGACACGGACCGTATTCCCCAGCAGCAATACCATCACCAGTGCCACTACCATTTTCGCTCCGGAAGAAATTCCTAAGACGAAAGGTCCGGCTATGGGGTTGTGGAAAAAGGTCTGAAGCAGATACCCGGCAAGTGCCAGCGCTCCGCCCAGGATCCCCGCCGCCAGTGTCCGGGGAAATCGGATCTCCCACAGAATCCTCGCATTCATGCCTTCTTTGGTTCTTCCCGTAGTCAGTATTTCTGTCAACGGGATCTTCACCGTTCCGATCCCTATATTGCAAAGCAACAGCACGAGAATGCCTGCCGTCAATAGAACAAACGCTATGAGATATCTGATTTTTCTGCGCTGCTGCATGCTTTTCTCCTTCTTTTCCTATTCGTATTCCAATCGTATTCTAATCTCATTCCAACGCTCTTATACTTACGCTGTGTTTCTAAGTCCTTCATCTTACTGTAAGAGAAACAGATAACGCAGCTTAGCGGTATCATCGTTCGTCAACACCGTATGCATATCCTGCAATAAATACCCGATCGCCATGGACTGCTGGTACATATCGTTGGTGGTGCAATAGACCTGCCCCTCCTGTAGGGCCTTAAAGTCTTTTAGAATATTGCATTTGCCGATCAGTTCGTCCAACGTGGTCACGCCACCGTCGATCGAGCTGTTATAGATCAGGATGTCTGCGTCCTTCGCCCCGGCGTAAAAATCTTCGACCTGCATGTTCAGCGTAGAGCGTCCGCTTCCGCTGTCTTCAAGATCCTCAAAAATGTATCTTCCCCCTGCCAGTTCGATCAGCTTTGGAATATAATCCGTGCTCTGCCGTACCTGGATCAGTCCGTTGGAAGTGACATAGAAAAATGCTATGGTCTTCCCTGTTTTTTCCCCGCTTTCTACCTCTTCCAGAATCTCTGTCTGCTCCGCAAAGGCTTCTTCTGCCTCCGCTTCCTTTCCGGTCAGGGCTCCGAAAAATTTGACCCATTCCACTTTTCCCAAAGGATGTTTTTCATAGCTTGAATATTCGATCATCACCGGAATGTCAAAGCTTTGAAGCATTTCCACCACCTCCGGCGAATGCGTGATCATCCGGTTCTCGATCGCCAGATCACAGCCTTCGGACACCAGTAATTCATAATCCGGTTTACTGTATTTTCCGGCATAGATCATGTCCCCTGCCGCCATGGCATCCTTTGCTGTCTGAATGTACCAGTTCTCCTGCTTCTGTCCAGAGAACCGGATCTGATCCACAGCGTCCAGCGAGGCGAACATGTCCATCGCGCCGGATGCCACCAGATATATATTTTGAAGCGGTTCCTGCAAGATACTGACGTCCTCATCCAGTCCCCTTGGCACCGGCTGTCCCTCCGGCACTATCAGATACCGTTTACTGTCGGGAAGCGTTGTCAGCATCTTATAACCATCTTCGTAGTAATCCACCGCAAAATTTTCCGCATATTGCAGCTCCATGCTGCCTGTTTTTACTAATTCTGTCTGTTCTTCCTGCGTGGCCTCTGCTGCCTGGGTAACCTCCGATGGTGCTTCCGACGATGTCTCCGTAGAAGCAGAAGAAGGACTGCCGCAGCCGCTAAGCCCCAGCAGTCCCATAAGAAGCAGAACATAGATCCATTTTCTTCTATTTCTTCCTGACCTCAAAGTTTTCATGCCTTTCATAGCCTGCAATGTTTGTGCCGCAGGCACCAATGTGTATTACTTGCCGCTCTCTGCACTCTCAAGTGTCTCAGAGTGGAAAGTTACGGTGTATTCCACCTCATGAGGTGTGCTCATTGCCACAGTATCACCGATCATGGTAAGGGGTACATCCAATGCTTCCACCGGCACTTCAAATACGGAATTGCCTTCCGTATTTACCGGCAGATATTTTTCACCGTTTACCAGCATATAATCATAGTTCGGGCTGCTCCATTCCAAAGTCGCCGTTGCCGCTCCGTCAGCTATCGCAAGCTGTGCTGGGGACTGGATGCTTGCTCTGCCGCTTCCGCCCTCCATGGTCAGTTCGATGGTGTAGCTGCCGTCTGCCAGCGCACTCATATCATAGGAACCATTCGCAGCTTCCCGGCTATCTTCCGCCACCGGATCGGATACCTTTACTTTATGGTCATACCATTTTCCCTTGGTACCGATCAGTGCCAGATCGAATTCCTCTCCGATCGCAGGTACGGGAACATCGAAGCCGTAGACTTCTTCCGTCATGCCGTCACTGTAAGTTACGGTATCCGTGGTGGGCTCAAGCAGTACTGCACCATCTTTGGCTGCATCTTCCGCCAGACCCGGATAGAGATTCAGGATCTTCTTGGAGCCTAAGGAAATGTGAATGGTCATAACGCCATCCTTTACCGTCAGTGTTCCCTTGCCGTCACAGGCCTCACTGACATGGAACATGGAGCTGTCCGTGGAAAATTCAGCGGCGTAGACACCATCAGGAAGCTGTGCCTTGTCCTGCGCAGTCTCTGTGCTGACAGTTTCCGTGCTCTCTGTCGGTGTTACGGTGCTTTCCTGTGCGGCAACCGTGCTTTCTGCGGATGTCGCATCCGCTGCCTGACCTGCTCCACAGCCGCCAAGCAGCAGACAGGCACTCAGTCCGCCCACGATTATGATTTTATTCATTAATGTCTTTGCTTTCATTACTGATTTTAATCCTTATTTTAATCCTTATTTCATTTGTAATTTTGATTCTTATTTATTTCTCAGCCATTGCTGCTGCGGTATGTGCCACATACAGATCCTGGATAGCATTGATCCCGCCGAGACCTGCGATCTGGGTATCCACGCTGTCGAACTTACCGGAAGCATTGAACTGGCTTAACCAGGAATCCTCATCTTCGCCTGCCATATCATTGTTGGCATGATCACCTGCTACTACCATCAGGGGACGAAGAACCACTTTGGTGTAACCTGCTTCCGCAACAGCCTTGATGACTTCTTCACAGGCGGTCTCTTCCGGCTCACCTTCTACGGTTCCGATGAATACATTTTCATATCCCAGTTCGTTCATCTGTGTCTGCATCTGGCTGTAAGATACCTTTGCGGTGTGGGAAGTTCCGTGACCCATGAATACGAATGCCACGCCATCTTCCTTTGCAGCATCCAGGCTGTCATACCCAGCGGTCTTCACTGCTTCTGCGGTCAGATCTTCTGCTACTGCTTTCTTATCTGCATTGACAACGGTTGCATCGTCTCCCACTTCACCTAACAGGGGCTCAGCAACTTTTACGGATGCGAACTGATCCTTGTAGGCTTCTACTGCCTGCATCAGCTCGTCATACTCTGCCCCATGCATCAGATGGGTAGGCTGTACTACCAGGTTCTTAACACCGTTTGACACAGCGCGGTCCAATGCCTGATCCATGTTGTCGATATGCTCATCATCTCTTGCCTGTATATGATTGATGATGATCTGTGCGGTAAATGCTCTTCTTACAGACCAGTCGGGATTGGCTGCTGCGATCGCATCCTCGATACCCTTGATATCAGCCACACGGCTGTCGTTAAAGGAAGTGCCGAAGCTTACTACCAAAATCTCGTTCTCACCGATCTCATCCTGATTACGGGGATCATCCTTGGAAGCATCTCCGGTATCTCTGCCGAAATAATCGGGATCTGCATTTTCTCCCTCTACCAGTTCCTTCTGTGCGTCGGTCAGTGCATCCCATGCTGCCTTGGCATCTGCACACTGCTTATCGGTATTCTCAGTTCTCTCCTGCACATAGATGGCATCGATCAGTGCTGCTACTTCATCGGCTGCTGCCTGATCTGCATCTTCGGTGCTTTCGGTAGCTGCTGTTTCCGCTGCCTGGGTGGTCTGAGCCTCAGTGCTTACCTGTGCAGTGCTCTCTACGGTCTCCTGGGTATTTCCGCATCCGGTGATGCATACAGCGCCCAGTACGGTTGCCAGTACTACTGCTACGATTCTTCTTTTCATGTTTCCTCCTCTGACAGTTTTTCTGTCTCTTTTCATTTCGGGGGTGCCCCGGTATTCTTAAATATGTAAGTCAGAAACATGTTTTTCGCAACAAAAACAAAAACCCTTTCCTGTATCAGGTAAAGGGTTTGTACACATAAGAAACGAATGCAAAAAGCTTCTGTCGCTTCTGCATTCCACACGTACAACCAGTTACTCGTGGCTTTGAAACAAATGTTTCTGTACAGCATTCAGGCAGGTCTCCCGGCTTGAAGATCATTGCATCCGCCATCTTCCCGGTCTCCCAGTGATCTATCGGCTTCAGCTCCCTAATTACGGTGACGAGTTCGTGCAGGACTTACACCTGCTTCCCTTTTCACCGGAGCCAGCTACTTACGTGACTGCTCCGGCACCTGAATACTCCATATTCAATTGTGGCTACTATATCACAGATTTTCTGAAATTGCAATGTCAATCAGTCATCTGTTCCACCGGCTGTCGGGATCAGTATACCTGAAAATTAGAGATTGGCGTCATTCCGGGCATAATTCAGGATCATTTCCTTTAAAATCAGCAAATCACCTGTATAATCCTTGTTGTCCGTTGCTCCCCAGATAAAACCACCTGCGTAATGGGTACACGCTGCCATCATGGTATGCACCGTCACACGCATGAACTGTTCCTCCGGAATATCCGTGCGGAAGGTCTTGTCCTCTTTTGCCTTCGCATACATCATATGAAGTCTTGTGTTGACGGAATTCAGGGATGCGTGGAAATTCGCCAGTTCCTCCTGCCGCACCGTCTGGTGTGTTATATAATTGTTGAAGTTGTCATTATACTGCAGCAGATCCTTATGGTTCTGATACATGCCGATATAACTGTCCAGCGTAAAAATAAATCTTCCGATGGCCGGAATATCGTGTATCGAAGAGATTGGTCTTGCCTCATCCAGCTTGTCCAGATAAGCCTTCCATTTCGATGCGCAGACCGCAATAGCCAGCTCCGTCTTATTGTTGTAACAGCGGAACAATGTGGCACGTCCCACACCGGCTTCTTTTGCGACCTCATCCATACTGACCGCTTCGATTTTCTTTTCCACAAAAAGCCGGAACGCCGTATCGATGATCCGCTGGTTGCGCTCATGCTCTTTATCCATCTGTTTCTCAGATTTTCCCATTTTTCTCTTCCTTTTTCATACATTCTTACTGTTCATTGTATGGTAAAAGGCTGTGACTGTCAACGACTGTAAAAAGCTAATGTAAAAGTGCCTTGCAGATTCCTACGAATTTTCTTGTATTTAAAACGCCAATATCGGCGAAAAAAATACAAAAGCAGGTAATTTTGTATTATAAAAATGCTTTATTTTCGCCAAGTACGCAAATAAAAGAAATTCCGTACAAAAATTCCTGATTTCGGAACTTTTTTGTACGGAATCCATTACTTTTATACTATTTACACCAAACTGACTTCTCTATCAAGGGTTTTATCAAATGCATCTAGGCTCTTTTTTGTTTCTTCCTGAATATGCTTATTTACTGTTTCCATCAGTGCTTTTTGTTGTTCTTCTGAAAGATTAAGCATATAAACTATCCCCCTAATAAACTTAAATTCTATCTATTCTCTTTGACGATAATCCAGCGTCCTCTTCTGTTTGTGCCTTCTCTTGCAATTATGTGCATCTCTTGTAACTCTTTCATATCCTTTTGCACTTGCTTTCTAGTCAAATCTAATTCTTTCATAATTTCAACTTGTGTAATAGTTGAGTTTACCTTTATCAGCTTCAAAATTTCCTTTTTTCTTTCAGCTCCTTTTATTGGCTCCTTTTTGGCTCCTTTTTGGCTCCTTTTTGGCTCCTTTTCCTCTTCGCTTGTTTTTATCGTTTGTTTTTTCGCAAATTCAAGCGATAAACGAGTCCTGTCAGGATTATAACTTTCTTCCACCACAGGCATTGGCCAACCTTCATTCTCCCAAACTTGATAAATATCTGGAATACCACTGCCAGCTCTTTCACCAATACCAATCATATTAAACATCTTCATTAGTGTTTTATTTCTAGGATCTGAAATACCACCACGAAGCATCTGCTTTTTACCAGTGCGAATGCTACCAGGATTCTCAATAACCAACTTGTCATCTTCCTTCTTAATCACTACACCGCAAGGCAAGAAATAATCTGTATTAACCAAACAATTAACTAAAGCCTCTCGAACTGCCTTATGAACTGGAGTATCATCCACCCTCGTAATACCTTCAAGCTTAAAAGGCTTCTTAATATCCTTTGCAATTTTGCTATTTACTCTAAAGAAGAAATCAAATATATTACCGCTCCAATCACCGGAGCTAGACTGCAAGCGATCTGTCCAACGTATTGTTGGGTCCAGCATCTCTCTATAATCTAGGAAATACTCTGGAAATTCTCTTACGATATGATATTCTTCACCGAACATAAGCAACCCAGCTGTAGTAGGATGTAATTTACCATCCTCACCAAATCCTGCTGCACCTATTCTCTCTAAATACTCATCATCTGGTAAATTATTAAATACGTGCTCTGGACGATAGCTCTTATGATGATTTCTGAATCCCTTCAAGGACTCTGTATCAATTGCAGAAATATCAAACTGTTCTACAATCTTCATATCCTCTGTCTCATCCGCAGCATCACGGAGCATACCTTTAATTTCTGCCTTTGAGCAATGATAGTCGCCTTCCCAATCTCTACGATAGCAGCCACCAAATAAATCGTTATTAATATAAACAGGCTTCTGCTCACGTTTAGCTCTTGGTACATAAATAACCAGAATGGTATCGCCATTAACCTCGTAGGACTCCACATTTTTATCCGATAGCAAATTAATGCTTACCTTCTTAGTATCATGAATTGTGTTCCAAAAGTTTCTCTTAAGTTTATCCGCATTCTTAAGTCCAGTAGTATACCAAGTTCCATCCTGCCGCTCTCCAACGCCAAGAATAATAACACCACCATTAGAATTGGCAAATGAGGAATACGACTCCCATAATGCTATAGGCAATCCACCTTCTGCCTTTTTCACTTCTCGGCAGTTATCTTCTTTGTATTTATCAAAGTTCGATAAATCAAACAAATCTGACATATGAGATTCTCAGCTCCTTTCCTCCATATACATAAACGAATTCTCAAAAATTATCAATTCAATTTTTCAGCCCATTCTGCTTCCTTGAAGCCAACAAGCACAGTATCTCCATTTACAACAAGTGGACGCTTTACCAACATTCCATTTGTAGCAAGTAACTGAATCTGTTCCTCTTCACTCATTGTAGGCAGCTTGTCCTTAAGCTGCATTTCTTTATAAAGAAGCCCGCTAGTATTAAAGAACTTCTTAAGGGTCAGTCCACTCTTCCCATACCATTCCTTTAATTCGTCATAAGTAGGATTCACCTCTACAATATGGCGCTCAGTATATTTTATATTATGCTCATCCAGCCATTTTTTAGCCTTTTGACAGGTTGAACATTTGGGGTAACATATAAATAACATTTATTAACACCTCTCAATTATTTTTTAATTGATCTGCTATATCTACATTTCGGATAATTCATACATCCGTAAAATCTACCATATGGTCCACTTCGCTCTCTCAGTTTTCCTCCACAATCAGGGCAAATCGTAAGCAAACAAATACTCTCGCAGTGCCATGAGTACGCAATAAAAATGCACATCCCATGGCTTATTCGTTAAGTCTGGGTTCAAAAATGATGCAACAGTCCCCTGCCGGTACCTGCAAAAATAAGCATGATGCATCACTTTGCACCTGCCATAGAAAAAGATTAGATTTATTTTTGAGATACAAATCTGACTAACCTACATGTGATTTGTTCTGCTCTTTCTCTATGATCCACTTATCCCGTTGATAACTTCTAAAATATTGTACCATAGATTTTTCATTTCGAAAATTCCTTTCCTCTAAAAATGGGCAGAAGCAAACCTACAATTCTTCATAAAAAAAGACACCGCATTTTTACGGTATCCTCTAAGTTCATCTATTACATTGTCATATTCGATTCCGACATCTCCTGCTTGAACGAATCATCGTCTGGGAGGACCACTTCACTGTGGAGCTTAAATCCGGGCTAAAAATTGAGATTGAAGGATAATCCCGTAGACGCACGAAACCCTCTCGACCATGATGGCCGGGAGGGTATTTTTTGTGAATCAGGATTCCCACACGGTTCTATTCTTTAGTTTCATAAACTCATCGGCAAAGGCTTCTGCAGTCGCATGATTCTTATCTATACTAATATGTTCTTTGTTATAGTTTGCAGCTTTCGTCCAATTAAACGTTCCGTGTATCGAAGTATACAAATCAATAACACAGAATTTTTCATGCATTATATTTTGATAATAAGATTGAACCGTTATCCAGTGCACTGGATAATCATCCTCCAATTTGAACTCTGCGTTACGATTTTTTTCACATTCATCTAATGCAATTTCTATTACTAGCCCCTGTCTTTTTTTCTTAAGTAACTCTTGATATAAAACTGGGTCTGTAAACCATGCAACTGAAACCCAAATAATATATTTAGCAGCCCTTATCTCTTCAATAATCTGATTTCTAATATTTTCAAAAACAATTTCTTGACTAACATCTTCGATATCAGGCATTGAGCCAGGTTTTATCTCAACATCCCACAGCTCATAATCATCATTGGGCGGATAAATATCGTATATCAATTTTTTTAGATACTCGAAGTGTTTCTTCAACTCAAGCATTTTATCCGGAACGATACATACGTGAATATACTCTTGGCAATGATCCCATAGATGCCTCGTAAACGCATTTGTTTTTTCAAATCTCAATGAAGATATTTTCAGCAAATCAAGAAGAGCATCTTTTTCAAGATATTCTCCTGCACGAACCGAATCAATGAGTAGCTTTCTATATTCTGTTTCTGTCAATTAAATGCCCACCTTTCTTTGTGAACAATCATTACTTTGCTTTAAGGTTGCTCTTAAACAATTGAGACATGGTTTCCTTACCTTTTTTCGTACCAATGTCGTCAATACTCATGTCTCCTTTAAATACAAGCTCCATTACACCTATGTAAGCTTCTCCTAAAGCCGCAGTAATAACGCCTGCTGTGCCCGCAGAAATTGCTCCACCAGCTACAGTTCCTATTCCGGGAATGAACTTCAATATATTGGTTACAACAGTTTTTCCTAATACGGTCGCTCCGCCAGCGCCAATGGTTGAAGACAATAATGCAGTGATGATGCTCTTATTTACATCAAATCCGAATATTACCGTAATTGAAGCAATTATTCCTAATTGTGTAGGTATCATCAAGGCACAGTCAGAGAACGGGATAGGCGCTGCTCCTTCACCTGCCGCTGCAAGCGCTGCTGTTGCTACCGCTGCCTGTGCTCGACGCTTTTTTTCTTCTAAACTCACAATCTGTAAATTTTGAAGTGTATCCATCAATTCTTCCGGTAAAGCTTCTCCCATTACTTTAATCAGGACATCCAAGCCATAAGCTTTTGCCGTACCCAAATCCTCGATTTCATAATCTTCTGCTAAGACAGGAATAACCTGAACAATATCTAGATTTTCATTCAAAAGCATCTGCCTAAGTTCTTGTGCCTTCTTCTTGGAGAACGCTTGCGTCAAGACGACAATAATTGGAACCTGCGTTATTTGGTTATCCATTGAAAGCTCCTTAAGCCACTCTATCTCTTCTGGCTCTACTCTGTTTGAAGCTGTGTTAATGCAATACCAAATGCAGTGAATAGCCTTATTAATGTCTTGCGTAGCTAATCCCTTACTGATGGTTTCAGTAACTTCTCTTTTCACTTCGGTCTGTACTTCTTTGCCAAGTTCAAACCCTCTCGTGTCATAGATTGCAAGAGGTACACCCTTCTTTGTAATTTTTCTCATATGCTGGGTTACCGGTTTGCCCATTCCGGTCTCAGCAAGCTTTTCTCTAAACACAGAATTAATCAAAGTACTCTTACCAACACCAGTTTTTCCAGCAACAATTATATTCAGTGTGTTAAGATTTTTGATTTTTTCTGCGATTGCATTTATCGCATCTTGCGCAACCTTATCAGCATCAATCGCCACTTTCCTCATCCTCCTTTTCTTTTGATGGAACTATTTCTGGTCCCATATTGTCAAAATCAATCTCTTCTTTTTTCAAAGAAAACTTGTATGCTTTATTAGCATACTTATCGAGCAAGCGCGGAATCACAATAAAACCAACTGCAGTCAGCACTATTCCACCAGCAATTATCAGAGTTTTTTTGCCTTTGCCCTTATTCTTTTCTTCTACCATGCAAACCTCCTCCTTTATAGTACATTGTTTATTTTGCGAATTTCTCACGACATCTATTTCACAGTCACAACCCGCCGTTATCTAATCCGAGGTCTCGAAACTACCACTTTTAGGTTTGGACTGTAATATTGTTGTCGGCAATTTTTTTACTCAATTTTACCTTCCAAAAGGCGCTCTCGTTTTTAACATCTAATCCACTGTCTCAAATCGTGACATCTAATCCGAGGTTACAACCTGACACACATTTTGCAGTAGATATGTTTCCCTACAAGAAAAACGAGCTTTTCCAGAAGTCTGGCTTCAAATCCAAACCTCCGAAAAAGCCCAGAAATACGCCGCTTTCTGGCACTTGATTTTATTTCCTTGATATCAAGACTACTGCCTCCAACGAATCGGTGAACGGGAACATGTCCACGCCCACGCCCTTCGCCACACAGTAACCCTTCTTCTTAAAATACTTCAGATCTCTGACCAGTGTCTCGGGATTGCAGGAGACGTAGACGATCCGCTCGGGACCAATCTGGACTACGGAGCTCATGAATTCTTCGGTGCTGCCGCTTCTGGGAGGATCCATCAGGACGACATCTACTTTCGCGCCCTGTCCGGCCATCTCCACGAGGAATTTCCCGGCATCGTTCTGGTAGAACTGGATGTTGCGGATCTGGTTAGCCTTGGCATTGTTACGGGCATCCCGGACAGCATCGGCATTTAACTCCACACCAATGACCTTGCCGGCCTTGTCGCTGGCGATCATGCCGATTGTTCCGGTTCCGCAGTAGGCATCCACCACAGTCTCTTTGCCGGTGAGTCCGGCATACTCCAAAGCTTTCCCATAGAGTATCTCAGTCTGTACCGGATTCACCTGATAGAAGGATTGGGGAGAAATGCGGAACCTCTTTCCGCACAGTTCATCCTCAATGTATCCCTTGCCGTAGATCACATGCTCCTTGTCGCCAAGTACCATGCTGGTATTTCGATTGTTGACATTGATGACCACAGTGGTGATCTCCGGGTGCAGTTTCAACAGTGCCTTCACAAAATTATTCTTGGAGGGCAGGATTGGGGAAGCCAGCACCAGTACCACCATGATCTGTCCGGTGACATGTCCGGTGCGGATCAGGACATGGCGCAGCAGCCCATACCCGGTGTCCTCATTGTAAGGGCGGATATGAAAAGATTTCAGCAGCCCTCTTATAGAGACAATGATCTCATCCGCCTTGGCATTCTCGATCAGGCAGCTGTCCACAGGAACGATCCGGTGGCTCTTCTGCTCATAGATGCCGGAAATGGCATCATGATAACGGTTCTCGCCGAATACCGCATGTACCTTGTTCCGGTAATGCTCCGGATGCTCCATGGGAATGACACCCTCGACCTTGCAAAAAGGAGCCAGAAGCTCCTTTAATTGCTTTTCCTTATTCTTCAGCTGTTCCACATAGGGCTTGTTGATCCAGCTGCACCCGCCGCATTTATCAGCCACCGGGCAGAGACCACTCTTCTTTTTAACAGCCGTCTTTTCCCGGCCCTGTCCTACGGGCACCCGGTTTTCCTTGCCTGCCGTCACTTTAGTTTTTCCCGTCGCATTGGCTTTTCCCGTTGCTTTGGTCTTCCCTGTCCCAGTCACAGCCCCGGACGTTCTTCTGTCATTTCTGTTATCGTTCTTCATCATCCCGCCTGACTTCATTTAATCGTCCAGTCTCCTCATCTCAGTGTAGGCTAATAATAACGGTCCCACACCCTTGGCATCGTCTTCCACGATGGGCTCGGACATATAGTATTCGAAGCTGCCGTCACGGCGGCGGTTATCCTCCGGTCCCAGTCCTGCTACAAGGCAGATACCGCCGAGACTTAAATGTCCGTCCTTCTCCTTCAGATAGCGGTCACAGATACCCTGGAATGCCTTTAATCCATAGGCTCTGTAAGACTCCGGTAAAAATCCGAGTCTCACGCCCTTCAGCAAGGAGTAAGCCATGATCGCACTTCCACTGGTCTCTAAGTAGTTCGGCTCCCTGCCGCCCAGTGCAGGAAGCTGGTACCACATACCGCTCTCATCCTGGAATTTTAACATGGAATCGATCAGATCCACGAATACCTTCTTCAGATTGTCATACTCTGCCTTGTACTCTTCTCCCGGCTCACATTTGCTCAAGGTGTCTAACAATGCCATGGAATACCAGCCCAGTGCTCTCAGCCAGAAATTCTGGGAAAGTCCGGTCTCCTTGTCACACCAGAAAGCTTTTTTCGAAGCGTCATAACCGTGATAGTATAATCCGGTCTTGGGGTCTCTCATGTATTTTACGACATTGGCAAACTGATGGAAAATGTCATCGTAGTGCTTCTTGTCATCGAATTTGGTCTCATATTCCATGTAAAAGGGTTGTCCCATATACATGCCGTCCAGCCATACCTGATTGGGGTAGATCTTCTTGTGCCAGAAGTTGCCCTCCTCGGTACGGGGCTGCGTCTCCACCTGACTGTAGATCAGGTCGATCGCCTTACGATATTTTTCCTTGCCGTTTAAGGCATACAATGCGAACAGGGTCTTACCTGCATTGACATTGTCAATATTATATTCTTCCACGGAATACTTCGTAATCGTACCGTCTTCCTGTACTCTGTGGTCAATAAATGCATCTGCGAATTCGTAATACTTCTTCTCTCCGGTAGCGCTGTAGATCTCCAAAAGTGCCAGGATCATGCAGCCGTCAATGTAATTCCAGCCGGCAGCTTTCCCTTCTCTCGCCTTCTCAATGTTCCATGCGGGAACATCCAGAGTGCTCTTCTCGATCAGTTCATCAATGTATTTTTCAAAAATAGGCAGTTGCATGTACTATTTTCCTCCATTTTCTGTATTCAGAGCATCATTCGCAAAATTGCCCCTGCGGTGCTTTCTTTTTGCTCGAATTTACGTTGCTCCGAATAGTTATCATTGTACACATTTCTCACTTTATAGTCAATAATTATAAAATACTATGCTCTTACCCAAACATCACTTTCTCGCTCTGGAATGCCCTCGTCAGTCCGAATACCAGCACTCCAGCCACACACAGATTCACGATCACGGTCAAAAGAATTTCCACCGGCTGATAGCTAAAAGAAAAAATACCGTTCATGCACTGTACGCTGTTATATACCGGAATCAGATACCGGTACAGCGGAATCTCTTTTCCCTGACTGAACATAGGGCTCAGTCCGATAAAGGTCACCACGATGGTAAAAGGGGAGACTGTCGTAGCCGCTTCTTTCACGCTTTTTGCGAAAGCGGAGGCCAGTGCGATCATGGATACCAGCACCATTACCGTAGACAGAATGATCAGAAGCAGCATTGCAAAATCCATAGGCGTATACACCGAGGAATCTACCCCGGTCAGTTCCCCGCCCATCATTTTCGGCAGTGCCGCAAAGGTTCCGATAAAGCTGGAACAACCTGCCAGAAGTGCAATAATGCTTAAGGAAAATACTTTGCCAAGTGCCAGAGAGCTCCTCTTCATGGGAGTTACAAGCAAGGTCGCTATGGTACCACGCTCCTTCTCCCCGGCGATGGATTCCGGTGCCACGGACATACATCCACTGTATAAAAACATCATAAGCAGCAGGGGCATCATCATCGAAAACATCTGCCCCGTAGTATCTTTGCTGGTGGCACAGTCGTAATACACGGAATCCCCGGCATTGATGTCTAACTTATTGGATATAGATGTCTCATATGCCTCCAAAATGTCCGACACTTCATTGTAAAAATGAGTGGATTCCGTCTCCGCGGAATTGTAATAGATTTCCACGTTGGGCGCCGGTTTTCCACTCTGCACCTGATAGTTTTCCACAGCCTGATCAAAATCCACCGGGAATACTACCAGTCCGTCTGCCTGTTTGTCCTGTATCTCCTGTCGCATCTGTGTCAGCTGCTCTCTGTCCGCAGGCTGCCAGTCTACCTTAAGCTCCCGCAGTTCTTCTCTTAACGACTCCGGCATATCCACCACATAAGCTTTCGCCACGTAAGCTTCTTCCGGAAGTATGGACTTCATCATGGCGCTTCCCAAAAAACTGTACACCACATAGATCATGATTCCAGGGAGCAAAAGTGTCGTGATTACCAGCCTTCTGTCTCCGAAAAATCTTGCCAGTTCTTTTTTCATTACCGTAATCGTATTATTTGTCATGGTTCTCGTCCTCCCCGTTCACCGCTTCATAGATTTCAAAAAAGCGATCCTCCAGGCTCTTATCACCGCAAAGCGTCCGCAGGTCCTCACAGGCTGCCATACGACCGTTAATAATAATTCCCACCCGGTCGCAGATCTTCTCCACCAGGCTGAAAATGTGCGTTGATATGATAATGGTCTTCCCCTGCTCTTTCAGGTCCAGCAGAAAATCTGTCACCACTTTTGCCGTCAGAATATCCAGTCCATTGGTGGGTTCATCAAAAATGATGATCTCCGGATCCTGCACCAGTGAGATCACCAGGGATACCTTCTGCTTCATTCCTGTGGACAGATCCCTGACGCGCACCTGTGCAAACTCCTGAATGCCGAACCGTGCAAACAGCATGCGTTTTCTGGCGTCCCGTCTGTCTGTCGGAATACCGTACAATTCAGAGAAAAAGTCATACAGATAATCCGGGGTAAAAAAATCCTCCAGCTTCAGTTCACTGGTCAGAAAGCCGATCTTACGCCGTACCTCCTCCGGCTGTGTCACAATGCTGCTGCCGGATAACACCGCATCCCCGCTGTCCGGTCGGATCAACGTTGCCAACATCCGAAGCGTTGTGGTCTTACCGGCACCGTTGGGTCCCAAAAGTCCAAACACTTCCCCTCTGTTTACGCAAAAGCTCACTTGATTCACGGCAGTCTTCGTCTTCGCCGTGCTATGCTCCAGTTTCTGCTGTTTTGCCGACAGATGAAATGTCTTGCTGATCTCCTGTACCCGGATCAATTCTTCGCTGTCCCCTATCTTCCATTTTTTCTCTTCCATATACGCCATATCCTCCATGTCACTGTCTTCCCCGTCTTCCACTTTACTATCCACAGAGCATCCTGCTGTTCGTCAGATTGCAGGAATTCCCGCAATTCCCATTGCCACACATACCAGCCACAAGAGCAGAAGATGCGCAGGATAGAAAAAGTAAAAGAAATATTTATTCTGCCGCCCTCTCGTTCCGTTGTAGAACCAGATCAGAATAAAGGAAAGTGCTGCAAACATCTCCAGGCTGTCCATCAATAAAAAAATGATGACACCGGCCCACATCTGTGCTTTCTTCCGGTTACGGAACAGATAAAGTACAGTGATTGCCAAAATCCCCTTAAAATCATAATCCGTCTTAAGAACCAATGCCAGTACACATCCTGTCAGAATAATAACGGCATTCAGTCCCACGCGCAGAATCGTTTTTCCAACCGTTGTACCCGCAAAATGCTGTTCCACCAAATGAAGTCCAGCGATCACCAGCAGCCCCAATAACAATGTAAAAAATACATTCTGATATGCCGGATACCATGCCTTGCCGCTGAATGCCAGATCAAAGGGTACCTCCGAAATCAGTGCAAATAAAAACATCCTGCCCAGATACTTTTTCACATTGTGAGTCTTTTGGAATCCCTCTACCAGTAAAAAACAGTAAATCGGAAATGCAAGTCTGCCGATGATACGCATTGCCATGTAGATGCCGTACATTCCACCGTTCTGCCCCATCCAGGCAGTATAGGCCTCCTGATTCACCATAGCTTCATACAGCCCGTTTCGGATCAGCAGCCTTGTCATGATCACCGCCCCGATGTGATCGATCAACATAGTCACTACCGCGATATTTTTCAGCACTGCACTGCTGATTCCTCGTTTCCCCTGTATTTTCCCTGCCTGCATTACTTCTGTCTGCATCCTTATGCTCCATCCTTGTCTTGCTTGTATTATTTAATTAGTACAATAATGCATTTGTATTGCTTTGTCAAGCATCTCGCGATCAGACTTTGACAAAAATGTCCCCTGCTGACGCAGAGGACACACTTATTAACAATCTTTTTCATCCTACCTTATATCCGGTTCCCCATACCACTTTCAGGTATCTGGGTTCCTTGGGATTGCTCTCGATCTTCTCACGGATGTGGCGGATATGCACCGCAATGGTATTGTCCGCACCGATAGCCTGCATATGCCAGATAGACTCATAGATCTGGCTGATGGATAATACCTTTCCCCGCTCCTGCACCAGCAGGCGTAAGATCTTATATTCAATGGGTGTCATCTTCACTTCACGACCGTCTACCGTTACCGTACGGTTCCGGTCATTGATCTCCAGCCCATCCACGCGATAAATACTATCAATACTTTCACACAGATTGACCAGCTGTGTATACCGGCGAAGTTGTGATTTCACTCTGGCTAACAGTTCCAACGGATTATACCCCACCGTCACATAATCATCTGCACCGGCATTCAGCGCCATGATCTTGGCAGTCTCCGCATCCTGTGCGGAAATGATAATAACGGGGATCGTAGTCATATTACGGATGTCATGGATCATCTCAATGCCTTCTCCCCAGCCTCTGCCATCCAGTTCTACATCCAGCAGCAGAAGCTGGATCTCCTGTGCCCGCAGTAATTCTTGTAACTGTGCTCTCCCCGTCACTGCCACCATTTTTAGGCCTTCTCCTGCGAGAAGGGAACTCATTGTCTCTACTACACCTGTATTATTATTGTATACTGCAACCCTTTTTTCCATGGTCCACACCTTACACCTTTCGTATCGGATAAAGTCCCTCTGCCTTATCCACGTTTATCGTATCCTGTCAATGCATATTTTCTGCAACATAATTATTAAAATTCTATAAACATTTCGTTTTGCTCTTATCCATTCATAAAAGCGTCTGCTTCGCAGCCGACGCCGCTACCGCGGCTCATCTTTTATTTCATGAATAAGACGCTTCGCTCATGGAATCGTAAATACACTGCTTTGCGTGCAAGCACTCACGCAGCTTATTTACGATTTCATGGCAAAACGAAACCCTACAACTACATAGACGCAATTGTAGGGCAAAAAGTTGCAGTATTTATATTTTTCAGGTGTAAAAAACTTCTTCCAGTACCAGTCCTTTGGCCGGTACCAGCGCTCCCGCCTTCGCTCTGTCTCCGGACTTCAGTATATCTGTCACACTCTCCGGTGTCCGGATTCCCTTTCCGACCTCGAGGAGGGTTCCCATGAGAATACGGATCATGTGATGCAAAAATCCATTTCCGGTAAATACAAACTCCACACGGTTCTCTATCCGTTCGATCCGGATCTCGTCGATCCGGCGGACGGTGGATTTCTTACTTTTCTTCGCAGAGGTAAATGCCTTGAAATCGTGCTCTCCAAGCAATAGCTCCGTAGCCTTTCGCATAGCATCCAAATCTAATTCTTCCGGTTCCTCTGTCGCATAGCGTCTCCAGAACACATCCGGGATCTGACTGTTGATGATGCGGTAACGGTAACGCTTCCCGGTGGCATTTAATCTGCTGTGGAATCTGGGTGCCGCCTCCGACACCTCCACCACGGCAATATCCTCCGGCAGATATCGGTTACAATATTCCAGGATCTCCTCTACACTCATGGCAGATTCCGTGTGGAAATTCGCCACCTGCCCCAGGGCATGCACCCCGGCATCGGTCCTGCCACTGGCAGAGATCTCTATGGGTTCACCACACATTTTAGTTAGCAGCGTCTCCATTTTCCCCTGGATCGTATTATCCGTGGAAGTCTGTTTCTGCCATCCCTGATATCTGGTTCCTTCATATTGCAGTCGTAATCTGATATTTCTCATGATTTCTTTTCTTTCTGTTTTTTCGCAGAAGCTTCTTTTTGAGCTTCTTTTCGAGCTTCCTTTTGGGCTTCTTTTTGAGCCTCTTCCTCTGCTGCCTGTCTGGCCAGTTCCTCGCTCAGCCTCCGGTCTCTCTCCTGCATCTGCCGCACTTCGTCCATATCCTCCGGTTTCAGTCTGCGGAAATGATTGATCCCGGCTGTCAGGATCTTCACACTATCCTTGGTCGTCTGTAAAGCTCCCTCCTGATACATGGTAAGTGCAATCAGTCCGACTGGTACTGCCACGATCATTCCTACGACACCGCCCAGCTTATATCCTATGTACAGAAGGAACAGGGTCGGCAGAGGCGGCATTCCCACGGAATCTCCCACGATCTTCGGCTGGATCAGCTGACGCGCCAGTTGTCCGATACCCCAGATGATCAGAAGCCCTATGGCCATTTTATAATCAGAGCTTAAGATCTTGATAATTGCCCAGGGGACCATGACGGTTCCGGTTCCAAAGAAAGGCAGGAAATCCAGAAATGCGATCCCCAGTGCGATCAACAACGCATAGTCTACCTGCAGAATGGCAAATCCGATGACTAATAGCAGATACATCCACACTTCGATCTTAAGCTGTGCCTTAAGATACCCGCCTACTGCTTTGACCAGTCCGCGCTTCAGCATATAATACCAGGACAATACTTCCGCCGGTGTATGCTTACGGAACCATGTTGCCAGCTGGTCTCTCTCCGCTACGAAGAAATAGGAAGAAAGCAGTGCCATGATCAGTCCGATCAGGATCGAAGGAACCTGCTTGGCGAAATTGCCCACGGCATTGATCGTAGGTGTGCCGATCTTACCCAGAAGATCTCCCACATAGCTTCCGATCTGATTGATGACATCCATGATGCTTTGCTGTACATCCGCCGGAAAACGGTTATAGATAACGCTCAGGTTCTGTCCGATATCGGCAAAATCATTCTCCGCACTGTCCCAGATATCCGGCAGTGCACCGATCAGTCCCATGATCTCATCGACTAACTTCGCCCCTACCAGATAGAGGATCAATATCACCAGTGCGATGACCGCCACGATGACAAATGCACTTCCCGCTTTTCGCTTGATCTTTACCTTTTCCTCAAAAAACCTCACCAGGGGACTGGCGATCAACGCAATGATCCAGCCTGCCACAAACGGTGCAAAAAATACTAACAGCTTCGGCACCAGGAAAACGATCAACGTTAATATAATAAATGCCACACCCAGATTCACTAAGGCTTTACAATATTTCTTCATATGCTCTCACTCTCTCACGCATTCTGCTTTTACACTCATTCATCCTTCCTGCTGTCTATTCCTGTGCAGGATTCTCTGCCGCCAGCACTCCGTCCAGAATCTCATAGATTTCTTCTCTTCCCTGCTTGGTCTGTGCAGAGTACGGGATGATCTGTGTGTCCGCCCCCGCCTGTAAGGTGGTGCGGATCAGTTTTATCTGCTTTTGGATCTGGCTGCGGTTGATCTTGTCCAGTTTGGTGGCAATGATGATAGGATCGTAGCCGTTACGACGGATCCAGTCATACATGATCCGGTCATTCTCCGACGGTGCATGTCTAATATCGATCAGCAAAAACACCAGCTTTAACTGTTTGGATTTATGTAGATAATCTTCGATCATCTTACCCCACTGGGCTTTCACATTCTCATTTGCCTGGGCGTAACCGTAACCGGGGAGATCCACGAAGTAGATTTCATCGTTCACATTATAGTAATTGATGGTCTGGGTCTTACCGGGCTGGGCACTGGTTCTTGCCAGGGATTTCCGGTTCATCAGACCGTTGATCAGAGAGGATTTCCCCACATTACTTTTCCCAGCAAATGCCACCTCGGGATGGATATTTTCCGGAAGCTTACTGGTAATACCGCAGACCGTTTCCAGACTCACATTCTTTATGATCATAAAAATACCTTTTTCTTTCTGCTTTTTTGCACAAAACGCTGCCCTGTGTCACCACAAGGCAGCGCCCAGATTATTTTGCCTTTTTCAGAGAATCTTCGTGTATGGTGAGAGGCTCGCTCTCTCCATCCACAGCAGCCTTAGTGACTACGCATTCCTCGATGGTATCATCGGAAGGAATCTCATACATGGTATCCATCATTACGGATTCCATAATAGAACGCAATCCTCTGGCACCGGTCTTACGTTCCAGTGCTTTGTCTGCAATCGCCTCGATGGCATCCTGCTCAAAGTCTAACTTTACATGATCCATCTGGAACAGCTTCTGGTACTGCTTTACCAGGGCATTCTTCGGCTCCTGAAGGATACGGATCAGTGCTTCTCTGTCCAGTCCCCGTAAGGATACACAGATAGGCACACGTCCTACGAACTCAGGGATCAGACCGAACTTCACCAGATCATGAGGAGTTACCTCCTGTAACAGTTCACTGATGTCCTTGTCCTCTCTCTTCCCAAGCTCTGTGTTAAAACCGATGGACTTACGGTCCAGTCTGGACTCTACGATCTTCTCCAGTCCGTCGAAAGCACCGCCGCAGATAAACAGAATGTTGGTGGTATCGATCTGGATCAGTTCCTGATGAGGATGCTTTCTGCCACCCTGGGGAGGTACGCTTGCCACGGTACCCTCGATGATCTTCAGCAGTGCCTGCTGTACGCCCTCACCGGATACATCACGGGTAATGGAGACGTTTTCACTCTTCTTCGTGATCTTATCGATCTCATCGATATATACGATACCGTACTGGGCACGTTCCACATCGTAGTCCGCCGCCTGGATCAGCTTCAACAGAATATTCTCTACATCTTCGCCTACATAACCGGCCTCAGTCAATGTAGTGGCATCTGCGATAGCAAACGGTACATTGATGATCTTCGCCAGTGTCTGCGCCAGGTAAGTCTTACCGGAACCGGTAGGTCCTACCATGATGATATTACTCTTCTGTAGCTCCACATCATTCAGATCCTTGGGAGCCGTTACTCTCTTGTAATGATTGTACACCGCAACGGAGAGGACCTTTTTCGCCTCCTCCTGCCCGATGACATATTCATCCAGGAAGTTCTTGATCTCCTTCGGTTTCAGAAGGTTGATATCCGGAGTCGCGGTCTCTTCCACTTCTTCGTCTTCCAGTTCCTCCTCCAGGATGTCAGCGCAGATATCTACGCACTCATCACAGATATATACCCCGGCAGGTCCTGCGATCAGCTTGCGGACCTGGCTCTGGGTCTTGTTACAAAATGAACATCTGATGTCATTTCCGGAATTTTTTCCTGCCATTACTACTATACTCCTGTTATTTTATCTCCTTCCGAAGACGCCGCTTTTGCGTCGTAGGAAACGCGAGCCAAATTTCAGATTTGGCTCTGCGATAAAAACTACTTTGTGCCGTATGCGGCACAAATAGCTGTGTAAAAAATATGCTATCAAGCATATTTTTTACACTATGCCTCGTGGAAGGTGATCACCTTATCGATCAGCCCGTATTCACAAGCTTCCTCAGCGCTCTTCCAGTTATCCCTCTCGGTGTCTGCGCAGATGGTCTCATAATCCTTGCCGGTGTTCTCAGCCAGCATACGGTTCAACTTCTCCTTGGTGCGGAGGATATGCTTTGCTGCGATCTCGATCTCGGTGGCCTGGCCCTGAGTACCGCCCAGAGGCTGATGGATCATGATCTCTGCATTAGGCAGTGCAAAACGCTTGCCCTTGGCACCACCTGCTAAAAGGAATGCTCCCATGCTGGCTGCCATACCGATACATACAGTGGATACATCACACTTGATGTATTTCATAGTATCGTAGATTGCCATGCCTGCGGTAACACTGCCGCCCGGGCTGTTGATATACAGATGGATATCCTTATCGGGATCCTCCGCTTCCAGGAACAGTAACTGTGCCACAATGATGCTGGCGGAAGTCTCATTCACTTCCTCACCCAGGAAAATGATCCTGTCCTTCAACAATCTGGAATAAATATCGTAAGACCGCTCACCTTTGCTGGTCTGTTCAATGACATAAGGTACTAAACTCATATTCTAAAACCTCCATTGCTTCTGATTAATACTACTATCGTATCCTACTTAGTAAGCTTTTTCAACGAGATTCCGAAGATTTAATAAAAATTTAGGAACTTTTAAATCTGAAAAAGAAAGCGGACCTGGCAGTCCGCTTTCTCTTCGTATCGTATCTTAAAGCACAGATTATGCTTCTTCCGGCTTCTCTTCTGCTGCCTTTTCCTTCTTGGTGGTCTTCTTGGCTGCAGCCTTTGCTTCCTTAGCGTTGTCTACAATGAAGTCAGCTGCCTTTCTTACGCAGATATCTTCCTTCACCTGCTTAGCACCCTGCTCACCCAGGAGTTCTTTTACCTTGTCAGCTTCCATCTGGTAAGATTCTGCGATGCTCTTGATCTCAGCTTCGAAATCTTCCTCAGTAGCTTCCATCTTCTCAGCTGCTGCTACAGCTTCCAGAACCAGACGGGACTGGATTCTCTTCAGCGCTTCGGGCTTCAGCTGCTCCATCATGGTCTGAGCGGTCAGACCGGTGAACTGCATATACTGCTCCAAAGAAAGACCCTGTGCCTGAATTCTCTGTGCAAAGTTCTCTAACAGCTGTCTCTGCTGGGTCTCGAGCATTGCATCGGGAATCTCCATCTTGGCATCTGCGATCACTGCATCCAGAACTGCCTCTTCTTTGGCAATCTTAGCTTCTTCTTCCTTCTTGGAAGTCAGCTTCTTCTGTACATCCTCTCTATACTCAGCCATAGTATCGAAATCAGATACTTCACTTGCGAACTCGTCATCCAGATCAGGAAGCTGCTTCTCCTTGATCTCCTTAACGGTGCACTTGAATACTGCGGGTTTGCCAGCCAGCTCAGCTGCATGATAGTCCTCAGGGAAGGTTACATTTACTTCGGTCTCTTTATTTAATTCAGCACCGATCAGTCCCTCTTCAAATCCGGGGATGAAAGAGCCGGAACCGATGGTCAGGGAATGATTTTCACCCTTGCCGCCCTCAAATGCAACACCGTCTACAAAACCTTCGAAATCGATAACGGTCATATCGCCGTCCTTAACAGCACGGTCTTCTACATTGATGGTTCTCGCATTGCTCTCGCGCTCTCTGTTGATCTCAGCGTCAACCTCTTCATCGGTCACCTTAACTTCGATCTTGTCAACCTTCACACCCTTGTACTTGCCAAGAGTCACTTCGGGTTTCAGAGCAACCTCTGCGGTGAAGATGAAAGGCTTGCCAGCCTCTAACTGGGTCACATCGATCTTCGGAGAAGATACGATCTGCTCCTCACACTCTTCCAGAGCCTTATCGTAAGCATCGGGGATCAGAGCATTTGCTGCATCCTCATAGAATACTGACTTGCCGTACATCTGCTCGATCATCTTACGGGGAGCCTTGCCCTTACGGAAACCGGGAATGCTGATCTTGTTCTTATTCTTCTGGTAAGCACCTTCGATTGCCTTCTCCAGTTCTTCAGCAGATACTTCGATGGTCAGCTTCGCCATGTTTTTCTCTAACTTTTCAACCTGTAAACTCATTATAACATTTCCTCCTTTATACCCTTGCGGGTCTGTATCCAGTCGCAATCATTTTGAAATTATAGCATAAGTCAGAGGAATTGACAACACTTTTATTTCAGGGTTTTCTGCGTATCCGGGGCATAGAGGCACTTGGAACTGACTCCCGGGATCATTCCCAGCTTCCCGGACAGAGCACTGACCTTTTCCTGTGGGGCATCCATGACCACACTGATGATACTCATCTGCTTCTCATGATAAGGTATCCCCATTCTTCCGATAATATATTCTCCGTATTCATGCAAAAGTCCGTTGATCCGGCCTGCTGCCTCCTGATCCTCCACGATAATGCCTACCAGCGTCACTCTTGTGTTTTCCGTGTCCTTTCCCATAATCAGTCTCCCTTCTGAACGTCCTTCGGCATATTCTCCCACGGTCTGATATGCGTGGCGATCATGATGATGCGTCCATTTGCATGTGTGCGGATGTATTCATATGCTTTCTCCCGGTTCTCTTCATCCAGCCCGGTGAAAGGCTCGTCCAGCAGAACACACTGTGCTCCTGCTTCCATTGCCCGCACCAGTGACACTCTCCGCTTCATGCCGCCGGACAATTCATGGCAGGGCTGACCCAGTGCTTCCTCCGGCAGTAACCATGTAAGTGCCTTCCGCGCTTCCTTCGCATCTCCCATAACCATTTCCAGATTCTTCACCGCACTGTATTCTTCGCAGAGTCTGTCCTCCTGAAACTGCACGGAAAAAGCATCGATTCCCGACACTTCTCCCTCTTCCGGCCGTTCCAGCCCGCACAAGCACCTAAAAAAGGTCGTCTTGCCGCTGCCCGATGGTGTATCCAGAAAGTAAGGTTCTCCTCCGTGGAATTCCTGTTCCACATGCCGGAATATCCAACGGTCATGATAACATTTTCCAAAATCTGCCACACATAAAGTGCGACGTTCTGTGCTGACATTTTTCTGCGGCATTGCCGGTCTCTTGCAGGCAGGCTCCCACCGGAAAAAATATTCCACACAACCGAAGACTATTTTCTCAAACAATACACTAAGCACAATGATCACTGCCGTCCAGGCAAACAGATCCGCCGTATCGAGGTAAATCTTCGCCAGATACAGTGCTCCGCCGATGGAATGCAACGGCGTACCGATCACTTCCGCTGCCACCCCGGATTTCCAGCTCATTCCCAGGGATAATTGAAATGCGCTGAGCAGGAATGGCTTTAATGCCGGACGGTAAATATAGAAAAAACGGGTGGCAAACGGCAGACGAAACACTTCTGCCATCTCTATCAGTTCTGCGTCCGCACCTTTTAAGCCTTCCAGTGTGTTCAGATAAATATTCGGAAACACCACTAAAAAGCAGACCGCCACCGCCAGCGGGGAAGCTCCCCACCAGATCAGTAAAAGCACCGCAAATACTGCAACCGGCACTGCCTTGCAAAATACCATGAACGGGCGCAGGATTTCCTCTGCCAGACGGTATCTGTAGCTTACCGCCGCTAACAACAGTCCCAAAACCGCTCCCAGCAAAAAGCCTGCGGCAATCCGCCACAGCGAGCCAAGGGCGCTACGCCAGAATTCCACCTGCCCTGCGAGAACGATAATCGCCCGCAATGCCTGCAGGGGTGTCACCACCAGCAGGAAATTATCCACACACACTGCCGTGATCTGCCATACCCCCAGCCAGAAGAGCAGGATCATAAATTTTTTAATGTATTTTTTATCCTTATTCTGCATCATAATAGAAATCAGATTCCGGAAGTCCGCCGCCGATAGACAGAGAATCCTGGTGGAACAGTACGTCAAGGTATCCGGACAATGCCTGCTTCATGTCTGCCTTATCCATATAAGTAATGTTGCATCCTGGGATTGCTTTCTGTGCAATGGGCTCCTTTGCCACGATCTGTGCTTCCACTGCCAGCGCAGCACCGGTGGTGGGATCTGCATTGATGGCTTCGGCACTTGCCTTATGTTCTTCCATAAAAGATTTCACTGCATCCTCATGCTCTTCCAGGAATTCCTTGCGTACCACCGTGACACCTGTGACCATGCTGCTGCCGCTTACACCCTGTATCTTATTCCACTCTTCGTTTAAGTCAAAGATCACTTTCAGTGCATCATTCTGCATGCAGGCTGCAGTGACGAAGGGCTGGGGCAACAGTCCGATGGCTGTGGGATCCTCTGCCAGCACAGATGCCACCTCTGTTGCTTCGGATTTATATTCCAGTGTCACATCGTCCACAGACATGCCATTGGCAGTCAGCAGATATTGCAATACATAGTCCGGTGTGGTTCCCTTTCCCGTTAAATAGATGGTCTTACCCTTCAGATCCGTAAAATCCGCAAGGTCATTCTCTCCGGATACCATGTACAATACCCCCAGTGTATTGATGTCGATCACTTCCACACCGCCCTGTGTCTTATGATAGAGGATACTTGCCACATTGGCAGGTATCAGTGCGATATCCAGGTCACCTTTTACCATTAGCGGCAGGATCTCGTCCGCACCGGTAGCCATCTGAAACTCATAGGCATTAGAAGTCTCTCCTTTTTCTGCCTTGTCCATTAAAAATAAAAGTCCCAAAGATGTCGGGCCTTTTAAGGATGCCACACGCACTACTGTGTCATCCGCATCCGTATTTTCTGCTGTAGCTTCTGTACTTTCCATTACGGCTTCCGTACTCTCTACAGGCTGTGTACTCTCTGTCATCAGACTTTCTGCTGCGCTCCCGCTGTTTCTTGTCTGTCCACATCCGGTAAGACCGCTGCATAACAGTCCAAGTGTCAGTACCAGCGCCAGCGTTTTTGTGATTCCTGTTTTCTTTTTCATTGTTTTGTCGCCTTTCTCTTCTCAGCCCCGTGCTTCGGAGTCAGTCATTTCTGTGGGATTCCGGTCAGTGGATCCGATGCCGCGCTTTCCAGTCTCCGTTTGTTCTGTTGCTTTTTGATTATAACATAAAATGAAAAACTTACCAGCATGAAAAAACAGCCGGTGCTCATACTAATACCAAGATAAGTGATCACAAACAACGCTTATCTGAAACACAAAAACAATTCCAAACGGAGGTGAACGAAATGGCAAGTAAAACCAATAGAGTAGAAGTTCCCGCGGCTAAGGCAGCAATGGACCGTTTCAAGACTGAGGTTGCATCTGAGCTGGGTGTTAATCTGAAAGAGGGTTACAACGGCGACCTTACTTCTAAGGAAGCAGGAAGCATCGGCGGCGAAATGGTTCGTCGTATGATCAAGAAGCAGGAAGAGCAGATGAAATAAGCTCTGCCGGACTCCTCGGAATCGACAGGAACAAAAAAAGAAGCTGTACAGAGAATCCCTCTGTACAGCTTCTTAACTGTGTTCATCTTATTTATTATTCACCGAAGACTGCTCTGTAATCTGCCTGGAACTTGGCAATACCGGCATCAGTCAGAGGATGTTTTACCATCTGCTCTATAACCGCGTAGGGAACGGTTGCAATGTCAGCACCAGCCAGAGCGCAGTCGGTCACATGAATGGGATTACGCACGCTTGCTGCGATGATCTGGGTATCCAGGTCGGTTACCGCGAAAATATCAGCGATATCACGGATCAGGTCTACCCCTCTCGTGCTGATGTCATCCAGTCTTCCCAGGAAAGGAGATACATAGGTTGCGCCGGCGCGTGCAGCCAACAACGCCTGGTTTGCTGAAAAGATCAGTGTTACATTGGTCTTTATCCCTTCGGAGCTTAATACTTTACATGCCTTCAGACCTTCTACCGTCATAGGAATCTTGACTACCATATTGGGATGGATGGCTGCGATCTCTCTGCCTTCCTTGATCATGCCTTCCGCATCTACGGTGGTTGCTTTCACCTCACCACTGATGGGTCCATCCACGATGGATGCAATCTCTTTGATCACTTCTACAAAATCTCTGCCCTCTTTGGCGATCAGAGAGGGATTGGTCGTTACTCCGCAAATAACCCCCATGTCATTTGCTTTCTTAATGTCTTCTACTTTTGCAGTGTCAATAAAAAAACGCATAACTCTTCTCCTTTTTGCTATGTAAATTTAATTGGTCCGGTCCCGAAAGTAATCTGTGACCTCTAGTTACAGTATACTCATTCCGTCTGGAAACAGCAAGTAGTTTTTTATAAAATTTATTGATTGTGTTCGAGCACGGTGCATACAACTACGGGCAGTACAACTTACGGATATAATAGAAATCAGACTCTTTGAATACCTGTCTGCGCACCCTCCCGGATGCATTCATCACGGAGAGCAGACGGCGGAAGGTTTTCATATCCGGAATACGTCTCTGTCGCTCTGTATGAGTCGCCATCCGGCTTATTCTGCGAAGCCATTTTTCCTGCCTGTTGCGTTTCCCGTTTTTCTCTCCCAGCATGACCTCCAACAATTTTCCCATGGCATACACATCGCTTTCCTCCCCGGGTATCTCCCCCTGTCGGAACTGTTCCGGCGCACTGTAGGAATAATTGCCTGCTCCCGACCATTTTTCTTCTCTGTTCCACAGGCATCCCAGATCCAGGATCCCCACTCTGCCGTTGACACGGATCCGGATATTTTCCGGCTTCAGATCCCGGTAGAGAAATGGATGCTGCCGCTCATGAAGATATTGTATGCCTTCCGAGATCTGATCCGCGATCCACGCAGCATGTCCGGGAGTAAGTCTGCCTCTTCTCTCCAGCATTTTCCGCAGATCCATGCCATCCCAGAATTCCATGATAAGATAGCCCTTTCCTCCTTCCATCCAATGTTCCACATACCCGGGGAATAACGGATGTCTGATCTCCTGCCAGTTCTCACATTCCCTCTGCCATTGTTCTGTGACATCGGACACTCTGCAGGCCCGGAATTCTCCGCTACTGTCTGTCACACGATAGACTTGGGAAAAGCTGCCTTCTCCCACCGACACAGGACTGTGATATCCATGCCAGACCAATATCCTCTCCATTTCTATTCCATTTGTACCGTTTCTTTGCTCTGTTTCCCTTTGCTCCATATAGCTTCTCCCTTTACCGGCAGAATCCATACCGCTCCCATATGTCTTCCGCCCCGCTGCTCTGCCTTCCGACCCAGCTCTGCCAGCCGTCTCTCTGCCCGCTCCGCTCTGTCCGACAGTAGATCGGTCCCCACGCTTTCCGGTCTCAGGCAGCCTGCCAGTTCCTCTTCACAGTAATTCAGGAATCCATGATCCGTCAGCAAAATTGCTGTTCCTGCTTCGACTTCCCCCACCATGCACTGATCCTTCCAGACTTTCCATCCGGTTCTCCCAAACCTCTTGAAAAATCCGCAGAGATTCATCCTGCCGTGGTCAAACAGAAGCACTCTGCTGTCCACACACAGTACTCCCGCATAATTGCTGTTTTTGTCCACTGCCGCAAGCTGTTTCGACCATTTTTCTCTTATCCTTTCTTCCGTGTACGATTTCCAGATATCCCTCCCCTGCAATTCCTCTTCTATTTTGTTCTGCAGATTCATCAGCAGTTCCCTGTTGTCGGAAATACAGGCATATACCACAGAGGCTTTCCTACGACGGTATTTTCGTTGTTGCAATGACAGAAATATATTTGGGACCGTCTCCTTTTGCCAATAGCAGGCCGTAACATGCTCCATACGCACTCCTCCCTTCTATCCTATCTATCCTAAACACAGATACATATATTCTTTTCATTCTTCAGGGTTTATTTGCCGACCGGCATGAAAATGATATCAGAATCGCGTCTTCCGCGAATGTAAAAAGAGCATACCATGCGGCATGCTCTTTGTCAACGAATATGATTTCCTATCCGAAAATCCTATCCAAAAATATTTACCAGATCATTGAATAACAAAAATACCATCAGTACCATGAAAAACATCAGTCCGATAAAGTGTACGATTCCTTCCTTCTCCGGCGGTACCGGTCTGTGGGTAATGGCTTCCCAAAGCAGGAATACCAGTCGTCCGCCATCTAACGCCGGAACCGGCAGAAGATTCAGGATTCCCAGGTTCACCGTAAGCATCAGGGTAATGTTCAGCATACTCACAAGAACATTCTGCCAACCGTAATCCTTGGTAGTCTCGTAAGTCTTGCCTACTACATTGACCGCAATCCCCACCGGTCCTGCCACATCCTGTCTGGATACCTGACCCTGTACCAGCATTGCCAGGCTCTTCCAGGTCATCGTCACGCAATAACGCATCTCATACCAGGAATAACGGAAGCAGTCCAGTCCGGATAACTGTACAAAATCCGCATTACTGATACCGATCATATAACGCCCTGTACTCTCATCATACTTAGGCGTCAGGGTTGTAGTTCCTTTTACTCCGTCACGCTCATACTGTACTGCGACATCCCCGCCCCGGTAGGTCAGCGTAAACAGCTGTATTTCTTCATACAGATGAATTTTACTGCCATTCAGGGAGAGAATCCTGTCTCCTGCCTGTAGTCCGGCTTCCTGTGCCGCACCGCCGTCCACAATCTCCGTCGCCACAGGATCACGGATCGTCGTGATCAGATTTACCATAATAAATGCAATAACAAATCCCAGGATGAAATTAAATACCGGTCCCGCCAGGACAGTGGAGATCCGCGCCCATACATTGGCATTTAAAAACGATCCGCTGTGGTCTTCCCCGTCTTCTTTTTCATTCAGTCCATCTTCGCCTTCAAACATACAGGCTCCACCGATGGGAAGCAGCTTCAGAGAATATTTGGTGTCTCCTTTTTGAAAAGAAAACAGATTCGGACCCATGCCCACGGAAAATTCTATCACATGAATCCCATTGGCTTTCGCCAGCAGAAAATGTCCGAATTCATGTGAGATGACCACCACCCCGAAGATCAATACAAACAAGATCAATGTAACCATTTATTGCCTCTCATATCATGCTTCTATTTTAGGATCAGAATCCCTTGCCGTCGATATAACTGTAAACAGATGCTTCTGTCTCCAGGATCTCCTCCACATTCGGGTTCTCGATCACCTTATGCTGCTCCATGGCTTCCTGAATCAACTCCGGGATCTGAAGATAAGCGATCTTGCGATCTAAGAACAGTCCTACTGCTTTCTCGTTGGCTGCGTTGTACACCGTAGGCATACTGCCGCCGATACGTTGTGCATCATAAGCAAGCTTCAATCCGTAGAACGTCTCCATATCCGGCTTCTCGAATGTCACCTGTGCCAGTTCATAGAAATCCAGCCGTCTGCCCGGCATCGGACGACGATCCGGATAGAACAGCGCATACTGGATCGGGAGTTTCATATCCGGAGTTCCCAACTGTGCAATTACCGCACCGTCCACATATTGTACGGCGGAATGAATAATACTCTGGGGATGCACAATGACCTGGATCTGATCCAGATCCACACCAAACAGCCATTTTGCTTCCATGACTTCCAGTCCTTTATTTACCAGCGTGGAGGAATCTATCGTAATCTTCCGTCCCATGGACCAGTTAGGATGCTTTAATGCATCCTCCACCTGAATATTCTGCAGCTGTTCTCTTGTCTTTCCTCGGAAGGGTCCACCAGATGCAGTCAGCAGAATTTTCTCGATCCTGCCCTTCGGTTCTCCGTTCAGTGACTGGAAAATGGCGCTGTGTTCACTGTCCACCGGCAGGATCTTCACACCCATCTTCGCCGCCAACGGCATAATGATGTGTCCGGCAGTCACCAGAGTCTCTTTATTTGCAAGAGCAATATCCTTTCCTGCCTCAATGGCCGCGATCGTAGGTCTGATACCAATCATGCCCACAATCGCCGTCACTAATACCTGTGCTTCGGGCATCACTGCGATCTCCAGCAGTCCGTCCATTCCGGTCACGACCTTCACAGGAAGATCCGCAACACGGCTGCGCAGATCCGCTGCCGCCTCCTCGCTCCACATACCTGCGATCAACGGATGGAATTCTCGGATCTGTTGCTCCATCTGTTCTACACTTTTTCCTGCTGCCAGTGCTACCACCTGCAGCTCCGGATTATTCCTCACGACTTCCAGAGTCTGGGTTCCGATCGAACCGGTAGACCCCAGAATTGCTATCTTTTTCATGTATTTTCGCTCCTCTATCTGAGTCCCATCAGCAAAATGGTAAGGAAATAGGTCATCGGTGCTGTCACCGTCATACTGTCAAAACGATCCATAATCCCACCATGTCCGGGAATCAGTTTCCCATAATCTTTAATATTATGGTTCCTCTTGATGGCAGAGGCCGCCAGATCTCCTACCATACTCATCACTGCACCTGCAGCGCAGATAAAGGCAATGATCCATGTAATTGTCCGGTCCGGGAATGCCGTCTCCACAAAAAAATGTGCATACAGTCCACCGATCAGTGCTGCCCCGACGACACCGCCGATACAGCCTTCCAAGGACTTATGAGGACTTAATTCCGGGAAAATATGCTTCTTCCCGATCAGCTTTCCGACGACATAGGCACAAGTATCGCATCCCCAGGAACTGATCAGGATCAGCCATACCAGATAGATTCCGGTCTCACACTCGCGGGTGAGATAGACAAAGGACAACAGCACCGGTGCATACAGGAAGGAAAATACCGCTGCCATGACCTGACTTGCCTCGTATTTCGGAAACAATACCACATAACAGAACATTTCTGCCATAAAAAGTCCTACGATACACATAAGCAGTAATGTATGATCCCTGGTAAAAAACAGTGTTGCGTAATATGCCGTCACGCCCACAAAGCCGATCCACTCCAGTGCATTAAATTTTTTCTCATTCGTTGCACATCTTAATGCCTTGGTAAGCTCTCTGTATGCAATCAGAGAAATAAGCCACAGCGGCACTGCTAAAAATATATTGCCGAAGCTGAACGTAGCCAGTGCAATGACAAGCAATACAATGCCACTGAGCAAACGGGTCCAAAACATAAGCTATTCCTCCTTCAGGCCGCCATATCTTCTGTCTCTATGATTATATGCTTCCACAGCCTTCATCAATTCTTCTTTTGTAAAATCCGGCCAGGGAACCGGAGTAAAGTAAAATTCCGTATAAGCCAGCTGCCACAGCAGGAAATTGGAAATCCTCTGCTCATTGCAGGTGCGGATCAGCAGATCCGGATCCGGTATCCCAGCGGTATCCAGATAATCTTCCAGCATATCCGCCGTGATGGTTTCCGGTGATACTTCCCCGCTTTGTACCTTTGCGGACAGTTTTTTCACCGCACGGATGATCTCATCCCTGCCACCGTAGTTGATGGCAATCTGGAAATGCAGACCGTCATTGTTCTTCGTAGCTTCTTCCAATTCCGCGATGCGGGTCTGAATGTCCTGATCCAGTCTGGTCTTATCTCCCAGAACTCTGACGCACATACGATTTTTTTCGGCAGTCTTCAGACAGGTTTTCATATAATTGCGCAACAATTTCATCAGCGCATCCACTTCGTCCTGCGGCCGGTTCCAGTTCTCTGTGGAAAAAGCATATACCGTGAGATACTGAATCCCCATACGGTACGCCTCCTCACAGATCACTTCTACCGTTTTGGCCCCCTGCACGTGACCGTAGTTGCGGGGCATTCCTTTTGCCTTGGCCCAACGACCGTTACCGTCCAGAATAATCGCTACATGGTTCGGAATTTTCAAATTTTCTTCCATAATTTCAAACCTTCTTAAATCCTTAAACTGTCATGATTTCCTTGGACTTGTTGTCGATCAGGGCATCAATATCTTTTACATATTTGTCGGTAAGCTTCTGAAGCTCCTCCTCCAGACCTTTGATCTCGTCCTCAGACACTTCTGTCTTTGCCAGCTTCTTGAAAGCATCGTTACCGTCTCTTCTGATGTTACGGATGGCTACTTTGCCTTCTTCCCCCTTCTTCTTTACTTCCTTGACCAAGTCTTTTCTGCGCTCCTCGGTAAGCTCCGGGAATACGAGACGGATCACGCTACCATCATTGGAAGGATTGATACCGATATCGGAGGTCATGATCGCTTTTTCGATCTCCTTGATCAGAGACTTCTCCCAGGGAGCAATCTGGATGATACGTGCCTCGGGAACAGTTACGTTACCTACCTGCTGAATAGGGGTGGGAGTTCCGTAGTAGTCTACTCTCAGTTTATCCAGTACGTGAGGGTTCGCACGTCCCGCACGAATGGCAGCGAAATCTGCCTCTAAAAATTCAAATGCCTTCTGCATTTTATCACTATATACCTGTACTCTTGCGTCCATAATTTCCTCTCTTCTGCGCTCTGCGCCTTTCTATTATTTTGATTTTATACAGTTACTTTCGTTCCGTTGAACTTACCCTTCAAGGTATTCACAATACTGTTTTCCTCATTCAGGCCGAATACCCACATGGGCATCTTGTTATCTCTGGCCAGAATGGATGCGGTCATATCCACTACCTGAAGGTTCTTCGCAATGACTTCATCAATGGATACTTCATCGTATTTTTTCGCCGTAGGATCCTTGGCGGGATCTGCATTGTATACACCGTCGATTGCCTTTGCCAGCAGAATTACATCTGCCTCTACCTCAATGGCACGCAGGACAACTCCGGTGTCGGTGGAAAAATAGGGATGTCCCGTACCACCTGCGAAGAACACTACCATGCCCTTTGCAAAATATTTGTTGGCTCTGTCCTTAGAGAACAACTTGGTAAAGGAGCCGCACTCGAACGGAGTCAGGATATTGGTCATCATGCCTACCGAGCGGAAAATCTCTGAGACATAAATACAGTTCATGATCGTGGCCAACATACCGATCTGGTCAGCCTTTGTTCGGTCGATATTCTCACTGGAACGTCCTCTCCAGAAATTACCGCCGCCGATGACAATACCGACCTGGATGCCGTCATCTACCAGTTCCTTTACCTGCAGTGCCACCTTTCTGACGGTCTCCTCGTCGAATCCGGTCTTTTTCTCTCCTGCCAGTGCTTCACCACTGAGTTTCAGTAATATTCTCTTCATGATCGTATGCTCCTTATTTTGTTTTCTTTTTCTCAGGCTTATAATCGTCGAAGAAAGAAGTCGGGCTGACTTCCGCATAGCACTGTGAGCACATACCTTCGATCACCGCACCATTGTTGATCTGTACGGACTTAGACTTAATATTTCCCATTACGATAGCGGAAGAATCCAAAATGACAGGTCCCTGTACATCGATGTCACCTTTTACTGCACCTGCGATGGCTGCGCTGGTAGCGGTAATGTTGCCGATGACAACAGTGCTTGCTCCGATCTTCACGGAGCCCTCGCTCATGATCTCGCCGTTGATCTTCGCGCCTTCTGCAAAAATCTCAGCTGCTTTGGAATTACCATTGATATATCCGGTAATGTTCAGTTTGCCCAGAATATCAATGTTTCCATTAATTGTGCCTACCAGATCCATAGATCCTTCGGAACTTACATCTCCGGTGATCACCATGCCGGCAGTAATAATTGCGTTTTCATCTGATGCGGTCTTTACGTCCATTCTCTTCTCTGCTCCTTTGTTTTCCTCTCTATGTTCCTGTTCCAGAACACTTCCTACGGTCATATCGTTCTGAAGCACATGATCCAGATCCAGCGCTGCTTCTTCCGCAGACTGTTCCGGTGTCTCTTCTGCTTCCTCCACAGGCTTTTCTTCTGCATTTGCCTGCGGGATCTCAATAGAATCCAGATTCTTCAGCATCTCTTCCAACGCTGCATTATCCTTTGTTGCATCTGTGGGCTGCTCTGTCTGCACTTTTTCTGTCGTTTCCGGCATATTCTTAACCGGTTGCTCTTTAGTCTCTGCGACGTCTCCCTGATTCAGATCTTCTTCCGGCATCAGTTCATTCACCGCCTGTGACAGATCTTCCTTCAAATCTGAGAAAAATCCCATGATTATGTACCTCCGTTTATCTCTTGTTCTATTATAAATATTTTCTATAATATAATGCAATTTCCAGGTTCCCTGAACTTTCAAAATTGCAATTATTCCACATGATGTACCGGCCTGGTATTCTCCGTGATCGGCAAGATCACCGTATCCGGTCTGGCCAGAATATTTTCTATGATATCCGGTAATGCTTCCACCGTAGTCGGTTTCTCCGCAGAGTCATGCAGCAATATGATCGATGTATCTCTGGTATCGATATCCTCTGTACAGTTCTCCAACAGGGTATCGATAGACAGATTCCTGCTTCCGCCATCTCCGGAGGACACATTCCAGTCAAAATATTCCACGCCCTGACTGTCCAGATAATCAATAAATTCATGCATATCAATATTGCTGACCGTATTGGAGCTGCCCCCAGGAAAACGATAATAGATGCTTTCCACACCGGTCGCCTGGTAGATATCGTCTCTGATCCGTGCGAAATCTTCTGTGAAACTATCCAGCGATTCATATAGTTCTTTATACTTGTGGCTGTAAGAATGCATTCCCAGGGTATGACCATCCTCCACGATCCGCTGCAAAGCCGCCTCCGCTTCAGAGCCATCCTTTCCCACCACAAAAAAAGTAGCTTTCACATGATACCGATCCAAAATATCCAGTATCTCATCGGTATAAATACTGGGACCGTCATCAAATGTCAGATAAACCTTGTGAATCATCTCCTGTCCGGGATCACTCTCCGGCGTATGCTCCGACACTTCACCGGAAGTTACTTCTTCCTGTGTTTGGACACCTTGCTGTATTGCAGTCTCTGACTGTAGCTGCTGCAACAGAGTCTGCCGTTCCCGGTCCCTGGCATCCAGTTCCTCCAGGCGCTGTTCCAGATCCCGCAAAGTCCCATCAATCGCATGCAGTCTGCAGATCAGATAGACACAGCACAGGATGGGAATCAACAGTCCTACGATCACAAAGCCTATGATCATCTTCTTCAACCGCTGTACTCTTCTCCGCCGATCATCCGGCGCTGTCTGTTGGAGTTCTCTTGCCATAAATATTTCTACGTCTCTCTTCCTATTTCGAAATCTTTCCTTCCATCAGACAAGACTTCTGTAACAGTATAGCATATTCCACTTTTTTGGGAAAGAGATTTATGTAAAACTTTAAAAGCCGCGGCGGATATTCCTATCCCCGCAGCTTTTACCTCTATATTTCGATATTCCGTAATGATATTCCCCTCTGTGAATGAGTATTTCCTGTATGCCCGGGTTTTCTACCCTATTTCCTGCATTTTTCGCTCCGGATAATGCCCCATAATGAAATGTTGGAAAAAGAGCGCCGGAAGGTGATGGCTCCGAAACCGATACCATATCTCCTCCGGTACATTATCGAACTGGCAGATCTGACCGTCACTTGCGAACTCCATCTCCAGCACCTGTCGTTGTGCATCGTACCCTGCGGATCTGATCATCGGATTAGCCAATATGTACCTTCTCATTGTCTTTTGTTCTCGCTTTCTGTTTCTGCTTTTGTCATCCCTGACAGAAATGTCCTTTACTATAATGCGTTCAGCTATATCTTTTCCCTGAAAAAGTTCCCCCTTTATACTTTCACGTTAAGATTTTGTCCCACCCACTATGACAATCGCAGATTATTTTATTTTTCCCTTCGTTTTACCCTTATGCAGGTCTTAGCATACTTTCTGAATACGTGTGCTGTATCCCCATGCCCTCTGTGGCAGTCTGCGGATAACATTTTTTCTGCTGTCCACAGCCAATACAATATTTAATTTTGATCCAGTGTAGCAAATGAACAGGTCAGTTACTTAATGGTTCATAGAACGTTAATAGGTAAACTTAAAAGCTCCCGTGTCGTTCACGACTTCTTCGTAGCCGTCTACGTCTGCATAATGTGTGCAGATCACACGGTAGGTTCTGTCCTTGATGGCATCAGGATATTTTAAATCAGCTCCGAAGCTTGAACAATTATAGAATTCTGTACCATCGGAAGTAAGTACTGTTTTCCAACCATACCACATTTTTTGCTGCACCTTAATATCTTTTACTCCTATCACAGATGCTATACCTATACTGGATGTAGTAAAGGACATGCATAATCCTTCATCCATTTTAAAAGCCATAATAATTTCGCAATCAAACATTATAGTTAGTGGCTGTGCTTCCCAAAAATTATATTTTGGAGTCTCGTTTGCTGCAAACACCTTAATAGTAGTATTCTCATTGCTATACATTTCCGCTGCATGTAATTTCTGTCCAGGCATACTACACGTAAAAATGATTGCCAAAACAATTGCAACTATTCTGCTACTCTTTTGTCTTTTTCTTTTCACTCGTTTTTCCTTTCCTTCATAAGATTTTTTGCTACACTTTTAGAGGTTCAAACTGTCCCTCTATATAGTACATGTGATTTATTCTTTAAATCTTACAAAGAACTTTAACTTTTTTTGAAAAAGTTGATTGCATTAGTAACTTCTACTGCCACGCTTCAGAAAAAGAATTGCACGACTAACTTCTGCTTTGCCCTGTTTCTCTCCATTTTCAGGTTGTTTTTCATCCCTTTCTGACCTATAATAATTAAAAATGAATGGATTTTAGGGTACACTAAAGGAAGCCTCCAAAAGTCTTTTGCACGAGTAACTTCTGGTTGCCATCAACTGTTTATTCTTTTCTGTATCCTCCTGCCTGTTTTATTTATTTCAATAGTTCAGGCTTCAGACAGATTTCATCGGGTGGGATGATCTCCAGTCCAAGCTTTTCCATTGCATTTTTGTCAAATGACTTCAGGGCCTTCTTCATGGGTGTCGAACCATGAAGTTTAGGCCTTGTTGTATATTTCCTTCCACTGTGTCCATCTGTACCACTCGTATGCCTTCGTTTTTCGCAATAAAATCAAGATAGTCTGAATAATGATGTCCTTCTTTTTTACGATAGCTGATTTTTGGAGTTGGAACGCTTCTCACTCTTTTTCGATATCTTACCGTTCTCCGCATATCCAGATTTCTTGCGGTCAGATAGCCGGCACTGATATACTTATAAAGCGTTCGTTCCCCACAGGGAATCTCTTCTGCATGATGCGCCAGGATATGTGCCAGGGGCTGTCCTTTCCTGATCAGCGGGCTCACAAGACTGTCCAATGCTGCCAGTTCATCTCTGGTCATGTCTATTCCCTGTCTGGATTTCCTAAGCGTTTCACAGTACTCCTTATGGGCATAATCAGCGTTATACAGGTACTTATCAAACAGACAGCTGATGGACTTGGGGCAGTTATTGCACACATAAGGCGCCTTGTGTTCTATTGGGCATGGTGCATCCACAAAGTCAGGACACAGCTTATTACAGCTGATACACTCCCGGCATGGAATTCTGCACTTATGTCCCTTCTTCTTTTTACACACATCCCAACGCCTGCAGCTATTTCGGTATTTACACCGGTTGGGACTTGCATGAAGTATGCCATCCCTGTTTCGCAACTTATGATAACGATGCCTGCGTATTTCCTTGGAAACCGTATCAGGTGAACAGCCTATAATGTATGCAATCTCTTTAAAGGTACGATGTTCTTTCAGTCCCTTCTGAATATCATGCCTGTCATCCCAAGTTAAATGTGTCCCCTTTTTCCTTTCTTCTTTCGGCATAGGACCTCCTTCTGCAGGAGGATACCTATTCAGTATACCATTGCATGACTAACTTATGGTTTCTATACCCAAATCAGATTTTTAAAATTCATTCAACGCTTTTTTTGAAAAAGTTTTAAAAAGATGTTTTGAAAAAAATCAAAAAAGTCCTCAAAAAAGAGATTGAGTTTTTCACCCAACCTCTTATCACTGATTTCAATAATTATCCACTACTGCCTCCTGATATTTGACTGCAATTTCTTTCAAAAATGCCTTATCATTTATTCCTGCGACTGCATACTTTCCATTGCCATAATAGAAATATATAATATAACCCTTTTTCCCATCATCCTCTTTTTTTTCAAAAACTTCTAAATTGACACCATCATTTTCAAATTCTTCACAAAAAGCATACCCAGGATAGATTTCTTTCACGCGTAAAATTTCTTGTGGATATATTTTTATTTTAAAATACAATGTTTGGTTCTTTTCCTTACTAAAAAACTCATTTATTGTATCTGATTCATCCGTCTCAATTGTTTCTATCCGACTCATACTATACCCATCATTGAATGAACACATAATTTCATATGGTACATTAACATACTCTCTGTATATATCTGGAACATCCTCTATTCTATTATACACCTTTTGTACACTTTTTTGGGGATTTTCTCCAGCCACTTCCGGTGAAGTTATCATCGTTGTTCCCTCTTCATTCTTATCCATCCACCAGAAGAACCCGCCATGCTTCTCTGCATTTACGGCCATCTGCCAGGAGCCTCCCAGCATGATAACAATCAATACAGCCGCCGCCACTACAACAGCCCTGTGCTTCTGAAAATAATGCAGGACCTTATGCTCTTTCTTTTTCTCCGTTTCATCGGCCTCTGCCAGAATTCTTTCCTCTTCTTCACGTTCTGCACAATATTTCCAAAAATTATCCACCACTTCATCCGATGACAGTCTGTCTTTCTCCTCCTCAGGAGTCAGACCGTCCAACAGTTTTAATAAATTCTGAACTTCATCTGCATCAAATTCTTCATCGGAAGCTTCCATTGTATACCAATCTAATCGTTTCTGAATCTCCTGAATCAGACTTTCATTGTCCTGTTTCTTCATTTCTGCTCTGTTCCCTTCTGTATCTCATCGTCCGGCTTCGATGCCTGATCTTTATCCCTCTCTATTATATGTGTCTCTTTTTTGTCATTTCTTACAGACATTTTTTGTTTTTTGTCGAATACCTTACCGTCATATATGATTTTTGCCACTTTTCCACGGAGCCTGTTGATTCGTACGCTCATGTTGTTCTCGGACGTATTCTCCAACTTTGCCATTTCCGGTATTTTATACCCTCGTACGAAATACCGTGAAAAACGTTTCTTATCTTCTTTGTCCAGATCATTCTCCAATACGATATCCAATTCTACTTTACCATATTGGTCCTTCGCCTCAATATGCTCATGCCCTTCTATAGGGATTTCACGTTGTAACTTTCTGGTCTTTTTATTAAAGTCCTGGATTTTGTATCTCGCCGTTTCAATCAGAAAACCTGTCTGATTGGGATGTTCCTTCAGCTGATCCCACTTTTTATAAGCAATATAAAGCGTCTCCTGTAATACATCCTGTGCCAGAGACTTATCCAGTATCCGGCATTTGATGAAGTCATATAAGATCGCCTGATTCTCACGAATCAATCTGGTAAACTCCTGATGGTCTGCTTCCATCTCTTCTGTCTTTTTCTTATGCATTTGTCATCGCTCCATTATGAGGTTTTATCTTCTCAAAATTTCTCTTATATAATTTACCATTCATTCCTATACTAAATATAGGCGTTTTTACGATTCGTTTAAAATTTCTATTTTGTATCTATATATTTAGCTTTTTATAAAATCACTGTCAATTATTTGTCGCCGACAAAATCCGCTAATATTTGTGCCGATTAAGTGTTGACAAACAAGGTCGCTTTTGTTAGAATAGACCACGGTGATTGCATAACAATCACGTGATGCTGCTGTGGCTCAGTCGGTAGAGCGTCGCATTGGTAGTGCGGAGGTCACGGGTCCGATTCCCGTCAGCAGCTCTTCTTTAAAAAGTATGATCTTAAAAGTTATAGGCTTTTAAGATCATTTTTTTATTTCTCTATTTAACATCTTCCAATAACTGATGAACGGAAATATCCAGCACTTCCGATATATCCAAAATCACTTCCAGTGAAAAAGGCTGGTCACAATTAGGTGCTTCGATTTTGGTAAGGTAACTAATGCTGATACAAACCATATCCGCCAATTGTTCCTGCGTAAGTCCTCTGAGCTTACGGTATTTTTTAATTGTCTGTCCTATGCTCTTATACTCTTTTGAATGTTTCTGATTCATTTTCACATCTCCTGTATCTACCCTTACAATTCTAATAGATAATGTGAAAACGGAATTTCAGTTATAATGAAAGTTTCAATGCATAAAAATATCGACTCCTTTCTCCGGATCACCGGATGAAAAGAGTCGATATGAATACTGTTTTATATTAATTGCGACGTAATATGAATTTTCCCACCAGATCATTCAATGAGAATGCCTGTGCGGATAATTCTTCACTGGTAGCCGAAGATTCTTCCGCCGATGCCGAATTCGACTGTACTACCTCGGATATCTGATTCACTCCGACTTCTGCCTGTTCCATAGCCTGCGCCTGTGCCTTGGATTCCTCGCTGAGACGTTTCGCATCTGCAGCAATCTCCTTAACTCCTGTAACGATCTGTTCCAATGAGTCGGCTGCCGCTTCCGCTGCCATATTGCCGTTCTCAATCTCCTGCAACGATCCCTCGATCAGGCTTCTGGTATCTACCGCCGACTGTGCACTCTGCTCGGCCAGTTTACGGATCTGTTCTGCCACTACTGCAAATCCTCTGCCTGCATCTCCGGCTCTGGCTGCCTCAATCGCTGCATTCAGAGACAACAGGTTCGTCTGACTCGCAATATCTTCAATGTCAGCAATAATATTCTGTATCTTTTTAGATGTTTCATTGATCCGATCCATTTCTTCCATCAATGACTTCATCTGTGTATGACCTTCGTCTGCCTGCTTTGCATAGTTCTCAGCCTTTTGTGTAGTCTTCTGAAGCTCACCGGCAGTACGTGTGACCGAATCTGTAATATTGGTGATCGTTGCTGTCAGTTCTTCCACGGAACCCGCCTGATCCGTAGCCCCCTCTGCAAGTGACTGTGCAGACTGTGCCAGATTCTCCGCTCCGGCAGATACCTGCTTGGCAGCCTCCTCTACCTGTTCCAGCGTACTGTTCATCTGTCGGTTCATCTTGCGCATTGCATTTTTCAACGCTCCAAACTGACCAACATATTTTTCCTCAATCTTAGTTCCTATTGCATAATTGCCATCTGCCATCTGGCCCAGCAGTTCTCCTGCATCCGTAATGATCAGATTCAGATTGTCTGCCATTTCTTTCGCCACCCGGATCATGTATGCAATTTCATCCTCTGTATTGCATTCCGGGAATTCACTTACCAGGTCTCCCTGCGCGAACGACTGAAGCCGGTCTGCCAGTGCCACCATCGGTTTCTCAATATCACCCGCCATTTTTTTGCCCAGTATGACAGAACTCCAAAAAGAGGATATCACAATCACAAGGATCACGATCAACATGATAAATTCCATATGACGCAGATTCTTTTCTGCACGATCCCCTTTTTCAACACACACATTCATCAGATTCACAAATTGTGCGTAGACATTCTCGTACTGTGTTGTCAAGTCTCCGGTATCCAGTTCCTGTGCTTTCAAATAACCATCTGCATCATCTGATACAGCCAGTTGCAGAACCTGCTCATCCAGTTCCCAATAACCATCCAGTGCTCGGAGCACTTCTTCATATGCCGTTCTGCCTTCATCAAACCGGAGCGTTCTGTCAAGCTCCTCCATGTATGTATTGAACGCTTCCTTTTTCTCAGTGTGTAGCTCTGTCTGCTTTTTAATTACCGCTTCCTCATCATAGCCGACTACCGCGCGCAATGCACTTCTGCTTTCAGAGAAAGCCGTCATAGCTTTTCCGATGTCTCCCTGTGTAAAGCCATATCTGTTCAATGCCTTTTCATACTGTGACGCTGCTATCAATAATGCCACAACACCAATCATTGCCGCAATCGCCCCGATTACAGCTACCTTAACAAATCCCTTCGTCAGGCGTTTTTTAATTCCCTGCTGCTTTTGTTTTTTCATTCAATCCTCCCCTTGTGCTGTAAAAATAAATAATGCCACAAGCCACTTTTATATACGTATTATAACACTTTATAATCAGCTCTTCAATGGTACGATAGTAGCCAAATCCAACTCTCTCCTAAGGAAAAAGAGGATTCCGAAAAATCCCCTTACTATGCTTTACATATATGCTGATTTTACAATACTGAAACTTGTCTTTGCAGTTTTTCTGTTTTATTATACTCGTAAGTTAGTAACTTGTGAGTATAATCTTGTTCAGGAGGGTAAGTAAATGAGTCAGTTTTATTGCCGCGAGAATGATCTTATTCTATTCCATACTTCTTCATCATCGCTTCCAAAACTTCCGGATCAGTCAACTGCGTTACTTTATCTGCATCTTCTCCGGCACTCATTTGTGATATTAAAGTCAGCAGATGTGTTCTTCCTGAACGTTCTCCTTCAATTCTACCTTCTTCTCTTCCTTCTTCTCTTCCTTCTTCTCTTCCTTCTTCTCTTCCCTGTTCTCTACCGTACTCATATTCTGCCTTGCGGAGCTTCTTCTCTTCTTTTTCTTTATCATATTCAAAAATGCTCACTTTTACTACCTCCGCGTGATTCTTTTTCAAAAATTCTGCCAGGATTCCTTCCCTGATGCATTCCGTAACTGCACGTTCTACCGCTTCATCCAACGGCATTTCCGCGACATACTTCCGGACTCTTGCGACATACCGGGCATACTCCTGCAGCACATGGCAGCTGTTCATCAGTTCTTCATTATGTCCGGCATTGATATTCAACATCGTAACTTTTAATTCCAGATCAGGCTCGTCCACCGGGTTCTCATAGGCATCCGACAGCCTCAGTTCCATCCGGTCCGGTACCTTGCGATCCAGTCCGTTATAAAATACCAGGAACTTCGGTGTGGGAATCTTCTGGATTCCGGACGAATACAATGACTTTCCATCCGCCAAGGCCTGATATTCGCTGGCTATGTAGAACAGATCCCGCAGCGGAATATTCGGGTTATAGGTTGACTGATGCTCGTACAAATACATTCCCATCTCCAATACAAATGCCAGATCATTCTTCATACCCATATATACAGCATTCTCTAACGTCACAACATTCAGCGCATCCGGATCCCGGTAATCCTTCCCCGTCACTGCATTGTACAGGGAAAGCAGATGTTCCGGTTCCGAGAATAGCATTCGGAAAATCGTATCCTTATACTTCACATTCGCCTTTGGCTGTTCTATCGCCGTTTGTTCCACCAATGTCCGTTCCGTCTGTACAGCTTCTTGTCTCTTCTTCGTCATCGTATCCTCCTGTTCTCATAGTACCTGAAAAAAAGGATAGACTTCTGCCTCCCCACCTGTCTCTCAACGCACTATGCTCTAAATGGTTAATTGGGTATAAAAGCATAGAATTCATTGAAATGATATAGATGTGTGGATCAGCTCTCGCTGCCGAAATTGTCAGAATGTATGCTTTGTGATTATATTACATAGATTTCCGGTTCCTGTCAATTAACAAAGTAGCCAAATCCGCACTACCTGAATTTGGCTACTTTGAATAGGAGCATCGCAGGCACCAAATAATCCGGTGGTGCCGCATATATCGCAGTTATTATTTTACACGTGTGTTTGTCTCAAAAATATCTATCAGCGCTGAAAGCATTGCCAACTTAATTTATCCCATATTTCTGTTTCATTGTCTTTAAGATTTCCGGTTCTCCAAACAAGGCAATCTTATCTCCATCACCGCCAGCAATCATACTATTTATCAGCTTTACCAGCTGGATTTCACCCTCTTCTCTTCCTTCCAGCCTGCCTTCTTCTCTGACGTCGTCATCATGTAACAGTTCTTTCATGTACTCCGACCTCCATTCCTCATTCTTACGTGCTCTACGCACCGCTTCATCTATCCTCCGGCTCAGGTCTCCTCCGACCTTCCCAAATCTTCTCCGTTCCGTCCTTCAGGTACAGTTCTCTGTCTTCCTTACACAGATTCTGGAACGAATACTTCGCATATCCCCTGCCAAACGGATCAAATCTTCTCCACCGGCTGATGGTTCAGATTCTGCATCTCTGCATCGTACATACGCTTTTTATCCCGCGTATACATATCCAGCCGGACCGGCTTGCCACTTTATCACCCATCGCCTTACCAAACATAAAATCATCCGAAATCGTCAGTTCCTCATATCGTTTTGCCATCCGTGTTCTCCTCTCACACTCCACAGGAGAATAAACAACTACAATACGTAGAACAAACGCTCTGTCCTTCATCATCTCCTGCTCTATTGTATTTAATGGGGTAAATAAGCAGGAATTCCTCTGAAGTCACAGATATCAACTTGCGCTGATTTAGAAATTTGAGATAGAAAAAAATCTGCTTACAAACAGAGAATAATAAAGAACTATGTACTTGTCAATGATGCAAAATAGCCAAATCTGCGCTTTGTTAATTTTTACGGAAAAGAAATCGAAGAAAACGGATACCCCGGGCAAACCGCCGAAGTATCCGCTATTTTAACTATGCTAAATAATTCTGAACAAAGAGAACGTGATTATGCGCTCAGACTTTTGAAGCTTTTTCTGGCTTATCAAAAATAAAACCCTGACTAGTTAAAACCAAACAGCTTCTGACAGATCTTGTACCCCTCTACGGAAATCTTGCGTCCGCCTCTTCCGGGCAGGTTCATCGTTCCGCCCATGATGCCATTGCGCATCCACAGGTACAGTCTCTTATCCTTGCTCTTAAGATACTCCCACAATTCTTTCTTCTTATCCAGGTGTTCCTGAGTACCGGAGCGGATCAGCAGAACGGATGACACTGTCATAATAATTTCCAGATAGTTACGCATGTACTGATACAGGCGTCTGTTCTTGACCAACTCCTGTTTTTTTGCCACAAGATAATCGATCATCAGCTTTGTCACACGGATCTGCTGATCGATACGGGAGATCATGACCGTCTCATTGACAGACTGATCCTGTCTTCCTATATAGTATCTGTAGAAATTCACATCCAGATAATACATATTTTTCACATAAGGTAACGGTTCAAACACATACAGATTGTCCACATAGAAAGTATGCTCCGGAAGCTTCAGTCCGCATTCCTGAAGCAGCTTCGTACGGAAGATCACGGAGTGCATCAGTATGTAATGTCCCTTGATAAAATGATGGCAGTCCGCCCAGGTGAACATCTTCTCTACCGGCAGAATATGACGGTACTGAATGACTTTCTTGCGACGCTCGCCTTCCTTCTCATAGACATAGTTGCTGATCAGCATGTCCAGTGCCTGACCGCCTCCTGCCAGCTCCCGCAGAGTGTCCAGGATCTTAAAATAGGCATCCTGCTTCACCCAGTCATCACTGTCCACCACCTTAAAATATAATCCGGTAGCATTGGCAATTCCGGTATTCACTGCAGAACCGTGTCCACCGTTCTCCTTGTGGATCGCGCGGACGATCGTAGGAAACTGTGCTTCATATTCATCTGCGATCTCCGCAGTGCGATCCTTAGTAGATCCGTCATCAACGATCAGAATCTCCACATCCTCCCCTCCGACTAACAGGGAGTCAATACATTTTCTCATATACTTTTCAGAATTATAACAGGGAATTGCTATGGAAAGTAATTTCATGATTGCTGTCCTTTCTTCATATTAAAACATAGTTCGAGGTATTCCAAGCTGCATGCTCAGTCCCTTCGCATAAGCTGCAAATGCAGAAGGAATGGGATATCTGTCTTGCGTCTCCCGGGGTTCAATATAGATCCAGTCCGCAGAATCCGGTCCCACCTTCTTCGGTGCGAGTTCATCGACCCGAATGAGATATCCCTTCATATGCCATTCTCTGTGGGAGAAAATATGCTTTGCATCCTCCAACGGCTGAATCCTGAGTACCTGCAGTCCGTTCTCTGTCAGATATTCCTTCACCTCTTCCGCCGTACAAAATCCCTTCATTGACGGGAATTCATACATTCCGGCGAGCAGTCCCTTAGACGGTCGCTTGTGCAGCACCGCAAGCTCCGCATCCCGGATAATGAGGATCGTCTTCTCCTCTATGGTCCGTTCCTTTGCCTTTGCCTTATTCGGGTACTGTTGCTGTGTTCCATCTTCGTATGCCAGACAGATCTGCCGAAGCGGACACTCCTCACAATGAGGGGCACCGTTTGGAATACACACACAGGCTCCGATCTCCATCATTGCCTGGTTAAAATCCCCCGGCCTGTCCTTCGGTATAACCTCCCACAAGTCCTTCTCCACGGCCTTTTTCACTTTATCCTCTGAGATACATCGATCATCCTTACGGATGCGGGCGATCACACGGAGCACATTTCCATCTACCGCCGGGTTCGGTTTTCCATAAGCAATGGAAGATACTGCTCCCGCCGTATAGCTTCCGATTCCTTTCAGTTTCAGCAATTCTTCATAAGAATCCGGCATAATTCCGGCATAATCTTCCATGATCTGAATTGCTGCTTTCTGCAGATTACGCACCCGGTTGTAATAACCAAGTCCCTCCCAAAGCTTTAATAGAGTCTCCTCCGGTGCTTCCGCTAATGCCGCGATATCCGGCAGGGTATCCATAAATCTCTGAAAATAAGGCTTCACCGCTTCCACCCTGGTCTGCTGTAGCATGATCTCAGAGACCCATACACGATAGGGTGTGGGCTGTTCTCTCCAGGGAAGAATCCTACGATTATTATCATACCATTTTAAAAGTGGTTTGGGAATTGCCCGAAGGTCACCTTTCCTAAAGATTTCCTTAACATCCGTTAAATTTTCATTGTATTTATCCATAGTGTCTACCGCAGGCGATTGCATTCAAACTTCTCCATGGTGAGCAGGCAGTTTTTCAGTTCTTCATAACGCTCCTCCGTCTCACCGTCATTTACTTCGATATCACAGGCGATTGCCATGGTCGTGATCATCTCATCGGTGATCCGGTGATGTAAGCCTGCGAGAATATTTAACTTCTGCTCATAGGAATCCGCATCCAGGAATTCTAATACCAAAGGATCCAGTGCGGGCTCCTCCTCTGCAACTTCTATATGCACTGCCGGTGCTTCCGGCTGTGCTGCTACGCCCTGCGCCCCACTCACTGCGTCAGTCTCACGGGTCTGTCTGTCCGCATCCGCACCCTGTAATTCAAAGCGGAATCTCTGCTGTATCTCAGGGTATTTGACCTTATCCACTTCGCTCGTAAACATCGCAAGCGGTCTCGCATATGTCTTAAAATCTCCGTACATTGCCTGATAGATCACCAGCTGCTCTCCGGTCTCCGAATGCTGTGCTATCGTAACGATCTGGTACAGATTCCCTTTAAAATGCTTATATATCTCATGTGGTTTGGGAATAAATGTCATCTGTCCTTCTCCTTTCCCATTGCCTCTGCTGCGGCATATGGTAACAGTATAACCCCTATTCTGAAAAATGTCATGTCTCCCTTAAAAATCTGTCAGAAGATATTCATAAGAGATGCTGTAACTGCCGGAAGCATTGCATGCCTGCATAAGCTCTGCGCTGAAAGCTTCACGTTCCTCTTCACTCATGTCATTGATCCTCTTATGATGGATCGTAAAGGTATAATCACATGCTCCGCTTTCATCCATCACATAAGTCAGTGTCACACCACTGTTACAGCAGCCATTCTCATTGAGATATTGCTTCACCTTTGTAAGCAGCTGCTGTTCCTTCACCCGATTCTCAATACGCTGTGTTTCATTGCTGCTTTCGCTTTTCACCGTGCTTCCGATGCAGAATACAATGGTCAGGATCAATAATACTGTAGTAACATAAAACATAATATTGGAAATGGCTTTTCTTCTCATAATCTATACCTCTCTGTTCTTTTATCCGGATTTTTACCGGAGCTTTCATCATCCGCTCCATCCGACAGATATAGATTACCTTTTTTCAAGTACTATAAAACCACCTCAATCCAAATGTCACTGCGAAGCGGTTATAATTCAGCTGTTAAAATATTCTGCTCCGGCGGATTCCACAGCTGCTTTTAACCCCAGGGCAGACATTCTGACTGCACCGTTGCCCCAGATGATCATCTGCTCCAGAGCATCTGAGGTAGCTACCGTCACGCGGTATTTCTGCGGTTTTGCTCCCAGCTCATGTGTGGTGCGCTCAATATACTGGTCTGCAGTCTCCGCTTCCTTCGTATAGACCACTTCTATGTTATGATATTTCATCACAGATCCCGGATTTCCTTTCACCTTATAGGCATCATAGACCAAAATCAGCCGGCATCCCTGATATCCCTGATAGTTGCACAATATATCCATCAGTTTGTCCCTGGCGCTGTCTAAATTGATCTGTGCCAGCTCCCGCAGCTCCGGCCATGCGAAAATAATATTATAGCCGTCCACCAGCAGATATTCTTCCGGTTTTTCCTGAGGGCCTGCTTTGGTCTTCGGTGTCCGTATACTGTCTGCCGGACTTTCCGTATAGTTGCTGCGACTGCCGGAGGATGTATGATATCTGCGGAATCTATGCGGATCTTCTGCCCCTTTTCCATAGGTCCTGCGGAAGATCTCTTCGATCTCCTCCTGGGATATGATACGCTCTGTGCCGCCACCCGTCTGACGTACGGCTCCCTGCCGTCTGTTCACTGCCGGCATTCCCTGTAAGGCGACATCCTCCGACTCTGCATTTTCCTCCGAATCCGGTACCCAGCCGCTCTCCACATGGGCGTATTCCGACACCTGATCCCAGGGCACCTGGAAACCGGCCCCGTGGGCACAGAATACGGAACCGGTAGGGTTGGCGGTATCCGCCTCCGGATCGTAATCCGTCTGTGCCATCACCTCTTCCGTATTATGGCAGGGTTCGTACCCCTGCAGGCTGCAGGACAGTCTGCCGTGTCCTTTGGTATAGGAAGCTACTTCTCTGGCGTAATCCCGCATGGTTGCCACCGGCACACTGCCCATCAGTACACTGTTGTTCCCTTCGGTCACAGGCGGATCGAATCGCCCGTTCATTCTGGTGATATCTGACATTGCCCTGCCGAGATTTTCTGTCGGCACTTCCAGTCGATAGGAAAACCACGGCTCAAGCAGAATACTTTTTCCACTGCGCAGTCCCTGCCGGATGGCGCGATAAGTCGCCTGCCGGAAATCCCCGCCCTCCGTATGCTTAGTATGTGCCTTCCCGGCGATCAACAGTATCCGAAGATCTGTGATCTCCGATCCGGTGAGCACTCCCACATGCCTTTTTTCCTCCAAATGAGTCAGGATCAGTCTCTGCCAGTTCCGATCCAGCATATCCTCACTGCACAGAGAGGCAAATTGCAAGCCGCTGCCCCGCTCACCCGGTTCCAGCAGCAGGTGTACTTCTGCATAATGTCGCAGGGGTTCAAAATGTCCGATGCCTTCCACCGGTTCCGCCAGCGTTTCCTTATAGACAATGCTTCCCGCATCGAATTCCGCTTCCAGTCCGAAACGCTCCCACAGGATATTTTTCAGGATCTCCATCTGCACCTGCCCCATGACCTGCATATGGATCTCCCGCTTTTCCTCCTGCCATAATACATGTAACTGCGGCTCCTCTTCTTCCAACTGTCTGAGCTTTCCAAGCGCTGTCACGGGATCCACATCCGGGGGAAAACTCAGCCTGTAGGTCAATACCGGTTCCAACACCGGTGCCAGATTCTCGCTTTCATAGCCCAGTCCCTGTCCTGCAAATGTCTTCGTAAGTCCTGTGACCGCACAGACTTCTCCCGCCGGCACGCTGTCTGCGGTCTCATAGCTTCCTCCATTGTACAGGCGCAGCTGATCTGCCTTTTCCTCCCAGGTCTCTTCCCCGGCACCGCTTTTCTCATTACCGATCATCATTTTGACCCGAAGCGTCCCTCCGGTGACTTTCAGATACGTCAGACGATTCCCCGACGTATCTCTGCCGATTTTATAGACTCTGGCTCCAAACTCCTGTGCATATTCCGGTTCCGGCAGATAGAAAGACAGTCCGTCCAACAGCTTTTCTATGCCTTCCTGTCTTAATGCGGATCCAAAAAAGCAGGGAAACAGCTTCCGCTGCGCCACAGTGAATGCTATGCTCTCCGGCTGCAAGGCTCCGGTCTCCAGATATTCCTCCATCAGTACTTCACTGCACATGGCGGCATGTTCCAGTTCCTGCTCACGGTCCTCTCCGGATTCATACTGCGCCATGATATTTTCAACAGTTACAATATTGCCATCCAGCTTATTTTGCAGTTCGGCCAGTATTTTGTCCCGCTCGGTGCCCGGCTGATCCATTTTATTTACGAATAAAAATACCGGAACCTCATATCTTTTCAATAATCTCCACAGTGTGTAGACATCCCCCTGCACGCCGTCACTGCCGTCGATCACAAGGATGGCTGCGTCCAGTACCTGCAGTGTCCTCTCCATTTCAGCGGAAAAATCCACATGCCCAGGGGTATCTAACAGAGTGATATCCACATCTTTCCACCGGATTCTCGCCTGCTTGGAGAAGATGGTAATGCCTCTCTTCCTCTCCATGTCCCCATTATCCAGAAAAGCATCTCCGTGATCCACTCTTCCTGCCTTGCGGATCGTTCCGCAGGTATATAAAAGGCCTTCCGCCAGTGTTGTCTTGCCGGCATCCACATGTGCCAGAATTCCTATGATTAATTTCTTCATTCCTATCGTTAACCCTTCTATCTCCGGTTCCTGCTACTTCTTCAGGATTCTTACTGTTTTCTTAGGTTTCTTACCGCTTCTTTATCTTTACCATCTACGATACTATATTTTCGCCGATTTTCCAACTGTTTTATCTTGCGGTTGTCATTGCAAATCCGCTTAAAGATAGGCTATAATCATAGCATACTTTCCATCTTTCCATTAACAGGAGGAGCTATGATCAAATTAATTGCAACCGACATCGACGGTACGCTTCTAAAAGACGGTACTCTGATGATCGATCCGGAATATATGACCGTAATTGAAAAACTGACTTCAAAAGGAATCATCTTCGTCGCCTGCTCCGGCCGGCAATTCATCAGTGAACGAAAACTTTTCGCTCCCGTTTGCGATAAGCTTCTCTATATCACGGACGGCGGCACGGTAGTCCGTACCCCTCACAAAATTTTAAAAGTCCACACTCTGCCCGAAGATGTCTGGCATGGAATGTGTGAAACGGTTCGCAATGAATTACCGGACTGTGATTATTTTATTGCCACTCCGGATTATTGTCTGGCAGAAGATGCCGGAAGCCGCATGTTCCGATGGCTTACGGATTCTTACGGATATGATATCCGTGAAGTACCGGACCTGTTAAAAGCACCTGTGGACAACGTGATCAAATTCACAGTGTATCATCCTTCGGCATGTGAAGAAATGTGTGCCTCGCTTTTCACTCCCACCTGGCAGACCAAGGCTAAAATCGCTTCCTCCGGCAAAGAATGGATGGACTGTAACCCGTTAGGTGTGAACAAAGGAACCGCTATTCGGTTTTTACAGGAATATCTTGGCATTGCCCCGGATGAAACCTGCACTTTCGGAGACAATCTGAATGATATAGAAATGCTTGAGAGCGCCGGAACCAGCTATGCCGTATCCAACGCAAGAGAGGAAGTAATCGCTGCCGCAAAGAGAACCTGTGCGCCTTATTGGGAAAACGGCGTGCTGCAGATATTAAAAACTTTTCTGTAAGCTTGACACTGTCACAATAAAGCACTATAGTAAACAGGTAAATATTATATTCCGCTAGGGGAGCACATCGCTGAGACTGAAGTGTTGCAAGACTATGCCATCACTTCTAACCCTCACTACTTGAACCGGATAATACCGGCGTAAGGAAGCATAGATTTCATGCAGTTATTGTCTACATATACACTGCTGATAACAGTGTATGAGAGCCGTACATTATAAGAATGCCGTTCAAGACTGTAATTTTTGCATGGATACGATGTTGTCCCTCCTCGCGCATACGAAGGAGGATTTTTTTATGTTGTACAATGTTGTTGTGAATGACTGGGGCGAGACTACTTATGTCCCCACTGCTCTGGGCAATGTTCTGTTAGTGGTTGTCCTGATCGCTCTGCTGGCCGTGGCTGTTGTATTTGCCCGTAAGCAGAGAAATAAGACCGGGGCTGACGACGTTGATCAGAAAATGGCTCACGGTAAGCTGACCGTAAAGCAGTTGGCATTCTGCGCCATGGCAATCGCTCTTGGAACCGTGCTGTCAAACATCAAGCTGTTCCATTTTCCTACCGGCGGTTCCATTACGCTTCTGTCCATGCTGGTGATCTGCCTGCCCGGTTACTGGTTCGGTCTGGGTGCAGGTATCGCCACTGGAGTAGCTTACGGTGTGTTACAGCTTCTCATTGATCCCTATGTATTGTATCCCATGCAGTTGATCGTTGATTACATTTTGGCTTTCGGTGCTTTGGGATTGTCCGGACTCTTCTCCAATGCGAAATTCGGACTGCTGAAGGGATATATCACCGCTGTGTTGGGCAGATATGTGTTCGCCGTGATCTCCGGATGGATCTTCTTTGGCGCGTATGCCTGGGAAGGCTGGGATCCCCTGCCCTATTCCCTCGCCTACAATGCAATCTATATCTTCGCTGAAGCGGCAGTAACATTACTGATCCTGTCCGTGAAACCGGTACAGAATCTGTTCTCGAAATTAAAACAGATGGCTTTAAATGATTAGGTAAATTGAGAGTTAGTTGCATACCGCCCGGATGACTTTGCTGTCTTCCCGGGTGGTATTTTTGTTTTGATGTTCTGATCTTTACTGCCTGAAATCTATTTAGTGCTGTATAAGCAGTAAGTTTGAAGTGATTTTCTTTTACAGTGACTGATATTTACTGCCGGAATGGAAGCATCCTATGCCGAAGCAGTAATTTTTAGAGCGTTTTCATGGATTCTTCCATAAAAATACTGCTTGGATTTCTAAAAACACTTTCCAGGCAGTATTTATACTTGCTTTGTTAACGTAGGGTTGCCAACGACTAGATGTACTCCTCTTGTACCCTTCTTCGGCCTCAGCGTGAATAGTTTATGGGTATGAGAAGCTTGTTTTGTTGCTGATACCCACGCTGTGGAAAGTTTATGGGTATGAGAAACTTGTTTTGTTGCTGATACCCACGCTGTGGAAAGTTTGAGGGTATGAGAAGCTTGTTTTATTGCTGATACCCACGCTGTGGAAAGTTTGAGGGTATGAGAAGCTTGTTTTGTTGCTGATACCCACACTGAGAAAAGTTTGAGGGTATGAGAAGCTTGTTTTGTTGCTGATACCCACGCTGTGGAAAG